>Ga0308168_1000030_pt1 | contig 385809 bp, 346 predicted proteins | sample PhyCR2_FD_202133 | JGI IMG/M metagenome (GOLD analysis project Ga0308168, IMG submission 202133) | Phyllosphere microbial communities from UC Gill Tract Community Farm, Albany, California, United States - DLSLRC.R2 | ecosystem: Host-associated > Plants > Phyllosphere > Unclassified | place...
TTCCCGCCTTCGCGGGAACGACGGGCTGATACTAACGATTGACGACCTGCATCGGTACCACGCGACACGCGAAACCGTCGTTCCCGCGCAGGCGGGAACCCAAGTGTGCTTGCGTCGCCGCGGCGTTTGATCGTCGCGGTATCGTCACTGACTTAGGTTCCCGCCTTCGCGGGAACGACGTTTGATGCTAACGATTGTCGGCCTGCTGTGCCTCGACGCCCAGCATGTCCAGCAGCGTCAGCGCCACCACCTTGGTGGCGCTGCGCAAGTCGTCCAGCGCCAGCCGCTCGTCGGCCTTCTTCGCGTTGGCCTCCGTGACCGTGCGCGGCCCGGCCCCATACAGCACGGCCGGAATGCCGCGCTCACCATACAGGCGCGCATCGGCATACAGCGGCGTGCCGACGGCGGGAATGGCTTCGCCGAGCACGGCGTGCGCGTTGCGGCGCAAGCTCTCGACCAGCGGCTGCGCGCCGGGTAGCGGGCGCAATGCCTGCGACAGCAGCAGGCGCTTGACCTCGAGCCGGATGCCGGGCATGCCGGCCACCGCGTCGGTGATCAGCGCACGCACCTGTGCTTCGACGGCGACAGGGTCTTCTTCGGGAATCATGCGCCGGTCGAGCTTCAGCACGACCTTGCCCGGCACGACATTGGTATTCGTGCCGCCGTCGATGCGCCCGACGAGCATCGTCGGCGAATCGATGCCCGGTACACCCGACTTGATGGTCTTGAGCCGTGGCAGGTCGCCGTAGATGGCGTTCAGCACGCGCGTGGCTGCCTGCAGCGCATCGACCGCTGTGTCGGGCATCGCGCCGTGGCCGGCCTTGCCGTGCACCGTCACTTCCAGCTGCAGGCAGGCGTTGTGCGCCGTGATGATGCTATAGCCGAAACCGGCGGCGATCACGTAATCGGGCTGCGTCAGGCCCTGCTCCAGCAGCCAGCCGGGCCCCAGCAGCCCGCCGAATTCTTCGTCATAGGTAAAGTGCAGCTCGACGCCGCCACGCAGCGGCGCGCCCAGGGCTTCGAGCGCGCGCACCGCGAACACATAGGTGGCGAAATCGCTTTTCGATACCGCTGCCGCGCGCCCGTACAGGTAACCGTCTTCGATCACGGCGCCATATGGTGGATGGGTCCAGCCCTCGCCCGGCGGTACGACGTCGCCATGCGCATTGAGCGCCAGCGTCGGCCCGTGTCCGCCGTACGGCCGGCGCACGATCAGGTTCGTGATGCTTTCCAGGCCATAGTCAATCACCTGCTGCGCTGGCACCGCATGCCGCTCGACGGGCCAGCCGGCGCCCTCCAGCATGTCGGCCACGGCCTCGGCGTGGGGCGCGTTGTTGCCCGGTGGCGTATCGGTGGGAATCCGCACGACGGCCTGCAGGAAGCCCACTTCTTCGTCAAAATGCGCATCGATCCAGTCGATCAGGCGTGTCTGCAGTGCATTCATGGTGTGTTTCCTGTGTTGGCGCCGGCCTCGAACCAGGCCTTGACCACGGTGCGTTCGGCATCAGTCATGTGCGTCAGATTTGCCAGCGGCATGGCCCTGGTCTGGACTGTCTGCTGGTAGATGCGCGCAGCGTTCTGGCCGATCTGTTCCGGCGTTTCGAGCATGACGCCCAGCGGCGCGGCCGCAAAGCCGGGCTGTGTCGGTTGCGCTGCATGGCACGAGACGCAGCGCGCGCCCATGATCGTGCGGACCTCGGCAAAGCGGGCGGCGTCGGCCGCCGCGGTAGTGACCACCGGATCGATGCGCGCCGGCCGGGCTGGCGCCAGCAACACGCCAAGTCCCAGCAGCAGCACGGCGCCCGCCACAGGGTACCGCCATTCGATGCGGCCCTTGTGGCGCAGGTTGAAGAAGTGGCGGATCAACACGCCGGCCAGCATGATCACGCCCAGCACCGCCCACGCATGCGGGTGGTTATAGGTCATCGCGTAGTGGTTGCTGATCATGATGAACAGTACCGGCAACGTGAAGTAATTATTGTGGACGCTGCGCTGCTTGGCCTTGATGCCGTGGACCGGGTCGGGCTTCTGGCCCGCCAGCATGGCATTGACCATCTTGCGCTGGCCGGGAATGATCAACATCGCCACGTTCGCGACCATCATCGTGCCGATCATCGCGCCCACGTGCAGGTAGGCCGCGCGGCCGCTGAGCAGGTGCGTGAGCACCCAGCTGCTGCCAACCAAAAACAGGAAGATCGTCGCGCCAAACGCCAGCTGGCGCTGCACCAGCGGTGAGCGGCACAGCAGGTCGTAGACGATCCAGCCCACGACCAGGCTGCCGATGCCGATGCCGATCGCCTGCCCGCTCGACAGATCGGCCACGCTGCGGTCGATCATCATTGCTTTCGCGTTCATGTAATAGACGATGGTCAGGAGCGCGAAGCCCGAGAGCCACGTGGAATAGGCTTCCCATTTGAACCAGTGCAGCTCCTTCGGCAATTCGGCAGGCGCCACCAGGTATTTTTGCGGATTGTAGAAGCCACCGCCGTGCACGGCCCACAGCTCGCCGGCCACGCCCTTGCGCTCGAGATCCGAACCGGGCGCCGGCGGCTTGATCGTGTTGTCGAGCCAGACGAAGTAGAACGATGCGCCGATCCAGGCGATGCCGGTGATGATGTGCAGCCAGCGCACCAGCAGATTGAGCCATTCGAGAACGTAGGGGGCCAGGTATCCGGGGTCGAACATGGGCGTCCTTCAGGGTCGCAGATTCAAGGGAAAATACGCGAGCGCGCCAGTGCAACCATGGCGACCGACGGCTTGACGATACGCTGATTTCCATTTCTGCAACAACAAAATCGGCGTATATTCGACATATCCGACTCGATATACAACGAAGATTTCACGGCCATGTCCAGCCTGCCCCGCAACCTCGACCTGCACCTGATCCGCATCCTCTACCTGCTGCTGGTGGAGAAAAACGTCTCGCGCGTCGCGCTCAAACTCAATCAACCGCAGCCCTCGATTTCGGCCTCGCTGCGCAAGTTGCGCGAGCTGACGGGCGATCCGATCCTCGTGCGCGGCGCGCGCGGCATGGTGCCAACGCAGCACGGCGAGGGTCTGCTCAAGCCCGCCAAGCGCATTCTGGATGAGGCCGAGAGCCTGTTCGTGCGCAAGGCGCCGTTCCAGCCCGAAGACGCCGCGCGCACCTTCCACATCGCCGCGCCGGATTACCTTGATGCGCGCTTCCTGCCCAACGTGGTGGCGCTGCTGCGCCGCGGCTCGCCCGGCAGCAAGGTCGTGATCCACGCACTGGGGCCGGGCCAGGATTACCTGCGCATGCTGTCCGACGGCGACATGGACCTGGTGATCGCCAACTGGGACGAACCGCCGGCGCACCTGCACATCTCGAAGCTGTTCGAAGACCCGATCATCTGCACGATGCGTGCCGACAGCCCGTATGCGCGGCGCACGGCGCCGGACGCGATGACGCTCGAGGATTATCTCGACCTGCCCCACGTCGCGCCGACCCAGATGCTGCCCGGGTATCACGGCGTGATCGACGCGCATCTCGAGCGCCTGGGCCTGCAGCGCCGCGTGGCGGTGGAGTCGCCCTACTTCGGCGTGATCCCGTACATGCTCACGCAGAGCGACCTGGTCTTGACCACCGGCCGTCAGTTCATCCGCGCCTTTGAGAAGACGCTGCCTTTGAAAAGCTTCACGGTGCCGGTGAAGTTTCCGCCGATGCGCTTCTACCAGTTGTGGCACCAGCGCGTGCACCAGTCGACCGAGCACAAATGGCTGCGCGACCAGGTCAGCAGCGCCGCGCGCGCCCTGGTGCAGGGCTAGTTCTATATGCGCAGGCTGCTGGCAGCCATCCTCCGGCCGATATGGGCGGGGCCAGCGCCAGCCCGTATGATTGACCGCTTGACCACCATGGAGCGCACATGACCACGATCGCGACGCTGAACGCCTGCGACACCGCCGGCTTTGTCGAGGCCCTGCGCGGCATCTACGAGCATTCGCCCTGGATCGCGGCGCGTGCGGCGCCTGCCCGCCCGTTCGCGAGCCTGGCCGCGCTCAAGCGCGCCTTGCAGTCGGTGGTGGACGCAGCCAGCACCGACGAACAACTGGCGCTGCTACGCGCCCACCCGGAGCTGGCCGGCAAGGCGGCGATTGCCGGCGCCCTGACCGCTGAATCCACGAGAGAACAAGCCAGCTCGGGGCTGGACCGCTGCACGCCGACCGAATACGCGCAGCTGCACGCGCTCAATGCCGACTACAACGGCCGCTTCGGCTTTCCGTTCGTCCTCGCGGTCAAGGGCCCGACCGGCCAGGGCCTGTCGCGCCAGGCCATCATCGCTACCTTTGAGCGGCGCATCGGCACTGCGCGCGGCGACGAGCTGCGCGAAGCGCTGCGCCAGGTGCACCGCATCGCCGAGATCCGCCTGAACGCGCTGCTGGGCGTGACGCCGTCGCTGGGCGCGCGCGTGATGGACTGGTGCGAAGCGCTCGGCGCCATCAGCGACGTTGAAACGAACCTGACCTGCGCCTACATGACGCCGGCCCACCAGCGCACCGCCGCGTGCATCGCCGGCTGGATGCGCGAGGCCGGCATGACGGTCCACATCGACGCGGTAGGCAATGTCGTCGGCCGCTACGCCGCCGCGCAGCCGGGCGCAAAAACGCTGGTGACGGGCTCGCACTATGACACCGTGCGCGATGGCGGCAAGTACGACGGGCGCCTGGGCATCCTGCTGCCGATCGCCGTCGTCGCCGACCTGCACGCGCGCGGCCAGCGCCTGCCATACGACCTGGAGGTGATTGCGTTTGCCGAAGAAGAAGGCGTGCGTTTCCGCAGCACCTTCCTGGGCAGTAGCGCGGTTGCGGGCAGCTTCGACATGGGTTTATTAAGCGCGGTCGACAGTGAGGGCGTTATGCTGGGCGACGCGCTGGCACAGGCTGGTCACAATCCTGCGCACATCGCCGCCATCGCACGCGATCCTGCGCTGCTGCTCGGCTTTGTCGAAGTCCATATCGAGCAAGGCCCGGTGCTGCTCGAACGTGGCTTGCCGCTGGGCGTGGTGAGCGCGATTGCCGGCAGCTCGCGCTATATCGTCGAACTGCGCGGCGTGGCCAGCCACGCGGGCACCACGCCGATGGGCATGCGGCGCGATGCGGCTGCCGCTGCCGCCGAGATCGTGCTACTGGTGGAAGCGCGCTGCCGCCAGGGCGCGGCGCTGGTCGGCACGGTTGGCCAGCTCGAGGTGCCAGGCGGCTCGGTCAACGTGATCCCCGGCGCCTGCCGCCTGTCGCTCGATATCCGCGCCGCCGACGATGCGGTGCGCCTGGCTGCGGTGGGCGATATCCTGGCCGGCATCAGCGCCATCTGCGCCGCGCGCGGCATCGGCGAACGGCTGGTCAAGCTGCTGGAGATCGACGCTGTGCCGTGCGCGCTGCGCCTGATGGCGCAGCTGGGCGCAGCAGTGGAACGGGCTGGCCTGCCCCATTTCGAGCTGCCATCGGGCGCCGGCCACGACGCCATGCGCATGGCAGAATTGACCGACGTGGCGATGCTGTTCGTCCGCTGCGGCAACGGTGGAATCAGTCACAATCCGCTCGAGACGATGACGGCGGACGATGCCGATATCGCGGGACAGGTTTTTTCCGGCTTCTTGCTGGGATTTATGGACAATGCCGCAACTTGAACTGACCGACAACGAACTCATCGTTCGCATGGGCAAATGGGAACAGATGATGGCCTTGAGCGCAGACGTCCATGTTCCGCTCGCGCAGGTCCGCAGCGCCATCCAGGACGATGGCTACGGTGGTTCAAGCGGGTTCAAGCTGGGCCTGCGCCTCCCCGGAACGCATGTCCCCTTCGTCGTCGCTGCCGGCACCTTTCTCAAGAGCGGCGACAGGCAGTTCGTTTTCACGCGCCGCACGCTGCACACGATCGTCATCGAAATGACCGGCAATGAATGGACCCGGCTCGTCATCGGCGTGCCCGATGCCAACGCGGTGGTGGCCCGCATCAACGCTGCGGTCGACCGCCTTCGCACCAACGCAGGCTGACCCGCTACCTGCCTCGATCGCACCGTAAAACAGAACGGCGCTTGTCTGCACGCCCCGAGTCGATGGTATGCTAACGCTTACAACTATGACAATGCAAACCCATGTCGACTTATAGCACCCCTGTACTGACCACCCAACGCCTGATGCTGCGCCCGCTGGCCGCCACCGATGCACGGGCCCTGTATGCCATTTTTTCCGACCCTGCCGTCGTGCGCTACTGGAGCGCCGAGCCGTGGACCGACATCTCGATGGCCGACACCGCCATCGCGCGCGCGCTTGAAGCGTACCGCGACGAGACCGAGCTGCGCTTTGCCATCGAACTGGCGGGCAGCCGCGAAGTGATCGGCACCGTCGCCCTGCACCACTTTTATAACCAGTACAACCGCTGCGAACTGGGCTACGCCATCGCCAAGGGCCACTGGGGCAATGGGTATGCCAGCGAAGCGATCGAAGCGGTGCTCGATCACGGCTTCAACGAAGTCGGCATCAACCGGGTGGAGGCCGACATCGACCCGCGCAACGACGCGTCCGCCCACGTGCTGGAAAAACTCGGTTTTCGCAAGGAAGGCTTCATGCCGCAGCGCTGGCGCGTGCACGGCGAATACGCCGACACCGTGTTCTACGGCCTGCTGCGCGATTACTGGAACGAGCGCAAGGCGTCCTGACGACGATGCAAAGGCCAGCCATGAAAACCATCGCAGCGTGTTCGACCCTGGCGCTTGGAGTTCTTGGGCTGGCCCCGCAATCGGTCGCGGCCCAGGCCACGATACCGGCCTGGCGCGAAATCACGATCTACGCCAGTGACGCCAGCTATCCGCAGGCACTCGTGCGGCGTGGCGTTCAGGGCGCGGTCACGATCGAGCTCACGCCCGGCACGCGCGGTCGCAAGGCCGCAGCGACGGTGCGCGAGTCGTCGCGCTCAGCCGACCTCGATGCGCTGGCCCTTGGTATGGCAAGGCAGCTCGACATCACCGGCGCAGACGGCGCCGCCAGCGGGATGGTCACGTACCGCTTCCGCAAGGATCACACCGGGACCATCGCCACCAAGACCTGCGCCGACCTGAACGTCGATGTGGCCTACCACAGCGCGACGTTCCCGGAACGCAGCCTGCGCGAACTGCCGGTGTTCTATGAGAGCGTCGGCAAACTGATCTACAGCTTTCAGCGCGAAGGCGAACGCCGCACCTTTCCGCCGGCCGACACGCTGTTCGACGCGACACTGGCCGGCTGCGCGCGCACGCCGCAGGCGGGCATGCTCGACGTGATGCGCCAGGAAGCGCTCAAGCTCATCGCGCCGTAGCAGTCATCGTGCAGCGCCGCCGTATTGACACGCAAAACCGTGCCCCGCTCATCCACGCTGACGACCGCTCGCCCCAGAAATCGCACCGTTCGTCGGATCGCCCTTGGCCTGCGTGGGCTGCATCCCTACAGTAGGGTCATCACTCTTTGAAAGGACTGCACGTGAAAACCATTCATACGCCCGCCAGCCGCTTCCAGTCGATCCTGCGCAACGCCGAAGTGGCCGGCCGCACCACCTGGCGCCTGGCCAAATCCGGCGCACGCTACCTGACCCGCATGCCGTGGCCGGTGCTGCTGGTGCTCGCCATCGCCCTCGCCGCGCTGGTCACCATCGTGCCGATCGTGCTGGCCCTGTTCGTTGGCCTGCTGGTACTGAAGTTCGTCGCCGTGGCCGTGTTTGGCCGCCCACAGCGCCGCCTGCGCCACACGAGCGGGGAATAAGCGATGGCAGCGGTCCAGATCAACCGCGCGCTCGACTTCGTGCGTGACGCCATGCGCGAAGCGGGGGCCCTGTGGTGGCGCTTCTTCGACTGGCTCGCGCTGATCGAATGGCGCCAGCTCTACCTGGTCTGGTTCCTGAGCTTTGTCGCCGGCCTGTTCGTCAACCTGGTCGAACCGGCGATCTGGTTCATCCTGGTCTCGTTTGGCGTGAAAGTACTTGCCGGCGGCAAGCGCCGCGCCGAACTGCTGGCGCGCGATGCGTCGAGCAAGGCCGACGTGGCCAATCTCGAACGGCGCCTGACCGAGGCGCAGATGGCCACGCTCCAGGCCCAGGTCGAGCCACACTTCCTGTTCAACACGCTGGCGCTGATCGGCCAGTTGATTGAAACGGATCCGAAGGAAGCCGCGCGTGTGCACGGCCACCTGATCGAATACCTGCGCGCGTCGCTGCCGCAGATGCGCGGGTCGATGGGCAAAGGCGGCACCGGCGGTACGCTGGGCAAGCAGGTCGAACTCTCGCGCGCCTATCTCGCCATCATGCAGGCGCGGATGAAAGAGCGGCTCCAGGTCCGCTTCGAGGTGCCCGATTTTCTCGGCAGCGCGCCGTTCCCGCCGATGATGCTGCAGACGCTGATCGAGAACGCGATCAAGCACGGACTCGAGCCCAAGGTCGCGGGCGGCACGATCGTCGTGCGTTCGCGGGTCGAAGGCGCCACGCTGCATGTCGATGTTCTGGACGACGGCGTCGGCTTCAACCTGCATGCCGGCAGCGGCGTGGGTCTGGCGAATATCCGCGAACGCCTGGCGCTGTTGTACGGCAAGGAAGCCGAACTCGTCATCGAAGCACCCGTGACGGGCGGCGCCTGCGTGTCGATCCGCCTGCCGTACCGAATGACCGAAGACGGTTGACCATCCATGCCCACTGCCCTGATTGCCGATGATGAAGCCCTGATGCGCGACCAGTTGCGCTCGCGCCTGCACGAGGCGTGGCCCGAGCTGCGCATCGTCGCCGAAGCCGCCAACGGGGTCGAGGCGGTAGCGCTGGCGGCGCAGCACAAGCCGGACATCGCGTTCCTCGACATCCGCATGCCGGGCATGGGCGGCATCGACGCGGCGCGGCAGCTGTACGCCGACTGCCACATCGTGTTTGCCACCGCCTACGATCAATACGCGGTCGAGGCATTCGAGCATGGCGCGATCGATTATCTGCTCAAGCCCGTGACGCTGGCGCGGCTCGATACCACGGTGGCGCGCCTGCGCCGCCAGCTCGAGCACAAGCCGCAGGACATCGGCGCCCAGCTGGCGCGGCTGGCGCAACTGGGCGACCAGCTGCTGGGTCGCGCGGCGCCTTCGTCAAAACCGTCGTATCTGCGCTGGATCCAGGCCCAGTCGGGCACGAGCCTGCGCATGGTCGCGACGTCCGAGGTGCTGTTCTTCCAGTCCGACGACAAGTACACGCGGGTGCAGACGGCCACCGCCCAGCACCTGATCCGCAAGACGCTCAAGGAACTCGAAGAAGCGCTCGACCCGGACGAATTCTGGCGCATCCACCGCTCGACGCTGGTGCGGGTCGATGCGATCGCCGAAGTGCGGCGCGACCTGCGTGGCCGGCAGATGCTCACGCTGCACGGCTATCCCGAGGCGCTCGAAGTGAGCCGCAATCACAGTACGCTGTTCCAGCAGATGTAGTTGTGCACGACCAACCCGACCCAACAACCGACGCTGCTGTCGATGGCGCAGGCGCCAGTTCGCTGTTCGCCATCTTCCGGATCTTCCTGCTGCTGGGCCTGCGCTCGTTCGGCGGCCCGATCGCCCACCTGGGCTACTTCCGCAATGAATTTGTCCTGCGCCGCCGCTGGCTGGACGACGCGCGCTATGGGGAACTGGTCGCGCTATGCCAGTTCCTGCCCGGGCCAGCGTCGAGCCAGGTTGGCTTTGCGCTCGGCGTGCTGCGCGGCGGCGGTGTACTGGGTGGGTGCGCGGCGTGGCTCGGTTTTACCTTGCCGTCGGCGCTGCTGATGCTCGCCTGGGCGCTCGGGGCCGCCGTCACGACCGGCCCGCTGGCCACTGGCGCGGTGCACGGGCTGAAACTGGTGGCGGTGGCCGTCGTCGCGCAAGCCGTGTGGGGGATGGCGGGCACGCTGACGCCCGACTGGCAGCGCAAGGTGATTGCCCTGGCCGCCATCGCAATGGTGGTCGTTGCTGCCGGCCCCGGTGGCCAGCTCGTCGCCATCGCAGCCGGTGCGCTGGCCGGCTGGGCCTGGTGCCGCGGAGAGGGTCCGCACGGCGCTGCCCCGCTCGCGTTTCCGGTGCGCGTGGCGGGCGGCGTGGCCGCGCTGGTCCTGTGTGGTTTGCTGTTCGTGTTGTTGCCCGTCGCCGCCGCTGCCACGCAGTACGGGCCGCTCGCCCTGTTCGACGCCTTCTACCGCTCGGGCGCGCTCGTGTTCGGCGGCGGGCACGTGGTGTTGCCGCTGCTGCAGGCCGAGACCGTTGCCAGCGGCTGGATCGGCAGCGAAACGTTCCTGTCGGGGTATGGGATGGCCCAGGCGCTGCCCGGGCCGCTGTTTGCATTTGCCGCATTCCTTGGCGCGCAGGCCGGGATGAGCGCCACCGCCGTCGGCGGCGCCTGCGTGGCGCTGGTGGCGTTGTTCTTGCCGGGGCTGTTGCTCGTCTACGGTGCCCTGCCGTTCTGGGCCCGGCTGCAGCGCCAGCGCGCGCTGCGCCACGCTGTCATGGGCGCGAATGCCGCCGTCGTGGGCATCCTCGGTGCCGCGTTGTACAACCCCGTCTGGACGAGCGCTGTGCTCGACCTGCGTGACGCCGCCGTGGCGCTGGGCTGCTTCCTGCTGCTGGTAACGTGGCGCGCGCCGGCCTGGCTGGTCGTTGCCCTGGCCGCCGCAACCGGCGTACTGATGACGCTGCTCTGACGAGCGTCGCGTGCCCGATCAAGCCGGGAAATAACGCGTGCTGTCGACATCCTCCATCAGCGTGCCCTGGCGTGGATGCCAATCGAGCACCTCGCGCGTCCAGCTGCACGCTGCCGGCACGTCCATGCCGGCGAAATGCGCCAGCGCGCCAAAGTGCTGCGCTGCTGCCGCGCGCGCGATGCCCGTCACCGGCACGCCCAGCCGGCGTCCGATCGCCGCTGCGATGTCGCGGAACGGGACGCCCTCCTCGGCCACGGCGTGATAGCGCGCGCCCGGGGCGGCGCGCTCGAGCGCCAGACGAAACACGCGCGCAGCGTCCAGGCGATGCACCGACGACCAGCGGTTGGCGCCATCGTCGACAAACGCCGCCACCCTTTTTGTGCGGGCGAAACCGATCATCATCGGCACCAGGCCATGATCGCCCTCACCGTGCACGGATGGCGGCAGGCGCACGACTGACGCATTCACACCGCGCGCGACCAGTGCGCTGGCGGCATGTTCCGATGCGCGCGGATAAGCCGGGCTGAGCGGGAACGTCACATCCGCCTCGGTCGCCGACCGGCCCTGCACATCGAGCACCATGCCTGACGTCACAATCAACGGGCGATCCGAGCTCTTGAGCGCCGCGCCCAGCGCCTCGATCGCGCGCCGGTCCTGCTGGCAGTTGGCGGCGTACCGTGAAAAGTCGTGATCGAACGCAGTATGGATCACGCCATCGGCCGCCGCAACTGCGTCGCGCAGTCCATCCACATCATCGAGCGTGCCGCGCCACGCCCGCACGCCAAGCGCTGACAGCGCCGCGGCACCGGCTTCCGACCGCGTCAGGCCGGTGACGGTGTGGCCGGCGGCAAGTAAATCCTGTACCACGGCAGTGCCGACGAACCCGGTCGCACCGGTAATGAATACATGCATGACATCCTCCTTGTTGGGTAGATGTCCACTATCGACGGGCTGCGTATCCGGGTAAAGTAGTGACTTTATACGGGTATAAGAGGTAACAGGATGGACGGGGCAACGAGCCGCGACAATCCGCTGGGCAGCTACCTGAAAGACCGCCGCGCCCGTCTCGACCCGGCGGCGCTCGGGCTGGGCAGTACACGCCGGCGCACGCCAGGCCTGCGGCGCGAAGAAGTCGCGCAGCGCGCCAGTATCAGCACCACCTGGTACACCTGGCTGGAACAGGGCCGGGGCGGCGCCCCGTCGGCCGAGGTCGCCGGGCGCATCGCGCGGGCGCTGATGCTCACTGGTGCCGAGCGCGAGCACCTGTTCCTGCTGGCGCTGGGGCGCCCGCCGGCGCCGCACCATGCACCGCACGCAGCAATCTCGCCCCGCATCCAGCGCGTGCTCGATGCCTTGCCCGCGAGTCCGGCCTTCGTCAAGACTGCCAGCTGGGATGTGGTTGCCTGGAACCGCGCCGCCGCGGCGGTGTTCGGCTATGACAGCGCGACGCCCGAGCAACGCAACATCCTGCGCCGCATCTTTTGTGACCCCGCCACGCGCGCCGCCCAGCGTGACTGGGACAGCGTGGCGCGGTTTATCGTCGCGGCCTTCCGGGCCGACATGACGCGCGCCGGTGTCGACGTCCAGTCGGACCCGCTGGTCCGCGAACTGCGCCAGCGCAGCCCGGACTTCGACGCGCTATGGCAGAGCCGGGATGTCGGCACCTACGGCGAAGGCACGAAGCAGTTGCGCCATCCGGTGGCCGGCTGGCTCGCACTGGAATATTCGTCGTTTGCCGTCGATAGCCGGCCGGACCTGTCGATTGTCGTCTACAACCCGGCGACGCCGGACGATGCGTCCAGGATCACGGCGCTCGTGACCGGCTGAGCTTGCGCTTGTTGGCCTGATCAGCCGAACACGCCCTCGTCCGACCCGTCGCCATCGAAGAACCCGCTCGGCTCATCCCCATGGTTGCTGTCTGCCAGCGGATCGTCGGCCGCGTTCGGTTCATCGATGGCGCCGATGCCGGCCTGGTCAGCCAGTGCGCCACCGCTGTTCGCTTCACCCGTCCCTGCATCGGCCAGCAGATGATTGGCGCCACCTTCCGCGCCGGCTCCCGCACCATTGTGATCGAGCAGATTACCGATACCCTGGAACAGGAAGCTGCCCGCGGCCACGCCTGCCGCCGTGGCCGCGATCGTGCCCAGCATGCCGCCGCCGGCCCCGCCCAGGAAGCCGCCGCTGCGGGCCGGTGCTGCCGTACCCTGTGCTGCGCCCTGTACTGGCGCTGGTGTGGATGGATTACTTTGCGCCGAATTACCCCACGTGTTCGCGTCGAGGAACCCGCCGCTGCCCTTCGTGGTCTGACGTTCCAGCTCGGCGATGCGCGCCTTGGCATTTCCCAGCGCCTGCTCCACCAGCAGCGCGCGCTGCACCAGCAGGTAGGCGGCGTCCGGTTGCTCGGCCACGGCGCGCTGGATCAGCGCGTCGGCTTGCGGATCTTTCGTCACGCCACGGGCCTGGACCAGCTGGCCCAGGAAGTCCTGCAAGGTTTTTTCGTCTGATGGGTTCATGATGGTCTCCGGTTGGAAGGTACGATATGCTTACATTGTGGGCCCGTTGTCGAAATTTCAAGCATCTTTGGATTGTCTTCGCTGTTCCGACCAACCGAACCGGGAGCGTGCCATGCCTTCCACCGTCGTCCCCTGCCTGCGTTACCACGATACCCCCGCCATGCTCGCCTGGCTGTGCACGAATTTCGGCTTCACGATACGGCGCTGCATCCCGGGCCGGCAGGGCGAAGTCGCGCACGCCGAGCTCACACTGGGCGATGGGATGGTCATGATCGGCACCCACTCAGCCGACGACTACGGCCGCTTGCTGGCGACACCGGCACAGGCCGGCGGCTTGTTGACGCAAACGATCTGGCTTCATGTGGATGACGCCGACGCCGTGCATGCCCGCGTGCTCGGCAGTGGCGCGGTGATCACCCAGCCGATCGATGATGCGCCGCAAGGCGGGCGCGCATTCGCCTGCCGCGATCCGGAAGGCCATCTGTGGCAGGTCGGCACCTACGATCCGTGGGACGCCGCCTGATGCTGGCTCGGCCTGGCGCTTGTTTGCTATGCTAGCGCCCTTGCGCCGCCTTCGTGATCGGGCGGCCCGTCATATTTAGGGAAAGCACATTATGGTTTCGCTGCAAGAGCAGTTACTCAAGGCCGGCCTGGTCGACAAGAAGAAGGTCAAACAGGTCACGCAGGCAAAAAGCAAACAGCACAAGCACGAGCTGCGCACGGGCGTGGAGTCGGTCAACGAGGCGCGCGAAGCGGCGCTCGAGCTGCAGCGCAAGAACGCCGAGCGTGCGCGCGAGCTGAACACCCAGCGCGATGCGGCCGCTGCGCAAAAAGCCATCCTGGCGCAGATCGCGCAAATGGTGCAGAAGAACAAGCAGCCCAAGGGCAAGGGTGATGTGCCGTACAACTTCACGTTCGGCACCAAGATCGAGCGTATCCACGTGACGTCGCAGATCGTCGAGCATCTGGTCGCGGGTCGCCTGGTGATCGTGCACATGAATGGCAGCTTCGAGCTGGTGCCGCGCATCATCGGCGAGAAAATCGCCCAGCGCGATGCGTCGATCGTCGTGCAGATCAAGAAGAAAGTACAGGAAGTGGAAGAGGACGATCCGTACGCGGACTTCAAGATTCCGGACGATCTGATGTGGTGATGCGGGGTTGAAACGGCGTTGCGACGCCGTTCCGGCACTACATTACTTCTTGGTCTTGTCTTCAACGTCCTGGGTGGCGGTCCCGGTACGGGTTGCGCTCGAGGTACGCTCGGTCTGCTTCTTCGGCTGACCCATGCCTGCCGCCGTGGTTTCCTGCTTGCTGGTGCCCTGGAAATCGGTCGACACCGAGTTCGCGCTGTCTTCCGGCTCCGCTGCAGGGTTGGCGCGCTTGTCCGCAGTGCCCATCACCGGTGCTTTTTGCTGGGTAGCCCCTGCTTTCGCTGGCTGCGGCGTGGTTGGAGTGGTCTGAGCTGCGGCACTTGCCGCGATGACGACGCCACTAAGTAAAACGATCAATTTTTTCATAACAAGCTCCAAGTCGATGTGTATATATCATCACTTTGTGATCAACTTGGCGATTGCAAGGGTTGATTGACCGAAGCTGCGATCATGGCGCGCAGACGTTTCTGCGCGCCATGAACACTTTCTTTCAGGACTGCAGGTCCTGTCCACCAAAGGCATTCGGCAACTGCGCCGCTGCCGTGGTTTCGAAGATGGCACCGGTCAGGTTGGTCAGGATCACCGGCAGTTCATTGCCACCCAATTCCAGGATCACTTGCCGGCAGGCGCCGCACGGCGCGATCGGGCCTTCGGTCTGGCCGATGACGGCCAGCGCTGCGAAGTCACCCGGCTTGTAGCCGTTGGCAATGGCGCTGAAGAACGCCGTGCGCTCGGCACAATTGCACAGGCCGTAGGCGGCATTTTCCACATTGCAGCCACGGAAGATGCGGCCATCCTTGCACGCCAGCGCTGCGCCCACCTGGAAGTTGGAATACGGCGCATACGCCAGCTCGCGCGCAGCGCGCGCTTCATCGATCAGTTTTGTGTAGGTCATGGCGTTTCTTTCAAGGACGGACGATGCGGTGAATCATTGGCTCGGCGGCCGGCTGGGTGTCGCCGATCTGGTAAGCCGCCTGCACCTGGCGCACAGCGCGCTCGGCGGCCTCGGGCGAACGTGCATGCACCATCGCCAGTGGCTGGCCCACGGCGATCTGGTCACGCAGTTCAACCAGGCCCGTCAGGCCCACGGCGAAGTCGATGCTGTCCTGTGGCCGCACACGGCCGCCACCCAGCGCGACAACCGCCAGGCCCAGTCCACGGGTGTCGACCGAGACGGCGTAGCCGGCCTGCAGGGCTGGCGCCGGCACGATGACAGGCGCCGTTTCCAGGTGCGCATCCGGCTTGTCCATCAGGTCGGCCGGGCCGCCCAGCGCCGTGACCATGCGCGCGAAGCGCTCGGCTGCCTCGCCCGAGTCGAGCGCGGTCTGGAGTTTGGCACGCGCTTCGGCGTCCGTGCCTGCCAGGCCCGAAATCACCAGCATCTCGGCGCACAGCGCCATCGTCACTTCGTGCAGGCGTGCCGGGCGCGCCTTGCCGGTCAGGTAGTCAATGGCGACGCGCACTTCGACCGCATTGCCGGCCGCGTGGCACAACGACTCGTTCATGCCGGTCAGGATGGCCGACGTGCGGGTGCCGGCGCCATTGCCGACGCTGACGATCGATTCAGCCAGTTCCAGCGATTTTTCGGCCGTCGGCATGAAGGCGCCGCTGCCCACTTTCACGTCCATCACCAGCGCATCCAGACCCGCCGACAGCTTCTTCGACAGAATCGAGCCGGTAATCATCGCCACCGATTCGACGGTCGCCGTGGTGTCGCGGATGCTGTAGAAGCGCTTGTCGGCCGGCGCCAGCTGGGCGGTCTGGCCGATGATGGCCACGCCGACATCCTTGACGACGCGGCGGAAGGTATCGGGATCAGGCACGGTGCTGTAGCCGGGGATCGCGTCGAACTTGTCGAGCGTGCCGCCGGTGTGGCCCAGGCCACGGCCCGAGATCATCGGCACGAAGCCGCCGCAGGCCGCGATCATCGGGCCGAGCATCAGCGAGACGACGTCGCCGACGCCGCCGGTCGAGTGCTTGTCAACGACCGGGCCCGGGAGGTCCAGCGACTTCCACTCCATGACCTGACCCGAGTCGCGCATCGCCAGCGTGAAGGCGACGCGTTCATCCATCGTCATGTCGTTGAAGTAGACCGCCATCGCCAGCGCGGCGATCTGGCCTTCGGTGACGCTGCCGTCAGGGATGCCGCGGACAAAAAACTGGATCTCTTCGGCCGACAGGATGCCGCCATCGCGTTTTTTGCGGATGATTTCTTGGGGGAGGAACATGGGGACGTCTCTATGAATTGTTGACCTGAAAACCGTCATTCCCGCGCAGGCGGGAATCCAAGTGTGCGTCATCGCGAACTTACCTGGATTCCCGCCTGCGCGGGAATGACGTTGTTTTAATGTGGCGTGTATTTTCCGTACTTGGCTTCTTTAAACGCCGTACGGGATCCAGACGTTCTTCACCTGGCTCGCATGCTGCAGCACGACCCGGCCGCCAGCCTGCTTCGGATCGAACCAGTCGCGCCCTTTCGCGCCGCCGGTCCAGGTGCGCTTGAGCGTCTCGCTCGACAGGCGCTCGACTTCGGCGCAACCCTCGGCAGAACCGTCATGGCGCCACACGGCATCGATCTCACCGTGTGAGGCCAGCGTGCGCGCCAGCTCGTCGCTTGATCCGGTGACGATATTGAGCGCCCCACCCGGCAGGTCCGACGTATCGAGCACCTGGTACAGATCGATCGCCGACAGCGGATACTGCTCCGACGGCACCGCCACCACGCGGTTGCCCAGCGCGAGCGCCGGGGCAACCAGCGAGATGAAGCCCAGCAGCGGGTTCTCGTTCGGGCACACGATGCCGATCACGCCCACTGGCTCGTTCAGCGCCACGGTGATGCCGTGCATCGGCGGCTGGTGCACCTGGCCGTCGTACTTGTCGGCCCAGGCGGCCCAGTAGAACAGGCGCTCGACCGAGGCGGCCACTTCGCGCGCGGCGTCGTTCGAGCCGGTCTGCTGCGCGATGCGCGCCGCGAATTCGTCGGCGCGGATCGCCAGGTTCTCGGCGATGTAGTACAGCACCTGCGCGCGGTTGTGCGCGGTGGCCTTGGCCCAGCCGGCCGCCTTGTGCGCTGCTTCGACTGCGTTGCGGATGTCCTTGCGGCTGCCTTCGCCGATATCGGCCAGGAACGCGCCGTTGGCGCCATTGATCGCGCGGCTGTAAGCGCCGTCAGGGCGCGCCTGCTTGCCACCGATGTACAGCTTGGCGGTGCGGTCGATCGCAAACGGGCTGTCGGCATCCGCAGCATTCACAGCACCCTTCGCGGCGCCCTTGGCGGCAAACACCGGCGCCGCAGGCCGTGCATCTTCCGACAGCGGCGTCAGGTAGTCGTACATGCCTTCCTTGCCGCCTTCGCGGCCATAGCCCGATTCCTTGTAGCCGCCAAAACCGCAGCCTGCATCGAACTGGTTCGCCGTGTTGATCCAGACCACGCCGGCCTTGATCTGCGGGACGACGTCCAGCGCCAGGCTGATCGACTCGCTCCAGACGCAGGCAGCCAGGCCGTAGACGGTGTTGTTCGCCAGTTGCACGGCTTCGGCCGGGGTGCGGAAGCTCATCGCCACCAGCACCGGCCCGAAGATTTCGGCCTGCGCCACGGCAGCCGATGTCGACGCGCCCGTGATCAGGGTTGGCAGGTACCACGAACCAGACGTCGACAGCTCACCGGCCGGTTGCCAGACTTCGCAACCTTCGGCGCGGGCCGATTCCACCAGGCCGTGGATGCGCTGCTGCTGCACCGGATCGACCAGTGCGCCGATGTCGTTCGACTTGTCCAGTGGCGAACCGACGCGCAGGGTTTCCATGCGCGCCTTGACCTTCTTGATGAAACGGTCGTACACCGACTCCTGCACCAGCAGGCGCGAACCGGCGCAGCAGACCTGGCCCTGGTTGAACCAGATCGAGTCGACCAGGCCTTCGACAGCCGCGTCCAGGTCGGCATCGTCGAACACGATGAACGGCGACTTGCCACCCAGCTCGAGCGACAGCTTCTTGCCGCTGCCGGCGGTCGACTTGCGGATCAGGCGACCGACTTCGGTCGAGCCGGTGAACGCGATCTTGTCGATGCCCGGATGATTGACGATTGCCTCGCCCACGCGGCCATCGCCCGTGACGATGTTGACGACGCCAGCCGGCACACCAGCGCGCTGGCAGATTTCGGCAAACAGCAAGGCGGTCAGCGGCGTGTACTCGGCCGGCTTGAACACCACCGTATTACCGGCAGCCAGCGCCGGCGCGATCTTCCACGCCAGCATCAGGAGCGGGAAGTTCCACGGCACGATCTGGCCGACGACACCGACGGCGCGGTAGTCCGCGAACTCTTCGGCCTGCAGTTGCGCCCAGCCGGCGTGATGGTAAAAATGGCGGGCCACGAGCGGCAGGTCGGCGTCGCGCGTTTCGCGGATCGTCTTGCCGTTGTCGAGCGTTTCGAGCACCGCGAACAGGCGCGCATGCTTTTGCAGCAGGCGCGAAAGTGCGTACATGATCTTGGCGCGGCCATGGCCACCCAGCGCGACCCAGCCCGGCTGCGCGCGGCGCGCGGCTGCCACGGCGCGTTCGACATCGTCGTTCGTCGCCTGCGTGACCTGCGCCAGTTCGACGCCATCGGCCGGATTGGTCGTGGCGAAGGTCTCGCCCGCATCGCTCCAGGCGTTGTCGATGAAGAGGCCAAAGCGGCGCTCGTGACCGTCCAGCCATGCTTGCGCTTCCTTGGTGGTCTCGAGAGCGGGGCCGTAGTCCATGGTCTGAAGAATCTCTTTAATTGTTGGCATGACGTATCCGGATTTAAGGTTGCGCGTGACGATGGGCGGCCGAGTAGTTCCCGGTCACGTAGTGCTCGAGCTGGCGTTCGATGTCGGTCAGCAGGCTCGATGCACCGATGCGGAACAGGTGCGGCTGCAGCCAGTCGTTGCCCAGTTCTTCCTTCATCACGGTCAGGTATTGCAGCGCCGACTTCGCCGTCGAGACCCCGCCGGCCGGCTTGTAGCCGACCTGAAAACCGGTCAGTTCGTGGTAGTCGCGAATCGCGCGCACCATCACCAGCGAGACCGGGATGGTGGCGTTCACGCCTTCCTTGCCGGTCGAGGTCTTGATGAAGTCCGCACCGGCCATCATGCAGACCCACGAGGCCTTCGCCACATTCTCCAGCGTGACCAGGTCGCCGGTGGCCAGGATGGCCTTGACGTGCGCGTCGCCGCAAGCCTGGCGGTACGCCACCATCTCGTCGTACAGCGCCTGCCAGTTGCCCAGCAAGACGTGCTGGCGCGTGATGACGATGTCGATTTCGGTGGCACCGGCAGCGACCGACAGTTCGATCTCGCGCAGCTTGGTTTCCATGCTCGACAGGCCAGCCGGGAATGCCGTGGACACGGCGGCGATCGGCAAGCGGCCCTGCAACACCTTGACGGCTGGCGTGATCATCTCGTGGTACACGCAGACGGCGCCGGTGCTCAGGGTCTCGAGACCCAGCGCGGCCATCAAATCGGCGCGCAGCGGGCGCATCGCCTTCATGCACAGGCGCTCGACGCGGCCCGGCGTGTCGTCGCCCGACAGCGTGGTCAGGTCCATGCACTCGATCGCGCGCACCAGCCATGCGGCCTGGTATTCCTTCTTCACCGTGCGGCGGTTCGCGAGGCTCGCGGCGCGGCGGTCGGCCGCATTGCGGTTGACCTTGAGACTGTTGATCAGGCCAAGGTCCAGGTCCATGGCGACGTTGCGTTTGAAGTCCAGCGGCTGGCTCATAGCTGTGCGATTCCGTTCGAAAGTGGTTTGACGCCGAGGTGCTTGGCCAGCGTGGCGCCGATGTCCGAGAAGGTATCTGCCACTGGCAGCTCTTGCGGCGCGACGTTCGGGCCGAAGAAGATCATCGGGATGTGTTCGCGGGTATGGTCCGAACCCGGCGCGGTCGGGTCGCACCCGTGGTCGGCCGTGAGTACGACCAGGTCGCCGTCCTTCAGCTTGGCCATGAATTCCGGCAGGCGCGCGTCCAGTTCGTGCAGCGCGTTGGCGTAGCCGGCGACGTCGCGGCGGTGGCCGAAGTGCATGTCGAAGTCGACGAAGTTGACGAACGTGAGCGACTTGTCGCCCGCTTCGTCGGCCACTTCGAGCAGACGGTCGAAGAGCGCCATATTGTCCGGGCCCTTGATCAGGCGCGTGACGCCCTGCCCTGCATAGATGTCGCTGATCTTGCCAAGCGCGAAGACGTCGCCGCCCGCGTCCTTGACGTGATCCAGCAGCGTCGGCGCGACCGGCGGCACCGCGTAGTCGTGGCGGTTCGACGTGCGCTTGTAGTCGCCGTTGGCGCCCGTGAACGGACGCGCGATCACGCGGCCGATGTTGTACGGCTTGACCAGTTCATAGGCCGCTTCGCAGACGGCGTACAAGCGCTCGAGGCCGAAGTGCTCTTCGTGCGCAGCGATCTGCAGCACCGAGTCGGCCGACGTGTACAGGATCGGCTTGCCGCTGGCGACGTGCTCATCGCCGAAGTCGTTGATGACGGTGGTGCCCGAGGCGTGGCAGTTGGCCAGCCAGCCCGGCACGCCGGTCAGTTCCTGCAGCTTGTCGGTGAGCTCCTTCGGGAACGACGGCACGGTCTTCGGGAAGTAGCCCCAGTCGAACAGCACCGGCACGCCAGCGATTTCCCAGTGGCCGCTCTGCGTGTCCTTGCCAGTCGACTGTTCGCGCGCGATGCCCCAGGCGCCGGTGAAACCGTCGCGCTGGCTGAAGCCCGGCGCCCATTCGCCGCTTGCCTTGTGGCCGGCCGCGCCCAGGCCGAGGCGCTCGAGGTTCGGCAGCGCCATCGGCTTGCCTTCCTTCGCGGCCCATTCGGCGATGTGGCCGAAGGTATTGGCGTCAAGGTCGCCATATTTGTCGGCGTCGGGCAGCGCGCCCAGGCCAAAGGAGTCCAGCAGGAGGATGAATGCACGGGACATTGGATCGCTCGCTTTCGGTAAATGTGATTAAGCGTCTGCGCGTGGGGTCGAACCAAGGCGCTCGATGTACGCGTGGATCAGCGTGACCATGTCCTTGGCCGCGATCGCCGCGTACTTCAGGGTCTGCTCGTGCGACAGCGCGAACGGCGACAGGCCTTCGGCCAGGTTGGTGATTGCAGAGACGGCCGTCACTTTCAGGCCGCAGTGGCGCGCCGCGATGACCTCGGGGATCAGCGACATGCCGACGACATCGGCGCCCAGCGTCTTGAAGGCGCGGATTTCGGCGACGGTCTCGAAGTGCGGGCCGGCGGCGGCCAGGTACACGCCTTCGTTCAGCACGATGCCCTTCTCTTTAGCGACGGCTTTGACCTGCTCGCGCGTCTCGGCGTCATACGCATTGGACATGCTGAAGAAGCGCGGGCCAAAGCGCTCGTCGTTCGGGCCCGACATCGGGCTGCCCGGCAAGAAGTTGATGTGGTCGGTGATCGCGACCAGCGAGCCGGCATCGGCTTCGATGTTCAGCGAGCCGGCGGCATTGGTCACGAACAGCAGTTCGCAGCCGATCTGCTTGAGGGTACGCACGGCATTGGTCATCACGCCCGGGCCGTAGCCTTCGTAGAAGTGGCCGCGGCCCTTCATGCAGGCGACCGGCACGCCGGCCAGTTCGCCCAGCACCAGCTCACCGGCGTGGCCGTGCACGGTGCTGATCGGGAAGCCCGGCAGGTCGGCATAGCTGATCGAGACGGCGTCCGTCATCTGTTCGGCCAGCACACCCAGTCCGGAGCCGAGGATCAGCGCAACGCGCGGTGCAAAGCCCGGCTTGCGGGCGCGGATGATGTCGGCGGCGTCGAACGGGAGATTGCTGGACATGTTATTCCTTGTGAGGTCTGGTGATGTGGGGAGATGGGATGGAGGCTGGCGCGGCCTTCGCAGGCGCGGCGGCATCTGGTCAGCTGAATATTATAACTATGCATGAATGCCGATATGTATGGCAAATACACTTTTTCTTCCCGATTTATATGTTTTCGCGATAAATTAGCAGGACCACGCCGACGTTGACGGCGCCATGACAAATGTCTAGCATTGCCGGACATAAGTTTAAATCATTTGCCGAGCGATGCCCAAAAAAGACCAGTTGTACGAGCTGATCCGCGCCAACCCGTTCATCTCCCAGCAAGACCTGGCGGCGCGCCTCGGCCTGTCGCGCTCAGCTGTCGCCAACTACATCGCCACGCTCGTGCGCGAGCGGCGCATCCTCGGCCGCGCCTATGTGCTGCCGGATCACCGCCCCGTCGTCTGTATCGGCGCGTCGAACCTCGACCGCAAGCTGCGCTCGCTCGGCCCGCTGGCCCTGGGCACGTCGAATCCGGCGCGCCAGACCGAGTCGTTCGGCGGTGTGGCGCGCAATATCGCCGAGAACCTCGCGCGCCTGGGCGCCCCAACCAGCCTGATCACCGCAGTCGGCCCGGACGCCTCGGGCCGCGCGCTGCTCGCCCATGCCGATGAAGCGGGCATCGACACACGCAGCGTGCTGCTGGTCGACGGTGCGGCCAGCGGCACCTACACGGCGGTGCTCGATGAAGATGGCGAGATGCGTGTCGCGCTGGCTGACATGGCGATCAACGACGCGCTCACGCCGGCGTTCTTCGCCAGCCGCGCGCCGCAGCGCGCCGGCGCTGCACTGATCGTGGCCGACCTGAACCTGCCGCAGGATGCGGTGGCCGGGTTGCTGGGCGACGCGCTGGCGGGCGGCGTGCCGATGGTCGTCGTCGCCGTGTCCGAACCGAAGATCAACCGCCTGCCGCGCGACCTGCGCGGCCTGCGCCTGTTGATCCTGAACCTGGGCGAACTGGCAGAACGCGCCGGCCGCGCGATGGACAGCGAGGCCGCGATCGCGCGCGCCTGCATTGATCTGCAGGCCGACGGCGCACAGGACGTGATCGTCACGCGCGGCGCTCAGGGCGTCATGTTCACGACACCCGACGGCCTGCGCAGCCTGGCCGCGCCGGCCGTCGACGTCGTCGACGTCACCGGCGCCGGCGACGCGTTTGCTGCCGCCGTGTGCTGGAGCCTGTACAGCGGCGCCACCTCGCTCGACCTGGCCTGCCGTCGCGGCCTGGCCCTGTCCGCCATGACCATCGGCTGCGCGCAGACCGTCTGTCCGCAACTTGCGCCCGGCCTGCTCGACGCACCTGCCGACGGCCAACTCCCTATGACTAATTAACCAGAGACCTTCCATGCACAACTTCCTCCTGCTCTCGCCCGAAGTGGCCGCCGCCCGCACCGCCGGCAAACCGATCGTCGCCCTTGAATCGACCATCATCTCGCACGGCATGCCGTACCCGCAGAATGTACGCACCGCGCGCGAAGTCGAGCAGATCATCCGCGACGCCGGCGCCGTGCCGGCCACGATCGCCGTCATCGCCGGCAAGATCTGCATCGGCCTGTCGGACGAGCAGCTCGAACTGCTGGGCGCCTCGCCCGACGCGATGAAAGTGAGCCGGCGCGACCTGGCTTATGTGCTGGCGCAGGCGCGCCTGGGCGCAACCACCGTCGCCGCGACGATGATCTGCGCGCAGCTGGCCGGTATCGAAGTGTTCGTCACCGGCGGCATCGGCGGCGTGCACCGCGGCGCCGAAACGAGCTTCGACATTTCGGCCGACCTGCAGGAACTGGCGCAGACCAGCGTGGCGGTCGTCTGCGCCGGCGTCAAATCGATCCTCGACATCGGCCTGACGCTTGAATACCTCGAAACGCACGGCGTGCCGGTGCTGAGCGTCGGCCAGCCGGGCTTTCCGGCCTTCTTCACGCGCGACAGCGGCTTCCAGGCCGACTTCCAGATCGACTCGCCCGAAGACCAGGCGGCGTTCATCCGCACCAAGTGGCAGCTCGGCCTGGCCGGCGGCGTCGTGGTGAGCAATCCGGTGCCAGCCGACGCCGCGATGGCGCCGACCGAGATCGACGCCATCATCACGCAGGCGCTGGGCGAGGCGGCCAGCCAGAACGTCACCGGCAAGAAGGTCACGCCGTTCCTGCTGGGCCGCATCAAGGAACTCACGGAGGGCCGCAGCCTGGCCACCAATATCGCGCTGGTCAAGCACAACGCGCTGATCGGCGCGCGCCTGGCCGTGGCGCTGAACCACCGCGCGGCCTGAGTCGTCAGCGTAGCCGCCCATGTCGATCGACCTGAAACAACTGAAGTACTTCCTGGCGGTGGCTGAAGAAAAGAGCTTCAGCCGCGCCGCCGAGCGCCTGCACATTTCGCAGCCGCCGCTGTCGCAGCAGATCATGAAGCTCGAAAGCGAATTGGGCGTGCGTCTGTTTACCCGCACCACGCGCAGCTTCGAGCTGACCGTGGCCGGGCGCGCGCTGATGGTCGAGGCAGCCGACCTGCTGGGCCGGATGCGCATGACGATCGACACCATCCGCCAGATCGACCGCGGCCAGGTGGGCCGGCTGCGCGTGGGCATCGTCGGCTCGGCGATGTGGGGGCCAATTCCCGGCCTGCTCGAACGCTTCCAGACGGATTTCCCGCGCGTGACGTGGACGATCCACGAGCTGGGGCCGAACGACCAGTGGGAAGCGCTGCGCAACAAGCAGATCGACGTGGGCTTCTGGCGCGAGCCGCGCATCGAGCCGGACGTGCTGAAAGCGGCCAACCTGCGCCAGGAGCTGTGCTTCAAGGAGCAGTTCTGCGTGGCCGTCAATGCACGCCATCCACTGGCGGGCCGGGATGCGATCTCGCTGCTCGACATCGCCGGCGAGCCGATGCTGACGCTGCACCTGGACCAGTCGGCCGAGCCGCGCTACCTGATGCAATGCTGCGTGAACGCGGGCTTTGAGCCGACCATTTTCCAGGAAGCGGCCGAGCCGCAGACGCTGCTGGCGATGGTGGGCGCTGGCCTGGGCGTGGCCCTGATGCCGGAAACGACGAGCCGCATCGGCTGGCCGGGGGTGCGCTTCCTGCCAATCAACGAACATGCGCCATCGGCCAATCTGTATATCAGTTACCCGGCGCAGGACGATGCGCCGGTGGTGAGGGCGTTTCTGAAAATCCTTTTCCCGGATTCACCAGCCACGTGAACAATCGAACCGTTTTTGTCCCGTAAAGCATTGCCTTTCTGCACACATGGGTATAATTTCTAGGCAGAAAACTACGCACGATTGAGGCCAATTAATTATTTTTTAACTTTGGGTCCGGTATGATAGTTATCAAGACCATCAATTTTCCAGAGGAGCTCGTATGACTACAGCAACGCCGCGCTACGACGGGCTCCGCCTGAAAAAATTCGACGACGCCGTGTTCGATGACATCGACACGCTGCGCTCGGCGATCGACGACCGCATTGAACAACTCTTGAGCGCAAACGGCCAGTCCGACAGCCTGGCCAAGGCCATGCGCACGTCGGCCCTGTCCGCCGGCAAGCGCATGCGTCCGCTGCTGGTGATGCTGGTGGCGCGCGACCTCGGCTGCGCCTCGCCGGCCCTGATCGACGTGGCCTGCTCGGTCGAACTGGTGCACGCGGCGTCGCTGATTCTCGACGACCTGCCATGCATGGACGACGCCAGCCTGCGCCGTGGCAAACCGGCGATCCATATCCAGTTCGGCCAGGACGTCGCCATCCTGGCCTCGGTGGCCCTGCTCAGCCGCGCCTTTGGCGTGCTGTCGCAATCCCAGGATATCCAGCCGGCCACCCGCGCGCGCCTCGTCGCGACGCTGGCGCAGACGGTGGGGGACCAGGGCCTCGTGCGCGGCCAGTTCGAAGACCTGCACGGCGGCGCCCGCTCGCCCGAAGCGATTGCCACCACCAACGAACTCAAGACCGGCCTGCTGCTGGGCGTTGCCGTCGATATGGCCGCGATCATGTGCCACGCCGACGAGAGCGTGTCGCAGCAGCTGCGCGCCTTTGCGCTGGCGGCCGGCCAGGCGTTCCAGATCAAGGATGACTTCCTGGACGGCGCCGGCAACGACAGCGCGATCACGGGCAAGGACACCGGCAAGGACATCGGCAAGGCCACCCTGATCAATACGCTCGGCTTCGACGAAGCGCAGCGCCGCCTGTCGGCCTGCCTGATCGAGGCCGATCGCTGCCTGGGCGCCGCCGTCGGCGGCAAGGGCCGCACGCGGCACTTCATGGGCGCCCTGTTCGCCAAGGAAGCCAAGGGCGCGCGCTTTGTCGCCGAACCTGCCAAGCCGCGCGAACTGCGCCCGAGTCACCAGCTGGCCGAGTTGCGCCTGAACTGAATTCTCGAACTGAATCCCTGAACTGCATCCCTGATCTGACCAACCCTCGCATGACGCACTTCGCGGTCGTGGCTCCGGCCCTGTATAGCCACTTCAACACGCTGATGGTGCTGGCGCGCGAACTCGTCACGCGTGGCCACCGCGTCACCTTCATCCATCGCCCGGACGCGGCCGCCTACGTCAAGGATGCGCGCGTCGGCTTTCACGCGATCGGCGCAGCCACCCATCCGGCCGGCTCGCTGCCTGCGATGCTCGCACGTGTGGCCAATCCCGGCAGCCCGCTGGGCCTGCGCCGCGTGATCCTCGACATGGCCGCCAGCACCGAGATGCTGTGCCGCGAACTGCCGGCGGTGCTAAAGCAATTGCAGGTCGACTGCGTGCTGGCCGACCAGATGGAAGCCGCCGGCGGCATGGTCGCCGAAAGCATCGGCATGCCGTTCATCTCGATCGCGTGCGCCCTGCCCGTCAACCGCGAGCCGGGCATCCCGTTGCCGGTGATGCCGTTCGTGTATGAGGACAGCGAGCGCGCCTTCAAGATCGTCGAAGGCAGCACGCGCGTGTATGACTGGATGATGGGCCCGCACCACCGCGCGATCGCGGCACAGGCCGAACGCCTTGGCCTGCCACCACGCAGCATGCTGCACGAATGCCTGTCGCCGCTGGCGCAGATCGCGCAGATCGTGCCGGGCTTCGATTTCCCGCGCCGCGAATTGCCGGCGCACTTCCACCATGTCGGGCCGCTGCACGCGGCCAATGTGGCGCCGGCCCTGACCCCGGAAGAACTGGCGCCGTTCCTGCCGCCGGCGTCCAGCACGCGCCCGTTCATCTACGCGTCGCTCGGCACGCTGGTGAGCGACCGCTATCCGCTCTTCAAGCGCATCGCCAAGGCCTGCAAGCAGCTCGATGCCGACCTGTTGATTGCCCATTGCGGCGGCCTGAATGACGCACACGTGCGCTCGCTCGAAGCCATCGGCGCCACGCGCGTGCACGCCTACGTGCCGCAACTGGCCGTCTTGGCGCGCGCCGACGCGATCGTCTCGCATGCAGGCGCGAACACCATCATGGAAGCGGTGGCGGCGCGCACGCCGATCCTGGCGCTGCCGATTGCCTTCGACCACCCGGGCGGCGCCGCGCGCGTCGAGTACAGCGGTGTTGGCCTGCGCGCTTCGCCGCGCATGAGCAGCGTGGCCGACCTGACGCGCAAGCTGCGCCGGCTGCTGGCCGAGCCGGATTTTGCCGCACGCATGGCGCCGCTGTCCGACGCGATCCGCGTTGCCGGCGGCGCGCCGCGCGCGGCCGCCATCATCGAGACCGCTCTGCACCTGCCAACGGCGGTGGCCAGCCATGGATGAGCGCAGCAACAGTAGTCGCGACAGCATCGACCACGACCTGATCCTGGTCGGCGGCGGCCTGGCCAACAGCCTGATCGCCTGGCGCCTGCAGACCGAGCGCCCGGAACTGCGCATCCTGCTGCTCGAGCAGGGCCGGCACCTGGGCGGCAACCATACCTGGTCGTTCCACGACAGCGACCTGACTGCGGCGCAGCTGCGCTGGATTGCGCCGCTTGTCTCGCACCGCTGGCCAGGCTACGACGTCGTCTTTCCCGAGCATGCGCGCGCCCTGAATGGCGGTTACGCCAGCATTGCCTCGCCCGACTTTGCGCGCACGATCGAGGCTGCCCTGGGCCCGCTGCTGCGCACCGGCGTGCGGATCGACGCCGTCACGCCCAACAGCGTGCGCCTGGCCGATGGCACGCTGCTGCATGCGCACGCCGTCATCGACGGGCGCGGCCCCAGCGCCAGCCCGCATCTGGCGCTGGGCTACCAGACCTTTCTGGGCCAGGAAGTGCGCCTGCATGCGCCGCACGGCTTGACGCAGCCGCTCATCATGGACGCGAGCGTGGCCCAGCAAGGCGGCTACCGCTTCGTCTACCTGCTGCCGTTCGGCCCCGACCGCGTACTGATCGAAGACACCCATTACGTCGACAGCGCCGTGTGGGAACCGGAACGGCTACGCGCCAACATCGCCGCCTACGCCACCGGGCGCGGCTGGCAGATCCGCGACGTGCTGCGCGAAGAACAGGGCTCGTTGCCGATCGTGCTGGCCGGCGACTTCGACCGCTTCTGGGATGCCCTCGATGGCCAGCCCACCGTCGGCCTGCGCGCCGGCCTGTTTCACCAGACGACCGGGTATTCGCTGCCAGTGGCCGTGCGCCTGGCCGAACGTATCGCCGCCCTGCCCGACCTGGCGGCGCCGTTTGCGGCACAATCACTGTTTGCCGCGATCCGCACCGAGGCACGCGAGGAATGGCAGCGCCAGGGCTTTTTCCGCATGCTCAACCGCATGCTGTTCATGGCCGGCAGCCCTGACCACCGCTGGCAGGTGATGCAGCGCTTTTACCGCCTGGGCGCACCGATGATCGCGCGCTTTTACGCCGGCCGCCTGACATTCGCCGACAAGCTGCGCCTGTTGACCGGCAAACCGCCGGTCCCGGTGCTCGAAGCTTTTACGGCCGTTCGCAAGACACAACCCCATCAGATCAGGAATCCCGAATGAACCAGATGAAAATCGAACCCAAGCGCGCCGTCGTGATCGGCGCCGGCTTCGGTGGCCTGGCCCTGGCCATCCGGCTGCAGGCCGGCGGCACGCAGACCACCCTGCTCGAAAAACGCGACAAACCGGGCGGCCGCGCCTACGTCTACGAAGACCAGGGCTTCACGTTCGACGCCGGCCCCACCGTCATCACGGATCCGACCGCGATCGAAGAACTGTTCACGTTGTGCGGCAAGAAGATGAGCGATTACGTCGAGATGCTGCCGGTCACCCCGTTCTACCGCCTGTGCTGGGAAGACGGCACCTTCTTCGACTACGCGAACGACCAGGAAGCGCTCGACCGCCAGATCCATGCCCTGAATCCCGCTGACGTGGCCGGCTACCAGCGCTTTCTCGCCTATTCGAAAGCCGTGTTCGACGAGGGCTACCTGAAGCTGGGCGCGGTGCCGTTCCTGTCGTTCCGCGACATGATCAACGCCGGCCCGAAACTGGCGCGCCTCGAAGCATGGAAAAGCGTCTACAGCATGGTCTCGCGCTTCGTGAAGAACGAGCACCTGCGCCAGGCGTTCTCGTTCCATTCGCTGCTGGTGGGCGGCAATCCATTCGCCACCAGCTCGATCTACACGCTGATCCATGCGCTGGAACGGCGCTGGGGCGTCTGGTTCCCGCGCGGCGGCACCGGTGCGCTCGTCAATGGCCTCGTGCGCCTGTTCCAGGACATGGGCGGCAAGCTCGAACTGAACGCCCCCGTGGCGCGCATCGAAACCGTCGGCAACCTGGCTAGCGGCGTGCGGCTGGAAGACGGCCGCTGGTTCCCGGCCGACGCCGTCGCGTCGAATGCCGACGTCGTGCACACCTATGCCAACCTGCTGAGCAACCACGGCCGCGGCAGCAGCCAGGGCGAGACGCTGCGCAAGAAGCGCTGGAGCAATTCGCTGTTCGTGATCTACTTCGGCCTGAACAAGCACCATGAGCAGCTGCAGCACCACACGGTCTGCTTCGGCGCGCGTTACAAGGACCTGATCACCGAGATCTTCAAGAGCGACAAGCTGGCCGACGACTTTTCGCTGTACCTGCACGCGCCGTGCGTGACCGACCCGTCGCTGGCGCCACCGGGCTGCGGCAGCCACTACGTGCTCGCGCCGGTGCCGCACCTGGGCAATGCGCCGATCGACTGGGACGTCGAAGGGCCGCGCTACCGCGACCGCATCTTCGACTACCTCGAGAAGCGCTATATGCCGGGCTTGCGTAGCCAGCTGGTCACGAGCCGCATCTTCACGCCGAACGACTTCCGCGACGAGCTCAATGCGCACGTGGGTTCGGCCTTCTCGCTCGAGCCGATCCTGACGCAAAGCGCCTGGTTCCGCCCGCACAACCGCGACGCCGAACTGCCGAACCTGTACCTGGTCGGCGCCGGCACCCACCCCGGCGCGGGCGTGCCGGGCGTGATCGGTTCGGCCAAGGCTACCGCCGGCCTGATGCTCGAAGGTGTCAACGCGGGAGCGCATGCCGGAGGGCTGCGATGACGACAGAGGCCGGCCAGAACCTGATGGCGCACGCGACCCAGACCATCGAGGTCGGGTCGAAGAGCTTTGCAGCGGCGGCCAAACTGTTCCCGCCGGCCACCCGGCGCGCCGTGCTGATGCTGTATGCGTGGTGCCGTCACTGCGACGATGTCGTCGATGGCCAGGAGCTGGGCTTTGCCAGCGCCCCGGTGGCGCAGGCCACGCACAATGCGCCGTTCGAACTCGACCGGCTGTACGACAACACCCGCCGCGCCTACGAGGGCGAGCCGATGCGCGATCCGGCCTTTGCCGCGTTCCAGGAAGTGGCCCTGGGCCACGCGATCGCGCCGCGCTATGCGTACGATCACCTGGCCGGCTTTGCCATGGACGTCAACGAGGCGCGCTACCGCACGATCGACGACACGCTGCGCTACTGCTACCACGTGGCCGGCGTCGTCGGCCTGATGATGGCGTCGATCATGGGTGCGCGCGACGAGGCAGTGCTCGACCGCGCCTGCGATCTGGGCCTCGCGTTCCAGCTGACGAATATCGCGCGCGACATCATTGACGACGCGGCCATTGGCCGCTGTTACGTGCCGGACGCGTGGCTGATCGAGGCCGGCATCCAGCCGGATCTGGTCGCGCTGCCGCGCAACCGGGCCGCGCTGGCGACAGTGGCCGCGCGCCTAGTGGACCATGCAGAGCCGTACTACGCGTCGGCGTCGATCGGTCTGGCGGCGTTGCCGCTGCGCTCGGCGTGGGCAATTGCCACGGCGCGCAATGTGTACCGGCAGATCGGGGTGGAAGTAAAACGGCGCGGACCGCGCGCGTGGGATAAGCGGGTCGGCACATCGAAGGCGACCAAGCTGCGCCTGCTCGCGCTGGGCGGCCTGCAGGCGCTGGCCTCGCGTTTACAATCTAGTCGCGAGCTGCCGGTGCGGCGTGGTCTGTGGCAGCGCCCTGGCCGCGCGGACCCCGCAGCTGGTTCTGCTGGGTCTGCAACTGCTGTTTGAGTTTGGTGACGGGCGGCGCATACAGAAAGCCGAACGACACGGCGCCCTCCTTGCCCTCGACCGCATGGTGCATGCGGTGGGCCTGGTACAGACGCTTGAAATAGCCGCTGCGCGGTACGTAGCGGAACGGCCAGCGCTGGTGCACCAGGCCATCGTGGGCGATGAAATACAGCAAGCCGTAGCCGGTCATGCCGGCGCCGATCCATTCGATGCGCCCGTAACCGCGCGTGCCGAACCAGATCAGCGCGATGGCGATGCCGGCAAACACGACGGCGTACAGGTCGTTCTTTTCAAACCAGCCGGTGCGCGGCTCGTGGTGCGAGCGATGCCAGCCCCAGCCGAAGCCGTGCATGATGTACTTGTGCGCGACGATGGAAAACAATTCCATGAAGGCGATGGTGGCGATAACGATGAGCGCGTTGAGCAGCATGATGAAGTAAGCGCCTTGATGGGATGGCGGGCATGGAAGCGGATGCCGACAGCCTAACATGCGACCGCTGCGCACGGTAGCGCAGCAACGGCGGCAGGCGGTCAAACACGATACACCAACAATTGAACCATTGGAGAAACCATGCAATCGACTTTTCGTACTTTAGCACTCGCCGCAGCATTCTGCGTCGCAGGCAGCGCCTCGGCCGCATCGATCGAAGTACGCGTCCAGGGCGTCACGGCCAAGGGCAAGGTGCTCGTCGCCGTGTGCGACAAGACGACCTTTTTAAAGGATTGCGCGTATTCCGGCTCGGCCCCGGCCAAGGCGGGCGAAACGATCGTCACGGTCGACGGCGTGCCGACCGGCTCGTGGGCCGTGCTGTCGTATCAGGACGAGAACGACAACGGCAAGCTCGATCGCAACGTGCTGGGCATCCCGAAAGAGCCGTACGCATTCAGCCGCGATGCCCGTGGCCGTTTCGGTCCACCGAGCTTCGAGGATGCAGCATTCGAGCTGCGTGACGAAAAAGCCGTCACCACGATCAAGCTGCGGTAATCCACCACCGCGTCGTTCCCGCGAAGGCGGGAACGACGGTTTTCAGGATACGTAAGTACGCCACACCAGCGTCGTTCCCGCGAAGGCGGGAACCCAAGTGTGCGCGCCGGGCCACTGTCAATTGCACTGGTGGCTGCGCTGATGACTTGGGTCCCCGCCTGCGCGGGAACGACGGTTTTTCAGGATATGTCAGTGCGTCGCGCCGCCCGCTTCGCGCAGGTCGGTGTCGACGCCGAGCGTCACTTCTACCGCCAGCTTGACGCCGGCGATGATGTCTTCCAGCGCCATCGACGGTGGCGCATCCGGCCGCGCAGCCGCCTGCTCGGGCAGGAACGGCACGTGAATGAACCCCGCCTTGATCGGCTGCGGCTGCGCCGCCGCGTGGTGCATCAGCCCATAGAACACATGGTTGCAGACGAACGTACCGGCCGTCTGCGAGACCCCCGCCACCAGCCCCCGTGCGCGCAGCGCGTGCACGATCGCCTTGATCGGCAGCGTCGAAAAATACGCGGCCGGACCATCGGCGGCAATCGCCATATCGACCGGCTGCTGCCCGCCGTTGTCCAGAATCGACGCATCGTCGACATTGATCGCCACCCGCTCGACCGAGATATCCGGCCGCCCGCCCGCCTGGCCGACGGCGATGACGACATCCGGATGCAGCTCGTCGATCAGCGCCGTCAGATCCTCGATGGCGTCGCCGAACACGCACGGCAACTGGCGCACCTCGACCTGGAATCCGTCGCCCTGCCAGCCTTCCAGCGAGCGCACGGCCTCCCAGGCCGGATTGATGGTGGCGCCATTGAACGGCTCGAAGCCCGTCAGCAACACAGTCTTGATCATCACAGGTTCATCAAAAAGTAGAGCAAAAAGATATTGGCCACCAGGATCGGCAGCGCACTCGGGATCTGGGCCCGGATCACGGCGTTCTTGTCGGGCAGTTCCAGCAGCGCGGCCGGCACGATATTGAAGTTGGCCGCCATCGGCGTCATCAGGGTACCGCAATACGCGCTGAACATGCCGATCGCCGCCATCACGGCGGGGTTGGCGCCGTACACGCCCACCAGCACCGGGATCCCGACACCGCCCGCCATGACGGGAAACGCGGCAAAGCCGTTGCCCATTACGATCGTAAACAGCGCCATGCCGAGGCAGTAGACGGCCACCGCGATGAATGCCGAGTCGAGACCGATGTAGGTTGTCGTCAGGTGCGCCACTGCCTTGCCCACGCCCGCTTCGGAAAACAGCAGGCCCAGCACGGCCAGGATGTGCGGCAGCACGACGGCCCAGCTCATCGCGTCGACCAGACGGCGCGCTTCACGCACACCCTGCAGCGGCGTGGCGCGCGTGAGCCAGCACGCGGCAATCAATGCCACGACCGCGCCGCAACCCATGCTGACAATGGTGATATGGGCCGGATCAAGGAGCGGCAGGCCGCCCAGCTGCACGTCCTTCAGCAGGGTCGCGCCGATGACGGTCACCAGCGGCAGCAGCAGCGCCGGGATGAACAGGCGGTTTCCCAGCCGCGCAGCGCTGGCCTGGCGCGCTTCCGGCGCCAGCGCCTTGGGCTGGCCGGCCTTCACGCCACCAAAGCCGGCTAGCAGCGCCATGCCGATCATCAGGGCGCCCACCGCCGCCAGCGGCAGCGCTTCGCCCGCCAGATACAGCAGCGCGTACAGACCCCAGAACAGGGCCGTCGTGACACGGCGCGGATTGCTGCGGTCCACCAGGTTCATGATGGCCACGGCCGCCAGCAGCAGGCCGACGAGGATGTAGAAGTGGTCGATCGAGAGCGTCATGCGGCGCCCTTCTCGTCCAGCACGGCGCGGGCAATCTCGGCGTCCAGGCGACGCAGGTTCCAGGCGTGGATGACGAACGCCGTGATCGCCGTCGGGATGCCCCACAGCGCAATATGCAGCGGATTGACCTCGATGCCTTCGGCTTGCAGGATCGTGTGCATCAGGACGATGGCGCCGAACGCCACAAAAATGTCTTCGCCGAAGAACAGACCGATATTGTCAGTGGCGGCTGACATCGCGCGGATCCGGTAGCGGATGCGCTGCGGCAGCGGACCGTGTTGCGCTTCGGCCGCCGCTTCGGCCATCGGCGCGACCAGCGGACGCACCATCGTCGGATGGCCGCCCAGGCTGGTCAGGCCCAGCGCCGCCGTGCTTTCGCGCGCAAACAGGTAGACGATCAGCAGGCGCCCGGCGGTGGCCGAGCGCACCTTGCCGATGGCGGCCTGGGCGCGGTCACGCAGGCCAAAGCGCTCGAGCAGGCCGATGGCGGCCAGCGGCAGCAGCAGGATGAGTGGCAGGTTGCGGGTCTTGAGGAAGGCGGCGCCAAGCGTTTCGAGCAACGTCATGACCGACATCGCGGCGGCAACGCCGGTCACGCCGCAGGCGGCAACCGCCACCAGCACCGGATTGGCGCGCAGCACGAACCCCACCACGATGACGACCACGCCGAGCAGTGGCCACAGATTCACAGCAGATTGCATTGCATTCCCCGGCGGTGATAAACGCGGGCAATCTTACCCGATGTTCATGGGGCGCCGAGGCGAATGTCGGATGAAGGTTAGCCGGGCCGGACGGGATTGGTCGCCAGATCGCCGACGACCGTATTCCACTGACGCACGTGGAAGGCGCGCACCAGGCCATTGAGCACGTACGGATCGCGCGCCGCGAACAGCTGCACCAGCTCCGCAGTCTCGCAGTCGAACACGAGGACGGCCTTGTCGGCCGGCTCGGCCATGGCGCCGGCAAGAATCAGCTCGCCGCGCTCCTGCGCTTCCCACGCCAGCGCCAGGTGGGCGTCGCGAAATTCGCCGCGGCGTTCGAGATAGTCGGGGGCCAGATCATAGGTCAGAAGAAAGTGCACAAAGACTCCAGGAGATGGCGCGAGGCCGGATGCATCAATCCTACCGGAAACCCAAACCGGCGGCGCAAGCGTGCCGTCCGGCATCGCTACCATGGGGCAGGCTCTGCCATGTTGGAATAAAACAACTTTTTAGGCTGACAAACCATCATGGAACGTGCATAGAAGAATGCCTCTAAGAACAAAACTCGACAGCAGGCGTAGACTTGGAAGCATGGACACTTCGAAAAAAATGGCGGCGGGACTCACTGGACTGGCCAGCATGTTATGGCTGGGCCTGACCGCTGCCGTCGCGGCCAACCAGCGCCGCCTGGTGTTCAATCCGACGCTCGAGCGCGAAGTGAAAAGTCCCCGTTCGAGCGGTCACCGCACCCGCCCCGTCGTCTTGCGCGCGAAAGACGGCACGCGCCTGGCTGGCTGGCTGATGACGCCCGTCATTCCCGGTCCGCGCCCGGCCGTGCTGTACTTCGGCGGGCGCTCCGAAGAAGTGTCGTGGGTCGCGCGCGACGCCGGCAAGCTGTTTCCCAACATGACCGTGCTGGCGATGAATTACCGCGGCTATGGCGACTCGCAAGGCATCCCGGCCGAGATCCACATGATCGAGGATGGCGCCCTGCTCTACGACTGGCTCGCCACACGCGGCCAGGTCGACCCCCAGCGTATCGCCGTCGTTGGCCGCAGCCTGGGCTCGGGCGTTGCCGTGCAGGTCGCCCGCGAACGCCCCGCGCACTCGGTCGTGCTGATCACGCCGTACGACTCGATCCTGGCAATTGCCAAGCGGCGCTTCCGGGTGATGCCCATCGAATACATGCTGCGCCACCGCTTCGAGTCGATCAAGTACGCACCGATGCTCAAGGCGCCTACCTACGTGCTGCGCGCCGCCAGCGACGATGTCGTGCCCCACTTCCACACCGACCTCCTGGTGGCCAAGCTGGGCGCGCTGGTGGCCGACGAGGTGGTGCCGGATTCCGATCATATGACCATCCCGTACCTGGAAGCGACGCATGACATGGTCGCCCGTTTCCTCACGCGCCAGTTCAGTGCGCCGGTGACGCCGGCCGCTGCTGCTGCCGTGGCCGATGCCGTGGCGAATGCCACGCCACCGGTCGAAACGACGGCGGCAGCGCCCGATCTGGCCCTCGCCACAAAATAATCGCTGAATTTGTCAGCATTTATATTTCCAGCGAATAAATTGGGAAGTAAAATCGTATTTGTCATCAACTTGCAGCTTGATGCATATTTGACAGCTTGTGCCCGCAGGGCGCGGGCCTGGCCTCAACGCCCCTCCCCAGATACAAACCGTAACCACTTGCACGGCGCCGTGCTGCGACAATCGCGCAGCCGATCCCATCGCAAGGCATGCGGCGGGTACAATATCGCTATTCCAGGAGCTCAACCATGAAATTCAAGCAACTCAGCATCACCGTGGCGGCCATGTGCCTTGCCGGCAGCGCGCTGGCGGCGCCATCGACCGCACCGATCGCCGCGCCGAAATTCGGCATGGTCTACGATGCGGGCGGCAAGTTCGACAAGTCGTTCAACCAGTCGGCCTTCGAGGGCCTGCAGCGCTTCACGAAAGAGACCGGCGTGAAGGTGTTCGAGGTGCAGGCCAATAGCGATACCCAGGCCGAGCAAGTCATGCGCGGCCTGGCGCGCAAGAAGGTCGACCTGATCGCCGCCATCGGTTTCTCGCAAACCCAGGCCGTGCAAAAAGTCGCCCGTGAATTCCCGAACGTGCGCTTCATCCTGATCGACAGCGTGGCGCAAGGCCCGAACATCGAATCGGTAATGTTCAAGGAGCAGGAAGGCGCGTATCTGGTCGGCGTGGCATCGGCCATGGCGTCCAAGACCAAGAAGCTGGGCTTTGTCGGCGGCATGGACATTCCGCTGATCCGCGCATTCGCCTGTGGCTACGGCCAGGGCGCCAAGGCGCAGGCGCCGAAAGCTGAAATCATCCAGAACATGGTCGGCACCACGGCAGCAGCCTGGAACGACCCGGCCAAGGGCGGCGAACTGGCACGTGCGCAATTTGACCGCGGCGTGGACGTGGTCTTCGCCGTGGCCGGCGGCAGCGGCATGGGCGCGCTGCAGATGGCCAAGACCAAGGGTAAGCTGGCCGTGGGCGTCGACTCGAACCAGAACTACCTGCACCCGGGCACGATGCTGACCTCGATGGTCAAGCGCGTCGACGTGGCAGTGTATGACTCGTTCATGGCTGTCAAGAAAGGCACCTGGAAAGCAGGCGTCACCTACAAGGGCCTGAAAGAAGGCGGCGTCGACTGGGTGCTGGACAAGGATAACCGCGCGGTCGTCACGCCGGAAATCGAAAAGCGCGTCAACGGCGTACGCCAGGACATCATCAACGGCAAGATCAAGGTCATCGATTACCGCGCCGGCAGTTCCTGCCCGGTCTGATCACCTTCATTCCATTCGAAGCGCGCCGCGCCGGTTGATTACCGGTCCGGCGCGCTTTTGAATGATAAGCACACTTCCTTTTTACGACAGATCGCAATGCAGCCAGCCGTAGAATTTCGCAACGTGAGCAAGGCCTTCGGGCCGGTGCAGGCGAACGCCGACGTCAGCTTCTCGATCGCCAAGGGTTCGATCCATGGTGTGATCGGCGAAAATGGCGCGGGCAAATCCACCCTGATGAGCATCCTGTACGGCTACTACCATGCCGACAGCGGGCAGCTCGTCATCAACGGCAAGGAGCAGCAGATCCGCTCGAGCCAGGAAGCCATCGGGCTCGGCATCGGCATGGTGCACCAGCACTTCATGCTGGTCGAGAACATGACGGTGCTCGACAACGTGATGCTGGGGGCCGAAGGCGCCTTCAAGCTGTCGAAGAAGCGCCGCGAAACCGAGGTGAAGCTGCGCGAGATCTGCGCGCGCTACCACCTCGACGTTGATCCGCTGGCCGTGATTTCCGATTTGTCGGTGGGCGCGCAGCAGCGCGTCGAAATCCTCAAGCAGATCTACCGCAGCGCCGAGATCCTGATCCTGGACGAGCCGACCGCCGTGCTCACCACGCAGGAAATCGCATCGCTGTTCGACATCCTGCGGCTGTTCAAGGAACAGGGCAAGACCATCATCCTGATCACCCACAAGCTGGGCGAGATCATGGACATCACCGACCAGGTGACCGTGATGCGCGCGGGCCGCCTGGCCGGCGCCGTCGCCACGGTCGACACCAGCAAGGAGCAGCTGGCCAATATGATGGTCGGCCGCCCGATCGAAGGCAATCTGCCGCGCAAACCGTATGCGCCGGGCGCCCCGGTGCTGCAGGTCGAGAATTTGCAACTGAAGGACGCGAACGGCGTGCAGCTGCTGGGCGACATCGCCCTGTCGGTGCGCGCTGGCGAGATCGTCGCCATTGCCGGCGTGTCGGGCAATGGCCAGAGCGAACTGATGCACATCCTGTCGGGCATGCGCCTGCCGACGTCCGGCACGGTCTCGCTCGAGGGCAAACCCCTGCCTTTCGCTGGCCGCTCGAACGCCGACGGCCTGCCCGCCGAACTGCGCGACATGGGCATCGGCCATGTGCCGGAAGACCGCCTGCGCGACGGCGTGATCAAGGATTTCTCTGTCATGCAGAACACCGTGTTCGGCTACCAGGAGCGCGTCACGAAAGGCATGGGCCTGTTCGATTTCGACGCCATCGCCAAGCGCTGCGCCCATTTGCTGGAAGCCTTCGATGTGCGTCCGAAAGACCCCAACGTGCGTATCGGCCTGCTCTCGGGCGGCAACCAGCAGAAGGTCGTGATCGCGCGCGAAGTGTCGGCCTCGCCCAAGCTGCTTCTGGTGGGCCAGCCCACGCGCGGCGTGGACATCGGCACCATCGAGAGCATCCACACGCAACTGCTGCGCCTGCGCGACGAGGGTGTGGCGATCCTGCTGGTCTCGACCGAGCTGGAAGAAGTGCGCGCGCTGGCTGACCGCATCATCGTGATGTCGGGCGGGCGCATTACCGGCGAATTGCCGATCGACGAATTCGACACGACCCGCATTGGCCTGTTGATGGGCGGGATGCACAAATCATGAAAACCACTGAACTCCCACGCTGGGCCTCGGGCTTTGTCCTGCCGGTCCTGAATCTGCTCTCTGCCCTGCTGGTCGCGGCGCTCGTGATCCATCTGCTGGGCGAAAGCCCGGTAGAGTCGCTGCAAATCCTCGTCAACAGCGCCGTCATCAATCCGGAAGGCCTGAGCTACACGCTGTTTTATGCGTCGACCTTTGTGTTTACCGGCCTGGCCGTGTCGATCGCGATGAAGGCGGGCCTGTTCAACATCGGCGCCGAAGGCCAGATGTATCTGGGTGGCCTGGGCCTGACGCTGGCGATGCTGGCGTTCGACGCGACGCTCTCGCCGTGGCTCCTGATTCCGCTGGCGATCGTCGCCAGCGCCGTCTTTGGCGCAGCCTGGGCCTTCCTGCCGGGCTACCTGCAGGCCAAGCGCGGCAGCCACGTGGTGGTCACGACCATCATGTTCAACTTCATCGCCGCCGGCCTGATGAACTTCATCATCGTCAAGTACATGATTCCCGAGGGCGACCAGAACCCGGCCAGCCGCACCTTTACCGACGCTGCCGCAATCCCGCTGCTGTCGAACTGGCTGCCGTTCTTCGGCGAGAGCACGCCGCTGAACCTGGCCTTCCTCCTGGCCCTGGTCGCGCTGGTCGTCTACTGGGTGGCCGTGTCACGTTCGAGCTGGGGTTACCGCCTGCAGGCGACCGGCCTGAACGCCCACGCCGCGCACTATGCGGGCGTGCGCATCAGCCGCACGATCATCATTGCGATGCTGATCTCGGGCGCCCTGGCGGGCCTGGCGGCGGTGAATTCGATCCTCGGCTCGACCCACTACCTGAGCCTGAACTTCCCGGCTGGTGCGGGCTTCATCGGCATCGCGATTGCGCTGATGGGGCGCCAGCATCCGGTGGGGATCCTGCTCTCGTCGATCCTGTTCGGCGCGCTGATCCAGGGCGGTTTTGACTTGTCGCTGGAAAAACCGAACATCCCGCAAGAGACCTTCATTTTCATCCAGGGCCTGATCATCCTGTTCTGCGGTGCCATGGAAAACATGTACGCGCCGGCGGTACTCAGACTGATCAACGCAACACGCTCCAACAACGGCGCAAGCAAGGGATAAGCCATGGAAGACTTCCAGTTCGCCAGTATCGTCGTCTCCACCATCCGCAACGCGCCGGTGCTGATGTTCGCGGCCATGGCCGGCCTGTTCGCCGAGCGCAGCGGCGTGGTCGACATCGGCCTCGAAGGCAAGATCCTCGCGTCGGCCTTCGTCTCGGCCGGCGTCGCCTACACCTACCAGGATCCGTGGCTGGGCATCGCGGCCGGCATCGTCGCCTCCGTCGTGCTGGCACTGATCCAGGCCTTCGTCTCGATCACGCAAAAGGGCAACCAGCTCGTGGCCGGCATCGCGATCAATATCGCCATGAGCGGGCTGACGTTCGTCGTCGCCCAGTACTTCTTCCAGCAGGGCGGGCGCACGCCAGACCTCGGTGAGGCGCGCCTCGCGAGCGTCATCCTGCCCGGGACCGAACTGGTGGCCGACGTGCCGGTGCTGGGCTGGGTCTACGGCAGCCTGATCGGCGGGCATTCGGTGCTGGTGTACCTGGCCTTCGCTCTGCTCCCGATCGTGCATTGGGTGCTGTTCTACAGCCGCTTCGGCCTGCGCCTGCGCGCCTGTGGCGAAAACCCGCATGCGGCAGACGCAGCCGGTATCTCGGTCCAGCGCACCCGCTACACGGCGATGATCATCGCCGGCGTGCTGTGCTCGTTCTCGGGCGCCTACCTGTCGATCGTCCAGAGCGGCTTCTTCTTGCGCGACATGTCGGCCGGCGCCGGCTACCTGGCATTGACGGCGCTGGTGTTCGGCAACTGGCGCCCCGTGCACACGGTGCTGGGTTGCATGATGTTCGGCTTCTTTGCCGCGGTGCAGATCCAGATCGAAGGCGTCGACCTGCCGGTCGTGGGCCGCATCCCGGGTTCGCTGATCCAGATGATTCCGTACATCGTTACCGTGGTCGTGCTGGCGGGCCTGATGGCCAAGTCGGTAGCGCCCAAGGCGCTGGGCAAGCCGTTCGTCAAATCGCGCTGATCGTTTGCCGGCCAGTGCCTGAACAATGACGCTGCCGCCCTGGCAGCGTCAAACGTTTCAGGGTGCACATACTGCGAAAACTTCGTCTGTACAACGCGTGACCATCGCGCGACATTCCGGAAAAGTCATTGTGCTTCGCACAATTTTTCCGGATTTTCTGTTCCGAATCTGTGAGAATGCAATGCCTTGTGGCAATACTTTGTATGCCACGAATTTTGCTTTTTACCGATAGACGGAATTTCATGAACTTTCAAAATCTCAAGATCCGCACGCTCATCCTCGGCGGTTTCGCCACCATCCTCGCCGCAATGGTGCTGCTGGTTGGCATTGGCCTGTTCCAGATGCAGAAAGCGGAAAACCTGACCGACGAGCTGACCGGCGAGAGCCTGCACCGCCTCGCCCTGCTGCAGGAATGGCAGGCCATTATCGAGACCAACGCCGCGCGCACGATCGCCGCAATCAAGATGACCGATGCGAGCGACGAAAAATACTTCCTCGACGCGATCGCCGAATCGTCCAAGCGCTCGGACGTCGTGCACAAGGAACTGACCACGAGCCTGGCGAACAACCCCGCCGCGATGGCCCTCTTCGCCAAGGTCGACGAGCAGCGCGAAGGCTACCGCAAGGCGCGCAAGAGCGTGATGGCGCAGAAGGCGGCGGGCGACGATGCGGCCGTGCGCAACTTCCTCAATACCGACATGCTGCCGCGCGTGCAGTCGTATCTCGACAGCCTGCGCGCCATCGTCAAGTTCCAGAAAGACGTCGTGGCCGCCGATTCGGTCAAGATCGACGAGAGCTTCGCAACGAGCCTGAAGCTGCAGGTCACGCTGGCCGCCCTCGCGCTGGTCTGCGGCAGCCTGTTCGCCTGGTGGATCGGCCGTCGCATCACGACCCCGCTCGAAGAAGCCGTGCTGGTCGCGCAAACCGTCGCCACGGGCGACCTGAGCAGCCAGATCGTCGTTCAGGGCAACAATGAGACGGGCGCGCTGATGGGCGCCCTGAAGGACATGAACGACAACCTGGTCGGCATCGTCAGCCAGGTGCGCAGCGGCACCGAAACGATCGCCGAAGCAGCCGACCAGATCTCGGCCGGCAACCTCGAACTGTCCGCCCGCACCGAGCAGCAGGCCGGCGCGCTGGAAGAAACCGCATCCTCGATGGAAGAACTGACCTCGACCGTGCGACAGAATGCGGACAACGCCCGCGAAGCCAATACGCTGGCGCAAAACGCCTCGCAGGTGGCCGGCCGTGGCGGCGACACCGTCGGGCGCGTCGTCCAGACGATGGATGCGATCACCGATTCGTCGAAGAAGATCGTGGACATTATCGGCGTCATCGATGGCATCGCGTTCCAGACCAATATCCTGGCGCTCAACGCGGCAGTCGAAGCAGCGCGCGCCGGTGAACAGGGTCGCGGTTTCGCGGTCGTGGCTTCCGAAGTGCGCAATCTGGCGCAGCGTTCGGCCGCAGCAGCGAAAGAAATCAAGACCCTGATCGGCGACTCGAGCGCCAAGGTCGAGGAAGGCAGCCGCCTGGTGTCGGATGCCGGCGCGACGATGCAGGAAATCGTCGACAGCATCGGCCGCGTGACCAGCATCATGTCGGGCATCGCCATGGCCAGCCAGGAGCAGTCGGCCGGCATCGAACAGGTGAACCAGGCGATCGCGCAGATGGACCAGGTGACGCAGCAGAACGCGGCGCTGGTCGAAGAAGCGGCCGCTGCATCGACGTCGATGCGGGAGCAGGCGAAGGCGCTGTCGCAGCTGGTGTCGACGTTCCGCTTCGAAGCGCAGCAGGTGCGTCCGGCGCTCAAGAGCGTGGCGCGGCCAGCGCTGGGGATGCGCGAGGCCGCATAACCCAGGTCACCTTCTCCACCACATGAAACGCCGGGTTCGCCCGGCGTTTTTTTATGGATGCGCTGTCAACGTAGGGTGGACGGCTGCGCCGTCCACGCGTTCAACCATGTCGCGCAGTGAAGGTGTCATCAAACTGCGACCGAGCACCAGGAGCATGTGGGGAACCTGCAACAAGGTGAAAAAATGGAATCGTGCGCGCAAGAGGATTTGTTCTCTTATCTTAGTATGTGCAATATCATTTTTTTAACAGCCAAGGAATTATTGTAATGAAGACTGTCTCCGTACGCCTCCTGTCCAGCCTGGCCCTGATGGCCGCTTCGTTCTCGGTTTCGGCCGGTCCGAACGTGGTCAAGGCGCTTGAAGTCAAAGGCGTATTCAATGAAAAAGTGGGACCTGCGCCGCAATGTGCGTCCACCCTCGGCGGCAAGCTTGCCGGCCACGGTGAGACGGCTGAAGGTACGCCGGTCGCGTTCGTGGGCGGTGATTGCTTCGCCCAGTCCGGCACGACGTTCACCTTCAGCAAGGGCAAGTTCATCCTGCTGTATCCAAACGGCGACCAGATTTTTGCCGACTACAGCGGCCAGTTCGTTCCTACCGGCGCAGGCACTGCGTACGTCATGAACGGTGGCACCTTCACCATCACGGGCGGCTCCGGCACCTATTTTCACGCAACCGGCGGCGGCTCGCTGAGCGGCACTGAAGACTTGTCGAACGGCGCCGGTACGATCGGGTTGTCGGGTCGTGTTTCTTACAAGCCGAAGTAATCGCTGAAACAGCGCCGAGCGACGCTGATACTGCGTCGTGACGGCCTGAGGAAAAAGAGCGGCATGTAAAAGAGCGGCGGATATCCCGCTCTTTTTACGTGCCGCTCTTTTACAATTTCTGATGGTGTCATCAACAAGTCGTGAAGCCGACTGTCGCCAAACACCGGCCTTGCGCGCGTTACGTCATGGCGTGACCGGATCGACCGGCTCGAAGCCCGCCGCGCGGCGGCTCGAGCGCGCCAGCGTCCAGGCGAAGCCGATGCCGGCCGACGTGCCCGAATTCTTCAGGTGCAGCGGGCTGTCGCGGTTGGCGCTGCCAGCGTACGACTCGTAGCGCACGTAGCCGAACAGGCGCACGTCGGGATTGAGCTGGCGCGTCGCAAAGAGGCCCACGCGCGCCAGCACCAGGCCGGCGTCGGCGCTGTAGGCGTCGCGGCTGGCGGTCGCATACTGCGGCGCGACTTCATAAAAATAGCGGTTGATGCGCTTGTCGCCAAACACGACCGACGTGTTGGCTTCGAACGACCACAGGCCGCGCTCGCCGCGCGTCTCGTAGGCCAGCTTTGGCTCGAACGTCCAGCCCTGGCGCCGCAGTCCGCCCCGCGCTTCGATCACGGCGCGCAGCGGGAGTTCGGCGCGCAATCGACTCGTCGCATCGATGTCGGCCACGCGAATTTTCAGGCGCGGGCCAAATTCGAACAGCGCGCCCAGATCCGGCATGCCGGCGCGCGCCTCGACGTCGTCCGAATCGGATGGCAAGGCGCCCGACAGGCCGACGTCGAATTCAAGCCGATCGGAGCGGAACAGACGCGCACCGATACCTGACTGATCGGCGCGCAGCACTTCCCCGCGATACAGCAAAAACGGGATGGGCAGGACGCGGGTGGTGCGGTCGTCGGCGCCGGGATACGCCGGCGTGCTCAGGGCAGCGGCGCCAAGGCCGAATTCCCACAGCGGCAGGCTGGCGCCGGCCGACGATTGCGCGTGAGCGTGGAGTGCGGGGAACAGGCAGGCTGCCGCGATGGCAGCCTTCAATGGAACATGCATGGGGCCTCGGGAGTCTGGTCGGGGGATGACCGGATTCTATCCGAGGCCGTGCCAAAAGTGCACCGCGCGCGCGAACAATCCGCGCGCTGCATGCCGTGGGCTTACGGCCAGATTGCCTGCAGCATCGCGGCCAGGTTATACCCGCCCTTGATCAGCTGGGTCTTGGCGATTTCGGAGCTCGGCACCGGATAATTGGCCGGCACTTCGAGCGCGAAGGTGTAGTAGGTCTCGCCCTTCTTGCCCGTCTGCGGCGTCAGCTTGCCCGGCACCACGTCGGCATACGCCAGCTTGGCGGATTTGAGGCCGTCTTCCACCCACTGCACGGGCCAGGTGGCCACGTCGCCCTTGGCTTTCGCGACCAGCGGCGCGCTGGCGATTGCCACGTCCGCGAACTGCTCCGGCGTGCGCGTCTTGACGCGGCGGAAGGCGTAGTCGACCGTCGTGCTGTCCCAGTACGAGTGGAACGGCTTGGTCAACGCCTTCGGCACGCCCTCCTTGACGACGACCGGCGCATCGCCCGCTTCTGCAGCAGGAATCACCCCTTTGGACAGCGCTGCCAGTTTCTCGTCATCGAGCAGCAGGTTGTTGCCGCCGCGCGAATCGAACACCAGCGCGTCGTCGATCTCGGCGCGCGATTTCGGCACGATGAACTTGCCGTCCTTGCTGACGAACGCCGAACCCACGTGCAGCGGCTGGTGGATGTCGCCGGCAAAGTGCGCCAGCAGGATCAGGGCCTGGCGCTTGGTGAACTTGTGCGGGTTCAGCGCCGGGTCGGTCTTGCCCTGCAGGACAGCGATGCACTGCTCCAGCGTCTGCACGATGTCGACGTCGCTCGTGCCCACGCCATGCTCATGGTAGTGATCGAGCTGGAACGGCACGTTGGTGTAGTGGTATTCGCTGTGGCGCGGATTGCCTTCGACGTATTCCACCATCTCGGGCGTCTGCGGGCCGCAGTACGTGCCCTTGACGCAGTCGGCCCAGTTGGCGACCGACGCCAGCGATTCGCCCGGTTGCAGCAGCAGCGCGATCTGCTTCTGCGCGTTGGTCCCCTTGAGCAGCTTGTCGGCGATCGAGCCGACAGCGCGGTGGCCGTCACGGCCCCAGGCGGCGGCGTCCGATGCGCCCAGTAATCCAAAGACGCCGGTCAGCGCCAGCACGCATGCGAGTTTTTTCATGATGGTTTGATGGTCTTAATTGAGGCGCACGATGCGCGGGGTAGCCGGGGCCAGCGCGGCGCCCTGCCCTTCGAGTTTTTTCAGATAGGCGATGAAGCCATCCAGGTCGCGCAGGCCGGTATCGATGCGCTGCGTGCCCAGTGCGAATTCCGGATAGCCGTCGCTGCCTTCGGCCAGGAAGTTGTTCAGCGCCAGGCGATACGTCGCAGTATCAACCAGCGGCTTGCCATCGAGCTTGATGCTGCCCGGCACCAGCCGGGTGCCGGCCGGCCGCTTCGCGTCCCACGTGTAGGTAAAGTTTTGCGAGACTTGCAGCACACTGGACGTGACGTTCGGGCCTTCGGGCCACTGGCGCTCGAGCAGGTTGCGGATCTGCGCGCCGGTCATGTTCATCACGACGGTCGTGTTTCCGAACGGGAGCACGGCCTGTGCCTGGCCGAAGTTGACGGTCTTGTCGGCGCCTGCTTCGAGGTCACGCCGCACGCCACCATTGTTCATGAACGCGAACTGTGCGCCCAGGCTGCGCGCAGAGTCCAGCGCCGCATCGGCCACCAGGTTGCCGAGGGGCGATTCACCCGCGTCGTTATTCTTGCGCAGCAGCGGCGCGACGGCGATCTTGGCGATCGGGCGCGTCAATGCGGCTTCGCTGCGCTCTTTCACTTGCGCGACATACGCGACGATCTTCGGATCGGCCGGATACTCGCCCGGCTTCATCACGACGTTGGCAACGGTCAGGTTCGACACCGCGCCGGTGCTTGGTTCGACCTGCATCGACACGCGCGTGAGCAGGTGGCCAGCCGTATCGGCCTGGGTCACAACGCGGCCATCGACGTCGCACAGATAGCCCTGGTGCGAGTGCCCGGTCAGCACCAGCTTGACCGACGGGTCGATCTTCTGAACCACCGGGACGATGTCGCCCGTCAGCTTGCTGCAACCGGCTTGCAACGGCGACTCGACCGTGCGGCCGCCCTGGTGCACGAGGGCCACGATGACCTGGGCGCCGGCCGCGCGCATCGCTGGCAGCGCGTTGTTGACCGCCTCGGCTTCGTCACCGAAGCGCAAGCCCGCGATGCCCGACGCGACGACCATGTTCGGCGTATCGCGCAGCACCACGCCGACCAGGCCCACCTTGATGCCCTTGACGGTTTCGATGGTGAAGCCGGGGATGATCGGCTTGCCGGTGACCTTGTCGATCACGTTCGCGCCCAGGTACGTGAATTTGGCGCCGCCGAAATTCGGGGTGAACTTGCAGGCCTTGGTCGGGTGCGGTGAATCGCAGCCGCCGTTCTGCTGGCGCAGCAGTTCCTTGCGGCCGCCGTCGAATTCATGGTTGCCTACCGCGCTCGCGCGCAGGTTCAGCATGTTCATCACTTCGATCGTCGGCTCGTCGGCCCACAGCGACGACAGCGCCGGGCTGGCGCCGACGATGTCGCCGGTCGACACCAGCAGCAACTCCTTGTCTTCCTTGCGCCAGGCCTGCAGCGCTGCGGCCACTGCTTCGGCGCCGCCGGCGCGCATGACCTGGTCCTTGCCGTCGGCGCCCTTGAGCACGTAGCGGCTTGGTTCCAGATTGCCGTGGAAGTCATTGAGCGACACGAGGTTGATGGTGACCGGGCCCTGGGGCGCGGTCACGCAGCCGGCCAGCAGCAGCGCAGCGGTGAGTATGGACAGACGGGCGCTTGCGCGACGCGAGACGATCATGAAAAACACCTTTTATGGAATCGGGCCGGGGTGGCCGGCGCTCGAAGAACGGGGCTTGGATAAGCGCAACAGCAGGCATTATCCCATGCCACCTGTGCGCAGGAAATCCTTACAGCAGCAGGGCTGCGGACTTTTTTGATGAAAAAACGGCCGGTGTTTCCACCGGCCGTTCTGACTACCTCATGCTACGAATTGGCGCTGCTTAGAATTCGTAACGCAGGGTTGCCTGGATTGCCCACTGCGACTCGCCCTTGGCTTGCTTCAGGTCCTGGCGCTCGACGTCGTTACGCACGACGTAGACATAACGACCTTGTGCATCGATACCAGCGACGTCGACGAAGCTGCGTGCCTGGCCACCGGAGCCCTGGAAGCTGATCTCTTCGGTACGGCCCCATTTCTTGTTCAGCAGGTTGCCGAAGTTCATGAAGTCGAGCGAGAAGGTCGCCTTGTTGCGTGCGAAGATGCCCGGGATTTCCTGGCTGATGCGCACGTCGAAGGTGTTGACCCATTCAGCGGTCGAGTTGTTACGCTTGACGACACCACCGGCAGCCTTGCTCAGGCCCTTGTTCGCATTGACGACGTCCCAGAAGCGCTGCTCGTTGGCACGGTTCGTTGCGGTGTCACCTGCAAACGCGACTTCGTTCGAACCGAAGGCGGTCGGGATGTACATCAGGTCGTTACCGGCCAGATTGTCACCGTTCATGTCGTTGTTGAACGTCCAGCTGTATGGACGGCCTTCACGACCTTCGTAGAAGACGCCCAGGCGCGTGTTGTAGCCTTCGAAGAATTTCTTCTGGAAGTTCATCAGCGCATTGACGCGATTCTTGATGGCGTAGCTCGAGGTTGCGGCAACTTCTTCGTTCGGGTTGAACGACGAACGGCCGTTGAAGTTCGAGTTGGCCACCGACGACGTCAGCGGCGAGACTTCGGTCGCATCGGTGTAGGTGTACGCCACCGACCAGCCAAAGCCCTTGGTCATCGGCTGCGACAGCGACATGGTCAGCACTTTCGCGTCGCCCTTGTCGGTATCACGCGCCACCAGCACGTTGCCGAAGCTGCGGTTGTTCAGCGAACGGTTGACCGCGCCGCAGCTGGTGATGATGTTCGCCGTGTTGTTCGACACGCCGTAGCACGCCGTGCTCAGGCCGGCTGCGTTCCAGAACAGCGGACGGCCATCCGAACCGTTGCGCGTTGCTGCGCCCAGGTTCAGGTGCTCGTAATAGATGCCGTTCTTGTTCTTGGTGTACAGCGCTTCAGCGCCGAAGACCAGACCGTACCATGGAAGTTCGGTGTCGAACGCCAGGTTGGTTTTCCAGATCGATGGCTGACGGAAGCTTGGATCCAGGAAGTTGACGTCTGCGGCCGGAATCGCGCCGGAAATGGCAGGCTGGGCGTCAGGATTGAAGCTGGTCAGGCCGCCGGTGGTCGGGCAGCGGGTGGCGCCAGTGCCCGAGCAGCTGATCGTGGCGGTGGCCACGCCGGTGCCCGAGAACGGGTTCGACATCCACACCGTGGCTGCCGCGCCCTGGAACAGGCCGAAGCCGCCGCGGATCTGGGTTGGACGTGGCGACTTGTCGAAGCGGTAGTTGAAACCGAAGCGTGGCTGGATCAGGTCGGTACCGTCGATGGTGCGGGTGTTGTCCAGACCGAAGCCGCCGGACTGACGCACGCCGGTGGCTGGGTTGCCGGCCACCAGTGGCTGGCCAGCAGCGACGTTGGCCAATGGACGGCCGCCGACATCGTTACGGTCGTAGCGCACGCCGTAGGTCAGGGTCAGCTGGTCGTTGACAGTCCAGGTGTCTTGCAGGAACAGGCCGGTGTTCTTGGTGCTGAACTCGGCGACCGCATCGTTCAGCGACGCGCCTGGCAGCGCGCGCTGCTGGCTGTAGCTCAGTGGACGACCCTTCTGGAAGTTCTCCAGAACGGCGCGCTGAACCTGGTCATTGGTTGCGCGTGCGCAGCTTGGCAGTGCGCCGAAGCTGTAGAAGTTCGCGTCCGCCGAATCCAGACAGGCGTAGGTGTACGAACCGTTGATACCCTGCAGGAACGCGTTGTAGACATCGTTCTTGGTGTAGTCGGCACCGAACTTCATTTCATGGTCGCCCACGATCCAGTTGGCGCCGGCGTACAGGTCCTTGGTCTTGTTGCGCAGCACGTTGTTGTGACGGCTGAACTCGGTACCAAAGTTGATGTTACGGTTGGCGGTCGACAGGCCGCTTGGTGCGCCAGCCGGCAGTGCGCCGCTGAACTGCAGGGCCATCGATGGCGTGCGGGTTGCGTTGACCGGGACCGAATCGTAATCGCGGTTCGAGAACTTGAGCTCGGTCGAGAAGTTCGGGGTCCAGTCCGAGAACAACTGGGCGACGGTGGTCTCGATCGACTTGCCCTGGTTGTAGAAGCTCGACGACAGGCCGACACCGGTGGCCGAGAAGCCCGGGTAGAACGGCTCGCCCTGTTCGGTCTTGGCGTAACGCAGGTTGGCGCGGTGTTCGTCGGTGATGTTCCAGTCGAACTTCACCAGGCGCTCTTTCGAGGTCAGCATCGAGCCGGTCGGCACGGCAGTGCTGCCGATGTCGACGCCGTAGGTCTGCTGGGCGATGCGCTGGGCTTCCGAGATGGACGACTGGCTGATGCCCACGGTGGTGCCGGCGCCGCTGCCGATAGCGCCAAACTCAGGGCTCGAACGCGAGCTTTCGAAGTTTTCGGCCAGAGCGTAGATGAACAGCTTGTCCTGGATCAGCGGACCCGATGCCCAGACACCCTTGGTGGTTTCTTTCGATTTCGGCGCGTCGGTGTAGACGTCGGTGATCGGGTTGTAACGGTCGCCCGACATCGTGTCGTTGCGGAACACGTAGTACACGCCGCCCTTGTAGGTGTTGGTACCCGACTTGGTCACGGCGTTGATGTTCGCGCCGGTGTAGCCCTTCTGGGTGACGTCGTAGTTGGCGACGTTGACCTGCACCGACTGGATCGCTTCGATCGAGATCGGCTGACGCGCGGTCGGGCTGCCATTGGCTTCCAGGCCGAAGGTGTCATTGATTGCGACGCCGTCGATGGTGGTCGAGTTGTAGCGCGAGTTCTGGCCGGCGACCGAGATTTCGCCACGGTCCTTGTCGGTCTGCGACACGCGCGGGTCGGCACGCGCATAGTCTTGCAGGTTACGCTGGATCGACGCCTGGGTCTGGAGCTGGGTGTTGCTGATGGCGGTGCCCGCACCCATGTTGTTGCTCGTGAAGACTTCCGAACGCGATGCGGTACCGGCGATGGTCACGGTCTGCACGCCCAGGGTGGCGTCGACTTCTGCGGTTTGCGCCAGGTCGAGGAAGACGTTGTTACGGGTTTGGGTGATGCCATCTTTGGTGATGGTGATCGTGTACGGACCACCCACGCGCAGACCGCGTGCAACGTAGCGGCCTTCAGCGTCGGTGACGACATTGCTGACAGAACCCGACTCGGTGTGCAGGATCTGCACTTGCGCGCCGGCAGCCGGCTGACCCGAGACGTTCGAGATACGGCCACCGACGGCCGAAGTAGTGTTCTGTGCGAACGACGGCGACGCCGCCAACGCAACTGACAAAGCCAGCGCCAACTTGGTGAGCCGGATCTGCTGTTGAGTGATCATTGATTACCCCAAAAAGAACTTCAAAGTTGTTTGTTGGACGTCCGGCGGACGTCCTCCCCTGCTTTACTGCTTGTTGTATTCGTCGTGCCGCGCCAGTGATTCAGCCGGCAAGCGGCTGCGATTGTATCGGTACAATGTTTCAACAAAATGACACGATGTGTGGTTTGATTTACACCAGAATTGCGCCAATATGCATCAGCGTTTTCAGCCCGACAAATTCAATTTGGCTTGGCTATTCAGAGCTTTTCCGTATAAATCACCCCGCCGGCGTTGTCGTTACGCGACAGAAATCGTGTCATTTGGCGCGCTTTATGACATGGCGGAATTATATGCGTGGCATTCCACGGCGAAATTTTTTCGGTGAAAAATCAGTAGAACCAGCGGTGCAACACAGAATTGTGTAGCGAGAAGACGACAAACCTTTCTTCCCGGTTAACTTAGTGCCGAAAAGTCGAAGGTTGTTTATGACAGGCAGGCGATCCGGCGAGCGCCGGATCGAGGGTGACACACTTTATTTCACGCGCGCTGCCTGGGTCGCCATGGCGGCGACCTGCGCCTCGAATCGGGCGTAGCGCCCATCGAGCTGTTTTGTTAAGCGTTGCTTTTCTGCCACAGGCAGGAAGGCGTAGCGGATGCTGTTGTACGACGCTTTCTTGATTTCCGCGTAAGACGGCTTGAACTGGCTGGCAAATTGCACGTACTCGTGGGACAGCGTGTGGCGGGTCACGCCGGCATCGTCGGTCGAAATCACGTACGGCACGCCATACTTGCGGTACAGGTGGATCGGATGATCCGCGCCGGCCACGCCGCTGATGAACGCGTTCGAGGTCAGGTTGATCTCGACCGGAATATCCTTCTCGCGCATCGTCTTGATGATGGCCGGTGCATTGGCTTCATGCGCCAAGTCCAGGCCATGGCCGATGCGGTCGGCGCCGGCAATGCCAAGGGCGCTGTCGATGTGGAACTTCAGGCCTTCCGGCGGCACCTCGCCCAGCGCCAGCTCGCCCGCATGCATCGCGACTTTCACGTCCGGGTACACCGTCTTCAGGAAGCGGAACATCTTCATGTGCAGCAGGTAGTCGCGCATCGACACGTGCAGGCTTTCCTGGCCGACGATGTTGACGCCGACGATGCGCCCGCCCTTGACGGCGGCCTTGAAGCTCGACACCATCGCCGAGAACACCTGCGACGGTGCCAAAAGGCGCAGCGTGTAGTTCTGATAACGCATCGTGAAGCGCTCGTCGTCAATCCCTTCCGATGCAGCATTGATCTGCGCGACGAAGCTGTCGATCGACGTGTTGTAGGCCGCGTTGGCGTCCAGTGCTGCCAGCTCGGCGCGCAACTGGGCGCCCAGCGCCGCGTCGTCGTTCACACTGGCGCGGGTGCTCGTGTCGAAGGCGGCGTTGGCCACGAACGGCGAAAGCAGGAACATCGTTTCGATGTAGCCGACATTCTCGGCGATGGCGCGCGCCTTGATCTCCTGCAGGCCTTCGCGCAGATTGTCGTTGGCCACCGGGCCAAAGTAGCCGAAGGTGCCGAAGAACAGGCGGTCCGGCGCCGGCTGGATGGCGACGTGGTTGCTGAAATCCTTGTTCGACCAGCGCTTGACCAGCTCGCGCCAGGTGTTTTCGTCGGCGTTGACTTGCGCGCCCGACAGGCAGGTGCGTTCAGCGGCCGGTTTGGCGCGCTGCGCGGCGATGGTCGCCTTGTCGGTCTCGATGCGGTAGGTGTTCTTGTCGATGCAGAAACCCTGCTTGTCGACGAAATCGACATAGGTCTCGGCATAGATCGCGCCCGAATAATGGTGGTGCAAATCGCCACCCTTGGGCATCTGCGTGAAGAACATCGTCAGCTCGGACAGGCGCGGCGTGCTGCCCTCGATCAGGCTGGCGTAGTGGCGCGCGGTGGCCGCTTCGTTGGCGGTGACCGATGGCGCACGGGCCAGGACGGGCGAAGCGACGACGGCCAGCGCCAGCAGCGCACTGCCGGGCAAATACTTGTGCATGGTGATACTTTCAGGGTGGATGGCAAGCGTCAGACTCTAACGCCTTCGTGCGGGGTTGGCAATATTGCAGCTTGGACCGCCGCCGTGACTTTTGTACGTAGGGTGGACGGCTGCGCCGTCCACGCGGTGATGGTTGGCAGCCAGATCATCTGGCACGAGAACGGCGCCGCCAACGATCAACGCGTGGAAGGCAGAGCCTTCCACCCTACGTGGCCTCGGCAAATTAACGTTCGTGCACCCGGCGACCATACGAATACGTCGCGGCCACCGTGCGATCATCCCCCAGCAGCGCCAGCGCGAACAGTAGCTCCTCGAGCGAGTGGCTGTGGCCCGTGCGGCGCGCCATCAGCGGCGTCGCTTCGCGGTCCAGCACCACGAAGTCGGCTTCGAGGCCGGGCGCGAAGCTGCCGATCGTGTCGTCCAGCCCCATCGCGCGCGCCGCGCCCAGCGTGGCCAGGTAAAACATCCGCAGCGCCGTCAGGTAGCTGCCCTTCATGCGCGCGACCTTGTACGCTTCGTTCATCGTCTGCAGCAGCGAGAACGAGGTGCCGGCGCCCACGTCCGTACCCAGCGACAGCAGCATGCCGGCCTTGTCGGCGCGCTCGAAGTCGAACAGTCCGCTGCCCAGGAACAGGTTCGATGTGGGGCACACGGCGGCAGCCGAACCGGTAGCCGCCATGCGTGCCATGTCTTCGTCGTCGAGCCAGATGCAGTGGCCGAACATCGCGCGCGGGCGCATCAGGCCATAGCTGTCGTACACGTCGAGATAGCTGCGCGCCTGCGGAAACAGCTCGCCGACCCAGGTGCATTCGTCGCGGTTCTCTGCCACGTGAGTCTGGATGAAGGTGTCCGGATACGCCGCCGCCAGCTCACCCGTCAGGCGCAGCTGGGCCTCGGTCGACGTCGGCGCAAAGCGCGGCGTGATCGCGTACAGCGCCCGGCCGCGCTTGTGCCAGCGCTTGATCAGCGCTTCGCTCTCGCCAAGCTCGCCTTCGAGATCACGCAAAAAGTCTGGGCAGTTGCGGTCCATCAGCACCTTGCCGGCCACCATGCGCAGGTTGCGCGCTTCGCTTGCGGCAAAGAATGCATCGACCGATTGCGGGTGCACGGTGCAGTAGACCATCGCCGTGGTGGTCCCGCAGCGCAGCAGCTCGTCGAGGAAGAAGTCGGCCGTGGAACGGCCATCTGCGTGATCCTCGTAGCGGCGCTCCGTCGGGAAGGTATAGGTCTCGAGCCATGGCAGCAGACCAGGCGCCGGCGAGGCGATCATGTCGGTCTGCGGGTAATGCAGGTGCGTGTCGATGAAGCCGGGGACGATCAGCTTGCCGCGGTAGTCGACGGGCTCGAGGCCCGCAGGCAGCTTGGGCGCGAGCGCGGCGTAGTCGCCGGCGGCCTGGATGCGGCCATCCTCGACGATCAGCAGGCCGTCTTCGTACAACAGCGCGGCGCCGTCGTCGAACGCCGGATCGGCGCGAAAGTGCAGCAGGCTGGCGCGATAGGCCTGCACATTGGGTGATGCAGTGGGCATTACGAAAATTCCGTTTGAAGTTCTGGGTGATATGCAGTGTGGCCTGCAGCTTCCCACACGGCCAGCAATTGCGCCACACTCGATGCGGCGATCACGGCCGGGGCCCTGCCGGCAATATCGGGCAGGCCGATCGGGCAGACCATATTGGCCAGGCGCGCATCGTCGATGCCGCGCTCGCGCAGGCGCGCTTCGAACTGGCTGCGTTTGGTGCCTGATCCAATCAGGCCGAACCAGTCGGGCGTGGCCGGATGCGCGGGGCGCGCCAGGATCGCGTGGCACAGGCGCAGGTCGAGCGCGTGGCTGTGGGTCATGACGAGAAAGCTCGTGCCAGGGGCGGCGTGTGCTACCAGCGCCTCGGGCGTATCGGTCGCCTCGATCGTCACATTCGGGGGAATCAACGCCGGGAACATGGCGTCGCGTTCGTCGACCCACGTCACGCGGCATGGCAGCTCGGCCAGCGCGCGCACGATGGCGGCGCCCACGTGGCCGGCGCCGAACAGCATCAGGTGCGCGCGCGGCGCCAGGACAGGGTCGAGCAGCCAGCGGCGACCGCCCTCGCCTTCCAGCACCCGGGCCTCGCCTGCTCGCTCGAACGCCGGCGCATCCGGCGTACCCGCGAGGGGCGCCGCGTCATCGAACAAGGCCCATTCGCACGCGCCATCCAGGGCGACAAGGCGCCAGGTGTCGGCGTTGCGGCGGGCCCGCAGCAGGGCAACCTGCGCGGCATCGACGCGTTCGAACGCGAGCCAGGCGACGCCGCCGCAGCACTGGCCCAGGCTCGGGCCCAGCGCAAAGCGCTCGAAGCGGCGCGCTTCGCCAACCCCCAGCATCGTGCGCGCAATCTCCAGCGCGCGGTGTTCGAGGTGGCCGCCGCCGATGGTGTCGTCAAAGTCGTGCGCGCGCACCAGCATTTTCGCGCCCGGTTCCCGCGGCGCCGAGCCCTTCACGGCCGCCACCGTGACCAGCACGGACGGCACATCGCCCTGGGCGCGCAACCAGTCCATCGTCACGCGCGCGCGCCGGCGGCGCCCTCGACGAACGCGATCGCATCCAGAATGGCTTCGCTCGTCGCGGGAGCATTCAGTGGTGGATTGACCCGGTGCCCGCCCACGCTCGAGATGGCGTCGCGGATCGCGAAGAAGACCGAGAACGGCAGCAGCAGCGGCGGCTCGCCCACCGCCTTGGAGCGGTGGATGCTGTCTTCGACGTTGGCGTTGTCGAACAACGCGATGCGGAAATCCTCGGGACAGTCCGAGACTGCCGGGATTTTGTAGGTCGACGGCGCATGCGTCATCAGCTTGCCGGCCGGGTTCCACCACAGTTCTTCGGTGGTCAGCCATCCCATGCCCTGGATGAACGCACCTTCGACCTGGCCGATGTCGATGGCCGGATTGAGCGAGCGGCCGGCGTCGTACAGCGCATCGACACGCAGCAGCTTCCATTCGCCGGTGAGCGTATCGACCACCACTTCGGACACCGCTGCGCCGTACGCGAAGTACGAGAACGGGCGGCCCGTCATCGTCTTCGGGTCCCAGTGCAGGCCGGGCGTGGCATAGAAGCCATCGGACCACAGCTGCACGCGCGCCAGGTAGGCTTTGGCGACGAGTTCCTCGAACGGCAGCACCAGGCCGGCGACGAACACGGTGCCGGCGGCGAAGCGCACGTCGCTGGCCGCGCCGCCGTACTGCTGCGCCGCGAATTGCGCGAGGCGCGCGCGGATCTTGCCGGCGGCATCCTGCGCGGCCTTGCCGTTGAGGTCCGCGCCGGTCGAGGCGGCGGTGGCCGACGTGTTCGAGACCTTGCTGGTGTTGGTCGCGGTGGCGCGCACGCGACCGAGTTCCACGCCCAGTTCGTGCGCCACGACCTGCATCACCTTGGTATTGATGCCCTGCCCCATCTCGGTGCCGCCGTGGTTGACGAGGATGGAGCCGTCCACGTAGACATGCACCAGCGCGCCGGCCTGGTTCAGGTGCGTGACATTGAACGCGATGCCGAACTTGAGCGGCGTGAGCGCCAGCCCCTTCTTGAGCACGGGGCTGGTGCGGTTGTAGTCGTCCACGGCCGCGCGGCGCGCGCGGTAGTCGCTGCCCGCTTCCAGTTCAGCCACCAGTTCGGGGATGACATTGTCGACGATGGTCTGGCCATAGGGCGTGACGTTGCGCTCCTGCGCGCCGTAGAAATTCAGGCGCCGGATATCGAGCGCGTCGCGGCCCAGGTTGCGCGCGATCTCATCCAACACGTATTCGATGGCAATCGCGCCCTGCGGACCGCCGAAGCCGCGAAACGCGGTGTTCGATTGCGTGTTGGTCTTGCCGCAGGCAGCGCGAATGTCGACGTCGGACAGGTAATACGCATTGTCGAAGTGGCAGACGGCGCGGGTGGCCACGGGGCCGGACAAATCGGCCGAGTAGCCGGCGCGCGTGACCATGTCGACCCGCGCGGCCAGGATGCGGCCCGCGTCGTCGTAGCCGACTTCGTACTCGTAATGGAAGCAGTGACGCTTGCCGGTAACGAGCATGTCGTCGTCGCGGTCGGCGCGCAGCTTGACGGGGCGGCCCGTACGCACTGCGGCGATGGCGGCCGCCGCAGCCCACAGCGCCGACTGCGATTCCTTGCCGCCAAAGCCCCCGCCCATGCGGCGGCACTCGACCGTCACGTGGTGCGAATGCAGGCCGAGCGCATGGGCGATCACATGCTGCATCTCGCTCGGGTGCTGGGTCGACGAATACACGTGCATGCCGCGGTCTTCGCCGGGAATCGCGTACGCGATCTGGCCTTCGAGGTAGAACTGCTCTTGCCCGCCCACGTACAGCTGGCCCTTGACCGTGTGCGGCGCGCGTGCAAACGCGGCTTCGGCGTCGCCGCGCGTCAGGCGCATCGGCGGCAGCACATACGATTGCGCGGCGCGCGCTGCCTGCGGGGTCAGGATCGCGGGCAGGTCCTCGTACGTCACCTGCGCCAGGCGCGCTGCGCGGCGCGCGTTGTCATGGCTGTCGGCGACAACGATGAAGATCGGCTGGCCCACGTACTGCACGAGGCCATCGGCCAGGATCGGGTCGTCATGGATGATCGGACCGCAATCGTTCAGGCCCGGGATGTCGGCCACGGTCAGCACGGCGACCACGCCGGCGCTGGCCCGGACCGGTGCCAGGTCGATGGCGGTGATGTGCGCGTGCGCGTGCGTCGACAGGCCCAGCGCCGCATGCAGCGTGCCGGCCAGCTCGGCGATATCGTCGGTGAAGGTCGCGCCGCCGCGCACGTGCAGCTCGCTCGACTCGTGCTTGCGCGCGCGGCCCACTTCGGCCCAGACGTCCAGGTTCTTGATGCCGCCATCGTTCATGATCGTCTCCTCAGGCGCCAGCAAAGGCATTGACTGCCTGCGCGGGCAGCGGGTCGTGCAGGCGCGTCTCGAGCCAGAAGCGGCACAGCAGGTTCTGCGCGGTGCGCATCCGGTAGCTGCTCGAGGCCCGGGCATCCGACAACGGCGCGTAGTCGCGACCCAGCGCCGCCATCGCCGTGGTCAAGACGGCTTCGGTCCACGGCTGGCCGAGCAGCGCGGCCTCGGCCTGCGCGGCGCGCTGTGGCGTTGCGGCCATGCCGCCAAACGCGATGCGGGCGTCGACGATCGTCTCGCCGTCGAGCACGATGGCAAACGCGGCGCACACGGCCGAGATGTCCTGGTCGAAGCGCTTGGCCAGTTTATAGGTGCGAAAACGCAGGCCGGGACGCGATTGCGGCAGCGGCACACGTACGGCCTGGACGAATTCACCGGGCTGCAAATCCTTCTTCTGGTAGCCCAAGTAAAAGTCGTCCAGCGCCAGCACGCGCGTACCGGCGCTGCTGGCCAGGACCACCTGGCTGCCCAGTGCGATCATCCACGGCATCGAGTCGCCGATCGGCGAGCCGTTGGCCACGTTGCCGCCCAGCGTGCCGGCATGGCGGATCGGCAGCGACGCGAAACGCTGCCAGAGTTCCGTGAGCTCAGTGGGATAGCGCGCCGCCAGCGCCCCATAGGCGTCCTGCAGCGAGACGCCGGCGCCGATCTCCAGCATGCCGTCCTGTTCGTGCATCGTTTTGAGCTCGGCGACCTGGCCGAGATAGATCACGTCGCCCAGTTCGCGCAGGTGCTTGGTGACCCACAGCCCGACGTCGGTCGAGCCGGCCAGCAGCACGGCAGCCGGATAGTCAGCGCGCAGCGCCGCCAGCTCGGCCACGGTGCGCGGCACATGGAAGTGCTGGCCATGCGCGGCGTACGTGAAGCCGTGGCTGCGTTGCAGCGTGCGCAGGCGCTCGGCCAGCGCAGCGCGGTCGAAGGCAACGGGCGGCAGCTCGACCATGCGGCGCGCAGCATCGATGATCGGGCGGTAGCCGGTGCAGCGGCACAGGTTACCCGACAGCGCATCGTTGATCTGGCAGCGCGATGGCGCGCGGCCTTCCTGCTTCAGGTACATGCCGAACAGCGACATCGCGAATCCCGGCGTGCAAAAGCCGCATTGCGAGCCGTGGCATTCGACCAGCGCCTGCTGCACGGGATGGGGCGCGCCATCGGGCTGCGCCAGGTCTTCCACCGTGAACAGCGCCTTGCCGTCGAGCGTCGGGGTGAACTGGATGCAGGCGTTCACCGCGCGCAGCGCCAGTTCGCCATCCTCCAGCGAACCGATCACGACGGTGCAGGCGCCGCAATCGCCCTCGGCGCAGCCTTCCTTGGTGCCGGTGCAGCGCAAGTCCTCCCGCAGGTGCTGCAGGATGGTTTGCGTGGGCTTCACGTCGCGCAGTTCGCGCAGCTGGCCCTGGTAGAGGAATCGGATCGGTTCTGACATGCCTGTCTTTGGTGAGTGGATTACTGGACGCCAAGGGCGGAAGGCTACCATTCACGGTCCACCAACCCATAATCAATGGATGATATTGCTCATATCACGAAACATATAATGCAACGCCATCACATGGGGCAAGGATGCACCATTTTCCAATGATTGGCGATGTCGATGCGCCGCGTGACCCAGACCTTGTCGTGCCGGCCCACATAATCGAGAAAGCGTGCCAGCGCCGCCGTGCGGCCCGGGCGACCGGCCAGGCGGCAATGCAGGCCGATTGACAGCATCTTGGGCTGGTTCAGGCCATCCGGGTCGCCCTCCGCGTACAACACGTCGAACGCATCCTTCAGGTAATCGAAGAACTGCGTGCCCGAATTGAAGCCGCCGGCCGAGGCAAAGCGCATGTCGTTGGTGTCGAGCGTGTACGGCACCACCAGGTGCGGCGTGCGGCGCATCGCCCCATCCGGCCCGGCAGCCTCGACGTGTTGCCAGAACGGCAGGTCGTCGCCGTAATGGTCGGCGTCGTAGGCAAAGCCGCCATGCTCGACCACGAGGCGGCGCGTGTTGGGCGAGTCGCGCCCCGTGTACCAGCCCTGCGGCGGCGCCCCCGTCAGGTCACGGAAAATCGCCACGGCTTCGCGCAGGTGCGCGCGCTCGGTGGCTTCGTCGACGTTCTGGTACGAGATCCAGCGCAGCCCATGGCAGGCGATCTCATGGCCCAGCTCCTGGAACGCGGCCACGGCCTCGGGATGGCGCGCCAGCGCCTGGGCCACGCCGAACACGGTCAACGGCAGCTTGCGCTCCTCGAACAGGCGCAGCAGGCGCCACAGGCCGGCGCGCGAGCCGTATTCGTAGAGCGACTCCATGCTCATGTGGCGCGCCGGGAAGGCACTGGCGCCGACGATCTCGGACAGGAACGTTTCGGACGCCGCATCGCCATGCAGCACATTGTTCTCGGCGCCTTCTTCGTAATTGAGCACGAACTGCAGCGCGATGCGCGCCGCGCCCGGCCACTCTGGATGAGGCGGCGTGCGGCCGTAGCCGGCCAGGTCGCGTGGATAGGTCGTGGACATGAGGCACTCCGAAGAATGATATAAGCCTGATCATATAGCGCTGGGCAAACAGCGGTATAAGATGCGACGCATACCGCAACGCATCCACCACATATGGGAGACCGGATGGGCAAACTCACCACCCACGTACTCGACACCGCGCACGGCTGTCCCGGCGCCGGCATCACCGTCGAGCTGTACACGATCGGCGCGGCGGGCCGCACGCTGCTCAAGGCCGATGTGACGAACGGCGACGGCCGCTGCGCCACGCCACTACTCGAGGCAGCAACAATGCAGCCCGGCCAGTACGAGCTGGTGTTTCATGCGGGCGACTACTACGCGGCGCGCGGCGTGGCCTTGTCCACCCCGCGCTTTCTGGACCGCATCACGCTGGGCTTCGGCATCGCGGCCACGGACCAGAATTACCACGTGCCACTGGTGATGACGCCCTGGTCGTACTCGACCTACCGGGGCAGTTAAGTTGGCGCCGCACCGGCTTGGCCCCGCACGCATCGGGATCGGCCTGATCCAGGGCGTGTTGCTGTACCTGCTCTACACGGCCCTGCAGGACAAGCTTTGGCCCGCGACCACGCCCCTGCTGTTCGCGCCGCTGGTGATGCTGGGCGTGCTGTTGCCGGTGATCCTGATCAGCGCGCTCGGACATGTGCCGCGCCGGACGCTGGCAGGCTGGGTGAGCGCCGCGGCCCTGGCAATCACGCTGCTGGCCATCCACGACATCTGGCGCCGGCTGGGTGGCGTCGACGTACTGCGACCGACCCCGTCCGGCCCCTTGACGGTGTGCCTGGCGGCCGCTTGCTTCATTGCCCACGCGCTGGTGCTCGCCGGCGCGCGCGAGCATCGGCGCATCGCAGCGTATGCCACGTATTTCGACGTGGCCTGGACCCTTGGCCTGCAGCTCGCCTTCAGCGCCCTGTTCGTTGGCGCGACCTGGCTCGTGCTGCAACTGGGCGCATCGCTGTTCGACCTGATCCGGCTCGACTTCCTGAGCCAGGCCATGCGCAAGGCCTGGTTTTCCATTCCCGTCACGGCGTTCGCCTTTGCCTGCGCAATGCACCTGACCGACGTCAAGCCGGCCATCGTGCGCGGCATCCGCAACCTGGTGCACGTGCTGTTGTCGTGGACCCTGCCGGTGCTCACGCTGCTGGTGGGCGGCTTCCTGGCCAGCCTGCCATTTACCGGACTTGAGCCGCTATGGGCCACGCGCAGCGCCGCCGGGATGCTGCTGTCAGCGGCGGCAAGCTTCGTGGTGCTGATCAATGCCGCCTGGCAAGATGGCAGCGAGCGCCCGGCGCGTGTCATCGCTGTCTCGGCGCGTGTGGCGAGCCTGCTGCTGGCGCCGCTGACGCTGCTCGCCGCCTACGCCCTCGCGCTGCGCGTGCTCGATCACGGCTGGTCGCTTGATCGCGTGATCGCCGCTGCCTGCCTGCTGGTGGCAGCGTGCTATGCCGGTGGGTATGCGGCGGCGGCCCTGCGGCGGGGCTGGCTGCCGACGCTGGCGGGCGTGAACATCGCCGCCGCGTTTACGGTGATCGGCGTGCTGGCACTGCTGCTCTCGCCGCTGCTCGACCCTGGACGCATCGCCGTGGCCAGCCAGCTGGCGCGCCTGGGTGCCGGCCAGATCACGTTACGGCAACTGGACGTGGCGTATCTATGGGATCACGGCGCGCGCTATGGCCGCGCCGCACTGGCCCGGCTGGAGAGCAGCACGACCGGCCCGGACGCCGCCTGGCTGCGGACCGAACTGACGCGCCTGCACCAGCCCGACCTCGACACCGGCGTGAGGCCACTTGCCGACCAGCTGCACGTGTGGCCAGCGGGCGCCACGCTCCCTGCCGGTTTCGTGCAGACCGATTGGCGGCGCACGCCGGACGCGGCGCACCTGCCACCGTGCATGCGCGGCCAGACCAGCCCATGCGACGCGTTCATACTGGATCTGGGCGGCGACGCCAGGCCCGAGGTGATGGTCATTGGCGCCGATGGCGAAGTCGGCGTCGTGCTGCGCCAGGACGCACGCGGTGCCTGGGAACTGGCTGCCAGTCTGCCACTGCTGCTTGGCGATTGCACACCCCTGCTCGATGCCATGCGTGCCGGTCGGCTGCGCGCTGCACCGCAGGCGCTGGCGGACCTGGCGATCGACGGACGCCGCATTCCGCTACAGAATGCCCAGACCCAACTGGAATGCGATGTGGCAGCAGCCAGACAAGTTGAGTAACTTGTCATCATGTTATCCAAGCTGACCGCTTACTGTGTCAGTTAGGCCACACAACATCGCGAATTGTCTCGAATACTCTCCACGTGTCATAAAACTGTTGCTGTCAATATTGCCGGGTGGATAGAATAAATTCCAGTATGTACCGGTGCTCCTGCCTGCTGCCCTTGTCAGCACCGTCGTTCCCAGCAGCCTACGTTTCAGCACACCCCTATTATGAAAAAAACAATGATCGCCAGCCTGCTGGCGCTGCCTCTGTGCGCGTCAGTCGCACAGGCACAGGAGACCGCCGTCAAAATCAGCGGCTTCGGCACCGCTGCCGCCACCTATGCGGATGAAGACCGCGCTGAATTTGCCCGTCCGAACCAGGCCAGTGGCAGCGCAGGCGACTTCCGCACCGGTATCGATTCGAACCTCGGCCTGCAAGCCGACTACACCGTCAACGACTGGCTGTCGCTGACCGCGCAGGGCCTGGTGCGCAAGGACGCCGAAGAAGGTTATGGCGCCGAACTGAGCTGGGCCTTCGCCAAGTTCCGCATCTCGGATGAACTGAGCGTGCGCGTGGGCCGCGTCGGCCTGCCGATCTTCATGATCTCGGACTACCGCAACGTCGGGTATGCCAACACGATGCTGCGCCCGCCGTCGGAAGTGTATTCGCAAGTGCCGTTCAACAGCGTCGATGGCGCCGACATCACCTGGCGCCACGAGTTCGGCAACACCAGCCTGACCACGCAGTTCGCAGCCGGCAGCACCAAGGCGCCGGTGACGAGCTTCCACGTGCGCGGCAAGGACATCCTGGCGCTGAACGTGGTGGCCGAAAACGGCCCGTTCACGCTGCGCGTGGGCCACGCCCGCACCAAGGTCACGCTGGACGACCTGCCATCGCTCAATACGCTGGTCGGCTCGCTGCGCGCTGCCGGCGCCGGCTATCGCCTGCCCCAGCTGACCGCGCTGGCAAGCGAAGTGGAAGCCAAGGGCGACAAGGGCACGTTCAATTCGATCGGCCTGACCGCTGACTGGAACAACTTCGTGCTGCAAAGCGAATTTGCCAAGCGCAAGACCGAGACCTACATCAACGACACCACGTCGTGGTACGTGATGGGCGGCTACCGCATCGGCAAGTTCCTGCCGTACTACACGCGCTCGGAACTGAAGATCGACAGCACCATCAACAACACCGTGCCGACCGCCTGCCCCGCCGGCTTCCCGGCTGCCTGCACCCCGACCCTGCAGGCGCTGCGCGCCGGCGTGAGCCGGATTGCCGTCTCGGGCGTTGGCCAGGGCGAGCAGACCACCGACACCATTGGCGTGCGCTGGGACTTCTACAAGTCGGCCGCGCTGAAGGTGCAGATCGACCGCATCAAGCCAACCGGCAGCGGCCTGTTCATCAATGTCAAGCCAGGCTTCTCCGGTCCTGTGACCGTCGGCGCCGTCGCCCTCGACTTCGTGTTCTAAGGAGCGACCATGAAAAAAATCCTCATCGCCGCCTGCCTGAGCACCGCTTTCGCTGCATTGCCGGCCCTGGCCGAAGTGGTTGTCGTCGTCAATCCGAAGGCCGCCGAAAGCGCACTGACCAAGGACCAGGTCGCCCAGTTCTTCCTCGGTAAATCGACGTCGATGACGCCGATCGACCAGCCCGACAACGCCCCGGTGCGCGCCGAGTTCTACAAGAAGGTCGCGGACAAGGACGCGGCCCAGGCCAAGGCCCTGTGGTCCAAGCTGGTATTTACCGGCAAGGCCACGATGCCGAAGGAAGTCGCCGACAGTGCCGGCGTCAAGGCCGCCGTCGCCGCCAACCCGAAGGCCATCGGCTACATCGACAAGAGCGCCGTCGATGCGAGCGTCAAGGTCGTCCTCACCCCATAAGCAAGCACTAACCACGCCCGCCACCGGCTCTGCGCCGCGTGGCGGGCGTTGTATCTGGAGACAAGCATGAGCATCAAGCGCAGGATCTGGGCACTGCCCATCATTTCCGCCATCATCTTCGGCCTGGGGGCCGGCATCAGCGCGACCATCGCGAACGGCGCCCTGAAGTCGATCACCACCACCGAGTCGGTGGACTATCCGCTGATGGACGCGATCAAGGTCCTGTCGCTCGACATCGGCGCCGTCACCGTGATGCTGACCGATGCCGTCACCGAGAACGACAAGGCGCTCGTCGACCAGGCCAACAACCAGGCCGCCAAGGTGCGCACCGCACTCGACCAGCTCGCCAAGATCCCCGGCCAGCAAGCCACGAGCGCGCGCCTGAATACCGAATTCACTGCTTACTACACGCCGGCACTCTCGTCGGCCCGCATCATGCTCGAGATGGAGCAAGGCGACCCGCAGGCCACCGTCGGCGCCATGCAAAAGGCACTGGCGCTGCTCAATGCCGACCTGGCCAGGACGGCCGACCTGGCCCAGCGCCAGTTTGCCGCCGGCATCGAGGCCAGCCAGAACAGCGTGCGCCAGACCGTCATCGCGATGGTGCTGTCGGCCCTGATCGTGATCGCGGTGCTGGTAGCGATCTCGTGGTTCATGGTTCGCACGATCTGGCAGCAGCTGGGCGGCGAGCCCGCCTATGCGCGCACGATCGCGCAGGCGGTGGCCGCAGGCGACCTGTCGATGGAGATCCATACCGACGCGGGCGACAGCAGCAGCCTGCTGGCCGCGCTGAAGGAAATGCGCAACCGCCTGTCGACGCTGGTAGGCGACATCAAGGCCTCGGCCGACGCCATCGCCAGCGCCAGCAGCGAGATCGCCAGCGGCAACGCCGACCTGGCCAGCCGCACCGAATCGCAGGCATCGAACGTCGACCGCACCACGCGCGCGATGGCCGAGCTGACGGGCGAAGTGCGCCAGAACGCTGCCAACGCCAGCGAAGCCAGTGCGCTGGTGGTCACGGCCAACGAAATCGCCTCACGCGGCGGCGACGTCGTCGGCGGCGTGGTCACGACGATGGGCGACATCAGCGCCTCGTCGAAAAAGATCGTCGACATCATCGCGACCATCGACGGCATCGCTTTCCAGACCAATATCCTGGCCCTGAATGCGGCCGTCGAGGCGGCACGTGCCGGCGAGCAGGGCCGCGGTTTTGCCGTGGTGGCCAGCGAAGTGCGCACACTGGCGCATCGCTCGGCAGCGGCGGCCAAGGAGATCAAGGAATTGATCGGCGACTCGGTCGCCAAGGTCGGCGCCGGCAGCGCGCTGGTGGACCAGGCCGGCGTGACGATGGCGCAGATCGTCGAGGCCGTGGGCAAGGTGCAAACCATCATGCTCGAGATCCGCGATGCGGGTACGCGCCAGAATGCGGGCATCGAAGACATTGGCCTGGCGATCGGCAGCATCGACGCGATGACGCAGCAAAATGCAGCGCTGGTCGAGGAAGCGGCCGCCGCCGCCGAATCGCTGACGGGCCAGACCGGCCACCTGACCGATGCGCTGGCCGTGTTCAAGCTCGCGCATACGCCTGGCGTGACGGGCACAGCATCGAGCACGCGCCTGGCGCTCACGCACTGACACGCATGCAGTATTAGCGGGCTGAAGTGTTGCGAAAACCCAGCTTTGCAAGGCGACCACAACCGTAATAGCTTTACCAAGAGTGTTTCATTGCCGCCAAGGCGGCTCACTCTGTAGCGCGGCAGATAGACGCAGCGCCATGTGGACGATCCGGCATGCCATGCCAGATTGTCCACATGCCCGTCTTGCTGCACGTCACACCAAATCCTTTACAAAATTAATGCCCATAGGCATCATCCCTTGATCCGCCGGTGACTCTGGCGTTCTGGTCACATTCCTGAGGTACCCACACCCGGCTCATATGGCAGCAGTCCTCCCTCATCCGACCACCGGCACACCGTTGTCGGGCCTTGCGCGCGCGCTCGTCCAGGCCAACCGCCTGAGCGCCGTGCAGGCGGACATGCTGCACAAGAAAGCCGCGCAGGAAAAGATCGCGTTCATCGATGCCCTCTTGGCCAGCGGCGCCATCGAGGCGCGCGCGCTGGCCGCGTTCTGCGCCGAGACCTTCGGCTATCCGCTGCTCGACCTGTCGGCCTTTTCGGTGGGCGTGCTGCCCGCCAGCGCCATCGACGCCAAGCTGATGCAGGCCCAGCGCGTGATCGCGCTGGCCAAGCGTGGCAACAAGCTGTCGGTCGCGCTGTCCGACCCCACCAACAGCCAGGCGCTGGACCAGATCAAGTTTCAGAGCGAGGCCACGGTCGAACCGGTGATCGTGCCGCACGACGCCCTGCTGGCGCTGCTGGCGGCCATCGCCAAGGGCGCCGAGCAGGACCTGAGCGACCTGGCTGGCGAAGAAGCGGCGATCGAGTTCGCCGACGACGACAAGGAAGCCGCGCCGCCCGAGGCGGCCAACGATGTCGAGGACGCGCCGATCGTGCGCTTCCTGAACAAGATCCTGATCGACGCGGTGACGATGGGCGCATCGGACATCCACTTCGAGCCCTTTGAAAAGTTTTACCGCATCCGCCTGCGCGTGGACGGCGTGCTGCGCGACCACGCGTCGCCGCCGCTGGCGATCCGCGAAAAGCTGGTCTCGCGCATCAAGGTGCTGGCGCGCCTGGACATCGCCGAAAAGCGCGTGCCGCAGGACGGCCGCATGCGCCTGATCATGTCGGCCACGCGCACGATCGATTTTCGCGTCAGCACGCTGCCCACGCTGTTCGGCGAAAAGACCGTCATGCGTATCCTGGACGCGACCCAGGCCCAGATGGGCATCGACGCGCTCGGCTACGACCCGGACCAGAAGGCGCTGCTGCTCGACGCCATCGCCCGCCCTTACGGCATGGTGCTGGTGACCGGGCCGACCGGCTCCGGCAAGACCGTCTCGCTGTACAGCTGCCTGAACCTGCTCAACAAACCGGGCATCAATATCTCGACTGCGGAAGACCCGGCCGAAATCAACCTGCCCGGCGTGAACCAGGTCAACGTCAATGAAAAAGCCGGCCTGACCTTCCCTGTCGCCCTGAAGTCCTTCCTGCGCCAGGATCCCGACATCATCATGGTCGGCGAGATCCGCGACCTGGAAACGGCCGACATCGCGATCAAGGCCGCGCAGACGGGTCACATGGTGTTCTCGACGCTGCACACGAACGATGCGCCGTCGACCCTGACGCGCCTGATGAACATGGGCGTGGCGCCGTTCAACATCGCCTCGTCGGTCATCCTGATTACGGCCCAGCGCCTCGCGCGCCGCCTGTGCAGCTGCAAGCAGCCGCTCGAGACAAGCCACGAAGCGCTGCTCGCCGCAGGTTACCGCGAGACCGACATCGACGACTCGTGGAAGCCGTACGGCCCGGTCGGCTGCGACCGCTGCCTGGGCTCGGGCTACAAGGGCCGGGTCGGCATCTACCAGATCATGCCGATCTCGCCCGCGATCGAGGCGCTGATCCTGGGCAACGGCAACGCGATGGAAATCGCGGCCCAGGCCGAGAAGGAAGGCGTGAACTCACTGCGCCGCTCGGGCCTCATGAAAGTCAAGCAAGGCCTGACCAGCGTCGAAGAAGTCCTCGGCTGCACCAACGAATAAGACCCTGAACAGGAACCCCCATGGCAACCTCCCTATCCCCCAAGAGCCGCGGCGCACAGGTCAAGGAGAACGTGTACGCGTGGGAAGGCAAGGACAAGACCGGGCGCACCGTGCGCGGCGAAGTGCGCGCCGGCGGCGAAGCCATCGTCAACGTGACCCTGCGCCGCCAGGGCATCATGGTCACCAAGGTCAAGAAGAAGGTCTACCGCAGCGGCAAGAAAATCACCGACAAGGACCTGACCATGTTCACGCGCCAGCTCGCGACCATGATGAAGGCCGGCGTGCCGCTGCTGCAATCGTTCGACATCGTCGGCAAGGGCCACGGCAACCCGTCGATGGCCAAGCTGATCCAGGACCTGCGCAACGACGTCGAAACCGGCACGAGCCTGAACCGCGCGTTCCGCAAGTTCCCGCTGTACTTCGATCCACTGTTCTGCAATCTGGTCGGGGCTGGCGAACAGGCCGGTATTCTGGAAGACCTGCTCACGCGCCTGGCGATCTACAAAGAGAAGACGCTCGCGCTCAAGGGCAAGATCAAATCGGCGCTGACCTACCCGATCGCCATCCTGGCCGTCGCCTTCATCGTCACCGCCGTGATCATGATCTGGGTGGTGCCGGCCTTCAAGCAGGTGTTCGAAAGCTTCGGCGCCGACCTGCCCACGCCCACGCTGGTGGTGATGGCGATCTCGGACTTCTTCGTCACCTGGTGGTACCTGATCTTCGGCTCGATGTTCGCCACCGGCTACTTCTTCTTCCAGGCCTGGCGCCGCTCGCTGAAGATGCAGCAGGCGATGGACCGCCTGCTGCTGCGCCTGCCGATCTTCGGCCCCGTGATCCGCAAGGCCACCATCGCGCGCTGGACCCGCACGCTGGCCACCATGTTCGCCGCCGGCGTGCCGCTGGTGGAAGCGCTCGACTCGGTCGGCGGCGCGTCGGGCAATGCCGTCTACCTGGAAGCGACGCGCAAGATCCAGAACGAGGTCAGCACCGGCACCAGCCTGACGGCATCGATGCAGAATGTCGACGTGTTCCCGAACCTGGTGATCCAGATGGTGCAGATCGGCGAAGAATCCGGCTCGCTCGACGCCATGCTGGGCAAGGTCGCCGACTTCTTCGAGGAAGAAGTCGACGAGGCTGTCGCGGCGCTGTCGTCGCTGATGGAGCCGTTGATCATGGTGATTCTGGGTGTGCTGATTGGCGGGCTGGTGGTCGCGATGTATTTGCCGATCTTTAAGCTGGGTTCGGTGGTGTAGTGAGGTCTTCAGGTTCTCGGAAAACGTTGCGGTGAACGCGCCGTGGAGTTCAGGCAGGAGCAGCCTTTCAGACTCGTGAAAATGTGCGCATCTTTCCCGCGTTGAACGTGCCAAACTTTTGATCCTCCTCTCATCTGGAAGCGGATCTCAATATGCATCGAGCATTTCGCATCGCAGCCTTGGCTGCGATGTTTTTCACGCCCGCCGTTGCTGCACAAGCGCCTGCCCAAACCATGTCTGTTTCATTGGCACGTGACGTCGCCAGCAAGACGGTCGCGCTTGTCGAAAGCCGTGGCCTGTATCCACGCCAGCAGGCCGAATATGACCGGGCCAGGATGGCACTACTGGCCATACTCGAGGGTCAGCCGTCGGACATCGACCGGACAGAGTTGTACACACGCATCACCGGTCTGCTGGCGACCCTCGACACGAACGGGCATAGCTTCCTGATCCCTGCACGCCATGAAGTGACCGTACAGCGCACGCAATCAGCCTCAGGCGATCTTCCACCGGCCACCTTCCAGGTGCTGCAAACAAGCAAAGGCAAAGTGCTGCGCTGGACACCGCCGCCTGTCGTCAATAGCACCACGACGGCACTTGGCCCCTACCTGACACGCTTTCATGACGAGGCCGGGACAACGCCCGACATCGCCGACGCCTGCGCCCTGGTGATCGACCTGAGCGAGCAGACCGGTGGGAATGCCTGGCCGCCCCTGGTGGCAATGTCGCCGTTGTTCAGCGGTGCCAACAACGCGATGTGGGTCCACCGGGACGGCAAGCGCACGGCGCTGATGACTCGTGCCGGCCTGGAAGAAATGCGCCAGAGGACGGGTGAAGGCCGTGCCAATCCGTTGAGCCGCTTCGACAAGGGACCGCTGGCGGTCGTCACCGACAAACGCACGTCGAGTGCGGGGGAAATGTTGTTGATTGCTCTGCTGGGCGAGTCCAGAGTGCAGACCTTCGGCAGCACCTCGTCAGGGATGACGACTGCCAACGCGACGTATCCTTTGCCGGATGGCTCGACCCTGGTGTTGACGCAGTCGCGATATGCCATTGGAGACGGGCCGGTGATTCGTGGAGGGATCGAACCGATGCGCCAGATTCACCCGGGAGACAGTTCAGTTGATCGGGTTGCCAAGGCTGCTGAATGGGTAGCGGCAAACTCGGCCAGTTGTCGTCCCACCGAGCACAAGTAAAAGTTATCGAACAAAGCCGTTGGTTGTTCGATTCGGGTCTGCAGCTGCCGGTCGAGCAGGTGTGTGATTTTTCCAGCGCGGTAAATTGCCATGCTGGGCTGATCGGCCGGATTCTGCCAACAGCAGCCCTAAAGCATTAGGACGGACGTGAAGTCGGTGTATCTCCGATTCGCGCAACGAAGCAGGAGAAGTGCAGGTGTTGGTGAATCGAAGGAGAAACGGCGTGGAATGCACAGGAACACAATTGCGCGAAGCACGAAATGAGCTGCGCGCGACTGTAGAAGCGCTTTTGGGTCGGTTGTTGTTTGAGTATTCGCGGCTTGAGACGGCGTTAGATTTATGCCTTGCGTGGGTAGATGAAGGGAACACTTTCGATGAACGCTCAAAGAAAATTAAAGGCTTTAGTTTTTCTCAGAAGTTGGAACTTCTAGAAGTAGATGCTCAACGTCGGTGTACCAACGATGGATTGCCTTTTTACCTGGCTTGGGTAAAGCGCAGCCATGCATTGCGCGAGCATCGAAATACCTTAGTGCATGGTAGAGTCGGCTTTGACATGATTCGCAGCATCGTCGTCGTTGTGTCAAGCAGAGCAACTTCCAAAACTTTAGTCTCAAAAGAGTACAACCTGGATGAACTCGAGAACGTAGTTGGCGAGGCCGGGACTTTAACTCAGGAGTTGTCTACCTTGCGTTCCAGTTTCCCGTTATAGAGCAGTAAAGGTTGCTGTTCGTGGTGACACGCAACCGGGTGACAGCGACGGGGTCAGGTAAGGCGAGGTCGGCAAGTTCTCGGCATATCGCGATCAAACAAATGACATTGCTGGCAGCGCGACATACGCGACATAACCCACATAACCTTCCGGCAGCGCCAGCGGAAAGCAGCGGCAGGCCTGGAGCGCGACGGCGCGTTCGTCGCACCACTCGGCCAATTGTAAGCCGAGGCATTTCAGGCGGGCCTCGTGCTCGCTCCAGGCATGCGCAAACGCGGCATCCCGCTCGCCATCGGATCGGGCTGCCAGCTTACGGGCTGCTTCCGGCCCCAGATAATCGCGCGCCACTGCCCGCCAGTCCGGTACCGGCACGATGGACATCACGTCGATGCCGACTGCACCGCTCAAGCAATACGCCGCTACCGAGATGTCGCCGTCATGGCTGATCGACAGCGCAACCCGCTGATCCCCCGGATCCAGCGCCACCACCGCCCAGGGCGCAACACCCTGCGGCGAATGCAGTGCGATTCGGCCGGCATCGATGCCGAAATGCGCGGCCAGCGCTGCTGTCAGGACAGCACGAACGCGCAGCCGGGCCGTTTCACGGTCTGACTGCCCGCGTACGCCCAGTAACGCCAGGCCAGGTGGCACAGCAAGCGGGGAACCGCCGGCCTCGCCTGCCCAGCAAATGGCCAGCGGCATCACCATGCTCACCCCGCCGCCCGCAAAGGCGCCGCAGGCAGACCGACCCAGCTCGTCGCTGCCGGAATATGCTCGCCCTTCATCACCAGTGTGAGTGGTCCCAGGCGCGCGTTGTCCCCTACCCGGGCGCTGTACAGCACCGCGCTGCGCGGGCCGAGGTAGACCTTGCTGCCGATATCGACGCGGTCGATCTTCATCACCCGGTCTTCGAACAGGTGGGTCTGTGGACAGGACAGCGCATTGAGTTCGCTATGGTCACCGATGTGCACGCAGTCGAACTCCGTGATGTCGGTGGTGTCCATGTACACGCCCTTGCCGATGTGGCAGCCGAGCAGGCGGAAAGCGACCGGCAGCCATGGCGTGCCGCGCAGGTAGCGCATGAAGTTGGGCACGGCAATGCCTTCGTACATATTGGTGACGCCTTCGGACAGCCAGACGAACGGCGTCCACATCGGCTCCGCGCGCTTCTCGTAGCGGCCCAGTAACAGCCACTTGAAGGCCAGCACGAACAGGTAGTTACCGATGCCGTAGGCCAGCCCGATCAACGCCAGGTAGGCAATGACAGCGCCCCAGTGCCCTGCCCCGGCGATGGGCATCAGGTCCAGCACCACCGTGTAGCCGACCGTAATCACCATGGCATGCGGCGCCACGATGCGGAAGGCTTCCACCAGCGCGCGGCCCAGTCGGCGTAGTAGCGATGGCTTGTAGGTCAGGTGCTCCGGATAACCGCCGACCTGCTCGCGCGCCGGCAGGCGAATCGGGGGCGAGCCGAGCCACGTGTCACCGGCCGTCATGCGCTCGTTGTCCGGGGCGTGGGTGTGCACGCCCACCAGCACGCCCTCCGGCAGGATGGTGCCGTCCGGGATGTAGCTGCCGTTGCCGACGAACGAGCGGTTCGACACCACGGTCGGCTGCATCGTCATCCAGCCGCCATCGACATGTTCATCGCCCAGCATCACGGCGTCGGCAATGAAGGTTTCATCGCCCAGCGTCAGCATGTCCGGGACCACGCCCAGCGCGGTGGAGATCTCGGCATCGCGTCCGACCTTGGCGCCCAGCAGGCGGTACCAGAACGGCGCGTAGACAGTGGCGTAGATGCCGTGCAAAACGTTCAGGCTCGACTCCTGGATGTGGCTGACCAGCCACTTCTTGCAATAGGCATTCGAGTGGACGGCGTAGCGGCCCGGCTGGATGCGCGGCAAAAAGCCCCAGCGGATCGCCGCCGACACCAGCATGGTCAGGAACACCAGCACGGCACTGGCCGGCAACGCCAGCACGAAGTAGCGCACCAGCTGGCCTTCGATGGTGCTCGCCTGCAGCCAGGCCAGCGCACCGCGCTCGTCGAACCAGTCGATCAGCACGAAGCTCGGGAACACCGGCATGAAGAACAGCGTGGCAACCAGCAGGATGCCGAAGACGAAGAACAGCGCTTCGCCTGCGCGGCGCAGCTGGCTCGTGTGCGGGCGCGGCGGCAGTGCCGATGGATCGAACGCATGGGCATCGCGTGCCGGAGAGCCCTTCCAGACGCGGTTCGCAGGCACGACACCACCGTCCTGCAGCGCCGACTGGCCCTCGAGGTGGCCGCGCCGCTCCACGCGGGTGTTTCCTTCCAAGATGGCGTACGACGACACGAAGGCGTCGTCTTCGAGCGTGACACGCCCCAGGAGCAGGCGGCCGCGCTCCACGCGCGCGTTTTCGATATTGACGGCATTGCCGATGCTGACGTTGTCGCCAAACTGCAGCAGTTCAGGCGCGCGCACCGTCATCGAGCCGATCACGACATCGTCGCCAATTTTCGCGCCCAAGAGGCGCAGCCACCAAGTGTACAGTGACGACCCGGCCAGCAGGTAGGTGGGCGCCGCATCGATCAGGCGGTCGGCCAGCCACCAGCGATAGTAGGTCATGCCCCACAGCGGGTACGCGCCAGGCTTGAGCCGCCCGGCGACGAGCCATTTGCCGCCAATCGCCAGCACGAACTCCATGACGGTCGCCAGCAGGAACACGCCGATCGCTGCCGCGACCGCCCGGGGGACGCTGTCGCCAGGCTCGCCGGTCAGGTAGTGATACGCGAAGAACGGCGCCAGCCACTGCGCCATGCGCAGCGTTACCAGCAGCGGAAACACCGCCAGCTGGGCCAGGCCGCAGACCCAGCGTCGCGCTGCCGGCGGCGGGGTCCAGTCGGCCTCCATCGCTGCCGTTCCCGCGCCCTGATCGAGGCTGGCCGCGATCGCGCCAACCTGGCGCTTCTGATAGATGTCGCCCACCGTCATGTGGGCAAAGCGCGGATCCTGGCGCAAGGCGCTTGCCAGGCGGGCGGCAAAGAACGAGTGCCCACCCAGGTCGGAAAAGAAATCCTGCTCGCGCCGGATCGGCTGCCCCGGGAACAGCTGGACAAGGGCCGCGAACAAGGCGGTCTCCCCCGGCGTTTCCGGCGCGTCCGATGCCGCCAGGTCGCTCGGCAGTGGCGCGCTCAATGCCATGGCCTTGAGTGCCTTGCGGTCGATCTTTCCAGAGGTCAGGCGCGGCATGACCGCGAGGACTTCGAAGCGGCTCGGCACCATGTAGGGCGGCAGGCGGCCGGACAGCGCCGTGCGCAACGTGGCGCTCGCAAGCTGCTCGTCGGTCGCGGCCGGCGTCGGCACCAGATAGGCGACCAGACGGTCGATGCCATCGTCCTTGCGCAGCAGGACGGCGGTGGTACCGATGCCATCCTGCTGGGCCAGCACGGCCTCGATCTCGCCCAGTTCCACGCGAAAGCCGCGGATCTTGACCTGATCGTCGGTCCGGCCCAGGCACACGACCTGCCCGTCCGGTTCGATGCGCGCAAGGTCGCCCGTGCGGTACAGGCGCGCATCGTCGCTGCCAGAGGCCCATGGATTGGGCAGGAATTTTTCGGCAGTCAGATCAGGGCGTCCAAGATAGCCGGCAGACAGGCCGGGACCGGTGATGCACAGCTCGCCGGTGGCGCCGCGCGGCAGGATCTGCAGGCCCTTGTCGGTCTCGGTCGAAATGACCAGCAGGCCATAGTTCGGCAGCGGATCGCCGATGGTGATCGTGCGTCCCGGTTCCATGCGCGCCAGGCTGGCCGAAACCGTCGCTTCGGTCGGACCATAGGTGTTGAACATGACACGGCCGGGCCGCGAGAAGCGCTCGACCACGGCTTCCGGGCACATCTCGCCGCCCAGGTTGATGATCCGCAGGCTCGGGACGTCTTGTGCGAACAGCGACAGCAGGGTCGGCACCGCATGCAGCACGGTGACGCCGTTTTCCGCGAGCAGGCGCGGCAGCGCTTCCGGATCGCCTGCGGCTTCCTTGGGGCCGAGCCAGAGCGTCGCGCCGACCAGGTAGGAAATCCAGATCTCTTCGAACGACATGTCGAAGGCGACCGAAAATCCCTGGTAGACACGGTCGTCCGCACGCACACCCAGCACCGCGTTTTCGCTGCGCAGGAAGTGGCAGATGCTGCGCTGGTCGATCAGGATGCCTTTCGGCTTGCCGGTCGAGCCCGACGTGTAGATCACATAGGCCGGCGCGCTTCCCGGCACCACGCCGCGGCGCTTGAGCACGTAGTCGTCGGTTGCGGGCAGCAGCAGGTGCTCGGCCATGTGGATGGGTTGGGTCATACTGCCAAGGCGCTCGCGCATCCGTTCGCTGGTCACCAGCGCCGGCGAACCGGCGTCCGTCATGCAGACCAGCAGGCGCTCGGCCGGCGTGTCTTCGTCGACCGGCAGCCAGGCGGCCCCGGTCTTGGCAATCGCCGCCTGCATGATCAACAGGTCGATCCCGCGTGGCATCCACAGGCCGACGATATCGCCTGGCCCGATGCCGGAGTCGATCAGGCGCGAGGCGGCCAGGCTGGCCTGCTCGTCGAGTTCGCGGTAGCTGAGCTGGCGTGCACCGGACACGAAGGCGGGCTGGTCGGGCGTACGCTGCGCGCTGGCTTCGAGCAGGTCGGCCAGGATTTCATCGCGCAGCAACTCGGGCTGGTGGGGTCCGTACAGGATGTCGGGATGCTGCGTCGAGGAAATAGAATTTTTCATCGACACCACATAAGGCTGAGGCGCATTTACGCAAGGCGCTTATCAAACAAAATTTCCGGCGCCATGGCATGGTACGGATGCCTGGCAGCGCCCCACCCTGCTTTGCCCACTCCCATCAAAAATCGTAACGCAGCCCCACCGCCAGCGCACGACCACCACGCACACTGCCATCCACGTCCGCCAGGCCACCACGGCGTGATGTCAGTGCCGCCGTCTCGGCTTCACGATACAGCTCGGCAAACAGCCTGGCGTCGCGCGACAGCGCGTAATCGATACCGAGGTGGATGATTTCGTCACCGTAGTTGTCCACCTTGGCAAGCATCAGCTTGATCGTGCTCTTGCCCAGTACATAGTGGCCATACAGATTGATGGCGCGGTTGCCATCGGTCGAGAAGCCGCCTGGCTGGCGGTTGCCCGTCTCGAATGCCTCGTACTTCACCGCGAGATACACGGCCTTGGCCTGGTGGCTCAGCGTGATGCCGTAGATGCGGTTCTTGCCGTAGCCCGCGTCGCCCCGGTCATCAACGCCTGCCGCCAGACGGGTGTCGCCGCGGACATACGTGGCCACGGCCTGCCAGCGGCGGTCGTCAATGCGCGAGGTCGAACGGCGGTTGCCGCTGCTGGGGGCGTAGCCGGCGCCAAACGACAGGCCGTTGTAGGCCGGGGTTGTATACGCGAGCGTCTTGGCTACCCGAAACACGGTGTAGGTCGCATAGCCGCTGTAGTACGTGCTGAACATGTCCACGGGCGCCGCCACCGCGTTGTAGTAAGGCATCCACTGCTGGCCGTAGGTGAGCGCGCCGAGCGTGCCCTTCACCCCGACGCTGGCAATGCGGATGGGTTCATCCTGATCATAGGGGTCGCGCAGTCTGGCGTTGGCGACATCGACCGGCAGCTCGACCTGACCGACGAGCGCCATATCTGCATTGATCGGGTAGGTGCCGCTGACGCCCACGCGCGAATACGCGTCACGCAGGCCGGTATAGGAATCGGCGCGGTCGGGGTGGACCGATTCGACCTGGGTGCGCAGCGAGCCGTAGAAGTCGAGTTCCGGCGTGTCTTGCGCGAACGCGGCGCTGCAGCAGAGCGAGCCCGATAATGCAAACGCCATGCAGGCAGGTGTGGTGGTGAGGAAAGTCATCGATGGTCTCCAAAGGTCAGGACCATAAGGTCAAATTAAAGCGGCAAGATGGGTGGCCACCGGCATCAGACTGAGTACCAGTTCGCGCACCCCGTCCCAGACGATCTGCACGCCCAGACACAGCAGGATGAACGCGGTCAGGCGCAGGAAGACGGCGGTGCCGGCTTCGCCGATCAGGCGCAGGAAATGTTCGCCGTAGCGGAACGCGAGGTACAGCAGCACGCCAATCAGGCCCAGGGCGAGCAAGGCGCCGCCCATGCGCGCCAGTGAAAACACCACCTTGACATCATGCAGGGCCACGCCGACCGTGATGGCGACGGCGATCGAGGCCGGCCCACAGCTGATCGGAAAGGTCAGCGGATAAAAGGCCTGGCGCTGGGCGTGTTCCGGTGTGAAGGTCTCGGCCAGGGAAGCCCGGCTGTCGGGCGTGGCAGGCGTCGCCCCGAGCAGGCGCCAGGCGACGGACGCCAGGATCAGGCCGCCGCCAATGCGGACGATGGGTAGCGAGATGCCGAAAAAATCGAGGACGTACGAACCGATCAGCATCGAACCGGCCATCAGCCAGAACATGTTGCGGGCGATGCGACGCGCCAGCAGCGTGCGGATGGGCGGCGATGCGCCTTCGGTCAGGCTCAGGAAAATCGGCGCAGTCGCGGCCGGATTAAGGATTGGCAACATCGTCACCAGTACAAACAGGAAGCTCCTGGCTGCCACCAGAATAAGTTCGATCGTCATGGATAGTCCGGCAGCCCCGTCAGGCTGAACTCGGTTGCCAGCGCATGGCGCTGCTGGCGTGGTGGATGGTTACGTGCACACCTTCAAGCGAAACACGACGCGTGCCGATGTCGAACCTGCCGTCGTCACGGGGGCTCTTGGTCTCGCAGCATAAACTGTACAGGAAGGTGGGGCGGGATGGACACACGCCTGGCGTCGCTCCGTGGTGTGCGGAGGTGCGTTGAACGCGTGGGCGGGAAACCCACCCACCCTACGACATGATTGCCCGCGCCAAAAAAAAGCGGCGCCGCCAGCACCGGATCACGTGAATGATCCTGTACCGACGGCGCCGCCGTCACGCTACCCTCACACGCTTAGTGCTTGGTATCGCCCTTGTCCATCTCGTGGATCTCGTGGTCCTTCAGTGCCTTGCGCACCTTGGCCACATCGGCTGCACCGACTGGCGCGGCCTTGTTACCCCAGGCATTGCGCACGAAGGTGGTCAGGTGCGCCGTCTCTTCGTCCGACAGACGCCATGCGAAGCCCGGCATGCCCAGCTCCGATGGCGCCGTCTTGGTCGATGGCAGGCGTGCACCGGCCAGGATCACGCGGATCAGCGAGCTCGGGTCCTGCTGCAGCACGGTCGGGTTGCCCGGCAGCGCAGGGAACACATTGCCCGATGCCTTGCCGTCGACACGGTGGCAGGCCGAGCAATTGTCCAGGTACAGCTGGACACCGCGCTGGCTGTCGTCGCCGCTCATGATGGCGTCGACCGTCGCCGTGCTGGCCGTGAAGCTGGCTTTCTTGTTGCCCGTGGCCGGCAGCGTCTTGAGGTAGCCTGCCATCGCGCTCAGGTCGTCGTCCGTCATGTTCTGCGTGCTGTGCAGGACGACGTCCTGCATCGGCTCGCCGAGCACGCCGGAATGGCTGTTGCGACCGGTCTTGAGGGTATCGACGATATCCTTCTCGCTCCAGTTGCCCATGCCATCGACCTTGTCACCACGCAGGTTCACTGCGAGCCAGCCGTCGATCAGCGGACCGCCAGCCAGGTACTCGGGACCGGACTCGTCCAGCGCCAGCTCATTGAGCGTGGCAGCGCGCGGGGTGTGGCAGGTGCCGCAGTGACCCAGGCTCTGGACCAGGTAGGCGCCGCGTGCAATGCGCTGGTCGGCGTACTTCGACAGGTCCATCGGGCCCTGCACCGGCACGAAGGTCTTGCGCCAGATGCCGAGCGGCCAGCGGATCGACAGCGGCCAGCGGATATCGGCCGCGCGGTTCGCGGCGCTTGCCGGCGCCACGCCGTGCATGAAGTAGGCGTACAGCGCGCGCAGATCGTCGTCGCTCATGCGGGCATACGACGGGAACGGCATCGCCGGATACAGCGTGCCACCGGTCGGCGTGATGCCGTGGCGGATCGCACGATCGAAATCGTCCAGCGTGTAGTTGCCGATACCGGTCGTCTTGTCCGGCGTGATGTTCGTCGAGTACATATTGCCGATCGGCGACTGAATCACGCGGCCGCCCGCGAAGGCTTTGCCGCTTGGCGCCGTGTGGCAGGCGATACAGTCCGAGGCGGTGGCGACGTAGCGCCCCTTCTCGATCAGGCCGGCATCAGGCTTGGCGCCGGCTGCGAGCTGCGGACCGGGTTCGATCTTGCGCGTCTCGGTCGGCGCGACGGCGTAGCCGTACATGCCGGCAAACACCAGCGCGCCAACGATGCCAAGGGTCAGGAGGACTTTTTTCACAGGTTTTTTCGTCGTCATCTGTTCGTCCTCTTATGCCTGGACCAGTGGGCCTGGGTTCTTGATGTACTGCTCACGGATCGCCTTGGCACACCAGTACGCCAGCGCGCCGACCATACCGGTCGGGTTGTAGCCATTGTTCTGCGGGAACGCGTTGGCGCCCGGCGCGAACACGTTCGGCACATCCCACGACTGCAGATACTTGTTCAGGGCCGACGTCTTCGGGTTGTCGCCCATGATCGCGCCGCCAACCGTATGCGTGCTCTGGTACTGGTTGATGTTGTAGTGGCTGCCCGCCTTTTTCGCATCGCCCTTGATGGCCAATGGATTGAGCACCTGGCACATGTCCTGCGCCTTGCCGACCAGGTATTGCGACGCGATGATTTCGTTCTCGTGCCAGTCGAACGTCATGCGCAGCAATGGCCGGCCGAAACCATCCTTGTAGTTCGGATCGAGGTCGAGATAGGCATCGTCGTACGACATGCAGGAGCCCTGCACTTCGAAGTAGAACGAATGGCGCATCGCTTCCTTGGCGCCCTTCTTCCAGTCGCTGCCCCAGCCCGGTACGCCCGGTGCGGTCGCGATGCCGCGCACGGGACCGCCGCCCGGCTGGCGCGCCCAGATGATGCCGCCGCCGATGAAGCCGGTCTTGGTCGGATCGTTGCGGTTGCCGTTCAGGTCATCGAACGTGGCGCCGCCACCGCCAATGCCCATGAACTGGTTGGCGTGCACGGTCTCGTCGAAGAACAGCGAGACGCGGTTCAGGTTCTGGTACGAGTAGTTCTTGCCGACGGTACCGGTCTTGGTGACAGGATCGTAAGCCGGGCCAATGCCCGAGAGCAGCATCAGGTGCACGTTGTAGAGCGAGAACGCGGCCAGGATGACGATGTCCGCCGGCTGCTCGGTCTCGCGCCCCTGGGCGTCGAGGTAGTTCACGCCGGTCGCCATCTTGCCGTCCGGCGTCAGGTTCACCTTCATGACTTGCGCCATCGTGCGCAGATCGAACCCCTTGCGGCCACGCAGCACCGGCAGGATGTTCGCGTTCGGGCTCGCCTTCGAGTAGTTCAGGCAGCCATAGTCGGAGCAGAAGCCGCAGAAGTTGCACGGGCCCATCTGGCAACCGTACGGGTTGACATAGGTGCCCGAGGCATTCGAGGCCGGGATCGGGTATGGGTGGTAACCCATCGCGTTGGCAGCCTTGTAGAAGTATTCGGCGCCCAGGTAGTCCGGGTTGGGCCCGAGCGGGAATTCGCGCGAGCGCGAGCCTTCGTACGGATTGCCGCCGGCAACCTGCGCGCCATTGATGATGCCGCCCTTGCCCGAGGTGCCGCACACGTATTCGAAGTGGTCGAAGTGCGGTTCCAGATCTTCATACGTGATCGGGAAATCCTGGATCGACATGCCGGCCGGCAGGATCTTCTTGCCGTACTTCTGTTCCATGATGCTGCGGATCTTGAAATCCTCTGGCAGCGCGCGGAAGTGGCAGCCCGACCAGTGCGAACCGGCGCCGCCGACGCCCGTGCCCGGCTTGAACGAGCCCATGCGGCGCATCGGCACCGCCGACGTCGTGCCGTTGTGGCGGATGGCGATGGTTTCCTGCGCCAGCGACTGCAGGTATTTGCGGTGCACCGAGCCTTCGAGCTCGTCGATCACGCGCGGGTAGGCGAAGTCGGGCTGCGTGTCACGGTCAGGACCGCGTTCGAGCACGACGACGTTCATGCCGGCGTCCGTCAATTCCTTGGCAATGATGGCGCCAACCCAGCCCATGCCAACGATCACTGCATCTGTTTTTGGTTTTACGATTGCCATGCTTTATCCTCTCCGTCCCGCCAGATCGACCGGTCCGAGCGGATACGGTTTGTCGCGAATCTTGACCCACTCCAGATAATCGCCCCGCATGCCGGGGTAGCCGATCATCTTCCATGCGCCCATGTTCTTGTTGCCGCCGTGGCTCGGGTCGGCAAAGTAGCCGGCGCGCACTTCGGCGAGGAAATCAGCGAAGAACAGCTTCGACGAAATGTCGGCCAGCTTGATCTTGCCTTCTTCGAGGTCCTTCAACACCGCCTCCTGCATGCGCAGGTCGAGATCGGCAAACGCCTTGCCCGAGAAGCTGCTGGCGCAATGCGCGTCGACGGCCTTGATGCCCACGCGGATGATGTCCTTGAGCGCCAGCTTGCCCTGGTAGCCGAATTCGGACGTCGCTTCGAGGAACGGGCCCTGCATATACCAGATCGCGCCGGCGGCGTACGGGCTCTGCATATGGCGATCGAGGAATTCGGGCACGCCCAGTTCGACGGCGCCAGGGCCGTGCTGGTCATGCGGAATCAGGCGATCGACGGCGGCGATGACGAATTTCCATTCGGTCGCGGTGAAGAATTTTGGGGTGTAAGCATCTGGCTTGCCTTCGGCCGGCGCTGCGGCCGTTGCGTTGGGCAAGTTCTGCTGGATCGCCGCTGCAGCGCCCGCACCCATCGGCACGAACACCAGGGTCTTGATGAGCGTGCGGCGCCGGGAAGGAGATTGCTGGTCATCGGACATAATGTCTTTGCTCCATATTGACGTTGGATATATATGCATCAGGCATCTCACATGATAACCATGCTGATCTTGATACGCCATTGAAAATCCCGGCGCGGGAATTGGCGCAATCCATTATGGGTTTGTTGATTAACGCCGATTTGGGGTAATACGACCGTGCTAATTGCCGTATAGGGAAACGAGCGCCAGCACCACTAATATATTTACAAATGAAACATTCGAATATTCAGAAATTTCAAGAGTTTTAATATGGTAGGTGGAGGCACACCTATGCAGATACACCGCTGCACCAAGTAATTTCCGCACGGATACACTGAAATCATCGTCAATACAAATGTGTCGTCATGGACACAGTTTGGAAATGACGAGAGCAAAGGCACGGGGCAGGCGATGCTGCAACCGGGGCTCGAGGGGGACGAGCGCCACTGGTGCAGGCTGCTGCTGGCACATCGATATGGGTTCAGGATGTGACAACAAAAAACCTCACACGTTGCATAAATGAAACACTGTAACAGTCGTCGTCAATCCCTGAAAACACCCTCTCATCCGGTTTTTGCTGACCACATCTGATGAAAAAGAATTCCCAATAATATCAAGCTAATAATATTTGCAGTGTTTGCGCAGTGATAGTTGGCTGGAAATGTAATGACAAACTCATGCATATTTTTAATGCTCCCATCACCCAATATGATAAGAGCAAATACATTAGCGATATAGCATCACGCCGGCATTGGATTCGCATGGTAATTGGCAGTGGCGCAGTTAATTCAGGCAGTGCATCACGACAATGGTGTACGTATTGCACGCCATGCCCAAACCAATGTCGCACGCAGCAGCGCAGCGCCAATGTTCCATGGCCGTTGCGGCGCTGGCACGCGCGGGCATACGCGCTGGGGCAAAAAGAAACGCCTGAACATCAACATACCTTGCGCACGCGTGATCTGGAAACAACCGCCCGCAACCGTCGTGTCGAACCCATCCCCGGCGCGCAGCAGGTACAACGCCGTGCCCGAACACATCGCGATATCGGCGCGGTCATCGCGCGCCAGTGGGCGCACGCCATGCCGGTACGACAGCACGATCGTCCGGTGCAGGTCGGGCAACGCGAGGTGCAGCGGGCGCAGTATGCCGAGCCATTCGAGCAGGCTGGGCAGACCGTACAGATGCACAGCGGCGTGGTCGCGATACCCGCCGAACGCCTCTTTCAGCTCGGCCAGCGTGGCCTGGGCCGGACGCGGCAACGGCGCAGGTTGCTCTCGCCAGCGCGCCATCCAGTACGCCAGCGCTTCGGCGTGCTGCACGAACAAGGCGGCCGGCGTTGCAGTGGCCAACTCGAACTGCGCGCCGGGCCGCATGAACCGGATAACGCTACGCAGTGCGGCCAGCGCTGGCGCATCAAGCACGTCCAGTGGCGTGGGACGGCCGTGATTGCGCCACGTGTTGTCGATGCGGCTGAAGTGCGCGAACGAGGCGACCGGCACGACCAGCCGTGGCCGGAAGGCGTCGATCTGGCACGCCATGCGCCCGATGCCGCGTTCGGTCGCGGCTTCGCCCGGCGTCGCATGGGCAGCAAAGCTGGTCAGCAGCAGATCGATACGCACCTGCCCCGCGCGCAGTTGCACAGCCGCGCGACGGCACGCGGCGGCAGTGGCCAGCGCCCGTTCGCCCAGGTGCAGCAGCGTGTGCTGCCCGCACGCGATCAGGCAATAGGGGTCGCCCTCGTCGCTGGCATGGGCCGTCAGGTGCAGGCCCGGGGCCAGCGCGCGCGGCGCGCCAACGGGGCATGTGGCCATGGGCAGGCGATGACGCCGCAGTTCGTCCGCCAGGCGCCAGTCGCCCTCGCGGCACAGGAAGGTGGCGATGCCGCGAAATTCGGCGCGAAAACGCTGCACGAAAGAGTGCGACAGGTGCTCGGGCCGGCAACTCGAGCACCAGATAAACACCGGCAAACTGCCTGCGTTGAGTTCGTCGATCACGTGCGCGTCGCGGGTAGCGTCGTCGAGCAGGCGGCAGGCATTGTTGTGCACGGTGCCCTCGAGCCACGGGTCGACCAGCAACAGCGCACCGTCAGTGCGCAGCAACCAGCTGCCGTGGTTCAGAAATGTGAAGGTCGGAGTTTGCATGGGTTGAAGGCACGGGACGTCGATACGATCGAGTCTGGTGCGTGGCCGCGCACCGCACGTGAGGCGTCGCAATCGTGCGCGGGAACCGGCAAAGCGCTTCGCCAAACGGGGGAAACGCCCTACAATAAGGTTGTTCTACAGAATCTCCGTGCAGCTTGCCCGTACTGCATGCCACCCGACCCGAAACGACCGACATGCCCCTGGAATCCCTTTTGTTCGCGCTCCCTGCGCAGCTTGCACCCACGCTGGTAGCGGCCCTGCTGGGCCTGTTGGTCGGCAGCTTCCTGAACGTCGTCATCTACCGCATCCCGAAGATGATGCAGCGCGAGTCCGACAATTATGTTGCGCAGGAAAGCGGCCAGCCGCCACCGCATACGGACCGTTTCAACCTGACGGTGCCCCGTTCTGCCTGCCCGTGCTGCGGGCACCGGATCACGGCGATGGAAAACATCCCGGTCATCAGTTATCTCGTCCTGGGCGGCAAGTGCCGCAAGTGCAAGACGCCGATCTCGCCGCGCTATCCGGCCGTCGAACTGTTCACCGCCATCGTATCTGGCTTGCTGGTCTGGACCTTCGGCAGCGGCGCGATGGGCATGGGCAGCCTGCTGTTCGCGTGGCTGCTGATCGCGATGACGTGCATCGACTACGACACGCAGTTGCTGCCGGATGACCTGACCTATCCGCTGCTGTGGGCCGGCCTGCTCATCAACCTGAACGGCACCTTCGTGCCGCTGCAGGACGCCGTCATTGGCGCCGCCGCTGGCTACCTCGTGCTGTGGTCCGTGTACTGGCTGTTCAAGCTTGCCACCGGCAAGGAAGGCATGGGCTACGGCGACTTCAAGCTGCTCGCCGGCCTGGGCGCGTGGCTGGGCTGGACCGCGCTGCCGACGATCATCCTGCTGTCGTCGGTCGTCGGCGCCATTGTCGGCATCAGCCTGATCGTGTTCGCCAAGCGCGCACGCGACAAGGCGATTCCGTTCGGCCCTTACCTGGCGGCGGCGGGCCTGCTGACGATGCTGTACGGCGCGCAGCTGGGCGGCTTCACGGCGGGTCTGCTCGGATGACGTCAACGTTTTCGGTAGGACTGACCGGGGGCATCGGCTGCGGCAAGAGCACGGTCGCCGACCTGTTTGCCGCGCTGGGCGCGACGATCGTCGACACCGACGTCATCGCCCATGCGCTGACCGCGCCGCAGGGTGCGGCGATGCCGGCCATCGTGGCCGAGTTCGGGCCCGACTTCGCGCAACCGGACGGCGCGCTCGACCGCTCACGCATGCGCACCCTCGTGTTTTCGGATGCCACCGCCCGCGCACGGCTCGAAGCCATCCTGCACCCGCGCATCCGCGCTGCGACCGAGGCAGCCGGCCAGGCGGCCACGGGCGCTTACGTGATCTATGTCGTACCACTCCTGATCGAATCGGGCAGCTGGCGCGACCGCGTCACGCGCGTGCTGGCCATCGACTGCAGCGAAGACACGCAGGTGGCGCGCGTCATGCAGCGCAGCCACCTCTCCGCCGACGAGGTGCGCGCGATCATGGCAACCCAGGTCACGCGCGCCCGGCGCCTGGCCGAAGCCGACGACGTCGTCGACAACGACGCCGGCCTGGAAGCCTTGCGGGCGCAGGTGCAGGCATTGCATGAACGGTATCTCGCGTTAAGTCTGTAACAATAGTGATGCAGGGTTTGTAATTTCGGCCCGCATGGTTCAGAATCACGCAGTTGCCTTCCAGCCTACATTCAGAGGAATGTCATTTTGATCGTCTACGAATACCCTTTCAACGAGCGGATTCGCACGTTGTTGCGGCTGGAAGACCTGTACGAAAAATTCAAGTTCTTCGTGCATCAGGAACACCCGATGCAGCACCATGTCGCGCTCGCGACGATCTTCGACATGCTGGAAGTGGCCGGCCGCGCCGATCTGAAATCCGACCTGCTGCAGGAGCTCGAGCGCCAGAAGCAATCGCTGCTGGCCTACCGCAGCAATCCGGCCGTCGTGGCCGAAACGCTCGACGCCGTGCTGGCCGAACTCGATGCGGCCAGCAGCGCGCTGGTCGCAAGCCAGGGCAAGACCGGCCAGAACGTGCGCGAGAACGAATGGCTCATGAGCATCCGCGGCCGCACGATCATTCCGGGCGGCGCCTGCGAGTTCGACCTGCCGTCGTACTTCGCCTGGCAGAAGCGCCCGTTCGACAAGCGGTTTGACGACATCATGGGCTGGTTCGGCCCGCTCTCGCCGCTGCTCGAGGCGCTGTCGCTGGTGCTGCGTCTGCTGCGTAATTCCGGCGCATCGGTCAAGATGTTCGCCGCCGCCGGCAGCTACCAGCAGATGTTGCAGGGTAAAATCTACCAGATGCTGCGCCTGACGCTCGACGAAACGACGGGCGCTATCCCCGAGATCTCGGCCAACAAGTACATGCTGTGGGTGCGCTTCACCAGCCAGGACGGCGACTGCAAGCCCAAGCCGCTCGAAGCCGATGTGCCGTTCGACCTGACGCTCTGTAATTTTTAACCGATTGACCGTACGATGACCGTTGTCTCCTGCCCTACCTGCAGCAAGAAAGTCGAATGGATCGAGGCGAACAAGTATCGCCCGTTCTGCTCCGAGCGTTGCAAGCAAATCGACCTGGGTGCCTGGGCCGAAGAAAAATTCGTGATCCCCGGCGCCGTGCCGGCCGACCCGCTCGATCCGTTCGACGAGCCACCACCACCGCCACCACAGCGCTGACATGGCGCGCGCGCCGCATTCCACCGGCACGCGCCTGGCGCTGTGGGCGATTCGCCTGTACCAGCGCCACCTCTCCCCCTTCAAGGGTTTTTCCTGCGCCTGGCGCGCCTCCACGGGCCGCGCCAGCTGCTCGGGCCATGGCTACCGCGTCATCGCGCGCCATGGCCTGAGGCTGGGGTTGCCGCTCCTGCGGCGCCAGTTGCGGCGTTGTGGTGCTGCGCACGACCGCGCGCTGGCTGCACGTGTGGTTGCGATGCCCAATCCTGTCTTGCATTACCAGCGTGGGGAGTGCGACCTGTTGCCGTGCGATTGCTGCAGCAGGCCGCCGGGCAGTGCTCTGGCGAGCCTGGGTTGCCAGGCAGCGGGGGAATGCGCGTGCGACAAGGTCGACCGCTGGCTCACGCGCTGGCTGCGCGGCTGGGGCGACGCGCGCAAGAAGTCACGGCAGCAGCGCTGATCTGCCATCCTGACGCCGTCGCGGAAGGTCACACCCAGGCCCCACGCCAGTTGAAGTCGGCGCTGGCAAGGGTCCTGCGCTACCGAACTTTACGTCATGCGATCCGGAAAACGGACGCGGTCGAGCCATTCAAGCAGCGGGATGGTGGCCGGCAGCAGCGGGCTGACGCCATACGCGCCCTGCCAGGCAAAGGCTTGCCCTTCCAGGCTTTGCGGTTCGCCGATCCACTCGCGGCAGATGTAGAAATACAGGCGCACGTGGGCGTGCTCGTAGACGTGTTCGACGCAGCACCAGGCCTCCCCGCTCATGACCTGGACCCCGAGTTCTTCCATGAACTCGCGCTGCAGCGCCGCGAAGATGTCTTCGCCCGCTTCGACTTTCCCGCCCGGGAATTCCCAATAGCCGGCGTATGGCTTGCCCTCCGGGCGTTGGCCAAGCAGCACGTCGCCATTCGGGCGCATCAGCACACCGACGGCGACATCCACGGGTTGAATGTTCACATCACTCATGCGGCTTGATCCGGCAGCTTGCCTGCGTAGTCTTTTGCGAACTGCCAGGCCACGCGGCCCGAACGCGAGCCGCGCTGCAAGGCCCACTGCAGCGCTTCGGGGCGCGCCGCCGCGATCTGCTCCGGCGTGCAGCCGAAGCTGGCCAGCCAGTGGCCGGCGATGCCCAGGTAATCATCCTGACGGAACGGGTAGAACGACAGCCACAAACCAAACCGCTCGGACAGCGAGATTTTCTCTTCGACCGTCTCGCCCGGATGCAGGTCGCCATCCGTGCCATGCTGGTAGCCGGCGTTGTCCGACATTTTCTCTGGCATCAGGTGACGCCGGTTGGATGTCGCGTAGATCAGCACATTGTCGGACTGCGCCGAGATGCTGCCATCGAGCGCGACTTTGAGCGCCTTGTAGCCCGCTTCGCCCTCTTCGAACGACAGGTCATCGCAAAAGATCACGAAGCGCTCGGGCCGACCCGCGACCAGGTCGACGATGTCGGGCAAGTCGGCCAGGTCGGCCTTGTCGACTTCGATCAGTCGCAGGCCCTGGTCGGCGTAGCCATTCAGGCACGCCTTGATCAGCGACGATTTGCCGGTGCCACGCGCGCCAGTGAGCAGCACGTTGTTGGCCGGGCGGCGCGCGACGAACTGGCGCGTGTTCTGCTCGATCTGGCGCTTTTGCGCGGCCACGTGGTGCAGGTCGTCCAGGTTGATGGTCGACGCGTGCAGCACCGGCTGCAGGTAATTGCCGGCGCCGTTCGCGCGCCGGCGCCAGCGGAAGGCCGTGCTGCGCTTCCAGTCCGGCTCGCGGGCATGCGCGGCCGGCAGCACGGCTTCCAGGCGCTCGAGCAGCCCTTCGGCGCGGCGCAGGAACTGGTCCAGTGGCGACGTCACCATCAGGACCGGTAGTCGGCGTTGATCGTGACGTAGTCGTGCGACAGGTCGCAGGTCCAGACCGTGGCCGTGGCGTCGCCACGCGCGAGCTTGACGCGCACCGTGATCTCGGACTGCTTCATGATGCGCTGGCCGTCTTCTTCCTTGTAGTCGGGATTGCGCCCGCCCGCCTTGGCGACCCAGACGTCGTCCAGGTACAGGTCGAGCTTCGTGACATCCAGGTCATCGACGCCGGCATAGCCGATGGCGGCCAGGATGCGGCCCAGGTTCGGATCCGACGCGAAGAACGCGGTTTTCACCAGCGGCGAATGCGCGATCGCGTAGGCGATCTTGCGGCACTCGGCCACGTCGGCGCCTTCGTCGACCGTGATGGTCATGAACTTGGTGGCGCCTTCGCCGTCGCGGATGATCTGCTGCGCCAGGTTGCGCGAGATGTCGGTGACGGCATCCTTGAGTGCTTCGTAGTCGGCGCCTTCGGCCTTGTCGATCACGAGCGAACCGGCGCCGGTGGCGACGATGATGAAGGAGTCATTGGTCGACGTGTCGCCGTCGATCGTGATCGCATTGAACGAATGATCGGCCGCGTGCTTGACCAGTTCATCGAGCACCGGCTGCGCGACCTTGGCGTCGAACGCGAGGTAGCCCAGCATCGTGGCCATATTCGGCTTGATCATGCCGGCGCCCTTGCTGATGCCGCTCATCGTGACGGTGTGCCCGCCGATGGTGACGGTGCGCGACGCGGCCTTCGGCTGGGTGTCGGTGGTCATGATCGCCTCGGCGGCGTTGTACCAGTTGTCCGCCTTCAGATTCGACACCGCGGCCGGCAGGCCGGCGACGACCTTCTGCAGCGGCAGCTGTTCCAGGATCACGCCGGTCGAAAATGGCAGCACCTGGCCCGGCTCGATGTCCAGCAGCCTGGCCAGCTCGGCGCAGGTGGCCTGCGCATTGGCCAGACCCTCTTCGCCGGTGCCCGCATTGGCGTTACCGGTATTGACCACCAGCGCGCGGATCGGCGCGCCGCCATGCTTCACGGCGGCCAGATTGGCCTTGCTGACCTGGACCGGCGCGGCGCAGAAGCGGTTCAGCGTGAACACGCCGGCGACCGTGGCGCCTTCGGCCACGCGCATGACGAGGATGTCCTTGCGGTTGGGCTTCTTGATGCCGGCTTCGGCGAAACCGATCTCGATGCCGTTGACGGGTTTCAGGTCGGCTGCGACTGGCAGGGGGGAATTGACGGCCATGGTGATCTCGTTGGAAAAATTCGAATCGCTTATTGTAACGGCACGATCCTCCGGTACGAAATTGCGGGTCAAAATAAACCGGCTGCGTTTCCCCCGTTTCCCGACGCTACGTAGGGTGGACGGGTCTTCCCGTCCACGCGGTGATGGTTGGCCGCCCGGTCTTCCGGCACTAAAACGATGGGCCGTTCGTGGTAGCAACCGATAACGATCACCGCGTGGACGGCATACCCATCCACCCTACGTCAGCCAGACCGCCGCCAGACCGCCAGACCGCCAGACCGCCAGAATATCAGCGCTCCCAATAAAAAACGGCCGGGTTTCCCCGGCCGCTTCTACATGCTACCTGCCTGCTGCGCTTACGCCAGCTTGCCGTGGCACTGCTTGAACTTCTTGCCGCTGCCGCAAGGGCATGGGTCGTTGCGGCCGACTTTCACGCCCATGTAGCTGCTGTGGTCTTCGGCCGAGACTGCGTCGCCTTCGCCGCCCTGGTTCGGGTTCGGATTGAACAGCTCTTCCGGCGCGGCCGACGGGTTGTAGTCGGCGTGCTGGTAGTTGACGTTCTCGAGCTGGGCTGCTTGCGCTGCCATCGCTGCTTCGGCGGCTTCGACTTCTTCACGCGACTGGATGTGCACCGTCATGACGGTGCGGATCACTTCGTTCTTGATCAGGTCCAGCATATTCGAGAACAGCTCGAACGCTTCGCGCTTGTATTCCTGCTTCGGGTTCTTCTGTGCGTAGCCGCGCAGGTGGATACCCTGGCGCAGGTGGTCCAGCGCTGCGAGGTGTTCGCGCCAGTGGGTGTCGACACTTTGCAGCATGACGTTGCGCTCGAAGCCGCCGAACGATTCGCGGCCCACGATGCCGACCTTGCTGTTGTACGACGTTTCCGCCGCCGTCAGCACGCGCTCGAGCAGTTCGTCGTCGTTCAGGTTCGGCTCGTCCTGCAGCATCTGCTGCAGCGGCACGTTCAGGCTCCACTCGCCTGCCAGCGTCGTTTCCAGCGTCTTGACGTCCCACTGTTCTTCGACCGATTCGGCCGGCACGTGGATGCGCACCTGGTCGGTGAACACGCCCACGCGCAGCGAATTGATCATCTCGCTGATGTCGGTCGCTTCGAGCAGTTCGTTACGCTGGGTGTAGATCACCTTGCGCTGGTCGTTGGCGACGTCGTCATACTCGAGCAGTTGCTTGCGCACGTCGAAGTTGCGGGCCTCGACCTTGCGCTGGGCCGACTCGATCGAGCGCGAGACGATGCCTGCTTCGATCGGTTCGCCTTCCGGCATCTTGAGACGGTCCATGATCGCGCGCACGCGGTCGCCCGCGAAGATGCGCAGCAGCGCGTCGTCCAGGCACAGGTAGAAGCGGGACGAACCCGGATCGCCCTGACGGCCCGAACGGCCGCGCAGCTGGTTGTCGACGCGGCGCGATTCGTGGCGCTCGGTGCCGATGATGTGCAGGCCGCCGGCATTGACCACGTGGTCGTGCAGCGATTGCCATTCGTCGCGCAGCGTCTGCGACTGGGCGGCTTTTTGCTCGGGGCTCAAGCTGCCATCGGCTTCGATGAGCTGGATCTGCTTGCCCATATTGCCGCCCAGGACGATGTCGGTACCACGGCCGGCCATATTGGTGGCGATGGTGATCATCTTCGGACGGCCCGCCTGCGCCACGATTTCCGCTTCGCGTGCGTGCTGCTTCGCGTTCAGGACGTTGTGCGGCAGGTTCGCCTTGGTCAGGATGCCAGAGAGCAGTTCGGAGTTCTCGATCGAGGTGGTGCCCACCAGGACTGGTTGGCCGCGCTCGTAGCAGTCACGGATGTCCATGACCATCGCGTTGTACTTCTCGTCGGACGTCTTGTAGACCTGATCCTGGCGGTCCTTGCGCTGCGACGGCCGGTTCGGCGGGACGACGACGGTTTCGAGGCCGTAGATTTCCTGGAATTCGAACGCTTCGGTATCGGCGGTACCGGTCATGCCGGCCAGCTTGCCGTACATGCGGAAGTAGTTCTGGAACGTGATCGAGGCCAGCGTCTGGTTCTCGTTCTGGATGCGCACGCCCTCTTTGGCTTCGACGGCCTGGTGCAGGCCATCCGACCAGCGGCGGCCCGTCATCAGGCGGCCGGTGAATTCGTCAACGATCACGACTTCGTTGTTCTGCACCACGTAGTGCTGGTCCTTGTGGTACAGGACGTGGGCACGCAGCGCCGCATACAGGTGGTGGATCAGCGTGATGTTGCCGGCGTCGTACAGCGACGCGCCTTCAGGCAGCAGGCCCATCTCGGTCAGGATCGCTTCGGCGTGCTCGTGGCCCGATTCGGTCAGCAGCACGGTGTGCGCTTTCTCGTCCTTCAGGTAGTCGCCCGGGACTTCGATCTTGCCCTTGCCGTCCGGCGTTTCTTCGCCGATCTGCTGGACCAGCTGCGGCGGCACCGCGTTCAGTCGGATGTACAGGTCGGTGTGGTTCTCGGCCTGGCCCGAGATGATGAGCGGCGTGCGCGCTTCATCGATCAGGATCGAGTCGACTTCATCGACCACCGAGAAATTCAGGCCGCGCTGAACGCGCTCGCGCAGGTCGTAGACCATGTTGTCGCGCAGGTAGTCGAAGCCGAATTCGTTGTTGGTGCCGTACGTGATGTCCGAGCTGTAGGCTTTCTGCTTGCTGTCGTGGTCGAGCTGCGACAGGTTGACACCGGTCGTGAGGCCCAGCCAGCCGTACAGCTGGCCCATCTGGTCAGCATCGCGCTGCGCCAGGTAATCGTTGACGGTAATGACGTGCACGCCCTTGCCCGACAGGCCGTTCAGGTAGACCGGCAGCGTGGCCATCAGGGTCTTGCCCTCGCCCGTGCCCATCTCCGCGATCTTGCCCTGGTGCAGGACCATGCCGCCGATCAGCTGGACGTCAAAGTGGCGCATCTTCATCACGCGCTTGGCAGCTTCGCGGCAGACGGCGAATGCTTCTGGCAGGATCTCGTCGAGGGTCGTGCCCTTGGCCAGCCGGTCCTTGAATTCAGGCGTCTTGGCTTGCAGTTCCGCGTCCGAGAGCTGCTCCATCTGTGGCTCGAGCGCGTTGATGACACGCACGGTCTTTTGATATTGCTTGAGCAGTCGCTGGTTGCGACTGCCGAAAATCTGGGTCAGGAATGACATGCTTGGTTTCTAGTATTAAATACGCCGCAATAGACGCCAATGAGGGAGCCAAGATGATATCAACAGATTTCACCAAAGACCGCGTTAGGCAAATAACCACTGATTTTATCATGCGATTCGGCCACACTTGGGGATCGTGGGCAGGATAACAAGTCCCGCAAGGACAGAAACGTTATCAGACTGCCTCGTATGGCGTGCAAAATCCCACCCTGCATTGCCCGGGACGCGGCGCTGCGCCGGGGTTTCCCCATCTGCCGCGCGCTGTGGTATGTTCCAAGCATGCAGCAACCTCCCCCAAAGCGCCCGGTCCATATCTTCGGCACCAAGAACCGGCAGACCTCGCACGCCGCCACCGACTTCCTGCGCTCGAACGACCGCCTGGCCAGCCTGATGCCGGCCATCACGCGCATGGCGCGCCTGCAGGCCGATTGCGCCGCAGCGCTGCCGGCCGTGTTTCACAACTGCGATGTGCTGTCGTTTCAGGAAGGGGTATTGATTCTGGCCGTGCCCAGCTCGGCGCTGGCGGCGCGGCTCAAGCAGATGCTGCCCAAGCTGCAGAGCACGCTCATCGGGCGCGGCTGGCAGGTGGAATCGACCCGCATCAAGGTGCAGGTCACGCGCGCGCTGCCCGACAAACCCGAGATGCGCACGCTGGAGTTGCCACCGACGGCCGTGCGCGCGTTCGAGGAACTGGCCGCGTCACTGCCGGACGACAAGCACAATCACGATCTGGTGGCGGCGCTCAGGGCGCTGGCGGCGAAAAGACGATAGCGGCGGCAGAGCGTATCAGCTCTGCGCCCACTCCCGCGTCATCTGCTTGACGTACGACGGCGGCGCCGTGTCGAGCGCATCGAAGCTGACGATCTCGTACGAATCCGGCTGCGCCAGCAAGGCGCGCAGCAGGTCGTTGTTGAGCGCATGGCCCGACTTGTGGGCCGTGTAGCTGGCCAGCAGCGGATGGCCGACCAGGTACAGGTCGCCGATCGCGTCGAGGATCTTGTGGCGCACGAATTCATCTTCGTAGCGCAGGCCGTCGGCATTGAGGATGCGGTATTCATCCATCACGATCGCGTTCTCGAACGAGCCGCCGCGCGCCAGGCCCATGCCGCGCAGGCTTTCCACGTCCTGCATGAAGCCGAACGTGCGCGCACGCGCGACGTCGCGCACATAGGTGATGTCGCCGAAGTCCACGCTTGCGCGCTGCATCGTGCCATCGACCGCCGGGTGATTGAATTCGATGAAGAAGTCGAGCTTGTAGCCGTTGTGCGGCGACAGGCGCGCCCACTTTTCGGCCGCGCCGCTGCCCTGGCGCACTTCGACGTCCTTCAGCACGCGGATGAACTTGCGGGCCGACGACTGCTCTTGCACGCCGGCCTGCTGCAGCAGGAACACGAACGACGACGCCGAACCGTCCATGATCGGGATTTCCTCGGCCGTCACGTCGATGACGAGGTTGTCGATGCCCAGGCCCGCGCAGGCCGACATCACGTGTTCGACGGTCGAGACGCGCGCATCGTCCTTGATCAGGACCGACGCCATGCGCGTATCGCCCACGACGTGCGCGGAACTTGGAATGGACACGATCGGGTCGAGATCGACCCGGCGAAACACGATGCCCGTGTCCGGACCGGCCGGGCGCAGCGTGAGTTCGACCTTGCGGCCCGAGTGCAGTCCGACGCCCGTGGCGCGGACCAGTTCCTTGATGGTTCGTTGTTTCAGCATGGATCGATTATAGCCCAGCGTCTCGGGTGCTGCTGCGCCCTCCCCTGCTCGTCAAGGATGCTCGGCTTCGACATGCTCTTTCTCGTGGCGGATCAGATACAGGCCGCTGCAGATGATGATTGCCGCGCCCAGCAACGTGTAGCTGTCTGGCAGCGCGCGCCACAGCAGCCAGTCCAGGCCCACGCCCCAGGCCAGGGCCGAGTATTCGAACGGCGCCACGCTCGACGCTTCGCCGCGCGAGAACGCTTCGGTGATCGCCAGCTGGCCGATGAAACCCGACACCGCCAGCCCGCACAGGATCGGGATGTCACGGGCCGACATTGGTACCCAGTCGGGCGCCGCCAGGGCGCCGGCGCCAATGGCGATCAGCACCATCAGCCAGAACACCGTGTGCTCGCTGCGGTCGGTCCGTGACAGCACGCGCACCGTGATCGCCGAAACGGCGTAGCAGGCGGCCGACCCCAGCACCGCCAGGCCGCCCACCGTCAGAAAGCCCGCGCCGCTGGGGCGCAGCACGACCAGTACGCCAATCAGGCCGACGCCGATCGCGACCCAGCGCGCCAGGTCGACGCGCTCGCGCAGCAGCAGCACCGACAAGGCCGTGATCAGGGCCGGCGCGATGAAGAAGATCGAATAGGCTTCGGCCAGCGACAGCTTTTGCAGGCCAAATGCGAACAGCGCCAGCATCAGGATGCCCAGTCCGGCGCGCAGCAGGTGCATCGGCCAGCGTACGCGCAGAATGCCGGCAAATGCGCCGCGCCAGGCCACGTACAGCGCAATCAGGGGCAGCGAGCAGATGGCGCGCAATGCGGCGACCTGCAGCGCCGGATAGCGCGCCGACAGCAGCTTCATGGCCGTGTCCATCAGCGCGAACATGAAGACGGCAAGCAGCATCGCGTAGATGCTGTACAGGTTTCCCGATGGGCGCTTCACGGTGCGGCGTTCCTTGTTGGCAGTGAAAAAAAACGGCGCCGCGGCGCCGTTCGTCATGCGGTCACGGGCAAAATCAACCCAGCTTTTCCAGCATCGCTTCCGCGCTCGACGCTTCCACGCCCTTGGCATCGAGGTCCAGCGTCTTGACCACGCCGTCGTCGACCAGCATCGCGTAGCGCTTTGAGCGCACGCCCATGCCGTGGGCCGAGTAGTCGTTGTCCAGGCCCAGCGCCTTGGTAAACGTGGCGTTACCGTCGGCCATCATGCGCACGATGCCGGTGGCTTTCTGGTCGCGGCCCCAGGCGCCCATCACGAACGCGTCGTTGACCGAGATGCACCAGATTTCATCGATACCCTTGGCTTTGAGCGCATCGGCGTGTTTGACGTAGCCCGGCACGTGCTGCACCGAGCAACCCGGCGTGAATGCGCCCGGCAGGCCGAAGATGACGATCTTCTTGCCCTTGACCAGATCGGCGACCTGGAACGTGTTCGGGCCCAGGCTGCAGCCTGCGGTTTCATTCTCGATGAATTCGGCCAGCGTGCCGTCGGGCAGGCGTTCGCCAATCTGGATGCTCATGTTCGCTCCTGTGAAGGTTGTGTGAATCCGGCCATTATCGCCGATCCGGGAGGGGTGTGCAGGGCATTGCATCGGCAGTTGGCCACTCCCCCCCACCACGTCGTTCCCGCGAAGGCGGGAACCCAAGTTTGCACGCGCTGCCACATTTGCCATGCGTAGCGGCAGTGCTGAGGACTTGGATTCCCGCCTCCGCGGGAATGACGTGTGATGGCAGTTGGCCGGCAGGGCTGGAAGCAGCGCGCAAACAAAAAGGCCAGCTTGCGCTGGCCTCTTCAACTCTGGTCAGCCTGCGCCGACCATCATGCGAACATCAGTCCGCCTGCTTGCGCAGGAACGCCGGAATGTCGTAGGTCTCGACGCCATTGCGCTGCATCGCCTGCACCTGCTCGGATGCCTGCTCGCGGCGCCACACGGCTGGCTGCTTCATGCCGCCCAGCGCGTCAGGGCTGGCCTTGCCGGCGGTCAGGCCGCCCGGCACGGCTGCGGCGCCCTGCATCACTGGCGCATCGTAGGTACCGGTGCGCATGACCTGTTGCGGCTGGACCAGCTGGATCGACTTCTTGTTCTTGCCCAGGCCCGTCGCGACCACGGTCACGCGGATCTCGTCGCCCATGCTGTCGTCGTAGGCGATACCCTGTGCGATCGACGCGTCCGGCGCGGCGAAGGCGCGCACGGCGGCCATGACTTCCTTGATCTCTTTACCTTTCAGGCCACGGCTTGCGGTCACGTTGACCAGCACGCCCTTGGCGCCCGACAGGTCGATACCGTCGAGCAGCGGCGAGGCGACAGCCTGCTCGGCAGCGATGCGCGCGCGGTCGACGCCGGCGGCGGTCGCGGTGCCCATCATGGCCTTGCCCTGCTCGCCCATGATCGTCTTGACGTCGTTGAAGTCGACGTTGATATGGCCTGGCACGTTGATGATCTCGGCGATACCGGCAACCGCGTTGTTGAGCACATCGTCGGCGTGCTGCATCCAGTCGAGCATGCTTTCGTCTTCGTAGATGTCTTCGAGCTTTTCGTTCAGGATGACGATCAGGGAGTCGACGTGCTTGGTCAGTTCTTCGAGGCCCGCTTCGGCCACGTCCATGCACTTCTGGCCTTCGTACGAGAACGGCTTGGAAACGACAGCCACGGTCAGCGCGCCCATCGACTTGGCCACTTCGGCCACGATCGGTGCGGCGCCGGTACCGGTGCCGCCGCCCATGCCGGCCGCGATGAAGACCATGTGCGCGCCGCGCAGTGCGTCTTCGATGCGCGAGCGCGATTGTTCGGCGAGCTGGCGACCGACTTCAGGACGCATCCCTGCGCCCAGGCCCGAGTCACCGATCTGGATGATGTTGCCGGCGCTCGATACGGCCAGCGCTTGCGCGTCCGTGTTCGCGGCGATGAACTCGACACCGGATACACCTTTATTGATCATGTGCTGAACCGCGTTGCCGCCGGCGCCACCGACGCCCACGACCTTGATCACGGTCCCCAGTGCTGCGTTATCGACCATATCGAACTCCATGATGTGCTCCCTAATTTTCAAAGTGCAGTTACGGGAACGAGGCCTGTGCGTATCTGGTTCGCCGCCTCAAACCGGTATCTGCGATTGTATGTAAAAAACTGTAATTCGTGATGAAATTTCGCTACCTAATTTGTTACCAAGTGCTAGTGCGATTGCATGTGCGTCAGAAGTTCCCCGCGATCCACTCCTTCATGCGCTGCCAGACTGCCTTCACCGAACCATCCTGGCGCGTGACGATGTGTCCGCGCAGGTACTGTTTCTTTGCTTCGAGCAGCAAGCCAAGCACGGTGGCGTAGCGGGGGCTGCGCACCACGTCGGCCAATTGCCCGCGGTAGTCCGGCGTGCCAAGGCGTGCCGGTTTGAGGAAGATGTCTTCCGCCATTTCGATCATGCCGGGCATGATCGCGCTGCCGCCGGTCAGGACGATGCCGGACGACAGCACGCCTTCGTAGCCCGATTCGCGCACCGCCTGGTGCACCATCGCAAACAGCTCCTCCACCCGGGGCTCGATCACGGCCGCCAGCGCCTGGCGCGACAAGGCGCGCGGGCCGCGGTCACCGAGACCTGGCACTTCGAGTGTCTCGCCCGGGTCGGCCAGCACCTGCTTGGCCACGCCGTAGCGGATCTTGATATCTTCGGCTTCGCCGGTCGGCGTGCGCAATGCCATCGCGATGTCGCTGGTGATCTGGTCACCCGCGATCGGGATCACGGCCGTGTGGCGGATCGCGCCGTCCGAGAACACCGCGATGTCGGTGGTGCCCCCGCCGATGTCGATCAGCACCACGCCCAGTTCTTTTTCGTCGACCGTCAGCACCGCGTCGGCGGACGCCATCGGCTGCAGAATCAGGTCCGAGACCTCGAGACCGCAGCGGCGCACGCACTTTACAATGTTTTGCACTGCGGAGACCGCACCGGTGACAATGTGCACCCGCACTTCGAGGCGGATGCCGCTCATGCCGATTGGCTCGCGCACATCTTCCTGGTTGTCGACGATGAATTCCTGCGGCACCGTGTGCAGCAATTGCTGGTCGGTCGGGATGTTCACCGCCTTGGCCGTCTCGATCACGCGCGCCACGTCGGTCGCCGTGACTTCTTTCTCCTTGATCGCCACCATCCCGCTCGAATTGAACGAACGGATATGGCTGCCGGCGATGCCGGCATAGACGTTACGGATCTTGCAATCCGCCATCAGCTCGGCCTCTTCCAGCGCGCGCTGGATCGATTCGACGGTGGCCTCGATGTTGACGACCACGCCTTTCTTCAATCCCCTGGACTCGTGCTGACCCAGCCCGATCACCTCGTGGCGTCCGTCGGACATCACTTCGGCGACCACGGCCACCACCTTGGAGGTGCCGATGTCGAGACCGACGATCAGGTTTTTCGCGTCTTTTGTCATTGCTGTAGCCTGCTCAGATTTGCTTGGTTGTTGTATTGGTTTTTGTATTCGGTGCGGCTTTGGGCTTCTTGGCTGCCTTGACCGGCTTCGTCGCATCCAGCGGCACGTTCAGCGCCGCCGACGACAAGGCCAGTCCGTTCGGATAGCGCATATCGATCGTATCGATACGGCCCTCCTGCAGCCGGGCCACCAGCTGCGGGTACACGCCGACCAGGCGCGCGACGCGCTTGTTCAACGTGTTGCGATCCTGTTCGCGTCCCAGTTCGACGCTCATGCCATTATCCAGCTTCACGGTCCATGCATAGCGATTCGATAGCGACAACGCGTGCGGCACCAGCGCCACCTTGGCAAACGCCGTGCGCAATTCATTGAAACGCGCCAGCACATCCTTCTCGCTGCCCACCGGTCCATCGAACTCCGGCAGCGTCTGTTCATCGTCGGCTTCGGCGATATTGGCCGTAAACACGTCGCCCTTGACCGACAGCAGGCGGCCTTCGTCGCCCCAGGTGCCAAGCGCCTCGTGTTCCTCGACTTCGACCACCAGCGCGTTGGGCCATTCGCGGCGCACCGTGGCGCGGCGTACCCAGGGCACGGTCTCGAACGTCGCGCGCACCTGTTCCAGGTCGGCGGTAAAGAAGTTGCCGCGAATTTTACCGACCACGCCGTTGCGCACGGTCAGTTCGTTCACGTGTTTCAGGTCGATCCCGTACATGCTCTCCACCGTCACTGAGCCCAGTGCGAACATCGGGCGTTGCGACAGCCACCAGACGCCGGTCACCAGCGCGGCGAGCACCGTCAGCGCCGTCAGGAAGCTGGCGGTTGCATTGAGGGAGCGGACGTCATGCCACATTGCGCTCAGTCCTTCGCTTCGGGTTTCGCACCCCGGTTGCCCATCTTGAGCCGGGCCGAACGCAGGATCTCGACGCACAGGTCCTCGTAGCCGATGCCCACCGCGCGCGCCGCCATCGGCACCAGCGAGTGCGTCGTCATGCCCGGGGAGGTGTTCACCTCGAGCAGGAACGGGCGCATATCGCTCTCGCGCACCAGCACGTCCACGCGCCCCCAGCCTTCGCAGCCCAGCGCCCGGTAGGCATTCACCGCGTGACGCTGGATCTCCTGCGTCAGTTCTTCCGGCAACGCCGCCGGGCAGTGGTACTTGGTGTCGTCGGTGAAGTACTTGTTCTGGTAGTCGTACTTGCCTTCGGGCGCGACGATCTCGACGATCGGCAGCGCGCGGGCAGCAGCGCCCTGCCCCAGCACGGCGACCGTGAATTCGCGGCCGGTCACGAACTGCTCGGCCAGCACCGCATCGTCCATGCTGGCCACGAGCGCGATCGCATCCGCCAGCTGGTTACGGTCGGTAACCTTGGTGATGCCGATGCTCGAGCCTTCGAGCGGCGGCTTGACGATCAGCGGCAGGCCCAGTTCGGCCACCAGCGCATCCAGGTCGGTGTCGGCATCGACCGTCGCGTACTTCGGCGTTGGCACGCCTTCCATCAGCCACAGCTTCTTGGTGGTGATCTTGTCCATGCCGACGCTCGAGGCCATCACGCCGCTGCCCGTGTACGGAATGCCCAGCTGTTCGAGCGCGCCCTGCAGGCTGCCGTCTTCGCCGTAGCGGCCGTGCAGCGCGATGAACACGCGGTCAAAACCCTGCGCGGCCAGATCGGCCAGGCTGTGCGTGCCCGGATCGAACGGGTGCGCATCGATGCCGCGGCTTTTCAGCGCCTGCAGCACGCCGTTGCCGGAAATGAGCGAGATTTCGCGCTCGGCCGAGCGGCCGCCGAACAGGACGCCGACCTTGCCGAAGACGGTGGCATCGAGAAGTTGAATGGTCGTCGTCATGCTCAGCCTTTCGCTGTGGTCAGTTGTTGCGGAATGCCGCTGATCGAGCCGGCGCCCATCGTCAGCACGACGTCGCCGTCGCGCGCCACGTTCAGGATGGCGTCGCGCATCTCGGCGATCGACTCGACGAAGATCGGCTCGATCTTGCTGGAGGTGCGCAGTGCGCGCGCCAGGGCGCGCCCGTCGGCGGCCACGATCGGCGCTTCGCCGGCCGGGTACACGTCGGCCAGCAGCAGCACGTCCGGCGTAGCCAGCACCTTGACGAAGTCTTCAAACAGGTCGCGCGTGCGGCTGTAGCGGTGTGGCTGGAACGCCAGCACGAGGCGCCGGCCCGGATAGGCGGCGCGCGCGGCGGCCAGCGTGACTTCGGTTTCCACCGGGTGGTGACCGAAGTCGTCGACCAGCGTGAAGCTGCCGCCGGACGCCAGCGCCACGTCGCCGTAGCGCGTGAAGCGGCGGCCCACGCCACGAAATTCCAGCAGGCCCTGGGCGGTGGCAGCATCGTCAATGCCGATTTCGCGCGCAATCGCGATGGCCGAGCAGGCATTGAGCACATTGTGCATGCCGGGCTGGTTCAGCACGAACTTGGTGTCGGCGTAGCCTTCCTGGCGCACGGTGAAGTGCATGTGGGTGCCGTCGGCATAGGCATCCAGCGCGCGCACTTCGGCTTCCTCCGAAAAACCGTAGGTGGTGACCGGTTTGGTCACCTGCGGCAGGATCTCGCGCACGTGCTTGTCGTCGATGCACAGCATGACGCGGCCGTAGAACGGCAGGCGGTGCGTGAAATTGACGAACGCGCTCTTAAGCTTCTCGAAGTCGTGCTCGTAGGTTTCCATGTGATCGGCGTCGATGTTCGTGATCACTTCGATCATCGGCGACAGGTTCAGGAACGACGCGTCCGATTCATCGGCTTCGGCCACGATGTAGTCGCCGCTGCCCAGCGCTGCGTTGGCGCCGGCGGCGGTCAGGCGGCCACCGATGACGAAGGTCGGATCGAGCCCGCCCTGCGCCAGGACCGACGCGACCAGGCTGGTGGTCGTCGTCTTGCCGTGCGTGCCCGCAATCGCGATGCCGCGCTTCAAGCGCATCAGTTCGCCCAGCATGATCGCGCGCGGCACGACCGGCACCTTGTTGGTGCGTGCGGCCACCACTTCCGGGTTGGCTTCGTTCACGGCGGTCGAGGTCACGACAACGTCGGCGCCCGTGACGTGGTCTTCGTGGTGGCCCAGATACACCCTGGCACCCAGCTCGGCCAGGCGCTGGCTGGCGGCATTGCTGCCCAGGTCCGAGCCCGACACCTGATAGCCGAGATTGAGCAGCACTTCGGCGATGCCGCTCATGCCGCTGCCGCCGATGCCCACGAAGTGGATGTTCTTGATCTTGTGTTTCATGCTGCTTTTACCCTTGCTGCCAGTTGTTCGAGTTCGCGCGCGATCGCCTCATTGGCGTCGCGCTGGCCGACACGCGCTGCCGCCTGCGCCATGGCCAGGCACTGTTCGCGCGTCGTTTGCAGCAGACCTTTCAGTCGCTGTGGATTCAGTTCACCCTGCGGCAGGTGCACGGCCGCGCCTTGCGCGTCCATCCAGATCGCGTTGTCGCGCTGGTGGCTCGTGGTGCTGGCCACGAACGGCACCAGCACGCTGGCCACGCCGGCCGCCGTCAGTTCGGACACCGTGATCGCACCGGCGCGGCAGATCACCAGATCGGCGTCGGCATACGCTGCCGCCATATTGTCGATGAAGTCGACCACATTGGCCTGCACGCCAGCGCGCGCATACGCGGCGCGCAGCGCATCGATGTTCTTCTTGCCCGACTGGTGCGTGACGACCGGCCGCGCCGCCGGGTCGATCAGGCCCAGGGCTGCCGGCACGCCATCGTTGAGCACCTTGGCGCCCAGGCTGCCGCCCACGACCAGCACGCGCAGCACACCCGTGCGACCGGCGAAGCGTTCGGCGGGCGCTGGCAGATCGAGGATCTGCTGGCGCACCGGATTGCCGGTGACGACGGCCTTGCCGGCCGCCTTGCCAAAATCGGCCGGGAAGCCAAACAGCACGCGCTGCGCCAGTGGCGTGAGCGTTTTGTTCGACAGCAGCAGCGCGGCGTCGGCATTGATCAGGGCCAGCGGGATGCCGGCGGCGCGCGCCATCATGCCGCCCGGCACCGTCACATAACCGCCCATGCCCAGCACCACGTCGGGCCGGCGCGCGGCCAGGTAGCGCCGGCAGGTCGCAAAGGCGGCCGCCATCTTGAGCGCGCCCTTGATGGTGTGCGCCAGGCCCTTGCCGCGCAGGCCGGCGAAGTCGATCGTGTCCATGTCGATGCCGGCTTTCGGCACCAGATCGGTTTCCATGCCGTGCGCGGTGCCCAGCCAGCTCACTTCCCAGCCGCGCGCGCGCATCGTCTGCGCGATCGCGATGCCGGGGAAGATGTGGCCACCGGTGCCGGCGGCCATGATCATCAGCTTTTTGGTCATGTGCGGCCTCCGCGCATGCGCACGCGATTTTCATAATCGATGCGCAGCAGGATCGCCAGGCCGACGCAGTTGAACAGCACGCCCGAACCGCCAAAGCTCATCAAAGGCAAGGTCAGGCCCTTGGTGGGCAACAGGCCCAGGTTCACGCCCATATTGATGAACGTCTGCACGCCAATCCAGATGCCGATGCCTTTCGCGGCCAGGCCGGCGAACACCTGTTCGAGCGCGATCGCCTGGCGGCCGATGTCGAAGGCGCGCTTGACGAGCCAGTAGAACATCGCCACCACGACCAGCACGCCGACCAGGCCCAGTTCTTCGCCGATCACGGCCATGATGAAGTCGGTATGCGCTTCGGGCAGGTAGAACAGTTTCTCGACCGAGCCACCCAGGCCCACGCCAAAGATCTCGCCGCGCCCGAACGCGATCAGCGAGTGCGTCAGCTGGTACGCCTTGTCCAGTGCATTGCCCTCTTCCCACGGGTTCAGATAGGCGAACATGCGCGCCCGGCGGAATGGCGAGAGCGCGATGATCGCGCTGAAGATCACGACCAGCAGCGCGCCGATGCCGCCGAACCAGATGATGTTGATCCCACCCAGGAACAGGATGCCCATCGCGATGCAGACGATCACGCCGAACGCGCCCAGATCCGGCTCCATCAGCAAGAGGCCACCCACGAGGCCAATGGCAACGACCATCGGCACGAAGCCCTTGGTCAGCTTGTGCATGTACTCTTGCTTCCTCACCGTGAAGTCGGCCGCGTACAGCACCACGGCAATCTTCATGATTTCGGATGGCTGCACCATGAACACCTTGAGCGAGAGCCAGCGGCGCGCGCCGTTGACCGACACGCCCAGGCCCGGAATCAGCACCAGCACCAGCAGCACCAGCGTGCCGATGAAGATCATCGGCGCATGCCGCTGCCAAACCGCGATCGGCACGCGGAACACGATGGCCGCCGCCACCATCGAGACGAGGATATAGACCGCCTGGCGGTACAGGAAGTATTCGTTGCGGTCTTGCAGATAGCGGAATTTCGGCGAATCGGGCAGCGCAATCGACGCCGAGTACACCATCACCATCCCGAACAGCATCAGGAGCAGCGTGACCCAGACCAGCGGCTGGTCGTAATCCATCATTTTGGACGGCCGGCTGCGCCCGTCGACGGTGGCGTCGACAGCATTGCCGGAAAACTTGAAGGGCAGCTGGAAGGCCATCAGATCTCCTGCCCTTTATCGAGTGCGATGTCGCGCACGGTCTCGACGAACACCTGCGCGCGGTGCGCGTAATTGGTGAACATGTCCAGGCTGGCGCACGCAGGGGAAAGCAGTACCGCGTCGCCGGCGCGCGCCAGACCGGCGGCGCGGCGCACTGCCTGTGGCAAGTCGTCGAGGTCAAACGCCGGCACGCCGGTCGCATCGATCGCGGCGCGCACGGCCGGCGCATCGCGGCCGATCAGCAGCACGGCGCGGGCATACGCCGCTACCGGTTGGGCCAGCGGCGAAAAGTCCTGCCCCTTGCCGTCGCCACCGGCGATCAACAGAATTTGCTGGTCGGCGCCGGCAAAGGCCTTGCCCAGGCCCTGCAGCGCAGCGACGGTGGCGCCCACATTGGTGCCCTTGCTGTCGTCGTAATAGTCCACACCGTCGATGGTGGCCACCAGCTCGACGCGGTGCGGTTCGCCCGCATACTCGCGCAAGCCGTGCAGCAGCGGCGCGAGCGGCAGGCCGCAGGCGCGGCACAGGGCCAGCGCGGCCAGCGCGTTGGCTGCATTGTGCAGGCCGCGAATCTTCAGCGCATCGGCCGGCATCAGGCGGCCCACGATCGCGTCGACCTGTTCGCGGATTTCGCCGCGTTTGAGTTTCTTGTCACTCGCCTCGCCCGCCACGGCATTGGCCAGCCACAGCACGCCGCGCTCGTCGATCAGGCCAAAGCTGTCGGCATCGACTGGTTCATCAGTCCCAAAGGTGAACAGCGGTGCATCGACCGCCATGCGCATCACGCGTGCATCGTCGCGATTCAGGACGCGCACGGTGTCCGGGCCAAAGATGCGCGCCTTGTCGGCTGCGTAGGCATCCATCGTGCCGTGCCAGTCGAGGTGATCCTGGGTCAGGTTCAGCACCGTCGCAGCGTCGGCCTTGAGACTGAACGTTGTATGCAACTGGAAGCTGGACAACTCCAGCACCCAGGCTTGCGGCAGTTCACCGGCATCGATCGACTCGCGCAGCACGTCCAGCGCGGCCGGGCTGATATTGCCGGCCACGCGCGTGGTCAAACCGGCGCGGCGGCACAGCAGGCCGGTCAGACTGGTCACCGTCGTCTTGCCGTTGGTGCCCGTGATCGCAATGACTTTCGGCGTATAGCCGCTGGTCTCGCGCAGGTGCGCCAGCGCCTGGGCGAACAGTTCGATCTCGCCCCAGACAGGGATGTCGCGGGTAGCAGCGGCAGGCATGATGGCGGCCAGCTCGCGGCTAGGTGCCAGGCCCGGGCTGACGGCGACGAAGTCGACGCCGTCGAGCAGGTCGGCACCAAATTCACCGGCGACGAACTGCGCATCCGGCGCGGCCGCGCGCAGCGCCGGCAGGCGTTGCGGTTCAGCGCGCGTATCGGCCACGCGCACGCGTGCGCCACCCCGCGCGAGCCAGTGCGCCATCGCGAGCCCCGATTCACCGAGGCCGAGTACCAGTGCGAGTTTGCCGTCGTAGTTCATCAACGCAGTTTCAATGTAGAGAGACCGACCAGGATCAGCACGATGGTCACGATCCAGAAGCGGACCACGACCTTGGTTTCGTTCCAGCCCTTTTGTTCAAAGTGGTGGTGCAGCGGCGCCATGAGGAACACGCGGCGGCCGGTGCCATAGCGCTTCTTCGTGTACTTGAACCAGGTCACCTGGATGATCACCGACAGCGTTTCGGCCACGAACACGCCGCCCATGATGAACAGGACGATTTCCTGGCGCACGATGACGGCGATGGTGCCCAGCGCGCCGCCGAGAGCCAGCGCGCCGACGTCGCCCATGAACATCTGGGCCGGGTGCGCGTTGAACCACAGGAAGGCCAGGCCCGCGCCCGCCATCGCACCGCAGAAGATCAGCAGTTCGCCGGCGCCCGGGATGTACGGGATCAACAGGTATTTCGAGAACGTCACGCTGCCGGTGAGATACGCGAACAGGCCCAGGGCCGCGCCGACCATCACGGTCGGCATGATCGCCAGGCCATCGAGGCCGTCGGTGAAGTTCACGGCGTTGGACGCGCCCACGATCACGCAATAGGTCAGCGCGATGAAGCCCCAGACGCCCAGCGGATAGCTGATGGTCTTGAAGAACGGGACGATCAGGTCGGCCTTCGGCGGCAGGCTCATCGAAAAGCCCGACTGCACCCAGGCGTAGAACAGTTGCGCGACTTCCCATGGATTGGCGGCCGAGACCGAGAACGCCAGATAAAGAGCAGATGCGATGCCGATCAGCGACATCCAGAAGTATTTTTCGCGCGAGCGCATGCCTTCCGGGTCCTTGTAGACCACCTTGCGGTAATCGTCGACCCAGCCGACGGCGCCAAAGCCCATCGTCACGACCAGCACTGGCCAGATCAGGCGGTTCGACAGGTCGCACCACAGCAGCGTCGAGATGCCGATTGCGATCAGGACCAGCACGCCGCCCATCGTCGGGGTGCCGTGCTTGGTCAGGTGGCTTTGCGGGCCGTAGGTACGCACGGCCTGGCCGACTTTCAGTTCGGTCAGTTTGCGGATGACGATCGGGCCGGCCACGAGGCCGATGGTGATGGCCGTGATGGTGGCGAACACCGCGCGGAACGTGAGGTAGTTAAACACGCGCAGCGGACCGAGATAGTCCTGAAAGTATTGTGCGAGCCAGAGAAGCATATTAGTGGGCGTCCTTGCCAAGGGGGGTTGATCCGGTCAGGTGCAGGACCACGCGTTCCATTTTCATGAAACGCGAGCCCTTCACCAGCACAGTCGCGTCCGTATTGCTGCCCAGTTTTTTATCCAGTGCTGCCAATAACTCGTCGAACTGCTCGTAATGCTGTGCTCCCGACGCGGCCAGATGGCGCGCCAGCTCGCCCGTCGCGAGCACGGTGTCGATGCCACGCGTGTGTGCGTAAGCCCCGATTTCTTCGTGAAATTCCTTTCCCTGCGCGCCAACTTCGCCCATGTCGCCCACCACCAGGATACGCGGCGCGGGATACGCGGCCAGCACGTCGATCGCCGCGCGCATCGAATCGGGATTGGCGTTATAGGTGTCGTCGATGACGGTCGCGCCGCCGGCGGTCTGCTTGCGCTGCAGGCGCCCGCCGACCGGTGCGAAGGCCTCGAGGCCGCGCACGATGGCGTCCTGGTCGATGCCAGCGCCGACAGCACAGGCAATCGCGGCCAGCGCGTTGCGCACATTGTGTTCGCCGGCAGCGGCAAGTGTGACTGTGAACGTATTGTCGCCCGCATCTTCAAGACCGTCATTCCCGCGCAGGCGGGAATCCAGGTCAGCATGTGCTGCCACAACTGCATCCGCAGCCGGCTGCTCTGGCAACTTGGGTTCCCGCCTGCGCGGGAACGACGTTGGTTGCGTTGCCGATGTATCGCGCTCGGGCGACGTTGTTACGTGCAGCAGGCTGCCGAAACCATTGCTGGTGTAGCTCGCGCGCACGTCGCATGCTTCGCTCAGGCCGAACGTCAGCACGTCGCACGTCGTCATCCCGCGCCACAGATCCGTGTAGGTGTCGTCGCCCGGGAACACGGCCACGCCGTTTGGCGCGAGGGCTTGCAGCACGGCGCCATTTTCGCGCGCCACCGCTTCCACGGTGTGCATGAATTCCTGGTGCTCGCGCTGCGCATTGTTTACCAGCGCGACCGTCGGCGCGGCGATGGCCGCCAGGCGGGCGATCTCGCCCGGATGGTTCATGCCCAGCTCTACCACCGCGGCGCGATGGGAGGCCGTCAGGCGGAACAGCGTGAGGGGCACGCCGATCTCGTTGTTCAGATTACCCTGCGTGGCCAGGCGCGCTTGTTCGCCCACTGCGGCCGCCAGGATCGACGCGATCATTTCCTTGACCGTCGTCTTGCCGTTGCTGCCGGTGACGCCGATGACGGGCAGAGTGAACCCCGTGCGCCAGGCATGCGCGATGCGGCCCAGCGCCACCAGCGTGTCGGGCACGACGATCGCCGGCAGCGTCCAGCCGTCCGGCAGCGTCGACACCACCACGGCGGCGACGTCGCGCGCCGCGACCTGGTCGAGGAAATCGTGGGCGTCAAACGATTCGCCGCGCAGTGCGACAAACAGCGCGCCGGCGTCGACCTTGCGGCTGTCGGTCGACACGCCGCCAAAGGCGACATCCGCGCCGACGAGGCGCGCGCCGGGAATGGCCGCCACGAGTTGTGCCAGGGTACCGCGCATCAGTGCGTCCTCAACATGGTAAGCCGCGCCGTCAATGCGAGCGAAGCGTGGTCCGTATCCGAAAACGGCATCTTGCGTCCCTTGATTTCCTGGTAGGGCTCATGGCCCTTCCCGGCCAGCAGGATCACGTCCTGCTTGGCCGCCTGTTTCACGGCCAGCAGAATGGCCGACGCGCGGTCTTCCACCGTCTGCAGGCGCGAGCCCGGGGCGTTGGCATCCATCCCCGCCACGATCTGGGCGATGATGGCCGCTGGTTCTTCGCTGCGCGGATTGTCGCTGGTGACGAGCACCTGGTCGGCGGCCTGCGCGATGCGGCCCATCTGCGGGCGCTTGCCCGGGTCACGGTCGCCCCCGCAGCCAAACACGCACCACAGCTGGCCGCCGCGGTCAGCCGCCACCTGGCGCAGCGCGTCCAGGGTTTTTTCCAGCGCGTCCGGCGTGTGCGCGTAGTCGATCACGACCATCGGCGCATCCTGCCCGCCCATCTGCTGCATGCGCCCTGGCGCCGGGACCAGCGATTCAATCGCCTCGACTGCGCTTTTGAGCGCCACGCCGCGCGCCAGCAAGGCGCCCAGCACCGCCAGCGTATTGCTCACGTTGTAGTTGCCCACCAGGCGGCTGCGGATGGTCGCGCTGCCTGCCGGCGTCTCGACCTGGCATTCGGTGCCGGCGTTCTTGCTGCGCATGCCGCTCGCGCGCAGCACGGCCACGCCATCCGGTGCAGCTGCAGTTGCGTCGAGCGTGTAGCCGGTGACCGCCAGCGCCGGGAAGTTGGCGCGCAGATGCGCCACCAGGCGCTGCCCGGCTGCGTCGTCCAGGTTCACGATCGCGTGCTTCAGCCCCGGCCACTCGAACAGCGTGACCTTGGCCGCTTCGTAGCTGGCCATGTCGCCATGGAAGTCGAGGTGGTCGCGCGTCAGGTTCGTGAAGATCGCCACGTCGACATGCATTCCGGCCGTGCGCTGCTGCACCAGGCCGATGGACGAGGCTTCGATCGCCAGCGCCGTGACGCCCTTGCCGTTCAGCTCCGCCAGCGTCTGTGCCAGCAGCACCGCGTCCGGCGTCGTGTAGCCGGTGACGTCGAACTGCGCTTCGGTCTTTGCCTTGGGCGCGATGACGCCCACGCCCAGCGTGCCGATCACGCCGGCGGTCTCGCCCAGGCGCGCCAGCGCTTGCGCGGTCCACAGCGCGCACGAGGTCTTGCCGTTGGTGCCGGTGACGGCGACGGTGAACATCGCGCTGTCCGGCTGGCCCAGCACCGCATGCGCGATCGGGCCGGCCAGCTGCTTGAGGCCGGCCACGGCCAGGTGCGGCGTCGTGACGGTGTCAGGCCAGGTGAAGTCCTGATCGTCATACACGATGGCGGCGGCGCCCGCGTCGGCAGCCGCGCCGATGAAGCGGCGGCCATCCTGCGCATCGCCCGGGTAGGCAAAGAACACGTCGCCCGGCTGCACGCGGCGCGAGTCGGAAACGAGACCCCCGCCCGGTGCGGCGGCGGCGATCCAGCTGCGGATGTCGTTCAGGCCTGGGCGCATCACATGCTCTCCTCGAGTGGGACTTCCGGAATGATGATGTCCGTGATGGAGGAATCGGGCGGCACGTTGGCCGCGCGCAGCGCGCTGGCAAACAGGTCGGCGGCCGTCGGTGCGGCGACGCTACCGCCGGTGCGCAGGGCGCCGCTCGGATCGTCGACCATCACGGCGATGATGAAGCGCGGCTTGGACATCGGCCCGATGCCGGCGAAATAGCCGATATTGTTGGTGCGCGAGTAGCGGCCGTTGACGAGCTTTTCGGCCGTACCGGTCTTGCCGCCAATGCGGTAGCCGGCGACCTGCGCTTTGGACGCCGTGCCCTGCGGGCCGACCACCGATTCGAGCATCGTGCGCACCTGCGCTGCGGTCTTGGGCGAAATCACCTGCTGGCCGACCGGCTCTTCGTTGACCTTCACGAACGACAGCGGAATGATGTCGCCGTTGCGGGCGAAGATCATGTACGAGCGCGCCATCTGCAGCAGCGAGACCGACAGGCCGTGGCCAAAGGCCATGTTCGCGTACTCGATCGGGCGCCACGATTTCCATGGCCGCACGCGGCCGGCGGTCGCGCCCGGGAAGCCGAAGCGCGGCGCCTGGCCGTAGCCGACCTTGGTGTACATCTCCCACATTTCCTGCGGCGGGATGCGCTGCGACACCTTGACGGCGCCGATATTCGACGACTTCTGGATGATGCCGCTGACCGTCTGCACGCCGTAGTTGTGGGTATCGCGAATGCGCTTGCCGGTGATCGTCATCCAGCCCGGGTTGTTGTCGAACACCGTGTCGGGCGTGATGCGGCCCGTGTCCAGGCCCAGGCCGATGGTGATCGGCTTGATCGTCGAACCTGGCTCGAACGTGTCGGTGATGACGCGGTTGCGCAGCTGCTCGCCGGTCAGCTTGGAACGGTCATTCGGGTTGTAGGTCGGGTAGTTCGCCAGCGCCAGCACCTCGCCCGTGTGCACGTCGAGCACCACGGCGGCGCCGGCCTTCGCATTGAACTTCTCGACGGCGTTCTTGATACTGGTAAAGGCGATGTACTGCAGCTTGCTGTCGACCGACAGCGTCAGGTCGCGGCCCTGGTGCGGTTCGCGGAACATGCCGAGATCCTCGGCAATGTGGCCCAGGCGGTCCTTGATCACGCGGCGGCTGCCAGGCACGCCCATCAGGGTTTTCTGGTGTTGCAGCTCCATGCCTTCCTGGCCCTTGTCTTCCACGTTGGTGAAACCGACCAGGTGGGTAACGACTTCGCCCTGCGGGTAGAAGCGCTTGTATTCCTTGCGCGTGTCGAGGCCATTGATCTTGAGCTTCTCGATTTCGGCGATCACCGGCATTTCGACCTGGCGTTTCAGGTAGACGAAGGTGCGGTCCGAGTCGAGCTTCTTGCGGATGTCGGCTTCGGGCATGCCCAGCAGCTTGGCCAGTGCCGTGATTTTTTCTGGCGGCGAGGCCAGCACGTCTTCGGGGATCGCCCACACGGCGCGCACCGGCAGCGACGTGGCCAGCACGGCGCCGTTGCGGTCGAGGATGCGGCCACGCGTGGCCGGCAGTTCGAGCGTGCGCTCGTAGCGGCTCTTGCCCTGGCTTTGCAGGAACTGGTTCGATACGCCCTGCAGCCAGACGGCGCGCGCGCCCAGTGCGGCGAACGACGCGAACAGGACGAACAGCACCATGCGCGAGCGCCAGTCGGGCAGGCGCACCGCGAGCACCGGGCTCTTGGTGAATGCAACGCCCTTCGAGGCAGCAACGCGTGCGCCGGATTTGGAAGCACCGCGCGTCATGGGGCGCCTTCGGTCAGGTATTGGGTACGGGCGGGCGTGAGCGGCGCCATATTCAGTTCGGAACGGGCGATCTGCTCGATGCGATCGTTCTTGGCCAGGCGCGACTGGTCGAGCTGGAGCTGGTCCCAGTCGACGTCAAGCTGGCGCGCATGCTGCTGCAGGCGTTCGAGTTCGATCAGCAAGTGGCGCGCCTGGTAGCGGGCATTGACGACCGACAGCGCGCAGCCAACCAGCAGCGTGGTAAGAAGCACATTGACCTTCACGCTCATGTCGGCGTTCCCAGGCGTTCGGCGACGCGCAGCACGGCCGAGCGCGAGCGCGGGTTGTCCGATACTTCGGCATCCGATGGCTTGATCTTCGCGATCAGCTTCATCAACGGCTGCGGCAAATCGACTGCGCGGATCGGCAGGCGCCGGTCCGGTTGCTCGACATTGGCTTTGGATGCGAAGAACTGTTTGACCATGCGGTCTTCCAGCGAGTGAAAGCTGATCACCGACATGCGCGCGCCGGGCGCGAGCATGCTGTAGGCAGCCGTCAACCCCGCTTCGAGGTCTTCAAGCTCTTGATTGATGAAAATCCGGATAGCCTGAAAGGTCCTGGTTGCCGGATCCTTGCCTTTCTCCCTGCTTTTGACCGTGCTTGCCACGATTGCGGCAAGCTGTCGTGTGCTTGAAATTGGTTCGACTGCGCGGCGAGCAACAATCGCCTTTGCAATCTGAAAAGCAAACCGCTCTTCTCCATAATTGCGTATCACCTTTTCCAAATGGTTTTGCTCTGCCGTCGCGACCCATTCGGCCGCCGACATGCCGCGCGTGGTGTCCATGCGCATGTCGAGGGGGCCGTCCTGGCGGAAGCTGAAGCCGCGGCTGGCGTCGTCGACCTGGGGCGAAGAAATGCCCAGGTCGAGCAGGATGCCGTCGACCTGATGAATGCCGCGCGCGGCAAGCGCGTCGGCCATCGTGGCAAAGCTGTCGTGAACAATGCAGAAGCGCGGATCGTTGATCTGCTCCGCGGTTGCAATGGCTTGCGGGTCCTTGTCGAACGCGATCAGGCGCCCCTCGGGCGCCAGGCGCGACAGCAGCAGGCGGCTGTGACCGCCGCGACCGAAGGTCCCGTCTATATACGTACCGGCAGCACGTGCGCCGGTCAACTCGAGCGCATCGACTGCCTCGTCAAGTAGCACCGTGCGATGCTGATAATCAGGCACCGTCAAAGAATCCGTCATCGGCGCCTCAGAAAGAAAAATTGGAAAGTACATCCGGCATGCCGCCAGCCACAGCTGCGGCCTCGTCCTCGGCCAGTCTGGCGGCGTTCCAGATTTCGAAGTGGCTGCCCATACCGAGCATCATCACTTCCTTCTCGAGCCCGACTGCAGCGCGCAGCTCGGGGGAGATCAGGATCCGTCCGGCGCTGTCGAGCTCGACATCGACGGCATTGCCAAGGAAAATACGCTGCCACGAACGGGCCGACATCGGCCAGGCGGCGATCTGCTTGCGATGCTCTTCCCACACCGGGCGCGGAAAGAACAACAGGCAGCCCTGTGGGTGCTTGGTCAGCGTGACGCGACCTTCGCACTGAAGTGTCAGGGCGTCACGATGCTTGGCTGGAATGGACACCCGCCCTTTTGCATCGAGGTTGATCGCTGACGCGCCCTGGAACACGTAAATGCCTAGCTTGGAGAATTCGGTTGGTCGTTGTTGTCTGGCGCCGGGATCTGGATTTCTTCCCACAAATCGACACTTTTTCACACTGTTTCCCACTTTAGTGGAAGCAATGTTGACGGTCAAGCGAAATCCCAACCGTGCTTTCCTAATTTTGCCAATGAAACCAATGACTTAGGTGCATGTTTGGGGTACTCGACAATTCAAAATATTCCTTTAAATTAGGGACTTAGCCGTCACAGTGAAGGTCGGGCCTCATTCCGCAACCACATATTTACGTTTGTGCAAGCGCAAGGCAAAGAATAAGATTGACGTAAAGTAACAACCAGCGTGTGTTTGAAACCACTGTACGGGCATCCAGCACTCTGATGCACCCCAAGAACTTGCCAATGCGCTATGCTCCGATTTGACGTCACCGGATAACAACTTTTGGTTTAAGGAATGCTTCATTTATCCGGTTAACTATTTTGACTTTGGGAAACTTAAAACGTAACATCAGTAAATATGAAAAATTCTCCCGACTTGCAGCCGGCAGCACCGTACAACGCCGCCGACTTTTGCTCGACCAAGGAGGCGGCCGCAGTCCTTGGCGTGTCGCATCGCACGGTGCAACTGTGGGTGGAGAGCGGTACGCTGCAAGCGTGGCGCACGGCCGGCGGCCACCGCCGCATCACGCTGGAATCGGTCAACCGCCTGGTCGAAGGGCGTCGCGTTGCCATCGCCGCGCACGCGCCGCCACCGGCCGCGCCAGCCGCTCCGGCGTCATCGACGCGGCGCGTGCTGGTGGTGGACGATGATCCCCTGATGCTGCGCCTGTACGAACTCGAAATGGCCGGCTGGGGCATGGACCTGGACGTGGTCAAGGCCAACAACGGCTTCGAGGCCCTGATCCGCATTGGCGAAGAGCGTCCCGACCTGCTGGTAAGCGACCTGAACATGCCGGGCATGGACGGGTTCCGCATGATCCGCACGCTGCGTGAAGACAGCGGCAGCGCTGGCATGAGCATGATCGTGGTCAGCGGTCTGGACCGTGCAACGATCAAGGCGATGGGCTTGCCGGCCGATATCCCGGTGTTCCCGAAGCCGGTGCCATTTGGCGAATTGCGCGCTGCTGTTGAACACGGTCTGGCGCGCGCTTGATCAGCAACTGAACTGCTATGCTCGGCGCACCGACGCGCCTTTCATGCCAGCCCATCCATGACCGCCACCCTGGCCTCCATGCCGATCCTGCCGATCTTGCCTGCCCTGCCGATCCTGCCTCCCCTGCAGTTCGACCGGGCAAGCGCCATTAGCCCCTATTCACGGCAGGAGCACGGCGATGCCCGCTAACACCATTCTTGTCGTCGATGACCAGGACGAACTGCGCCTGCTGATCTCGCTAAGCCTGCAAGCACTGGGCCGCATCGTCGAAGCGGCCAACGCCGAACAGGCGCTTGCCCTGTTTGCGACCGAGCGGCCCGATGTCGTCATGCTCGACATCTGGCTCGGCCCTGGCGAGAGCGGCCTCGACGTCTGCGCGCGGCTGCGGCAAGATCCTGCCAATGCCGGCGTCAAGATCGTGCTGCTGTCGGCCTGCGGCCAGCAAAGCGATGTCGCAGCTGGCATGGATGCCGGCGCCGATCTGTACATCGTCAAGCCGTTCAGCCCGATCGGACTGATCGACGCGGTATCGGGATTGCTGGCGAGTCTTCCGGAAAACACAGCCTGATATTTCTTTATTGAAATTAATATTGCTTTTAGAGACTATTCTCTAATTCAGTAAAAACCCGTAAAAACGACAACTGTTTTTATCTTTATCGTAACTATCCAGCTTCGTGTTGTCGATCTGCGAAACACATCCCGTCGAACCGGCAAGTAAATACGATCAAACCAGAAATACCGCTAAATCCTTTCCTCTTAGCGTTGCACACTGCGTTCGCCCACGGCTTTGCCGATGTGGCTATGATGGTCTTCATCGATCATCTACCGGCTAGTTGCCCACCACAAAGCATGTCGCGCTCCCTCCGTTTCCTTGCTGCTCTCCTGGCCACCGCCACCCTGACCTTGCCGGTCGGTGCCGATGCGCACGTTGTGTCGGCAAGCTTCGAAGCGCGCCTGACGATCGTGGCCACCTGCTCGGTCAGTGCCGGCGCCGCCGTGCAGGTGCAGTGCGCCAGCCCGGCCACGCCGTATCTTCTCGATGCCCCGGCCGCGCCATCGCTGCGCAGCGCCGGCCCGGACGCCGGCCGCGTCACCGTCTACTTCTGACGCTTCCTGCGCAGCCTCTGCTGCGCCAGATACTTTTGTTATTTGCTTATCAGCTTTTGTTCGTAGGGCGCACTCGCCCCGCACCGGATAATGCCAGCTGAATACGTCTTGCCGCGCCAGTGGCAGCAGATCGCACCGCCTGCCGCAGCGCGCCCGGCGATCGCGTTAGAATCAACGACCCAACGTCTACCCAAGAGAGCCGCCATGTCCCGACTGACCCTGCACACCCAAGAAACCGCCCCCGAAGGCAGCCGCCCATTCGTCGACAAAGCCGTCGCCAACAATGGCTTCCTGCCAAACCTGATCGGCGTGCTGGCCAATTCGCCGCAAGCGCTGCAAACCTATATGACCGTCTCGGGCATCAATGCCGAAACGAGCCTGACGCTGGCCGAGCGCGAAGTGGTGCAGATCACCGCCGCGCGCATCCACGGCTGCGATTTCTGCATCGCCGGCCACACCGCCATCGCGCTCAAAAAAGCCCAGCTGCCCGTGGAGACCGTGCGCGCGCTGCAGCAAGGCGCCGACACCGGCGACGCCCGCCTCGACGCCGTGCGCCTGTTTGCAGACGCCGTGATTGCCACCCGCGGCGCCGTCGACGATGCGGCCTGGCGCGCATTCCAGGCTGCGGGCTACAACGAGCAGCAGGCGCTCGAGGTGGTACTGGGCATCAGCCTGGCCACGCTGTGCAACTTTGCCAATTCGCTGGCCGGCAGCGCGATCAACCCGCAGCTGCAACCCTTCGCCAGCGGAGCGATCTGATGGTCGGCGGCGAACACGCCACCGCGCTGTCGACCGACCTGCCGCCCGACCTGCAGGCCTGGCTGCAGGCCAATGCCGATACGCTCGACACGACGCCTGACCTGGCGCACGAAATCGTGCCGCGCCTGGCCGGCGCCGGCCTGTTCGCCATCGGCGTGCCGGAATCGCTCGGCGGCTCGGGCGGCGCCACGACCGACGCCATCGAGGCCATCGCCGCCGTGGCCGGGCATTCGCTCGCCGCGTCGTTCGTGTTCTGGGGCCAGCGCACCTTCATCGAATACCTGCTGCAAAGCCCGAACGACGCGCTGCGCACGCGCTGGCTGGGCCCATTGATGCGCGGCGACTATGCCGGCGCCACGGGCCTGTCGAATGCGATGAAATTTTTGTCCGGGATCGAGTCGCTGCAGATCACCGCCACGCCGGTCGACGACGGCTGGCAGCTGGACGGGGCGCTGGCCTGGATCACCAACCTGCGCAAGGAAGGCTTCATCGCCGCCGCCGCCGTCAATTCGGCGGGCGACCTGCCGCCGGCGGTCGTCGCGTTCGTCAGCGGTCGCGCCGGCGTGGCGCGCAGCAGCGACCTCGAACTCATGGCGCTGCGCGGCAGTAATACGGCCGCCGTGAAGCTGGGCGCCGTGCCGATCGGCGCCGATGACGTGCTGCACCCGAACGCGCGCGCCTGGTTGCCGGGCGTGCGGCCGTCGTTCCTCGGCCTGCAATGCGGCATGTCGATCGGCCTGGCGCGCGCCAGCCTGCGCGCGGCCCATGCGCTGGCGGGCGCCGCGCGCGGTCCCCTGCTCGCGCGCATCGAGGCCGAACAGGCCGCGCTCGAAGAACACGTAAGCGCGCTGAAGGCCGGCGTGACCGATGGCCGCTTCAAGACTGCGGCCGCGCCAATGTTCCGGCTGCGCATCGCGCTGGCGGCGAACGTCGCGCAGGCGGTCATGCTCGAACTGCAGGCCAGCGGTGGCCGCGCCTACCTGGTGGACCGCGACCGCAGCTTCGCGCGCCGCTGGCGCGAGTCGGCATTTGTCCCGATCATCACGCCGAGCGTGACGCAGCTGGAGGCCGAACTGCAAAAACAGGCCGCAGCATGAGCGGGCAGAACCCGACCGTCGCGCTGGCGGCCAGCAATCTGCGCATCGGCTATGGCGGGCGCACCGTCGTCGACGACATCACGCTGGGCGTGGACAAGCGCGAAATCGTGTGCCTGCTCGGCGGCAGTGGATGCGGCAAATCGACGCTGCTGCGCGGGCTGGCCGGCCTGTCCAGCCCGCAGGCCGGCAGCGTGCATTTTCTCGGCGCGCCGCTGCTGCAGCCGCATCCGCGCGCCGCGCTCGTGTTCCAGCAACCGAGCCTGCTGCCGTGGCTGAACGTCGAAGGCAATGTCGGCTTCGGCCTGGATTTCGCGCGCCAGCCGGCCATTGCGCGCGACGCGCGCACCGCGCGGGTGCGGCAAGCCATCGACGCCGTCGGCCTGGCCGGCCGCGCCAATGCCTACCCGGCGCAGCTCTCCGGTGGCCAGGCCCAGCGCGTGGCCCTGGCCCGCGCACTGGCACGCGAACCCGAGCTGCTGTTTGCCGACGAACCGTTTTCGGCGCTCGACGCCATCACCCGCGCCGAGATGCAGACGCTGCTCGTCGAACTGGTGCACCGCTGGCACACCGCCGTGCTGCTGGTCACGCACGATATCGATGAAGCGATCCTGGTCGCCGACCGCATCCTGCTGATGGCCGGCCAGCCGGGACGCATCGTGCGCGAATGGCGCGTCGACCTGCCGCGCCCGCGCGAAGAACACGCTGCCGGCGTGGTCGCACTGCGCCTCGACATCCTGCAGGCGCTGCGCGCCGGCGCCCCGGTCTCTGCCTCGCCCGAACACCATAACAAGGACAATCCATGACCAACCCGATCCACATCTGCGCTTCCTCCGACTGCGATTGCGGCATGACCCGGCGCGATTTCCTGCGCATGTCGGCCCTCTCGGGCGCGGCGGCCGCATCGCCGCTGCTGTTCGCGGGCGACGCCATGGCGCAGAACTTCAAGGGCGACGACCAGCCGGTGAAAATCGGCTACCTGCCGATCACCGACGCCGCGCCGCTGCTGGTGGCGCATGGCCGCAAGCTGTTCGAAGCACAGGGCCTGAAAGTCGAGACCCCACGGCTGTTTCGCAGCTGGGCACAGATCATCGAGGCGTTCGTGGCCGGCCAGGTCAATGTGATTCACCTGTTGTCGCCGGCCACGCTGTTCGTGCGCTACGGCGCGAAATTCCCGGCCAAGGTCGTGGCCTGGAACCACATCAACGGTTCGGCCCTGACGGTGCAGAACGAGATCAACTCGGTTGCCGACCTGGGCGGCAAGACGGTCGCGATCCCGTTCTGGTATTCGATCCACAACATCCTGCTGCAGAAAATCCTCGGCGCGAACAAGCTCACCGTGGTCACGCGTGCGCGCGGCGCCGCCATCAAGCCCAATGAAGTCAATCTGATCGTGCTGTCGCCGTCCGAGATGGTGTCGGCGCTGGCGACCAAATCGATCGCCGGCTTCATCGTGGCTGAGCCATTCAATGCCGCGGCCGAAAACGCCCGCATCGGCAAGGTGCTGCGCTTCTCGGGCGACGTCTGGAAAAACCACGCCTGCTGCGTGACCTTCCTGGCCGAGCGCGACCTGACCGACAAGCCGGAATGGTCGCAGCGCGTCACCAATGCCATCGTCAATGCACAGCTCTGGTCGCGCTCGAACCAGATCGACACGGCCCGGCTGCTGTCGAACGCCGGTCCGAACCGCTACACGCCGCACCCGTTGCAGGCGCTGACGAAAGTGCTGGCCACCACTGGCTACACCGACTACGAAAAGCGCGGCATCGTCGCGCACCCGGCGTGGAAACAGCGCCGCATCGACTTCCAGCCGTTCCCGTTCGCCTCGTACACCGAGGAACTGGTGCGCGCCATCGGCCAGACCAAGGTCGAAGGCGACACGGCCTTCCTGGCCAAGCTCGATCCGAAGTTTGTCGCGCGCGACCTCATCGATGACCGCTTCGTGCGCAAGTCGATCGGGCTGGCGGGTGGCCCGGGCGCGTTCGGCCTGCCGGCGAATCTGCTGCGCACCGAAACGATCGCGGTCTGACGATGGCGGGCCGTTTTCTGTGGCCGCTGCTCGGCTTTGCGCTGGCCGTGGTGCTCTGGTCGCTGGGCGTGCAGGCGCTCGAGCAGCGCACCCCGATCGCCGCAATGTTCGCGCCGCTCGAGACCATGTGCGCGTTCCAGGTCATGGTCACCGGGCCGGATATCTGGCTGCATGTGAGCACGAGCCTGACACGGGTGGCCGTGGGCCTGGGTTTTGCGATCCTGTTCGGCGTGCCGCTGGGGATCCTGGTGGGCATGTCGAAGGCGTTCTCGCAGGCGAGCACGCCGCTGTTCCAGCTGCTGCGCATGGTGTCACCGCTGTCGTGGATGCCGCTGGCCGTGATGGTGCTGGGGGTGGGCGACGCGCCGGTGTACTTCCTGCTGGCATTTGCCGCCGTGTGGCCGCTGATGCTCAGCACCGCCGCCGGCGTGGCGCAGCTCGATCCGAACTGGATGCTGCTGGCGCGTTCGCTGTCGGCCACCCGCTGGGAAGTGATCTGGCGCCTCGTGCTGCCGGGGATCACGGCGCAAATCCTCACCGGTGTGCGGCTGGCGATCGGCATCATCTGGATCGTGCTGGTGCCGGCCGAAATGCTGGGCGTGTCGGCCGGCCTCGGCTACTTCATCCTCGATACGCGTGACCGGCTGGCGTATTCGGAGCTGACGGCGGCCATCATCCTGATCGGCATCCTCGGCTACGCGCTCGATTACGCGGCGCGCTTCGTGCATGCACGCTGGCTGCATGCGCGGCCGGCAGCGCCGTTGAAGTGATCCTGCCCCCCACCCTGGCAAGGTGGGGGCGCCCTGCTACCGGTACGCCGGAGGCTCCGGTATCATGCAGGGATGAATTCCATTCCTTTTTCGCCATTCGTCATCGGGGTCGCCGGTGGCAGCGGCAGTGGCAAGTCCACGGTCTCCCAGCAGGTACTGGCGTCGTTCGGCGCCGACATGGTTTCGATCGTGATGCAGGACGATTACTACCGCGACCAGTCCGACCTGCCTCCCGAAGTGCGCCGCAAGCAGAACTACGATCATCCGCACGCGTTCGACTGGCCGTTGCTGATCCAGCATGTCCAGGCGCTGCGCAATGGCGAGCCGATCGCGATGCCCGAGTACGATTTCACGATCGACAACCGCTCGGACAAGACCATTCCCGTGAAGCCGGCGCCCGTGATCGTGGTCGAAGGGCTGTTTGCCCTGTACGACGCCGATCTGCGCGACATGATGTCGCTGAAGATCTTTGTCGACACGGCGTCCGACGTGCGCTTCATCCGCCGCATGCAGCGCGATATTGCCGAACGCGGCCGTTCACTGGAGAGCATCGTCAGCCAGTACCTGGACACGGTGCGGCCGATGCACAAGCAGTTCATCGAACCCACCAAGCGCAATGCCGACGTGATCCTGCCCCATGGCGCCAACGGCCCGGCGGTCGACATGATCACCACCAAGGTCGCGAGCATCATCGGCCGGTCGAAGCGGCCCTGAACACCTCGCTCAGACGCGCATGTGCTTTTCGACGGTGGCCTGCAGCGCGGATCTGAACCGGGCCAGGTCGCCCGACTTGTGGACATAGTCGACGGCGCCGAGCTGGCGGGCACGCTCGCGGTCGGTGTCGAGATCCGAGTTGGTCAGGATGATCAACGGCACGTCGTACTGCAGCTGGTAACCCCGCATCAGGATCATCGTCTCGAAGCCATCCATCCGGGGCATCTTCAGGTCCATCAGGATCAGGTCGAAATGACGTTGCTTCATCAGGACCAGCGCATCCCAGCCGTCGCGCGCGACATCGACATCGACCCTGCCTTCGAATTTTTCCAGCGCCTGCAACGTGAATTCGGCGTCGAACGGAAGATCTTCGACGACCAGAATGACTTTTTTGGCAGCATTGTCTGTCTTGGTCATTGCACAGTCTGGCTTCCGGTGAATCGCTTCGTGGGGGTCCTGCTGGTCGTCGGCATCATCAATACAGTATAGACGAGCTATTGCCCTGGCGTTGTGCCTTGTCCGGCGGATGTCCCGCCAATCTGAGGCAACTGTTCAGCCCCGCGCTGCCGGCCGCTGCTACGGACCGGCGACCAGGCGATTACGCCCATCCATCTTCGCCTGGTACAACAGGCGGTCCGCAGCTTCGATGGCGGCCAGCGGCGCGCCGCACCTGCCATCGGCCTGGTCGCAGGTATGGACCCCGAGACTGACCGTGACATGGCCGTAGGAACTTCCCTCGTGCGCCAGGCCAAGCGCCTGCACGGCGCACCGGATGTTCTCGGCCACCGCGCGGGCGCCATCGCTGTCGGTATCGGGCAGGATGATGGCGAATTCTTCGCCGCCGTAGCGCGCCGTCAGGTCGGTCGGCCGCCGTGGTCCCGACGCGATCGCGCCCGCAACCCGGCGCAGACAGTCGTCGCCGGCGACGTGGCCATAGCAGTCGTTGAACTTCTTGAAATGGTCGACATCGAGCAGGATCAGCGAAAACGGCAGGCCGCTCCTGCGTCCCCGTTCGTATTCGACGGCCAGCACTTCGTCGAAGCGGCGCCGGTTGGCCAGCCCGGTCAGGGCGTCGACGTCGGCCAGGTGGCGCAGCGATACATTGTGCAGTTCGAGCGCGCTGCGCGCCGCGCGCAATTCGGACTCCAGCGCCTCGCGCACGCGCAACTGGCTGATCATGCGGTGCCCTCCCCAGCCGAGCATGCACACGGCGAACACGACCACGCAGCTCATCTTGATCACGGCCATCCACCAGCCGTCCAGAATTTCGTCCTTCGACTGGGCCGTCGCCACCAGCAGCGGAAAGCCGTCCAGGTGGCGGTAACTGTACAGGCGCTCGACGCCATCGATCCTGGAAGTCATCATCGCCGTGCCGACGGGGCCCGATTTCGAATAGGCCTGGAACACGGGACCGTTGCTGATGCTCGTTCCCACCATCACGGCGTTGAACGGGCGGCGATACAGCAGTGTGCCGTCATCGATGGCCAGGATGATCGTGCCGGTGCGGCCGACGTCGAAGCTGTCGTAGAACTTGCCGAAGTAATCCAGATTGAGCGACGCCATCGCAACGCCGCCGAAACTGCCATCGGGGCGGTTGATCCGGCGCGACACGGGAATCGTCTGGACGCCCGTGGAGCGGCTGAAAATCGGCTTGCCGATGCGCGTGCCCAGGTCGGTATGGGTCATGTGGTAACGGAAAAACTCGCGGTCGATATTGCTGCCCGGTAGCACCGCTGGCAGCGAGGTTGCCAGCCGCATGCCGTCAGCGCCGTAGATGAACAACTCGCGCACTTCTTCGCTGGTGCGCGTGATGCGCGCCATCCGTGCATGCAGGCGCCGTATGTCCACCGGCTGCGTGGTTGACTGCTCGACGCGTTCCACCATCTCCGCCAGCACCGAGTCGGCCACAGTCAGCGAGCGCTCGGCGTGTGATGCCAGCGCGCGTGCCATGTTTTCGGTGCTGATTGCCGTCTGGTCCAGTTCACCCTGGCGCGACGCCCATAAGCTCCACCCATGCAGACCGATCAGCAACAGGCAAAAGCACGCCATCAAAATAATCGACCGCACGACCAGCGGTCTGCGCCGCTCGTCGAGATGTTGCAAGCGGAGCAGGTTGAGATCGGCGGAAGGCGGCATGGCAAGAATGGCAACGAGGGAAAAGAAAGATTCCCGACAGCTTAATAGTTCCTCTTGGAAATGTCTTGCAGATTAGAACGTAAAGCCTCGTTCTGTTCATCGCTTAGATACAGGGCCGGACGGGAGAGCATGGGAACCTGCGCTGATGGTCGCGTGCGCGCAACAGGGACGGATCGAACGATGTGATCTGATACAAACTGATAGAATGTTTCCCGATGGAAATTTACAAATGATTGCACTATTTTTGGACAGCCTGGATGCCTCATAGAATCAATCGGGACCTCTTCCGGTGGCGCGTGCGCGCCTTTGCCAGGCTGATGTCGGCAGTGCTCGTGCTGGCGTTGGTCGTGGCCGTGCCCAGCGCCCTGGTTGCTGCCTACCGGGGCTATCCGCAAGTTGCCCTGATGGACACGATCGCACTGGCGTGGATCCTGGCGATCTGGCGTTTCGACCGCTTGTCGCACACGAGCCGCGTCGTCAATTTCCTGGCCATGCTGTTTTTCGTTGCCGTCGGTTCAATCGTCTCCGTTGGCGCAGTCGGCCTTTGCTACCTTCTTGCGATACCCGTCATCGCCGTGATCCTGCTGGGACAGCGCGCGGCGTATGTCACGATCGGGACCGGCGCCCTGGCCATGATCGTGCTCGGCCTGGCCGGCTACAGCGAGCTGACCATGGGCGACCTCGCGAACGACTCGCCCGTGGGCGTGCTGCTTTTTGCGCTCAACTATGCATGCGTCGGCGCGCTGGGCACGCTGACGGCGGGCAGCGTGCTCAAGGGCTTGTCGCGCTCGCTGAACAAGGCTGACGAAGTCTCCGCGTCCCTCGAGCAGGAACGCACCACACTGCGCGCGGTCAATCAGGAACGCCGACTGACCTCGGCAGCGCTGGCGGGCCTGCATGACATGGTGCTGATCGTCCAGGCAATTCCCGGAAAAACCTCGCATCAGCCGATCATCTTCGCGAACGCCGCGTTCGAGCGCCACAGCGGTTATCGCATCGACGAAATCATCGGGCAAAGCCTGCAAGCGCTGCACGGCCCGGAAACCAGCACCGAAACCGTTGCTGCCCTGTCGGATGCGATGGCGCGTTACGAGCCCGCATCGGCGCAGCTGGTCAACTACACGAAAGCAGGCGAGCCGCGCTGGGTGGAAGTCGATATCGTGCCGTTCGCCGGCGAAGGCGGTCCGATCACGCACTGGGTGGCCGTCGGCCGCGATATTACCGAGAAGCGCCAGTCCGCCGAATCGATCCGCAAGCTGGCGTTTTACGACGTGCTGACCGAACTGCCGAACCGCCGGTTGCTGATGGAGCGCCTGGGTACCCTGGTCGACAAGGCGCAGCGCGGCGACGGCATCGGGGCCGTGCTGTATCTCGACCTGGACAACTTCAAGAGCGTCAACGATGCGCGCGGCCATGCGACCGGGGACGCCCTGCTGAAACACGTGGCCGGCATCCTGCGCGATACCGTCCACCGGCGCGACACCGTGGCGCGTCTCGGCGGCGACGAATTCGTCGTGCTGGCTGAGGATCTTGGCGACGACGCCAGCGCGGCCACCGCCGCTGCGGTGGCGTTGGCCGAGCGCGTCGGCACTGCCCTGCGCCGACCCATCGACATCGATGGCCAGGTCTACCAGTCGTCGGGAAGCGTGGGCATTTCGCTGCCGACCCGGCTCGAGCAGACCGCCCAGGACCTGCTGCGCGAAGCCGATACGGCGATGTACCATGCCAAGGCCGCAGGCCGCAACGGCGCGGCCCTGTTCGAGACGACCATGCTGGCCGCTGCCGAAAATACACTGATGCTCGAACGCGACCTGGGCAATGCCCTCGACAACGACGAGTTCGCGCTGCACCTGCAGCTGCAGGTCAGCCCCGACGGCCAGCCGATCGGCGCCGAATCGCTGCTGCGCTGGCGCCGTGCCGACGGCGTGCTGGTGCCACCCGACGTGTTCATTCCGATCGCCGAAAAAACCGGCCTGATCGTCCCGCTGGGAACCTGGGTGCTGCGGCAGGCATGCCTGTCCTGGCTGCGCCTGTCGCGCGCCGGCCACGCGCTGCCGCTGTCGGTCAACGTCAGCCCGCGCCAGTTCCAGCAAGCCGACTTCGTCGACGTGGTGCGCTCGATCCTCGCCGAGACGGGCGTGCCCGCCACCCAGCTGATCTTCGAGCTGACCGAAGGCCTGCTGGTCGAGAACATGGACGCCACCGTCGCCCGAATGCATGTGCTGGCCGAACTGGGCATCCGGTTCTCGATCGACGACTTCGGCACCGGCTACTCGAGCCTGGCCTACCTGCAGAAAATGCCGTTGTACGAACTGAAGATCGACAAGGGCTTCATGCGCGACATGCCGCACGACGTGAATGGCACGGCGCTGGTCAAGTCCATCCTCGCCATGGCCGGCCAGCTTGGCCTGCGCGTCGTCGCCGAAGGCATCGAAACCCGCGAGCAGGCGCAGTTTCTCGCGTCGCACGGCAAACCGTGCATGCAGGGCTTCCTGTTCTGCCGCCCGATGCCACTGGGCGAACTGATCAGCCAACTCGAAGCCGCCGCCTGAACGGCGCACCGACCTTTCATCAGAACATCAGCAACACCGTCACCGTGTCGCGGTAGTCGCCCGGCGTCGGGGCGCGCTGACTTGGCACGATCCCGTACATCATGACGTTCTGCGCGCTGCCGGTGCCGGTGCCGCTGTAGACCGTGGTGCCGGCCGTGCCGTCGCCCCAGGCCGCGCCGTCGGGTGTCGATGAAATCCGGTAGCCGATCGTCTCGCCGGTCACGCTGTTCTTCATCGTGCGCGCCCCCGGATTGTTCGACACACCGCCGTTCAGCGCAATCTGGTAGGTGCTGTCGGCCGTGCAGGCCACGCTCAACGGCGCACTGATGCGCTGGTCGTTGATCGGGCTGCCGCTGGCAAAGGCCAGGTTGCTGGTACTGATCAGACAATTATTGACCGCCGTGGCGCGTGCCTGGAACGAGAATGCCGCGCTGGCGCCGGCCGTGCACGGCACGCTGCCGAAGCCGTACTGCACGGTGCCGTGGCCGGCGAAGCTGGCGCCATACACCGTGTCGGCATTGCCAACCGTGGCCACGCCTACCAGACTCGCCGCCGGAATTTTTCCGTACACGGTGAAGCTGCGCGTCACCCCGCCCAATCCCAGCAAGCCTGCCAGTGTTGCGGTGATCGGCCTGGCGCCGATGGTGCTGGCGGTGCTGCCCCAGATCTTGGCCGCCGTGTACGAGCTGTCGGTGTAGAGGTTATACGACAGGCGGTTGCTGCCGTTGAGCAGGTAGCGCGGGGCGCCCGTGCCGCCGCCCGGGCCCACGCCCAGGTTGACGCAGACGTTCGCCGCTGGCAGCAGCAGTTGGTTGGACCCGATAGTCCAGTAGCAGGTCACGGTCAGCGTGCCGCTGGCGGTCACGTCGCTGCCCACGATCGGGCTGACCACGCCGAAGTCGACATCGGTCATCGCGGCCACGCAGTTGTCGGCGCGCGCCGCGGTAGCGGCCAGCAACCACAGCGTGACAGTCATCAGGATCAGGCGGCACAGGCGTGGCGCGCGTGGGCGGCAGATTGCGATCATTTGGTCATTCTCCTTGCAGGGGCTGGCAAACCAGCGGTCCGATCACGGGCAGTTCGCCCGCCACCGGCTTGTAGTCGAAACGCACTTCGCACCCATCCTTGCCGCTGCCGATGCGCACGCGGTTCTGTGCGCGCAAGCCTTCGATGAACAGCACGCCATCGTACCCGACCATCGCCGTCAGTTCGCTGCCGTCCAGGCGCGCCAGCGTGCCGACGTCGGGCACCGTGCCATCGGCGCGCACCAGCGTGAGCGTTGCGGCCGCATAGCGCTCGATCGCGAAGCGCGCCACCACGCCGGCATTCTGACGCGGCACGATCTCGATGACCGTGTGCGGGATGCGGGTGTCGGATGGCAGCGACGACGGGTCGATCGCAATCCGGCTCGTGGCGTACGGTTGCAGGTCGGGCACCAGCAGGCGCCCGTTGCGGTCGGTGCGACCGATCGGGCGATTGTCCTGCAGCACCGGCAGGTCGGGCGCGCCGCCCGAGACGAGCGCGAAACCGCGCCCGACATTGCGCGCCGTGATCAGCGCGCCATCCATCGCGACAACCGCGCCGCTGACATCCAGGCTCGTGTTGCGGCTCTCGCCCACGCGCTGCGTCGACACGATCGCGCGGCCGTGCGCGCCAAGGTATTGCAGCTGGGCCTGGTCGTAGCGTTGCGGGCCGGTCTTGCCCGCCTGGACGGCCCACCCGAGGCCACCGTCGAAGTCCGGCGCGCGCCCCATCGATACCGACGCCACCTGCTCGCCGCGCTGGCGCCCCGCATTGGTGTTGACCGCCACGCGCGAATCGAAGGCCATGCTGAAGGTGGCCGTGATGCCCCGCTCGGCACGCCGCTCGAGATCCTGGAATGCGCCCAGGCTGAAGTAGCCGCGCAGGCCGACGCTGCGCGACCAGGCCAGCGACACGGTGCGCGTCACCAGAGCCGGGGTCGGGGTCAGGGCCGGCGCAGTCAACCTGGTCAACGGATTGCCAAACGGATCGAGCACCGGCGCGACGCCCGCCACCAGCGGCGTGCGCAGCTGAATCAGGTTCATGCTGAAGCTGTTGCCGCCGAATGCCGTGCTGATGCTGGCCCGGTCGAGCGCGCGCGGCACCGGCGTGCCTTCGAGCGTGCCCAGGTCGCCGAAGCCGGCGCTGGCGCGGATCGATTGCAGGTCGAGCGCGAAGCGCGGCGACACGTACTGGTACCCGAGCGTGGCTTGCCAGCCCCGGTAGCGGCCGGCACTGGCCGCCAGTGCGCCGCTGGCCACGCCGGCGCCCGGCACGCGCGCAAGCACGCCGCCGCCGAGCAGCACCTGGCCGCTGCCGGCTTCGGCATGCCCTTCCAGCGTCAGGCGATCAGTCCAGCCATGGCGTATCGAACCCACTGCCGCCGGACCGCCGTAGCGGAAGGATGCCACGCCGTAATCGCGCCGCAGCGCGCCAAGGGAAACGGCGAAATCGGTCAGGCCGCGCGCCAGCAGGCGGGTGTCGACGTACAGCGGCAGCGTGGTGGCGACTTCGCGCCCCAGCGCATCGCGCGTGATGACGGTGGCCTGGCCGGCGCCGTTCAGGCCCGCCACCTGGTCGACCACGAACGGGCCGGTCGGCACGCTGGTGCTGAACTGGCGCACATTGTTGACGAACAGGTCCACGCTCGTGGGGACGACTGCCGAACCGGCAATCGAGGCCACCGGATAGGTCACCAGGTCCGGACGCAGCTCGAAGTTGCGGCGCCACTCGATGCCGCCCAGGCGCAGCGCGCGCGACCAGCTCAGCGCCGGGGTGACGGTGTCGCCCAGTTGCACGGTGGTCAAGCGGTCCTGGTTGGCGTAAGTCCAGGTGGTGTCGTAGCGCGTGTAGCCGCGCTCTTCGCCGCGCAGGATGGCCGCGCCGGTGCTGCTCAAGCTGCCGCGCGGATCGAAATAACGCAGATCGAGATTGCTGGCCACCGAGCCGCCGCTGCTCTGGGCGAACACGTTGTAGTTCAGGAGCATGCCGCGGCTGGCCTGGCCAGCACCGCTGGCGCGCACCGTGCGCGCGCTGATCACGCGCGCGACGCGCAGGCGATCCGACAGGGTCAGCGCCAGCGTCTGGGCGGCGCTGTCGTAGCGCCAGCTCATGCCGTCGATCTCGTCGAGCAGAAAATCGGCGCGGTCGGCCACGCCAAAGCGCGCCGGGTCCAGGCCCAGTTCGCGCAGGCTCTCGACCGTCATGCGCAGGCTGGCGCCCTGCTGCATTACGGAGACGAGCAGGCCCGTGGGCTGGCCGTCGATCGACACGTCCAGATAGAGTTCGGTGGGTTGGGCCGCCACCAGGCCGGCCTGCGCGTCGAGCGCGGCCAGCGAGGCCGACGCCGGGGCGGCGGCCACCATGGCGGCCGCTGCCGCGATGGGTGTGAAAGGTGTGATGGCGAGGGCCAGCAGGCAGGTGGGCAGGGACGACGACCGCAGGGCCCGCCACGCCCGGTGGCGCGTGTGCATGGCTGCCCCGGGCGTCAGTCGCGCGCGACGGCCGCCTTGGCGGACTGCGGCTTGGCGTTGACGTTGGTGGCGATGGCGAGCGGCGCCGGCAGTGCACCGGCGACGTCGGCGGGCAAGGCCCACTCGCGCGTGCGACCTGGCAGTGCGTAACCCAGCAAGCCTTTGCTGAGCACGACGTCGCGGCTGCCGACCGTCACGCTGGTGGCGCCGATCTGCGCATGCAGCGCGCCGGTATTGCGGGCGCGCAGATGCCAGGCGCCGGCGCGCTGGAAGGTGCTCCATTCGAGCTGCGGGGCAGCTTGGGTATCGCTTGGCAGCACGAACGCCGGGACCGAATACTGCAGGCGGATCGCGACATTGGCCTGCTGGGGATCGCCACGTGGCAGTTCATCGATCAGGATGCGGTAGGTCTGTTCGGCGCCGCCCGGTGTCGAAGGGTTACCGACTGCGGTGCCGGCGCGGCGCACGAGGCGGATCGTCTGGGCGCTCTTGCCCGCGATCTCGATGATCGGCGGGCTGGCCACGAGCTGCGTGGTCGGGGTCAGGGCGTCGATGCCGTCACGCTGGTCCCAGGCATACACCCGGACCTGGCCGTACAGCGGCGTGTCGCCATTGTTCTGCAACTGGATGCCGGCCGAATTCTGGCCGGGCTGGAAGCTGATCGACACCGGTGAAATCTGCAGGTTGGCGCCGTACGCCGCCGTACCGGAACACAGTGCCGCCGCCAGCGCGATGGAGAAGAAACCCCGCATGCACGACTCCGATCAGAAATAGATGGTCGCGGTGATCGTCGATTTGTAGTTGTCCGGCGTCGGCGACTTCTGGACCGGGATTTCACCGTACACGGTCAGCGTCTGCGCATTGCCGGTACCGGTGCCGGCCAGCGTGTCGGTGCCCTGGGTATTGCCCCACAGGCCTGAACCGGCGTTGCGATACAGGTTGACGGCGACGGTGTCGACGTTCGCGCCGGTGCCGCTCAAAAAGCGCGTGGTGCCGGCCGAACCGGCGCCGGTGCCGGCGTCCAGGCCCACGTTGTAAGGCGTGGTGTTGGTGCAGGTCACATTGATGTTCGACGAGCCGGTGATCGCCGAGGTGATGACACCGGTCTGGCCGAAGTCGATGCCGTTGGCGGCGATGGTGCAGTCGGCCACGACGCGCATCGTGACGTCGAAGGTGCTGCTCTTGCTCTTGGAGTACACCGCGGCGCCCGTGGTGAAAGGCATGACAGCAGCCAGGACAGCAGCCAGGACACGGATACGTTTTGGGGTAGTCATCATCATATTCTCCAGATTCAAGGGCGCTGTCACCGCGACGCGCATCGTCTTGCTCAACTCAGAAAATATGATACATGTGTTTCCATGAGGAATCAAAGCGCTTTTTTCAATTCTGCTGAATCTGCGCGATTTGCTGGTTTTTTGCAACACTCGTTGCATCGTTGTCATCCAGCAACGGATTTAATCCTCCGGTTCGGCCCAGGATCGTGCATGCGCAACGGCCCGCGCCCAGCGCGCCATCAGCGCCGCGCGGCGCTCGGCCGCCATCCGGGGCTCGAAACAGGTGTCGACCTGCCACTGGTGTTCGAGTGTTGCAGGCGACTCCCAGACACCGCACGCGAGGCCTGCAAGCCAGGCGGCGCCCAGCGCCGTTGTTTCGGTCACGCGCGGGCGCACCACGGGGATGCCGAGCAGGTCTGCCTGGAATTGCATCAGCAGGTCGTTGCGCGCCGCCCCGCCATCGGCGCGCAGTTCGGTGACGGCGCACGCGGCGTCCTTCTGCATGGCCGTCAGGAGTTCGGCGCTCTGGTAGGCGATGGCCTCGAGCGCGGCGCGCGCGATGTGGGCGGCGGTCGTGCCGCGCGTCATGCCGAGGATGGTGGCGCGGGCGTATGGATCCCAGTGCGGCGCGCCCAGGCCGGTAAATGCCGGCACCAGCATCACGCCGCCGCTATCGGGCACGCTCGTGGACAGCGCCTCGACCTCGCGCGACTGGCGGATGATGCCCAGGCCATCGCGTAACCACTGCACCGTGGCGCCACCCATGAAGACGCTGCCTTCGAGCAGGTAGTCGGTGCGCCCGTCAATTGTCCAGCCAACGGTCGACAGCAGGCGGTGATGCGATACCGGTGGCGTTGCGCCGGCATGCATCAGCATGAAGCAGCCGGTACCATAGGTATTCTTGACCATGCCCTTGCGATGGCACGCCTGGCCGAAGGTGGCTGCCTGCTGGTCGCCGGCAATGCCGGCAATCGGGATCGGGTGGCCGAACCACTCGGCGGCGGCATGCCCGACCAGGCCGCTGCTGGGCACGATCTCGGGCAGCACCGCGCGCGGGATGTCGAACAGCGCCAGCAAGGCGTCATCCCAGGCCAGCGTGTGGATGTTGAAGAGCATCGTGCGCGCAGCATTGCTGGTATCGGTCACGTGGCGCCCGCACAGGCGGTAGACCAGATAGCTGTCGACGGTGCCAAAGGCCAGCTCGCCCCGCTCGGCGCGCTGGCGGGCGCCCGGGACGTGGTCGAGCAACCATTGCAGCTTGGTAGCGGAAAAATACGCGTCCAGTTCCAGACCCGTCAGCTCGGCGATCATGGCCGCCCTGCCCGCCTCGCGCAGCCGGTCGCAGGCACCGGCCGTGCGCCGGTCTTGCCAGACGATGGCGTTGGCCACGGGTTCGCCGGTCACGCGGTCCCACAGTAGCGTCGTTTCACGCTGGTTAGCGATGCCGATCGCGGCGATGCGCGCAGGGTCGACGCCGCTGTCGGTCAGCGCGGCGCGCGCGCAGGCGAGCTGGCTGGCCCAGATGTCCGCCGGATCGTGCTCGACCCAGCCGGGTTGCGGGAAATGCTGGGGAAATTCGCGCTGGCAGCTGGCCACGGCCACGCCGGCATCGTCGAACACGATCGCACGCGAACTGGTGGTGCCCTGGTCGAGGGCGAGGATGTAGTGGGTCAATGCGGTCTCCGGAACGACCGGGGAAAACGCGCACCGAGCGGTGCGCGTCATGAATTATGTGTAAAGCAGGCCGATAGGCCGGATTCTGTGTAATGCCACCTTGCGGCGACACTTGGACAATCATTCCTCTAGGCGCTGAATTACTCCAGCGCTCAAGCTTCCTACCCGCACGCTCCGCGAGCAACATCAACGCGTGCCTATTTGGAATTGCTCCGAGTGGAGGTTACCGCGTTTCACCGTAACTAAATACGCTCGTCTCTGTGGCCCTATTCCTCGCCTTGTACCACTGGCTTGCGCCAGCGGATTTCGGCGGACGGCCGTTAACCGTCACCCTGCTCTATGGAGTCCGGACCTTCCTCCCGTCCACGACCTTGCGGCGTGGACCAGCGACTGCCTGGCCTGCTTCACGGGGCGTATTGTACCCGATATCTGACGGGGATTTCGCGGGCTCTGGCAAGCCTGGGTACCCTACCATGTCAGTACGAAGCCTGGATCGCTGTCGTTTCACCACCTTCTCCCATATTCACCCTATTTGCATGTCGGCATTTATTACACTTTTTTAAAATGTTCAAGAATCATTTTCCCAAGCCATTGAATGAAAAGCACATTGCTTCATGGTGCGGATATTGCTAATGGCCTCGTGTCATTCAAATCTTAGGAAATTATAGTGAAATTCAACATATCGAGCATGGTGACTGCAGTTTTGATTGCTTTTAGCAGCACAGCATCCGCCATTCCAATCCTGAACTTCGAAGGTTCACAAAACGGCGCCTTGATTGAAAACTTTTACAACGGCGGCACGGACAGCTTTGGCAATCGTGGTGGCGACTACGGCGTTACTTTCGAGGGCGGTATCATCAAAGTCGAACATGGTCTTACTTATCTTACGGGAGTGACAAAAATTTCCGTGGCAGGCGGCTTCGCTGACGGCGTATCGTTCAACTATTCGACACGTCAGCCCCTCGGCAATCACTACGGCGATGGGGACTTCCTGGTTTACTACTCGTCAATCCAGAACGACACTCATGGAGCACAGTTCCTTGGTAATACGGGGACAGGCTTCTGTGAAACTCTGCCTGGACAGTTCTGCCTTTTCCGCGGCGCACGAATCCAGGATATTGGCATGGTGCTCGGCAGCTTCACATTTGATCCCACTGCAGCGATCGATACCATCTACTTCGGCAATTTGACGCCGCCTGCCAACCAGTGGGCATTAGGGGCGGACATACCTGGCTACCAGCTACCAGAGCCGGGCACGCTGGCGTTGATTGGCTTGGGTTTTCTTGGTCTCGCGTCACGACATTCGAGGCGTTCAGCGAAACGGTATCAAGCTGGTCAAACCGCAGCCTGATACCCGCATCGATGTTCGGATCGACATCGCCAGGTCACGCTGCGATGATGGATCACCGTACCAGTACCGCTGTTTATGAAATTTCATGTCGCCATTTCAAAAGCCGTGCTCGTACTGGTCACATAAAATGCCTTGAAAGCTACTTCAAGGACGATCCCCACCATGACGCACCCTTCCCGCACCGGCGGCCAGATCCTGGTCGATGCCCTTTCCATTCACGGCGTCGATACCGCCTTCGGTGTCCCGGGTGAAAGCTACCTGGACGTGCTCGACGCGCTGCACGATTCGAACATCCGGTTCGTGATCAATCGCCAGGAAGGGGGCGCGGCGTTCATGGCCGAGGCTTACGGCAAGCTCACCGGCAAGCCGGGCATTTGCTTCGTCACGCGCGGGCCGGGCGCCACCAATGCATCGATCGGCGTGCACACGGCGTACCAGGATTCCACGCCGATGATCCTGTTCATCGGCCAGGTCGGTAACGATTTCGTCGACCGCGAAGCGTTCCAGGAAATCGACTACCGCCGCATGTATGGGCAGATGGCCAAGTGGGTCGCCCAGATCGACCGCGCCGACCGCATCCCCGAATACCTGGCACGCGCGTTCCAGGTCGCCACCAGCGGCCGCCCGGGTCCGGTGGTGCTGGCGCTGCCCGAAGACATGCTGGTCTCGCTGGCGGAAGTTGCCGACACGCGCGCCTATACGCCAGCGCACGGCGCGCCATCAAGCGACCAGATCGCGCAACTGCGCACGATGCTGGCCGAGGCCGAGCGTCCGGTCGTGCTACTCGGCGGCGGCACCTGGACCGCGCAAGCCTGCGCCGACCTGACGCAGTTCGCCGAGCGCAATCACCTGCCGGTGGGCTGCACGTTCCGCTTCCAGGACCTGCTCGACAACGCGCACCCGAACTACATCGGCGACGTGGGCATCGGCATCAATCCGAAGCTGGCCGCGCGCGTGAAAGACGCCGACCTGGTCATCGCCATCGGCCCGCGCCTGGGTGAAATGACGACCGGCGGCTACACCTTGCTGGCCGCGCCCGTGCCGGCCCAGCGCCTGGTGCACATCCATCCCGATCCCGAAGAACTGGGCAGCGTCTACCAGGGCGAACTGATGATCGCGGCCGGCATGCCGCAGGCGTGCGCCATGCTCGCCGCGATGGACCCGGTCGAGGCCACCTGGTACGACAGCGTGACGCAGGCCAGGCTTGAGCTGGCCGCGTGGCAGGCGCAGCCTGCCCTGCTGCGCGAAGGCGTCCCGCTCGACCTGTGGCAAGTGGTGCAGGATCTGCAAAGCGCCCTGCCGGCGGACGCGATCATCACCAACGGCGCCGGCAACTACGCCTCGTGGGCGCACCGCTTCTACCGCTATGGCGGCATGCGCACCCAGCTGGCGCCGACCAATGGCGCGATGGGGTATGCGGTGCCAAGCGGCGTCGCGGCCAAGATCGTGCATCCCGAGCGCGCCGTGGTGACCTTTGCCGGCGACGGCGAATTCATGATGACTGGCCAGGAACTGGCCACCGCCGTGCAGTACGGTGCCGGCGTCGTGATCCTGGTCTTCAACAACAATATGTTCGGCACGATCCGCATGCACCAGGAGCGCACCTATCCGGGCCGCGTGTCGGGCACGAACCTGCACAATCCGGATTTCGCGGCGCTGGCGCGTGCCTATGGCGGCCATGGTGAAGTGGTCGACCAGACCGCCGACTTTGCACCGGCCCTGGCGCGCGCGCTGGCCTACACGGCGCAGGAACAGCTGCCAGCCGTGATCGAGCTGCGTTACGACGGCAATCTGATCACGCCGAACGCCACGCTCGAGATGATGCGTGCACAGGCCGAGGCCGCAAAAGGAGCACGCTAGCGCGCAAAGCGGGAACGTATTGCTGCTCTGGTAAAATATTCGCACGTTTTTTCATCGCCGGCCCCGCCGGCGTTCGCACGAAGTCCCCCACCAGACACTATGTTCAGCTTCTTCAAAAGAAAGAAAGCGCCCGATACCCCGGCGCCGGAACCTGTTGTACCTGCTGCACCCGCGACGCCCGCGGCGCCTGCCGCCAGGCCGGCGCCCCCGGCGCCTGTCGTGGCCAAGCCCGATATCAAAAAGGACGTCAAGCCCGAGGTCAAGCCTGACCTCAAGACCGAGGTCAGCGTGCTGCACGAAGGCAGCAACCTGTTCCCGGAAACCGCCGAGCGCCCCACCACCGAGCTGGAAAAGAAGCAATCGTGGATGGCGCGCCTTAAGGCCGGCCTGTCCAAGACCTCGAGCAATCTGTCGCTGCTGTTCGTCGGTGCGCGCATCGACGAAGACCTGTACGACGAACTCGAAGCGGCGCTGCTGATGTCCGACGCCGGCATCGGCGCCACCGAACACCTGCTCACCGAACTGCGCCGCAAGGTCAAGGAAGACAAGCTGCTCGACGCGCCCGCCGTCAAGACGGCGCTCAAGAGCCTGATGATCGAGATGCTGCTGCCATTGCAAAAGCCGCTCGAACTGGGCCGCCATGACCCGTTGGTGATGATGATCGCGGGCGTGAACGGCGCCGGCAAGACCACCACCATCGGCAAGCTGGCCAAGCACATGCAAAGCTTCGACCAGTCGGTGCTGCTGGCTGCGGGCGACACGTTCCGCGCCGCCGCGCGCGAGCAATTGATGGTCTGGGGCCAGCGCAACAACGTGACCGTGATTTCGCAGCAGTCGGGCGATCCGGCCGCTGTCGCCTTTGATGCGGTCCAGTCGGGCAAGGCGCGTGGCACCGATGTCGTCATGATCGACACGGCCGGCCGCCTGCCAACCCAACTGCACCTGATGGAAGAGCTGAAAAAGATCAAGCGCGTGATCGGCAAGGGCATGGCGGGTGCACCCCATGAAATCCTGCTCGTCATCGACGGCAACACGGGCCAGAACGCGCTGGCGCAGGTCAAGGCGTTTGACGATGCGCTGGGGCTGACGGGCCTGGTCGTCACCAAGCTCGACGGCACCGCCAAGGGTGGCGTGCTGGCCGCGATCGCGCAGAACCGCCCGATTCCCGTGTACTTCATCGGCGTGGGCGAAAAGCTGGAAGACCTGCAGCCATTCAATGCCGAAGAATTCGTCGACGCGCTGCTCGGCTGAGCGGCTGATCGAACAAGGACACCATGATTGCATTCCAGTCAGTATCGAAGCAGTACACCCACGGCGACGCGCAGGGCAGCTACGCGCTGCACGACGTCACGCTCGCCATCGGCAAGGGCGAGCTGGTCTATCTGGCGGGCCCATCGGGCGCGGGCAAGTCGACCCTCATGAAAATGGTCGCCGGCGTCGAGCGGCCCACCAGCGGCAAGGTGATCGTCAGCGGGCATGACGTCGGGCGCATCAAGCCGGCCGGGATTCCTTTCCTGCGCCGCAATATCGGCATCATCTTCCAGCAACAGCGCCTGCTCAACGACCGCAATATCCTGGCCAATACGATGCTGCCGATGCTGGTGACCGGTGCGCGCACGGCCGAAGCCGAGCAGCGCGCCCGCGCGGCGCTCGACAAGGTCGGCCTGCTCGACCGCGCCCGCGCGATGCCGCTCGAACTGTCCGGCGGCGAGCAGCAGCGCGTGGCCGTGGCCCGTGCGATCGTCAACCGCCCGCAGATCATCCTGGCCGACGAACCCACCGCCAACCTCGACCGCGTCGCGGCCGACAAGGTGCTCGATGCGCTGCGCTCGTTCCATGCGGTGGGCGTCACGTGCGTGATCTCGACCCACGACGATTACGTGCTGGAGCGCGCCGAGCGCGTCATCCGCCTGGAAAATGGCCAACTGGTCGGAGGTGCAGCATGAGCCCGTGGTTGCGCCAGCACCGTTTCGCCCTGGTGGCCGCGCTGTCGACCGTGCGCAAGTCGCCCGGCAGCTTCCTGTTCAACGTGCTCGTCGTCGCGCTGGCGCTCACGCTGCCGTTCGCCGGCCTGACTCTGCTCGACAATGTACGGCCGCTGTCCGAGCAGTTATCGGTCGACCCCGAGATCAGTCTGTTCATGCGCGAGGATGTCAGTCGGCCCGATGCACAGGCCTTGCTGCCGCAGATTCGCCAGATCGTCGCACAGGGCAAGGGCGAAGTCATGTTCGTGCCGCGCGAAGAAGCGCTGGAATCGCTCAAGGCCCGCAGCAGCCTGGGCGGCGTGCTGGAAACGCTCGGCGAGAACCCGCTGCCGGACAGTTACGTGATGAAGCTGGGCGGCTTTGCCAGCGCCGGCGCCGCGGCGCAGGTCGACGCCATCACCGAGCGCCTGCGCGCCCTGCCCGGCGTCGAGACGGTGCAGGTCGACTCGGCCTGGGTCAAGCGCCTGGCCGCGCTGCTGGGCATCCTGCGCCTGGCCCTGCTGCTGCTGGCCGGTACACTCGGCATCGTCGTCATCGCGGTGGTGTTCAATACCATTCGCCTGCAGGTGCTGACGCAGAAAGAAGAAATCTCCGTTTCGCAACTGCTGGGCGCGACCAATGACTTCATCCACCGCCCGTTCTTCTATACGGGCGCCCTGCTCGGCCTGTGCGCCGGCGGCGTGGCCCTGGGCGTGGTGGCGCTGGCCTTGCACCCGCTGAATGGCGCCATTGCCGAATTTGCGCGGCTGTACGGCTCACAATTCCAGCTGATGACGCTGGGCGGGCTGGAAATTGCCGGCTTGCTGGCAGTGAGTGCCGGCCTGGGCCTGATCGGCGCCATGCTGTCGGTACGGCGTCACCTGGCGCGGGGGCGCTGACAGCGCTACAGGGGTGACGGCAGCGGCACTCCTACAATATTGCTGAATAAAAAAGATTGATTCAGGGTGTTGAAAACGCCGGAAGTGGCACCACTTCCAGAGCAGGGCGAGGCGGCCGTTGCGCTGCCTCCCCAATTACCTGGCCGTCGGAATGCGCCGCAGTGCGCCCATACTCCTACGGTCACGTCGTACTTCCCTACGCTGTCTTGCGTAGAACTCCTACAGGCCGTCCCAGTCGTACGTGCGCCATTCAACAGAGATCTTGTCTGTCGCGCCTTACTCTGAACCTGTACGCGATTTCCAGTGTTTATCGGCTCGGTTCTGAGCTGAATCAAACGAATATTCAAGTGCTGTTCTACAGTAAGTTTGCTTGCGGATTTAATTCCTATGGGCAATACTTTGGACAGTCTTAAGTTCTGGCCACGTTCTGGCACTCTCTTTGGGGGAGTGCTAATATATGGTCCAAGGCAATCAAATTTCAAGCAAAAGTATCCGCATGACGAAGCGATGTTCGCTTCAGGATGGCGTCACCGGCATGAGGCCGAGGCCCGTCAGGATGCAGCAAGATTACTAAAAGGGAAATAAACATGTCCGCACAATCCGCATTGGTCCCGACCGGCAATCGTGCTCTGGGACTAGGTTTCACCGGCAATCTCGGCAATATCGATGCGTATATCTCGGCAGTGAACCGCCTGCCGATGCTGACGCACGAAGAAGAGATGTCGCTGGCAAAGCGGCTGCGCGACGATAACGATCTCGACGCAGCGCAAAAGATGGTGCTGTCGCACCTGCGCCTGGTGGTGTCGATCGCGCGTGGCTATCTGGGCTACGGCCTGCCACACGCCGACCTGATCCAGGAAGGCAATATCGGCCTGATGAAGGCAGTCAAGCGTTTCGACCCGAACCAGGGCGTGCGCCTGGTGTCGTACGCGATGCACTGGATCAAGGCCGAGATGCATGAGTACATTCTCAAGAACTGGCGCTTGGTAAAGGTTGCGACGACCAAGGCGCAGCGCAAGCTGTTCTTTAACCTGCGCAGCAACAAAGTGGGCCTGGACGCGATGTCGCCGGGTCAGGTCGATGATCTGGCCAAGCTGCTTGGCGTCAAGCGTGAAGAAGTGATCGAGATGGAAACCCGTCTGTCGGGCCGCGATATCGCGCTCGAGTCGCCAACCGACGACGAAGACGACAAGTTTTCGCCGATCGCCTACCTGTCGTCGGAGCAGCAAGAGCCGACCAAGGTGCTCGAAGCGCAGCAAGTCACGCGCCTGCAGTCCGAAGGCCTGGAATCGGCGCTTGGCAAGCTGGATCCACGTTCGCGCCGCATCATCGAAGCGCGCTGGCTGGCCAACGACGACGGTTCGGGTGCCACACTGCACACGCTGGCGGAAGAATTCAGCGTGTCAGCCGAGCGGATTCGCCAGATCGAGTCGGCGGCACTCAAAAAGATGAAGGGTGCGCTGACGGCGTTTGTCTGAGCCGCTCTGCTATCTCCCAAACCCCGCTTCGGCGGGGTTTTTTCTTATCCGGCTTTGCGCTTTTCGACCCGGCCTTGGCGGATTTTTGTTCCGTTGAACGCGTGGGCGGCATAGCCGCCCACCCTACGGTATTTTTGTAGGGTGGACGGGTTCCCCGTCCACGCGTTCAACAACACGTGGCCGCCACGAAACCGGGGTAACTTGAACGCGTGAAGCCGCAGCCAACACGTTTGTCGTCCATTGGCTAGAATGGTTCTTCTGACACGTCAGCTCAAGGAAACGCCATGCCTGATTCAACGCCGTATGTTCCACCAACTGTCTGGACCCCGCCCGCCACCCCGGGCGGCGCCTTTGCCAATATCAATCGCCCGGTCGCCGGACCGACGCACGACCAGGCGCTGCCGGTAGGCGAGCATCCGCTGCAACTGTATTCGCTGGCCACGCCCAATGGCGTGAAGGTCTCGATCATGCTCGAAGAACTGCTGGCCGCCGGCCATGCGGGCGCCGAGTACGATGCCTGGCTGATCCGTATTAACGAAGGCATGCAGTTCTCGAGCGGCTTCGTCGATGCCAACCCGAATTCGAAGATCCCTGCCCTGGTCGACCGCAGTGGCGCTGAGCCCGTGCGCGTGTTCGAATCGGGTGCGATCCTGGTGTACCTGGCCGAAAAGTTCGATGCGTTTCTGCCGAAAGATGGCGTAGCGCGCACCGAAACGATGAACTGGCTGTTCTGGCAGATGGGTTCGGCGCCATTCATGGGCGGCGGCTTCGGCCACTTCTACGCGTATGCGCCGGAAAAGCTGCAATACCCGATCGACCGCTACGCGATGGAAACCAAGCGCCAGCTCGACGTGCTGGATCGCCATCTGGCCGACAACCGCTACATGGCCGGCGACGAGTACACGATCGCCGACATGGCCATCTGGCCCTGGTATGGCGGCATGGTGCTCGGTCAGCTGTATGACGCGGCCACGTTCTTGTCAGTGCACGAATACAAGCACGTCAAGCGCTGGGCCGATGCGATCGCGGCGCGGCCCGCCGTGATACGCGGACGCAAGGTCAACCGCTCGTTCGGACCGGCGGAAGACCAGGTGCTCGAACGCCACAGCGCTGCCGACCTCGACTGATCGCCCTTCCCTGGGCATGCTCCGCTGCATGCCCAGTCACCGTGCGCGCCTTGCCTCATGATCCGGGCGCGCGCTGCGTGTCCTGACGCTGCGTCGCACGTGCCTTGTGTTGCTCCCACCGGGCAGCCGGCAGGCGCGCATCTTGCAGCGCGCTGGCCCGTGTGTCATGGTAATACGGCACGTCGGCCCATGCCACTTCGACCACGACTTCACGGACATCAGACAATTGTTGCGTTTCGAACGCCAGCTCGTCAGATCCGGCAGAGCGCGACAGCTTGACGATCTTGTCGGGCACGCTCAGGTGGATCTCGGCCTGGCTGCCCGGATCGACATGCCGGAACCGGGGCAACTTGCCCGCCAGACCAAGAATGACTTCCCGGCCTTCATCGGACAGCGACAACGTCAGGGTGCGCGTGGCCGGGTCGTAGCGTGTTGCGCGCACGTCGGCCACATAATGCAGCGCCCGTGCTGCCTGGTTCTGCAACCGCACAACGACCTGCAGGCGCGTGTCCACCGGCGCCACCGACAGGATGGCTGCGGTCAGATCGCCGGGTTTGCTGTCGTCGCTCGCCATGTATCCCCCTGGTCCAATGTTTGCATTCGGCCCAGCACGCCAGTGACGGCCGTGATATCGGGAAACCGCTCGCCCAATCGTTGCCGGAAGCGGGCTTTACTCGTCGTTGTCTGCAGCAGTGCGCGCTCGCAGAACGCCAACTCGCTGCGCACCTGCGCGGCTGGCAGCGCGGCCCACAATGGGCTGATCGGCACCTCGGGCGCCCAAGCATCGAGCGCCTCGCTGAACGCGCGGCCGATCGACTGGGCATCGGCGCCGGCCAGATACCGGGTCAGCAGCGCGTGCATCAGCCTGACCGGCGCGACCAGTGCCCACTGCATGTAGGGGCTGGACCAGGCACGTTCGCGCAGCAACGCCATCAACCGCGCCGGCGCCTCGGTGGACTGCCCGGCCCCGCATTCCCAATAGGCACTGGTACGAAGCAAAGCAGCGTGGCGCAGCTCGGCGTGAAGGCGATCGGGGTGCAGCGCGATGAATGCAGCGCCCAATTGCGTGCTGCTCATCACGCGACGGCCCCGCTCGACCATGACGTTCCAGAAGTCGAGCAAGGGTTCGACGAAGCCTTCGAGCAACTGACGTCGCAGCGACTGGTCGCCGGCCATGAGCGTGCAGGCCTGTGGTGAAAACGCGTAATAGTCGTGGAAAAATTGATCGAAGAACGCATGCCCGACCTCGGTCCCGCGCACGAAGTGGTCGCGCGCGCAGCGCAGCATCTGCACCTGCCGCGACCCGGGCGACCTGGACACCAGCGTGGCGATGATGCAGCAGCTTTCGCAGTCGGAATCGATCCTGCCGCAGTGATTGCCGGGGTCGCGCAGCGTGGCGGCTGCGCCCTGCCGGCTGGCCAGGTCAGTACGCAGGTCATTCTCGTCAATGATGGCAGCGCGTTCTTCGGGCGCCGACGGGTCGCAGATGCCAGTCACGGCCTGCAGCGTGTTGTTGACGATCCGAAAGGCATGGGAGAACTCGTGATACAGCGCTACCGGCGGGGATATTGACAAATCAAGCGAGCCGCCCGAGCCGGCGCTGGCCACGCAGATGGTCAGCTGTGTATCGTAAATGACGAGGCACTGCTCGGTGGGGTTGAGGCTGGCGCCGGGCAGGCCGCTCGACCTGGGCGGCAACGCAGTGCCGTTGTTGGCCATCGACGAGCCGTCGTCGAGCACCAGTGTTTTCAGGCCGGCGAGGACGATCGTGTCGACGTTGTTCGCGCCGCTGCCGTAATTTGGCGAGAACGCCGTGTTGATCATGGCATCGAGACGCAGCTGGGGCGGGCTGTTACCGGTGCGGGTGTAGGTCATGCGTTGCTTGCCGGCCGCCGGATCGGCCATGCCGAGACCGGTATCGTTGGCGATGATCGTCATGTCGATGAAGCCTTGCGCCGGGTTGAGGTCGTCCGACCCGATGCCGGGCGCATCCTGCAGGATGAACGTGGCCATGGCAGCTACCCGATCGGCCGTTGCGGCGGCGGCAGCGGCTTCCAGTCCTGGCCCGTTGGCTGGCGGTCGCGGTACACCGGTGGCGGGCACATGTCGGGGCACGGCTCTTGCGGCACGGGTTCGGGCGGGCAGCAGGCCTGCACCTGGCCAAGCAGTTCGCGCTGACGGTCGACGTCGCCGGCTTCGGGCGCATGGACGCGCTCGTTGATGCCCTCGATGCGCGCCAGCGACGCCTGTGACGCCTCACTGCTGCGTAGTTGCCGGGCCAGCTTGCGCAGGATGCTGCACAGCAGCGTGTTGCTGTTGGCCAGCTCGCAGATGATGGTGTCGTTCTGCTTGCGGTTGTGGTCGAGCAGACCGGCGGCGATGATCTGTACCTGGATCAGCGCGAACAAACCCTGTGACAAATTGGCGAAACCGTTCACCAGCGTGGCGTCGATCTGCTGCAGGCGGCTGTTGGTCTGCACCAGTTCGTTGCGGATATCGGCCGTATTGCCCGCCGTGCTCGCGGTGTTGGTCGAGATCTGGTCGAGGCGCGCGTTGATTTGGTCGGCAACATCCTGAAGGTTCGGCATGGGATCCTTTCACACCGGGCATGTCCGGTGCAGTTACTCTATGCCGCGCCTGCATCACCGGACCAATGCCGCTCAATCGTCAGCACGGAACTTCCCTGCCCCCTCGCTCACGACGCCGCCGCTGCTATCTCAAGTAAATAGCGCTGCGTCATCAACACCGCCATCTCGTGCGCCGGCATCGGGCGCGCGATGAAGTAACCCTGCACTTCATTGCATTCCAGGCCGCGCAGGATGGCCAGCTGCTCGGCGGTTTCCACGCCCTCGGCCACGACCGACATCCCCAGCGCGTGCGCCATCGACACGATCGCCTGGAAGAACACCTTGCCCTCTTTCGATCTGGCCAGCTCGTTGGTGAACGCGCGGTCGACCTTCAGCACGTCCATCTTCAGGCGCTGCAATTGCGACAGCGACGAGTAGCCCGTGCCGAAGTCGTCCACGTGCAGCTTCACGCCCAGCGCGCGCAGCGCCGCCAGTTCGGCCAGGATGTCGTCCTGGTCGCCCATCATCGCCGACTCGGTGATTTCCACTTCGATCAGGCTGGCCGGCACGCCGTGGCGCGCCATGGCGGCGCGCAACTGCCGTTGCACGCCGCCGCGCAGGAACTGCTTGGGCGAGACATTGATCGACACGGGCACCAGCGCCACGCCGGCCTCGCGCCACGCGGCCAGTTGCGCGCACGCCTTGTCGATCACGGCCTCGCCGATGCGCACGATCAGGCCCGTCGATTCGGCCAGCGGAATGAAGTCGCCCGGCGCCACCATGCCCAGCGTCGGATGGCGCCAGCGCACCAGCGCTTCCATGCTGAGCAACTCGCCGCTGCGGGCATCGACGCGCGGCTGGTAGTGCAGCACGAACTGGTCGCCCTCGAGCGCTTCCAGGATGTGCTGCTTGAGGCGCGCGCGCGAATTGAGCGTCGTCGACAGCGATGGATCGAAGAAGCGGTACTGGCCCTTGCCGTCGTTCTTGCCGACATACATGGCGATATCGCTGTGGCGCACCAGCGTCTCGGCATCGGCGCCGTCGCGCGGGTACATGCTGATGCCGATCGACGCGCCCACCGCGTGCAGCTCGTCGCCCAGCAGGAACGGCACCCCGAACGCCTCGACGATGCGCGCCGCGACCGATGCGGCCTGGCGCTCGCCATCGCAGGGCGTGAGCAGGACGACGAATTCGTCGCCGCCGAAGCGCGCCACCTGGTCCGACGGCCGCAGCAGCGACAGCAGGCGCTGCGCCGCGCACTTGAGCACCCCGTCGCCGGTGGCGTGGCCGTGCGAATCGTTGATGTGCTTGAATTCGTCCAGGTCGATGAACAGCAGCGCCGCCCCCATGTCGGCGGTGTGCGCCTGCGCCAGCATCGCTGGCATGCGTTCCAACAACGCGTGGCGGGTGGCCAGGCCGGTCAGCGAATCGACGTTGGCCAGGCGCTCGAGCTGCGACTCGTGGGCCTTGCGTTCGCTGATGTCCTGCAGCGTGACGGCCAGGCCGTGACCGACCCGCACCAGGCGACGCCGGCCCCAGCTGATGTTCAGGCGATTGTCGCTCGGCATCATGCGGTCGTCCTCATGGAAGCCCGTCTCCATTGCCTTGCGGTAGGTGGCCAGCAAGTCTTCGCCGAACAGGCCGGCGTCGATCTCGGCCAGACTCGCGCCGACCAGATCGTCGCGCGTCATGCCATAGAAGAAGGCGCCCCGCTCGTTGCAATCGACGATGCGAAAGTCGACGATCTGCCCGTCGCGCCCGCGCACGGCGGCGGCCATGTAGAAGCCGTCGTTGCCGCTTTCGGTGGCAGTGCGGTAGGCGCGCCGCACGTCGTCCTGTTCGGTGCCGCGCTGCAGCGCGCGCTGCGCCAGCACGGCGCCGACGGCGCCCAGCAGCATCAGGCACAGCGTGGCGGCGATGGCGCGGTCGCGGCTGTCGGTCCAGTAGGTATTGGTCGCGGCCAGCGTATCGGCGCGCGGCAGGCCGACCAGTGCGACCAGCGGATAGACCGGCGACTGGCGCCAGCCCAGCACGCGCGACTGGCCGTCGGCAAAGCCATTCGCCCCATCAACCTCGCGAACGCCCTGCTCGCCCGACCAGGCGGCGCCGCGGCGCGGCAGCGTGGCCGTGTCGAAGAACGCGGCGCCGTCGCTGCGCTGTTCGACGCGCAGGCGCCCTTCGCTGCCGGCCAGCGCGACGATGCCGCCGGCGCCGAGCGTGGCCGGGCTGACGAACGACGTGAAGTAGCGCGCATCGACCGCCATCATGATCACGCCGTCGAACTCGTCTTCGCGGTCATCCAGGCGGCGCGTGAACAGCACCACGTCGTCGGCCGCGCCGAACTGCACCGGCGTGGTGCCCAGCCGCAGCGCCGTCGAATTGTTGTCGCGGTGGCGCGCAAAATACGGACCGTCCGCCAGATCCGCGCCAACCAGGCCGGGGCGCGTGCTGGAACGCACGATCCCGCGCCGGTCGAGCACGGCGACCACGTGAAAGGCGCTGTCGGTGAACATGCCGTCGCGCCGCATGTCCGCCAGGAGTTCCGGCTTGCGCGAGTTCTCCCAGCTGAACTTGAGCTGCATCGTGATCTGGTCCATCTGCGCGACCGAGCGCGTGATGTACTGCTCGTAGGCTTCGGCATAGGCAGCAGCGTCCTTGCGGATCTGGCCGGCAACGCGCTCCTGTTCGGTGTCCACCCGCACCAGGGTTGCGCCCCACAGCGCCATGCAGAGCAACAGGGCAAGCAGCGGCCATACCAGCACCAGGTAGCGCTTGTTGCGGTGAGGCGTGATGGAAGGGGCGATACGGGGGTGGTGGCTCATGCTGCCGGCAAACACTGCATTGTCAGGTCGGCGCCAGCATGTAACCGGCGCCACGCACGGTCTTGATCAGCGATTTCGCGCGGCCCAGCGCCTTGCGCAGGCGCAGCACGTGGACGTCGACGGTGCGCTGGTCGAGCGACTGGTGCGCGTCCCAGAGTTGTTCGAGCAACTGCGAACGCGAGAAAACCTGGCCCGGATGGCACAGCAAAAAACGCAGCAGGCGGTATTCGGCGTGGCGTACTTCGACCCGGCTGTTGCCGACCCTGACGCTGCAGCTGAGCGGATCGAGCACCAGGCGGCCCGAGCGCAGCACCCGCGATTCGGGCGACAGTTCGCGCGCCTCGCCGACCGGCGCCTGCGGGATGAATTCGGGATGCGCGACCGCTGCCGGCAATGCAGACGGACGCTCGCCTTCGGCACATTCGGCCGCCAGCAGGATGACAGGCTGTTCGCGCAGGCGGCGGTCACCGCGCAGGCGGGCCAGCAGGCGCATGCCGCCTTCGTTGCGCAGCATCGATTCCTGCAGCAGGAGTTCGGGCCGTTCGCGTCCGATGAAGTCCCAGGCTTGCGCCAGGCTCGGCACGTTGTGCCAGACCCACTCGTCCTCGTGCAGTGAAAATTTGAGCAGTTCGGCGATGGCCGGCTTGTCGTCAATCACCAGGACGATCGTGTTCGCCATTGTCATGGGATACCCAGTCTGTGAGATGCCGAAGTTGGATGTGCGGATAAAAAAATCCGGCAGTCGCGCTGCCGGATCGTTACTTCACCTGCCTGATTACATGATCGCTTTGCCGGAAGCGTCTTTCAGGTTGGCTTTCCAGGCATCCTGCACTTGCTTGACGACGCTGGCTGGCATCGGGACGTAGTCCAGTTCAGCTGCTGCTGGCGCGCCGTTCTTGAAGGCCCAGTCGAAGAACTTGACGACTTCCTTGCCCTTGTTGGCATCAGCCTGTTCCTTGTGCATCAGGATGTACGACACGCCGGTGACTGGCCAGCTTTGCTTGCCGGCGCCGTCGGTCAGGACCACGCCGAAGCCTGGGGTCTTGTTCCACTCGGCGTTCGCGGCAGCTGCCTTGAACACGTCGTCGCTTGGCTGCAGGTCGACGCCTTCCTTATTGCGCAGCTGGGTGTGCGACAGCTTGTTCTTTTTCGCGTAAGCCCACTCGACGTAGCCGATCGAACCCTTGATACGCTGCACGTTGGCGGCGACGCCTTCGTTGCCCTTGCCGCCCACGCCCACGGCCCACTTCACGGTGGTGCCCGAGCCGATGCTTTCTTTCCAGGCCGGGCTGGTTTTTGCCAGGAAGTCGGTCCACAGGAACGAGGTGCCCGAACTATCAGCGCGGTGCACGACGGTGATATCGGTATCCGGCAGCTTGACGCCCGGGTTCAGCGCGGCGATTGGCGCAGCGTTCCACTTGGTGATCTTGCCCATGTAGATGTCGGCCAGCACCGGACCGGTCATCTTCAGCTGGCCTGGGGTCACGCCGTCGACGTTGACCACGGCAACCACGCCGCCCATGATGGCCGGGAACTGCATCAGGCCTTCCTTGTCCAGTTCATCTGCCTTGAGTGGCATGTCCGACGCGCCGAAGTCGACGGTCTTGGCCTTGATCTGCTTGATACCGGCGCCCGAACCCACCGACTGGTAGTTCAGGCCATTGCCGGTCGCTGCCTTGTAACCCTCGGCCCACTTGGCGTAGATCGGGTACGGGAAGGTAGCGCCTGCACCGGTCATGTCGGCGGCAAACGAGGTCGTCATCACGAGTGCGGCAGCGGCGCCGGCGAGGATCTTTTTGAACATTGTTATTCCTTAGTTGAGGGATATGTTTTGCACTACGGGACAAAGAATAGCCTGCGAATATGACCTGTTTATGACTTCACAATCGCCGTGTTCATGACGCCCGGGCGCATCATGCCGCGCCGCTGCGCTTGCGCTTTTGCTATCATGGGTTTTCCCTGCCAAACACTGGATGACACCATGCGCCCCCCGATCTTCCGTCCGGCCCGCGTCTTCTGCATCGCCGCCGTCTGCCTCGGCGCTGGCCTGTTGTCCGGCTGCGCCGCGCCCGAGCGCCTGCCGGATGCGCAATACAATCTCAGCGAGAGCCAGAGCCTGCTGCTGGCGCCCGAACAGCGCCTGAGCCTGACGTATGAAGGCGCCGACGACACCCGCTGCCCGGACAATGCACGCTGCATCGTGGCCGGGCGTGTCGCCTACCGCTTCACGCTGCGCATCCAGAACGTGGCGCAGGCATTCTGGCTGGTGCCGGGCAAACCGGGCTTCACGTCGCCCGCGCTGCGCGGCGCGCGTGTCGAGCTCGACCGGTCGTTCGAGCCGCCGGCGCGCGGCATGATCGAGGCGAAGCCGGCGTCGTATCCGGTCGTGCTCAATATGTACGGTACGTAATCGTGGCGGCCCGCTCGCCGGTCACCGCCGCACTGGCATGCGGCCTGGTCCTGTCGATCGTCATTGCGCCCGCTACCGGCGCGCCCGTCGCAACGGGTCACGGCGGCGCCGTCGCCACCATCAGCGCGCAGGCCTCGCAAGCGGCACTGACCACCCTGAACAACGGCGGCAACGCGGTCGATGCGGCCGTCGCCGCAGCGGCCACGCTGGGCGTGACGGATCCGTTCAGCTGCGGCATCGGCGGCGGCGGCTTCATGGTGATCTACCTGGCCAAAGACAAACGGGTGATCACGATCGACCACCGCGAGACGGCGCCAGCCAAGGCCGGCCCCACGCTGTTCGAGCGCGATGGCAAGCCGATCGACTTCGACACCGCTGTCGCCAGCGGCGCGGCAGTGGGCGTGCCGGGCACGGTGCGCGGCTGGCATGAGGCGCTCGAACGCTACGGCAGCATGCGTTTCGCACAGGTACTGGCGCCGGCCATCGCGGTGGCCGACACGGGCTTCCGGGTCAACGCCACGTTCAATGGCCTGGTCAACCAGAACCTGGGCAAGTTTCGCCAGTTCACACCGACCAGCGCGCTGTATCTGCACAATGGCAAGGCCATCCCTACCGGCACGCTGCTGCGCAATCCCGATATGGCGCGGGCCTACCGCGCCATCGCCTCCGGCGGCGTCAAGGCATTCTACGAAGGCCCGATGGCGCGCGCGATCGTCGACACCGTCAACCGGCCGCCCGTGGCCAAGGGCGTCAGTGTGCGCGCCGGCACGATGACACTGGCCGACCTGGCCAATTACGAGGCACGCATCCGCCCTGCCCTGCGCAGCACCTACCGGGGCTATGAGCTGTATGGCATGCCGCTGCCCAGCAGTGGCGGCGCGACGGTCGCGCATGCGCTCAATATCCTCGAAGGCTATGACCTGAAAGCCCTGCCGCGCGCGCAGGCCGAGCACCTGTACATCGAAGCGAGCCGCTTCGCATTCGCCGACCGCAACGCATATCTGGCCGATCCCGAATACATCGACGCACCGCTGGCCGGCTTCCTGTCGAAGGACTTCGCCGCCACGCGCCGCGCGCTGATCTCGCTGCAGAAGGCCGCGCCGGGGGCGGTGGCGGCAGGCAATCCGTATGCATTCCAGAATGATCCCAGCGTGCCGCTGCTGCCACCGGTGCGCGCCAGCATCCGGCCTCCACCGGAGAGCCTGCACACGACGCACCTGACAGTGTCGGACAAAGATGGCAACGTGGTCGCGTACACGTTCACCATCGAATCGTGGGGCGGCAGCGGGATCGTCGTGCCGGGCTACGGCTTCCTGCTCAATAACGAGATGACCGACTTCGACTTCGCCGGCCCGCACCCGAACGTGCCCGAAGCCGGCAAGCGGCCCCGCTCCAGCATGGCGCCGACGATTGCGCTCAAGGATGGCAAGCCGGCATTTTCGGTGGGCAGCCCGGGCGGCGCGACCATCATCACGACCGTGCTGCAAACAATCGTCAACCACGTCGACTTCAACATGCCGATGAACCAGGCACTCGACGCACCGCGCATCAGCCAGCGCAATGCGCCGGCCGACGCACCGCGCATCAGCCAGCGCAATGCGCCGGCCACCTCGGTCGAGCCTGGCTTTGCAGGCAGCGCGCAGGCAACGGCGCTGACCCGCTTCGGCCAGCGCTGGGAATCACCACCGGAAGAAATCGGCGCGGCCAATGCGCTGGTGTTCAACCCGGATGGCACCGTAACCGCGGTCACCGAAAGCAAGCGCCATGGAGCAGGTACCGCACTGGTACAGCGGCGCGGACACTAACGCAAAAGCCGGGGTCAGGTCTGACATTCGGACACGATCACATCAGTAGCCATGGTGCGGAACGGCAGCCGTGAGATTCGACGCGAGGGATGTGACGAACTAATGTAGAGGCCGTGTCCGAATGCCAGACCTGACGCTGCCCGTGGACCCTGCCCGTGCGGGTCAGAAAGCCGGGGTCAGGTCTGACATTCGGACACGATCACATCAGTAGCCATGGTGAGGAACGGCAGCCGTGAGATTCGACGCGAGCGATGTGGCGAACTAATGTAGAGGCCGTGTCCAAATGCCAGACCTGACCCTGCCCGTGTGACCCTGCCCGTGTGACCCTGCCCATGCTGCCTGACCCTGCCCGTGCTGCCCGCGTGCCATGTCGTCGATCAGCAGCACAGTCCTGAAATAAAAATGAAGAACGTGCCGACTTATCAGGTTGTGACCCTGGTCTTGCATCGTAGTTGACGAGGCCCCACCGCCAGGATTCGGATGGCAACACTGTCTGGCACCTGCTCGTTGCGAAGAAGCGCTAGCGCCCATTCTCGGCCGAGTTTTCGTTCGATTTTCAGCGCCGCTTCAACGATAGCATCGTGCAGTTGGTTACGACGTCTGCAAAATTCGAATTGCGTGCCGGATGCGACAGGACTGCCTGCGGGCGTTTCCACCCGACTGCGTGTATGCCCGTTTCCCAGTACGCGCAGTGCGATCGATTCAGGGACATTTTCCCGTTGCAGGTAAGCCAGCGCCTCATCCATCCCGAGCATGCTTCTATAGACCAATGCGACCTCCACACGTTGCGAAATCAGCGTATTCTGGCGTACAACAACACTCATAAGATCCCCTGGTATTCCCTGCATTCCCACTGGCCGTGACCGTTATCGACGATCAGCCCCGTCACGCATCCGCTGCCGGATCAGGAATGTTCTTGCAGCAAATGACGTACTGTAGCGCTCAGCTCTTCCACCGACATCGGTTTGCCGAGTTGTACTGAAAATCCGGCGGCAATGGCTGCTGCAATATTGTCAGCGCGCTGCATGCTGCTCACGGCGATGGCAGGCAACGTCACAAACTGCTCCTGCGCACGCACTCGCTGCATGAGGCCAAGACCGTCGGCGGTGTTTGTCGATATGTCCGCAATCAAGAGGTCGACAGTCTCCTGGCCCAGAATGCGCAGCCCCTCTTCGGCACTGATAGCGGCAAATACGGTCGCCCCGCTCACCTCCAGCAGGGACGTGAACACGTCGAGCATGTCACGCACAGGGTCGATCACCAGGATGCGCCGCCCTGCGAGGGCCTCGTCCATGCTGCGCTGACCTTGCTGTGGTGACGACTCGGCACTTGCCGCCAGCGGAAGCCAGACGCCGAAGCGCGCGCCTTTGCCCACCCCGTCCGAAAATGCTTCGACACGACCGCCATGCAATTTCATGATGTCGCAGACCAGCGCCAGGCCGATACCGAGGCCGCCATTTGCACGGTGTATCACCGCGCCGCTCTGTCCATACATATCGAATACATGGGGTAAAAATTCCGGCGCGATACCTTGTCCGTTGTCGACCACGTCCAGCCGTACCCATGCATCCTCGCGCACGATCGACACCTCGACATGGCCGCCCGCGGGCGTGAATTTCATTGCATTGCTCAGCAAATTCATCACAACCTGTTCGATGCGTACCTTGTCGGCCAGTACCATTGCACCTTCCCCGTTATCGGAGAAACCGATCGCCACTTCGCTGGCAGCATCCCCGGCGCGCGCAGTGTCGATGAGTTCGCAGACGACACGTCCTATATCAAGGGGCACTTTCGCCAGAGACAACTTGCCTGTTCGTATGCGCGACATATCCATCAAATCATCAATGATTTTTGCCTGGCTTGTCACCGCGTTGCGAATCCCCTTGGCGATACGGGGGAAGCCGGGCGCCTCCCGCACCACGGGCATCCGTGAAAGCAGTTCGACATTGATGTTGATCATGTTCAAGGGATTACGCAGTTCGTGCGCCATCACTGACAGGAACTCTTCTTTCAGGGCTGAGTCTTGCTGCGCTTCCGAACGGCTGACCTGCTCCCGGCCAAGTGCCTGCTCGCGTTCGTTCTCGTGGCGCACGCGCACTGTCGCGTCGCGCGCAATCTTGGCATAGCCGTAAAAAGCATCGTCAAACAGCGGCGTCGTGACCCCGCTGCAGTAGAAACGCGAGCCATCCTTGCGCACGTGCCACCGTTCGTCCTCGGCCCTGCCATCGAGAAGTGCGCACCGCAACTCGTCGGCCGGCACGCCATTGGCGATGTCTTCCGGAACGAACAAACGCTCCAGCGTCTGCTGAGCCATTTCTTGTGCGCTGTAGCCAAACACGTATTCCGCTCCCCTGCTCCAGCTTGTTACTCTTCCCTCCGCGTCGAGCGTGATGATGGCGTAATCGCCCGCGCTCTCGGCCACGAGGCGCATGCGCGCTTCGCTGGCGCGCGCCTGCTCTTCGGCCTGACGTCGCAGCGTAACATCGAAGAACGTCATCACCGCACCTTCAATCCGATCCTGGTTGGTCCGGTATGGCAGCAAGCGCACGATGTAGCAACGCCCTTCATTGCTGCGCACTTCACGTTCTACCAGGCGCAGTGTCTCGAACGTCGCATTGACGTCTTCCGGCAATTGCTCGTAATCGAGTTTATGGGTCAGGTCGAGCAGCGAACGACCGACGTCGGACGCGATGATCGAAAACAGATCTGCCGCGCGCGGCGTGAAGCGCTTGATGCGCATGCCGCCGTCGACGAAGATGGTCGGGATGTCAGTCGAGGCGATCAGGTTGTTCAGGTCATCGTTGGCCTTGCCTGTTTCCTCGACTTTCACCTTCAGCTCATAATTAACGGTGACCAACTCTTCATTGACGGATTGCAGCTCTTCCTTGCTGGTCTCCAGTTCTTCGGTCGCCGAGCGCAGCTCTTCATTGATGGCCTGCAGCTCTTCGTTCGACGCGCGCAACTCTTCGGTCGACACCTCGGAGCTTTCGATCGTCTCTTGCAACTGTTCACGCCTGCGCTGGAGTTCAGCCTCGAGCTGGGCCAGCACCACATCGTGACTCCCGCTGGGGTGCTTTTCGACCAGTGACCCTGACGTCTCCTCGGCTTGCCTGAACAACACCAGCACGAAATCGTTCTCGGCCTCTTCGTCGCGAAACGGTTGCAGCGTCATCGCGATCGGGTAAGGTGCCAAGTGGCTGGCCAGCGCAATCGGGCGGCAGGTAATCGCCGCATTGCCCTGGATAACCTGAAACAGCGCCGAGCGCAATTCGAGACGTAATTCGGGCAGGATCAGATTGAGCAAACTGCGTGACGGCTCGCCGCCGGTCATCCTCACGAATTGCCCGGCATGCTCGGACAGGTGAACGATATTGCCGTCGCGGTCGATGATGGCGGAAGGCGGGGCAATCTTCGCCAGCGCGCGCTGGTGCAGTGCGCCGTAGGACAAGGCGCGCTTCAGCGGTACCCGGCTGCGGAGACTTTCCGGCATGCGTACGCCAAAACCGGCTCTGCCGGGACTTTGATATTGCACCTGGGGAATATCAAAACGCGCGCGGTAGATGCGGTTTTTCTTGTCGACCGGGATGAAATAATCGGCGACCGCATCGGCCGATTCAGAACTGCCCAGAAACAGGAACCCGCCGGGTTTGAGCGCAAAGTGAAACATTTGCAGTACCTTCGACTGCACATCCCGGTTCAGGTAAATCAGCAGGTTGCGGCAAGTAACCAGGTCGAGCCGCGAGAAAGGCGGGTCGCGCAGGAGATTATGCGCTGCGAACAAAATCCGGTCGCGTACTGACTTTCGGATACGGTAACGCTCATCTTCTTTTGTGAAATATTGCCGCAGTCGCGCCGGTGCCACGTCGGTGATGATCGCGCCTGGATAAATACCTGCGCGCGCCGTATTGATGGCGTGCTCGTCAATATCCGACGCAAACACCTGAAACGGCGGCGCGTTGTCATTCAGCGCTGCCTGTTCGGTCAACAGGATGGCCAGCGAATAGGCTTCCTCCCCACTGGCACAGGCCGCTACCCACGCGCGGACCTCCCCTGGACCTTTGTCCTTGAACAAATCGGGAATGACATCACGTTCAAGTGCTTCGAAGGCTTCACGGTCGCGGAAGAAGTTGGTCACCCCAATGAGCATGTCATCGAGCAAGGCCTTGAATTCGCCAGGATCGGCCTCGAGGACTTCGCTGTATTCCGGCAGCGTACGCACGGCGCGCACCTGCAGGCGCCGTTCAATGCGACGCAGCACCGTGGCACGTTTGTAGTGCCGAAAATCGTGGCCCGTGTGGGTAAACAGCTGACCGATAATCTGCTGCAAGGCCTCTTCGGCAACTGCCGCTTCGACCGGGCCGGGAAGCAGGGCAATTGGCGCCTCTCCATCGCCCGGCAATGGCAGCTCGATGATCCTGGCGTTATCCCACAACTCGATGAGCTTTTGCGGAATATCGATCACCGGGAGGACGAAATCGACGGCGTTCGTACGGATGGCAGCCAGCGGCATGCCCTCGTACTCGGCATCATCGGGCGCCTGCGCGAGGGTAAGTCCGCCATTCTCCTTGATACGGGCCAGCCCCACGGCGCCATCGCTTCCCGTACCCGACAATACAATGGCGATCGCGCGCTCCCGGTGCACCTCCGCCAGCGTGCGAAAGAACAGGTCAATGGCGACATGCTTGCCGCGTGGCCGTTCCAGCTCGCTGACCACTAAAAAACCATCGAACATGGATAGTTGATGGTTTGGAGCAATGACATAGATGTGGCTTGGTTCGATCTTTACCCTGGCGGTAACTTGTACTACCGGCATGCGTGTCGAGCGCTGAAGAATGGCCGCGGCCGCACTGGGGTGCGTCGGCGACAGGTGCAGGATTACCACGAAGGCCATATCGTGTGATACAGGCATGTGCTCGAACATGTTGAGCAAGGCAGTCATGCCACCGGCAGAAGCACCTATGCCGACGACCGGGAAATCCAAGGTCGATGGGACGCTTGCCTGGTCGGCGAGGAGCGCACTTGGAAGTTTCCCAGGATTCGTCATGATGTAACCAAGTGTTAACTCGTGTGTATTCTAGATTACCGCACATTGATTCGAGTCAAATCAGGGGCAATTAGCGCAATATTTTTAAGAAATTAACGAAAAGTCCAACAATTTCAGGACCAGAATTTCTACGCTTATACTGAAGTTGCGATACATAAATATTGGTTTTTCTGATTTCCGACCTGACCCACCTGCAGTCCTTGCAGGAATGCGGTTCATCGATCACATCAAGCTCGTCGGGCCACCATCTCCCGCACCCGCTGCGCCATCATGTCGATCGAAAACGGCTTGGTGAGGATCGCCATGTCGGGCCCTAGCTGCCCGTTGTCGAGCAAGGCGGTTTCGGCATAGCCGGTGATGAAAAGCACTTTCAATTCAGGCCGTCCCACCCGCGCGGCATCAGCCATCTGTCGCCCGTTCATCCCGGGCAATCCGACATCGGTGATCAGGAGATCGATGCGCGCGGCCGATTGCAGCAGGGTCAGGCCGCCGGCGCCATCTTCGGCGTTCAGTACGTGGTATCCCAGGTCTTCGAGCAGATCGACCACCAGCATGCGCACGCTTGGCTCGTCGTCGACCACCAGGATCGTCTCGCCCCGGCCGTCCGGCGAGGCCAGCGCCACCGGTGGCGCGGCATCGACGCCCTCGGCCTGGCCACGGTGGCGCGGCAGGTAAATGCTGACCATCGTGCCTCGCCCCACTGCCGAATCGATGTGCACCTGGCCGCCGGACTGCTTGGCAAAGCCGTAGATCATCGACAGGCCCAGCCCCGTGCCCTGCCCGATCGGCTTGGTCGTGAAGAACGGATCGAATGCCTTGGCCACCACGTCCGGCGCCATGCCGGTGCCGGCGTCGGACACCGACAGCGTCAGGTAGTCGCCAGGCGGCAGTTCGAGCGCGCGCGCGGCAGCGGGGTCGAGCTGGCGATTGGCCGTTTCGATCGTGATGCAGCCGCCGGCCGGCATGGCGTCGCGCGCGTTGATGCACAGGTTCAGCAGCGCATTTTCAAGCTGCGACTGGTCCACCAGCGCGGCCCACAGCGCGCGCTCGGCGCGTGGCTCCACCTGCACGCCGGGGCCGACCGTGCGCCGGATCATGTCGAGCATGCCATCGATCATGGCGTTGACACAGATGGCCGTGGGGGCGAGCGTCTGGCGGCGCGAGAACGCCAGCAGGCGATGGGTCAGCGCCGCGGCACGCCGGGTCGCGCCTTGCGCCACGCCGATGTAGCGGTCGACATCGCCCACGCGGTCTTGCGCGATGCGGATCTTGACCAGGTCCAGACTGCCCGCGATGCCGGCGAGCAGATTGTTGAAGTCATGCGCCAGGCCGCCGGTGAGCTGGCCGACCGCTTCCATTTTCTGCGAGTGGCGCAGCTGCTCCTGAGCGCGTTCGAGCTCGGCCTGGCGCTCGCGCTCGACCGTGATGTCGCGGCCGGTCGCATACGTCACGCTGCCTGCCGGCGCCGCGGCCCATGAAATCCAGCGTATCGAGCCGTCCTTGTGGCGATAGCTATTGACCAGATGCGGCTGCTCGCCTTCCGCGGCAGTGCCATACGCATTCATCGTCGAGGCATGGTCTTCGGCCACGACGAATTCATTGGTGTGATGCCCAACGAGCTCGTCGGGCGTGTAGCCAAGCAAATGGGTCCATGCCGGATTGACGCGCCGGAACACGCCATTGGCATCAATGGTAAGCAACAGGTCGGGCGATGTGTCCCACATGCGGTCGCGTTCGGCCTGGGCTTCTTTTTCGAGGGTCACGTCACGCGCAGAGCAATACACCTTGCCGTCGTCCGGGACCGCCACCCACGACAGCCAGCGCCAGCCGCCGGCCTTGTGGCGGTGGCGGTTTTCGAATCGCAGCGCCGGGATGTTGCGCTCGAGTGCATCACGCCACACGGCCCGGGTCAGCGCGTGATCGTCGGGATGGATGAACTCCATGAAGTGCGTGCGGGCGATTTCTTCCTCGGTCCAGCCCAGGCTGGCTTCCCAGGCCGGGTTCGACGTCTCGACGAAGCCGTCGGCATTGAGCACGCCCAGGATGTCAGGGCTGACCTGCCAGGTGCGGCCGCGCGCCAGCGCCTGGGCAATGACTTTCTGCTCGAGCTGCTCGTTGAGGGCGCGCAGCTTGAGGATCGCCTGGTCGCGTTCGGCCTCGACTGCGCGCCGGCCTTCGACGTCGATCAGCACGCCCGGGAACGACAGCCCGGTGCCGTCCGGCGCCAGATCGACCCGGCCGTTGGCCTCGATCCAGTAGTAGCGCCCGTCGGTGCGCCTGACACGGTACTGGTGGGCATAATGGCCGCCGCGCGCGATGACCGTGTTGATCGCCTGCGCCAGGCCGGCCTGGTCGTCGGGATGGACCGTGGCGACGATCTGGGCCAGGCTCAGACCGACGCGCCCCAGCGCCGGGTCGAGGCCGAAGGCGCGCGCAAACGCCTCGTCGACCGTGAACCGGTCGGTGGGCAAATCCCAGAACCAGGTGCCGATGATGGCGCCGGCGGCCAGTGCCAGTTGCACCCGCTCGGCATCGATGCGCGAATTGCTTTCGTGCTCGCGCAGCACGGCTTCGTCGGCCACCTGACGGCGCCGGGTGAGGATGGTGTCGGTGGTGTCGATGCAGGTGCATAACAGGCCAAGGATCTCGCCGTCGTCGCCGCGCACCGGGCCGTACGAAAACGTGAACCAGGTATGCTCGGCATAGCCCTTGCGCTGCATGACCAGCGGCAGGTCGTGCATCTTGTACGACTCACCACCGACGAGCGTGCGGTCGACCAGCGGGGCGAGCACGTCCCAGATTTCGGGCCAGGCGGCCTGGAAGCTGCCGCCCAGTGCGCGCGGGTGCTTGTCGCACAGGATCTCGGCGTAGGAATCGTTGTACAGGAGGGTTTGTCCGGCGCCCCAGACCAGAAAACTGGGGAACGCCGAACCGAGAACGATGCTCACGCCGGTGCGCAGGGTGGCCGGCCAATCCTCGATGGGCCCCAGCGGCGTGGCAGCCCAGTCATGCTCGCGAATTGCGGCGCCGAGCGCCCCGCCGTCGATGGGAAATGCGTTTGAATCACGCATGGGATCGACAGGCTACGGGACCGGCTGTCAGCGGAAAAGGGGTGCGCACGCTCATGATGCCGGCATTATGGCATGGGCGGTGCCCCCCACTGCACTACGCTGCGATGGCGATGCGCTGCTGCGCCTTGTGCCCGAGCGCGCGCCCGTGCTGCTGCCCGGCCGCCTGTGCGTCGACCTTGAACACGCTGACCATCTGCTGCAGCGCCTGGGCCTGCTCTTGCAGCGCGCCGGTGGCGGCCGCCGCTTCTTCGACCAGCGCCGCGTTCTGCTGGGTTGCCTGGTCCATCAGGCTGACCGCTTCGTTGATCTGGCCAATGCCCGACGTCTGCTCTTCGCCGGCAGCCAGGATCTCGGCCATGATGTCCGAGACCCGTTTTACACTCGAAACGATCTCGTTCATCGTGGTGCCGGTGCTGTCGACCAGGGCCGTACCCGCCTCGACATTGGTCACCGACGTGCCGATCAATTCCTTGATCTCTTTTGCTGCCGCTGCCGAACGCTGCGCCAGATTGCGCACTTCACTGGCGACGACCGCAAAGCCGCGGCCCTGCTCGCCGGCGCGCGCTGCTTCGACGGCCGCATTGAGCGCCAGGATATTGGTCTGGAACGCGATGCCGTCAATGACCGAAATGATGTCGACGATGCGCTTGGACGACGCATTGATCGCGCTCATGGTCTCGACCACGTCCCCGACCAGCTTGCCGCCGCGGATGGCCACTTCGGACGCCGAGCGCGCCACATTGTTGGCCTGGCGGACATTGTCGGCATTGTGCTGCACGGTGCTGGTCAGTTCTTCCAGCGAGGACGCGGTTTCTTCCAGGCTGCTGGCCTGCTGCTCGGTGCGGCCCGACAGGTTCATATTGCCGGCGGCGATTTCAGCGCTGGCGGTGGCGATCGACATGCTGCTGTCACGCACGCTGCGCACGGTGCCGGACAACTGCTCCTGCATCGAGGCCAGGCCCTTGAGCAGCGCGCCCATTTCATCCTGGCGATCGACGACGACTGTGGTCGACAAGTCGCCGTGAGCCATCGCGTCAAAGTGGCCGATGGCTTGCTCGAGCGGCCGCATGATTGCGCGCAGCAAGAACACCGACGACACGATTGCCAGCACGAGGCCGAACACCACGCTCAGACCCGCCGCCCACATCAAAGTGTTGAACAGCGCCAGGCTGGACTCGAACTCATGGCGGGCGGTGGTCAGCTGGTAGTCGTCCAGCGCAACCGACGCCTTGTCGAAGACGCCGTACAGCGCCGTCATTTCCTTCATCGACAGCGCTTCGATGCGCTCGCTATTACCCTGCTCGATAGCGGTGGCCAGCGCCAGCATGCCGTCATTGATGTAGCGTGTGCGTTCGGTTTCCAGCGTCTTGGCCAGTATTGCCTCCTCACCATCGCGCGGCATGGCCAGATAGGTTTGCCACGATTTGTTGGCGTCGTCGATGAAGCCCTTGGCGCGCGCGATCGTCTTGGCGACGTCGGGCGCGTCCGGATGGAACACGGCGCGATCAAAGCCGAACCGGGCGCGGTTCAGGAAGTTCTTGGAGTTGTTGATCGCGATGCTCGAGGCGAGCTGGTTGCTGTACACCTGCTCGAGTGCGGCATGATTCGAACGCATGCCATAGATGCCGAGTACGCCGATGGCGGCAATGAGAAGACCGAGGACTGCCAGCGTGGCGATCAGTCGGAAACGCAATGTTAATTTGGAAAGCATGGGGGCCCTGGATAAAGTTTTCTTGCGCGGAGCGAATACCGCAACGGAAAGACGATAGCCCGGAAGTGACTACTTCTCGTCAAAAAATAGATTCTGACGTTCAATATCCTGAAAAGTAGTTGTCTATGAGCAACAGCGCGCAGATCTGCTGATCCTTTTTGGCTGCAAGCTTGTTCATTTGAAAAGTGTTACCTATGTCCGTGTGCAGACAGGTTTCCCACCTATATGTTGAACTGGACTTCGCAAAAGCACTGAGTGAGGTTGGTTGAACGCGTGGACGGCGTAGCCGCCCACCCTACGACTGTCATCCAGCTTATTTTCACCAAGGAATAAAAAACCGGGGCACATGGCCCCGGTTCTCTGGTCAAACAATCGCGCCGATTACAAATGCACTGAAATCTGCGGCATCAGATCGTCAAACGTACGGCCACTACCGTTCTCGCCGATCGCGTGCATCTTCCACTCGCCGCCATGGCGGTACAGCTTGGCCATGATCTGCGCCGAGTGCGATCCCGTCACCGACAGGTTGAAGCGCGCGACTTCCTGCTGGTTGCCTGCATTGATCAGGCGGCAGTAGGCGTTTTCCACCGTGGCGAAAGTCTGCCCGGTGAAGCTGTTGACGGTGAAGACCAGCGCCTTGACCGATGCCGGCACGGCGTTCAGGTCGACGGTGATCTGCTCGTCGTCGCCATCACCGGCGCCGGTGCGGTTATCGCCCGTGTGGACGATGCTGCCGTCCTTGCTCTTGAGCTGGCGGAACCAGATCACGTCCACCGGCTTGTTCGACTCGTCGAACATGACGACCGATGCGTCCAGGTCGACGGCGTCCGACTTGCCGCCACCGAAGCCGAAGAAACCCTTCGACTTGATCGCATCCCAACCCAGACCCATGGTCACGCGGGACAGGCCGCCACCGGCTTCCTTGTCCAGAGAGATCTTCTGGCCTTTTTGCAGATTGACTGACATTGTGTTCCTCCGTTATTTCGCTGGCTGCTGCATCCAGGCTTTGAATGCAGTGCGGTTGCGCGAACATACATACACCTTGCCACGACCCGAGAAGCGCAGGACCATGCCCTCGCCACTGGTCTGGCTGTTGATCAGGTTACCGAGGAAGCCGCCGCTGGTGCCGGTCGTGATCGAAATCTCGTAGCGCAGCGTGCTGTCCCAGCACACCACGTGCGAGTTGTCGATGATCGCATCCTTGCCCGGCTCGACATCCAGCACCGACATCGACCCGAAGCCCGACACCACTACCTGGCCCTGGCCGCCTGTCTCGGTAACGAAAAAGCCGCCACTGTTGGCGAAGATCGCATTGCCCAGACTTTGCGTGCGCACCTTGAGATCGACACCGGACGTGGCCGCGACAAATGCGCCATCGCTGATGATGTAGTGGTTCGGACCGACATCGACCGTCTGCATCGCACCCGGCAGGGTTGGCGACAGCAGGCAGTCGCCATCGCCGCGCGTGGCTTCGATGTGCTGCTGGAAGAACGACTCGCCGTTGGCAAAGGTGCGCATCAGCGCACTACCGAGCCCGCCCTTCATCTTGCCTTTGAGGTCGAGGGTCGATTCCATCATCACCATTGCGTCGGATTCGCAATAGATGGTCTCGCCCTGCTTCATCGACACATGAAGGAAAGGATCGACGTCCCCGGTCACGGTAAATACTGGCATTTGGCTTCCTTAGAATGAGGTTCCACGCAGGGCGCCCCCGCAGAAGCGCCCTGGCTTGATTGATTAAACGTTGACGCCGTAGTTGCGGGCCAGGGGCCCCAGGCCGCCGGCAAAGCCCTGGCCGATCGCGCGGAATTTCCAGTCCGCGCCATTGCGGTAGACCTCACCGAAGATCATGGCCGCTTCGGTCGAACCGTCTTCCGACAGGTCGTAGCGCGCGACTTCGGCGTTGGTGGCGTTGTTGACGCAGCGGATGAACGCCTTGCCGACCATGCCGAAGTTCTGGCGACGGGTTTCGGCGTCGTGAATGGTCACGCCCAGGACGACCTTGTCGACGTCAGCCGGGACCTTGGTCAGGTCGATCGTGACGAATTCATCGTCGCCATCGCCGGCGCCGGTCGTGTTGTCGCCCGAGTGGACGATCGAACCGTCGCTCGACTTCAGGTTGTTATAGAAGATGAAGTCGCCATCCGAACGGACCTTGCCGGACGAATTGAGCAGGAACACAGCGCCGTCGAGGTCAAAGGCTGCGCCATCGGTGGCGCGAATGTCCCAGCCGAGTGCGACTTTCAGTGAAGTCAGGCCTGGTGCTTCTTTCGACAGGTTGACGTTGCCGCCTTTTTGCAGACTGATTGCCATGATGAGAATCTCCTAAATTGTGAACACCGGGTTGCAAGCGCCGCGAGCTGGTGTTCTGCCACTCGCAGCGAATTCTGTACTGCAGGGCCGGCATGCATGCCACCGGCCCGGTTACCGCTTACGCGCCGCCCAGTGCGGCGTGCTTCTTCTTGTACTGAATCGAGCTCCACAGCGATGCCAGGATGAAGGCCACGCCTACACCGCCGGTGATCAGCTCTGGCACGTGCCACTTCATGCTGGCCAGCATGATCACGGCCAGGATACCGATCGCGTAGTGCGCGCCGTGCTCGAGGTAGACGTATTCATCGAGCGTGCCCTTGCGCACCAGGAACACGGTCATCGAACGCACGAACATCGCGCCGATTGCCAGGCCCAGCATGATGATCACGACGTCGCTGGTGATCGCAAACGCGCCGATCACACCGTCGAACGAGAACGACGCATCCAGCACTTCGAGGTACAGGAAACCACCGATACCGCCTTTTTTGACCGCGTCACCGACAGCGCCCTCGCCCGATTCGCTCTTTTCCAGCAGGCTGCTAAGCATATCGACAGCAACATAGACCAGGATGCCCCACATACCGGCGATCGCAACGACCATCTTCTGCGCTTCATCAACATACGTCAGGCTGAACAGCAGCGCGGCGATGGCGATCATGACGGCGATCGACGACACCTTGCCGAGCGAACCCAGTTTTGCTTCGAAGTTGCCCAGCCAGTGGGTTTCTTTTTCATCGTCCAGCATGAAGTTCAGGAACACCAGCAGCAGGAACATGCCGCCGAATGCCGCCACTTCAGCGTGGTGGTTGGTCAAGTGCATCGAGAAGGCTTTTGGATTGGTCAGCGCCAGGTTCCAGACTTCCGCCGCGCCCAGGTCGGCAGCCACGGCCACGATGACCAGTGGGAACACCAGACGCATGCCGAACACGGCGATGATGATACCGACGCCCAGGAACAGCTTGATCCAGAACTCGTCCCAGGTCTTGAGGACCGAGGCGTTGACCACCGCGTTATCGAACGACAGCGAGACTTCCATGACGGCCAGAATGGCCGCCACGCCCAGCGCGGTAATCATGCCCGACGTGCCACCATGATCGAATCCCCACCATGCCGCAAGGGCAAGACAGACCGCGGTCACGATGAATGACCAGGTAAAGTACTTCATTAATATTTCCCCTCTTATAGATTTATGAAAAACGGTGCTGACGAACAATTGTAAAGGTTGCCAAGCGATTGAAAAAGCGAAGATAATTGGAGGATTACTTCCGAAAAACAGAAGCCATGAGCCACGCACTCCCCAACTTTCGCCACCTCTATTACTTCTGGGTAGTTGCCAAGGAAGGCAGCATTACGCGCGCCGCCGAGCGCCTTGGCCTGGCCATCCAGACAGTGAGTACGCAGCTTACCTTACTTGAACAGGCGTTCGGCAAGGCACTGTTCACCCAGCAAGGCCGGCGCCTGACACTGACCGAAGCAGGCCGCCTGGCGCTGTCGTATGCCGACCAGATATTCCTGCTGGGCGAGCAGATGCAGGAAGCGCTCGACGCTTCCGACAGCACGCGCATCCGTCTGGCGGTGGGCATTTCCGATTCGCTGCCCAAGTTCACGGCCTACCGCCTGCTCGAGGTCACGACCCGGCTGGCCACGCCGGTGCGCCTGGTGTGCCACGAAGACCAGTACGAGGCGCTGCTGGGCGACCTGGCGCTGCACAAGCTCGACGTCGTGCTGACCGACCGCGCCGTGCCCACCGGCACCACGCTGCGCGTGTTCAGCCACCTGCTGTCCGAAAGCGAGATGTTCGTCGTCGGCGCCCCGGCCCTGGCGCACGCGTACCGCGATGATTTTCCGGCGTCGCTGCACGGCGCGCCATTTTTGCTGCCCACGCGCAACAACGCGCTGCGCGGCAAGATCGACGACTGGTTCGAGCGCCATGCGATCCGGCCCGACGTGGTCGGCGAGTTCGAAGACAACGCGTTATTGAATACCTTTGGGCGACGCGGCCTGGGGCTGTTCTTCACGCCGGCTGCGCCTGCTGTCGACATCGACTACCAGCTCGGTGCCGAGCTGGTCGGCCGGGTGCCTGAGGTGCGCGAACACTTCTATGCGATCTCGAACGAACGCAAGATCAAGCATCCGGCGGTCGAGGCAATCCTGTCGGCCGTGCACAAAGGCGCGTTAGCAGACGGATAAGGGCCGTGTTGGGTTGTACAATGCCCTCTTGCTTTGCCTTTTGTTAATACATCTCCAGCATGGAAAATATCCTCTTCCTCGTTCTCGCCCTGTTTCTGGTCGCGCTGAACGGCCTGTTCGTCGCCGCCGAATTCAGTATCGTCACGCTGCGCAAGACCCGCGTGAACGCCATCGCCAAGACCACCGGCCTGCGCGGACGCATCCTGGAGAAAGTCCACGGCAAGCTCGACGCCTACCTGTCGGCCTGCCAGCTCGGCATCACGCTGGCGTCGCTGGGTCTGGGCTGGGTCGGCGAGCCGGCCTTTGCCAGCCTGCTCGAACCGGTGTTCGCGTTTGTCGGCGTGACGTCCGAAGAGCTGATCCACAGCATTTCGTTCATCGTCGCGTTCTCGGTGATTTCGTTCCTGCACATCGTGGTGGGCGAACTGGCCCCGAAAACGCTGGCGATCCGGTTGCCGGAGTCGGTGGCGCTGTGGTGCGCCATCCCGCTGTACGCGTTCTACTGGGCCATGTACCCGGCGATCGCCCTGCTCAATGCCAGCGCCAATACGCTGCTGCGCGTGGCGGGCCTGGCCGGCAAGGGCGGGCACGACCACCACTACTCGCTCGACGAACTCAAACTGATTCTGCGCACCAGCAACCCGGCTGAAAAGATCACGCAGGACGACCGCAATATCCTGGCCCAGTCGCTCGACTTCAGCCAGCTGGCCGTGTCCGAGCTGATGCGCCCGATCAACGAAGTCAGCGCCCTGTACGCCAGCCGCTCGCTTGAGCAGAATCTGGAAACCGTGCGCCGCAACCGCTTTTCGCGCTACCCGTATTTCGACAAGGACGGCGAGGAAGTCATCGGCATCGTCCACCTGAAAGACCTGTATTTTGCGCTGCAGTCGGGCCGGCCCATCGGCGACCTGACCCAGTTCCTGCGGCCGGTCGAATCGATTTCGGCGCGCACGCCGGCGCAGGACATCTTCCGGCGCTTCCGCGGCGGCGCGCCCCACTTCGCGCTGATCGGCGAAAAGGGCAAGCGCCCGGTCGGCTTCGTCACGCTCGACAACCTGCTGGGCGCGATGGTCGGCGAGATCCGCGATGAATTCCGGATGAACGAAAACGATTGGCTCAAGCAGGCCGACGGCACCTGGATCGGCAAGGCCAGCCTGCCGATCTTCTCGCTCGAACGCCTGCTGGGCATCGACATCGACAACGAACAAATGGGGCTGGACGATGTCGAATCGGTCGGCGGCCTGTTGATGGCCAAGCTGGGCGACATCCCCAAGCAGGGCCAGCGCATCGGCTTCCCGCAGTTCGATGTCGTGGTCAAGAAGATGAATGGCCCGCGCATCCTGCTGGTCAAGGTGATCCCGCAACTGACCCGTGCCGGCGAGAACGACGACCACGACTAACCGCCTTTTACATCGGCATTGCTGACATTACACAAGAATGATGCTATTTTTTGTGTATATCTGCGTGAACCGACGAGAGGCATTCAATGTCCGCCCAGCTTCGCCATAACGTTCACCTCGCCGGCCAGGGCGCCGCCACCATGGTGTTTGCCCATGGTTTCGGTTGCGACCAGACGATGTGGCGTCACCTCGCCCCCGCCTACCAGCACCGGTATCGCGTCCTTACCTACGATCTCGTCGGCTCCGGCGGCTCGGATCTTTCGGCCTATGACCGCGCCCGCCATGCGACGCTGCAGGGTCATGCCGACGACCTGCTCGCCATCATCGACGCCCATGCCAGCGGTCCGGTGGTGTTTGTCGGGCACTCGGTCGGCGCGACGATCGGCATGCTGGCCACGATCGCCGCGCCCGAGCGCTTTGCCGCGCAGATCATGGTCAGTCCGTCGCCCTGCTACATCAACGACGGCGACTATACCGGCGGCTTCACGCGCGACGACATCGACGAACTGCTCGAGACGATGGAAACGAACTTCATCACCTGGTCGCACAGCCTTGCACCCACCATCATGGGCGCGCCCAACCAGCCCCACCTGGCCTCCGGGCTGACGGCCAGTTTTTGCCGCAACGATCCCGAGATCGCCCATCACTTTGCCAGCGTCACGTTCCGCTCGGACCACCGCCTTGATGTGCCCAGGTCCACGACGCCGGCGCTGATCCTGCAATGCAGCGACGACCTGATCGCGCCGCGCACCGCCGGCCAATGGCTGCACCAGAACCTGCCCGGCAGCACGTTCGCGATGGTACCGAATGTCGGCCACTGTCCGCACATGAGTGCGCCGACCGCCGTCTCGGCCGCGATCGACACCTTCCTCACACAGCAGCTTCGCTGACCATCCATGAACGCCGCCCTCACCGCGACCGACCTGTTCTTCGACCAGGCTGCTTGCGGCCTGATGGCAACCGATGCACACGGCATGATCCTCACGGCCAATGCCAGCCTGCATGCGTGGCTCGGCATGGCCCCCGGCGCGCTGGTGGGCACGCGCCTGCACGACCTGCTGCCGGCCAGCGCCCGCCTGTTCCACTACACGTGCTGCGTGCCTCGCTTGCAGAGCGAGGGCGCGGCGCATGACATCCAGATCGACCTCCTGATGGCGGGTGGCGCGCGGCTGCCGGTGCTGCTCCAGCTCGTGCGTCAGCGCGAGGGCGATCGCGAGATCGACCACTGGGCCCTGTTTCGCGCCGGTGGCCGGCATGCCTACCAAAACGCACTGCTGTGCAAGTCAGAGGCCGCCGACGGCGCCCGCGAGGTGCAGCGCCAGCGCGACCTGCAACTGCAGGCGGTAAACACGCAGTTGTCGGCGGCCGACCTGCGCAAGGATGAATTTCTGGCCACGCTGTCGCACGAGCTGCGCAATCCGCTCGCCCCGATGCGCAGCGCGCTCGACGTTCTCAAGATCAGGCATGGCAACGACGAGGATGCGCGCGTGATCGGCGCATTCGACCGCCAGCTGCGGCACCTGACGCGGCTGGTGGACGACCTGATGGAAGTCTCGCGCATCACCCAGAACCGCATGCAGCTGCGGCGCGCGCCGGTCGACATCGCGGCGCTGGTGCGCGGCGCGGTGCACGACATGGCGCCGGTGATGACGGCGGCGCGCCACACGCTGCGCCTGGCGATGCCCGATGCGCCGCTAACCGTCGATGGCGATGCCACCCGCTTGGCGCAGGTGGTAATCAACCTGCTGGGCAACGCGGCCAAGTACACGCCCGATGGCGGGCTGATCGATGTGGAACTGGCGGGCCAGGCCGGTCACGCCGAACTGCGCGTGCGCGACAACGGCATCGGCATCCCGGCGGGCGCCCTGGGTACGATCTTTCAGTTGTTCACACAGCTGGAACCGGGGCGCGAGCGCGCCTGCGGTGGCCTGGGCATCGGCCTGGCGCTGGCGCGCGGCATCGCCCTGCTGCATGGCGGCGAGATCCTGGTGGAGAGCGATGGCCCGGGCCGCGGCAGCCAGTTCACGTTGCGCCTGCCACTGATCGCGGGTTGCGCGGTGGCGGAAGAAATATCAACGGCACCTGGCCAGCCGGCACCGCTGCGGGTGCTGGTGGTGGATGACAATGTCGATGCGGCCGAGACGATGGCGACGATGCTCGAACTGTTCGGCTGCACGACGCTGCTGGCGCATACGGCCGCCGGCGCATTGGCGTTGGCGCCGGACTTCTTGCCCGAGGTCGCGCTGCTCGATATCGGCCTGCCCGACTTCAATGGGTATGAGCTGGCGCGGCGCCTGCGCGGGCTGGATGCCTGCGCCAGCACCAAACTGATTGCGGCGACGGGCTGGGGCCAGGAGCGCGACCGGCAACTGGCGCACGATGCAGGGTTCGACCATCACCTGACCAAGCCGATCGATATCGAGCGGCTGCGCTTGCTGCTACAGTAAGCACCTGTTCCTCACCGGCATCGACACCATGACCCGCGCCTTGTCCCTGAACCTTCTCGCAGCAGGCTTGCTGTCACTGTCCACGCTGGTCGTGGCGCCAGCGCCCGCCCATGCCTGCGAGCGGGTCTACCCGCAAGCCAATGGCGACGACCGCACGCGCCACGTGCGCCTGTCGGCCGGCTGGCCCGATGCGCAGATCCTGCAGAACCTCAAGCTCAACTTCGACCGGGCCGACGTCAAGCGCACCGAGAGCGCGGGCGCGGTCAGCATCGGGTACACGTACTTTCACAAGACGGTCGTGATCACGCGCTCGGCCAGCAAGGGGGTCGAGGTGCAGCTGCTGGAAAAGGATCGGGAGAAACTCGTCTGGCAGCTGGGAATGTGTTGATGGTATGAAGGGGAGCGAGGACTTGCGCCTCGCTCCATGCTCCACGTCAGGCAGCGACGATCTTGCGGTTCGCTGCGCCCGGCAACATGCGCAGCGTCTTGCCAACGACTGCCTTGTAGGTCTTCGACGTGACCGTATCGACATAACGGTACTCGGCCCGTGTTTCGGTCGGCGTGACCGTCAGCACGACGAAGCCGCGCGAAGCCGTCTCGGCGTATTGTAGCGGTCCGATCAGCTGCTCCATGCCACCCGCCACGGTGGCCGGCGCGACAGTCGGGAAATAGCTTTCGAAACCAGGCGAGGTCACGGCAGGCACGCCGAATTCGACGCCCACTGCCCGCCCCTGCTGGTCGGCCAGGTCGCTGGCCCAGGCATTGTGGGTGTCGCCCGCCAGCACCACCATGTTCTTGTTCAGCGTCTGCGCCATGTTCAGCACCGTCTCGCGCGCAGCATGGTAACCGTCCCAGGCATCGAGGTTGTACGGCACCGGCGTGGCCGCGACCAGTTGCTGTTCGGCGGCGCTCAGTGCGACACCGGCCTTGACCTTGGCGGCGATCGCGAAGTACGCCGGATAGCCCGTGGTGCCCAGCACCATCGGCGCCGGCAGCAGCATGCGCGCCATCAGCACCTGCTGACCCAGGATCTGCCAGGTGGCCGTCGACTTGCTCATCTGGTTGCGCAGCCAGGCAGTCTGCTCCGTGCCCATCAGCTGGCGCGCCGGGTTCGTCACGTCGGCAGTGAAGGCAGCGCTGTTGAAGCTGCGGTCCGCGCCGACATAGCTGGCCAGGGCCAGCTGCTTGTCGCGACCGATCACGCGCGTGTCGAGCATGTGCAGCGAAATCAGGTTGCCGAAATCGAACGAGCGATAGATCTTGTCCGGCTTCGCGGCGTCTGGCACACGGATCGGCATCCACTCATGATAGGCCTGGATCGCCATCTGGCGCCGCGCCGACCACAGGCCTTCCGTGGCCGGATCGTGGTTCTCGGCGCCGCCGCTCCAGGTGTCGTTGGTCAGTTCATGGTCATCCCAGACGGCGATGAAGGGCATGCGCGCATGCACCGCCTGCAGGTCGGGGTCGGTGCGGTATTGCTGGAAGCGAACCCGGTAATCCGTCAGCGTGATGATCTCGGTGGCCGGCTTCGACACGCGCCCCAGGGTGCCCGCGTTCTGCGAGGCATAGCCGCCGGCGGCGTATTCGTAGATGTAGTCGCCCAGGTGCAGGCCGACATCGATATCGTCGAACCTGGCGGCATCGGCATACACGTTGAAGTAGCCGGCCGGGTAGTTCGAGCAGCTGAACACGGCAAAGCGCACGCGCGAGACGCTGCCCGTTGGCAGTGTCTTGGTACGGCCCACCGGCGAGAGCTGGCCGTAGCAGCCGAAGCGGTAGAAATAGCTGCGGTTGGCCGTCAGGCCGGTTGCATCCACTTTGACCGTGAAGTCGCTGGCGCTGCCGGTGCGCAGGCTGCCCGAGGCCACCGTACGCGAAAAGTCGCTCGTCTCCGAGATCTCCCAGCCGACATCGATGTCGGCGGTACCGGTGGCCGTGATGCGCGTCCACAGGATGACGCGGTCGGCCAGCGGATCGCCGCTGGCCACGCCATGCGCGAAGCTGACGGTGCGGTCGTCGCCATCACCGCCGCAGGCCGCGAGCGGGAGCGTGGATACGGCGACGGTGCCGAGGGAGAAGGTACGAATGAAATTGCGGCGTGAGGGCGATTGGTTCATGGGATGGCAGTTGGTAAAAGTGAAAGACGGCAAATCTTAGCCAGCGCCGATGACGCTCTGATGACGTGGGCGATGCATGGGGCATGAAGTGCCGGGCGTGAAAAAACGCCCGGCCGGACATGCCGGCCGGGCGCTCAAATCACCTGCGTGATCAAGCCTGCTTGCGTTTTTTCAGTCCGACGATGCCGGCCAGACCCAGGCCCAGCAGCGCCAGCGAATGCGGCTCGGGCACTGGCGTGGCCGGGCCGAATACCTGGTCGCGCACGGTAACCGCGATGTCCGGATAGTTGGTGAACACGCCGTCCACACCGAGGTTGTAGGCCGCCTCGTAGCTGGCCGGGTTGTTCAGGAACGTGTACGGCGTGACCGTCATCCCGGCGTCGTGCGCGGCCTGCACGCAGGCTGCGCTGAGCTGGCCCGCCGATGGACCGATGCCGTCGGCGATGGCGGCGACCGCAGCCGCCCCTGCTGCCGTGGTGGGGCACACGCCCAGATAGCTAACCGGGATGGACGAGTTGGCATTCAGGTATTCCACCTGCGCTGCGTTGAAGGACTGCGTCAGGGCGCGGCCGACTGTCGTGAAGTAGCCGTTGTACTTCGCATTGGTCAGGCCTGCCAGGATGGCTTCCGCCACCTCCAGCCCGGCCTGCTTGGCTTCGGGGAAGACGCCGATGGCGACACCGGTTTCCAGGAAATGGTTGTAGGCCAGGTCGAGAAAAGCGTCGTAGGACGTGAAGCTGTACGAGATGGCCGGGTTGAAGTAGGTCTTGTCGGTGCAGTAGCCATTGGCGTTGCGGCACGTCACGGACAACTGCTCGAGCTGCGCCAGCGTGAATTTGCGCACATCGTAGGTCCCGTTACTGGAACGCAGGGCGGCGATCTCGGGATGCGTGGCGGCGAATGCGACGACATTGGTCGTGGCATTCAAGGTGCCGTCATGCAGCATCACGGCCTTGTTGTCGGCGGTCAGGTAGACATCGCCTTCAATGTAGTCGGCGCCCATCCGCATGGCCAGTTGATAGGACTGCACCGACTCTTCCGGCAGATACCCGCTGGCGCCACGGTGGGCAATCACCAGCGGACGTTCACCGGTGAGGGTCGACACGGGCATGGCATGGGCGGCGACCGGCGCGAACAGCATGGCCGCGAGCGGCAACAGTCCGAGATACGACGTTTTCATAAAAGCAAACCCTCTTCAAGTGTTATGAGTTATTTGGCGCCACGCATGACGGGCGAGCGCATCAGAAGTTGTCAGCGCCATATTGGTGGGGCGAACGAGGGGATGCTAATTCGGCATGATGACAGTGGCATGAATTCGCGCGCCGATGTGTTGTTGAGGCGGCCACATTTTGCAAGGATTGCCAGGCAGCACGAATGGGTGGGTCGATCGACAAACGGTCAGCGCACGGCGACGGCCGTCATGTCGATCAGGTACTGGTTTTTTATTGGAAGATGGCCTGCATGACAACGGGGTGCTGCAGTAGCGCCCGATGCCTGTTGCAGCTGGCGCCTGCCAGGCCGCCCTTTGCTGCGCTGATTCGCACCCTGCCCGTTACCGCCCAACCGCTGCTGCAGCGGTCTTTCCACAATCGCTTCCCAGCCATTTTCCGGTGCCGCTTGATTTCTGGCTGACGTCTGCGCTGCCCGGCCCCGGTAAGGTAGTGACTGAGTCAAACCGGTACGATGTTTCACTCTCGGCCTTCAGGACGGCGTCGACCTTCATCCGGGGCTGGGAGCAGGTCATGCTCACATTCATTCCGCCAGCGGTAGGTGTCATCTTCTTGGTGCAGGAATCCCCGCCTTTTTTACCGAACAAATCGAAGTCGTTGATGTTTTGCCGGGTAATGCACTGTCTCGTGCGCAAACCATCGCCATTGAGTTCGGTGCCATTCGCAGCCAGCATCTTGTCGATCTGTGCGCGCTGCTCGGGCGTCATCAGGGCCATCTGGCTTTTCATCAGTTCAAGATAGCCCCCCAGCGGGTTGCCACTTGCCTGGTCGGACAGCGTCATATCGATCTGCCACAGCCCGGGTTTGATGACCGGTTGCTGCGCGAATGCCTGCCCTGCACAGAGGCTGGCGAGGGCAAAGACGATCTGTGTGGCGTGTTTCGTGCGCATACTGGCTCCTGATAGGTGGGGTGTTTCAGTGTATGCGATTCGGGCAGAGAGCGAATTCTGAGGTTGTGCAATCGATGCGATACAAGTAACTCAATGTCGGGGGACAGGCAACGCATGCCTTCGATCCGATGTCCTGGGCGGCGCCAGGTCCCGATGAGAATTACTTGCCCACGGTCCCTGCGCGCTTGCTGAACACGTCCTTAAAAACGGGCATCGCGGAGAACACGTTTGGCCAACCGGCATAGAACGCCAGTTGCGTGAGCATTTCCCCCGCTTCTTTTTCGGTCAGCCCATTGTCCATGGCGCGGTTCAGGTGGTAGGTGATTTGCGCCACCTGACCGGATGTCACCAGGGCGCTGACCGTGACCATACTGCGATCACGCGGTGCAAGCCCCGGACGCAGCCAAAGGTCCCGGAACAACGCCTCGGTCGTGTACTTCACCACGCCTGGCGAAACCTGCCCGAAGTTCTCTTCGACTGTCCTGGCGCGCCTTTCCTCTGCTTGTTTGTCCAGAGGCAGCAACGCGACCGTTGCCGGAGGCAGTTGCGAAACATCGATCTGGCGTTGGGCAAACACGGCTTGCGCGGCACTTGCGGCCCCGCTTGCATTGGGCCAGCCCGAATAGAAAGCGAGGTGGGTGATGATCTCCGCTATTTCGCCAGGCTTGACCCCGGTGTCGAGAGCCCGGGCCAGGTAGGAAGGCAGTTCCGCTGTCGCGTTTCTGGAAACGAGTACGGCAATGGTGACAAGCGACCGATCGCGCTGCGACAGGTCCGGGCGCTTCCATACGTCGTCAAATAACAGTTTTTGGGTGTAGTTGTCGAATGCTGGTGCAGCCATGAGTACTCCTTTGGTTGGCGGTGTTGAACTGGGTGCACTCGTGCGCGGCTGTGCACTTGCATCGCCCGACATGGCGAACAAGCTTGCGCAGCCAAGCAATGCAAGAGCGAGCCCGCTGTTTGGCGTGACGGACTTATTGCGCGTACTGTTCATCGCTGACTTTCTCCAGCCACTCGACGGTTTTGCCACCCACCGCATCCTGGATGGCGATATGGGTCATCGCCGTGGTCGGTGCAGCGCCGTGCCAGTGCTTGACGCCTGGCGGGGTCCAGATCACGTCACCGGGACGGATATCTTCCGCTTTGCGGCCCCACTGCTGAATCCGTCCCACGCCGGATGTCACAACGAGGACCTGCCCTGCAGGGTGGGTATGCCAGGCCGATCGGGCGCGTGGTTCGAACGTGACGGCGCCGGCCGAGGTGGTAACCGGCGGGTGTGCGCCAAATACCGGGTCGACCCGGACGTTACCGGTAAAGTTTTCCGCTGGCCCTTTGATTGATGCCTGGCTGCCGGCGCGGGCAATCGTCATTTCGCCGGGTCTGGCGTCGGCGCCTTGCGCCGCAGTCCCTGACTTGGCCTGTCCTGTCGCAGTTTGCGAGAAAGCAGGTGCGGCAAGAAAGAGCGATAGTGTTGCTACGATGATAGGTTTCATGGATGTCCCTGTGACCCAATGATGTTGTTAAAAAATCGCCGCTCGATGGCATGACCGTTGTAGAGGGTGCTCATCTGCCGACGTTGGCAGAGGCCGGTGCAGGACCTGAACTGGGCAGCGCGAACGCCACGATGCTGTTGCCGAGCTTTGTTTTCAGCGCCACTTTCCCGCCTGCGGCGATGACCACGAATTGACGGCCACTACGCGGCCCCCGATATGTCATGGGCGACGCGTTGGCGCCAGCTGGCAGCCGTGCCTGCCAAAGCTCGCGCCCGGTACGCAGGTCGATCGCCCGGAGCGTTTTTTCTGCGGCTGCGCCAACGAATATGAGGCCGCCGCGCGTCGTGACGGTGCCACCCGTGAGTGGCGTCCCGATCGTCAACGGCACCATGGATGGGATGCCCAATGGACCGGAGTCGCGCGCCGATCCCAGCGGCTTGTGCCAGAGCAGCGCACCGGTTGCCAGATCGACAGCGCCGATCTGCCCCCAGGGTGGCGCATTGCAGGGAACGCCAAGCGGCGAAACGAACGTTGTCCCATAGGAGGCATAAGGGGTATTGAGCATGGGGCGCTCTGCATCGCCGCCTGAACTCTGACCGTCCATCAGTTTGAACTTGCGTCGTATTGCCTCGGCACGCGTCAGAATTTCGACCCGGTCGGCAGTCTGCATCCACGTCACCACCATGACGCCACGATCGAGGTCGATCGAGACACCGCCCCAGTTGATGCCGCCTGCAGAGCCGGGATCGAACAAGGTTGGCGTGTCGAGCGTGGATGGCGTCAGGTGGCCTTCGTAACGCGATTGACGGAACTGCAGGCGGCACAGCATCTGGTCGATCGGCGTGACCCCCCACATGTTTTTCTCGACCAGTGTCGCGCCCCTGAACGCCGGTAATCGGATGGAAGCAGGTTGCGTCGGTGACAAACGCTCTCCGGGAGCAACGGAGCCCTGCAACGCAGCATGCTCTTCGACCGGGAAAATCGGCTTGCCATTGGTGCGATCAAGAACGAAGACCTCGCCACGCTTGGTGGCCTGGATCAGCGCATGGCGCACACCGTCGGGGCCTGGCAGGTCAACCAGGGTCGGTTGGGCCGGTACGTCGTAGTCCCAGATGTCGTGGTGCGTGGTCTGGAAACTCCAGCGCGGCCGGCCTGTCTCGGCGTCCAGGGCAAGGACGGCGTCACCGTACTGGTCGTCGAGCGCGCGGGGCTGCCCGCCGTAATTGTCCGGCGTGGCGCTTCCCATCGGCAAGTACACCAGACCAAGTGTTTCGTCTGCACTGATCGGCGCCCAGCTGTTGGGTGACGATGGGGTATAGACGTCGCCCTCGGGCGGTGCGCCGATACGCTCCGGATGCCCGGGATCGAACGCCCACGCCAGTTGTCCGGAGACAGCATCGAATGCGCGGATGACGCCCGAAGGACCGCCCCAGAACTGACCATCCGGTATGCCGCCGCCCACCACGATGTTGCCGCGGATGATCTGGGGCGCCGAGCTGACATAGAACTGCCCGCGCGGATACTTGCTGATGTTTGCGTTCAGGTCGACGAAGCCTTGCTTGCCGAAGCCCGTGCACGCCTTTCCGGTGTGAGCGTCCACCGCGATCAACGCTGGCGTCTGGCTGGCGGCAATGATGCGTTCCGCACAGGTGCCTGTCGCATTCGGTATCCGGTAATACGAAACACCGCGGCACGGTTTGCCTGACGCAGGCACGCCACCAGACATGTCGTAGCTCCACCGTTTGGTGCCATCTTCGGCGTCGAGCGCCACGACCTGATTGAATCCGCTACAGGCATACAGCATGTCGCCCACCATGATGGGGACCGTTTCCAGGCCATTTTTCGGTCCTGGCGACATGGGGCCCGTATCGGCTGTCCACGCGACCTCCAGTTTGTCGACATTATCGACATTGATCTGTGACAGAGGGCTGAAGCGGGTACCGGCCTGGTCGTTGCCGAAAGCCAGCCAATCCGTACGGTCGGCTGCGCCCGTTGCCTTGGATGCAGCGGAAGGTACCTGGGCCTGCATTCCCCGACGCATCCAGGGTGGCGCGGGATCCGGCCCTGCAGCGGCGTGGATTGCCGTCCCGGCAACTGCGGCAATGGCAAAGACGCCGACGCCTACCAATGCACCACGGCGTCCTGATGTGGCAGCCGTCACCGCTGCCATGTCGGGAGACCGCCGTACGGCCGGCAACAGCAGGAGCAGGCCCATGGCAAACGGCGCGCCCAGCCGTGGGACCAACGCCCACCCATCGAAGCCGACTTCGCCGATACTCCACGCCAGCGTCAATGCCAGGACAAGCCCATAAGCGCGGATTGCATGGGGATGACGCCGCGCCACCATCCAGCCAATTGCGACGAGTGCAACCCCGCTCAGGGCGTAATAAGCTGAGCCGTTGGCCATCAGTAAACGGACCCCGCCGATCAGCAGTACGAATCCGATGAGTGCAAACAGGATTGCCATGCCAAGACGAATCCAGCTGTTCAATCTCGTTTGCTTGGGTAGGGTCATGATCGCTTCCCTGCCTGCTGCGGTTTGGGAAGTGCCTGCGCCGTGACGAACGTGCGCGCACGGAAGACGGCGCCACCCTGTCCTCCTGCACCGTCGCTCGCGACGATATACACTTCGTTCGTTCCAGGCTTGAGGGCCAGACTCGCCGATTTGAGGTAATGGCCTGCATCGCGCCCCGGCAGCAGGATCTGGCCGATGGGAATGCCGCCCGGACTGAAGACGAGTACCCTGCCCTGGCCATTGAGCGCCACGTAGAGGTTGCCCTCGACGTCGGCCCGCATCGAGTCGGGAGCCGGCCCGATGAAGCGATACGCCACTGCCACCCCGAGACTGGACACGGTTGCAGGCGTTTCCAGGGTAATGCGCAGAAGCCGGTTCTGGCCAAATTCGGTCACCCACAGATACTTGCCGTCCGGGCTCAGCGCGATGCCGTTGGCCAGTGCAAGGCGTTGCACGATAGGCGTGACGGTACGCATGTCCGGAGACACGTAATAGACCCCGCCAGTCGGATCGAACGCCGTGCCTTTGAAGTCGGTGAAATAAAAACCGCCATGCCGATCGAGTACCAGGTCATTCGGCACGTAGGCATCGGCCGTTACCGCTACTTTGTTGAATTCATGGCGGCCAGATTCGATCACACCCAGCATGCCGCGCTTGCGGTCTCCCGCAGCTGCAACGAAAATGCGCCCGTCCGGGTGGATGGCCAGGCCACCCGCGTGTAATCCGGCTTGATGCAGTAATACCGAGATGCGCCGATTGGCGTCGAGGCGCACGATCCTGCTGCCACCGACATCGCACACCAGCAGGTTGCCTTCGGTGTCGAACAGCGCGCCTTCAAGCGCCGTATCGGTGTCGATGACCTCTGCCCACTTTTCCGCAACCGCAGTCGGTATGTTGCGTTCTGCGGAAGGAATGGGCACCGGGCCCGTCATGCGCGGATCTCGGCGCAACGCAAGCGGGTCAGGGGCGGTTTGCGCAAGCGCGGGACAGGAGACGACAACCATGCCACCCAGCGCGCCAAGCAGCATGGATCTTTTTTTCAGAGAGCAATGTGTAGGCATCATTTCACTTCGAAGATGGGCTGCTTACGCCACAGGCGGCAAACCATCAAGCAGTTTGTCCAGCGTGACCGGATATTCCCTGACCCGTACGCCAGTCGCGTTGTAGACGGCGTTGGCGATCGCAGCAGCAACCCCACTGATGCCAAGTTCGCCCACGCCTTTTGCTTTGAGCGGCGCAATCGTGGGGTCTGTTTCATCAAGGAAGATTGCATCGAGGTGAGGCACATCGGCATGCACCGGCACTTCGTAGCCTGCAAGATCATGGTTGACAAAAAAACCGACGCGTTTGTCGACGACGAGTTCTTCCATCAAGGCGGCCCCGATACCCATCGTCATGCCGCCGATCACCTGGCTACGCGCGGTCTTCGGATTGATGATCCGACCTGCCGAGCAAACGGCAAGCATGCGCCGCACGCGGATTTCGCCGGTGGCGGCATCGACGCCCACTTCCACGAAGTGGGCGCCGAACGTCTGGATTGCATAGCGCTTGGCCAGGTCACCGTATTCCATGACATCTTCCCCGACCAGATCGCGCCACCTTGCAGCATGGGTCAATGGCACGCTGCGATTGCCGACGCGTACCAGGCCACCGGCAAACTCGGCGGTCGCAGGATCCAGTTCCAGTTGTTTTGCCACCGCTTCGCGCAATTTGACGCAGGCCGCATACACGCCTGCCGTGGAAGACGCTGCACCCCACTGCCCCCCTGAACCGGCAGACTCGGGAAAGTGCGAATCGCCCAGGCTGACGCGCACCTTGTCGATGCCGACGCCCATCATCTCTGCTGCCGTCTGGGCGATGATCGTGTAGCTGCCCGTGCCGATATCGGTCATGTCGGTTTCCACTGTGACGATGCCGCGGTGGTCGAGGCGGACCCGTGCTGCTGACTTCGTAACAGGTGCACCGCGGATGGCAGAGGCCATGCCGATGCCAACCAGCCAGCGACCGTCACGCCGGCTGCCCGGTCGTGCATTGCGTTCGCTCCAGCCAAACTGCTTCGCCCCGGTTTCCAGACACTTGACGAGCTGTCGCGTTGAAAATGGCCGCTTCGGGTCTTCCGGATCGACCTGGGTATCATTGAGGATACGGAACGCCACGGGATCGTGACCCAGTTTCTCGGCCATCTCATCCATCGCAATTTCAAGTGCCATCATGCCGGGCGCTTCGCCGGGCGCGCGCATCGCACTTCCCTCGGGCAGGTCCAGATGCGCAAGCCGCAGGCGCGTCATTCTGTGCGGGCCGGCATACAGCAGCCGGGTGGCTGCAGTGGCCGCTTCCGGCCTGCCGCCTTCGATGTTGCCAGACCAGCTTTCGTGTCCGATGGCATCGATCTTGCCGTCGCGAGACGCGCCGATCCGTACGCGCTGGATCGTGGCGGGCCGGTGCGTCACATTGTTGAACATGAGCGCGCGCTGCAGCGTTACCTTGACTGGGCGCCGCACCTTGCGCGCGGCGACGGCGGCAAGAACTGCATCCGACAGAATCGTTCCCTTGCCGCCGAACCCGCCGCCGATGTAGGGTGTAACGATGCGTACGTCCTCTTTGGCAATGCCAAGTGTTTTGGCCAGATCGCGTACGCCCCAATTGACTTGTTGAACCGAGGTCCACAGCGTCAGCTTTTGTCCTTTCCAGACAGCGATGGTCGCATGGGGTTCCATCATTGCATGTGACTGGTCTGGCGTCGTGAAATGCGCATCGAGCTTGACGGCCGCCCTGGCAAAAGCGCCTTCAAAATCCCCCACCGACGTCTCGGCCGGTGGCGAATACGGGCCTGGCTTCGGGGGCGGTGCGCCATCTTTCGCAGCGGCCAGATCGAATACGCCGTTGCCACGTCGGTAGTGCACCCGCACCAGTTGCGCAGCTGACCGCGCCTGTTCGAAGGTCTGCGCGACAACAATCGCGACCGCCTGGTGGTAATGGTCCACATCAGGTCCGGCCAGAGCCCGCGCTGCGTAAAACTCACCCTTGTCCAGCTTGCCTGCGTTGTCGGCGCTGATCACGGCCAGCACTCCCGGCGCCCGGCTGGCCGCCCGCGTGTCGATCGCTTCGATTGTTCCCTTTGCAATCGCGGCGCCAATGACGTAGCCGTACACGGCGTCCGGCGCCGCCTCGTGCTGTTCATAAGCATACGTGGCGGTGCCAGTGACCTTGCGTGGGCCATCTACCCGATCGGCTGGATGACCAACGACCTTCATCTGGTCGATGGGATTGGTTGTAGCGGGGGTATCGAATTTCATGACTGTGTGCTCCTTGCTTGCGCCAGCACCGACGCGAGGGTGCGCTCGGCCAGTGTCAACTTGAATGCGTTTTCAGGGGTCGTCCTGGCGCCTGACAGCAGCTGGGCCATGCCGGCCTTGTCGCCACTGGACATGGCGCGTTCGGCGGCCTCTACTCGCCATGGCATGTGAGCCATTCCTCCCAGTGCAATGCGCGCAGTGCCATCCGCTTGCACGATGGCGCCGACCGAGATCAACGCAAACGCATAGGATGCGCGGTCGCGTACCTTGCGGTAGATGTGCGTGCCCCCAATCGGTGGTGGCAGCGTGACGGCAGTGATCAATTCACCGGGCTGCAGCGTGTTTTCGACATGGGGCGTGGTGCCTGGCAAACGGTAGAAATTTGCGATAGGGATCGTGCGGCTCGCACCGCCTGCGTTGACTGTCTCGACCGTCGCGTCCAGTGCGCGCATGGCCACCGCCATGTCGCCCGGATAAGTTGCAATGCATGCGTCGCTCACGCCGAGCACGGCGTGCTGACGGCTGTAATCACCGATCGCGCTGCAACCGCTGCCGGGACGGCGTTTATTGCATGCCTGATTGGTGTCATAGAAATACGGGCACCGCGTCCGCTGCAGCAGATTGCCGGCTGTCGTCGCTTTGTTGCGCAGTTGTGCGGACGCACCGGCAAGCAGTGCACGGGACAGCAGCCCATAGTCGCGCCGCACTGACTGGTGAGAGGCCAGCGCCGTGTTGCGCACCAGTGCGCCAATGCGCAGTCCGCCATCGGCCATGGGTTCGATCTTGTCGAGTCCCAGTCCATTCACATCGATCAGGTGAATCGGCGTTTCAATCTCCAGCTTCATCAAATCGAGCAGATTCGTTCCGCCTGCAATGTATTTCGCACCAGGGTGTCGGGCAGCTGCAGATGCCGCTTCGGCTGCAGAATGGGCGCGCTCGTAGGTAAAGGCTTTCATGGCTGCCCTTTCACAACCGTTGCGCCCGCGACTTCCGTGATGGCGTCGATGATGTTCGAATAGGCGCCGCATCGGCAAATATTGCCGCTCATACGTTCCCGCAGTTCGTCTGCGCTCAGCACCGGCCTGGTGGTGAGATTGGCCGTTACATGGCTTGGAATATCGGCGTTGATTTCGTCGAGAACTGCCACGGCCGAACAGATCTGGCCTGGCGTGCAATAGCCGCACTGGAAACCGTCATGCTTGACGAAGGCTTGCTGCATGGCGTGCAGGCGCTGAGGCGTCCCCAGCCCTTCAATCGTGGTGATACTGTCGCCATCGTGCATGACAGCAAGCGTCATGCAAGAATTGATGCGCTGTCCGTTGACGAGTACGGTGCATGCCCCGCACTGCCCCTGGTCACAGCCTTTTTTCGTGCCAGTCAGGTGCAGGTGCTCACGCAGTGTATCGAGCAGCGTGGTACGTGTATCGAGTTCGATGCGGTGTTTCTTGCCGTTGACCTGGATCGCCACCGTTGCCAGCGTAGCTGACCCGGTATGTTGTGCCTGCGCGTTGGCGTCGATCGGCAGCATGCTGACCGCAGCGGCGGCCGAGCCGGTGACAAGAAATTCTCGACGTGAAACTGCCAGCTGTTCTGGATGGTTCATGGTTCGGTATCCAATTTGTTTGCGTGTTGAATGATTGGGAGCCGTGATCGTTCCATCGACGATCCATTCAATTCCCTGGCAAGGCGAAGTACGTTTGTACGAATATGACCAGCTTGCGGGACGCACGATTCAAACGGTATCCTCATCCTCCTGATTTATTGCCTGATCCTCTGACGAGCGTGAATTCGGTAGGCATGGCCGGTCACTCGTCTTATCCTTGAATAAAATAAATCCAGTAAAGAACCATGAATTCGTCCGCTCAAACGCCTGTTCTCTCCCCGGATTCTTCACCGAGCCGACGTGACACACTCAGGATGCAGTTGGTCGATCGCGTCACACCACTGATTGGCGCGGAGCCGAGTTTTTCGACGTCGATTCCCGGTGTGACGCTGTATCGCTATATCGCGCCGACGGTGCCAGACTCCGTTACGTATGAGCCAAGCGTGGCTGTGGTCCTGCAGGGAAAGAAACGGGTGATGCTGGGGCCCATCCGCTTTGATTACGATGCGTCGCATTTTCTGATTACCTCGATCGATCTGCCGGTGACGAGCCAGGTTGTAGAGGCCAGCCCGGAAGCACCTTATTTGTGTATCAGGCTCAAGTTGGACATGGGCGTTGTCCGGGAGATGCTCGCAGGGGTGTCGGCAACTGTTACAGAGACGAACAATGGTGCACCGGGCATGACGACGGCGGAAACGACCGCAGAAATGCTCGATGCATTTTTGCGGCTGATTGAACTGCAAAGTGTGCCGGGTGAAATCCCTTTCATGAGCGCGTTGATTGAACGTGAGATTATTTTCCGCATTCTTCAAAGCGCCGAAGGGCAACGCCTTCGCGCCATTGCGACATCAGGCGACAACAGTCAGCAGACAGCCAAAGCGGTCGAATGGATCAGGGATCATTTCACTGAACCTCTTCGTATCGACGAACTTGCGCAAATCGCCTGCATGGGCGTGTCCACGCTGCATCATCATTTCCGCATCATGACCTCGATGACGCCACTTCAGTACCAGAAAAAATTGCGTCTGCACGAAGCCCGGCGGCGCATGCTGACAGACGGCATGGATGCTGCAAGTGCAGGCTTCGTCGTGGGGTATGAAAGTGCCAGTCAGTTCAATCGCGAATACAGCCGCGCTTTCGGCAAGCCGCCGCTGCGCGATGTCCGCTCATTGCTGGCAGTCGGCGGTGGCTTCGCCACCTGATCGAATCGTCTTTACCACCAAGAGGCAGACATGACAGTCATGACCAATTTTTCTGAGCGAACTGGCGCCAATCTGCACCGGATTTCCTTCGGCGGAATCCGAAAACTTGTTGCGGCTATGAGTTCGGCGCTCATGCTGACACTTTCCGGCACAGCCTATGCCCAGGCGCCAGCAGCCATGATGGTACGCATATCCGAGATTGAAATTACTGCGGGTCAATTGGATCAGTACAAGGCAATATTGGCAGAAGAGGCCGAAGCGTCAGTGCGGCTGGAACCTAGTGTCATTGCGATTTTTCCGATGTACGAAAAAGAGAGCGATACGACATTCAGGATTCTCGAGATTTATGCAGACCGCCGGGCGTATGAGTCGCATTTAACGACGGCCCACTTCCAAAAGTACAAATCCACAACATTGCCCATGGTTAAGTCGCTGAAGTTGGTCGACATGCAGGCGATCGATGCCCAGACCATGGGCCGCATGTTTACAAAGATGAAGGTCAGTGCCGAGTAATCTCATCGGCATGATTAGGGATGTGCGTGCGTTCACGCACGGCGCGGCCCGTACCACCCGCCTAACCTCAAACTTCCGATGTCACAGCTCATCGCGTTGCCACAAGCAACCGAGCTATTCAAGAAAGGTTATATTCCAATGGAATCGAAACAAGCAACACTGCACCGCATGGTCACCCCGGAACATACTTGCCCATTTGGCGTCGCATCACTCGACTTGTTGCAACAGGCGGGTTACCAGGTCGAGGATCATCAATTGACGACCCGGAGCGAAGTCGATTCGTTCATGCAGGCCGAGGGTGTCGAGACGACGCCGCAGACTTATATTGACGGCAAGCGCATTGGCGGGCATGAAGAACTCGTCGCTTTTTTAGGCGAGAAGTAAAAGCCAGCTGCTTGGCCGGCGCCAGGTGCCCTCCGGCTTATGCCGGACCGCCGGCAACCTTCGCCAGCAGGATCACATCGCTCGATTCGATCAACGCCGGTATCTGCTCCGACAGCATCCGCAGATGGGGCGTCGCAAGATGCCGGTCAAGGTCGGCCTTGCTCTGCCACTCCTCGGTGAACACGAAGCGCCGTGGATTAGCGATATCGCGGTTCACCTGGTAGCTGATGCATCCTTCCTCGCGCAGCGTCGGTTCGACAACGCTGCGTAACAGTGTTTCCAGTTTTTCTTCCAAACCGGGCTTGGCAACAAAAATAGCAACGACGGGCAAGGTCATGGTGGTCCCTGAAAGTGAGCGTCCGACAAGATTATCACAAGGGCGCCAGGGGAAACTTCCGCGACCGGCGCTGGGCACAAATCGACCGGTCCGACCGCAAAATGCTGGCCTCGCCAGCACGTTTTCCGCCTTCCTTCTATACTGGCCGACCGCCGCGGCGCAGACCGCGGCTTGACCCCTATGTTAAGAAAACGAAAAATCCATGGCAGCCTTGTTTACCCCGTTCACCCTCAAAGACGTCACGTTGCGCAACCGTATCGCGGTGCCGCCAATGTGCCAGTACACCGCCAATGACGGCTTCGTCAACGATTGGCATCAGACGCACTACGCCAGCATTGCCCGTGGCGGCGCCGGTCTGGTGATCGTCGAAGCAACCGCAGTTTCGCCCGAAGGCCGGATCACGCCGGGCTGCACTGGCCTCTGGAATGATGCACAGGTCGAGGGCATGGCCCACATTGCCGCCCGTATCAAGGCCGCAGGTTCGGTCGCCGGCATCCAGATCGGCCACGCCGGCCGCAAGGCAAGCGCCAACCGTCCATGGGAAGGCGATGACCATATCCCGTCGGAAGATGCGTATGGGTGGGACACCATCGCACCGTCGGCGATTGCCTTCGGCAAGAATCTGCCAAAAGTGCCGAAAGAAATGACGCTGGACGACATCGCGCGCGTGAAGGCCAATTTCGTCGACGCTGCCCGCCGCGCGCTTGCTGCCGGCTTCGAATGGCTCGAACTGCACTTTGCCCACGGTTACCTGGGCCAGAGCTTCTTTTCGCCGCACTCCAACAAACGCACCGATCAGTACGGCGGTGATTTCGCCTGTCGCAGCCGCTTCCTGCTCGAGACGCTTGAGGCCGTGCGCGAAGTCTGGCCGGCCAACTTGCCGCTGACTGCGCGCCTGGGTGTCATTGAATACGATGGCAACGACGAACAAACCGTCAACGAGTCGATCGAACTGATTCGCATGATGCGCCAGCGCGGCCTGGACATGCTGAGCGTCAGCGTCAACTTCACGATTCCGGATGTGAATATCCCGTGGGGTCCGGCCTTCCTGGGTCCGGTGGCCAAGCGCGTGCGTGACGAAGCCGGCATTCCGGTCGCGTCGGCGTGGGGCTTCGACGGCCCGCACCTGGCAGAACGCGCCGTGGCTGACGAACAGCTGGACCTGGTCATGGTCGGCCGCGCCCACCTGGCCAATCCGCACTACCCGCTGGAAGCGGCCAAAGAGCTGGGCATCGAGCGTCCGACCTGGGTGTTGCCGGCGCCGTATGCGCACTGGCTCGAGCGTTACAGCATGCAGAAGTAAACCATGTTTCGGCAGGCAGGGAGCGTTGCCCTGACTGCCGAACCGTTGTCCGGCATGCGATTGGGGCGCGCGCGTTTCCTGCAGCGCCTGCCTCGCGCCACCCGCTCGAAAACCTCACTACAATCGGTTGACCGATCAGCAACGAGGACCATCATGAGCATTCATCCCGAACACGACCTCAATCCCGGCGACGATGCCGAACCCGGCACGCCCGGTACTGGCGAAGACGTCTGTGACGCCTGCGCAGGCAAAGGCACACTCCCGGACGGCAAGGCATGCCCGCAATGCGGTGGTAGCGGACATGTCATTGTGGGTATTGGCGGGGGCTAATCGCCTCGCCTGACATTACCTTGCAGCGCAGGGCGTGCCAGACGCATGTCCCCGTGCTGCCAGTGTTTTACTGCGGCGGCTGACCGTTCGACGCCATCAAGCCCGCATCTACCGGCAAGTTCACACCAGTAATAAGGCGCGCATCGTCGCTCGCCAAGAATGCCATCGCGGCTGCAACACCATCCGGATCTTCCGGCGCGCCCAGCGGCATGCGCTCATTGAATTTCGCGACCAGCTCGGGCTTGCTGACCATATCCTTCGTCAACCCGGTGTCGGTAAAGCTTGGATTGACCTCGTTCACGCGCACCCCATCCTTGGCCGCATCCATCGCCATCGCGCGCACCATATTGCTGACCGCGCCTTTCGACGTGTTGTAGGCAAACATTTCCCAGTCACCGCCCAGTCCCGACACCGACGACGTCATGACGATCGACCCGCGGGTCTTGACGAGCTCGGGCATGGCCGCCTTGGCCATGTGATAGTAGCCGGTGACATTGACGGCCATGACGCGCGCGAAGTCTTCTTCGCTCGTTGCCATGATGTCGCCGTCCGTCGCGATACCGGCATTGTTGATCAGGATGTGCAGGCCGCCAAAGCGCTCGACGGTGGCCTTGACGGCGGCTGCCGCGGTGGCCTTGTCGGCGGTGTCGCCCACCTGCACCAGAACGCGGTCTTGTGGCAGATCGGCCGCGACCTTCTTGAGTTTATCGCCATCGATATCGAGCATGACGATGCGGGCGCCCTCATCCAGAAAACGGCGGGCAGCCGACAGGCCGATGCCGGATGCGGCGCCGGTGACGAGGACGGTTTTATCGTTGAAACGGTTCATTGAATTCCTTTCGAGGAGGCAGGAACAGCCCGGTTGCGCGCGGCAAGCGGGCCATTCATCACGCCTTGTTGGTTCACGAGTATGTGCTGCCGACGATAGCACAGCGGTTCGTGCACCCCTCTTACGGTTCCAGCAGGAAAACTCCGTGGAACCCTATTCGACGATGCGTTCTTCGTCGTGCTTGACGATCGGATCTTCGGTGCCCGTCCACTCACTCATCAGGGAGTAACCCACCGCCAGCAGCACCGGACCGATGAACATCCCGATGAAGCCGAACGCGATCAAGCCGCCCAGCACGCCGAGCAGCGTGAGCAAAAACGGCAGGCTGCTGCCACGGCTGATTAGCATCGGCCGCACGACGTTGTCGACACCGCTGATCAAGACCGCGCCCCAGACCGTCATGAAGATCGACCAGCCGGTCTCGCCCTGCGCGAACAGCCAGAGCGCGGCGCCGCCCCAGACCAGCGGCGGGCCGAACGGGATCAGTGACGTCAGGAAGATCAGCACCGACAGCAGCGGCACGGCTGGCACGCCGGCAATCGCAAAGCCGATGGCGGCGACGATCGCCTGCGCCAGCGCAGTGCCGAGCAAGCCGTACATCACGCCGCGCACGGTCTGGCTGACGGTGGCCTGGATCGATTCTGCACCCTCGCCCATCACCTTGCGCATCGTCACTTCGATGATCGACAGCAAGCCATTACCGTCGCGGTACAGGAAGAAGCTCACGAACGCGGCCAGGCTCATTTGCACGACGCCGGTGCCGAGCATCAGCCCGCCTTTGACGAGCCAGTGGCGCGCCGGTTCGAGCATGCGCTGGGCCAGCGCCAGCATCTGCTCGCGGCTGGCGATCAGGTTATTCAGATAGGTCTCGACCGACGGGCCGACCAGCGGGATGTCGCGCAGCCAGGTGGGCGGCGCCAGTTCGCGGTGCTCGATCAGGAGGCGCAGTTCGCCGAAGCCACGTGCGACGTCGTCGCCCAGGTTGTAGGCGACCATCGACAGCGGAATGATGAACAGCAGCGTGAGCGAGAGCGTCATGGTCAGCGCTGCAATCGTGCGCTGGCCGTTCAGGCGCGTGAGCAGCCGCAGGTACAGCGGCCAGCTCGAAATGGCGACGGCGGCAGCGAACAGGATCGCCGGCAGGAAGGGCCGCAGCACATAGAGGCAGCCCAGCGTGAGCAGGATGACCATGGCGATGCGGGTGTAGTTCCTGCCGGGTCGTTGCTGCTCCATGCTGCCTCAGGGAAGTGGTATTTACGGCATCATAGCAGTTGACGCAGGTCGTGGGCGATCAGGCCCGGCCCCTGGCCATGGCGCACGAACAGGCGCAGCTGGCCCTGTTTGTCGAACACGAAACTGCCGGCCGTGTGGTCGACCGTGTAGCTGCTCGCGTCGGCGCCCGGCGCCTTGGCGTAGAACACCTTGAATTCCTTGGCCACTTTCGCCGTCGCAGCGGCGTCGCCGTACAGGCCGATGAAGCGCTTGTCGAACGCCGGCACATAGTGCGACAGCAGTTCCTGCGTGTCGCGCTCGGGGTCGACCGTGACGAACAGCACCTGGACTTCGTCGGCCGACGGGCCCATTTCTTTGAGCACGGTCGCCATTTCGGCCATCGTGGTCGGGCACACGTCCGGGCATTGGGTATAGCCGAAGAACATCACGACGATCTTGCCGCGGAAGTCTTCGAGCGTGCGCACCTTGCCGGTGTGGTCGGTCAGCGTGAAGCCCTTGGCATAGTCGACGCCCGTCACGTCCGTGTTGTGGAAGGCCGGGGCTTTGTCGCGCAGCTTGTCGCAGCCGGTGGCAAACAGCGCCACGGCCGAGAACGCCGCGATGGTCAGCAGTCGTTTCATCTTGAACCCGTTATCAGAACTTGAAATAGTGGTCGACCAGCAGCGCCGCGAACAGCAGCGACAGGTAGACGATCGACCACGTGAACGTCTTGCGCGCCTGTGCATCGCTGTAGTTGCGGTGCACGCGCCACGAGTGGCGCAGGAAGACCGCGTTGAGCGGCACGGCCGCTGCCAGGTAGATCAGGCCGCTCATGCCGACCGCGAACGGCAGCAAGGTGGTAGCGGCCAGGCCGATCGTGTACAGCCACACCTGCAGGCCGGTGAATTTCATGCCGTGCGTGATCGGCAGCATCGGCAGGCCCGAGCGCGCATAGTCTTCGCGGCGGTACATCGCCAGCACCCAGAAGTGCGGCGGGGTCCACATGAAAATGATCAGGACCAGCAGCCACGCTTCCATCGGGACTTCGTTGGCCACCGCCGCCCAGCCCAGCGCGGGCGGCATCGCGCCCGACAGGCCGCCGATGACGATGTTCTGCGACGTGTTCGGCTTGAGCAGCAGCGTGTAGATGAAGGCGTAGCCGACGAACGTGACGAAGGTCAGCCACATGGTCAGCGGATTGACGAGCGTGTACAGCACCAGCATGCCCAGGCCGCCGATGATCGACGAAAAGACCACGGTCTGCGTCGTGCTCAGTTCGCCCGAGGCGGTGGCGCGGCGCGCGGTGCGCGTCATGCGCGCATCGACGCGCGCCTCGACCAGGCAATTGACAGCGAATGCAGCGGCAGCCAGCAGCCAGATACCGGCCGTGCCGGCGATCAGCGTTTGCCAGCCCGGGAAGCCGTCCGTGGCGAGGAACATCCCGATCACGGCGCAAAATACCGCCAGCTTCGTCACGCGCGGCTTGGTCAGGGTCCAATACTGCGAGAAACGGCTCTGGGGCTTGGGGATGGCTGTCTGGGTTGTCATCAATGGGTGCTTGCGGACGCGGCGAGTCCGGGCGCTGGGACAGCGCAGGCCGCATCGAGTTGAAACTTCACCCGGTAGTTTAACATGGTCACCAGGATCACCAGCAGCGCCGCCCCGGCGTTATGCATGACGGCAATCGCCAGCGGAAAGCTGAAATACACGGTCGCGATGCCGGTGAGCAGCTGCGCCACCATGACCAGCACCAGCAGGCGGGCAGTCTTGCCCAGCGCCGGCAGGCGCCAGGCGCGCCACGCCGCCAGACCCAGCACCAGCACGACGGCCAGCGCGAAGGCGCGATGTACCCAGTGGATTGCCACCAGCGCCGAGAACGGCAAATAATGCCCTTCCATCGTCTTGCCCAGTTCGCGCCACAGGTGGAAGCCATGCTCGAAATCGAGTTCGGGCACGAGCGCGCCCTGGCAGAGCGGGAACGTATCGCAGGCCATGGTTGCATAGTTAGTGCTTACCCACCCGCCCAGCGCGATCTGGACGGTGAGCACGACGGCAGCGAGCAGCGACAGCCAGCGCAGACTGCGCAGCCGTGCGACCAAACCAGGACCGCGAAGTGGCGCCGCCGGCTTGAGCAGCGCGTCTTCGCGGCATCCCATCCAGACCAGCATCGCCAGCAGCGTCATGCCCAGCAACAGGTGAATGGTAACGATCACCGGTTGCAGCTTGAGGGTGACGGTCCAGGCGCCGAACGCGCCCTGCACCAGCACCGAGGCCAGCAAGGCGACCGGCATGGCCGGCTGGAACACGGCGTCGTGCGTGCGGCGCCATTGTTTTACCGACGTGAACAGCAGCGCCAGGATCAGCGCGCCGATGCCCATCGCCAGGTAGCGGTGAATCATCTCGATCCAGGCCTTGGCCACCGTGACCGGACCGGTCGGCATCGCCGCTTCGGCGGCGGCGATCTGCTCGTGCGCCAGGAACGGGTTGGCTTCGCCGTAGCAGCCCGGCCAGTCCGGGCAACCCAGGCCCGAATCGGTCAGGCGCGTGAAGCCGCCGAACACGATCAGGTCGAACGTCAAAAACACCATCACCCAGACCAGCTTGCGGTATTTGTGGGCGTCGGACGACATCCAGACGATCGCCAGCGGCAGGCTGGCCACGAGCAGGCCCATCAGGCCGAGGTGTATGAGGGAAGACAGGTCCATGTGATTCTTTACCGGTAACGTAATTCAGCCGATGGCCGATGCCTTGAGCAGTTTGGCGATGTCCTTGTAGACGCGGCCCGGTTCCGGCTGGAATGGGAAGCGCATCATCAGGTTGCCCAGCGGGTCGATCAGGTAGATATGGTCGCTCGGAGGGTGGCCTGCTTCGGTCGGTAACCACTTCGCCACCGTCGCAGCCGGCGCGCGCAGCAATTCCATGCCGTCGTATTCGCGCATCATGACGGTGTCGAGCGGTTCGCTGTCGGTGATCAGCCACACGCGTTCCATGCGTTCCATATTCTTGCCCTGCATCGTGCGCCACTGGCGCATCGCGTACAGCTGGCGCATGCATTCATCGTCGCACTTGCCACCGCCCACGCGCAGCATGACCCACTTGCCTTTCAGGTCGGCGAGCGTGCGCGGCTGGCCGTCGAGCGTGGTCGTGGCCATCTGCGGGATCGGTAGCGTGCGTGCATCGAGGATCGTGCCGTAATTGGTGCGGTCGGTCGGCTTGACGATGTAGAAGGTAATGTACGACACGATCAGCGGCGCGGCGCAGATCAGCAGCACCAGCAGCAGCTTGAGGCGGCCGCGGCGGCGCGCGGTGTCAGGGTCAGCGAGTTGTTCTTGAGCCACGTCGAAATCCCGTCATCACATAAAAAAGAAGGGCCAGCGCCGCCAGTGCATACCACTGGAAGGCATAGCCGCGGTGTTTGTCGATCCCTGCCTCGGGCAGCGGCCAGTCACGCGCCATCAGGTCGGCCGGCGTCGCCGGCAGCGTCTGCTGCACGAGAAACGGCAGCAAGCGCAGGCCGCTTGCCTGCGCCAATGTCTGCGGCGTCAGGTTCTGCACCGCCGCGCCCGGCGCCAGCGGCGGGCCGTCGCCCAGTTCCATCACCTTGCCGGCGGACAGGACGAGCCGTCCTTCGAGCGTGACCGGCCCGGCTGGCGTCGCAAATGTCGGCAGCTTGTCGAACTCGGCCTGGCGCGGCAACCAGCCACGCAGCACCAGCACGTGCTCGTCGGCACCCGCTATTTTAAACGGCATTGCGAGATAGAACCCGGACTGGCTCCCGCGTGGGCGGTTCGCGAGCAGGACGGGCCAGCCGGCGACGAATTCGCCGTGTACGCGCACGCGGCGAAATTCAAGATCCGGGCTGGCGGCGGTGGTGGGACCGAGGGTGAATGGCGGCTGGGCAGCGCGCGCCAGCTGGCGCGCCTGCAGGTCGGTCTTGTAGACAGCCCGGTCCTGTTGCCAGTTGCCGAGCAAGATGCCGATGAGGGCCACAATCAGTGCTGCAATCAGGGCGATGGGGCGAAATCGGAAGGCGAAGCGCATTACAATGAATTCTCAACCTTTCGCGGGTCCATCATGAAAATCTTCGTTGCCATCGCCTTCGTCCTGATCCTGGCCAGCCTGGCGTCGGCCCTGTTCTTCATGATGCGCGACAAGGGGCGCACCAACCGCACCGTCAATGCGCTGGCGCTGCGGGTGGGGTTGTCGATCGTGCTGTTCCTGTGCCTGCTGGCGGCGCACCAGATGGGGTGGATTGCGCCGACCGGATTGCGTTGAGGTGCACGTGCATCAGGATTGACGGCGTTGCATGAGCGTGAACGCGTGGACGGGGAACCCGTCCACCCTACGATGCGCGACATCTATAAACGGTGCCAGATGACCGTAGGGTGGAAGGCTCCGCCTTCCACGCGTTCAACCATCGACCCACCCCCGTTACAGCCAGTACACCACCACGTACAGCCCGAGCCACACCACATCGACAAAGTGCCAGTACCATGCGGCCCCTTCGAAGCCGAAGTGGTGTTCGGCCGTGAAGTGCCCGCGCAGCACGCGGTACAAAATTACCGACAGCATGATCGCGCCCATCGTCACGTGGAAACCGTGGAACCCCGTCAGCATGAAGAAGGTCGAACCGTAGATGCCCGACGTGAGCTTGAGGTTCAGGTCCTGGTAGGCGTGCATGTATTCATACACCTGAAAGCCCATGAACACGGCGCCCAGCAAAATGGTCGCGGCCAGCCAGAACGCCGTCTTGGCGCGGTGGCCGGCGCGCAGGGCGTGGTGCGAAATGGTCAGCGTCACGCCCGAAGTCAGCAGCAGCGCCGTGTTGATGGTCGGGATCGGGAACGGCCCCATGGTGCGGAAGCCCTCGACGATGCCGGCCGGTCCGGTATTGCCCCAGTGCGCCGAAAAATCAGGCCACAGGATCTGGTGATCGAGGTCGCCCAGCCACGGCATCGAAATCACGCGTGCATAGAACAGCGCGCCAAAGAACGCGCCAAAGAACATCACTTCCGAGAAAATGAACCAGCTCATCGACCAGCGGAACGATAAATCGATGCGCTTGCCGTACAACCCCGATTCGGATTCACCGATCGCTTCGCCGAACCAGAAGTACAGCACGACGAGCATCGCGACGATGCCCGTCAGGCACACGGGCATCGCGAACGGCAGCCCGTTGACCCAGCCCGACGCGCCGGCCATCGTCACCAGCATCGACAGGCCGGCCAGCAGCGGCCAGCGCGAGGGGCCGGGAACGAAGTAATAAGGCGCGGCGGTCTGTGGCGATGCTGGTTGTGACGAACTCATCTTTATCTCCTCGGGCGATGCTGTTGATTGTTGCGTCATGCATGCTTGCTTGGATTCCCGCCTCTGCGGGAATGACGTACTTATGCCACCGCGAAACTTACCGCCAGCATGATCAGGCCGATGAAGATCGCCACCCCGATCAGACCGGCGACGATCACGTGGACCGGGTTCAGGCTGGCCGCATCGTTCTCGTAATCGGCGCGCTTGCGCACGCCGAAGAACGACCACAGCACAGCCTTCATGCTGGCCAGAAAACTCCCCTTGCGCTGATGGGGCTTATCCGTTTGCATCGCCTTCTTTCGGCGCGGCGGCGGCCTTGAACGCCCCGCCAATTTCAAAGAATGTGTACGACAGCGTGATGTTCTTCACTTCGCGCGGCAACTTGGGATCGATGAAGAACACCACCGGCATCTGGCGCGCTTCGTTCGGGGCCAGCGTCTGCTCGCGGAAGCAAAAGCACTCGACCTTCATGAAGTGCGGCGTGGCCGACTGCGGCGCATAGCTCGGAATCGCCTGCGCTTTCACCGCCCTGCCCTGCGTGTTGACGACCTCGTACATGACGGTGGCCAGTTCGCCCGGATGCACGTCGATGCTGCGCGTGGTTGGCCGGAACCGCCACGGGCCCTGCGAATTACCGTCGAGCTCGATCGTGATCGTGCGCGACTTGTCGACCTGACTGTTGGTCGGCGCCGCGACAAACCCATCCTGCTGCGTGAGCACGTTGATGCCCAGCACTTCGCAAATCTGCCGGTACACGGGCACCAGCGCATAGCCGAAGCCGAACATCGCCACGGCCACGACCACCAGCTTGCCGAAGGTGCGGCGGTTCAGGCGCAGCAATTTGACGCCGGTGGCCATATCAGCTCAGGAGCGTGAACTTGACGAACACGCTGATGAAGAAGAACAGCGCCAGGCCGGCCAGCCACAGCGCGGTTCTCAGGTTATTGGGTTTGCGTGGCGCGGTCATCGGATTGTCCTTACTTCACCAGCGGTGGCGTCTCGAACGTGTGGAACGGCGCCGGGCTCGGCACGGTCCACTCCAGGCCTTCGGCGCCTTCCCATGGTTTCGCAGGCGCCTTGGCACCGCCGCGGATCGTCGGCAGCACGACTGCAAACAGGAAGTACACCTGGCTGAAGCCGAAGCCGAACGCGCCGATCGAGACGATCATGTTGAAGTCAGTGAACTGCACGGCGTAATCGGCATAACGGCGCGGCATGCCGGCCAGGCCCAGGAAGTGCATCGGGAAGAACGTGACGTTGAACGTGATGAGCGAGAGCCAGAAGTGCATCTTGCCGCGCGCTTCCGGGTACATGTGCCCGGTCCACTTTGGCGCCCAGTAATAGAAGCCCGCGAACAGCGCGAACAGCGAGCCGGCCACCAGCACGTAGTGGAAGTGGGCCACGACGTAGTACGTGTCGTGCACCTGGATGTCGATTGGCGTGACTGCCAGGATCAGGCCCGTGAAGCCGCCGATGGTGAACACGAAAATGAAGCCGACCGCGAACAGCATCGGTGTCTCGAACGTCATCGAGCCCTTCCACATGGTGGCGACCCAGTTGAAGATTTTGACGCCGGTGGGCACGGCAATGAGCATCGTCGCGTACATGAAGAACAGCTGCGACGTCACCGGCATGCCGGTCGTGAACATGTGGTGCGCCCAGACGACGAACGACAGGATCGCGATCGAGGCCGTCGCGTAGACCATCGAGGCGTAGCCGAACAACGGTTTGCGGGCAAACGCCGGAATGATCTGCGAGACGATGCCGAATGCCGGCAGAATCATGATGTAGACCTCGGGGTGGCCGAAGAACCAGAAGATGTGCTGGTACATCACCGGGTCGCCCCCGCCGGCAGCGTTGAAGAACGAGGTGCCGAAGTGGCGGTCGGTCAGCGTCATCGTGATCGCGCCGGCCAGCACCGGCATCACGGCGATGAGCAGGTAGGCGGTGATCAGCCAGGTCCAGCAGAACATCGGCATCTTCATCAGCGTCATGCCGGGCGCGCGCATGTTCAGGATGGTGACGATGATGTTGATCGAGCCCATGATCGACGAGGCGCCCATGATGTGCATCGCGAAGATCGCCATGTCCATGCCCAGGCCCATCTGCGTCGAGAGCGGCGCGTACAGCGTCCAGCCGGCGGCGGTGGCCCCGCCGGGCACCAGGAACGACGTGGCCAGCAGGATCGCCGCCGGTGGCAGCAGCCAGAACGAGAAGTTGTTCATGCGCGCGAACGCCATGTCCGACGCGCCGACCTGCAGCGGCAGCATCCAGTTGGCAAAGCCGACGAAGGCCGGCATGATCGCCCCGAACACCATGATCAGCCCGTGCATGGTCGTGAGCTGGTTGAAGAATTCAGGGCGCACGAACTGCAGGCCCGGCTGGAACAGCTCGGCCCGGATCATCAGCGCCAGCACGCCGCCCGAGAGCAGCATGATGAACGAAAACCACAGGTACAGGCTGCCGATGTCCTTGTGGTTGGTGGCATACACCCAGCGGCGCCAGCCGTGCGGATGGTCGTGGTGTTCGTCGTGTGCGTGGCCGTGCTCATTGCCGTGCTCATTGCCGTGACCCGGTGCGTGGTCGATCGTCGTGGTGCTCATGGCGTTACCCCTGCTCTTTACGTGCGTTGGTGGCGGACATTATTTGCGGGCGGCCAGGACTTCGGCCGGCTGGACGATATTTTCCGCAGCCTTGTTCGACCAGGAATTGCGGGTATAGGTAATCACGGCGGCGATCTCGGTGTCGGACAATTGCGGCCAGGCCGGCATCGCGGTCGGGAACTTGCCGCTCTTCTGGCCGTGCAGCAGGATGTCGATCTGGTGCGCCTTGTTGCCCAGCACATTCGGCGAGCCATCCAGCGCCGCGAACGCCGCCGGGATGCCCTTGCCATTGACCTGGTGGCAGGCCACGCAGTTGGCGGTGTAGACGGCTTCGCCACGGGTTTTGAGTTCGTCGATGGTCCAGACCTTGGTCGGATCGTCGGCCAGCGCCGCCATCTCTTTTTTCTTGCCCGCGACCCAGGCCGTGTAGTCGGCATCGGACACGACGCGCACGACGATCGGCATGAATGCGTGGTCCTTGCCGCACAGCTCGACGCAGTTGCCGCGGTACACGCCGATCTGCTCGGCCTTGAACCAGCCGTCGCGCACGAAGCCGGGTATCGCATCCTGTTTGATGGCGAACGCCGGTACGGTCCAGGCGTGGATCACGTCGTTGGCCGTGAAGACCATGCGGATCTTCTTGTTGACCGGCACGACCATCTCGTTATCGACTTCGAGCAGGTAGTTCTCGGTACGGGCCTCAGTGGGGGCGACGCCGGGCTCACCGATCTGCGAGCGTGGCGTGGACAGGTTCGACAGGAACGAGATGCCCTCGCCCTCGCCTTTCAGGTAGTCGTAGCCCCATTTCCACTGCATGCCGGTGGCCTTGATGGTCAGGTCGGCATTGGAGGTGTCTTTCAGCGCCACGACGGTCTTGGTGGCCGGCAGCGCCATCCCGATGACGATCAGGAACGGCACGATCGTCCAGGCGATCTCGACGGCGGTGGATTCGTGGAAGGTGGCCGGTTTGTGGCCCAGGGATTTGCGGTGCTTGAAGACCGAGTAGAACATGACGCCGAACACGGCGACGAAGATCACCAGGCAGACGATCATCATCCAGATGTGCAAGCCGTAGATGTCGGCGCCGACGGCAGTGACCGGGGCCTGCATATTGAGCTGGTGCTCCTGAGGCCGGCCCGTCAGTTGCTGCGCCCAAGCCGGCACAGAACCAGCGGCGGCGCCGAGTACGGCACAGCCGTACAGCACGGCCCGAAGTCGCGTTGCATATGTCATGTATGTCCCCAACCACCCAAAAAATAAGAATTATTTTTAAACGGTCAGCCATTCCACGAACGAACGACGCCGCTCCGTGCTGGCCGCAGAACACCGATGCCGTGCCGGGGCATCTCTGCGGCTGCTGCAATTCTTTTTCTGTTTCTGTTTTGACTATGTTTCGCGGCTTGCGATGCCGCTTTTTCAAGCGATTCTATCGGCTAGACGTGAAAAATAGCAATTGATTATATCTAAAGCACTAATTTTTATTCAAGGAATATCGGGGACCCTGCCAATCTGCCCGTGCACGGCGACGACGTTACGGCTTGCGTGGCTGGAAGCGAACGATCGATTCACCAGCTGCCGTCTGGCGCGGCGCCGGGCGAAACGCGTGGCCGTAGATCACTTCGAAGGTCAGGCCCAGCTTGCCATCGGGGAGGCGCTGCGCCTCGAGCCCAGCGAGCACACGCTGCCAGGCCGCACGGCCAATCAAGCCGCGCCGGCGCGATTCGAGCGGATTGCCGCCCAGTGCGCGCACATCGCGCAGCAGCGCCTGTGGCGTGTCGTAGGTGACCGTGATGCGCTCCATGTCCATGACCGGTGTCGAAAAGCCCGCTTCGACCAGCTGATCGCCGAAATCGTGCATGTCGACAAATGGCAACGTGTGCGGGTACGCATCCAGCGCCGCAAATGCCGTGCGCAGTTCGGTGAACGTGTCGGGACCGAAGCTGGAAAACATCAGCAAGCCCTCGACGCGCAGCACGCGGCGCCATTCGGCAAACACGCGGTCGGGCAACGGATGCCAGTGCAACGCCAGGTTCGACCACAACAAATCGACCGAGTTCGGGCCAAGCGGCAGGTTGCCGTAGTCACCGCACAGGATGTCGACGCCCGCCTTGGCCGGCATCAACCGGCTCAATAACTGATTGAGCGAACCCGAGGCGCCCGGCTTTTTCGCCGCGCGCGCCATGGCGCCGGCGCCATCCAGGCCGACGATCTGCGCCGATGGATAGGTCTTTTGCAACAGGGCCAGGTCGCCCCCGGGGCCGCAGCCGGCGTCGAGCACTTGCTTGGGGATGATCTTCACCAGACTCAGGCGCTCGTGCATGCGCGCGGCGATTTCGCGGCGCAGGAAATCCGACGACGCAATGCGTTCGGGCCGCGCGAACAGGTTGCGCACACGCGACAGGTCAATGGGCGCGCTCAGCTTGGACGGGGATTGAGGAGATGCCATGGGATCGGATGCGTGATGAGATAATGTGGGCAGTTTAACCGTTTGTGGGACGCCGAGCCGATGCCGGACCTTCGCCCGCTGCCGATGCGCCTCGTGCACGCGCTGCTGGACGCACTCTTGCCCTCGTGCTGCGCACTCTGTGGCGGGCACGCGCGGGCGGCGGTGTGCGCCGCTTGCGAGCAGGCGTATGTAGCGCCGACGCCGCGCTGCCCCTGCTGCGCCAATCCCACCGGCGCGCTGGACAGCACACGGCATTGCGGCGCCTGTCTGGCGCAGGCGCCGCCCTTCGATGCCACTTGGGCGGCCTGCGACTACGCGGCGCCGCTCGATAGCCTGGTGCTGCAGCTGAAGTTTGGCGCGCAACTGGCGCTGGCGCCGTGGATGGCGCGCGTGCTGCATGCGGCCATCGGGTCCGAGGCACGGGCGTTGCCCGACGTGTTGTGTCCGGTGCCGCTGGGCCCGGCCCGCCTGATCGAGCGCGGCTACAACCAGGCGCTCGAAGTCGCGCGCCCACTGGCCCGCGCGCTGGGCGTGCCGGTCGTCCCGCAACTGCTGCACCGGCTGCGCGAGACAGCGCCACAATCGGGCGCCGGACCGGGCGACCGGCGCAGGAACGTGCGGGACGCGTTTGGCGTGCCCAGCACGTTCGACGTACATGGCCGGCATGTGGGCGTGGTCGACGATGTCATGTCGAGCGGCCACACACTGGCAGAAATTGCCGCCGTATTGAAACGGGCGGGCGCTGCGCGCGTGACGAACATCGTCTTCGCGCGCACCCCGCCGCATGGATAAGCCTCATCATCAAGGAGAAGCACGTTGTTCCACGTCGTCCTGGTCGAACCAGAAATACCGCCGAATACCGGCAATGTGATCCGCCTGTGCGCCAACACCGGCGTGCAACTGCACCTGATCGAGCCGCTCGGCTTTCCGCTGGACGACGCCAAGATGCGCCGCGCCGGCCTCGATTACCACGACTACGCGACGATGAAGGTGCACAAGGACTGGGCCGCGTTCCTGGCGGACACCCAACCGGACCCGGCGCGCATGTTCGCCCTGACCACGCACGGCTCGGCGCCCTTCGCCGACGCCCACTTCCAGCCGGGCGACGTGTTCGTATTCGGCCCGGAATCGCGTGGCCTGCCCCTCGCCCTGCGCGAGACATTCCCACCCGCCCAGCGCATCCGCCTGCCGATGCGCCCCGATAACCGCAGCCTGAATCTGTCGAATACGGTGGCGGTCGTCGTCTACGAAGCCTGGCGCCAGAACGGCTACGCCGGCGGCGCCTGAACCGACACCACTTCCTAAACCGGCCGTCGTGTCAAAAGCCGGGTCAAAGCCGGGGTCAGGTCTGACATTCGGACACGGCCTCGACTGTTGAGAGGCACATATGAAAAGCTGGCCTCAAAACCGAGGCCATACCGATAATAAAAAGACGGGATTACAGTAGAGCTTGTGTCCGAATGTCAGACCTGACCCCGGCTTGCAGTAGAGCTTGTGTCCGAATGTCAGACCTGACCCCGGCTTGCAGTTGAGCTTGTGTCCGAATGTCAGACCTGACCCCGGCTTGTGCCAGCTTGTGCCACTCATTCGAATGCATCGAGCAGACCGGCGCGGGCGAGCAGGTCGATGGCTTCATCGACGCGGCGCGTAGCGGCGGTGTCGAGTTGCTCGCGGTCGTCGCCAACCAGGGCGCGCATCTGCTGCGGCACGATCACCAGGTCGATGAAACGCTGCGCGATGGCCGTGGCCGCTGCGATCTGATCTTGCGCCGGCCCCGCCAGCGCGGCAACGATGCTCGCCACGCCGCTGTCGCGCCCGGACTGGTCCACCATCCGCGACAATTCTGGTAGCCGCTGTGCAGTCGTCAAACAGACCCGCAGCAGCGCCACCGACTCTTCCGTGAGCGCCTGCTGCAGCAGATGCAGTCCCACCGCGCGCAGGCGATCCCGCACCGGCATGGCATTCGGCACGTCGGGCACAGCCGGCGCCGCGCCCTCGAGCGCGCGGTGCACGACCGCGCTGAACAAGGCGTCTTTGTTGGCATAGCGCGCATACAGCGTTGCCTTGCCGGCGCCTGCCATGGCGACGACCTGGTCGCAACTCGTCGCATCGAAGCCCGACCGCAGGAACAGCGTCGTTGCTGCATCGAGGATGCGGCGGTCCACTTCACCAGCATGCTCGGCAGACGGCCGGCCGCCCCGCTTGCGCGCGGTTGGCGCCTGTTCCGGCTCGGGCAGGTTTGATGTCACGCGCATGGCAACATAGTCATCATAATAAACTGAACTGAATGGTATAGTTCAGTTTCTGGACTCTCAATCAAAGGTGAAGCGATGGACATGCGTTTGAAATTTCTATCTGACAATATGAAGGCCATTGATTTTGGCATGCTCTCGACCCGCACCGAAGGCGGCGCCTTCGCCAGCCGGCCCATGAGCAACAACGGCGAGGTCGATTATGACGGGGACAGCTATTTTTTCACCTACGACCAGGCCCGTACCGTGGCGGACATCGAGGGCGACGCAGCGGTTGGCCTGACCTTTACCGGTGCTTCCGGCCCCCATGGGCAGCCACCGCTGTTCATCGCAGTGCAAGGCAATGCGGAACTGATTCGCGACAAGGCCATGTTCGCAGCGCACTGGACGGCAGGGCTCGATCATTGGTTCAAGCAAGGCGTCGACACGCCGGGATTGGTCATGATACGCGTTCGCGCCGTCCGAATCCACTACTGGAATGGCGCCGACCAGGGCGAGATCGTTCTGTAAAACCCGAACACGCACGGGTCACGCCGGCCCCTGCCCCATCACCGACTTGACAGGCCCGCCATGCACACTGCAATCGACGCATTTCCCATCCATATTCCAGACGCCGACCTGACCGACCTTGCCGACCGACTGGCGCGCACGCGCTGGCCCGATGCCGAGACCGTGAACGACACCTCGCAGGGCCCGCAACTGGCCCGCATCCGCGCACTGGTACAACGGTGGCAGGACGGTTACGACTGGCGCAGCACGGAAGCCGCACTCAACGAATGGGGCAGCAGCCGCACCGTCATCGATGGACTGGGCATTCACTTCCTGCATATCCGCTCACCGGAACCGAACGCGACGCCGCTGCTGCTGACGCATGGCTGGCCGGGCTCGGTGCTGGAATTTCGCGAGCTGATCGGACCGCTGACGCAGCCACAGGCGCATGGCGGCCTCGCGTCCGATGCATTTCATCTGGTGATTCCGGCCCTGCCCGGCTTCGGCTTTTCCGATAAGCCACCCGAACCGGGTTGGGGCGTCGGCCGCACGGCGCAGGCCTTTGCGGAACTGATGCGCCGCCTCGGCTACGGCGAGCGCTGGGTGGCGCAAGGCGGCGATTGGGGCGCGGCCGTCACGAGTGCCCTGGCGCACATGCGCGTGCCGGGCCTGGCGGGCATCCACCTGAATATGGTGATGTTTCACCCGACCGAGCAGGAAATCGCCGACGCGACGCCAGAAGAGCAGCGCATGCTCGACGATGCCGCCCGCTACGAAAAGGACTATTCGGGCTACATGAAGCTCCAGTGCACGCGCCCGCAATCGGTCGCGTTTGCGCTGGCGGACTCACCGGTAGGCCTGGCCAGCTGGCTGTACGCGTTGTTCCAGGATGTGTCCGATACCGACGGCCAGCCGGAGCGCGCAATCGCGCCGGACCGCCTGATCGACGACGTGATGATGTACTGGCTGACCAATACCGGGCCCACCTCGGCGCGGTTTTACTGGGAAGCCGCGCGCGAGATGGCCAAGGGCATGCCCACCGCCCCGCTGCCCCTGCCAGCCGGCATCAGCATGTTTCCAGGCGAGCAGATGCGTCTGTCGGAGCGCTGGGCCGCATCGCGCTTTGCCGACCTGCGCTTCTTTGGCGAAGCCGAGCGCGGCGGCCATTTCGCGGCAATGGAAAACCCGGCCGCTCTCGTCGAGCATCTGCGCGCGACGTTCCGCACGATGCTCTGAACACCTTCAGCGCCGATGGCCGAACACGCCATCGGCAAACACCTGCGCATGAAAGCGCTCACCGATCAGCCGGTGCGTGGCAGCGTCCGGATGCAGCGCATCGGGCAGCGGCAGGTGCGCGTTGTCGTCGGCGCCATACAGCGCGCTGCCATCGAGATAATGGATGTGCGCATCGGTCGCTGCCCGCTGCGCCACGATCCTCTGCAACTGCTCGCGGATCACACCCAGCGTCAGCTTGCCCTGACGCCGCTCGGCGTCGTTGCCCATCGCCCGGAACAGCAGCCTGCCCTGCTCCATGGCCTTGCCATCGAACATGGTCGGTCCCGGCGTCGTTTCATGGATCGGGCACCAGGTCGGCGAGATCACCAGCAGCGGCGTAGTCCGGTGCCGTCCTTCGCGGATCGTGTCGAGAAAGCCGTGCACGGCCGGCCCGAACGCGCGCACGCGCATCAGGTCGGTGTTGACGAGGTTGATGCCGAGCTTCAGGCTGATCAGGTCCGCCGGCAGGTCGCGGATCGTGCGCGCCGTGAACGGGTCGAGCAAGGCATTGCCGCCAAAGCCCAGATTGAACAGGTCGACGTTGGCCAGGCTGGCGGCCACCGCAGGCCAGATGCCGGTCGGATGGGTCGCATTCGAGCCCTGGCTGATCGAACTGCCGTGATGGAGCCAGCGGCGCTGGCCGCCTTTCAATAGCGCCGACACCGGCGCATCCGCGCGCAAGCTCACTAGCTCGGTCGTCTCGTCGTGCGGCAGCCAGAGTTCGACGGTCTTGTCACCCGCCGGCAGGTCGGCAAAGCGCAGCCAGTGCGGTTCGCCCGGATGTACCCGCGTTGCGCCGCTGATCATGTCGATCTCGAGGAGCTTGCCGCCTGGCGCGCTCGCCTGCTGGAGCAGCTTCCCATCGACCACCAGATCAAAGATACCGTCGGGCCGCGGCGCCATCTTGCCGTAGCGGCGCTTGGTCGGCAGCACCAGCACCTCGACGACACGGGCCGTGGTCCGAAACGCCAGCCGTACGCCGGATGGCTGTGCTGCGGCCAGCGCCAGTTGCACATCCAGGTGCTGCGCGAGCGCCCAGGCCGGCAAACGCTGCGGCAACAGGCCGGCATCGGTGCGCTCGAGCTCGACCGCGCCATGGATCAGGTCTGCGGGAATCGGCGAGAGCGTGTACATCGACGTGCCCGTCATCAGGCACCCGCCGCTTCGCGGGTCAGCACTGTCAATCCTTCGACCAGGCGATCGAGTTCTTCCACCGTGGTCGTCAGCGCCACCGTGGCCCGCACGAGGCTGGCGTCGCCCACCGGCCGCTCTACCGTGAAGACGCCAAAGCGCTCCAGCAGCGCCGCCTGCACGTCACGCGCGCGCATGCCGTCGATCGTGAACGCCGCCAGCGCCGTGTCGCCCACCAGTGGGCTCATCAACTGCAGGCCCGGCAGGTCCGCCACGCGCTGCACCCAGTAATTCCTGAGCCACGCGAGCCGCGCGCCTTTCGCTGCCGAACCGCCCAATTGCGCATGCACGTCCAGCGCCACCGGCGCAGCCATGATCGCGCTCATCGGCGGCATCCCAGCATGCAGGCGTCCGCGGATATCGTTTGCCGGATAATCACGGTCGCCAAAGTGCGGCTCGATGCGGTCCAGGCGCGACGACCGAATGTACGCGAAGCCCAGCCCCGGCGGCGCGCCGATCCATTTGTGCAGGTTGAAGCCGGCGAAGTCGATGCCCATGGCCTGCACGTCGACGTCCAGCTGGCCCAGCGCATGGGCGCTGTCGACCAGCACGTCGACGCCGCGCGCCCGCGCCAGTGCAGCGATCTCGCGCACCGGCACCGACTGGCCATTGGCCGGAAACACCTGCGAGAGCAAAAGCAGCTTCAGGCCCGGCGTATCGCGAATCGCCGTCGCATACTGTTCCAGCAGCGCGTCACCGGACAACGGCAGCGTCAATTGCAGCTCGGTCGGCACGACGCCACGCCGCCCTTCCAGCCACGCCATCGCATAGCGCATCGCCGGATAATCGAGGTTGCTCCACAGGACGCCGTCGCCCGGCGCCAGCCGGTGGTATTGGCCGATCAGCACCTGCATCGATTCGCTCGCGCTGCGCGTGAGCAGGATCTCGTGCGGTTCGGCGTTGATCAGTCTGGCCAAACGCGCGCACAGTTCCGCACCATGCTGGACAGCGAGTTCACTGCGCAGGAACGGACTCAGATGACGATTCAGATAATCAACCGATTCGACCAGCGCCGCCTGCACCGGCTGCGCCATCGCGCCAAAGTAGCCGTGCTCGAGATTGACGATGCCGTCGGGCGCCGGCGGATACAGGCCGGCCAGTGCCGGCATCGCAGGTATTGCAAATGCGTTGGCCATGCCGGTCAGCCCCGGATCCGCGCCACTAATTTCGTGGTCGAGCGGTCATGCTCGAAGTCGATCGCCACCGCACGCCCGCCATACGCCAGCACGGCCTGCCCTTCGGGAATCTGGTCCATCACATAGTCGCCGCCCTTGGCATAGATGTCGGGCCGGCCTTCCTGGACCACTTCGAGCGCCGTCTGTTCGTCGAACTCGACCACCAGGCTGACCGATTCCAGCGAAGCCAGCACCGCCATGCGATCGGCCAGCGTGTTGTGCGGGCGGTCGTCGCCCTTGCCCAGCCGCTTGACGGACGCATCGGTGTTGACTGCCACCACGAGCGAGGCGCCCAGCTCGCGCGCCTGCGCCAGATAGGTCACGTGGCCGCGGTGCAGGATGTCGAATACGCCGTTGGTCAGCACCACCGGCTTTGGCAGTGCGGCGATCCGCGCAGCCAGGTCGGCGCGCGTGCAGAGCTTGTTTTCAAATGAAGGCATGGGTATTCAGTTCAGTGTTTGGGCGGTTCGTCGTCGGGTTCTTCATCGAGCGCCATCGACAATTCGGATGGCCGCGCGGCGCCGGCCGGCAGCCCCGGCTCCTTGCGCTCGCCCGACAGCTTGACCTGCAGCCGCAGGCCGTTGGCCGAGTCGGCATTGCGGATCGCTTCGTCGTAGCTGATGAAGCCCTTGTTGTACAGCTCGAACAAGGCCTGGTCGAACGTGCACATGCCCAGCTCGCGCGACTTGTGCATGATCTCCTTGATGCTCTGGAAGTTCCCTTTCAGGATCATCTCGGCAATCGTCGGCGTGTTGAGCAGGATTTCGATGGCGGCCTTGCGGCCCTTGCCGTCCTCGGTGCGTACCAGGCGCTGCGAGACAATCGCGCGCAGGTTCGACGACAGGTCCATCAACAGCTGGTTGCGCCGCTCTTCGGGGAAGAAGTTGATGATCCGGTCCATCGTCTGGTTGGCATTGTTCGCGTGCAGCGTGCCCAGGCACAGGTGGCCCGTTTCGGCGAACGCGATCGCATGTTCCATCGTTTCGGTATCGCGGATCTCGCCGATCAGGATCACGTCCGGCGCCTGGCGCAGCGTGTTCTTCAGCGCGTTATGCCACGACAGCGTGTCCACGCCCACTTCTCGGTGCGTGATCAGGCAGTTCTTGTTCTTGTGGACGTATTCGACCGGGTCTTCCACCGTGATGATGTGACCGGCCGAATTGTTGTTGCGGTAGTCGATCATTGCCGCCAGCGTCGTCGACTTGCCCGAGCCCGTGCCGCCCACGACCAGCACCAGGCCGCGCTTGGTCATCACGACATCCTTGAGCACCTCGGGCAGGTCGAGCTTTTCAAAGTTGGGAATCTCGGACGAGATGGTGCGAACCACCATGCCGACGCTTTGCTGCTGCACGTAGACATTCACGCGGAAGCGGCACACGTTGGGCAGCGAGATCGCGAAATTGCACTCCATCTCTGTTTCGAACTCGGCGCGCTGGCGCTCGTTCATCAGCGAGACCGCGAGCGCGCGCGTGACTTCGCCGCTCAGGCGCTGCTGGCTGAGGGCTTTCATGGCGCCCTGGTATTTCATGCTCGGCGGGAAATCAGCCGAGATGAAGAGGTCGGAACCGCCCTGGTGATGCATCACCGTGAGCAGTTTATGGATATAGACCTGGGCTTCCGCCGGGCCAAACGTGGTGGACATGCGGGCCTTTCAGAAAAGATGCATAGGCGGAGCCTATCAAGAGATTATATCGACTATCATTCTCGCTACACCATTATTTCATGGCGCGCACCCTGCTGCCCCGCTCACTACGCGGCGCCGGCAACGCGCCTAGTCGAGACACCCACCATGACCCTGACCGAGTTGAAATACATTGTCGCCGTCGCCCGCGCCAAGCACTTCGGCCACGCGGCCGAAGCCTGTTTCGTGGCCCAGCCCACGCTGTCGGTCGCCATCAAGAAGCTGGAAGACGAGCTGGGCGTGCTGCTGTTCGAGCGCGGCGGCTCCGAAGTCTCCGTCACGCCGCTGGGCGCGCAGATCGTGGCGCAGGCCGAGCGCGTGCTGGAGCAGACCGCTGCCATCAAGGAACTGGCCAAGCAGAACAAGGACCCGCTGGCGGGCCCGCTGCGCCTGGGCGTGATCTACACGATCGGCCCGTACCTGCTGCCGCCGCTGGTCAAAAACCTGATCGACAACGTGCCGCAGATGCCGCTGGTGCTGCAAGAGAATTTCACGCACAAGCTGCTGGAGTTGCTGCGCCAGGGCGAGCTCGACGCCGCAATCATGGCGCTGCCGCTGCCCGACCACGGCATGGCGGTGCAGCCGCTGTACGACGAGCCGTTCATCGTGGCGATGCCCAAACACCACCCATGGGCCAAGCGCAAGGAAATTTCGGCCGAAGACCTGAAAAGCGAAACGATGCTGCTGCTCGGTGCCGGCCACTGCTTCCGGGATCAGGTGCTGGAAGTGTGCCCGGAAATGGCGCGCTTCTCGGCGCCGGGCGGTGGCACCGGCATGCAGCGCACGTTTGAAGGCTCGTCGCTGGAAACGATCCGCCACATGGTCGCCAGCGGCATCGGCCTGACGGTGCTGCCGCGCGCGTCGGTCACCGACCTGAGCGAGTCGAACGGCCTGCTGGCGTATGTGCCGTTCACCAGGCCGGCGCCGTCGCGCCGCGTCGTGATCGCCTGGCGCAAGAGCTTCACCCGCCGCGCCGCCATCGATGCGGTGATGCAGGCGGTGAGTGAATGTCACCTGCCCGGCGTCGAGATGATCACGTACGAGGCGGCGGCGTAGCGCCGGTCCACACGGCCGGCGGCGCTGGCAGCGCTGGCGCAACGGCTTTGGCGGTCTCGTCCGCATCGGCCGCATCGCCGTTGGCCGCAGACCCGCCCCTGACCGCTTCGAGCTGCGACGGCGAGAACACGATGGTCTGGGTCGGGAACGCCAGGCTGATGTCAGCCGCTTCCAGCCGCTCGAAGATCGTCAGCAGCAGCTTTTCGCGAATGATCACCTGCGTGTCGAACTCGTGCACATCGATGTGGGAAAACACCTCGATGTTGAAGGCGCGCTCGCTGATGCTGCCCAGGCGCGCGCGGTGCCCTTCTGCCATGTTCTTTTCTTCCGCCAGGACTTGCTGGACGATGAAAATCGCTTCCTTCAGCTTGGCCGACGAGTTGCCGTAAGCGATCGCGATCACGGGATTGAACAGGAACCGGTCGCGCGCAGCGTAGTTTTCGATCTGGCGCGCCGACAGGTCGCCATTCGGAATCGTCACCACCGTGCGCTCGTTGGTGCGGATGCGGGTCGAGCGGATGCCGACGTCTTCCACGGTGCCCACCACGTCGCCGACCTTGATGAAGTCGCCCACCTGCATCGGGCGGTCGGCAATCACGGTCACGCTGCCAACCAGGTTTTCCACTGTCTTCTGGGCGCCCAGCGCCAGCGCGATACCACCGATACCGAGCGCCGCAATACCCGTCGTGACGTCGATGCCGAAAGTGCTCAGGATCGCAATGCACGAAAACGCCAGCAGGATGACCTTGGCGGCGCGGCGCGCCAGCGTGATGACCGAAATGACCTGACGCCGCTGGCTGCGCTGCATGCGGGCAATCGCCAGTTCCGAGATCGCATCGACCAGCCGCAGACCGAACCACACCAGCGCGATGACGGAGACGATGCCGGTATAGCGCAGCAAGGTCTGGCGCGCCACGATCGACACCGGCAGCTGCTCGGCCCAGTTGTAGAACACGCCGACGGCGATCAACAGGCTCACCGGCGGCAACGCCGCCTCGAAGAAGCGGTACAGGCCATTGGCTTCCGGATCGGGCACGAGTTTGCGCATGCAGAACACGATCAGCGCCGACAGCATCCACAAGCCGCCGAACACCAGCACGCCAAGGCCCAGCAGCAGCGCCCAGTCCTTCAGCGGTGCGCCGGCAACGATGACCTGGTCGGCCGCAGGTTCGGTGACCACGGGCGCGCGCTTGGTGGCTGCGGTAATCTGGGTCAGCGTCTCGCGCGAGACGCGCCATACCTGATGCTCGCCGTCCTGCCCTTTCGTGAGCAGCACCGGGATTTTCTTGTCCTGGATGGCGATCTCGCCGACACGCTCCTGATCGACCGGCAAGTCGTCACTCACCTTGCCATTGGGGTCGTTGGACAGCGTGATGAACGTGTCGAGCGTGCCGCCATCGTCCAGCACCGCATGGAACGCGCGCGCCTGCTCCACCGCGTTGGTACGCTGGCGTGAGCTGGTTGCGGGCGGCAAGTCGAAGTACAGCGCGGTGCGATCGTAGTCGGATTGACCAAGGGCGCCGAGCAGACCGGAAACCATGGAGCGCGGGGTTTCGCGCTTGAGCGGATCGGGAACGGCAGGTTCGGCGGCGGCGGGCGCCTCGGCATCCTGGCCGGCGGCAAACGCCGGCGGTTGGGTCAGCCCCAGCAGCAATGCCAGGGACAGCGAGACCAGTAATCTCATGGACAATATTCTATTCAAAACGACTCCTTGCACGTGTTTGATCGCATGGCGCATGGCGCATATTGAATGGCGTCAGCCGGGCAGGAGCAACGGTGCTGTCGCCGCGACATAACGTGTCTGCGGATGCGCAGTGACGGACACGCGGTGTCAGGGCCAACTTGCTGGCCCGAACGTGCGATGCGATCGGTTCGATGGCCGGACAGTCATGTCCGGGACCCAAAGTCTAGCATCCTGCCGATGTCATGCCCGCACTATTGCTGAGAGCGCAAGGGTGGCGAAGCCCGTTGGCGAGGTGCCGTCAACCTGACCATTCACCTATTTGCTGGCTGCGTCGACGGGTGCGCGTGACCCGATTTGCTTGTCCAGGAAGCGCTCGACGCGGCGCCAGAAATCGATACGATTTTCGGGCAACCGCCAACCGTGGCCCTCTTCACTGTATTCGACCCATTCGACCTGGCTGTTTTGTTTCTTGACTGCTGAATAAAATTGCTTGCCGTGATGAATGGGCACGCGCTTGTCTTCGCCGCCATAGGCCAATAAAACGGGCTGATGTATTCGGGACGCTTGCTGAATTGGTGATGTTGCATGCAACTGCGCAGCATCTTTTTTGGTATCCCCGATCAGGACAGGCATGCCATATTGCAGATAGGCCTCCGACAGGTCCGACTTCGACAACCAGGTCCCGGTAAACATCAGCTTGATATCTGTCACCCCCATCCAGTTGATCGCGCAGCGGTACAGGGATGGATCGTTGATCAGTCCCATCAGCGCTGCATAACCGCCATAACTTGCACCCGCAATACAGATTCGCTGCGGATCGGCGATACCCTGGCCAATCGCCCAACGTGTGCCGTCGGCGAGATCGTTTTGCATGGCCAGGCCCCACTGTTTCAGGCCCGCCTCGAAGTGTTTTGCACCAAAGCCAGTGCTGCCACGAAATTCCACTTCGAGTACCGCATATCCGCGCGATGCCAGGAACTGGGATTGCGGATTCCAGCCCCAGCTGCTCCCACGTGTCCAGGGACCACCATGGACCAGCACGACCATGGGCAGATTCTTGCTGGCGCCGCCAGACGGCAAGGTCAGCAAGCCGGACATGTCGAGGCCGTCTCTTGCCTTGAACTGGACTGCCCGCTGGCGGCCCATCCCTGCAGGATCAATCCTGGGGTAGGCTTGTCCAATGGGGTCGAGCTGACCTGATTTGGTATCGTACAGAAAGTAGCTCGACGGCTGCACGTCGGAGTAGGCTTCCACGAGCACCCATGGCGCGGCCGGCCGGGCTGGCACTGAAATCAGGTTGACCGTGCGTGGCAAGGCTTTGTCGATGGCATCCTGAAGTGCTTTCATCGTGCTGTCGAACCAGAGGTTGGTCAGCGCATCCGTGGTGAAACGCACGCCCAGCATCTTCTCGTTCTGAACCAGTTCACCCGCGAAGTCGTAGCCGGCCGTGGCAACCAGCGCTTCCTTGCTGACAGTCCCGTTCGCAAGATCGAGCGTTCGCAGTGTTGCCAGATCGTCACCCGCCCGTGCGATCACATACAGCGTACCGTCACGGCCAAAGCCGATGGGCTTGATCTCGCTACCAAGGTTCTTGTAAATCTCGTAGCTGGCCAGTTCCCGCCACTTGTCTGTTGTTTCGTCGCGATAGTAGATCGTTCTTTGCAGGTCGGTGTTCAACAGTGCCAGCCTTGGCTCGCCCCTGGCGTCGAGCATGAAACTGCTGACCTCGACATCCGGCTCCGATGCGATCTCGCCTTCACCGGTCACCGTGTTAATGCGCCGCAGCCGCGTGCCGAAATATTTGTTGTTCTTGTCGAACATGGGCCGTTCAACGTGGAGCCAGTCAGAATTCTGGCTGCCGGCTTGCGACATCAGGAGGGTGTTCCATGGCTGAGGTGCATTCTGCCCGTGATTTCGGGCGGCCAGCTGCTTTTTTCGTTCACCGTCCCGGTCGACGGCATACAGCCCAGGCCCGAAATCATACGATGCATAGTTATCAGTACTATCGCGCAGGTTGTAGACAAGACGTCGGTCGTTCACCCACTGGAAATCGGCCACATCTGCGTCGCGATATTCGGCAACCACTTTCGCGGCCTTGGTCGCGAGTTCGACGACGGCGAGAAAATCGCGGCGCCCCGGCTTGCTCAATCGGACCGCCAGAAACATGCCATCTGGCGACAACACAGCGCCGCCAAAAGCATCGTTTTCAAAAAAGTGTTCAACAGGGGCGAGCGGCGCGGGGATTTGCGCCACTGCGCTGGCAACAAATCCAAAAGTCACTGCTGTACAGAGCACGCACCGTCCAATCGTACTCTGCCACCAATCCTTACTTTTCACGCATCCCTCGCACACATCTGAAAAACGGCAAGGATAGCGCATCCGAACAAGGGCAGGAAACATCGTATGCCCATCCGTTGCAAGCGCACACGCAGTTCCGCTGCCGGGCCAGAGTGATTCGCCATATCGAATCGACGGCTTGTCTGAAAGGTGCTATTTTCACCGATAATTTATTTTCGGTAACAATCATGCAGACCACACCGGGCACGCGCCCGAGCTTCTTCACCTCCCCCACCTTCTGGCTCATCCTGCTAAATATCGGCGCCTGGGTGTACCTGGGCATGAGCGGCGTCGACTGGATGTCACCCAGCCCGGCCGACCTGACTGCCTGGGGCGGCAACCTTGGCCCCTACACCCTCACTGGCGACTGGACGCGGCTCGTGACATCGATGTTCCTGCACGGCGGCGCGCTGCACCTGGGCCTGAACATGTTCATGCTGTCGCAGATCGGCCCATTGTCCGAGGCGGTCTGGGGCCGCACACGCTTTACATTGCTCTATCTGTTGTCGGGCCTGTTCGGCGGGCTGGCCAGCGCCTGGTGGTATGCGAGCGTGGCCGTGCGCAATACGGGCTACGACCTGATTCCTTCCGCGATGGGCTTCACGCCGCATTTCGCGACCACGGTCAGCATTGGCGCATCCGGCGCGCTGCTCGGCGCATCCGGTGCCCTGCTGGTGCATGCGCTGTGCGCCGGCAACGCGGCCAAAATCGAATTGAAAGTCATCTTCCAGGTGGTGGCGCTCAATATCGGCATGGGCTTCTTGATGACCGGCACCGATAACGCGGCCCACGTCGGTGGCGCGCTCGCCGGGATCGCCATCGGCGCCCTGCTGATGCTGCCAGGGCGTGTATTGCGGATCGGTACTGCGGTGCAGTCGGCGGTCGTATTCGCCGTCAGCCTTGGCGTGCTGGTGGTGCTGGTGAAGCAGCCGCCATCCGACCAGGTCAGCCGGATCGCGCAGATCCTGCGCGCATCGGAGGTGCTCGCCGCGCAGCGGGACGCGGCGCGGGCCGTGAATCCTGAACGCCCGTAACGTCGTCCACGTCGTGCAACATTGGTTTGAACGCGTGGGCGGGATACCCGCCCACCCTACGTCGTCCACGCGTTCAACGCAATGCAACCAACCCGATCAGCCTTGGCGGCGACGGGCCACCATCAAGCCGCCCAGCAGCAGCGGCAGCATCAGCGCGATCGTCGACGGTTCCGGCACTTCGGCCACGATCGAGAACGTGTCGCCAGCGCGCATGCCGCTGGTATCGAGCAGCCAGTCACTACGGCCATCGACGAGCGTCGGGTTCCCGAACTGGAACTCGGCCGGTTCGCCGTTGGCAAACGTGATCGCTGCGTTGTAGAACGAGCTGTTGACGCTGAGGTCCTGCGAGAACGCAGACACGGTGCCCGGCGCCGCGAAACGGATGCCCTGCAAGCCAAAGTTAAACTGCGGGAACGACATGCCGCTCAGGTTGAACACCATTGCGCTCAGGCTCAGCGGGCCACCGATATCGGCTTCCTGCAGCACGAAGTTGAGGGTCGTGCCGGCAAAATTGCCCAGCTCCAGGTCGAACGAGACGGCGCCGGCGGCGCTGTAGTCGGTCACGGCATTGCCGGCCGCGCTGTCCGAGCTCACCAGCAGCGCCGCGTGGCTCGACGTCGAGAACGCCAGCGCAACCAGGCCGGTGGTAATGAATTTGTTGATGGTCATGGTGAATATCCTTGAATGAATACGGTAAGAATTACAGCGGACCCTTGGCCCACGGACCCGAGATCGCGAACGTGATGCCTGGCGTCTGGATATTGACGAACAGGTAGCGACCGGTCGGATCGAAGCAGGCGCCGGCAAATTCATTGCCGCGGCCATCGCCGGCCAGCGCCGTCGACTTGCCGGCGGCGGTCAGCTCGGCCGTCGTCAGGTTCACGTTATTCTTGGCGAAAATGTAGGCATCACCGGCGCCCGTCAGGCCCATCAGGCGCTGGCCGAAACCGAAGGTGTCGGTGATCGGGCTGGACGAGTCTTCGCAGATCAGCAGGCCATCGCGCGGGCTGACCGCCAGGTTGTCACCCATATTGCCGATCAGCGGGCTCGGGCTCGAGTAGATGCACTTGAGCGTCTGGCTGGCCAGGTCCAGCTCCCAGATTGCGCCACGGTTGACCGGGCCGCCCGACGTGTCCATCACGTACAGCTTGCCCTTGGTGTAGAAGATGCCTTCGCCGCGGTTCATGCGCAGCGCGCCCTTGGCCCAGCCCTGGTTGAACGGGCCGGCGGCATTGCTGATCGCCTGGCCGTTCAGGCCCACGCTGTTGCCGCGGTTGGCGTCCGGGTTCGGGATCGACACCCATTCCAGTTCGTACGTCAGGTCGACCGATGCGGTGGCCAGGTTGACGTTGTTGACGCCCTTGACCTTCGCCATCTCGAGCACGCCGCCGCGCGCCAGCGAACCGGCCGCGCCCGTTTTGATGTCCGGCACGTAGCGGTAGAAGCCCGACTTGCCCGATGCATCTTCGGTCAGGTAGACATTGCAGTTGGTCGGATCGACGGCGGCGGCTTCGTGCGCGAAGCGGCCCATGTTCACGATCGGCTGGCCAGTGGTCTGGCGCGGATCGACCGTCACTTCGAACACGTAGCCATGCTTCTTGCCGCCGGCAGTGATCGCGTCGGAGCCGACTTCTTCGCAGGTGAGCCACGTGCCCCACGGCGTGACGCCGCCGGCGCAGTTCTGCTGGGTGCCGCCCAGGCTTGGCGTCATGCTGACCCAGTCGCCATCGCGGAACACCAGGTTGGTGGTGCCGCCGCACGAGCGGTTGGTCGTGGTGGTGTTGATCGTGCCACCGTCGTAGAAGCTATAGGCGTTGATGAAATTGCCAGCTGCACTGCTGGTGATTTCATGATTGCGCACCAACACCTGTTCGGTGCTGCGGCCGACCTTGCGCGTGGCGATCACGCCCATGCCGTCGTGGCCAGCCGGGCATGGCCGGCCATCGGTCATGATGTCGCCGCGCCAGCCATAGCTCTTGTACGTGAAGCCAGGCGGCAGTTGCAGCAGCGGCAGGCCGGTGCTCAGGTCATTGGTCGGCGCGATCGGGCCGTACGGGCTGTCGACCAGCGCGGTGACGCCATTGGCAGCGGCAACTTCACGGGCGTGCAGCGCGGCAAAGGCGCCGACGAATGGCAGCGCGCTGGCGCCAGCGATGCCCTTGAGCAGGTTGCGGCGCGACGGCGACGTGTCTTGGTTGTTCATGTGTGCTTCTCCATTGATTGGACGTGCGAGCCGGTGGACCGGCATCTCGAATGTTGGCAGCGCCTGAGCGGCGGCCCGCCTGTCCTTACCACCCCGGCTTGGACCGATGCATTAAAGCAAACGATCATGTCAAGTTAATGACAACAAAAAGACAATTTTTCAGGCTGCACGGTTGGTCGTGACATCTGCCTGTCATGCACATCGCATGCGGCCTGCTGCGGCAAGGGTGCACCGCGCAGCGTCCCCAAACCGGCTAGAATTGCTGTCTTCCGATCAATATTTTTTGCGACAAAAAAGCGAACACATGAACAAGCTGGCGCTCTACTTTCGCCTGATCCGGGCCGACAAGCCAATCGGCATCCTGTTGCTGCTGTGGCCCACCCTGTGGGCGCTGTGGATGGCCTCCGGCGGCGTGCCGGCCCTCGATGTGCTGGCGATCTTCGTGATCGGCACGGCGCTGATGCGATCAAGCGGCTGCGCCATCAACGACTACGCCGACCGCGACTTCGACCGCCACGTCAAGCGCACGGTCGATCGCCCGCTCACGAGCGGCAAGATCCGGGGCTGGGAAGCGGTGATGGTCGCAGCCGTGCTGGCGATCGCGTCGTTCCTGCTGATCCTGCCGCTCAATGCGCTGACCAAGCAGTTGTCGGTGGTGGCCGTGGTGGTGGCTGGCACCTACCCGTACTTCAAGCGCTTCTTCGCCATTCCGCAGGCTTACCTGGGCATCGCGTTCGGCTTCGGCATCCCGATGGCGTTTGCCGCCGTGCAGGGCGCGGTGCCAGGCGTGGCCTGGTGGCTGCTGGTAGCGAACGTGTTCTGGGCGGTGGCCTACGACACCGCGTATGCGATGGTCGACCGCGATGACGACATCAAGCTGGGCATGCGCACATCGGCCATCACGTTCGGGCGCTTTGACGTGGCCGCGATCATGCTGTGCTACGGCGCGTCGCTGGCCATCTTTTTGCTGTGCGGCTGGTCGCTCGGCCTGCGCTGGTGGTTCGTGGCCGGGGTGGCGGTGGCGGGCGCGATCGCGCTGTATCACTACACGCTGATCCGCCACCGCGACCGGATGAACTGCTTCAAGGCCTTCCGCCATAACAACTGGCTGGGGGCCGCACTGTTCATTGGTGTCGCACTAGATTATGCATTAGGTTAATATTGTCCGAAATGCATTCATCGCTGCTCCGGCAGCGTGATCGACCACCACACCAAGAGGCCTAATATGATCCAAAAAATCCCGACCCAGTCCAATACCCGCGACCAGCTGGTCGACGACCTGAAGAGCGTCATCGGCGACGCGGAATCGTGGCTGCGCAACGGCAGCCAGCTGACCGGCGAAGAACTCAAGTCGGCCAAGGCCAAGTTCGAGCAGACGCTGGCCTCGGCCAAAGTCGGCCTGATCAACGCCGAAGAAACCGTGGTCGAGCGCACCAAGGTCGCCGCCAAGGCCACCGACGAATACGTCAAGGACAATCCATGGAAATCGGTTGGCCTGGGCGCTGCCATCGGTGTCGTCATCGGCATGCTGATCGTCCGTAAATAAGATGACGATCCCCGCGACCATTTCGCGCATCGGGGCCACGCTGCTGGCTATGCTGCGCACGCGGCTGGAGCTGGCGACGCTCGAACTGCAGGAAGAAACGCACCGCCTGTTCGGCTATGTGGCCTGGGGCATCGCGGCCGCCTTCTTCGGCCTGGTCGCGGTGCTGCTGCTCATCCTGTTCGTGCTGGTGCTGTTCTGGGATACGCACCGCCTGCTCGCCGTTGGCGGCATGACGCTGCTGTTCGCGCTGGGCAGTGTGCTGGCGTTCTTCAAGGTCCGTGGCGACCTGACGAACCGCGGGCCGATCATGGCTGCCACGCTGGCCGAACTGCGCAAGGATGCGCAAGCTGTCAAAGGAGAGCCGATCGATGACGTCAAAATCTGAACCACTGGCGGTGCGCCGCCGTTTGCTGGCTGCGCAATGCGCCGAACAGCGCGCCCAGATGTCGGCCGACGTGACGCTACTGCGCACGCCGTCGGCGATGGGCGGCACCACGGGGTATGTGGTGCAGCACAAGAAAGCCATCCTGACCGCCGCCGGCGTCGGGGTGGGCATTCTGCTGACCAAGCCGACCTGGGTGGTCGGTGCGATCACCGCAGCATTGTCGGCCTACAAGCTGGCGCAGAAGGTGTTGCCCGTATTAGGGTGGCGGAAGTTCGAAGTACATTGAACGGTTTGCGGTTCGCGAACTGACTTGGGTTCCCGCCTGCGCGGGAACGACGGTTTCAGGGTTGGCAGCTACGGATGTTGATCGTGGCAATCAGCGTCCAGACCGTCGTTCCCGCGAAGGCGGGAACCCAAGCTTTTTACAGGCACCGCACGCTCAATCCTGACCCAGCTCGTCCCCGAGCGCGTTGCCACGCGCCGCTGCAGCCTGCATCGCCGCGACGATCGCGCCTTTCACGCCTGCCGCTTCCATGCTCTCGATTGCCGCATGCGTCGTGCCGCCCTTTGACGTCACGCGCGCGCGCAGCACGTCGACTGCTTCATCGGACTGCGCCGCCAGCTGCGCCGCGCCCGTGAACGTGGCCAGCGCCAGCTCCCTGCCCTGCTCCGCATTCAGGCCCATCGCGCGCGCCGCTTCCTGCATCGCTTCGAGGAAGTAAAACACGTAGGCCGGCCCGCTGCCCGAGACCGCCGTTACCGCATCGATCTGCGCTTCGTCGTCCAGCCAGACAGTCTTGCCGACTGCGCGCATGACAGCGTCGGCCTGTTCGCGCTGCGCGGCGCTGACGCCGGCCTGCGCCGTCAGGCCCGTCACACCCATGCCGATCAGCGCCGGCGTATTCGGCATCGTGCGCACGATGGCGTCGTAGCCGCCCAGCCAGCGCGCCAGGTCGCTGCTGCGGATGCCCGCCGCGATCGACAGCACCAGCTGGCGCGTCAGGTGCGGCGCCAGTGCTGTGGCCACTTCGCGCATCTGCTGCGGTTTCACGGCCAGCACGACGACTTCAGCATGCTGGACACCCTCGTCGATGGCAGTCGCGGTGCGCACGCCGTAGTCGCGCATCAGGCGCTCCAGTGCTTCGGGATTGCGGTCCACCACGTGGATCTGCGCGCCGGAACCCGCGACCTTCACGAGCCCGGAAATCAGGGCTGCGGCCATATTGCCGCCGCCGATAAAGACGATGTTCATGGTGATCCTGTCAGGTGTAATCGCGTTTGCCAAAGATGGCGCTGCCCACGCGCACAATTGTCGCGCCTTCGGCGATTGCCGGCGCCAGGTCGCCCGACATGCCCATCGACAGCGTATCCATTTCCAGGCCGTCGGCGCGCAGCGCGTCGAACAAGGCGCGCACGCGGGCAAAGGCGGCGCGCTGTTCTGCGACATCGGTGGTGGGCTCGGGGATCGCCATCAGGCCGCGCAGGCGCAGGTTGGGCAGTTGCGCCACCTCGCGCGCCAGGGCCGGCAATTCCTCAGGCGATGCGCCGCTCTTGCTGGCCTCACCGCTGATATTCACTTGCAGGCAGATATTCAGCGGGCCCAGTTCGGGCGGCCGCTGCTCCGACAGGCGCTGCGCGATCTTGAGCCGCTCGACCGTGTGCACCCAGGCGAAGCTGGCGGCGATGGGTCGCGTCTTGTTGCTCTGGATCGGGCCGATGAAATGCCACTCGACGGCCGCATCTGGTTGCGCCTGCGCGACGCTTGCGATCTTGTCGAGCGCTTCCTGCAAATAGTTTTCGCCGAACGCCAGCTGGCCGGCAGCCATCGCATCGAGCACCGCCTGCGCAGGGAACGTCTTCGATACAGCCAGCAACTGGACGTCGTTTCTGGCGCGTTCCGATGCCTTTACAGCATCGGTGATTGTCGCTTCGACAGCTTGCAAGTTCCCGGCGATTATGGACATAATGATTTTCTATAGGAAATATTTTTGAGGCCGTTTGCGGCACTGGGATTATAAATGGACATATCGGAATTACTCGCTTTCTCGGTCAAGAACAAGGCCTCGGACCTGCACCTGTCGGCCGGCCTGCCGCCGATGATCCGCGTCCATGGCGACGTGCGCCGGATTAACCTGCCGCCGCTGGAGCACAAGGACGTGCACGGCATGATCTATGACATCATGAACGACGGCCAGCGCAAGCAGTACGAGGAAGTGCTCGAGTGCGACTTCTCGTTCGCGATTCCGGGCCTGGCGCGTTTTCGCGTCAATGCATTCAACCAGGAACGGGGCGCCGCCGCCGTGCTGCGCACGATTCCATCCAAGATCCTGTCGCTCGAAGACCTGAATGCACCGAAGATCTTCGGCGAACTGGCGTTGAAGCCCCGCGGCCTGGTGCTGGTCACGGGCCCCACCGGCTCGGGCAAGTCGACCACGCTGGCAGCGATGGTGAATCACCTCAACGAGCAGGAATACGGCCACATCCTGACGATCGAAGACCCGATCGAATTCGTCCACGACTCCAAGAAATGCCTGATCAACCAGCGCGAAGTCGGCCCGCACACGCTCTCGTTCAGCAATGCGCTGCGCTCGGCGCTGCGCGAAGATCCGGACGCGATCCTGGTCGGCGAATTGCGCGATCTGGAAACGATCCGCCTGGCGCTGTCGGCCGCCGAAACGGGCCACCTCGTGTTCGGTACGCTGCACACGTCATCGGCCGCCAAGACGATCGACCGTATCGTCGACGTGTTCCCGGCCGAAGAAAAAGAGATGGTGCGCGCAATGCTGTCCGAATCGCTGCAGGCCGTGATTTCGCAAACGCTGCTCAAGACCAAGGACGGCTCGGGCCGCGTCGCGGCGCACGAAATCATGATCGGCACGCCGGCCATCCGTAACCTGATCCGCGAAGCGAAAATCGCCCAGATGTACTCGGCCATCCAGACCGGCAGCAATGTGGGCATGCAGACGCTCGACCAGAACCTGACCGACCTTGTACGCCGCAACATGATCTCGTCGGTTGCTGCGCGCAGCGCCGCCAAGATCCCCGAAAACTTCCTCGGCTAAGGGCCATCCATGGAACGCGATCAGGCTACCAAATTCATGTTCGACCTGCTGCGCCTGATGGTGACCAAGGGCGGTTCGGACCTGTTCATCACGGCGGGCTTTCCGCCGGCGATCAAGATCGACGGGCGCATGACGCCCGTGTCGAGCCAGCCGCTTACCAGCGGCCACACGGGCGACCTGGCGCGCGCCATCATGAACGACAAGCAGGGCGCTGGGTTTGAGCTGACGCGCGAAGCCAACTTTGCGATCACGCCGGGCGACCTGGGGCGCTTTCGTGTCTCGGCCTTCATGCAGATGGGCTGCGTGGGCATGGTGCTGCGCGTGATCACCACGGCGATCCCGAAGTTCGAAGAACTGAGCCTGCCCGACACGCTCAAGGATGTCGTGATGACCAAGCGCGGGCTGGTGATCATGGTCGGCGCGACGGGTTCGGGCAAGTCGACGACGCTGGCGGCGATGGTCGGCTACCGCAACGAGAACAGCTACGGCCACATCATCACGGTCGAAGACCCGGTCGAATTCGTCCACCCGCACCGGAACTGCGTGATCACGCAGCGCGAAGTGGGCGTGGACACCGACAGCTTTGAAGCAGCCCTGAAAAACTCGCTGCGCCAGGCGCCGGACGTGATCCAGATCGGCGAGATCCGCGACCGTGAAACGATGGAACACGCCATCGCGTTTGCCGAAACGGGCCACCTGTGCCTGGCCACGCTGCACGCCAACAGCGCCAACCAGGCGCTGGACCGCATCATCAACTTCTTCCCCGAAGAGCGGCGCCAGCAACTGCTGATGGACCTCTCGCTGAACCTGAAAGGCCTGGTGTCGCAGCGCCTGATTCCGAAGAAGGAATCGAAGGGTCGCGTGGTGGCGATCGAGATCCTGCTGAACTCACCGCTGATTTCGGACCTGATCTTCAAGGGCGAAGTCCATGAGATCAAGGAAATCATGAAGAAGTCGCGCGAGCTGGGGATGCAGACGTTCGACCAGGCGCTGTTCGACCTGTACGAGGCCGACAAGATCACCTACGAAGACGCGCTGCGCAATGCGGACTCGGTCAACGACCTGCGATTGAACATCAAGCTCAATAGCAAGCATGCGAAGAACCGCGATTTTTCGAGCGGGACGGAGGCGTTGGGGTTGGTGTAGCCGCTTGTAGCATCAACCTCGTCACCGTCGTTCCCGCGCAGGCGGGAACCCAAGCTCGAGCACAGCCACCGACGGGCACTTTCGCGGCAACGCACAGGACTTAGGTTCCCGCCTTCGTGGGAACGACGGTCAGGTAGCGCGTCCCGGTTAAAACCGCGACTCCAGCGTCACCCGCGCCATCGCCTGCCCATCCGAAAACGTCGTCCTGCGCTGCACGCCGTTGTCGTCCACGTAGCGCGACTCGGACACCGTATCCTGCGCCAGCAGATTGGTTGCCGCCAGCCGCAGCTGGTAGGTTGGATTGAGCTTCCACAGCGCATACACATCCAGCTCGCGCCGTACGCTCTGGTAGCGTGACTGCTCCACGTTCACGCGCACGTTGCCGCCGTTCTTGAAGGCGAAGCTCGCGCCCGTCGTGAGCTTGCCGCCCGGCGTCTTGTAGTCCACACCCAGCGTGCCCGACACCGGCACTTGCTGATCGAGCCGGTTGTCCGGCCCCGGCACCGCATCGACACGCGACCAGTTGCGCGCCAGGCTCGCGCGCAGGTCGATGTCCGGCACGTTCTGCAGCACGGCCGACAGCGGAAACTTCGCCTCGAGCTCCAGGCTGCGCGTGAGCGCGTCGCCATCATTCACCGGCGTCTGGATCCAGCGGCCGTCTTCGAAAAGCAGGCCCTGGCGCGTGTAGTCGCTGATGCGCCGCACCGATACACTGGCGCTCAGCAGCGCCTTCTCGGCCCAGTAATGTTCGTAGGACGCGTCGATGCCGGTCGCCAGTTCAGGCTTCAGGTCAGGATTGCCGCGATAGTCAGGGTCGGTCTGGCTGTTGTTCGGGGTCGTGAAGCGCCGTGGAATCAGGTTGCTGGCCGCCGGCGCCTTGAACGTGCGCGTCAATGCCAGGCGTACCTGGTCGCGGCTGTCCGGCAGCTTGTAGAGCGTCTGCGCGAGCGGGCTCCAGACGCTGGTGCGGTTGGTGCTGGTGTCGAACGTGTTGCCGCTGCTGCGCGTCTCCAGCCCTTCCCAGCGCAGGCCCGCGTACATCGACCATTGTTTGGTCACGTTCCACTCGTCCTGGACGAACAGCGCCAGGCGCTTGAGAGTGGCGTCGTAATCTTCATCGCGGCGCAGCGTGCTGCCCGCGAGCGGGAACAGCTCCAGTTCGCCGCGCGCATCGTCGCGCAAGGTGTGGCCGGCGTCCCAGCCCATCGACAACGCGTGGTCCTTCTTCCATGGCCGCGAATACTTGCCCACCGCGGTAACGCCAACTTCGTCAGTGGCACTAAGCACGGTGGAGTCGCGCGCGAGACGATCAACACTGTCCAGCGTGCGAAAGTCGTTTTCATGCCAGTTACCGCGGCTGCGCGACCCGTTCATGCCCAGTTTCAGCTCGAACCTGGCGCCTTCTTCCAGGTTATGCATCCAGGTCAGGTCCGAACGCAGCGTCGTGTTGGTGCCCTTGCTGCGCACGTCGCGCTCGTCGTACAGGGGACGCAGGCCAAGAATGGTCTCGGTTGAAGTGCTGCCCTGGTAGTTGTTGCGCTGGTGCGCGACGAGCGATTGCCAGCTGACCGTGTCGCCGTTCTCCAGGCTCCAGTTCAGCCGTGGTGTGAGGTTGATGCCTTGCGGGCTGCCACGATCGGCCTGCTCGCTGCGCCGCACGAAGATGGGGCGCCCAGCCGCATCGATTTGCGACTCCTCGAATGGCGACGGGCGATCGAACTCGTAGCGCCAGGCGCTCGCGGCGAGCGAGTACGACATCTTGCCGACGCGGTCCGACATGGTGAGGCTGGCCGAAGGATTGCTCACCTCCCCACTTTTGCCGTAGCCCACGCGCAGTTCGCGCTGCGCCTTTTTCACCGCGCGCTTGAGGACGATATTGATGGTGCCGGCGATCGACTGGGTCGAGAACTCGGCGCTGGCGGCGCGCAGGATTTCGATGCGCTCGATCGACTCGGGCGAGAGCTGGTCGATGTCGAAGCCGGCCGGCGCGCGCTCGCCATTCAGAAGGATCTGCGTGTAGCCGCTGCCCAGGCCACGCATGCGGATCTCGCCACCGCCACGCCCGGCGCCGCCGCTGACGGTGATCCCCGGCAGGCGCTTGAACACGTCGAGCACCGAGGTGTCGCCGTAGCGCCGGATTTCCTCGGTCGAGACCACGATCTTGCTGGCGGTATCGTCGCGGCGCGGATCGTAGCCGTTGGCGTCGGCCTTGACTTCGACCTTCTGGACAGTGTCCGTGGAGAGTGCCGGTGCCGCGGTGTTCTGGGCGTAAGCAGGCAAGGCAGACAGGGAAAGCGCGACAAGCGTGGGGCGAAGCATCTGGGGGACAGTCATGGCAGATTCAAAGGTGCCGTATTCTGTCATGCCCCTGCTGCTCCGAACAGCACGTCGTCAAATTACCCGACCCGCATACGGATCAAACGCTCACCCGCCCGGCCCCATGCCGCCGCCCGGTGGCCCGAACCCTGGTCCACCGCCAGGCCCGCCCCGCGGTCCATCCGGTCGGCGCCCGCCCGCGCCACCAAAACTGCCGAAGCGGTACGACAGCCCGACGTACACGAGGCGTCCTTCCTGGCGGCGGATGCTGTATTCGCGCAGGCGGTCGGTCTCGGTGATCGATTCGGTCTTTTGCGAGTCGAAGACGTCGTTGACGTTCACGACCAGGCTCAGGGCCTGGCTCAGGTTGCGGCGATAACTCAGGTCAGCGCTGCGCGTCGGCTGGCGGTAGCCTTCGCCAAACAGCGTCTTGCCCTGCGCGTTGAGTACCAGTTGCAGGCTGTTGGTCGGGTTAATCTGGTAGCTCACGCGCGCCCGGCCGCTGAGCGACGTGGCGCTGCGCTTGTCGTCCTGGCTGTTGCCCAGCACTGACTGCTCGGAGTACCCCAGGTTGCCGCTGGCGTTGACCGTCAAGCTCGGGGTCACGCGCCCGCTGAACGTGAATTCCATGCCGCCCGAGTTGCTGCTGCCGGCGTTCTCGCGCGTGGTCAGCAGCACGGTGTCGGAGATGAAGGTGCGTCGCTCCTGGATCAGGTCCGAGTCGCGCCGTGCATACAGACGCACATTGGTCTCGACCTTGCCCAGTTTGGTCTCCAGCCCCAGTTCGATCGAGTCGGTCTTGGTGGGCATCAGGTCGGGATTGCCCGACGAGACGTTGGTTTCGTCACGGTAGACGACGAAGGGATTGAGGTCGCCCGCGCCCGGCCGGCGGATGCGGTGCGCGTAACTCAGGCGCAGCGCCGTGTCGTCGGACAAATCGTAGGTGAGGAACGCACTCGGGATCGCATCGAAGTAATGGTTGTTGGCCTTGACGTTCGTGGTGACCTGGTTCAGATCGAGGTCGGTGTACTCGGTGCGCAACCCGCCCAGCAAGCCCCATTTTTCGGCCAGGCGCAGTTGATAGGTACCGTACAACGCGACCGTCGTTTCATCGAGCTCGAAGCGGTTGGTGCGCTGGTTGCTGAGGCTTTCGGCCAGCGTCGCCTCGTCGACATTGAAAAAGCGCGTGTCGAACACATTGCTGTTCTGCGCGACCTTGTAGCCCGCCTTGAACACGCCCTTCTCGCCCGGCAGTTCATAGTCGCCCGTGAAGTCGATCACGCGCGTTTCGGTCAGGTTGTTCTGGTGCGTGCGCGGCGCGGTCGAATTGGCGGGACGCACCGTGTAATCGCTGGCAAAGCGCGTGTCGGCCTCGCCCTTGTTGCCCGACAGGCGCAGGTCGACCTTGAGGATTTCGCCGGGCCGCGCGCCCTTGTGATCCAGGCCACCACTCAGGCTATAGCTGCGGTTGTCGTTGTCTCGCACGCTCGAACGCAGGTAGTCGCCGTCGATGCTGCCGTCGGCGTTCAGGCCGCGGTAGCGTTCCTGCGACTGCCCGTCGCTGCCGTTGGCCGAGAAGCTGGCCTTGGCCGACAGCACGTCCTTGTCGCCCAGGTTGTAGGTCAGCGAGCTGTTTATGCCCACGGCCTCGGTGTCGGTCTCGCTGTTCGAGCGCTGCGTGCTGCTGGCCACGGCGCCGGTGAGCGGATCGATCCGGTCGCGGTTCGTCTCGCCGTCGGAGCCACGCGTGTCGCGCCGGACGTACACGCCGCCCTGCACGCTCATGCGCCCGGTCGTGTAGCTACCGAAGCTCGACGCATTGGCGCGCCCTTCCGGGCCGACGTTCGCATTGACAGCACCGAAGCCGCCCGGCGTGCGCTCGCGCCGCATCACCAGATTGATGATCGGGCCGCCCCCGCCTTCGTTGCCGAACTGCGCGCCGGGGTTGTTGATCACTTCCACCGAATCGAGATCGGCCGCCGGAATCGCGCCCAGCGCCGCAGCGCGGTTCTCGCCCTGCATCATCGCCGACGGCTTGCCATCGACGAGGATCTGCACATTGCTGCGCCCCCGCAGCGTCACGTTGCCGTCCGCGTCCACCGCCACCGACGGCACCTTGTTGAGCGTGTCGGCGACCGTGTCGTTGGTCGACGCGGCGTCGCTCTTGACGTCATACGCCTGGCGGTCGATCCGGTTGGACGAACGCGCGGCCGTGACGGCGACGGTAGAGGCGACGGGAACGTCAGCCGCCTGCAGCGCCGGGGCGGTCGGCGTCACGGCGCCGGTGACGGGATCCGCAGGGCGTACGGCGGTTTCCTGGGCAAATGCACAGACAGGCGCAAGCAGCGCGAACAACAGGGCGGAAGAACGGTGACGTGACATGAATACCTGGGTGACGGGACGTTTGGACGAGCGTGATTGTCGCACGCGTCATGCCCGGAATTTGTTAAGAAATGCTAAGACGGACGAAATGTCACAGCATTGATCGGCGAACGGACGCCGCCGGGGCCAACGCTCTGCCGTGCGTTCGTCAGCAGTAGCGTAAACTGTATTGTTTACAACAAGGAGACCTCAGATGAATGCCTACGATTTTAACGCCACTGCCCTCGACGGCCAGCCGGTCGACCTGCAGCGCTACCGCGGCAAGGCGCTCCTGATCGTCAATACGGCCAGCGCCTGCGGCTTCACGCCGCAATACCAGGGGCTCGAAGCGCTGCAGCGCCGCTATGCGGACCAGGGCCTCGTGGTACTGGGCTTCCCATGCAACCAGTTCGGCCACCAGGAACCGGGCGACGAAGCAGCGATCGGCGCCTTCTGCGAAAAGAACTACGGCGTCACGTTCCCGATGTTCGCCAAGGTCGACGTCAATGGCGACGACGCGCATCCGCTGTTTCGCTTCCTGAAGGGCGAAGCGCCCGGCGTGCTGGGCACCGAGGCGGTCAAATGGAACTTCACCAAATTCCTCGTCAACCGCGAAGGCGCGGTCGTCACGCGCTACGCGCCGACCACCAAGCCGGAAGACCTGGGCGGGGATATCGAGAAGGTGCTGGCAGGCTAAGGGAGATTGCACCGGCGGTTCATGGAAAGTGCCGTCTCAACATCGTGATCGTGGCGGCATCCTTGTCGGACATCGTTTCACTACGTCGCCGCCACACCGTGACGCCGCCGTCGTTCGACAGACACGTGAGCGTCGTCGCTAACGAATCGAGGTTGCAGCGGAATGTGCTGCGACCGGCGGCATCGACACCATTCAACACATGCGGAACGATGTGTACTTGACGGGTAGTGGCCTCGAGCGTCGCCTGTATCGGCATGCCGAAGGGGATGGTCGATAACTTCAGGCCGCTCTTGTCCATGCCCTGCATGCGCGCCATGAGTGGCGAAGCGCCGGAGATCATGCCGAAGCCATCAGTTGCAAGAAGCATATCGGTTTGCCGGATGTCGCCCTCGCCGACTGCTTCGGACGTGTGCCAACTTCCCTGGAGCGACGAAGGCAGCGCATCGGCCGCGCTGGCGGCAAGCTGCCAGCATGCGGCGAGTACCAGCAATCCTGCGTGCTTACGGCGCAAGGGCAATCACCTCGTCACCTGGTCCCGGCTCGCAGCGTGCGCCCAGCGGCATCCAGCCGCGTCGCACGACAATCCGGCGCTCGTCGTGGCAGATTTCGACACGCTGCGTCTCGGGCGCGCGGCGTTGCACGAACGCCTCGATGGACGCCGGCACGCTGACCTGCAGCGACAGCGCGTGCAGGTCCTCTACCGGGTGGTCATCCACGTGCACGAGCGGCACGAACTGCCCGGCGAACATCGTGAAATGCGATGGCACCTTGACCGGACCGGGAACGTAATCGTTCGCGCGCAACCAGGCCTGCGCTTTTTTCCGTGCGTTGCCCTCACCTGCCGCGCCGCCCCAGGCGCTGGCCATCAGCTCGGCCACCCACTGGTTGCAGTTCTGGTACTTGGTGCCGTAGGCATAGGCGTTGGCACTGTATTGACCGGCCAGCAGGGCCAGCGCCAGCGCCTTGTCGCGGGCGGCGCGTTCGAGCGATGCGCTGTCGTCATCCGGCAGGAATAACAAGGCAATATGGCCCTTGCCCGGTGCGTCGGCGCCGAGCGCGAAGCCGGCGATGCCCTGGTCAAAGATGTACGGACGCGCCTCGTCGCACTCGTAATACAGCTGGCGCACGGCCCACGGGCTGCCCGGCGTGTCGCGCAATGCGACGCCGGCGTGTGAATACACCAGATTGAAGCGGCTCAGGTCCGTGCCGGCGCGCGCGATCAGGGCGACCTTGCCGTTCGAGCGCGCCAGCTCCTGCTTGACGACGCCAGCAAAGCGCAGCACGCGGTCCTGCTCGGTCGCGCTGAGGTCGCGCGAGCGTTCACAGAAGGTGGGAAAGCCGGCCCAGGCACTGCCGCTCGCACACAACAGCAGCGCCAGCGCGGCCTGGCGCACGAGCATCAGATCGTGACTTTGCGCGAGCCCAGTTCGCGGTACCACTCGTCCTGCAGCGCCAGGAAGAACGGCCGCTGGGTGTCGGCGTAGGCGAATTCGTAGCCGTAGGCGCGCTCATTGACCTGGACCACGTCGCCCGCGATCACGGTGCGCGTCGCGAGGGCGCGGTTGGGCACATCGAGCTCGAACGAACGGGCCTGGCCGGCGGCGGTTGCGCGCAGCGTCAGACGGGTGGTGTCGGGCTTGTTCGGGGCGTGCGCGATGTTGATCACGCGGTACTGGCCAGCGGCGACCTTGTCATTGTCGCTCGAGCTGTTGCTGGAACCGCTGACCGAATCGGAAATGCTGGCCGACGACGCCGAGCCGGCGCTGGACGCGGACGACGCGAAGCTGTCAGCCTGCGCGGGCGCATTGCAGGCGGCGGCGAACAGGGTCAGGCACAGCGTGCGGGAAAGGATAGGCAAGGTCATAAAACTCTTTCATTTGGCGAGCAGAACGCTCCTATGGTACAAGCCCTTGCGCCGAATGACCATAGGGCAATTTTATCGCGTCTGAATGCGGGCTGCGCCGTGGGTGATGCAGGCGCGGGTGACGTTGTCCAGAAAGCGGATCGCCACATCCATCGACAGGCCGGGCGGCAGCAGGCTGGCAAGCCCGGGGTCGTCGTTCAGGCGATCGACGCCGTACGCCAGCCGGCGCGACACGTCGCGCGCCAGTTGGCCATCGCTGTTGTAGAGCGCGTCGTAGACGCCTGCTGCTTCCCATACCGGCACGAGGCCCGGGGTGCTGCTGTCTTCGAAGACGATGGCGCGCGGACTGTCTTCGTCCTCGCGCACGAGTTGAAAGGTAAAGCTCAAGATCATTCCTGCTGGTGTTCGTTGCTGGGGTCCGGGCGATGCTACCACGGCCCCTGTCAGTCTGCTGTACAGATCCGATCCAGCAGCTCGATCCAGTGCCTCACAGGCGTCCCGGTCCCTGCCTGCAGATGCGCGATGCACCCGATATTGGCCGACACGATGTAGTCGGCCCCCGTCGCGGCCAGGCTGGCCAGCTTGCGCTCGCGCAGCGCCAGCGAGATGGCCGGCTGAAGCACCGAATAGGTGCCGGCCGAGCCGCAGCACAGGTGGTTGTCGGCGCACAGCACCACGTCTACACCAGCCGCCTGCAGCACGCCTTCGACCTTGCCCCGGATTTGCTGACCGTGCTGCAGCGTGCACGGCGGGTGATATGCCACGGGCGGGCCGCCCTTTACCTTTGCCAGCGCGGCGATCCGGTCCTGAAATAGCGCCAGGATTTCAGACAGGTCGCGCGTGATCGCGCTGATTTGTTCGGCCCTGGCGGCGTACGCTGGATCGTGCGCCAGCAGGTGGCCGTATTCCTTGACGGTGACGCCGCAGCCCGAGGCGGTCATGACGATCGCCTCGATCGCGCCGTTTTCCACGCTGGGCCACCAGGCATCGATATTGCGGCGCATGTCATCCAGCCCGCCGTCCTGGTCGTTCATGTGATAGCGCAGCGCACCGCAGCAGCCGGCCTTGGGCGCCACGGTCAGTTGCACGCCCAGCGCGTCGAGCACACGCGCCGCAGCGGCATTGATATTGGGCGCCATGCCGGGCTGCACGCAGCCATCGAGCACCAGCATCTTGCGCGGGTGGACGCGTGTCGGCCAGCGGCCGGCGGCGCGCACGGGCGGCAACTTGGCCTGCAGCTTCTCCGGCAACAGGGGCCGCAGCAGGCGCCCCGCCCTGAATGCGGGCGTGGCCAGGCCCGCATGCGGCAGGCAGGCCTTGAGCGTCGTGCGCGTGAGCCGCTCGCCCAGGGGCCGCGCCACGCGCTCGTCGACCAGCTTGCGGCCGATGTCGAGCAGCCGCCCGTACTTCACGCCCGACGGGCACGTGGTTTCGCAGTTCAGGCACGTGAGGCAGCGGTCCAGGTGCAACTGGGTCTTGCGCGTCGGTTCGGCGCCTTCGAGCACGTTCTTGATCAGGTAGATGCGCCCGCGCGGGCCATCGAGTTCGTCGCCCAGCAACTGGTAGGTCGGGCAGGTGGCGGTGCAAAAGCCGCAGTGCACGCAGGATCGCAGGATCGCTTCGGCCTCGCTGCCCTCGCGCGTGCCCTTGATGAAATCGGCCAACGTGGTTTGCATGTTTTGTGCGCCTTATGGGTACATGCGACCGGGGTTGAAGATATGTGCGGGATCGAACGCGTCTTTCATGCGCGCATGGATGCGCGCCAGCGCGGGCGCGAGCGGCTGGAACACGCCGGCCGCCTTGTCGCCGCCCCGGAACAGCGTCGCATGGCCGCCGCAGGCCTGCGCGGTGCGCCGGATCGCCTGCGCAGTACCTGCGTCACCATCCGCGCGCAACCAGCGCTGGGCGCCGCCCCATTCGATCATCTGTGCGCCGCCCAGCACCAGCGCGCCCGTGGTCGACGGCACCGACAGGCGCCACAGCGCCGCGTCACCGTCGAAGAACGCCGTGCGTTGTTCGCGCACGGCGTGCCAGAACGCATCGGGCTCCGGCATCACCTCGCCACCAAGACCTCGCACGGCGGCATCGACCGCTGCCTCGGCGCCCGACAAGCGCAGCGCCAGCTCGCCGTCGACCCAAGCGCTGGCCGAGATGGGTAATGGCTGGCCGCCCCACACATTCAGGCGCCGCAGCGCCTCGATCTCGCTGCACGCAAACCGCAGCGTCGTTTCGGCAAACGGCCGTGGCAGCACCTTGACCGAGACTTCCAGCAGCACGCCGAGCGTGCCGAGCGAGCCGGCCAGCATGCGCGAGACGTCGTAGCCGGCCACGTTCTTCATGACGCGCCCGCCGAAGGCCAGCACGTCGCCGCGGCCATCAAGCAGCGTGGCGCCCAGCACGAAGTCGCGCGCGGCACCGCTCGTCGCGCGGCGCGGGCCGCACAAGCCGCTGGCGATCACGCCGCCCAGCGTGGCGTGCGGGCCGAAATGCGGCGGCTCGAACGCCAGCATCTGGTTGCGTTCGGCCAGCGCGGCCTCGATCTCGTCCAGCGGCGTGCCGCAGCGCGCCGTGATCACCAGTTCGGTCGGCTCGTAGTCGACGATGCCCGCATGGGCGCGCGTATCAAGGATGGCCCCGGCCGGCGCGCCGCCGTACCAGTGTTTGGTGCCGCCGCCACGGATGCACAGCGGCTGCCCGCTGGCGGCGGCTGCCCTGACCTGCTCCTGGAAGTGTTCGACAGTATTCATCAGAAGCGCGGCAATTCTGGAAACGGCACCTGCCCATGGTGCACGTGCAGCTTGCCGAACTCGGCGCAGCGGTGCGGCGTGGGGATGGCCTTGTCCGGGTTGAGCAGCGCGCACGGATCGAACGCGTGCTTGACGGCGAAGAAGGCGTCGAGCTCCTTGCGTCCGAACTGCACGCACATCGACCCGATCTTTTCCATGCCCACGCCATGCTCGCCCGTGATGGTGCCGCCCACCTCGACGCACAGCGCCAGGATGGCCGCGCCAAACGCTTCGGCGCGATCGAATTCGCCCGGCACGCTGGCGTCGAACAGGATCAGCGGATGCATATTGCCGTCGCCGGCGTGGAACACGTTCGAGCAGCGCAGGCCGTACGTGACTTCCATCGCCGCGATGCCGGCCAGCACGCGCGCGAGCTGCTTGCGCGGGATCGTGCCATCCATGCAGTAGTAGTCGGGCGAGATGCGCCCCGCCGCCGGGAACGCATTCTTGCGGCCCGACCAGAAGCGCCCGCGCTCCGCTTCGCTCTGCGAGACGGTAATGGCGGTGGCGCCGGCGCGCGCCAGCACCGCGCTCATGCGGCTGATTTCTTCGGCCACCTCGAGCGCCGTGCCGTCGGCTTCGCATAGCAGGATGGCCGCGGCGTCCAGGTCGTAGCCGGCCTTGACGAACGGTTCGACCATGCGCACCGAAGTGCGGTCCATCATCTCGAGGCCGGCCGGGATGATGCCGGCCGCAATGACGTCGGCCACCGCATTGCCGGCCGTGACCACGTCGGCAAACGAGGCCATGATGACCTGCGCCAGCGCCGGCTTGGGCACCAGTTTCACGGTCACCTCGACAACGATGCCGAGCATGCCTTCCGAGCCGATGAACACGGCCAGCAGATCCAGACCGGGCGCATCGAGCGCGCCCCCACCCAGTTCGACGATGTCGCCCTCGATCGTGGCCACGCGCACGCGCAGCACGTTGTGGATCGTCAGGCCATATTTGAGGCAATGCACGCCGCCCGCGTTTTCGGCGACGTTGCCGCCGATGGTGCAGGCGATCTGCGACGACGGGTCGGGCGCGTAATACAGGCCGTGGCTGGTGGCGGCTTCGGAAATCGCCAGGTTGCGCACGCCCGGTTGCACGACAGCGGTACGGGCAAGGTGATCGACCCGCTTGATCGCGTTCATGCGCGCGGTCGAGAGCACGACGCCATCGTGGATCGGCAGCGCGCCGCCCGACAGGCCGGTGCCGGCGCCGCGCGGAACCACCGGCACGTTCAGTGCGCGGCACACGGCCAGGATGGCCAGCACCTGCTCTTCGTCGGTCGGCAGCGTCACGATCATCGGCAACTGGCGGTACGCGGCCAGGCCATCGCATTCGTAGGGCCGCGTGTCTTCGGGCGCAAACAGGACGCACGCCGCGGGCACGCGCGCCAGGAGCGCGGCGACGACCTGCGCACGTCGGTCAGACAAGGCTGGATTGGACGAAGACATGGGTCGATTGTAAGCAAATCGGCAGGTTTTGTCGTATCCTCGTGCCATCGTATTTTCACCCTACTGCATAAGAGAACATCATGGGCAACCGCCTCTCAAAAATAGCAACCCGCACCGGCGACGACGGCAGCACGGGCCTCGGCGACGGCAGCCGCACCGGCAAGGACAGCGCGCGCATCCACGCGCTGGGCGAAGTCGACGAACTCAATTCCTTTGTCGGCCTGCTGCTGTGCGAAGACATGCCGGCGGATCTGCGCGACGAACTCGTGGGCATCCAGCACGACCTGTTCGACCTGGGCGGTGAGCTGTGCATCCCCGGCTACCAGATGATCAAGGAAGAACACGTGCTGCGCCTGGACACCATGCTCGAGAAATACAACGCCGACCTGCCGGTGCTGAAGGAATTCATCCTGCCGGCCGGTTCGCGCGCGGCGTCCACGGCGCACCTGTGCCGCACGGTGTGCCGGCGTGCCGAACGCGCGATCGTCGCGCTGTCGAAGGCAGAAGAGATTCACGCGCACCCGCGCCAGTACGTCAATCGCCTGTCCGACCTGATGTTCGTGCTGGCGCGCGTACTGAACCGCTTCGCGGGTGGCGGCGACGTGCTGTGGAATCACGAGCGCAAGGCCAGATAAGTCATGGACGACTTCATCGGCGTCTATGACGACGCGCTTACCCCGCAGCAGTGCGATGCGCTCATCAAGCGCTTCGACGCCAGCGACAAGGTGGTGCGCGGCCAGACAGGCAACGGCGTCGATGTCGTCAAGAAGGACAGTTACGACATCACGATCAACCAGCATCCCGAGTGGGCCGATGCCACGGGCCTCCTGGTGGACACGATGGCGCGCCACCTGGCTGCCTACGCCGAACGCTACCGGATGCTGCTGATGGGGTCACTCTCGCCCACGCTCGAGCATCCCGTGACGGGCGTGCCGACCGTGCTGTCGATGGCCAACTTCGACGAACTGGGGCAGCCCAACATCGATGAGTTGCTGCGCGTGCTGTACCGGCCCGGCACGATCAACCTGCAAAAATACCTGCGCGGCAGCGGCGGCTATCACCACTGGCATTCCGAGATCTATCCGCAGAACGCAAGCTGCGAGTCGCTCCATCGGGTGCTGCTGTGGATGGTCTACCTGAACGACGTGGCCGAGGGCGGCGAAACCGAGTTCCTGTACCAGGGCCGCAAGATCGCGCCCAAACAAGGCCGCATGGTGATTGCGCCAGCCGGCTTCACGCACACGCACCGTGGCAATGTGGCAACCAGTGGCGACAAATACATCGCCACGTCGTGGATCCTGTACCAGCGCGCCGAGATGCTGTTCGCATAAATCACCTTGATCACCAGGAAGGCAAGCATGGATACCAATACAAGTAAAGTCGCCATCGTCACGGGCGCCTCGCGCGGCATCGGCCGGGCGATCGCGCTGCGCCTGGCGCAAGACAATATCGCCGTTGTCGTCAACTACGCCCACCGCGCCAGCGATGCCGAAGAGGTCGTGCAGGCCATCGAGGCCGCAGGCGGCAGGGCCATCGCGCTGCAGGGCGATGTGGCCAACGCAAGCGATTGCGCACGGTTGTTCGACAGGGCCGAGGCGCAGTTTGGCGGCGTCGACATCGTCATCAACAACGCCGGCGTCATCCAGCCCGGCACGACCATGCTGGCCGATACCGACGACGCCCTGTACGAACGCATCTTTGCCATCAACACGCGCGGCACGTTCAATATGCTGCGTCTGGCCGCCACACGCATGCGCGCCAACGGCCGCATCGTCAATTTTTCCAGCAGCGTGATCGGCCTGGCGCTGCCCGGCTACGCCATCTATGCCGGCTCGAAAGCAGCGGTTGAAACGTTTACCAATATCTTTGCCAAGGAATTGCGGGGCAAGGGGATTTCGGTGACGGCCGTGGCCCCGGGCCCGACGGCAACCGACCTGTTCATGGAAGGCAAGACGCCCGAGCTGGTCGAACGCCTGGGCAAGATGGCGCCGCTCGAACGGCTCGGCACGCCGGAGGATATCGCGGACACGGTGGCGTTTCTGGTCGGTCCGCAGGGCGCCTGGGTCAATGGCCAGACGTTGCGGGTCAATGGCGGGATCGTCTAGGGGCTTGCAGCACGGCGAAGGAACGCATCCCAGGGCGGATGCTCGCCGAAATGCTCGAGCACGAAGTCGATGAATACCCTGACCTTCTGCGGCAGGAAGCGGTTTTCGCGGTACACCGCCAGCACGTGCGTGCCGAACATGCCCACCGGCGCGAGCGCCGGCAACACGTGGACGGCGCGCCCGGCGCACATATCCTCGCCCACGACGAAGGTCGGCAACAGCGCGATGCCGGCGCCGCCGAGCATCGCCTCGCGCAAGGCCTGGCTGCTGTTGATGGCCAGCGCAGCGGCGGGCTTGAACTGCGCGCGCGCGCCTGCCACGTCGAATTGCCAGCCGCCAGCGGGGCCGCTGTCGCCGAAGGTCAGGCAGCGGTGCTCATGCAGCGCGGCGAGATCGGCGGGCACACCATACTGTTCGAGGTAGCCCGGTGATGCGGCCAGCACGTAGTTCAGTGGCGCGACCGGCCGCGCGACAGCGCTCATCAGATCGACCTTTGGACTCAGCCGCAGGGCGACATCGATACCCTCTTCGACCAGGTCGACATACCGGTCCTGCAGTTGCAGGACCACGCGCACAGCCGGGTAACGTGCCATGAATGCCGGCAGCAGCGCCGCCAGCTGCGCATTCCCGAATGCCATCGACGTGGACACGCGCAGCGTGCCGCCCGGCCCGGCCTGCTGACCTGCAGCGGTGGACTCGATGGCGCGGGCCTCCTCGACCATCCGCAGCGCATGCTGGTGGATGTCACGCCCCGCTTCGCTCAGGCCGATGCGGCGCGTCGACCGGTTCAGCAGCTTGACCTGCAACGCCGCTTCCAGCCGCGCGACCGCCTTGCTGATGCTGGCTTTGGTGGTGCCCATCTGGCGCGCTGCTTCCGAAAAGCTGCCGGCGTCGACAACCCGCACGAAAGCCCAGATATCCGAAAAGTCGCGTGGTGTTAAACCAGGCATGCGTATCCCTGTTGGAAACAATGTGTTGTAATTACAGAGGATTGTATCGGTAAACAGGGGGTCGTATGCTGTCTTCTCACCACCGGAGACCATCATGACCACGTTGCGTACTGCTCTTCCCGCCAGCCTGGCGCCACCCCTGCTTGTGCTGCCCATGCTGTTCATCCTGATGTGGAGTTCCGGCTACGTCGTCGGCAAGCTGGCCCTGCCCTTCGCCGGCCCGTTCACGCTGCTGGTGCTGCGCTTTGGTCTGGCGGCGCTGGTGCTGCTCATCGTGGCCATCGTCACCCGCGCGCCGTGGCCGCGCGAGCGCGCGCAGTATGCGCATCTTGTCGTCGTCGGGCTGCTGGTCCAGGCGCTGCAGTTCGGTGGCCTGTACACGGGCCTGAAACTGGGCGTGAGCGCAGGTGTTTCGGCGCTGATCATCGGCGCGATGCCCTTGTGTACCGCATTCGGGGCAGGCGTGTTCCTGCACGAACGCGTTGGCGTGCGCCAGTGGATGGGCCTCATCGCAGGCATCGCCGGCGTGCTGCTGGTGGCGCTTGGCAAGGGCGTCGCCTGGCATACGGGCGCCGCCGGGATCGGCGCCGTGGTGCTGGCTCTGGCCGGCATCACATTCGGCACGCTGTACCAGAAGAAGTACTGCACCGGCCTGGATCTGCGCACCGGCGGCTGCATCCAGCTGGCGGTGGCCACCGCCGTCGCGTTGCCGCTGGCACTGGGTCTCGAAGGCTGGCAGGTCGCATGGACGCCGACGCTGATCCTGGCGTCCGGCTGGCTGTCGGTCGTCAACTCCATCGGCGCCGTCAGCCTGTTGTTCCTGATGATGCGGCGCGGCGACGCGAGCCGGGTCGCCAGTCTGTTCTACCTGATCCCGGGGACGACAGCGCTGATGGGCTTTGCGCTCCTGGGCGAGCGGCTTGGCCCCGTGTCGATCGCCGGCTTCGCCATCACGGCCGGCGCCGTGTATCTGTGCACACGCACTGCCAAATCCTGAAAAAGCTGCACGCTGCCCTGCTGCTGTCAGTTAGCATGCAGCGTGCCCCCGTTCGACAATCGTGACGACGCCATGAACCTTTTCGGCGTGGCGGGGTATCTACCGTAGAAGAACGAGAGGACGTGCGTGGAACGACGATTTGACGCCAGACCGGCCGGGGCGCGTACCGAGCACGACGAAGCGGAACTCATCGAGCGTGTCGCAACGGGCGACCGGCGCGCCTTCGAGACGCTGTACCGGGCCTACCACCCACGGCTGGCGCGCTTCCTGCAGCGCATGACGTGCAGCACGCCACTGATCGAGGAAATCGTCAACGACACGCTGCTGGTGGTCTGGCGCAAGGCGGCGACATTCAATGGCAGCAGCAAGGTCTCGACGTGGATCTTTGCCATCGCCTACCGGCGTGCCTGCAAAAGCCTGCAGGCGCTGGACGAGCCGGTCGACGCCGGCATCGATGAACGCGAAGGCCTTGAGGCCGACCGGCCCGACTGGCAACTGGCGCAACTGCAGCTGACCGGTGCCGTGCATGCCGCGCTGGCCCAATTGCCGCTGGCGCAGCGCACCGCGTTCCAACTGACTTTTTATCATGACATGAGTTACACAGAGATTGCCGAGATCATGGAGTGCCCAGTGAATACCATCAAAACCCGCCTGTTCCATGCCCGCAAGCGCCTGGCCGTGCTGCTGGAAGGCCAGATCGAGGTGCGGTCATGACCCGCCTGTCGAATCAAGACACACCGGATATCGAGGCGGCGCACCGCGAGGCGCAGGACCTGCTGCCCTGGCTGGCCAACGGTCGCCTCGACGGCGCAGAGCTGCAGCGTGTCCAGGCACACCTGGACACCTGCGCCACATGCCGCGCCGATCTCGATGCCCTCTGCACACTGCAGAATGTCGGCGACCTGCCGCTGCCAGACCTGGATGTCGACAAGGCGTTCGCGCGCCTGCTGCCGCAGCTCGATGCGGTGGCGCCTGCGGATGCGGCGCCGGTCATCCCCGGCTGGCGCACGCGCCTTGCCGCGAACGACGGGCGCTGGCTGCGCGCCGCCGTGGGCCTGCAGTTCTGCGCCATCGTCGTGCTGGGCGCGCTGCTGGTGCGCCCGTCCGCAGACACGCAGATGGCAGCACAAGACGACGCGTACCGCGTGCTCGGCGCCGAGGCCGGCACAGATGGCATCGTGGCCGTGACCTTCAAACCGGACACGCCGGAACATGAACTGCGCCGCATCCTGGCGGCCAGCGGCGCGCACATCGTGGGCGGCCCGACGGTCACGGGTGCCTGGATGCTGGGCAGCGCGCAAGCGCCGGCCGATGTCGCGGCGCGCCTGCGCACCGAATCGGCCGTCACGCTGGCCGAGCCGCTCGGCGTCCAGGCCAGCCCATGAACCGCCTGCTCGCCTGCGTGACCCTGATCGCCGCCCTGCTCGGCCTGGCGGGCAGGCCGGCGCACGCACAGGACCATGCCGATCCATTGGCGCAGGCCGCGCGCCGCCAGGTGCTGGTGATGCTGCGCCTGCCGGCCCAGCACTTTCGTCCCGATGCCTCATACGGCGGCGGCTACCTGAAGGATGGCGGCAGCGCCGCACGCCGCCGCGTGGCGAGCGACATCGCCGCCGCGCATGGCTTGCGCCTGCTCGACAGCTGGCCGATGCCGGCCATCGGCGTCGACTGCTTCGTGATGGAAGAACCCGATGACGCGCCGATCGAGCGCGTGGTGGCCGCGCTGGCGCACGATGCGCGCGTCGCATGGGCCCAGCCGCTGGCCGATTTCCAGGCGCAGGACGGCGGCGATCCGCTCTACCCGCTGCAGCCGGCGGGCCACGACTGGCACCTGACCGACCTGCACCGCGTCAGCACGGGGCGCAACGTGAGCGTCGCCGTGATCGATAGCGGTGTCGATGCCGACCACCCCGACCTGGCTGGCCGCATCAAGGTGCGCCGCAACTTCGTTGACGACACCGGCGATGTCGCTGAGGTCCATGGCACGGCAGTCGCGGGCATCATCGGCGCACTGGCCGGCAATGGCGCGGGCATCGCCGGCGTGGCGCCGGGCGTCAAACTGATGGCCCTGCGCGCCTGCTGGGAAACCGGTGCGCGGCCTGCGCGCTGCAACAGCCTCACGCTGGGCAAGGCAATCAACTATGCGCTTGAAAACGGCGCCCGGATCATCAACCTGAGCCTGGCCGGGCCAGCCGACCGCCTGCTGCAAGCGTTGCTGCAGGCGGCACTGGCGCGCGGCGTCATCGTGGTGGCAGCGGCCGATCCGCGCCTGCCCGACGGCGGCTTCCCGGCCGCGCTGCCGGGCGTGATCGGGGTCGCGCGGCCAGGCGACCACCACCCGGCGCCGTCGACGCTGGTGTACGCGCCCGGGACCGACATCCCGACCTGCGCGCCGGGGCGGCGCTGGCACATGGTGTCCGGCTCGTCGTATGCGGCGGCGCACGTGGCTGGCCTCGCGGCACTGCTGGCCGAGCGCCAACCGGGCACGGTCGCACAAACGCTGCGGCGCCAGGCGGACGGCGCCGTGGCAGCGCGGACGGGTGGTAACATTGACGCATGTGCCGCCCTGTCACGGGCAGCTGACACCTGCGTCTGCCTATGTACTTCGACCGTCGCCACGGCACCATCCTCCTCGCGTTTGCGCTGACCCTGCCGCTGTACAAGGACGCGCGGGCCCAGACCAGCGGCGATCTCACACTCGTTTCCGAATATGCCGGCCGCGGCGTCGCGCTGTACACGCGCCCCGCGCTGCAATTACGGGTGGAGCACGACACCGCCGCAGGCTGGTACGGGGGCGCGTTTGCGTCGCCCGTCACGCTCGACAATCGCACGCAGGGCCAGCTGACCGCCTACGCCGGCAGGGCCCGCAGGCTGACGTCGACGCTGTCATGGGACGCGGGCGTCACGCGCAACACTTATCTGCGCGATCAAGGCCGGAATTACCACGAGTTCTATGCCGGCGTGGCGCTGCAGCGCGCCAGCGTGCGCCTGTTCTATTCACCCGCCTACTATGGCGAGGGGCGCAGCGTCTACCTCGACTTGAGCGGCGGCTATCCCCTGACCGATACAGTGCGCCTGGCCGCGCACGTCGGTGTGCTGCATCCGTTTGCCTATGACGGCGTCGCGGCCAAGGACAGCGCCGACGTGCGCATTGCGCTCGTGACCGACGTTGGCGATGTCACGCTGCAGGCCGGCTGGCAGGCGCGCTGGCGGACCTACTTGCCTGAATTCCCGAAGCCAAGTGCGTTCACGGCCAGCGCCAGCTACCATTTCTGACACCTCCCCCGCACCCGTATCGGGTTGAAAAAATTTGTTGATCTTCATTGAACCTTGGCCGCGCGCGAGGGTATTAACGGTTCAGAACACGAGCGCATCGGGCGCCACGTTCCGACAACGGAGAACAGCATGAAAAATTGGATGGCGGCTTGCAGCATGGGCCTGTTGATGACTGCGCATGCAGCGTACGCAGCAGATTCGGCCGGCTGCGAGAGCGGCGGCTTCACGGTACTGGGCAAACGCGGCGCGCAAACGGTGTCGGTCGCGCCGGGCGCCGTGACATCGGTGTTTCGGGTGCAGGGCCGCTACGTCCAGTTCGATGTCGACGCCGCCTCGTTCGGCGTGCTCAATTACACGCTGACTGGCGCTGCCAACAAGGAAGACATCACGGGTGGCAAGGCAACGCCAGTCTTCGACAGCAAGATGCCCGATCACCGGGGCCTGGTCCTGAACGGCGCCGTCAGCGTTGAATTAAGCAGTTCGGCCGATATCGTGCTGACCCGCAGCGGGCCGGGTGTCACGATGAAGATCCAGGCCAAGGATTGCGCCACCGGCGGCCTGTTCCAGATGGAAGTCGAGCGCAGCGACGAAACCAAGACCGTCTTCACGCACAAGCTGGCGCCAAGCGCCTTCTACTTCGACAACCGCAATTTCCGCAACCGCGAAGGCGATACGGTGCCGTTCAAGGACACCACGCTGACCGTCACGCCGCGCATCAATTTCGGCAACGACTACGCAGCGAAATTCGTTGGCCGTGACAGCCCGCAGTTTGCCGACCGCATCGCCGAACCGCTGTGCACCAACAATATCGTCACCCGCACGGGCGGCGTGGCCAGGGTCCAGCATTGCGGCGGCGTGTCGCAGTGGTCGGTCGCCAGCGGCGGGCGCATGGGTCAGGTGATGGGCGAAGATGCCGTTGAAGTGGCGCCACCAGCCACTGCCTGTACGCACAAGTGCCAGGCGCAGAACCGCACCCGCGGCGGCGCTGTCGTCCTGGGCGCGCCGTTCCCGGTCGCCGAAGCCGACCGCCTCAAGGCGCGCCTGGCGCAATAACCGTCAGACAGACGGGATAAAAAAAGGGCTGGCGTCGATCGCCAGCCCTTTTTTGCGTCACGCCGCGCGAGAAACGGCCCAGAAGCCGCGTCAGCCGTTGTTCACCACCAGGCGCGGTTCACCGGATGCCGACAGGCGCGCGCGGATCGATGCCGCGATGCCCTTGGCGTCCAGGCCCACCGACGACAGCAGCGCCACCGGATCGCCCTGGTCGATGAAGGTATCCGGCAAGCCCAGATTGAGCACCGGCTTGGCGATGCCGGCAGCGGCCAGCGCTTCCATCACGGCAGCGCCCGCGCCGCCCATGATGCAGCCCTCTTCCACCGTCACGATCAGGTCGTGCTCCTGTGCCAGCCGCTTGACCAGGTCGACGTCCAGCGGCTTCACGAAGCGCATGTTCGCGACCGTCGCATCGAGTTCGTCGCCGGCCAGGATGCTGTGCGAGACCATCGAGCCGAACGCCAGGATGGCGATGTTCTTGCCGCTGCGGCGCACTTCGCCCTTGCCGATCTCGATCGAGTTCAAGGCTTCCACGATCGGCGTGCCGACACCGGCGCCGCGCGGATAGCGCACGGCCGCCGGGCCCGGATAGTGGTAAGCCGTCGTGAGCATCTGCCGGCATTCGTTTTCGTCCGACGCGGCCATGACGACCATGTTCGGAATGCAGCGCAGGTAGGCCAGGTCGTAGTTGCCAGCGTGGGTCGCGCCATCGGCGCCGACCAGGCCCGCGCGGTCCAGCGCGAAGGTGACGTCGAGATTCTGCAGCGCCACGTCGTGGATCAGCTGGTCGTAGCCTCGCTGCAGGAACGTCGAGTAGATCGCCAGCACGGGCTTGACGCCTTCGGTGGCCATGCCGGCCGCGAACGTCACCGAATGCTGCTCGGCGATGCCGACGTCGAAATAACGCTGCGGGTATTCCTGGTGGAAGCGGACCATGCCCGAACCTTCACGCATCGCCGGCGTGATCCCGACCAGGCGCTGATCGGCCGCTGCCATGTCGCACAGCCAGTTACCGAAGACTTCGGTGTAGGTGATCTTGCCTGGCGCGGTGGCCGGCTTGATGCCTTCGAGGTGATTGAACTTGCCGGTGCCGTGGTACAGGATCGGCTCGGCCTCGGCCAGCTTGTAGCCCTGGCCCTTCTTGGTCACCACGTGCAGGAACTGCGGGCCCTTGAGCTTCTTGATGTTTTCCAGCGTCGGGATCAGGGATTCGAGGTCATGGCCATCGATCGGGCCGATGTAATTGAAGCCGAATTCCTCGAACATCGTGGCCGGGACCACCATGCCCTTCGCATGTTCTTCGAGCTTGCGCGCCAGGTCGAGCACGGGCGCCGGCAGTACGCTCTTGCCCACGTTCTTGGCGGCGGCGTAGAACTGGCCCGACAGCAGGCGCGCCAGGTAGCGATTGAGCGCACCGACCGGCGGCGAGATCGACATGTCGTTGTCGTTCAGGATGACCAGGAGGTTCACGTCGTCTTCGACGCCCGCATTGTTCAGGGCCTCGAACGCCATGCCGGCGGTCATGGAGCCGTCGCCGATGACGGCGATGGCGTGGCGGTCTTCACCCTTGATCTTGGCCGCTGCGGCCATGCCGAGCGCGGCAGAGATCGAGGTCGACGAGTGGGCGGTGCCGAACGTGTCGTACTCGCTTTCGTCGCGCTTCGGGAAGCCCGACAGGCCATTGAGCTGGCGCAGCGACGGCATGCGGCCGCGGCGGCCCGTGAGGATCTTGTGCGAATAGGTCTGGTGGCCGACGTCCCAGACGATGCGGTCGCGCGGCGTGTCGTACACGTAGTGCAGCGCGATGGTCAGTTCGACCGTGCCCAGGTTGGACGACAGGTGGCCGCCCGTTTTCGAGACCGACTCGAGCAGGAACTGGCGCAGCTCCTTGGCCAGTGGCGTGAGCTGGGTGCGCGGCAGCTTGCGCAGGTCGGACGGGTCGTTGATATTGTCTAGCAGGTTCATTTAGGCCTTCCGCTGCACGATCAGGTCTGCCAGTTCACGCAGCCGCTGTGCTTGTTCTCCGAATGGCGCCAGCGCGTCATGCGCGTCACGCCGCAATTGCTCTGCCAGGTCGCGCGAAGGCGCCAGGCCGAGGATCGACACATAGGTCGGCTTGTTGTCGGCCGCATCCTTGCCGGCGGTCTTGCCCAGCGTGGCCGAGTCGGCGGTCGCATCAAGTACATCGTCGACCACCTGGAACGCCAGGCCAATCGCGGCCGAATAGGCATTCAAAGCCTCGACTTCCAGTGGCGTCAGGTCGCGACCCGCGAGCGCGCCAAGCAGCACCGACACGCGCAGCATGGCGCCCGTTTTCAACTGGTGCATGCGTTCGAGTTCATCGCGCGTCAGGGCCAGGCCCACGCTGTCGAGATCGATTGCCTGGCCGCCGCACATGCCGTTCGAGCCGGCAGCCTGGGCCAGCAGGCGCACCATCGTCAACAGGCGCGCCGGCGGCACGGTGGCGCATTCGGCCAGCACCGTGAAGGCCTGCGCCTGCAGCGTGTCGCCCACCAGCAGCGCGGTCGCTTCGTCATAGGCCACGTGCACCGTCGGCTTGCCACGGCGCAGCGCGTCGTCGTCCATGCACGGCATGTCGTCGTGCACGAGCGAATACACGTGGATCATTTCGACGGCACTGGCCACCCGCGCGAGCGCGGCCGGGTCGGCGTCGAACAGCGCGCCGGCGGCGTACGCCAGCAGCGGGCGCACGCGCTTGCCGCCGCCCAGCGTCGTGTAGCGCATCGCTTCGTGCAGCTTGTGCGGCACCTGGGTGGCCGCTGGCAGGAACGCGTCGAGCGCGCCCTCGACGTCGTGCTGGACCTGGCGGGTCCAGTCGGCGAACGCCGGCGCGCTCATTGCGCGCCCTCGTCGTCGCCCGAGAAGGGCTTGAGCATGTCGCCCTCAAGTACCTTGACCTGCGACTCGACTTTCTCGAGCTGCCCTGCGCAGTACTTGACGAGTTCGGAGCCGCGCGCATACGCCGCGACCGAGGCGTCCAGCGGCAAGGCGCCGGACTCCATCTGTGTCACGAGCTGGGCCAGTTCGGCCATCGCCCCCTCGAAGGATTCGGGTGGCGCCGCCCCTGCTGCTGCGCTGCCCGCTGTCATATTCTTTGCCATAGGTCGGTATCGTAAGGGCGTCCAGTTGTGCGCCGTGGGTCAATCCAATCGCGTATTTTAGATCAATCCCACACCACGGGGGGCGCACATTGCACCATTCGCAACATGCAGCCCCGTCCATCGATTGGGCCACGCCCTCCCTCATCATGAAAATCATGCCACGAAGGCAATTTCCCCACCAGCGCACGCAACAGCCGCGCGCCGGACCGAGACGGTAGAGCTCGTTCCGAAGTATAATCGCCGGTTCTGTCCGAAATACCGTATTCCTTTACTTAAATACTGGTCTTTGGATTCTTTCTCTTCTTTGGATGCTTATTTAAGGGGGGTTGGGATGTCCGATCTGGCTACCCACGCCAAGCTGGCGCGATCCAACGCGCAGCTTCCGGTAACTGTGTATTTTGACGAGGCGCTGCTCAAACAAGAGATGCAGCAGCTGTTCGTGAATGGCCCGCGTTATGTCGGCCATGAATTGATGGTGCCCGAAACGGGCGACTTCGCCACGCTCGCTGCCGAGCACGAAGGCCGTATGCTGGTGCGTAACGCCAATGGCATCGAGGTGCTGTCCAACGTCTGCCGTCATCGCCAGGCGCTCATGTTCAATGGGCGCGGCAATGCGACGAACATCGTCTGCCCGCTGCACCGCTGGACCTATGACCTGAAGGGTGAACTGATCGGCGCGCCGCATTTTGCCGACACCCCGTGCCTGAACCTGTCGAAGACCCCGCTCCAGAACTGGAACGGGCTGCTGTTCGAACAGAACGGCTACAACGTGATGGATAAGCTCGGCCAGCTGTCGGTGACGAAAGACCTCGATTTTTCGGGCTATATGCTCGACCACGTCGAAGTCCATCAGTGCGACTACAACTGGAAGACCTTCATCGAGGTCTACCTCGAGGATTACCACGTCGAACCGTTCCACCCGGGCCTGGGCAACTTCGTCTCGTGCGACGACCTGAAATGGGAGTTCGGCCAGGATTACAGCGTGCAGACGGTGGGCGTGAACCGCGCGCTGCAAAAAGCCGGCTCGCCTGCCTATAAACGCTGGCAGGAGCAGATCCTCAAGTTCAACAACGGCGCGCCGCCGAAATACGGCGCGATCTGGCTCACGCTCTACCCGAACATCATGGTCGAGTGGTATCCGCACGTGCTGGTGGTGTCGACGCTGTGGCCCGATGGCCCGGGCAAGACGCGCAACGTGGTCGAGTTCTATTATCCCGAAGAGATCGTGCTGTTCGAGCGCGAATTCGTCGAGGCAGAACGCGCCGCGTACATGGAAACGGCGGTCGAGGACGATGAAATCGGCCTGCGTATGGATGCCGGCCGCAAGATCCTGGTGGCGCGCGGTGTCAACGAAATCGGTCCGTATCAGTCGCCCATGGAAGACGGCATGCAGCATTTCCATGAGTGGTATCGCAGCAAGATGGCGCTGTAGCCGTGTCGTGACACGCAGCGCTGCGGAGGGTGTGGCCAGTCGGCTGCCCCTCCTTTTTTTATTGGGAATACCATGGCTTCACTCTGGATGCTGTTCGCCAGCTTCGCGTTCGCCGCGATGGGCGCGGGCGTCAAGCTCGCCTCCGACTTCTACTCCACGTCCGAACTGCTGATGTACCGGGGCCTGATCGGCACCGTCATCCTGCTGGCCATGGTGCGCCACCGTGGCGGCACGTTCAGGACGCCGTTCGCCAAATCGCACCTGATCCGCAGCTTCGTCGGCGTGACGGCCCTCTGGATGTGGTTCTTCGCCATCGGCCGCCTGCCGCTGGCCACGGCCATGACGCTGAACTACATGGCCCCGATCTGGATCGCGGCCTGGATGTTCGCACTGGGCTGGTGGACCCGCACCAAGCACGCCGAATGGCCACTGGTCGTCGCCATCGGCATGAGCTTCTTTGGCGTCACGATGGTGCTGCAGCCAGCGGTCGAAAGCCAGCAGTGGCTTGGCGCGCTGGCCGGCGTGTGCTCGTCGGTGGTGTCGGCGGCGGCCTATATGCAGGTGCGCAAACTGGGCCTCTTGGGTGAACCCGAATACCGCGTCGTGTTCTTCTTTTCGCTCACCACCGCGGTCGTGGGCCTGCTGGCCACGCTGGCCGGCGACGGGCCGAAGGGCGCCGTGTTCCACGCCCATACGCCGTATGGCCTGCTGCTGCTGGCCGGCATCGGCGCTGCGGCGCTGATGGCGCAGATGGCCATGACCCGCGCCTACCGCGTCGGCAAGGTGCTGGTGGTGGCCAACCTGCAGTACACCGGCATCGTGTTCTCGTGCCTGTGGGGTCTGCTGCTGTGGAATGACACGTTCGACTGGCACGTCTGGCTGGGCGTGGGCGTGATCCTGGTGTCGGGCGTGGCCGCGACGTTCTACAATACCCGCAAGACGGCGCGCGGCGCCGTCGTCAAGGATACCGATCCGATCGCCAGCGAAACGTAAAGGAACCGTCATGCACCAGACCCTGATCTCTGCCGCCGACCTGGCCACGCACATCGACGACCCGGCCTGGGTCGTCGTCGACTGCCGCCACGATCTGATGAATCTGGCCGCCGGCCGCGACGCTTACGCGAGCGGCCACCTGCCGGGCGCGGTGTTTGCCGATATCGAGACGGTGCTGTCGGGCGCCAAGACCGGCGCCGATGGCGTGTTCCTGGGCCGGCATCCGCTGCCCGACCGGGAAGTGCTGGCCGAAGCCCTGCGCGACTTCGGCATCGACGACACCACGCAGGTGGTAGCGTATGACGCGCACGGCGGCATGTTCGCGGCGCGCCTGTGGTGGCTGCTGCGCTGGCTGGGGCACGAGGCGGTGGCGGTGCTCGATGGCGGGATGGCCGCGTGGGAGGACGCCGGGCAGCCGTTGACGACCGAAGTGCTCACCAGGCCGCGCGGCGCCCTGAGCGTCCGGGCGCCGTTCGTGCCAACCGTGACGGTGCGCGAGGTGCTGGACAATCTGGAAAGCGGCAAACGGATCGTGATCGATGCCCGCGCAGCGGACCGCTATCGTGGCGAGAACGAAACCATCGATCCGGTGGGCGGCCATATTCCCGGCGCGAAGAACCGCTTCTTCAAGGACAACCTGGGGCCTGACGGGCGCTTCAAGGAGGCCGCGCAACTGCGCGAGGAATTGGGTGCATTGATCGACGATCCCGAAGCGGCCATCATGCAGTGCGGCTCGGGCGTGACCGCCTGCCACAATCTGCTGGCACTGGAAGTGGCGGGGTTGCCGGGCGCCGCGCTGTATCCGGGGTCGTGGAGCGAGTGGGTCGGCGATCCGGCACGGCCGGTGGCGAAGGGATAGCCCATTGTTGCGTCAATGGTTGACGCCACGATCGTCCGACATGGCCACGCCACCGTTGCCGGTCACCGCGTCCACGTAGGGTGGACGGGTATCCCGTCCACGCGTCGATGGTTGGCCGCGAGATCATCCGGCACAAACGCACCGCGTCTACATCAAAATGCGTGCAACGCGAAGACGATTGCCACGCCCAGCCCGATCAGCACCACCTGCGGAATCGACTCGCGCAACGTCGAGCGCCTTTGCATCTGCGGCATCAGGTCGCTCACCGCGATATAGATGAACCCTGACGACGCAAACACCAGCACGTACGGAATCAGGCCGCTGGCCCGGTCCAGCGTGTAATACCCCAGCAAGCCCCCCGCCACCGCCATCAGGCTGCACAGCAGGTTGAACACATAGGCGCGCAGGCGCGAAAAGCCGGCATTGAGCAGCACGATGAAGTCGCCGATCTCCTGCGGGATTTCATGGGCGACGATGGCCAGCGCGGTGACGATGCCCAGCTCCGGATTGGCCAGGAAGGCTGCGGCGATCAGGATGCCGTCGGTGAAGTTGTGCATGCCGTCGCCGAGCAGGATCATCCAGCCGGCCTTGCCCGCTTCACGCGCGTCGTGCCCGTGGGCGTGGTGGTGGCCGTCGCCTTCGTGATGATGCGAGTGGCGCAGCAACGCCACCTTTTCCAGCAAAAAGAAGGCCAGCAAGCCGCCCAGCAGCGTGGCGAACAGGCTCCTGGTATCGGCGCCCGAATCGAATGCTTCCGGCAGCGCGTGCAGCAGCGATGTGGCCAGCATGATGCCGACCGACAGGCTGACCATCTTTTCCACCACTTTCGACAGCAGGGCAAACGAGAAAATGGCAGCCCCGGAGATGCTGACGACGCCGGCGACGAGCGTCGCGAGCAGGATCGAGCGCAGGGTCGGGTCGATGAATGGGGCTGAAAACGGGTCGATTTGAAGGCCTCTTGTTCTGTACGTGCGACGAGCCGCAAACCGGGCATTGTACCGCTCCCGGCCTGCCCTCGTCCAAGGCAAAGCCTGCTAGGGAAGCATTGATTTATTCTGGGGGATGGAATTGGCAGTTGAAAAAGTCAGCCTGCAAGGCGCAAAATCGAAGCAATAGCGAGCTATTGCGAGAATTTGCAACGCCGCAGGATGGCTCTTTTCAACGCCAAGTCCGCCGCCATGAATTAATCAGTGCTTCCCCAGATCAGGCGACGCCGTATTTGGCAAACCACGCCAGCGCGCGGTTCCAGCCATCCTGCGCGTCCGCCGCGTTGTACATCGGGCGGTAGTCGGCGTGGAAGGCGTGGCCCGACTCCGGGTACACGTGGATCGTCGAGCGGCTGTTGCCCTTGTCGAGCGCGGCCTGCATGCGCTGGACCGATTCGACCGGGATGCCGGTGTCCTTCGCGCCGTACAGGCCCAGGACCGGCACTTTCAGGTTCTGGGCAAAATCGATCGGGTGCTTGGGCGATGTGGCGGTTGCCTCGCCCACCAGGCGGCCGTACCAGGCGACGCCCGCCTTGACCTTGAGGTTATGCGCCGCGTACAGCCACGTGATGCGGCCACCCCAGCAAAAACCGGTGATGCCCAGTTTTTCGGTGTTGCCGCCGCGCTGCTGAGCCCACGTGACCACGCGGTCGAGATCCGACATCACCTGTGCATCGGGCGTTTTTGAGACGATGTTCTTCATCAGCTCGGCCGTGCTCGGGGCCTTGGTCGCGTCGCCCTGGCGCACGAACAGGTCGGGCGCGATCGCCATATAGCCCTGCTTGGCGAAGCGGCGCACCACGTCCTTGATGTATTCGTGCACACCGAAGATCTCGGAAATCACCAGGATCACCGGCACGCCCGTCTTGCCCTTGGGCTGGGCGCGATACACCGGCACGTCCTGACCGTCGATGACGAGGATGGTGTCGCCGGCATCGAGGCCGTCGGTATCGGTCTGGATCTGGGTCTGCGCCATGACCGGCAGCGCGCTGGCGGCAAAGCCGGTGCCGATGGCGGCCCGGATGAAGTCGCGGCGGCCTACGCCATCGGTGTATGCGCTCGCGCCGAGCAGACTGCCGGCGTCGTTGACGAGGTCTTTCATGGTCATCCCTTCGATCAGTGGTGGACAGGCTTGCGAGTTTAGCATCGCCTGTGCCGGGCACGCACGGCGCTACGTGTGCGCAGGCACCACTTCATCGAGGATCGCGTACAGCTTCTGCATGTCCACCGGCTTGACCAGATGGTGGTTGAAGCCGGCGGCCGCAGTGCGCGCGCGATCCTGCTCCTGGCCGTAGCCGGTGATCGCCACCAGCACTGCGCGCTGCGCGTTGGCCCGGGCGCGCAGGCGCCGTGCCAGTTCGATGCCATCGAGGTCGGGCAGGCCGATATCGAGCAGGTACACATGCGGCGCCGCGTGCTCGGCCGCGGCCAGCGCCGGCAACGCCGCATGCTCGACGCGCACCTCGTGCCCGTTCGCTTCGAGCAGCAGCGCGAGCATCGTCGCCGCGTCCACGTTGTCGTCCACCACCATGATGCGAAGATGGTCCGACGGCGCCGGTACGCTCGCAGGGCTGGCGGCCGGGGTGCCCGCGGCCGCGACCTCGCTGTCCAGGCGCGGCAGGCACACCGTGAAGGTGCTGCCCTTGCCCTGCCCCGCACTCTCGCAGGCGACGCTGCCATGATGCAGGCCGACCAGGCTTTTCACCAGCGCCAGGCCCAGTCCCAGTCCGCCCAGCGACCGGTCGGACGAACGCTCGGCCTGCGAAAACAGCTCGAACGCGCGCGCGACCAGTTCGGGCGCCATGCCGATGCCGTCGTCGGCCACCCGCAGCAGCACGTGCGTCGCGCGCACTTCGGTGCTCAAGGTGATGTGGCCACCTTCGGGCGTGTACTTTGCTGCATTGCTGAGCAGGTTGGCCAGCACCTGCACCAGGCGCTTGTGGTCGCCCTCGACCAGCGGCGCTTGCGGCGGCAGTTCGAGCGCCAGGTGATGGCGGCGGGCGTGGATCAGGGGCGTGACCTGCTCGATCGCGTCGTTCACGATATGCCGGATGTCCAGGCGCTCGGTGTGCAGCGCCACCAGGCCGCGCGTGACGCGCGAGACGTCCAGCAGATCGTCGACGAGGCACGTCATGTGGCGCACCTGGCGCCCGATGACCTGGCTGGTCTTGCGCACCTGCGCTTCATCGAGCCGCGCCCGTTGCAGCAGGTCGGCGGCCGCGCCGATGGGCGCGAGCGGATTGCGCAGCTCGTGCGCCAGCATCGCCAGGAATTCGTCCTTGCGCCGGTCGGCGGCAGTGAGCTGCTCTTGCGCTTCGCGGCGCTCGGTGACATCGCGGAAGAAGAACGCGATGCCGCCATCGAACGAGCGATGGGTGCGCGTTTCGATCCAGGCCTGGCGTCCATCGGGCATGCGGTGGGCCAGCTCGATAATCCCGGTGGCGCCGGTGGTCATCGCGCGCCGGAACACGGCGTCGGCCGGGGTGTCGCGCAGCTCGGGCCAGATTTCCCAGTGGCTGTGGCCGATGACGTCTTCGGCTTGGCGCTGGGTCAGGCGCAGCCCTTCGGCATTCATGCGCAGGATGGTCCAGTCCTTGTCCAGCACCGCGAAACCCTCGCCCATGCTGTCGAAGATGCTCTGGCTCTGGTCGCGTTCACGGCGCAGCGCGGCGTGCGCGCGGGCCGCTTCGACCGCCGACCAGGTGCGCTCGGCGGTCTCCTGCGCCATCCGTATCTCGGCCTCGCGCCACCGCCGCGGCGCGGCATTCTGCACCGTCAGCACGACCCGCATCTTGCCGGCCTTGATGTACGGGACCAGCAGGTCGGCCCCGACGCCGATCTGCGCATAGATGCCGGTATTGCGCGCGGTACGGCTGTCCCGCGCGACATCGTGGTTGACGACGGTCTGGCCGGCGCGCAGCGCGGCGATCATCGGCGGGCCGAAATCGTCCATGACCATGACCTTGCCGGCCAGGCTCGCCACGCCCTGCGCGGTCCAGTCGCGCACGATCGCAACGGTGCCGGCGGCGTCGTCGATCTGCGCATACAGCACGCGCGAGGCCTGCAGGGCGCGGCCCAGCAGCTCGCAGGCTGCCTCGGTCACGTCATCGGGGTCGGCGAGCTGCCGGATGCGGTCGGCCAGTGCAAGCTGGAAGGTCTGGTTTTCGCGGACCTCTTCGAGCTGCTGGACTTTTTCGAACAGCGCCTGCGCCGCGTGATAGGCCTCGGTGACGTCGCTGCCCTGGGCGAAGATGCCCGTTACCTGCCCGTCGTGGCCGAAGATCGGCTGGCACAGCAAATCGACGTAGCGTTGTTCCAGCGCGCCATCGGGCCGGCGCTGCAGCGAGATCAATGAATCGCGCAGCACGACCGGTTTGCCGCCCGCGAAGACGCCATCGAATACGCGGCGCACGCCCTGCGCCGCCAGCTCGGGCAGCGCGTCGAGCAGGGGTTTGCCGATCAGCTCCCGGCGCCCTACCAGCTGGTAATACGCTTCGTTCGCCATCTCGAAGACATGGTCAAGGCCGGTGAACACCGCGATGAAGCTCGGCGCCTGGTTGAACATCGTCTGCAACTGGCTGCGCTCCAGGTTCAGGATGCGCGTCATCGCCTCGTGCATCTGCGGCCGGTTCATCAGCGGCATATCGGGCACCGCATGCGCGCCCTGTCTGAGATGGTACGCGCCAGTGGCGGCGTCGAAGCGGTACAGATCCGTGACATCGATGGCGTTCTGCACCACGAAGGCGACTTCGCCTGCGGCATCGAACACCGGCGTGTGGATCGCGCTCCAGTAACGCTCGCCGAACACGTGGCCGCCCGGCGTTTCGCGCGGTACCGCATACCGCAGCAGCGCGCTGGTGTGCGGCTGCTTCGTCGCAAAAGCTTGTTCGATCGATCGGCGTACCTCGTCGACGTTGGTCGATGCGGGGTCGTTCGGATCGGATGGAAACGCCTCGAAGATATGCTTGCCGACGATCTGCTTCGCCGTGCGCCCGGTCGACTCCAGATACGCGGGATTCGCACCAATGATGGTGAAATCCCGGTTGATGAGAAGGTAAGGATACGGCGAGGCCGCGAACAATGCCGCGTAGTCAGGTTGCGTAAACATCACTTATTCTCACATATAAATTGCGAGAAAAATACGCGTTCTGTAACGGATTTTATGGGACAGTTGCGAGCCAGTGCCGATGCAACACATGCCGACCGGGGCACTATACTGGTGGTCGTTCCATGACCAAGCGACAGGCACCGCCATGCAGCAGCTGTTCAACTACTTCACACGATTGCAATCCACGTTGCCGCCCGATGGGCCAGGCTTCAGCACGGCAGTATTGTACGATGACGCAACCATTTTTGAACTGCACCATGGCCTCGCGTCGCTCGAGCTGAACGTGCCGCTCTCGGGCGACTCGGCCTATTACCTGGCCTCGGAATCGAAGCAGTTCACCGCTGCCTGCGTGATGCTGCTGGTACGAGATGGCGCCATCGGTCTGGACGACGATGTCTGCCCCCACTTGCCTGAGCTGGCAAAATTCGAACAGGCGTTTCCGCTCAGAAGCCTGCTCAATCACAGCAGCGGCATCCCCGATTATTTCCAGTTCATCGCCTGCCAGTTGGGGCGCAACGAAGCCGATTACTTCAACAACGACACGATCCTCAGGCTGATCGTCCTCATGGATACGGTTGAAGCGCCCACGTCGACCGGGCACCACTACAGCAACAGCAACTACATCCTGCTGGCGACGCTGGTCAGGCGCCTGAGTGGACAGCCGTTGTCACGCTTTGCGCGCGAGCGCCTGTTCGCGCCGCTGGACATGCACCGGCTGGCGTTTGACGACGATCGCTTCAGCATTATCGAAAAGCGTGTGACGAGCTACGAGGCCGATCCAGCGCGCCCGCGCGGCTACCGTCAGCATCTCGGCAATGCAAATACGGTGGGCGATGGTGGGGTCTATGGCAGCACGAACGAATTGCTGCGCTGGGAACGGGCGTGGCACCGGCAGTGGGCCGATCCGGCCAGCGTACTGCAGGCGATGCTGCAGCCATCACCGTTCGTGGACGGCACGGTGCATGATTATCGCTTCGGACTGGAGATCATCGAACGCGATGGGGTGCAGGCGGTGTTTCACAGTGGAGGACTGTGGGGATTCAACACGCTGATCCTGCGCGTGCCGGCGCGGGGTTTGTCGGTGATCCACCTGGCCAATTGTGAAGAGGCGCAGGCGGATGTCGAGGGATTGCTGGCGGTGATCAACCTGCGGACCGTGTAGCGTGGACCGGAACGCGTGGACGGCGTAGCCGTCCACCCTACGGTTTAGTGCGCCTTTTCCCAGTTCTCGCCGACGCCCGTTTCGGCCACCAGCGGCACCTTCAGCGTTGCCACGCCAGCCATCAGTTCTGGCAGCTTCACGCGCACCAGTTCGAGCTCCGCCTGCGGCACTTCGAGCACCAGTTCATCGTGCACCTGCATGATCATGCGCGTGCCCAGCTGTTCAGTTTCGAGCCAGCCCTGCACGGCGATCATCGCCAGCTTGATCAGGTCAGCGGCCGTGCCCTGCATCGGCGCATTGATCGCGGCCCGTTCGGCGCCGGCGCGGCGCGGGCCGTTCGGCGAATTGATCTCGGGCAGCCACAGGCGGCGGCCGAACACCGTTTCGACATAGCCGCGTGCCTTGGCCTGCAGGCGCGTCTCGTCCATGTACTGCTTCACGCCCGAGAAGCGCGCGAAGTAGCGTTCAATATAATTGGCCGCCGCGCCCCGTTCGATGTTCAGGTTGGCCGCGAGGCCAAAGGCGCTCATGCCGTAGATCAGGCCAAAGTTGATGACCTTGGCGTAGCGGCGCTGCTCGCTCTGCACGTCCGCGGGCGGGATGCCGAAGATCTCGGCGGCCGTCGCGCGGTGGATGTCTTCGCCATCGGCAAAGGCCTTGAGCATCGCGGCGTCGCCCGAGATATGCGCCATGATGCGCAGTTCGATCTGCGAATAGTCGGCCGAGACGATCACGCTGCCCGGCGGCGCGATGAAGGCTTCGCGGATACGGCGCCCTTCGGCGTTGCGCACCGGGATGTTCTGCAGGTTCGGCTCATTGGACGACAGGCGCCCCGTGATTGCCACCGCCTGCGAGTAATTGGTGTGCACGCGCCCCGTGCTGGCGTTGACCATCTTCGGCAGCTTGTCGGTATAGGTCGACTTGAGCTTGGACATGCCACGGTGCTCCAGCAGGATCTTCGGCAGCGGGTAATCCTCGGCCAGCTTCTGCAGCACTTCTTCGTCGGTCGACGCCGCGCCGGTGGCGGTCTTCTTGATCACCGGCAGGCCGAGTTTGACGAAGAAGATCTCGCCAATTTGCTTTGGCGAACCCAGGTTGAACGGGCCGCCGGCCAGCTCGTAGGCCTGCTGCTCGAGTTCGAGCATGCGCTTGCCCAGTTCGTTCGATTGCACGCCCAGCAGCTCGCTGTCGATCAGCACGCCGTTGCGCTCGATCTTGTGCAGCACTTCCATCGTCGGCATCTCGATGTCGCGGTAGATGTAGGTGAGGCCCTTGTCGGCTTCGACGTGCGGCAGCATCGATCCGTGCAGGCGCAGCGTGATATCGGAATCCTCGGCTGCGTACTCGGTGGCGCGGCCCAGCTCGACCTGGTCGAAGCAGATCTGGTTGACGCCCTTGCCGCACACGTCGACGAACGGAATCGTCGTGTAGCCCAGGTGGCGCATGGCCATTGTGTCCATGTCGTGCGGCTTGTGCGACTCGAATACATACGACTGCAGCAGCGTGTCGTGCACGATGCCCTTCAGGGTGATGCCATGGTTGGCGAAGATGTGCATGTCGTACTTGAGGTTCTGGCCGAGCTTGGGCTTGGCCGGATTTTCCAGCCAGGCGCGCATCTTTTCCAGCACGTGTTCGCGCTCGAGCTGGTCCGGTGCGCCGGCGTAGCGGTGCGCCAGCGGGATGTAAGCGCCCTTGCCCGGCTCGACCGACAGAGAAATGCCCACCATCTGCGCCGTCATCGGATCGAGCGACGTCGTTTCGGTATCGACCGACGTCAATACGGCAGCGTCGATCAGCGCCAGCCACGTGTCCAGCTGCGCGTCGGTGAGAATCGTCTCGTACTCGCCCTTGATGACCGGCATGCCATCGAGCGTGGCCTGCGCGCCTTCCGGCGAATTGAGCGGACCACCGCCCGGCGCGCTGCCGGCTGCCGGGCGCACGCTGCCGTCACCGGCTTTGGCGCCGCCCAGGTCGCGCAGCATCGTCTTGAAGCCGTAGCGGCTGAAGAATTCGCGCAGCGCGTCGGCATTTTCGGGCCGGCCGACGAGCGTTTCTTCGAACGACACCACGTGCTTGACCAGGTCGCAGTCGGTTTTCACGGTGATCAGTTCGCGGCCTTTCGGCAGCCAGTCGAGCGCCGCGCGCAGGTTCTCGCCCACGGCGCCACCGATACTGCCGGCGTTTTCCATCACGCCGTCGAGCGAGCCGTGCAGCGTGAGCCACTTGACCGCTGTCTTGGGACCGCACTTGGGCACGCCCGGCACGTTGTCGACGGTGTCGCCGACGAGGGTCAGGTAATCGATGATGCGGTTCGGCGGCACGCCGAACTTGGCCAGCACGCCGGCGTCGTCCAGGCGCTCGTTGCTCATCGTGTTGATCAGCATGACCTTGTCGTTGACGAGCTGGGCCAGATCCTTGTCGCCGGTGGAGACGACCGTCTTCATGCCGCGCGCGGTGGCCTGCACGGCCAGCGTGCCGATCACGTCGTCGGCCTCGACGCCCTCGACCATCAGGATCGGCCAGCCCATGAGCCGCACCACTTCGTGGATCGGCTCGATCTGCTTACCCAGGTCTTCCGGCATCGACGCCCGCGTGGCCTTGTACTCGGGATACAGGTCGTCACGGAAGGTCTTGCCCTTGGCATCGAACACGCAGGCGATGTAGGCGGCCGGGAAGTCGGCGCGCAGGCGGCGCAGCATATTGACCATGCCATGCATGGCGCCGGTCGGGAAGCCATCCGGGCTCCTCAGGTCGGGCAATGCATGGAAGGCACGGTAGAGATAGCTGGAACCGTCGACGAGCAGAAGGGTATTGTCCATAGGGGGCGAAAATCAGGTAAGCATGCGGCGTCAGGGTGGCGCCAGGGTCGCCACCATTATCGCAGAATCCGCATGATGAGCAGCGCCCGCTCCAGCGTCTCAATGCCTCGCAGCAATGATGGGATGTGGCACACGTTTCACAGGGAGGCGGTACTGTTTGCTACAATGGACTAAACGACATTAGGTGACCATCATGCTGCGCTCGACACCCCGCTTTGCCCTCCTGACGCTGTGCCTGTTCGCCCACGCGGGCCTGGCATCGGCGCAGCCGACCACACCACCGCAAACGCAGACCCAGCCGGCGCCACGCGCCACGACGCCAGCCCAGCCAGCGCAGCAGCAGCGCCCAAGCGACGCGCCGCCGCAGCTCGAGCGCATCGAACCGGGCAGCGACGTGCCGGCCACGACGATCCCGCCGCGCAAAGGCACGGTCATTACCGAGAAACGCGGCAATGACGGCAAGGTCAACGAAGTTGAAGTGCAAGCCGGCCCAAGCCGCTACACCATGAAGCCCAACGTTGCACCGGGAAATGCCCAACCAGGCGATATCTCGGGCAGCAGCATCCGCGCCCCACAATGGCAAGTGATGGAATTTGATTTTGGCAATCCCAAGAAGCAGAACACCGACGAGCAACCAGCTGCCGCGGCGCCAGCCCGTGCCGGTGCTGCCGGGACCATCCCGGCGCGCGCCGATGTGCCGCCGCCACCTGCGCTCGAGCCGACCACCAAACAATGATCCCGCCTGCCGCGTTCTCGCGGCAGTCTCGCGGCCATCGTCCACTTCTCTTTCTTGCTAGCTCATGGCAGTTTTTACCGCGGTCTCACTGGATGACCTTCACCAGTGGATCAAGCAGTTCCCCCTCGGCCAGGCCGTCGGGCTTGAAGGCATTTCCTCCGGCATCGACAACAGCAATTTCTTCTTGAACACTCAGCACGGTACGCAGTCTGGTCCGCAGTCCGGTCACTACGTGCTGACGATCTTCGAGAACCTGCGCTTCGACCAGCTCCCCTTCTACGTCAACCTGATGCGCCACCTGGCCGGGCGCGGCATTCCCGTGCCGGCGCCGGTGCCCAACAACGATGGCGAGCTGATCGTGAGCCTGCACGGCAAGCCGGCGATCATCGTCAGCCGCCTGAATGGCAGCTCGCAGCTCGCTCCTCAGCCGGTGCACTGCGCCGAAGTAGGCCGCATGCTGGCGCGGATGCATCTGGCGGCGCAGGACTTTGCGCTGCAGCAGCCGAACCTGCGCGGTATCGACTGGTGGACGGCGACCGCGCCCGAGGTCGCCCCGTTGCTGAGCGAAGCCGAAGCCACGCTGCTGCGGGACGAAGTCGCGTTCCAGGCCACATTCGCCGCGAGCGCTACCTACGCCAACCTGACCCGCGGCCCGGTGCACGCCGACCTGTTTCGCAATAACGTGATGTTCGAGGGCGAGCGCCTGAGCGGCTGCTTCGACTTTTACTTTGCCGGCGTCGACACCTGGCTGTACGACGTGGCCGTTACCGTCAATGACTGGTGCGTCGACCTCGCCACAGGGGAGCTGGACGAAGCACGCGTGCGCGCCCTGCTCGACGCTTACCACGCGGTGCGCCCGTTCACCGACGACGAGCGCGACGCCTGGCAACCACTATTGCGCGCGGGCGCACTACGCTTCTGGCTGTCACGCCTGTATGATCTGCACCTTCCCCGCGCGGCCGAACTGTTGACGCCGCACGACCCCACCCATTTCGAACGTATTCTGCGCGAGCGCATTGCGCACCCCGCGCCGGGCTTGCCCACCACTGTCATTACATGAACAAACTACCTGCATCTACCGGCTGGACCTGGCTCAAAAATGGCGCCCTGCTGTTTCGTCAACAACCGGCCGCGCTGACCACGCTGCTGTTCGCCAATATCCTGGTCAGTATTCTGATCAGCGCCGTGCCGGTGCTGGGCGCGATGGTGGCGGTGGTGTTGATCCCCTCGTTCTCGATGGCGTTCATGATGGCGTGCTCGATGATCGAAAACGGCCAGCGCGTTACCCCGGCCGTGGCGCTGACGGGTTTTCGCAAGCCGGTGCTGCGCGAGCTGTGCAAGGTCGGCATCGTCTACCTGGGCGTCTCGCTGATCCTGACGCTGATCACGCGCTTTGCCGTGCAGCCGGACTTCTGGGAACAAGTGCAGGCCCAGAGCACCAGTGGCACCCCGGCCGTGCTGGCAGGCCAGGACGTGCTGGCGATGTTCCTGATTTTCGCGCTCGACGCGGTGGCGCTGATTTCGCTGTGCTTTGCCGCGCCGCTGACCTACTGGCAGAAAATGCCGCCGTTCAAGGCCGTGTTCTACAGCTTTTTCGCCGTCAAGCGCAGCGCCGGCATTTTCATCGTGATGCTGCTGGCGTGGTTCGGCATCTTCTTTACCGTGTGCATGGTCATCGCCGTCATCCTGGGCGGTAGCAGCATCGCCCGCGTCGTGATCATGTGGGTGATCTTTTTGTTCATCCTGCTGCTGCAGTGCGCGCTGTATGTGGGTTACCGCGAGATCTTCGGCAAGCCACCGGCAGAGCCCGGCAGCAAGGTCAGCCTCGACAAGCAGCGGTAGTCAGGAACGATCAGCAGCAATCAGCAAACACTGGCGGCCATGCTGCCAGTGTTGGCTTTTCCCTTAGCGGCCTACCCGCTCCAGCTTCGCGATCGACAGATCCAGCACCTTCACCCCCGCCGAACCAAAGTTGATCTGGGCCCGCGCCGCGCCGGCGCCGCCCTCGATATTGACGATCACGCCTTCGCCGAACTTGGCGTGGACCACGCTCTCGCCCACGCGCCAGCCGGTGCCGTTGCCCGCCTTTTGCGTGATCTGCTGCGCGATCTTGTTGTCGCTGCCGCCTTCGCGGAACTTGGCGTCGTCCCATGCCGTCGTGGACTTGCGCCCGCCAAACCAGTTGCCCTGCACGCGTGGCGACAGCCACTTGATCGATTCATCGGGCAGTTCGTCGAAGAAGCGCGATTTCATGTTGAAGCGGGTCTGGCCATGCAGCATGCGCTGCTGCGTAAAGCTCATGTACAGACGGCGGCGCGCGCGCGTGATCGCCACGTACATCAGGCGCCGTTCTTCGTCGACACCATCGGCTTCGCGCGCGCTGCTCTCGTGCGGGAACAGCCCTTCTTCGAGGCCCGTGATGAATACGGCGTCGAATTCGAGGCCCTTGGCCGAGTGCACTGTCATCAGTTGCAGCGCCTCTTGCCCAGCCTGCGCCTGGGCGTCGCCTGCTTCGAGCGACGCGTGCGACAGGAACGCCGACAGCGGCGACATCACGGTGGGCAGCGGCGCGCCGCCATCAAGGATCTCGATGCCGTCCTGATACACGACCGATTCGCCGGCCTGCGCCTGCGCCGGCGGACCAAGGTGGGCCGGCGCCTGCGTGCCGAACCCTTCTTCTTGTACGAACTGGGTTGCGGCGCTGACCATCTGCTCCAGGTTTTCGATGCGGTCGGCGCCTTCCTTTTCGTTGCCGTAGTGCGTCAGCAGCGTACTGCGCTCGAGCACCACGCGCACCAGTTCGGGCAGCGGCAATTGCTGGGTCTCGAAGCGCGCGCCTTCGATCAGTTTGACGAAGTTGCCCAGCACGGTGCCGGCCTTGCCCGTCATGTACGGCACCGCCGCGTACAGCGAAATGCCATAGCTGTCGGCCGCCATCTGCAACTGCTCGATCGAGCGCGCACCGATACCGCGCGTGGGAAAGTTCACCACGCGCATGAAGGCCGAATCGTTGTGCGGATTGTCCATCAACTGCAGATAGGCGATCGCGTGCTTGACCTCGGCGCGCTGGAAGTAGCGCAGGCCGCCGTACACCGTATAGGGAATGCCGGCTGCGAACAGCGCATGCTCGATCACGCGGCTTTGCGCGTTGCTGCGGTACAGGATCGCGATCTCGTTGCGGCCCATGCCCTCGTTCATGAGGCTCTTGGATTCTTCGATGATCCACTGCGCTTCTTCGAGATCCGACGAGGCCTCATACACCCGCACCTGCTCGCCCTGGCCCGCATCCGTGCGCAGGTTCTTGCCCAGGCGCTTGGCGTTGTTGGCGATCAGGAAGTTGGCGCTGTCGAGGATGTGGCCATGCGAGCGGTAGTTCTGCTCGAGCTTGATCAGGTTCTTGACCTGGTAGTCGCGTTCGAACGCCGACATATTGCCCACGTTGGCGCCGCGGAAGGCGTAGATGCTCTGGTCATCGTCGCCGACGGCGAAGATGGCGCCGCCGCCCGATTCGCCCTGCCCCGCCAGCAGCTTGAGCAGATTGTATTGGAGGTCGTTGGTATCCTGAAACTCGTCGACCAGGATGTGGCGGAAACGCATCTGGTAGTGGTGGCGCAGCGGCGTATTGCGTGACAGCAGCTCATACGAGCGCAGCAGGAGTTCGGCGAAATCGACGACGCCTTCGCGCTGGCATTGCTGATCGTACAGCTCATACAGCTCGACCATGCGGCGTTCGATCGGGTCGTAAGCCTCGACTTGCGATGCGCGCAAGCCCTGGTCTTTTGCGTTGTTAATGAAGTACATCAGCGCCTTGGCCGGGTACTTTTCATCGTCGACGTTGTGCGCCTTGAGCATGCGCTTGATCAGCGAGAGCTGGTCTTGTGAATCGAGAATCTGAAACGTCTGCGGCAGCGCGGCGTCGCGGTAGTGCGTGCGCAGCAGCCGGTTGCACAGGCCGTGGAAGGTGCCGATCCACATGCCCCGCGTGTTGATCGGCAGCATTGACGACAGGCGCGTGAGCATTTCTTTCGCGGCCTTGTTCGTGAACGTCACCGCCATGATGCCAGCGGGCGAGACCTGATTGGTCTGGATCAGCCAGGCAATGCGCGTGGTCAGAACGCGCGTCTTGCCCGAGCCGGCGCCGGCCAGGATCAGGGCGCTTTGCGCCGGCAAGGTGACGGCGGCAAATTGTTCAGGATTCAGGGTGTCGAGTTTCAGCATCCGGCCATTATACCGCCGCCATATACTGTATGCCCATCCAGTTTCGTGGCGTACGCGTCACCACCGGCTGCGTCAAACGTTTTTGATTACCAGTGCCACATTCATCGCATCGTCGGCACGCACGACCACGCGCTGGCCGAAGTCACCCGTGCGGACGGGGGCAGCCAGAACGTCAGCGCCGCTCATCAGCTTTGTGCTCACAAGCAGTTTTTCGCCATCTTTGAAGCGCGTGATGATGAATTCCAGATGCCATGGCGTGTCGCTGTGGTTGCCAGTGACCGTGACGCGTTCCGTGTTCCAGGCGCGAACCACATGCTTGCTCGACTCGCCGAACAGATCCACGCTGAGCGCCACGTCATAGCCACCGATACCCAGCATACGGGCGGGCGTGATGCCCAGCAGCGATTGGGCCTGGGCAGCGGAGCTGGTTGCGCTGGCAAGAATGACCGCTGGCAGGGCGAGGCACAGGCGGCGCTGTTTAACGGCAGAGAACATTGGCATCGTACATTCCTTATGGGCGGGCAGCCCGCTGTAATGCCGGGATGGAATCATCCTCCCACCTTCTTGCAAGTATTTCAATGCGGAACGCATGAACTTCGTCATCACGGATTTCATTGAGGAAATCTCATTAACTTCGCATAATTTCTTTCAAATCAATCCCAACCGCGCGCCCCGCGACCACCTTTTTGGCTTATGTTAAAGCCATCGTTGCGACAAACTCATGAAAACCTTAACAAGGAGAATGATCATGCTAGGACGCGTAGTGACCATGGCCGCACTGGCCGTCGGCGGTGTCATGCTGTCGAAAAAATTCAAGGGAAACAATGGCTTTGGCGCCAGCTCGGGAATCGTCGAAACCATCGAGATCAATGTGCCCGTGAGCACCGCCTATAACCAGTTCACGCAATTCGAAGACTTCCCGCAATTCATGAAGAGCGTGAAGGAAATCCGCCAGCTCGACGACACGCACCTGCACTGGCGCGCCAACGTCGCCGGCGAAGAAAAAGAGTGGGATGCCGAGATCACCGAGCAGATCCCGGACAACCGCATCGCGTGGCGCAGCGTCACCGGCGTGAAAAATGGCGGCGTCGTCACCTTCCACAAGATCTCGGACACCGTGACGCGCATTGCGCTGCAGATGGATTACGAGCCCGAAGGCGCGCTGGAAACCCTGGGCGACGCCCTGGGCGCCGTGCGCATGGAAACGCGCGCCAACCTGGCCAACCTCAAGGAACTGCTCGAACAACGTGGCAGTGAAACCGGCGCCTGGCGCGGCAAGGTCGACCAGCATTGATCGAGCAGCACTGATCGACCCGCGCTGGCACAGGCACGCCGGCTACGGCCGGCGGCTGTTGACCGGCTTGATCGACGCCGGCAGTGCGACGCGCTCGACCGGCGTCGTCTGCGCGGCAATAAAACCTTCGAGCGCCAGCGACAGATCGGCCACGACCTGCACGCCGTAAGCCGCTTCGATCAATTTGTACTGGCGCTCGATGAGCGGCGCGATATCGTCGATCAGGCGGTCGCCCTTGGGGGCCAGGCGCACCCAGATGCGACGCTGGTCGGCCGCCACACGCTGGCGCTCGATCAGTCCCAGCTCTTCCATCCGTGACAGCACGCCTGTCATGCTCGGGCTCAGGATCTGGCACAGTTCGCACATTTCCCGTGGCTCCAGTTGCTCATGCTCGTCCAGCACGCGCAGGATGCGCCATTGCTGTTCGGTCACACCGAAGTGGTTGAGGATGGGACGGAAGTGCAGCAACAACGACTCTCGCGCCTTCAGAAAAAGCTGGGGAAGATTGCGGTGGGTGATCCGGCGGGCCAAGGAATGCTCCGTAATAGGTGATTCTGTCTCTGGTTCTGCATCGACCGCTGCGCAGGAAGCGCGGCAGTCGTGCCTGGCTGACTAATATACTTGCCAGCCCCGTGGATTTCGCTTCACGCAGCCGATTCCATGCGAATTTTTTGTGAACAGATATTACCGCAGCCCTTCCGAAGCACAAAAGGGCGGTTCGATGGCCTGATGCTGTAGGGTGGGCGGCTCTGTCGCCCACGCGTTCAACCCGATCCCGCATACCACTGAGCGAGGGTGTTTGGACGCGTGGGCGGGAGACCCGCCCACCCTACCTGGCGCCATCATCAGCCCGCAACCGGCGCCGGCCGCGCCAGGCCCTTCGCCCGCGCATCGCGGATCAACGCGCGCACTGTCTTGTCGGCGACTTTGCTTTCGCGCTCCATCTCCTTGCCCAGCATGCCCATCTGTTCGCCCAGCACATGCATCGGTTTGCCGGCCTCTTCCATCTGGCGGCCAATTGCCTCCATCGATGCGTGCGACTTGCGTATCTGCGGCGAGTCGTAGGCCTGGCCAATCTGCCGGCCCGCGGCATTCATGCGCGCTCCGGTCGCCGCCATCTCGCGGCTCAGGCGCTCGCGCTCGGCCTGGTCACGTGCCGTTTCCATCTGGCTGCTCAGGCGTTCCATGTGCTGGCTCAGCGCCTGCATGCCGCCATCGATCTCGCGCATGTCGCGCTCGCTCGGCAGGTTGTCCTTGCTGACGGCAACCCGGTCCATCCGGCGCCCCAGCTCGTCCATTTTCTTGCTGTGGACATCCATTTCCTTGCTGTGCACGTCCATGCGGGCACTCAGCCGATCCAGCGGCGCCCAGGCGGTACGCACTTTGGCCATGATTGCCGCATCCTGGATCACGTAGTCGCGTCCGCCTTCACGGAACCAGATGAACTCGCCGGGAATGGCGCGCTGGGCCGCCTTCACCGCCGGCCAGTCGTCGCTGCTGCCACTGATATTGAAGCTGCCTTCCTTGCCGCGTACCAGCGCGTACGGCTCACCCTGCGTCACGCGCACCGCGCGTTTGGCCTCCTGCGCGCCAGCCTGCATGGGCATGGTCAATGCCAGCGAAGCGGCGCACAGCGCCAGGCCAATGAAAGGAAGCGCCAGTCGGCGTGTGAGCGGTGCAGGATGCGGCATGATGTTCTCCTTGGGCCAGGGACAATGACAACGGGCCGGACGCAGCCGGCGATGACATCACTCTAGCCGCCGCTCCCGCCACGAACCAGCGCGCTGCGACAGGCCGTCGAAATCGCGGCGCAGGCCGTCAATCGAGACTCAGAACGACAACGCGGCCCGAAGGCCGCGTTCAATTCATGCATACAACGCAAGCGACGAGGCCTGCCTTGATTTAATACACGACCACCGAGCGGATCGACTCGCCGGACTTCATGAGGTCGAAGCCTTCGTTGATGCGGTCGAGCGGCAGGTGATGGGTGATCAGGTCATCGATATTGATCTTGTTTTCCATGTACCAGTCGACGATCTTCGGCACGTCGGTGCGCCCGCGCGCGCCGCCGAAGGCCGAGCCTTTCCACTCGCGGCCCGTCACCAGCTGGAACGGACGGGTGGCAATTTCCTGGCCGGCAGCGGCCACGCCGATGATGATCGACTTGCCCCAGCCCTTGTGGCAGCACTCCAGCGCCTGGCGCATCGTGTTCACGTTGCCGATGCACTCGAAGCTGTAGTCGGCGCCGCCATCGGTCAATTGAACAATGGCGTCGACCACGTTCTCGACCTGGGTCGGATTGATGAAATGGGTCATGCCGAACTTGCGCGCCATCGCTTCGCGTTCCGGGTTCAGGTCGACACCGATGATCTTGTCGGCGCCCACCATGCGGGCTGCCTGGATCACGTTCAGGCCGATGCCGCCCAGGCCGAACACGACCACATTCGCGCCCGCCTCGACCTTGGCGGTGAAGATCACGGCGCCGATGCCGGTGGTCACGCCGCAACCGATATAGCAGATCTTGTCGAATGGCGCGTCATTGCGCACCTTCGCCAGGGCGATCTCGGGCACCACGATGTAGTTCGAGAAGGTCGACGTGCCCATGTAGTGATAGATCGGCTGGCCATCGATCGAAAAGCGCGACGTCGCGTCCGGCATCAGGCCGCGACCCTGCGTCGAGCGGATCGCCTGGCACAGATTGGTCTTTTGCGATAGGCAGAATTTGCACTGGCGGCATTCCGGCGTGTACAGCGGGATCACGTGATCGTCTTTACGCAGGCTGGTCACGCCCGGGCCGACGTCCACCACCACGCCCGCGCCTTCATGGCCCAGGATCGACGGGAAGATGCCTTCCGGGTCGGCGCCCGACAGCGTGTAGTAATCGGTATGGCAAATGCCGGTGGCCTTGATCTCAACCAGCACTTCACCGGCCTTCGGGCCTTCGAGTTCCACTTCTTCGATCGTCAGCGGCTGACCCGCTTTCCACGCGATTGCTGCCTTGGTTTTCATGTCATTTTCCCGTTGCTTGAATGGACCCGCGCGCGCAGGCGCGCTGCAAAACGTCATGATAACAAGCTTGCGGCATCAAGGACGCGCGTCCACCAGCAACGCGGGCTGCAGTGCGCGGATACGCCACTCGGTAAAGTAGCCGCCGGCCTCGTTGTAGCGCAGGTAAACCCGGCCACACGTCATGCAGCGCGCCACCGTGCAGCGGTTATACGGATAGAAGCGCGGGGCGATGGGGGCGTCCTCACTCTCGTAGCGCGTGCCCGCCGGATGGTATTCGGTGAACGTGGGCTCGTCATACGGATCATCGAGCAAGGTGCCGATGTCTTCAAAGCGGTCGAGTTCCAGCGTCAGCGGCTGCGCCATCCAGGCGTTCAGGGGCACCTCGGTACAGCTGCATGGCATCGTGACTGCCGCCGACGCCTGCGCCAGGTGCATCAACCTGGCGAACTCTATTTTCTGCATGGCCATCCAATCATGATCGGGTCCGTGCCAGGCGCCGTGCCGGCACTGGCGTTTCATCGAAGACTATACCGCGCCCGGTTCATGCTGGCGAGGCGGCCTGTGCTTGATGCCAATCTGGGCTATGCTTACCGGTTGAATTATTCAGGCAGACCGCACGATGCATATTTACCCGACTCATTCCGTGGGCGTCACGACGCCCCCATGCACTCCCCTGGCAACCGCAGGCCGCGTCCCGGCACGAACGGAGCGTAGCTGATGTTTCATCTGATGTTCAGCCTTCCCTGCCTGCTGGTCCTGGTGCGCTGGCTCTGGCCATTGCCGTTGTCCACGAAATCCAAAGTGGCCAGCGCCGTCGTGCTGGTGCTGATATCGCAATACCACCTGTGGTCGCGCCTGTCGTCGGGCAGCGTGTTCTCGCCCGAATTCCCGAAAGGGCTGGTCATCCTGTTCAACTGGGGCTTCGGCGCGATCCTGCTGCTGGCCGTGTTCCAGCTGCTGGTCGATGCCGGCGCCCTGATCGTGATGGCGATCCGGCGCCGCCGCGTGGCGATTGCGCCGCGCCTGCGCTACGGCATCGCCATTGCGGCTGCGCTGCTGGCAGCCCTGGGCGTGAACCAGGCGATCAAGTCGCCGTCACTCGAAGACGTGCTGATCGAGGTGAAGAACCTGCCGCACGAATTCGACGGCTATCAGGTCGTGCATCTGACCGACCTGCACATCAGCCGCCTGTTCGACGCGCCCTGGACACGCAAGGTCGTCGCCGACGCCAATGCGCTGGACGCCGACCTGATCGTCATTACGGGCGACCTCATCGACGGCAATATCGCGCACCGCGAACGCGACGTGGCGCCGCTGCGCGACCTGCGCGCACCGGATGGCGTCTGGGTCATTCCTGGCAACCACGAGTACTTTTTCGGCCACAAGGCGTGGATGGCGTATTTCGCGGGGCTCAACATGACGCCGCTGGACAACAGCCATACCGTTCTCAAGCGCGGCAATGGTCAGCTGGTGCTGGCGGGTGTCAACGACGTGACCGCCCCGCAGACGGGCGCAGCGCCGCCCGACGTCGATGCGGCCTTGCGCGGCGCGCCGGCCGGCGCACCGGTCATCCTGCTCGACCACCAGCCGCGCAATGCGCGCCACGCCGCCAGCCGCGGCGTCGCGCTGCAATTGTCCGGCCACACCCATGGCGGGATGATCGTCGGGCTCGATCAAGTGGTGGCGCGCGCCAACAATGGCTTCGTCTCGGGCCGCTACAACGTCGACGGCATGACGCTGTACCTGAACAACGGCACCGCATTGTGGCCGGGCTTCGCGCTGCGCCTGGGCGTGCCGTCCGAGCTGACCCGGATCACGCTGCGGCGCCAGACAGCACGCTCATGATCCTGCGATGACCAGCCGCATGCGCTGCTCGACCTGATCCGACCCGGGCCGCATTGGCTCTTGCCACCCCGTGGCGACGAAGCTGGCGCGCGTGTACAGGCGCACTGCCCCATTGTTGGCGCAATTGACACCAAGCTGCATGGCAGTGGCGCCGCGCGCGCCCGCCCAGCGCACCGCCTCAGCCAGCAAACCGGCGGCCACGCCCTGCCCGCGCGCTTCGGGCGCCACCCACATCTGGAACAGGTTCACGAGGGCCGGGTCGTCGGCGTCGACCTTCGCCCAGGCCAGCCCGACGGGTTGGCCAGCGACATGGGCCACGAGTGGATGGTCGATGCCGGACGTGGCCGCGCGGGCCATGCGCGCCGCCCATTCTTCGGGCGGCCGCGTGGATTCGGCGGCCAGCGTGCTGCCGAAGGCGTCGGGTGCATCTTCCAGCGCGCGCAGGCGGAGCGCGCGGTAGAGCGGCCATGCATCGGGCGTGAAGTTGCGAATCGTGTAGCCTTCAAGTTGATACGCCATGCACGTGCTCCTGTTGGTCGTTGGAGGACGATTCTAGCAAGCAATTCTAGCGTTGTGGCTCAATCCTGTTCCCACTCTTCCAGCTTGCGCTTGCGTGCGCGGCCGACCTCGATCCGGTTGCGCGTCGTGAAGGCGATCAGCCGTGCCACGACCACCGCCAGGTACATCAAACCGACCAGCATCTCGACACTGGCCAGCGCCCGCGCCGGTGGCGTCAGTGGAATCACGTCGCCGATGCCCGTGCTCGAGAGCAGCGCAAAGCTCAGGTAATTGAGTTCGGTCCAGGTACGCGGCGCGCCCGCGTTGACGGCGGCGGCAAAGGTGCCGGGCTGAACTTCCTGCAGCAGGATGTACATGTGCGTGAACGCCCAGGCCAGCAGCGTGAACGTGGCGCCGGCCGCGAACAGCTCGTCGGTCGTGGCCCGCTCGTCTTCCATCATGTAGGCAATCAGGCTGCCGGCCGCGTAGAAGTAGAACAGTGCTTCCAGCCCCGACGACCAGGCCAGCAAGTGGTTGTAGCCGAGCAGGATCTGCGCCAGCAGCAGGACGATGATCGGCACTGCCAGCGCCCAGCTCACGCGCACTTCGCCGGGCGTGCGCCGCACCATGCGGATGGCAAACGCCAGCACCACGATGCCGAAGCAGTTGAACGCCACCTGACCGGCCCGGGTGCCTTCGATGAACGGATAGGACAGCATGCCGAGCAGCTGCACCAGCAGCAGGATGGCGGACGGATGGCGGCGGGTGTGGATGAACAGGCGCGGAGAGATCATGGTGGCAGGACAAAGTCGTAAGTACTGCCATTGTAGGTTCAGCCGGCCGAAAACAGGCTCCCGAATGCGTGCGCGGCCGTGTGCGGGTCGGCCGCCCCGTACACGCTCGTGATCGCAGCGACCATGTCGGCGCCGCGCGCGACCAGGGGCGCGGCGTTGGCTGGCGTCATGCCGCCGATGACGACGAGGGGCAGCGTGAACTCGGCGCGTGCCTGGTCCAAGAGTGTCGGCGGCGTCACGAACGTGTAGTTCTTGACCGGAGACGGATAGAAGCCGCCAAAGGCAAGGTAGCTGGCACCGGCGTTGCGCGCGGCGCGTGCCAGCGCCAGGTCGCCGTAGCACGAGGCCCCGACGATCTTGTCCGGGCCCAGCAGCACGCGGGCAGCGGAGATCGCCCCATCCGTATGCCCCAGGTGCACGCCGTCAGCGTCGATCGCCTGGCACAGGTCGAGATGGTCGTTGATGACGAGCGGGCAGCCGTGGCGGCGGCACAACGCCAGCAGCGCCGTCGCCTGCTCGAGCCGCAAGCGCGCGTCTGCCTCCTTGTGCCGGTATTGCAGCAACGCGGCGCCGGCGCGCAGTGCGGCGTCGGTGGCGGCCAGCAGCCGGTCGGTGTCGTTCCAGTTGGGTGTGACGAGATACAGGCCTTGCATGGAGGCTCCTTCAATGGGGTTGAGGCAGGCGGCGCGGGATGCGCTGCCCCGGCGCGACTGCGAACGATTGCGCCAGCGTGGCGTGCGTGTAGGCCTGGGCGCGCTCGAGGGCGATGGCCATCGACTCGCCCAGCGCCAGGCGCGCCGCCAGTGCGGCAGCCAGCGTGCAGCCGCTGCCGTGGTAGGTGTCTAGCAGGCGCGGCCAGTGCCACTCGCGCAACACCTGACCGTCCTGCAGCCAGCGGTTGATCACCGTGTCGCCCGGCGCATGGCCGCCCGTGACGAGCATCTGCAGGGTGCCTGGCATGTCCAGCGCGGCGCGCTCCGGCAAATTGGGCAGCACGATCGTCGCCAGTGTCAGCAAATCGGACAGGGCGGCCATGGCGCTGCCCGGTCCCAGCGCATCGCCATGGCCGCTGGCCAGCACCGGGTCGAGCACCACCGGCAGATCCGGTCGCCGTGCACGCAGGTTACGAATGATGGCCGCGATTGCCGCGGCATTGGCCGCGTTGCCGGGGATGCCCAGCTTGACGGCGCGGATATCGAAGGCCGCAACCAGTGGCGCGGCCTGACGCGTGACCAGGCCGGCGTCGACCGGGTGCGCTTCGAACACGCGGTTATTGTCCTGGCAGGTCAGCGCCGTGGCCACCGGCAGCGCGTGAGCGCCCTGCGCAGCAATGGCCAGGATGTCGGCTGCCAGGCCCGCGCCGCCGCCGGGGTCGAGCCCGGCGAAGACCAGCACGCACGGTGTCATGCGGCGAGGTTACCCGTGACGTTGCTCGTGACGTCGCCCGTGATCTTGCCGTCGACCGGCGACGACGGCGAGGCCGCGAAACGCTTCGGCATGCGCCCCGCCAGGTACGCGTCGCGCCCGGCCAGCACCGCATGCTTCATCGCGCGCGCCATGCGCACCGGATCGCGCGCGCCGGCGATCGCGGTGTTCATCAGCACGCCGTCGCAGCCGAGTTCCATCGCAATTGCCGCATCCGATGCCGTGCCCACACCGGCGTCGACCAGCACCGGCACCGTGGCCTGCTCGATGATCAGCGACAGGTTCCACGGGTTGAGGATGCCCATCCCCGAGCCGATCAGCGACGCCAGCGGCATCACGGCCACACAGCCGATCTCCTGCAGGATGCGGGCCTGGATCGGATCGTCGCTGCAATAGACCATCACGTCGAAGCCGTCGCGCACCAGCGTTTCGGCCGCCTTGAGGGTTTCAGGCATGTGCGGGAACAGCGTCGTGGCGTCGCCCAGCACTTCGAGCTTGACGAGATTGCGCCCGCCCAGCAGCTCGCGCGCCATCTGCAGCGTGTAGACCGCATCCTTCGCATTGAAGCAGCCGGCCGTGTTGGGCAGGATGGTGAACTCCGACGGCGGCAGAACGTCGAGCAGGCTGGGGGCGCTCGGATCCTGGCCGATGTTGACGCGGCGGATCGCCACCGTGATGATCTCGGCGGCGGCCGCCAGCGTGGCCTCGCGCGTTTGCGCCAGGTCGCGGTATTTGCCGCTGCCGACCAGCAGGCGCGAGTGGTAGGTGCGTCCGGCGATGGTGAGTACGTCTGGCTGTACTTCATGCTGTACATCTGGTTGCATGTCTGGTTGCATGCGTTGCTGTATGAGTTGGTTCATGACATTCATCCTGTTCTCCTTTAGCCGCCACCGATGGCGCGCACGATATCGACCCGGTCCTGCGCCTGCAGGCGGCGCGTGGGCCACTGCTGGCGCGGCACCACCTCGCGATTGACGGCCAGCGCCATCCCTTGCCCGCTCAGGTCCAGCTGCTCGAGCAGGCCGGCGAGCGTCTGGCCCGGCGGCACGCCGCACGGCGCGCCATTGACTTCGATGGACGTCATTCAGACCTCCCGGTACAGCCGGGCGCCGTCGCGCACGAACTCGATCGCTTTTTCCTGCATCCCCTGCTGCAGGGCCGTCTCGCCCTGCACGCCATTGGCGGCAGCGTAGGCGCGCACTTCCTGCGTGATCTTCATCGAGCAGAAATGCGGGCCGCACATCGAGCAGAAATGGGCCACCTTGGCCGAATCCTTGGGCAGCGTCTCGTCGTGGAATTCACGCGCCTTGTCGGGATCCAGGCCCAGGTTGAACTGGTCGTCCCAGCGGAATTCGAAACGCGCCTTCGACAGCGCGTTGTCGCGCAGTTGCGCGCCCGGATGGCCCTTGGCCAGGTCGGCCGCATGCGCGGCGATCTTGTACGTGATGATGCCGTCCTTGACGTCCTGCTTGTCGGGCAGGCCCAGGTGCTCCTTGGGCGTCACGTAGCACAGCATTGCCGTTCCGTACCAGCCAATGGTGGCCGCGCCGATGCCGGACGTGATGTGGTCGTACCCGGGCGCGATATCGGTCGTGAGCGGCCCGAGCGTGTAGAACGGCGCTTCATGGCACTGCTCGAGCTGCAGGTCCATGTTCTCCTTGATCAGGTGCAGCGGCACGTGGCCGGGGCCTTCGATGATCGTCTGCACGTCGTGCTTCCACGCAATCTGCGTGAGTTCGCCCAGCGTTTTCAGTTCGGCCAGCTGCGCTTCGTCGTTGGCGTCGTAGATCGAGCCGGGCCGCAGGCCGTCGCCCAGGCTGAACGTCACGTCGTACGCCTTCATGATGGCGCAGATGTCTTCGAAGTGGGTGTACAGGAACGATTCGCGGTGGTGCGCCAGGCACCACTTGGCCATGATCGAGCCGCCGCGCGAGACGATGCCCGTCAGGCGATTGGCCGTCATCGGCACGTAGCGCAGCAACACGCCGGCGTGGATCGTGAAGTAGTCGACGCCCTGCTCGGCCTGTTCGATCAGCGTGTCGCGGAAGATCTCCCAGGTCAGGTCCTCGGCCTTGCCATTGACCTTTTCCAGCGCCTGGTAGATCGGCACCGTGCCGATCGGGACCGGGCTGTTACGCAGGATCCATTCGCGCGTTTCGTGGATGTGCTTGCCGGTGGACAGATCCATCACCGTGTCGGCGCCCCAGCGGATCGCCCAGGTCATCTTTTCGACTTCCTCGCCAATCGACGAGGTCACGGCCGAATTGCCGATATTGGCATTGACCTTGACCAGGAAATTGCGGCCGATGATCATCGGCTCGATTTCAGGGTGGTTGATATTGAGCGGGATGACGGCGCGCCCGCGCGCGACTTCGGAGCGTACGAATTCCGGCGTGATTTCAGCGGGGATGCTGGCGCCGAACGACTGGCCCGGATGCTGGCGGCCCATCAGGTCGGCGACCCGCTTGCCCATCGGGCCGGACGCATGCAGCGACGCGATGTATTCCTTGCGCTGCATGTTTTCGCGCAGCGCGATGAATTCCATCTCGGGCGTGATGATGCCCTGGCGCGCGTAGTGCATCTGCGTGACATTCGCGCCACTCTTCGCGCGGCGCGGTGCGCGCTGCAGGTCGAAGCGCAGCGCGGTCAAGGCCGGATCGTTCAGCCGCTGCTGGCCATACTGCGACGATGGCCCGGCCAGTTGCTCGGTGTCGCCGCGCCCGTCGATCCAAGGTTGACGCATTGGCGCCAGGCCGCTGCGGATATCGATCGCGGTGGCCGGTTCGGTGTACGGCCCCGACGTGTCGTAGACGAACAGCGGCGGATTGGGTTCGCCGCCAAAACTGTCGGACGTAGCCGACTGGCTGATCGCGCGCATCGGCACGCGGATATCGGGCCGGCTGCCTTCGATGTAGACCTTGCGGGAATTGGGTAGCGATGCGATGGCTGCCTGGTCCACCGTGGCGGTGGCGGCATCGAACAGTTGCGAAGATTTCGGCGGTGCGTTCATGTGGCTCCCTTGCGTGCATGAGAGCCAGCAAAGGAGTTACCGGGTGCGGCAAGGTCGGGCGCAAGGCTGCGCACGGCCGCACTATTCGGCTGCTTCCCTTCGCTGGCATTATCCAGATCAGGTTCGGAGGGTATTTCTCACCCACGCATCGTTGTAAAAGTAACGACACGCAGGACCCCTAGCGTTTGCTGCCAGTGATGGCAGCGGGTGGATTATAGCCGAACAAATATTGAATGGGCATCATGGTTACAACATCGGCGGCTCGGCCGGCAATGGCAGCAAATGCAAAGCGCCGTCGATGAAACGCACTTCGACGAACGGCGTCTGCGCCGGCTCGACCGCCCGGCGCACCGTCGGCCCGCCCTGCACCGCCACCTCGAGCTGCACGCTGGGCCCGTCGACCGCCACATCGAACGAATCCGCACGCGAAATCGTCAGGTCAGTACTCACGTTCGGCCGGTCATAGACCTGCTTGCCGTCGACCCGCACGCTGACCGTATTGTCTTGAAATCCCTCGCCCAACCTCACGCGTAACGTCATCGCTTGCCTCGCTTTTCCATTGACTGCAACAGGTTTGCCGGACAGGCCGCCTGAAGGGCAGGCTTGTCCGGAACAGAGTAACGCCAGCACAACCAGCACGACCACCCCAAGTGCCCGGCGTATCCCCTGCGGTACAACATGGGTCATGCCTTGCGGTGCGGCCGCGCGCCTGGCCCGGTCGCGCCGATCGCCGCAGGACCACCCTGGATCGTGGCCAGACAGGTGAGCAGCTCGCCCTGGGATACCGGATCGAGTACCTTGCACTGGGCAGCGCTCGAGAGCAATGCAACGCTCTCGTCGAGACGCGCTGCGCGCACGAACAGCGGCTTGCCCTCGCCCGCGTTCACTGTCTTGAACGCGCGGGCGGCATTGACGCCCTTGACCATGCGCACATAGGCGGCCATCGGATGCATGTCGAAGCGGTCGAGGACCTCGTCGAAGGCGGCATTACCCGAGCGCAGCGTTTCGTTGTCCGACCCTTGCAGGTACAACAGCGCGCCCTGGTCCTCGCCCATGAACAGGTCGGCCAGCACGTTGTCGTCAGTGCTGACCGGATAGCGCACGCGCACCGTCAGGATATCGGACAGCACTTGCGATCCGTCGAGCGCCGCATACGCGGCCCGCACCCGGTACTGGCCCGGCTGGTCAAAATAGAAACCGTCCTTGCCATAGCCGATATAGGCGCTGTCCTGGACCGGATTGTCCACCCCGAGCATCGTCTGGCGCTCGCCCACCAGGTGGTCGATCATCGGCTCGTAGGCGCAGAGGCGGCCGCCAGGTTGTTCGATGATGACCTTCACCAGCCCATAGTTCGGATGCAGCCACGTATGGGCGCGGCGCCCGCGCGTATCGGTCGCGCGCAGCTTGAGCTGGAGCACCACCGGCTCGCCCAGCGCGAAGCTGCGCTGGTGGGTCGAGATATCGAGCACCAGGCCGGATTCGTCCGAGATCGGATCGGCCATCACGTCACGGCCAAGCGAGGCGCCGCTCGTGAAGCTGTTGCCGCCCATGATGACGTCGTTGCGGAAACCGTGACGCAGGTGGATCAGCTCTTCGTCGTCGAAGCGGAAGTCGAAGCTGCTCCAGAAGCCGGGTGCGCCGCCATTCGGGTAGTACCACGGGTAGTTCATCCACGACAGCGCTTCAGGACGGTTCGGTTTGGGAGGATTGGCATACGATTTCTGCCACGAGTGCATCAGGTTGAAGCAATGCCCCAGTTCGTGCACGTAGGTGTAGAGCTGCAGCCGGTGTTGCTCGGCCGTGGCACCGCCGATCCCGGCGTGAAACACGGCGCAGCCCTGGCGCTGCTTGCCCTGCTGGTCGAACATGATGCCGTACAGGCCCGTGCCCAGGTCATGCTGCTGCGCCACCAGCTGCCAGACGCACCACTGCTGCAGGTCGCCCCACAGGGAAAAATGCTGCTGCATCGACGCGTGCAGCTCGGCATTGCTCCAGGTGGCGTTGGCCCCGGCCGCGCTGACATCGATGACGTTGTTGCCGGCGGTGGGCACCATGCCGATGCCCGCTTCACCAAAGGCGCTGACCACATTGACCGTGCGGGCGCTGCCGCCCGAAGGCAGTGAGCCCGTGTTGTAGCTCGAAAACGGCGTGGTCTTCACGTCGGACACGCTGTCGGTTTCAATACGCACCGTGCGGAAATGCAGTGACGAGAACGGGCAATGGTAGGACGCCCCCGGCGTATTGTTAACTGTGAAGAACTGCAGCGTGGCCGCGGCCTGTGGCTGGAAGATGTTGACGCGCGGGATCGTGACTTGTATTACCGGCGCCCCGGCCGAGAACGTGAAGCGGCCCATGCCCTTGACGACGATGCGGGTGGTCGACACGGTGACGGTCGGGCTGTCGACCACGAACGAGCCGAAGTACGACTTGGTCTTGCCGCTGGTCTGGTAAAAGTCGCCGCTGACCCGGCGCATCGGCCGGTTGCGATCAACGTCGACCCGCAGATCGAGCTGGAAGCTGCCCAGCGAGCTGGCGTAGCAACCGCTGACTGCCTTCTTGATGGCCGGTATGGACGGGATGGGCAGCGAGGGGATCGGCAAGGGCACCTGCGGGGCAGGCGCGATGCCCGGCCCCGCAGCAATCCCGGGCGCAGCGCCGGTGGGCCCGGTGTCGTACGGCTCGGGAATCCCCAGGTCGCCATTGGACAGCCCGGATACTTCTTCATAGGTCATCACGCCGGTGTCGCCGATGGCGTCTTCGTTTGCATTATCGATCCCGGTTGGGTCGAGTTGTGACATGGTGTTCTCCTCATGGTCAAAAAGCCCTCGTTCGACCAGTGGAGTGGGGGTGATGGTTCGTCGAGGCTGCAGATATTCAGAGGAATCACTTGCACATTTGGAGGTAGATCAAGGAGCCCGGTCAAACAAAGAAGGATTCAAACGAGCTGGACAACGACTGGCAATTCAGCGACGTTGCCAGGATAGGCTGGCGCTGGAAGGTGACCTATAATGGTTTCTTTCGCAAAATTCACACACGACCACATCATGGAATTAGCCAAGTCTTTCGAGCCAGCCGATATTGAACAGTTCTGGCGCGCTGAGTGGGAACAGCGCGGCTACTTTGCCGCGACCATGGACGAGGGCAAGCCCTCCTTCAGCACCCAGCTGCCGCCGCCGAACGTCACCGGTACCCTGCACATGGGCCACGCGTTCAACCAGACGATCATGGATGGCCTGACGCGCTACTACCGCATGCGCGGCTACAACACCGCATGGGTTCCGGGCACCGACCACGCCGGCATTGCCACCCAGATCGTCGTCGAGCGCCAGCTGGACGCGCAAAAGATCTCGCGCCATGACCTGGGCCGCGACGCGTTCCTCGAAAAAGTCTGGGAGTGGAAGGAAAAATCGGGCAGCACGATCACCGGCCAGATGCGCCGCCTGGGCACGTCGCCCGACTGGCAGCGCGAATACTTCACGATGGACGAGCCGCGCTCGAAATCGGTCGTCGAAGTCTTCGTGCGCCTGTACGAGCAGGGCCTGATCTACCGCGGCAAGCGCCTGGTCAACTGGGACCCGGTGCTGGGCACGGCCGTGTCCGACCTCGAAGTCGACTCGCAGGAAGAAGACGGCTTCATGTGGTACATCCAGTACCCGCTCACCGACGGCAGCGGCCACCTGACGGTCGCTACCACGCGCCCTGAAACGATGCTGGGCGACGTCGCCGTCGCGGTCGACCCGACCGATGAGCGCTACCTGCATTTGCATGGCAAGACGCTGACGCTCCCGTTGACCGGCCGCGAAATCCCGATCATCGCCGACAGCTACGTCGACAAGGAATTCGGCACCGGCTGCGTGAAGATCACGCCGGCCCACGACTTCAACGATTACGCGGTCGGCCAGCGCGCCGGCCTCGCGCCGATCAGCATCTTCACGCTCGACGCCAGGATCAACGAAAACGGCCCAGCCCAGTACCAGGGGCTGGACCGCTTCGCCGCGCGCAAGCAGATCGTCGCCGATCTCGAAGCGCTGGGGCTGATGGAACAGATCAAGCCGCACAAGCTGATGGTCCCGCGAGGCGACCGTACCAACGTCGTGATCGAGCCGATGCTCACCGACCAGTGGTTCGTCGCAATGACCAAGCCGGCCCCGGAAGGCACGTTCAATCCGGGCAAGTCGATCACCGACGTGGCACTCGAAAAAGTCGCCAGCGGCGAGATCAAGTTCGTGCCCGACAACTGGAGCACGACCTACAACCAGTGGCTGGGCAACATCCAGGACTGGTGCATCTCGCGTCAGCTGTGGTGGGGCCACCGCATCCCGGCCTGGTTCGCCGAAGACGGCCAGATCGTCGTCGCGCGCGATGAGGCCGAAGCGCAGGCCAAGGCGGCAGTTGCCGGCATCACCGGCCCGCTGCGCCGCGACGACGACGTGCTCGACACGTGGTTCTCGTCGGCGCTGGTGCCCTTCTCGACCATGGGCTGGCCCGAAGAAACGCCCGATATGAAACTGTTCCTGCCGTCGTCGGTGCTGGTCACGGGCTTCGACATCATCTTCTTCTGGGTGGCGCGCATGGTCATGATGACCGCGCACTTCACCGGCAAGGTGCCGTTCGAGACCGTCTACGTGCACGGCCTGGTGCGCGATTCGCAGGGCCAGAAGATGTCGAAGTCGAAGGGCAACACGCTCGACCCGATCGACCTGATCGACGGCATTGACGTCGAGACGCTGGTGGCCAAGCGCACCACGGGCCTGATGGACCCGCGCGCCGCCGAGAAAATCGGCAAGGCCACGCGCCGCGAATTCCCGGACGGGATCCCGGCCTTCGGCACCGACGCCGTGCGCTTCACGATGGCAAGCTACGCGTCGCTGGGCCGCAACATCAACTTCGACCTGGGCCGCGCCGAAGGCTACCGCAACTTCTGCAACAAGCTGTGGAACGCAACCCGCTTCGTGATGATGAACACCGAAGGCAAGGATTGCGGCGCGCCGGCACCGGAAGATTTGTCGCAGGCCGATCGCTGGATCATCTCGCTGATGAACCGCGTCGAGCAGGATGTCGCCAAGGGCTTTGCCGACTACCGCTTCGACAATATCGCGAACAGCATCTACAAGTTCGTCTGGGACGAATACTGCGACTGGTACCTTGAAGTGTCGAAAGTCCAGGTCCAGCAAGGCACCGAAGCGCAGCAACGCGCGACGCGCCACACGCTGCTGCGCGTACTGGAAGTGATCCTGCGCCTGGCGCATCCGATCATCCCGTTCGTGACCGAAGCGCTGTGGCAGAGCATCGCCCCACTAGCCGGCAAGACCGGGCCGACGATCATGCTGCAACCGTATCCGCAGGCCGATGCGACGCAGATCGACGAAGGCGCCGAAGCCTGGATGGAGCAGTTAAAAGCGCTGGTGGACGCCACCCGCAACCTGCGCGGCGAGATGTCGCTGGCGCCGTCGCTGCGCGTGCCGCTGATCGTCGAACCATCGAGCGATGCCGGGCGCGCTGACATGGCGGTGTTCGCACCGTACATCCAGCTGCTGGGCAAACTGGCTGAAGTGCAGATCGTCGATGCACTGCCGGAATCGCCAGCGGCCGTGTCAATCGTCGGCACCACCAAGCTGATGCTCAAGGTCGAGATCGACGTCGCCGCCGAACGCGAGCGCCTGTCGAAAGAGATCGCGCGCGTGGCCGGCGAAATCGCCAAGGCCAACGGCAAGCTGTCGAACGAGAGCTTCGTCGCGCGCGCCCCGGCCGCCGTCGTGGCGCAGGAGCAAGAACGCGTGGCAAACTTCTCGGCCACGCTCAGCAAGATGCAGGAACAGCTGGAAAAGCTGGCAGCGGCGTAAGCAGCCAGTACCCGAAGAAAACGCGGCCTCGGCCGCGTTTTTTGTTTCTGCCCCGCTCGCTTTAATCCTTGTCGTCAGCACAGCCGCAGCCGGGGTCAGGTCTGACATTCGGACACGACCTCAGCCCTAACTACTTGCAATGGCTTCTTGCCCGGCATTAGCATGACCCGGTGTAAGCTGGTTCCGACTACCCAATTGTCGAGTTCGTGTCCGAATGTCAGACCTGACCCTGGCTTTTAGTCGTGGACCGCAACGCTGGTCAATGCAGGTAGGGCGACCCTGCGTGGCATCGAATTAGAAGGCAAGGCCACGATCGACCGGCTGGCGGCACGAGCCGGCGCATCGATCGTCGATGCAGACAGCATGAAACGCCAGCTTGACCTTTACACACTGTGGAAGCGTGATGCAAGATCGCGCCTGCGGCTGTCGGTCTCGGACCTGCTGCAGCAAGACCTTCTCGAACGGCGCACGTTCGAAGGCAACGCGCCGTTGCTGCGCGCAACGACATATCGGGTGCGCGCAACCTGGCGCCTGGTCTGGGAACGCACCCTGTAGACGATGGCAGCAATCACCCTGGAAAGCACCGCATGACGACTTCCCTTCCCCACTGGCACGCCGCGCGGCGCAACGTCGGCATCGATTGCCTGCGTGGCCTGGCGATCCTGCTCGTGATCGTGCACCATCTGGCCTTGCCGTTTCGCCTGCCGCTGGGGCCGAGTCTTCTTGGCCAGTGGCTGCCCAAGCGACTGATCGACGCCATCAGCTTCAACGGCTACGAAGCAGTCTTCATCTTCTTCACGTTGTCGGGCTTTCTGATCACGCTGCGTATCATCGAACGCGATGGCGACATTGGGCAGGTCGACCTGCGCCGCTTCTACCGCGCCCGCGCGCGGCGCATCCTGCCCCTGCTCGGCCTGGCCCTGACGCTGCTCTCGCTGCTGGCCGTGTGCCAGGTGCCGGGATTCATGCCAGAGACCGACCGCCACTCGCTGGCCGGCTTGCTCGGTTCGGCGCTGACGTTCACGTTTAACTGGTACGAGGGCCGCACTGGCTGGGCGCCGGCGGGCTGGGATGTGCTGTGGTCGCTGTCGATCGAAGAAGTGTTCTACGTGGGCTTTCCGCTGCTGTGCCTGTGGCTGCCGCGCCGTATCCTGATCGGCATGCTGGTCGTGCTGGCGCTGGGACTGCAACCGTTGCGGGCGCTGGTGCCGATGAGCGATGAGGTCTGGTGGGAAAAAGCATACCTGCCCGGAATGGCGGCGCTGGCCTGGGGCGTGCTCGCTGCACTGCTGGCGCGCCGGTGGCAGCCAGGCAAGCGAGGGGCCCGCATCATGGGGCTGACTGGTGCGTTGTGTCTCGTGCTGGTATTGGGTTGGTCGGACGTGGTCTACCGTCATCTGTTCAAGTCGAACCTATATGTGATTTGCGTCGGCGCCTGCCTGCTGCTGCTGGCCTTTCACGCGCAGCCACCTGCGCCGCGCCGTGGTCTGGGATGGCTGGCGCGCATGGGAAGCCTCAGTTATGAGCTGTACCTGTTCCACATGTTCATCGTGCTTGCCACCGCGGGCCTGTACCGCGCGCTGATGGGCAATGTGCAAACCTGGACCTTCGTCGTCTACGTGCCGGTGCTGCTGTGCTGTTACGCGCTGGCGCGCCTGCTCGAACACGGCGCCATGCATCTGGGTTTGCAGCGCAGACCATCCGTGGGCCAGGCGCCCGTCAAAGGCGTGTGATGCGACGACAAACCCGTTGGCTGTCGATCCTGCCCGCGATGGTGGCGGGCTATCTCCTCCTTGTCGTCATCTGGGCCTGGGCCACCTTTGACACTGTCGCTGCGCACATGCCTGCAATCGCTGACGCGCCCCTGTCCGCGCGGCAGACGCAGATCCTGCTGCGCGTCGAAGATCCTGCCTTCTTTGTACACCACGGCGTGAGCCTGACCAGCGGGCAGGGCTTTGCGACGATCTCGGGCGCGGTCGCGCGCGACCTCTACCTCGAAGGTGCGGACCTGGGCGGGGCTGGCGGCGCGTTGCAGGCCCTGTACCGCGGCGTCTTCGCATGCTGCAAACGGATCGATCTGGGCCGTGATGCGATGGCCGTGGTCCTCGATGCCAGGCTGTCCAAGGCGCGACAACTGGCGCTGTACACCACCCATGTCTATTTGGGAACGCACAACGGCAGGCAGATCATGGGCTTGTCAGCGGCGTCCCGGAATTATCTCGGCAAGTCGCTGGAACAGACCAGCGAAGAAGAATTCATTGGCCTGGTTGCCATGATCAAGGCGCCCAACACGTACCATCCTGTCAGGCAGCCCGCAGCGCATGCGGCGCGCGTGGCACGGGTGCGTGCGCTGGTGCAGGGCACCTGCAAGGCTCACGGCTGGTTCGATACAACACTGGCACACTGCGGCGCGTGATCACTTGAGGCCATGCCACCAGCGCCCGCCGGCATGCGGCTGCGTCAGGTTCAAAGCCTCGCCCATCTCCGGCGTGGTCAGCTTGATGCCCCGATCGTCAGCCAGCGTCTCGATCCGGTCGAGCGGCTCCTGCCAGCGGTGCAGCGCCAGGTCGAACGTCCCGTTGTGCATCGGCAGCAGCCAGGTTGCGTTCAGGTCGACAAATGCCTGCAGCGTTTCTTCCGGCTGCATGTGGATGTCCGGCCAGAGCTTGTCGTAGGCGCCGGTTTCGATCAGCGCCATGTCGAATGGTCCGTACCTGGCGCCGATCTCCTTGAAGCCCTTGAAATAGCCAGTGTCCCCGCTGAAGAACAGGCGCAGGTCATCGTGCCGGATCACCCATGACGCCCACAGCGTCGAATTGCCGTCGTGCGGGCCACGCCCCGAAAAGTGCTGGGCCGGCGTCGCGACGAAGTGCACGCCGTCGATCTCGGCTTCCTGCCACCAGTCGAACTGGCGCACTTTGGCGCGGTCGATGCCCCAGTCGACCAGCCGGTCGCCCACGCCCAGCGGCGTGAGAAATACCGACGTCTTCGCCGCCAGCGCCATGATCGCCGCGTAGTCGAGATGATCGTAATGGTCGTGCGACAGGATGATCGCCTTGATGGGCGGCAGTTCGTCGATCGAGATCGGCGGCGCATGAAAGCGCGCCGGGCCGAACCACTGCACGGGGGATGCACGCTGCGAGAACACGGGGTCGGTCAGGTAGAACTCACCGGCGAGCTTGATCAGCATCGTCGAGTGACCGAGGCGGTACAGCGTGTTGTCGGGCGCCGCCAGCAGGGCCGCCCGGGTCAGCGGCTGCACCGGCACTGCCTGCTGGGGCGTGGTCCCGGCCGGCTTGTCGAACAGGAAAGCCCACCATAGCTTGGCAATGCCGCCGGCGCCCAGCTTGTGCATGGCGACCGGATTGCGGTATTTGCCGTCATGGTATTGCGGCGAGACTGACTGGGTCGTCGTGGCCGAGACAGAGGTGCAGATTGCCATGGTAGCGAAAGCTCCCGTAACGATGATGCCGACAAGCAGGCGCATGAACGCGTCGATTCGATAAAAGTGCACTACGGCCGATCCAGACTTCCTGGCGCTGGGGCGGATGGCACACGCTCCAGCGGGCGCCCTGGCCTGGAAGGCCGGGACACCGCGCGTCTCTATTTGATCGCCGCCGCGTCGCGCGCACTATCGCCTTGAAACTTGAGCGCAGCAGCACGCCCCTCCCAGTAATGCGCATTCTTGATCCCAAGCGCAACCGGGTCGAACTCGGGCTCCTTGCCGGCCTTTTTCTGCGCCTCGTAATCGCGCAGGCACTTGAAGGCGTCCTTGCGCAGCAGGAAGATCGCAACGATGTTCAGCCAGGCCATCAGGCCGACGCCGATGTCGCCCAGGCCCCACGCCACGTCCGCGGTCTTGACCGCGCCGTAGATCGTGGCCGAGACGATGCAGAGCTTGAGGAGCACGCCCAGCCACGGATGGCGGTTATGGCGGTCCATGTAAGCGATATTGGTCTCGGCGATGTAGTAGTAGGCGACGATGGTCGTGAAGGCGAAGAACAGCAGCGCGATCGCGACGAACAGCGCGCCGAAGCCCGGCAGCACGTTCTCGAGCGCGGTCTGCACGTAGCCCGGACCCGACGCCACGCCCTGCACGCCGATGAAGCGCGCCGTGCCGTCAGTATTTTCGACGTTGTACTGGCCCGTCACCAGCAGCATGAAGGCGGTGGCCGAGCACACGAACAGCGTGTCGATGTACACCGAAAAACCCTGCACCAGACCCTGCTTGGCCGGGTGGCTCACTTCGGCTGCCGACGACGCGTGCGGGCCGGTACCCTGCCCGGCTTCGTTCGAATAGATGCCGCGCTTGACGCCCCACTGGATCGCCATGCCGAGCATGGCGCCAAAGCCCGCGTCCAGACCGAAAGCCGAGCTGACGATCAGGCGCAGCACGCCAGGCAGCGCTTCGATGTTCATCGCCACCACCACGACGGCCACCAGAATGTAGGCGGCCGCCATGAACGGCACGACGATCTCGGCGAAATGGGCGATGCGCTTGACGCCACCGAAGATGATCGCGGCCAGCACCACGGCCAGACCGATGCCGGTGTAGAGCGGATCGATGCCGGCGGCGGTCTTGAGGCCTTCGGCGATCGAGTTGGCCTGCACACCTGGCAGCAGCAGGCCCGTGGCGAACAGCGTGGCGATGGCGAAGGTCCAGGCGTAGCGCTTCATGCCCAGGCCTTTTTCGATATAGAACGCCGGGCCGCCGCGGTACTGGTTGCCGATCTGCTCCTTGTAGACCTGGCCCAGCGTCGACTCGACGAAGGCCGAGCTGGCACCGAGGAAGGCCACGGCCCACATCCAGAACACGGCGCCCGGGCCACCGAACGTGATGGCGGTGGCCACGCCCGCGATATTGCCAGTGCCGACGCGGCCGGCCAGCGTCATGGCCAGCGCCTGGAACGACGACACGCCCTGCTCCGAGCTCTTCCCTTCACGCATCAGGCGCAGCATCTCGCGGATGTGCCGCACCTGCAGGAAGCGGCCGCGGATCGAGAAATACAAGCCCGCCCCGAGGCACAGGGCGATCATGATGGGGCTCCAGATGATACCGTTGACTGCGTTGACCAGGTCGAGCATGGGGGTGCGACTCCTGCGTTGAGGGGTTCCGGAAGAGCGGCATATCGCCGCCGTGACGTCGCACAAGTTACATGATTCCGTAGGGAATTAACATCATTTTCTGGGTCTTGTGGCGGCATGCGCCGGGCTGACGCAGGATGGACAGGAAATGGGCGCTGCTGGTGCGGGTTCGCCCCGCCGATGCACCAATTGCTGGCGATCTAAAGCGTGGTGGACATGATACGATCCCACCATGGACCGACGAAGCGATTACAAGACCTCCCTCCTCATCGACGCCGTGCTGCACGACGTGTCGATCGAGGCCCGCCCTGCGGCGCGCGAACTGGCCACGCTCGGCGTGCCGCTCGAAGTGAGCCTGCGCGTGCTGACCCGCCCGGCCGAGCGGCGCCACCAGGTCACACCGGAAGACGTGCGCAACGCGCCATAACCGCGTGCTGCGCGATTGGAAGACATCCTCGGGCGTCAACCTGTCACACGGGCGAAGCGGTAGGCTACACTGGCGCCGTACCTACAACAACACTGGAGACACCACCATGCGCCACCTGATCCAAGCAAGCCTGATCGCCGCCACCATGCTCGCCCTGCCCGCCGCCGCGTGGGCACAGGCCACCTCGCCTGTCGGCACCTGGAAAACCATCGATGACAAGACCGGCAAGCCAAAAGCGCTGGTGCGGATCACCGAAGAAGGCGGCGTCCTGACCGGCAAGATCGAAAAACTGTACCGCGCGCCATCCGAAGAGCAGAACCCGCTGTGCGGGAAATGCAGCGACGCGCGCAAGGACCAGCCGATCATCGGCATGACGATCCTGTCGGGCCTGAAGAAGGACGGCGGCGACTACACCGGCGGCGAAATCCTCGACCCGGCCGCCGGCAAGACCTACAAGAGCAAGGCCACGCTCGCAGACAACGGCAACAAGCTCGAAGTGCGCGGCTATATCGGCGCGCCGATGTTCGGGCGCACCCAGACCTGGCAGCGCGAGCAGTAATCATTACCACGGCCCGGCGACGGGCCGTTTTTATTATCCATGACCCTGCACCTCGCTTACCTCTATCTCGGATTTGCCATCGTTGCCGAAGTAATCGGCACCACGGCCCTCAAAGCCTCCGACAGCTTCACCCGGCCCCTGCCCAGCCTGATCACCGTCGGCTGCTACGCCCTGTCGTTCTACCTGCTCACCTTCAGCCTGCGCGTGCTGCCGACCGGCATCGCCTACGCGATCTGGTCGGGTGTGGGCATCGTGCTCATTTCGATCGTCAGCTGGTTGTATTTCAAGCAAAGCCTGGATCTGGCGGCGATTGCCGGCCTGGCGCTGATCATTGCCGGCGTGCTGGTCATTAACCTGTTTTCAAAAAGCGTCGGACACTGACCATGTCAACCGCGCCGTGCGTCCGGACGTTACATCCGGCCCCATTCCGATCATTCGCACCATGACACCCACCCCGATCACGCGTACCGCACGCCCCGTTTTTCGCGGGCGCGAAATGCGCGTGCTGCGGCTTTTGAGCATGGCGGCCGGCGTGTTCGCCATCCTGCTGCCGGCTGCGCTGCTGGCCTCGACGGCGCATGGCATCCCGGACTGGCTCGAACCGTACATCGTGCTGGTGGGCGTGGCGCTGGGTTCGGGCGGGTTTTTCCTGGTGGCGATGGCGGGGCATCGCATGGGGCGCGACGCCATGCTGCGCTCGTTCGCGGCGCTGCTGCTGATGGTGCCGTTCGGCGCCAGCGGCATCGTTATCTGGCACGGCAGCAATATGCTGATGGTCTACCTGTGCACGTTCTTCCTGATCCACACGGTCCTGCTTTATTGCAGTTTTATCTATCCGCTGATGCATGTGCCGCAGCCACCAGCGCCGCCCCGGCGTGGCGGCAAAACACCCGCCTGGAACCAGCTGAGCCGGCCCCGCGGCGACATCGACGACTACAACCAGCCAGCATCTCGCGCCAACCGGTAGGCTTCAACGCGGTTGCCGGCCCCCAGCTTGCTGATCGCCTCGGACAGGTAGTTGCGCACCGTGCCTTCCGATAGATGCACCTGGCGCGCGATCTCGCTGCTGCTGCGCCCTTCCCCTGCCAGCCGCAACACCTGCCGCTCGCGCTCGGTCAGCGGATCGCTGCCGCTGTTCCAGCTCTCCAATGCCAGTTCGGGCGCGATTGCGCGGCCACCGCCGTGCACGACGCGGATTGCTGCTGCCAGTGCGTCGACCGGCGCGTCCTTCAGCAGATAGCCGCGCACGCCCGCTTCCATCGCGCGGCGCAGGTAGCCGCTGCGCGCGAACGTGGTCACCACCACGACGCGGCACGCCAGCTTGCGCTGAACCAGGCTCTGTGCCAGTTCGAGGCCCGTCATGTGCGGCATCTCGATATCGGTCAGCACGATATCCGGCACCAGGCGCTCGCACAGCGCCAGCGCCGCGCGTCCGTCCGCGGCGCCACCCACGACGTCGAAATCCGGTTCGAGCCGCAGCAGCGCGCTGAGCGCGCCCAGCACCAGCGTCTGGTCTTCGGCGATCAGGATGCGGATCATGCCGATGCTCCCGACGGCACGTGCAGTTCGAGCGCCAGCCCGGCGCCGGCCTGCAGCGACAAGCGCCCGCCGAGCGCTGCAACGCGCTCGCGCATGCCGGCCAGGCCGTTGCCCGGCTGCAGACCATCCGTGCTGCGCAGCTTGCCGTCGTCGAGCACGCGCAGCACGGCGTGCGTCTGCCCATCCTGCTGCTCTTGCACGAGGCTGAGCGTGCAGCGCGACGCGCCGGCATGACGCACGATATTCGTCACCGCTTCGCGCACGGCCAGCGCCACCACGTGTTCGGCCGCCGGGGCCAGGTCCATGCGCTCGATGCGCTCGTCGAGGATCACGTCGGCCGCCAGCAGGCTGGCGCGCGCACTGGCCAGCGCCTGCACCAGGCCACTGTGGCGAAACCCCGTCACGGCGGCGCGTACCTCGGCCAGCGCCTGGCGCGCATTGGTTTCGATGTCGGCGATTTCGCGCTCGCAGGCCGCCAGATCGCGCCGCGCCAGCTTGCGCGCCAGTTCGGCTTTCAGCGCAATCATCGACAGCGAGTGGCCCAGCAGGTCGTGCAGGTCGCGCGAGATGCGTTCGCGCTCGGCGATGCGCGCCATATGCTCGACCTCTTCCTGCTTGCGCATCAGGAGCGTGCGCGATGTGCGCAGCCGGGCATCCATGATGCACGACAGGCCGACCGGCATGCCGGCCATCAGGATCGGCAGCAGGAACACCATCTGCATCTGCGGGATCAGCAAGGCAACGACCGCGCCGGCAGCAATCACGGCCAGCATGGCCCCCACGGCGCGGGCCGTGCCGTGGATGCGGGCGCACATGGCGCAGGCAAAGATGAAGAAGCAGGCAGCGCCCGGATTCCACGGCGCCCAGGCTGCGCCGATCAGGCAGGTGGCTGCCACGCAGACACCGACGCGCCAGCCACGGGGCCAGAAGCTGGCGCAGTACAGCGGCACGAACAGGATGATCGTCAGCGCCAGCAGCACCGCCTCGGCCACGCCGGGCCTCACGTAATAAAACTTCCAGAACAGGTAGCCCAGCGACAGCAGCCACGTGTATTGCAATGCGCCGTAGTCGGCCGGCATCCACGGTCGCGCCAGCACCTGTCTGAAGGTCATCGTCATCGTGACTCCGTGATCGTTATTGCGCCAGCAGGCGCACGTCGGCGAGTTCGAAGCGGTACTCGCCCGGCTGTGGCCCGGCACTGAATGCTAGCATGGCAACCGCCGCCGGATCGATGCCGGCAAAGGCCGACAGCGGCAGGCTGAATTCCGCCCATTCCGGGCCGGCAACGAATGGCACGCTGCTTGGCCGGCCATTGGCCGCGCCCATGAGCATCACCTGATAGGTTTTGCCGTCACCGCGCACCTTGAAGCGCAAGACCCGGGCCGCGCTCAGGTCGGCCGGCTGCATCGGCTGTGCACCGGGCATGAAGGCGACGCTCGACCACGCATACGGCAGGCCGGGGGCGACGCTGGCCTGCACCGCCAGCGGTACCTGCCCGTCGGGCAGCGCCGGCAGCACGGCGAGCTTGACGGTCGACTTGCCGCCGGCGTACTGGTCGGTCGATGGCATCCAGCCGCTGCCAAATGGACTGGCCAGTTTCGCCGCGCTGAACTGGCTGATGCGTCCATCGGCCGGCAAGCCCTGGCGCGTCGATCCGCCGCGCTCTTGCGCGACCTGTTGCCGCTTGGCGTCGCGCAGGGCATTTGCGCTTTGCCCGTCCTTCCACACCTCGACGATGCGGCGCGTGGCCGTGATGTCGCGTGTCGGGTCGCCGTCGACCAGCAGCAGGTCGGCCTTGCAGCCCGTGGCGATACAGCCGCGCCGGCCCAGTCGGAAGGCGGCGGCCGGCGCGCTGGTGGCGGCGGCCAGCACGGCGGTCGGCGTCAAACCGGCCTCCACCAGCGCGGCCAGTTCGCGGTGCATGCTGATGCCGTACAGCGTGCCCGCATTGCCGGCATCGGTGCCGGCCAGGATGGGCACGCCCGCCTTCGCCAATGCGGCGGTAATCGCCTTTGGCATGGCCAGCAATTGGGGCCGCGCCTGCTGGCCGTAGCGCGCCTTGAGGGTCGTCGCGCCCTCGCGTTCGACCAGCGCCGCCAGATCCGCATCGCCCATCAAGTCGTCGCCGCGCACGCCGGCCATGCTTTCCATCACGGTAAAGGTCGGGATCACGAAGGCATTCCTGCGTTTGGCGAGCCTGGCCAGGCTGTCAACTGCCGTGGCATCGGGCGCCGCGCCCAGGAACAGATGGACCAGCGCGTCAGCGCCCGCCTCGAGCGCGGCGCGGGCGTCTTTTTCAGTGCTGACGTGAACGACGGCCAGCTTGCCGCGCCGGTGCGCCGCCTCGATCAGCGCGGTGGCGGTCGCGATGTCGAGCGAGTTCATCGCGCCGACACCGTGCCCGCCTGCTTCGAGCACGATCTTGATGAAGTCGGAGCCTTCGGCGATGCGGGCGTCGACAAAGGCCTGCGCCTCGCCCGGGCTGCTCAGGGTCGGGATCGGCACGCCGAACTGGGTGCCGTGGCCGCCCGGCGCCGTGGCCAGGGTGCCGGCCGAGAACAGGTCGGCCTGCCCCGCATGCCGGCCTGCGGCCATGCTGCGCTTGGCGTCCTGCATGACCGGCACGGCGGTAAACATGTCGATCTGGGTCGTCACGCCAAACAGCACCGGCAGGTCGAATTGCCTGAACGCGTGGGTGTGGGCGTCGATCAGGCCCGGCAGCAGCGTGCGTCCGGCCCCCTGGACGATGCGCGCCCCTGCCGGGGCCGACCCGCGAAAATCCGCATCGACGACGCGCGCATCATCGAACAGCACCGAGCGCCGTTCGTGCACAGCCTTGCCGTCGAAGACGCGTACGTCCTGGACCAGGGTGGCGGCGCCCAGCGCCAGGCAGGAGAGGGACAGACCGGCTGCGGCAACTGCCGCTTTTGCGACGATGGTGGACATGGTTTCCTCACGGGTTGGTGTGAAACCAGTATGGCGATCGCGCCGGGATGCCGACAGGCGCACTTGCCATCACTATCGGATGACAACTGTCATGTGCGACCAGGCCCGCGCTACATCTGAACGACACATTCACGGCAAAACAAGGACAAATCTGTCGTGTGCCAAAGACAGTAATTAAGACCGCAATATTGCCTGTGTGCTATCTTTGTCACACTGCCGTGCTGGCTGAATAATGCAATCGATTTCGTATGAGCCAGAACATTACCCCTGTCAACTTTGCCGCGCGAGGAACCGCCATGACGATCCTGCGGCTACTGTGCTTTGCCGCCGGCATGCTGGTGCTCGTCGCGCCAGCAATCGTGCTCCCGGCCGGCGCCATGACGCCGCACGCGGGCAAGGCGGCGGCAACCCTGGCCTGCCTCGTGCTCGGCGCGTGCGCCTTTTTCGTGACCGGGATGGCCGGCCACTTGCTGCGCCGCTCTGCCCTGCTGCGCGCACTGGCCGCGCTGCTGCTGGCGGTGCCCCTCGCCTTTTGCGCTGCCTTGCTGTGGCGCGGCGCCGCGCCTGCGTTCATGTGGACTGCCGGCGTGCTGCTTGGCTTTACGCTGACGCTGTACCTGACCTTCGTCTATCCGGTGCTGCGCGCGCAGACGCAGGCCTGGCTGCGCTGGCGCGCTGCGCGGCAGCTGGCGTCATTACACTAGGCCTGCCAGCCGCGCCACCGCCCGGATCAGCAGATGCGGCTGCAGCGGCTTGATCACATACGCCTGATACCCCGCCTGCAAGGCGCGCTGCTGGTCCAGCGGCCGCGCAAACGCGGACATCGCCACCGCCGGCAGCATGTATTCATCGAGCCGCATGTCATTGCGCACCGTGCGGATCAGGTCGTAGCCATTGAGCTTGGGCATGCTGATATCGCTGACCAGCACCTGCGGGCGCACAGCGCTTAATTGCGCGAGCGCCGCCACGACCGAATTCACGGTGACGACAGCGGCGCCCCGCTCTTCCAGCACGCGCCGGCTCAGCTCCAGGATGTCTTCGTTGTCGTCCACCAGCAGCACGCTGACGCCGCGCAGGTCGATCAGCATCAGTTGATCCGCCTCTGCTTGCGCAACCATGCCAGCCACGTCGCCGCCCACCTGTTCGATGGCGCGCAGCGGCAGCATCACCGTGAAGGTCGCGCCCTGGCCCACACCCGCGCTGTCGCCACTGACCGTACCGCCATGCAGCTCGGTCAGCTGCTTGACGATCGACAGGCCGATCCCCAGCCCGCCATGCACGCGCGCCGCCTTGCTGTTTTCCTGGCTGAAGCGCGTAAACAACTGCGGCAGGAATGACGCATCGATCCCCTCGCCGTTGTCGTGCACCGTCACCGCGACCTGCGCATCGGCGCGGCGCCGCGCCGTCAGGGTGATCGCGCCGCCGCCAGGGGTGAACTTGAGCGCATTGCCCAGCAAATTGGCAAAGATCTGCTGCAGGCGGACCGGGTCGCCATCGAGTTCCAGCGGCGCGCCGTCATGGGTGTCGACCCGGATCTCGACGCCCTTCTCGATGGCGAGCGGACGCAAGAATTCGGCGGCCGAATCGAGCAGCGCGCTCAGGTCGACGTGCTGCAGATCCAGAATCAACTTGCCGGTTACGATGCGGTTCATGTCCAGCAGATCGTTGATCAGCTTGGCCTGCAGCCCGGCATTGCGCGCGATGGCGTCGACGCCGCGCCTGACGGTGGCAGGGTTGTCCTGCGCGCGTTGCAGCACGCCGGCCCAGCCGACGATCACGGCCAGCGGCGTGCGCAGTTCATGGCTGAGCGTGGCGAGAAATTCGTCCTTCAGCAGCGCTACCCGTTCGCTCTCCAGGCGCGCCGTACGCTCGGCTTCGAACAGGTACTGGCGCTGGTTGTCCATTACGTGGCGTTCGGCCATGACTTCGCGCGCGATCTTGCGCCGCTCGATGGCGTTTTCGACGGCCCAGGTCAGGCTCTCGCGGCCCAGCCAGGCCTTGCCCACGAAATCCTGGGCGCCGTGGCGCAGCGACGCGCGGCTCTCCGTGCCCGCCACGCCGGTCAGGATCACGACCGGCAGGTGCGGAATCTTGTCGGCGTCGCACGGCAGGCGCGCCAGCACGTCGTGCGCATCGCCATCGGGCAAAAAGAAGTCGAGCAGCATGCAGTCGAATGGCGCCGAACTCGCGCACAGGTGCATCGCCTCGTTCGCCGACGTCGCTTCGACGAACTGGTAGCGGCGATCGTGCCCGCCCAGCAGCGCCGCTTTGGCATCGGCGCGGTCCAGCGCATTGTCATCGACCAGCAGGATGCGCCAGGGACGATCGGTATCACAGGTCACGGGCATAAGGGTTTTCCAGTCGATGATGTGTCCGCGCCCGGCAGCACGACGTGCGTCAGCCAGTAGCGAAAGATGCTCTCGAGGTTGGCCAGGCCTTCCCCGAAGTTCACCAGTTTGACGTGATAGGCGTTGCCGCCGGCCGCATAGAACGCGTCCCGGTCGCGCGGGTTGATGCTGGCTGTCAGCACGATGACGGGCAGCGTGCGGCGTTGCGGATGGCGGCGCACTTCTTCCAGCAGCGTCAGACCATCTTCACCCGGCAGGTTGCAGTCCAGGAGCATGAAGGCATAGTCAACGCCAGGCACGGCGAACAGCTGGCGCCTGGCGTCGTCGGCATCCATGGCATGCACCAGCAGGTTACCGATGCCGGCGCGCCGCGCGGCAAGCGAGACGGTGTCGAAATCCTCGTCGCTGTCGTCGACGACCAGAATGGGCGGCAAGTCGCTCCGCACCAGGAGCGTCATGCGCCTGGCTGCGTCATGCCGGCGCCGATCAGCGTGAAGTAAAAGGTGGTGCCAACGCCCAGTTCGGACGTGAACCAGCTGTGGCCATTGTGCTGCTCGACGAGCTTCTTGACGATCGCCAAGCCAGCGCCACTGCCGCCCCCGTACGCGTCGCGCGTGTGCAGGCGCTTGAACATCATGAAGACGCGCTCACTGTGCTTGGTGTCGATGCCGATGCCGTTGTCACGCACGTAGAACGTGGAAACGGCGTCCGCGCCATCGACCGGATCGAGGTACCCGATCTCGATGTGGCGCTGCGGCTTGTCGTTGTACTTGGCGGCGTTGGAGATCAGGTTGGCGAACACTTCGCGCACGCGGATGCGGTCGCACGAGATCGTCGGCAGCGGCCGGGGAATCTGCACGTCGATGTCGCGCCCGAGCAGACTGGCGCCCAGCATATCGGTCGCCTCGGCCACCACGTCGCCCAGCGCGATCGGCTGGCGCGCGAGCGAGAGCCGGCCGACGCGCGAAAAGTGCAGCAGCGCGTCGAGCAGGCTGTCCATGCGCACCGTAAGGCGCAGCATGGCGTCGATACGTTCGCGGCCCTGCGCGTCGAGCGGACGGCCCGCCTTCGTTTCTTCGAGCAGGAAGTGGGCGTACTTGTGGATGCCGCGCAGCGGTTCTTTCAGGTCATGGCCGGCGACGTAGGCAAACGCGTCGAGTTCGTCGTTGCTGCGCACCAGGTCCGTGTTCAGCGCCGCCAGCTGTTCGGCGCGGGCGACGACAACGTCGAGCATCAACAGGCGCAGGTTCTTGGCCGCTTCGATCTCGACCGGCTTCCAGGGTTCGGCGCGGCCCCGTACTTCTTCCTGCCACACGGCGAAGCTCTGGCGCGGCGTCAGGCGCGCGCCGTGCTCCCCGGTGGCCTTGCCGGCTTCGTACGGATTGCCGCCCCAGCGATACGTCTGCAGCTGCTCGGGCGGAACCAGATGACCCAGTCGCCCTGGCTGCGCTGCGAGATCGGAAACGCCAGCAGGCCGCTGCAGCAACCGAGCGCGTCGCCGCCCTCAGGATACGCGCGGCCCAGGTCGTCCAGCGCGATGACCGTGCCGCCATCGGCCAGGCGCGCGCTGTGCAGCGTCAGCCAGGCCGCCAGCGCCGTGAGCTGCTGCGCATCTGGCGTGGCGCCGGCCGTGCTCCACCGGCCGTTCTCCGACACCGCCACGCCGCCCGCATCGATCCCGTCGAGCAGCGAGGGCGTGCCATCGGTCAGTGCCGCGTAGTTGCCGTCAGCAAGCGCCTGGCCCAGCACTGCATGGTGCGCCGCCTCGAACTTGAGCCGGTATTCCAGATGTTCCCGGCCTTCGGCCGAGGCGATTTCGAGAGACGTGACCTGGCCGAGGAATTCAGCGGCCGCGCGCAGGGTATAGGGCAGCACGATCGGCGCGTAATGGTGGCAGGCGATCAGCCCCCACAGCCGGCCATCGCGCAGGATCGGCATCGTCAGCGTGGCGGCCACGCCCATATTGCGCAGGTAATCGGTGTACATGACGGACGCGCCGCGCAGGGCGCAATAGGTCATGTCCAGTGGCCGCCCCGTCACGGGGTTCAGCAGCGGCGCAATTTCCATCAGCGCGCCATCCACGTCCGGCAAGGGCCGCACGCCGATGCGCTTGAAGATCGCGCGCGCCGGTACCGGAATATCGCTGGCCGGATAACGCAATCCCAGCCACGAATTGAGGTCGCTGCGGTGCGCGTCGGCGATCACTTCGCCCGTCTCGTCGCGATGGAAGCGGTAAATCATCACGCGGTCCAGGCCCGTTGTGCGGCGTACCTCGTTGGCGGCGATGTCGCAGAACGCGCTCAGGCTGCTGGCCGACTTCAGGCGCACCAGCGTCGTTTTCACCATCGAGTAATAGTCGCTGTCGGTGACGACCGTGTCGCCGGGGCGGCTGGCCGGCTCGATCTCGACGATCAGGACGCCGTCGGCCTGGTGGACCGAAAAGTCCATCGGCACATCCTGGCAAGGCGGATGGGGCAGCGGCGCCGTCAGCACGTACAGTGCATTGCGTTCAAGGACTTCGGTGCGCATCGCATGGACGATGCGCTGCGCCGCATCCGGGCCGACGACAGCGGCCAGTGGCTGGTCCAGCACCTGGTCCATGGCCAGGCCGGTACGCTGCGGCCAGTTTTCACTGGCCTGACGGACGATCAGATCATCGGGACTGAGCGCCAGCAGCAAGCCATGCGCCTGGATACAGCCCGGGGTTTGCACCGGCTCATCATCGCAGTTGGACAGGGAGACGCCATGGCGCTTGATACTGTACGGGAACGGCAGGGTGCTGCGACTCATTGAGTGACTCTTTATCGCATGGCCGTTTGCTAGACGAAGGGGCGAAGAGTAGCACTTACATGAGAACAGGGTAAATAATCGTCGTGTGCGCCCGAAAACCGATGGTTTTCGGACAAGCACATCAAGCGGTCAAGCGCCCTGCCCTGGCGGCAGACTGTCCCACAAGTCACCCGTTGGGCTGATGCGCGGCGCCGTCACGCCAAAGTGCTGATACGCCAGCGGCGTGGCAATGCGTCCGCGCGGGGTGCGCTGCAGATAGCCTTGCTGGATCAGGAAGGGTTCGAGCACGTCTTCGATCGTGTCGGCCGCTTCGCCGATGGCGGCGGCCAGGTTGCCGATGCCGACCGGGCCACCGGCAAACTTGAACAGCACTGCTTCGAGCAGCTTGCGGTCCATCACGTCGAAGCCGACGCTGTCGACGTCGAGCATCTTGAGGGCGCGGTCGGCGATGTCGCGCGTGATCTCGCCCGTGCCTTTCACCTGCGCGAAGTCGCGCACGCGGCGCAGCAGGCGGTTGGCGATACGCGGCGTGCCGCGGGCGCGCTTGGCCACTTCGCGCGCGCCTTCTTCGTCGATCGGCGCCACCAGCAGCGCGGCGCTGCGCAGCACGATCTTGGTCAGCTCGGGGACGTTGTAGAACTCCAGGCGCGCCACGATGCCGAAACGGTCGCGCAGCGGATTGGTCAGCATGCCGGCGCGGGTCGTCGCGCCCACCAGCGTAAACGGCTGCAGGTCGAGCTTGACGGAGCGCGCGGCCGGGCCTTCGCCGATCATGATGTCGATCTGGTAATCCTCGAGCGCTGGGTACAGAATCTCTTCGACCACCGGCGACAGGCGGTGGATCTCGTCAATGAACAGCACGTCGTTCGGCTCGAGATTGGTCAGCAATGCCGCCAGGTCGCCCGGGCGCTCGAGCACGGGGCCCGAGGTCTGGCGCAGGTTCACGCCCATCTCGCGCGCAATGATGTGCGCGAGCGTCGTCTTGCCCAGGCCAGGTGGCCCGAACAGCAGCGTGTGGTCGAGCGCTTCCCGCCGGTTGCGCGCGGCCGTGATGAAAATCTCGAGCTGGTCGCGGATTTTCTCCTGGCCGACGTATTCGTCGAGCTGCTTGGGCCGCAGCGCGCGCTCGATCGCCTCTTCGTTGGGCGAGGCCGGCGCGGCGTCGATCACGCGCTGTTCGGTAAAGTTGTCGGTCTGAATACTCATTGCTTACACCCGGTCAGGCTTTGGAGAGCGCCTTGAGCGCAAATTTGATGCCATCCGAGACCCCGGCGCCGGCTGGCATGTTCTTGATCGCGAGCAGCGCTTCCTTGTCGGAATAACCCAGCGCGGCGAGCGCGTTGAGCACATCGGTCTGCGTATCGTCGCGCGGCACGCCGGCCACCATGCCGATGTCAGCGCCGAGCTTGCCTTTCAGTTCGAGCAGCAGGCGCTCGGCGGTCTTCTTGCCGATGCCGGGCACCTTGACCAGACGGCCCGTCTCTTGCAGCGTGACGGCTTGCGACAGCTCGGCCACGGTCATGCCGGACAGGATCGACAGCGCCATGCGCGCGCCCACGCCCGTGATCTTGATCAGTTGACGGAACAGCGCGCGTTCGGACACGCTGCCAAAGCCGAACAGCAGGTGCGCATCTTCGCGCACGGTCAGGTGCGTAAACAGCACGACTTTTTCGCCCGTGTGCGGCAGGTTGTAGAACGTGCTCATCGGCACATCGACTTCATAGCCGACGCCATTGCAATCCACCAGCACGTGCGGCGGCGCTTTTTCGAGCAGGGTTCCGGAGAGACGACCGATCATCGAATGAGTTCCTTGTTATGAGACGAGACGGCTGTTTTTCATGCGCAGCCCGATCATGTCGGGCGCAATCGCGCCCAAGAGGGCCAGCGTGTCGATCGTGTGGGCATGGCAAATGGCCACGCCGAGCGCATCGGCAGCGTCGCTGCCAGGCAGGCCCGGCAGCTTGAGCAGGCGCGCGACCATGTCCTGCACCTGCGGCTTGGCCGCGCGGCCAGTGCCCACCACCGCTTGCTTGACCTGCACTGCCGTGTATTCGGCCACATCGAGATCGGCGCCCACGAGCGCCGTGATGGCCGCGCCGCGCGCCTGCCCCAGCAGCAGGGTCGATTGCGGATTGACGTTGACGAACACTTTTTCGATGGCGGAACAGGCTGGCTGGTAGGTCGCGATGATCTCGCTGACGCCGTGCAGGATGACTTTCAGGCGTGGCGGCAAGGCGCCTTCCAGCCCGGTCTTGATGGTGCCCGAAGCGATGTAGCGCAGCTTCGTGCCGTGTTTTTCAATGACGCCGAACCCCGTCGTGCGCAGGCCCGGGTCGATGCCGAGAATAATCATGCTGGAATGTTACCCCGGCTGGGGGTGTTCGTGGGAAAAATACTGTGCAAAAACACAGGGATCGGCGTTTGGTTGGCCTGCAGGCGAATCATACGCGGATTGAACGCGTGGACGGCATAGCCGTCCACCCTACGATGACGCGTTCGGATTGCTGCGATTAATGACGGAAGTGACGCGTGCCCGTGTACAGCATGACAACGCCGCGCTCGTCGGCGGCATCGATGACTTCCTGGTCGCGCATCGATCCCCCCGGGTGGATCACGCAGGTCGCGCCGGCATCGACGACGACGTCCAGGCCGTCACGGAACGGGAAGAAGGCATCCGACGCCACGGCCGAGCCGCTCAAGCTCAGGCCAGCGTTCTGCGCCTTGATCGAGGCAATGCGCGCCGAGTCGATGCGGCTCATCTGCCCGGCGCCGACGCCCAGCGTCATGCCGTTACCGCAGAACACGATCGCGTTCGACTTGACGAACTTGGCCACGCGCCACGCGAACATCAGGTCTTGCAGCTGCTGCGGCGATGGTTGCAGCTTGGAAACGACGCGCAGGTCTTCCATGCCGACGTTCTTCGCGTCCGGCGACTGCACCAGCAGGCCGCCGCCGACGCGCTTGACGTCGTAGGCATTCTGGCCGGCGCCCAGGGCGATTTCCAGCAGACGCACGTTCTGCTTGGCCGACATGATCTGGCGCGCTTCGGCGGTGAAGCTCGGCGCAATCAGCACTTCGACGAACAGCTTGGCCAGCGCTTCGGCCGCCTTGCCATCGACTTCGACGTTGAAGGCGATGATGCCGCCAAAGGCCGAGGTCGGATCGGTCTGCAGCGCGCGCGAATACGCGTCCAGTGCATCGACGCCGATGGCCACGCCGCACGGATTGGCGTGCTTGACGATCACGCAACCAGCCGCCTGACCCAGGCCGCCGAGCGACTTGACGCATTCCCAGGCCGCGTCGGCATCGGCGATATTGTTGTACGACAGCTCTTTACCTTGCAGCTGGCGGTAGTTGGCCAGCGCGCCGTCGATCGTGACGAGGTCGCGGTAGAAGGCGGCGCCCTGGTGCGGGTTTTCGCCGTAGCGCATTTCCTGGACTTTCTCGAAGCCCATGTTCAGCGTGGCCGGGAAGTTCGAGCGGGTCGCGTGTGCGCGGTCTTCGCCCAGACTGGTCAGGTAATTGGTGATCGCGCCATCGTACTGGGCGGTGTGTGCGAACACTTTCTTGGCCAGGCGGAACTTGGTCTCGTAGCTGACCGGACCGGCGTCGCCGCCCGAGCCCTTCATTTCCGCCAGCACGACGCCGTAGTCGGCCGGATCGACGACCACGACGACGTCGCGGTGGTTCTTGGCGGCCGAACGCAGCATGGTCGGGCCACCGATGTCGATGTTCTCAATTGCATCTTCCAGCGAGCATTGCTCTTTGGCGACGGTTTGCTGGAACGGGTACAGATTGACCACGACCATGTCGATCTGCGGAATATTGTGCTCTTCCAGTTTCGCGATGTGCTCGGGGAAATCGCGACGGGCCAGGATGCCGCCGTGCACTTTTGGGTGCAGCGTCTTGACGCGGCCATCGAGCATTTCCGGGAAACCGGTGTAATCGGCCACTTCCGTGACTGGCACGCCATTTTCTTGCAGCAGCTTGGCGGTGCCGCCAGTGGACAGGATGTTCACGCCCAGCTGGTTCAGCGCGCGCGCGAAATCGAGCACGCCGGTCTTGTCGGATACGGAAATGAGAGCTTGTTTGATCATGGTGAGGCCTATGGTTGAGAATTCCTGGCGCCGGACGTGGAGACCGTTGGGTCTCCGGGGCCGCGCAGGAAGCGCAGCCAACCGGCAACGCTTAGAGCAGCCCGTGCTCTTGCAGTTTCTTGCGCAATGTATTGCGATTGATGCCCAGCATCTGCGCGGCATGCGACTGGTTGCCGTCGGCGCGCGACATGACCACTTCGAGGACGGGCTTTTCGACGGTCAACACCATCATGTCGTAGATGTTGGTCGGTTTTTGCTCGCCGAGATCGTTGAAATAGTCTTCAAGACTCTTCTGGACGACTTCCTGGATACTTTCTTTGCTCATGTCTTTGCTGCTTCATCCTGGTTGTGTGATTGCTGCCCGGCTTGCTGCACTGGCTTGCTGCATCTGCGGGCAGCGCGTCCCCAATTGTTCTTCTTGTCGCTGGTTGTACTGGTGTTCTATGCGGCGATCGCGTCCACGGCGGGAAGCGCGGGGCGGTATTGTAACCGCTCGCCATGGCGGTGCTGGGATTTCAGGAAGTCATCCATCGCCGCAAGTTGCTCGGCGGTCGATTCCAGCAGATTCATGCGCTGACGGAATTCCTCGCCATCCGGCAAGTCCTGGACATACCAGCCGATGTGCTTGCGCGCGGTGCGTACGCCGATGAACTCGCCATAGAAGGCGTAGTGCGCCGGCAAGTGCTCGTGCATCAGTTCGCGCACCTCTTCCACCAGCGGCGCAGGCATGTGCTCGCCCGTGCGCAGGAAGTGATCAATTTCACGGCAGATCCATGGCCGGCCCTGGGCCGCCCGGCCGATCATGACGGCGTCCGCCCCCGTGTAGTCGAGCACGAACTTCGCCTTCTCGGGCGTGGTGATGTCGCCGTTGGCCACCACCGGGATGCCGACCGACGCCTTCACCGCGCGGATGGTGTCGTACTCGGCGTCGCCCTTGTAACCATCGGCCCGGGTGCGACCATGCAGGGTCAGCATCTGGATGCCGGCCTGCTCGGCCAGACGCGCGATGCGCAGCGCGTTCTTGTTTTGGCGATCCCAGCCGGTGCGGAACTTCAGCGTGACCGGTACGTCGACGGCCTCGACCACCGCGTGCAGGATGCGCTCGACCAGGTCTTCGTGCTGCAACAGGGCCGACCCGCACCAGCTGTTGCAGACCTTCTTGACCGGGCAACCCATATTGATATCGATGATCTGCGCGCCGCGCTCGACGTTGAACTTCGCGCAATCGGCGAGGTCTTTCGGATCGGCGCCGGCGATCTGCACCGCCTTGGGCTCCATCTCGCCCGCATGGTCGATCCGGCGCGATGTCTTTTCGCTGGCCCACAGGCGCGGATTGGACGCAGCCATCTCGGACACCGCATAGCCCGCGCCGAGCTGCTTGCACAGTTGCCGGAACGGACGGTCCGTCACACCAGCCATCGGCGCGACAAAGACGTTATTACGCAGGAGATAAGGACCTATTTGCACAGCAGGCAGACTCAAAAGTGACACGGGAACCTGCTATTTTACCTCAAGCGCTGCTCAATTTATCAGCACAATTTTTCAAATTGTTGTGTGTGCGATATTGGCAAGGTCAGGAAATGGGGAGTGAGACGCTCACGTAGGGTGGACGGCTGCGCCGTCCACGCGTCGATCGCTATGGGCGCCGGTCACGCGAGAGGCGAGCCCACCGCCAACCAATCGGTGCCGGTTCCGTGCCGGATAACCCACTGCCAACCATCACCGCGTGGAAGGCGGAGCCTTCCACCCTACGGCAACTCGTCGAGGGCGGGTTGCCGCAGATGCTCGACTTCGCCCCAGCTGAGCAGGCGCAGCTTGCCCTGCTCGACCGCAAAGCGGTTGATGCTGGCGTTGTGCACCTTGAAGTCGCGCGGAGTGTCCAGGGAAAGGCCCAGCGCGGCGCGGTAGGCGCACTCGAGTACGCCGCCGTGTGCCACCAACGCCAGCGTCTGCCCCCGATGGCGGGCAGCGTGGGCCGCGATCGCCGTCGTGACGCGGTCGAAAAAGGCGCGGAACGATTCACCCTGGTTTTTGCCCGGTGGCAGCGTTGCGTCGACATTGCGCGCCTGCCAGGCGGCAAAGTCCGCCGGATAGCGAGCCGCGATCTCACTATAGAGCAAGCCTTCGAAGCCGCCATAGCACCGTTCGCGCAATTGGGGATCGACCTGCAACGCCGTCGTTGCGCCGCGTGCGCGCAGGATCGCTTCGGCGGTTTGCCGGGCACGGCCCAGGTCGCTGGACAGCACGTGGTCGATGGCTTCACCGGCCAGTGCCGCGCCAAGCAGCGCCGCCTGGCGCTCGCCTTCGGCGTTGAGCGGGATATCGAGATGGCCCTGCAGCCGGCGTTCGGCATTCCAGGCGGTTTCGCCGTGGCGGATGAGCAGGATCGTGGTCGCGCCCTGGGGCGCCGTGGTCTGGGTCATGAGGTTCTTGTGCCCGAACCTCGGGGCAATCGGATGGAAGCGCTATTTTGGCAGATCGGCGACGGCGTGGGGATTGAGTGCATAGGTGCCGAAGATGCACGCCTCGTCGAGGATGTGCCCGTAGATCGCCATGCGGGCTTCCAATCCCGTGAAGCGCCCCGTGAGCGGCAGGCGTGGCATATCGAGCGCATATAGGGTAAAGACATAGTGGTGCACGCGCTCGTCGTTCCAGGGCGGGCACGGGCCGTCATAGCCATAGAACTCGCCGGCCATACCGGGCGCGCCGGCAAACCAGTCGGTATAGTCATTGAGGCCATGGCGCAATTGGTGCTCGATGCCGTTCTTGATGGTGAACGGCACCAGCGGACCCGGTTTGCCATGCGGCGTGACGCGATTGGAGAACCTGCCCTCGGCCAGCGCCGTGAGGCACACGGGGATATCGGCCAGCGTCCAGTGGAAAAAATCGATGCGTGGCGCCGTCAGCGGCACCGTGCAGCCGTCGACATTGACGCCGCGGCCATCGCGCGGGACGTCGGGATCGTGGCAGACCAGTACCAGCGATTCGGTGCCGTTCGGTACGTCGGCCCAGGCGATATGCGGGTTGCGGTTGCTCGACAGCCTGACACGGGCGGCAGAGTCGCCCACGGCAAACGCGCAGGCGGCGGGCATGGCGGCCCCGTTGGTAAACGAATTGCTCCAGATGCGCATGCTTCCTCCCGGCTACTTGGTTTGACACCTGGAGCCAGGCGGGGTTTCAGCGCGTTGCTACGACCGGATCAACGCGCAGCCAGAATGTCACCGGCCCGTCATTGATGAGCGACACCTTCATGTCGGCGCCGAACACGCCGGTTTCCACCTGCCCGTGACGCGCGCGCGCCTGGCGCACGGCGTAATCGAACAGGCGCCGGCCGTCTTCCGGCGCTGCCGCCGGCGTGAACGATGGCCGCGTGCCGGATTTGGTATCGGCCGCGAGCGTGAATTGCGGCACCAGGAGCAGGCCGCCATTGACGTCGACCAGACTGCGGTTCATTTTGCCGGCCTCGTCCGAAAAGACGCGGTAACCGAGCATCTTAGTCAGCAACAGGTCGGCTTCGCGCTCGGTGTCGCCCTTTTCGGCGCACAGTAATACCAAGAGGCCCGGACCAATGGCGCCGACGATCGCGCCGTCGACGCGCACTGCCGCTTCGCTCACGCGTTGCAGCAGGCCGATCATGCCAGCGTCACGCGCGCGAACTTGCGCTTGCCCACTTGTACGACGAGCGTGCCGGCAGCCACCTGCAACCCTTTATCGGCCACGACGGCGCCGTCGATGCGCACGCCGCCCTGGTCGACCATGCGCATGGCTTCGGACGTCGATGCGCACAGGCCAGCTTGCTTGAGCAATTGCGCCACGCCCATCGGGGCGCCCGACAGCGCCACTTCCGGCACGTCGTCGGGGATGCCGCCCTTGGAACGGTTGACGAAGTCGGCCAGCGCATCGTCGGCCGCCTGGGCCGAGTGGAAGCGCGTCACGATTTCCTTGCCCAGCGCCACCTTGGCGTCGCGCGGGTTGGCGCCGCCGTCGATCGTCGCCTTCAATTGGGCGATGTCGTCCAGCGAGCGGAACGACAGCAAATTGAAGTACTTCCACATCATGTCGTCCGAAATGCTCATCAGCTTGCCGAACATGGTGTTCGGTGCTTCGGTAATACCGATGTAGTTGTTTTTCGACTTGGACATCTTCTCGACGCCATCCAGGCCTTCGAGCAGCGGCATGGTCAGGATGCACTGCGGCTCCTGGCCATAGTCCTTCTGCAGTTCGCGGCCAACCAGCAAGTTGAATTTCTGGTCTGTTCCACCCAGCTCAAGGTCGGAGTGCAAAGCGACCGAATCGTAGCCCTGCATCAGCGGATACAGGAACTCATGCACGGCGATCGGTGTCCCACTCTTGTAGCGCTTGGTGAAATCGTCGCGCTCCATCATGCGCGCTACGGTATAGCGTGACGCCAGCTGAATCATGCCGCGCGCGCCGAGCGGGTCGCACCACTCCGAGTTGTAGCGCATCTCGGTGCGGCCGGCGTCCAGCACCAGCGAGGCCTGACGGAAGTACGTTATCGCGTTTTCTTCGACCTGCTCGCGTGTCAGCGGCGGCCGGGTGGCGTTGCGCCCCGAGGGGTCGCCAATCATCGATGTAAAGTCACCGATCAAGAAGATCACCTGGTGACCCAGATCTTGCAATTGACGCAACTTGTTCAGTACCACGGTGTGACCCAGATGCAGGTCTGGCGCCGTTGGGTCCAGACCCAGTTTGATGCGCAGCGGTGTGCCGGTTTGCTCCGACCGCGCCAGCTTTTGCGCAAAATCGGCCTCGACCAGCAACTCGTCGACACCCCTTTTTGCGATGGCGAGGGACTCGAGAACGCGGTCAGTCAGAGGAAGGCGCACAGGCGCATTTACCATGGAATTGCCGCCAGGAACTGCTGTTGAGGTCATAAATTCGTGTAGGAAATTGGCTAAAACGGTTGTAGGACCACATCTTTTGGTATAATTCACGATCCTGTTTTCGTTTCCCAAAGAAAACTTTGTTAAACGTTATGAACATGGCCCTTGAAAGTTCAGCCGCAAATTTTAACTGATTGCATGAACCCTATACAGAAAATTACCCGTCAGACACTGCTGCAGCTGGTGCCGAAGACTCGCAAAGCCCGCGTTTTGAGCGCCGGCGCCGTCTTCCTCAGTATGTGCGCCTTTGGCGCAGTAGGTGTCGCCCCGATCGCAAGCGATCCTTCCGACCTGCCCGTGACCTCGGTCGCGACGAACCTGGAATTGCCAAATCTGGCATCCCAGATCGCCGCGCTCCAGCAAGACGAGCAGCAATTCATCCACGAAGAACGCATCCGCCGCGGCGATTCGCTCGGCTCGCTCTTCACCCGCCTTGGCATCGAAGATGCACAGGCACAGAAATTCGTTCGTTCCGACAAGCTGGCACGTCGCCTGCTGTCGCTCCAGACCGGCAAGCGTATCCAGGCCGAGACCGATGAAAATGGCCTGCTGCTGTCGATGCGTGCCACCGTCATCGATGGCAAGAACGGCAACGCACGCACGATCAGCGTCGAGCGCAAGGGCGAATCCTTCGTCGCCCTCGAAGCGCCGGCCAAGCTCGAGCGTCGAGTCGAGATGCGCTCGCGCGACATCGCGTCGTCGCTGTATGCAGCCACCGACTCCAACGTCGACGGCGGCAGCCTGCCCGATTCGATCGTCGGCCAGATCATCGAGATGTTCTCGACCGATATCGACTTCCGCACCGACGTCAAGCGCGGTGACCGCTTCAATGTGGTCTACGAGACCTTCTGGCTCGACGGCGAACAGGTCAAGACCGGCCGTATCCTGGCTGGCGAGTTCGTCAACCGCGGCGTGGCCTATCAGTCGGTCTGGTACGAAGACCCGATCACCAAACAGGGCGGTTACTACACTCTGGACGGCAAGGCCCTCAAGAAAGCCTTCCTGAAGTCGCCACTCGAGTACTCGCGCATTTCGTCGGGTTTCTCGATGCGCGTGCACCCGCTGTCGGGCAAATGGAAAGCGCACAAGGGCGTCGATTACGCAGCATCGACCGGCACCCCGATCCGCGCCGTGGCTGACGCTACCGTCGACTTCGCCGGCAACGGCAATGGTTACGGCAATATGGTCGTGCTCAAGCACTGGTCGGCGTACAGCACCGCCTACGCGCACATGAGCCGTATCGCACCGGGCCTGCGCAAGGGCGCCAAGATCAGCCAGGGCCAGGTCATCGGCTACGTCGGTTCGACCGGCTGGTCGACCGGCGCGCACCTGCACTACGAATTCCGTGTTGCAGGCGTGGCCAAGGATCCAAACCAGTACAAGTCGCTGGCACAGCAACCGCTGAACCAGGCCGAACTCGCACGTTTCCGCATGGCTGCAGCCGAGATGAATCACCGCTTCTCGCTGCTGGGTCCAAGCGGTTCGGCCATGGCCGCCCGCTAAGACAGCTTCACCCCTGTCCCGACGCCCTCCGCTGCATCTCGATGCCGGAGGGCGTTTTGCTTTGTATGGCCTGATTCATTGATAAAAACATGACCGAGACCCCATCCCTTTTCATCGGCCTGATGTCTGGCACCAGCCTTGACGGCGTCGATGGCGTGCTGGCCGACTTTTCGCAAGGCGCGATCCGCACGATTGCAGCCGCCTTCACGCCCTTTCCTGCCGACTTGCGCGATGAGCTGATGGCGCTGCAGGCGGCCAGCCACAACGAGCTCGAGCGCGAGGCGCTGGCCGCCAATGCGCTGGCACTAGCGTATGCCGACTGCGTACGCGCGCTGTTGCCGTCCAGCCCGGGTATAGTCGCTGCCGTGGCCGTGCATGGCCAGACGATCCGCCATCGTCCCGAGCTGGGCTTCACGCGCCAGACCAATAATCCGGCGCTGCTGGCTGAACTGACCGGCCTGGACGTGATCGCCGACTTTCGCAGCCGCGATGTCGCCGCCGGCGGCCAGGGCGCACCGCTGGTGCCGGCCTTTCACGCGGCCGCGTTCGGCGCGCCGGGCACAGCGCGCGTGGTCGTGAATATCGGCGGCATCGGCAATATCAGCGTGCTGCACGGCGACGGGCGTGTGACGGGCTTCGATACCGGTCCGGGCAATGTCTTGATGGACCTGTGGATTGCGCGTCATCAGGGCCGCGCCTATGACGAGGATGGCGCCTGGGCCGCGAGCGGGACCGTGCACCCGCCATTGCTGGCAGCGTTGCTGGATGAGCCGTACTTCGGGCTGCCTGCGCCCAAGAGCACGGGGCGCGATCTGTTCCATGCGGACTGGCTCGATGCCAGGCTGGCCGCCTTCCACGATGTCGCCCCGGCCGACGTCCAGGCCACGCTCACGCGCCTGACGGCCGTGACGATCGCACGCGCCATCCGTGATGAAGGCATCGCGCCGGACGCGATATATATATGCGGTGGCGGCGCTTACAATGGCATGCTGCTGCGCGCCATCAGCGCCGAGCTCGATGGCGTGACGGTGGCGTCAACGGCCGAACTGGGCGTGGCACCGAACCGGGTCGAGGCGCTGGCATTTGCCTGGCTGGGCTGGCGCTTCACGCAGCGCGAGCCGGGTAATCTGCCGGCGGTCACGGGCGCACGCGGCCTGCGCGTGCTGGGCGCGCTGTACCCGGCATGAACGCAAAAAAGCCCGCTTGACGCGGGCTTTTTCTGATTCCCCGGCAGCAGCCGGGGTGCGCTACGCTGCCTACGCCGAGAACGACGAACCGCAACCGCAGGTCGAGGTGGCGTTCGGATTCTTGATCACGAACTGCGCGCCTTCGAGGTCATCCTTGTAATCAATCTCGGCGCCGACCAGGTACTGGTAGCTCATCGAGTCGATCAACAGCTGAACGCCTGCTTTTTCCATCGTCGTGTCATCATCGTTGATGATCTCGTCGAAGGTGAAGCCATACTGGAAGCCCGAGCAGCCGCCGCCCTGCACGAAAACGCGCAGCTTGAGGTCGGGGTTGCCTTCTTCTTCGATCAGCTGGGCCACTTTCTGTGCCGCGCTGTCGGTGAAGTTGATTGGTACGGGAATCGTGTCGAAATCTACTACTTCGGCGACTGCGGTCATGGAATGCTCCTGGATAATCAAACTCCGCCCATTATAGACGGTTGGGGGAACTCATGCTGCCGACCCTTAGGGAAAGTCGACCAGATGAGACACCAGTTGTCACTCAGACAGGATACCGTCCCTTGATGATGTCAAGAGGACATGATCCTTCTGCAAGCGCTGGTGCAGTAACCTCGGATATGCGGCCAAGTGGCCGCAATTCAAGTCTGGCAGGCACCAGCGACGCCGGTTACGGCAACAGCGCGATCTGCTTCAGCCCGGTCGCTTCATCCAGCCCGAACATCAGGTTCATGCACTGCACAGCCTGGCCCGAAGCGCCCTTGACCAGATTGTCCTGCACCACCAGGATCACGACCGTGTCGCCGCCATCCGGGCGATGCAGCGCCAGGCGCAGCACGTTCGAGCCGCGGGTCGAGCGCGTCTCAGGATGCGAGCCGAACGGCATCACGTCAACGAACTCGCTGTCCTTGTATTCGTCTTCGAACAGGGCCTGCAGCGCCGCATCGTCGATTTCCTGCGTCAAGCGCGCGTACAGCGTCGCGTGCATGCCGCGGATCATTGGCACCAGGTGCGGCGTGAAGATCAGGCCGACCTTCTGGTCGGTGAAGCGTGCCAGCTGGGCCGTCGTTTCCGGCGTGTGGCGGTGACCGCTCACACCATAGGCCTTGAAGTTGTCGCTCGACTCGGAGAACAGCGTGGCGATCTCGGCCTTGCGACCGGCACCCGACACGCCCGACTTGCAGTCGGCGATCAGGTTGCCCGCGTCGATGATGCCGGCCTTGAGCAGCGGGTAGTAGCCAAGCTGCATCGTAGTTGGGTAGCAGCCCGGATTGGCGATCAGGCGCGCGCCCTTGATCGCGTCGCGGTTCAGCTCTGCCAGGCCGTACACGGCTTCTTCGAGCAGCTCGGGCGCCGTGTGGTCGATCTTGTACCACTTCTCGAACGTCGCCTGATCTTTCAGGCGGAAGTCGGCCGCCAGGTCGATTACTTTCACGCCGGCTGCCAGCAGCTCGGGCGCCTGCGCCATCGCCACGCCGTGCGGGGTGGCGAAGAACACGACGTCGCAGCTTTTCAGGTCGGCTTTGTCAGGACTGGAGAACGCCAGGTCGACGCGGCCGCGCAGCGACGGGAACATGTCGGCCACCGGCAGGCCGTCTTCCTTGCGCGACGTGATTGCCGTCAGTTGCACATCCGGATGCACGGCCAACAGCCGCAGCAATTCCACGCCCGTGTATCCGGTGCCGCCAACGATGCCAACTTTGATCATGTTCTGTTCCTCGAGAATGGTAGAAAGGCCCTGCGTTCAGGACGAAGGGTGCATTTTAACAGCCTGGGAAATGCGGGGCGTACCGCTCTGTAAAGCAAAAAAGCCGCCCAACCTTGCGGTGGACGGCTTTTTCGGCACAGCGCCCGAAGGCGCTGGCAACAGCGAATTAACGCTTCGAGAATTGCTTTGCGCGACGTGCTTTGCGCAGACCAACTTTTTTACGCTCGACTTCACGCGCATCGCGGGTGACGAAGCCAGCACGGGCCAGATCTGGCTTCAGTGCTGCGTCGTAGTCGATCAGAGCGCGGGTGATACCGTGACGGACGGCGCCAGCCTGGCCCGACTCGCCGCCGCCGTGCACGTTGACTTTGATGTCAAAACGCTCGACGTTGCCGGTCAGTTCCAGCGGCTGGCGAATGACCATCAGGCCGGTTTCGCGCGAGAAGTATTCCGAAGCAGGCTTGCCGTTCACGATGATCAGGCCGGTGCCAGTTTTGATGAACACGCGAGCGACTGCACTCTTGCGACGGCCGGTGCCGTAGTTGTAGTTACCGATCATGTCAGTTCCTTAGAGGGTCAGTGCTTGTGGTTGCTGAGCAGCGTGTGGGTGCGAACCTTCCGCGTACACTTTCAGCTTCTTGATCATTGCGTAGCCGAGTGGGCCTTTAGGCAGCATGCCCTTGACCGCTTTCTCGAGTGCGCGACCTGGGAAACGCTGTTGCATTTTCAGGAAGTTCGTTTCGTAGATACCGCCCGGGTAGCCCGAGTGACGGTAGTACGTTTTTTCGGTGGCCTTGGTACCGGTCACACGCAGTTTGCCTGCATTGATCACAACGATGAAGTCACCGGTGTCGACGTGCGGGGTGAATTCCGGCTTGTGCTTGCCGCGCAGTCGGAGTGCCACTTCGCTGGCAACACGTCCGAGGACCAGGTCCGTCGCGTCAATGACAAACCAGTCGCGCTGGACTTCATGGCCCTTAGCGGAAAAAGTTTTCATGTTTATTCCAAAATAAAAAATTGCTCAAATGGTGGTTCCGCCCTGTACTTCAGCGGACTCGGCCTTGTTATCTTTTCCTGAGCAAACGGAAAGCCGACGATCATAACCTGCACGGGCACTGCCGTCAATCGCCATCTGGTGATTTCAGGGGCCATCCCTGCCACAGTCCTGACCCGGTCCGCATGCCTTGATGCATAGTTGAAACAATGGGTTGACCATAGAAACAACGCGAACTTATCATCGTTGCAACCTGAGGAGATGTCGTGACGATATTCAAGATTTTGCCCGCCCTGCTGGCGCTGCCGCTGCTGCTGGCTGCGGGTAGCGCCAGCGCCGCCGCACCGGCCGTGACGGACCGCAGCTGCCACCTGCCCGGCGTGGTCGAGGCGCTGCGCTGCGTGAGCGTGACGGTGCCGCTCGACCATGCGAAGCCGCAGGGCCCGACGCTGGCGCTGCACGTGACCGTGGCGCCGGCCTTCCGCCAGGGCAGCCGCACCGATCCGCTGTTCGTGCTGGCCGGCGGCCCGGGCCAGGCGGGCAGCGATGTGCTGGTACTGCTCAAGGCCGCATTCGACCGCGTGCGCGCCACGCGCGACATCGTCTTCATCGACCAGCGCGGCACCGGCCGTTCGGGCAAGCTCGGCTGCGTCAGCAAGCCCGAACACGACACCATGGGCGACGCCGAGCTGATGGCCGAACTGCGCGCCTGCATCGCGGCCAACACGTCGCCACTGAGCGCCTACACGACGCTGGCCGCTGCGCGCGACCTCGAACGCGTGCGCCTTGCGCTGGGCTACGGCCAGGTCAATCTGTGGGGCGGCTCGTACGGCACCCGCCTGGCGCAAACCTATGCCCGCGCCTATCCGGCCAGCGTGCGCGCGCTCGTGCTCGACGGCGTGGCCGCCCCCGACCAGGTGATCCCGGCCGGCGGCCGCGACTCGCAAACCGCGCTCGACGGCGTGTTTGCCGCCTGCGCCAAAGACGCCGCCTGCCACAAGGCATACCCGAACCTGCGCGCCGAATTCGATGGCCTGGTCACCCGGCTCGAAGCGGGCGACCTGCGCCTGTCGCTGCCCAATCCACGCACGGCCGAGCAGACCAGTTTCACGATGTCGTCCGACCGCTTCCTGGGCACCGTGCACAACATCCTGTATGCGCCAACCGATGCACGGCGCCTGCCGTTCCTGATCCATAACGCGAGCCGCGGGCGCTGGCAGCCGTTCATCGCGCGCCAGAACCTGGCCGGTGACTTCGGCAACGATGCGAGCATGTCGATGCTGCTGCACTTCGCCGTGGTGTGCGCCGAAGACGTGCCCCGTTTCACGCCCGAGCTGATGAAAGCTGACGCCGCCGTGCTGGCGCGGCCGCTGGCTGAGATGATGCCGAAGCTGTGCAAGGACGACATCAAGGTACCGGTCGTGCCGTACGCAGAACCGACCCGCATCAACGCACCGGCCCTGCTGCTCTCGGGCGCGCTCGATCCGGTCACGCCGCCGCACCGCGCCGCGAGCGCCGCCCGGTCGATGGCGCATGCCCAGCAGATCGTGGTAGCCAATGCCGGCCACGGTGTCTCGCAACTGGGCTGCGCGCCGCGCCTGCTGCGCGCTTTTCTCGACCATCCGCAGGACAAGCTCGACGCGGCCTGCATGGCCGAGATCCCGGCGCCCACCTTCCAGCTCGGCAGCGCCGGGCCGCAACCATAAGATTCGGACACGCCATGATCGAAGTTCACGATGTACGCAAGGCCTTCGGCGCCGTCCAGGCGCTGGGCGGCGTTTCCTTCACCGCGCGCGATGGCCAGATCACCGCACTGCTCGGCCCCAACGGCGCCGGCAAGACCACCCTGCTGCGCACGCTCGTCGGCCTGCTCAAACGCGACCACGGCAGCATCCTGGTCGGCGGCGTCGACCCCGAACAGGACCCGATGGCGGTGCGCCGCAATATCGGTTTTCTCACCGACCAGTTCGGCCTGTACGAGCGCCTGACCACCCGCGAATACCTGCATTATTTCGGCGAACTCAATGACATGCAGGCCGCGGCACTGCGCACGCGCATCGGCGAAGTGGCCGAGCTGCTGGGCATGGAAGACATCCTGGATCGCCGGGCCAAGGGCTTCTCGCAGGGCCAGCGCATCAAGGTCGCGCTGGCACGCACGCTGCTGCACCGCCCGCGCCACCTGCTGCTCGATGAACCGAGCCGCGGCCTGGACGTGATGAGCACGCGCGCGCTGCGCACGGCGCTGAACGCGCTGCGCGAGGACGGCAGCTGCGTGATCATGGCCACCCACGTGATGCAGGAAGTAACACACCTGTGCGACGACGTCATCGTCATCGCCAAGGGCCATACCGTAGCCCAGGGCTCGCCCGAAGAACTGTGCCGGCGCACCGGCATCACCAACCTGGAAGACGCCTTCGTCAGCCTGGTCGGCACCGAAGAAGGTATCGCATGAAGTCCAAGATCCGGATCGTGTTTTTGAAAGAGCTGCGCGAGATGCTGCGCGAGCGCCGCACGCTGGCCTTCCTGCTGGCCGCCTCGCTGATGTACCCGGCCATCATCGGCCTGCTGCTGAACCAGATGATCGAGCGGAACACGCGCACCGAGCGTGAAGGCATCGAGATGGTCGTCATCGGCGGCGCCAAAGCGCCGACACTGATGGCCCAGCTGCGCGAGCGCAGCGTGACCGTCACCGAGGCCGCGCCGATGAATGAGGACGCGATTGGCGAACTGCTGCGCGCCAAAAAGACCGTTGCCGTGCTGCGCGTGACGGACGACTACGTCGCCAACTACCAGGCCATGCGCCCGGCGCGCCTGGAGCTGTGGTTCGATTCGTCCACCGAGAGCGGCCCGCAGCGGCGCGATGTCGAAGACATCCTGCAGGCCTACAGCAGCAATATCGCCAGCGCGCGCCTGCTCGCGCACGGCGTCTCGCCCGCCACCCTCTCGCCCATCGAACTGCAGCGCCATGACACGGGCACCAATGCCTCGCGCTCGGCGATGGTCATCGGCGGCATCATCGGCATCCTGTTTTTGCCGGCGTTTTTTCTGAACCTGTCGGCGGCCGTCGACAGCACGGCGGGCGAGCGCGAACGGCGCTCGCTCGAAGTGCTGATGGCGCAGCCGGCCCGCAGCTGGGAGCTGGTGGTCGGCAAATGGCTGGCCGCGAGCGTGCCGTCGCTGCTGGGCGTGACGCTGATCCTGTGCGTCGCCCACGCGATCCTGCGCTGGCTGCCACTCGAGGAAATCGGCATGTCGTGGAACCTGGGCTGGGGTGAGCTGATGCTCGTGTGCCTGGTCACGGTGCCGCTGTCGCTGCTCTCGAGCGCCCTGTTCATTGGCCTGGCGATGAACGCGAAGACCTTCAAGGAAGCCCAGACCACGGTCAGCTTCGTGACCATCCTGCCCGTGATTCCGGGCTTCGTGATCTCGTTCATGGAACTCAAGACCGCGACCTGGATGTATCTGGTGCCGATGCTGTCGAACCAGACCCTCGTCAAGGAACTGGCCAAGACGGGCGACATCGGCCCGCTGCCGTTCGTGCTGACATTCCTGTGCGCGCTGATTCCGGCGCTGCTGGTGGTGGCGTTCGCGAGCTGGCGCATGAAGAGCGAGAAATACGTGCTGGGTGTGTGATCCCGCCGTACAATCGAAGCCCCTTTTCAAGAACACAGCACAGCGGAGCAGAACATGGATGTAAAAGTCAGCTGGAACGGCCCGTCGGGCATGAGCTTCCGGGCCCAGACGGGCAGCGGCCACATGGTGGCGATGGATGGTGCGCCGGAAGGCGGCGGCCATAATCTGGCACCACGCCCGATGGAGATGGTATTGATCGGCACCGGCGGCTGCGCCGCGTATGACGTGGTGCTGATCCTCAAGCGCGGGCGTGAAGACGTGCGCGGGTGCGACGTGACGCTGCAGGCCGAGCGTGCCGAGGTGGATCCGAAGGTCTTCACGAAGATCAACTTCCACTTCGTGGTCACGGGCCGCAATCTGAAACCGGCGGCCGTCGAACGCGCGGTGCAGCTATCGCATGACAAGTACTGCTCGGCGTCGGCCATGCTGGCCAGGACCGCCGAGATCACGCACTCGATCGAGATCGTCGAAAGCTAGGCCGCTCGTCCTGATTTGTTGACGCTGGCACGTCGTTCCCGCGAAGGCGGGAACCCAGGTCCGATGCACTACCACTGACGTTGAAGCAGGTAGCATGCTGGGCCACCTGGATTCCCGCCTGCGCGGGAATGACGTTCAAGGGGCACGGGTGCAAGGCCCCTCCGATCAAATCCGATACGCCGCCGTCGTCATGACCTTGGCCATCGCCCGCATCGCCATCTTGACCGGCATCGGCAACGGGGCTGCGCCCATCGCCTGGGCCGCGTCGGCGTGCGCGATTTCGTCGATGCGCATCTGGTCGACGATCGCGCGCGATTTGGCGTCCTGCTGCGGCAGCAGTTCGAGGTGGCTGTTCAGGTGCGCCTCGACCTGGCGTTCGGTCTCCACCACGAAGCCCAGGCTGACCGGATCGCCGATCCGGGCCGCCACCGCGCCCATCACATAGGCGCCGGCATACCACAGGGGATTCAGGACGCTCGGTTGCGAACCCAGTTCGTCCAGCCGCTGCGCGCACCAGGCCAGGTGGTCTTCTTCTTCTTGCCCTGCTTCTTCGAACTGTGCGCGCAGTTGCGGCGTGTGGGCGAAACTGGCCTGCGCATCGTACAACGCCTGGGCGCACACTTCGCCGACATGGTTCACGCGCATCAGGCCTGCGCTGTGACGGCGATCGGTATCGGACAGCTCGCTGTCCATGGCGTGCGTGGCCGGGTTCGGGCGCGACATGGCGGTCACGCCGCCGACGACGCGCAAGGCCTTGTCGACGCCGACAATCAGATGGTCCAGGGGGCTGATGAAACGATTCGCGGTCATGGCTGGCTCGGTAATCTAGTCGCTGAGGCCTTCATTATAAGCTTTAGTTCTCGCGATCCACTCGACCAGCGGGCCTTCGGGCTCGATGCCCGAGATGTTCTTGGCCACGCCCAGGTTCAGTTCGAGCAGGTACGGCACCGACACGATCGGCACGCCGGGACAGTGGCGGGAAAACGCGTCCAGGAAACGGCTTGACTCCACGGTGGGCATGACCTTTTCGCCGCTCATGAACTGCAGCACGCTGGTGATCGTGTGGCCGTTGCCCAGCGTGTGATAGATGAAGCGGTTGAATTCGCGGTCGACCGTCTTGAAGTCGATTTCGTCCTTCGTCATCAGGCCGGCCAGGTACACCAGGCCCAGGCCGACGCGGAACCAGTCGGTCGATTCGGCCCGGCTGCGCCCTTCGCGCATCAGGACCAGCAGTTTGTCTTGGGTGGCGGCATCCATATTGCCATTATCCATAATTTGGACGGGCGCGGGCCGCGCACCCGTTGCGCGGGACAACAAATTTATAGAAAGAAACCCGGCATGCACCCTGTCACCGGATAATGCAGCCTGGGGCCTGCTTTGGCCCGTGTATCGCACCGTGCCTGTCCTGGCCGTGACGATTGAATACAATGCCAGTGTGAAAAAAGAGTAGCTGCGATGTAAATACATCACTGCAGCCGGGAGTTGTCATGCAATTAAAGATCCGCAATTTGTCCAAGACCTACGCCAACGGCGTGGTCGCGCTCGACCGTGTCACGCTGAATATCCCGGCCGGGATGTTCGGGCTGCTCGGCCCGAACGGCGCGGGCAAATCGACACTGATGCGGATTCTCGCTACGCTGCAGGAATGCGACGCCGGCTCGGTGTTCCTCGACGATATCGATGTGCTGGATGAAAAAGACGCGGTGCGCCGCATGCTCGGCTACCTGCCGCAGGATTTCGGCGTCTACCCCAAGGTCACGGCCTACGACCTGCTCGACCATTTCGCGCAGCTCAAGGGGCTGTCGCACCGGGCACGCCGGCGCGAGGTCGTCGACGGCCTGCTGCAGCAGACCAATCTGTGGGACGTGCGCGCGCAGCGCCTGGGCACCTTCTCGGGCGGCATGCGCCAGCGCTTCGGCATCGCCCAGGCCCTGCTCGGCGACCCGCGCCTGATCATCGTCGACGAACCCACGGCCGGCCTGGATCCGCAGGAACGCGTGCGCTTTCATAACCTGCTGTCGGACATCGGCGAAGAGCGCACCGTGCTGCTCTCGACCCACATCGTGTCCGACGTGGCCGACCTGTGCGCGAATATGGCGATCATCAACAAGGGCCAGGTGCTGCTGTGCGGCGAGCCGCAAGAACTCATCTACGGCATCGAAGACTTCATCTGGGCGCGCTTCGTCACCAAGGCCGAACTGCCGGCATTTCAGGCACGCCACAGCGTGATCTCGAGCCGCCTGCTCAGTGGCCGTACGCTGATCCACGTGTATGCCGAGGACGATCCGGGCGATGGCTTCGAGCCGGCCCGCGCGAGCCTGGACGACGTGTACTTCGCCACCATCGCCGGCCGTCATAATCCCGCCGCCGGGGATTGCTGACCGTGCGCGCGCTGCTCGTCATTGCCCGCTTCGAGGCCAGGCAGCGCCTGCGGCTGCTGTCGACCTGGGTGTATTTTGGCGGCTTCCTGGCGCTCGGGATGCTGTGGATGGTGGCGTCGGGCGGCGCGTTTCGCGAGCTGTCGATCACGTTCGGCACCCGCATCGCGATCGACGGGCCGCGTCAGATCGCACTGGCCACGGCGATGCTCGGCAGCCTCGGGGTCATCGTTGCCGCCGCCGTCATGGGCCGCGCGGTGCAGCAGGATTTCGAGCACGAGATGCACCACTTCTTTTTCAGCGCGCCGCTGCGCAAGGCCGACTACGTGTTCGGCCGCTTCCTGGGCGCGTATGCCACGCTGGCCGTGATCTTCGCCGGCATCGTACTGGGCCTATGGTTCGGCACCATGCTGCCCGGGATCGCGCCCGATCGCCTCGGCGCCGCGCCGCTGGCCGCCTGGCTCACGCCGTATCTGTTCACGCTGCTACCCAACCTGTTCATCTTTGGCGCGATCTTCTTCGTGCTGGCCGCCCTCACCCGGCGCATGCTGCCGGTGTACGTGGCCAGCGTGATCATGACGCTCGGGTACACGGTCGCGCCGTCGCTGGCGCGCGACCTCGATTTCAAGACGCTGGCCGCGCTGATCGACCCGTTCGGCACCACGGCCCTGATCCGTCTGACCGAATACTGGCCGCTGGCCGAGCGCAACGCGCGCCTGATCGCATTGACCGACGTGTATCTGGTCAACCGCGTGATCTGGGCCGGCTTCTCGCTGCTGGTGCTGCTGCTTGGCTACTGGCGCTTCCAGGCTGTCGGCGAGACCGAAGGGCAGACGCGCGCGCGCCGCAAGCTGGCGCCCGAACTGCCGTCCGGACTGCCCTCCGGACTCACCCCGCCCTTGTCGCGCGCGGCGCGCGACACCAGCACGCCGCCCGATTTCGCGGCCCGCAGCCTGGCCGTGCTGCTCGTCAAATCGGGCTGGGGCGAGCTGCGCGAATCGACCCGCAACGCGTACTTCGTGGCGCTGGCCACGGCCGGCGTGCTCGCGCTGATCGCCAGCGCGCTCGACCTGGGCGCGATGTATGGGACGCCAACCTATCCCGTCACCTACATGATGCTGGAACTGATCCGCGATGTGACGGGTCTCTTCGTGATCATCACGACCATCTTCTATGCCGGTGAACTGGTCTGGCGCGAGCGCGAGATGCGCACCAGCCAGATCCTCGATGCGCTGCCGGTGCCAAGCTGGCTGCCACTGGCCAGCAAGACGCTGGCGCTGGTCGGACTACAAGCCTGCCTGCTGCTCGTTGCCATGGTCACGGCCATGCTGATCCAGCTGTTCAAGGGGTACTTCCAGCTCGAACCGGGCCTGTACCTGCAGGCGCTGTTCTCGATCATGCTGCCCCACTTCGCGCTGCTCGCGGTGCTGGCGATCGCCGTGCAAGTCATCGTCAACCACAAATACCTGGCCAACTTCGTCATGATCGGCTGGGTGCTGGCGGCGCTCACCTTCAATGGCGCGGGCCTGGATCATCCGCTGGTGCTGTACGCGGTCTGGCCCGACCTGACGTATTCGGCGGTGAACGGCTTTGGCCACTACCTGCTGCGCGAACGCTTCTACCTGCTGTACTGGGGCGGCGCGGCGCTGATGCTGCTGGGCGCGGCGCGCGCTCTGTGGCCGCGCGGCGTCGACAGCGGCTGGCGCGAGCGCCTGCACCTGGCGCGCCGCAGCTTGAGCCTCCCGGTGCTGGCCACGATCGGCGCCGGCGCCGTCGTGTTCGCGGGCAGCGGCGCCTTCATCGCGTGGGAAATGGCGCAGGGCGGCTACCTGAGCGCGCGCCAGACCGAGCAGCTGCGCGCCGACTACGAACAACGCTACCACCGCACCGCCTTCCTGCCGCAGCCGCGCATCACGGCCGTCAGGCTCGACACGGCCATCCATCCGGCAGCGCGCGCGCTGCAGGTCAAGGGCCGTTATCAGCTTGAAAACCGCAGCGGCAAGCCGGTGTCGGACGTGGTGCTGTACCAGCAACGCGGCGCGCGCCTGAACGTGACGTTCACGCAGCCGGCAACGCTGGCGGCCAGTGACCCGGAGCGCGGTTTCTATCGCTACCGCCTGGCCGCGCCGATGGCGCCGGGCGCGCGCATGGCGCTCGACTTTACCGTCGACTACGCGCCGAGCGGCCTGCTGGGCCTGGGCAGCGAAACGCCAGTGGTCGGCAACGGCACGTTCTTCACGAATGACGTCATGCCGCGCATCGGCTACCAGCCGGCGGTGGAACTGCGCGACGAGCGCGATCGCCGCCGTTATGGCCTGGCCCCGCGCGCGCGCATGGCCGCGCGCGACGACCCTGCGGCGCGCGCCAACCACCTGCTGGGCGTGGACGCCGACTGGATCGACTTCGAGACCACCGTCAGCACGAGCGCCGACCAGATCGCGGTGGCGCCAGGCACGCTGGTGCGCGAATGGAGCCAGGACGGGCGGCGCTACTTCCGCTACAAGATGGACCGCCCGATGCTGAACAACTACGCCTTCCAGTCGGCGCGCTACGAAGTGCGCCACGAACGCTGGCAGGACGTGACGATCGACGTGTATTACCACCCGGGCCACGAAGCCAATGTGGAGCGCATGGTACGCGGCGCCCAGGCGGGCCTCGACTATGGCGCGCGCAACTTCGGGCGCTATCCGCTGCGCGAATTGCGCATCGTCGAATTCCCTCGTTACAGCACTATGGCCGTTGCCTACCCGGGCATGATCCCGTTCTCGGAAAGCGCCGGCTTCATTGCGCGCATCGATCCCGGCTCGCCGAAAGACCTTGACTACCCGTTCTACATCAGCGCGCACGAGACGGCGCACCAGTGGTGGGGGCACCAGTTAGTGGGCGCCAACACACGGGGCAGTGCGGTGCTGAGCGAAGGGGTGTCCGAATACATGGCGCTGATGGTCATGCAACGCGCCTACGGCGCGGGCAAGATGCGGCGTTTCCTGCGCTATGACCTCGACGGCTACCTGAGGGGCCGCGCGAACGAGCAGCGCAAGGAAGCGCCGCTCGCGCTCAACGAGCAGCAGCCGTACATCCAGTACCAGAAAGGCGCGCTGGCGCTGTACCTGATGCAGGACATGCTGGGCGAGGATGTCGTCAACGGCGTCTTGCGCGGGCTGTTGGCGCAGCACGGCTACCAGGGCCCGCCCTACCCGACCGCGTCAAGCCTGATCGACGGCCTGCGCGCCGTCACACCGCCCGCGAAGGCCTATTTGATCGACGACCTGTTCGAATCAATCGTGCTGTACGAGAACCGGGCCGACAGCGCCACGGCACACCGGCGCGCGGATGGCCGCTACGACGTGACGATCCGCGCCAGCGCCGGCAAGATGCGTGCTACCGACCAGGGCGAAGAGCAGCCGATGCCATTACACGATTTCATCGAATTCGGTGTGGACGACAGCGACGGCAATCCTTTGGCACGCGAACGGCGCCTCGTCAGCAAGGATGAACAGCAGATTACGCTGGTGGTCGATGGCATCCCGGCGCGCGCCGGCATCGATCCCGATAACAAGCTGATCGATCGAAAACCGCGTGACAATATGCGTGCAGTCGACAAGCCGTAGTTCTCGCGCTATGATCAAATCAAAATATGGGGGAGGAAGCGTCATGTCAAACCTGGTCACGGAGATTACCGAAAAAATCCAGATGCTGAACGCAACAGAGAAACAGCAAGTGCTACACATGCTGCTGCAGGACATCGACGGGCCCGATCAGGACGCCGATGAAGCGTGGCGCAACGAAGTCGTGCGGCGCGTGCAAGCCATTCACAACGGCGAAGCAGCGATTCGCGCCTTGAAGGAATGGCAAGACTGACAGCGTTCGATTCGTCTCACAAACAAAAAACCGCGGCATGCCGCGGTTTTTTTACGCCGGTGGGCGCTGTCTTATTTCGCCGCCGCCTTCTTGGCAGGCGCTTTCTTGGCCGCCGGCTTTTTGGCCACTGCCTTCCTGGCGGCAGGTGCTTTCTTCGCCGCTGGCTTGGCGGCCGCCTTGCGCGCCGCCTTCACCGGTGCGGCTGCACCGTCGACCGTTGCCTCGGCGTCTGCGGCGCCATCGGCAGCGCCCGCCTTGACCTTGGCGCCCGGCTTGGCCTTGCGCTCTTCGAATTCGAAGCTGATCTTGTTGTCCTTGCCACGCACCAGGAACGCCTTGAACGCGCGCCGCGTGCGCTGCGAGACAAAGCCCGGCAGCAGGTCGGTCTTGCCTTCATTGAGCAATTTGCTCATCTGTTCAGGCAGGATTTCTTGCTGCAGGATGATGCGGCCGCTGCGGAAGTCGCACGTCTTTGGCTTGGCCACGCTGTGTTCGCACACATAGGCCAATGGCATTTCGAACACGCCGCCGGTGCACTTCGGGCACGGACCGACCGGCGTCTGGCCAGTAAAGTCCACGCCTTCGCCGTCGGCGCCTTCATCGTCCTGGCCAAAATCGAACTCGAGCTTGAAGTTCTTGATCTCTTCGTCACGCACGATGCGCAGGATGGCGGCAAACGGGCGGCCCATTTTCGAGCGGAAGCCTTGCAGCGGGCCGATCGTGCGTTTTTCAAGCAGCTCTTCGACTTCGCTGATCTCGAACTGGCGGCTGCCCGGCGTCTTGCTCATCGAGAAATCGCATTTGGTGCAGGCGAAGCGGCGGTAGTTTTCCTTGACCACGTTCGCGCAGTTCGGGCACGGGGTGGTCAGCGTCGCGTAGTCGCCCGGAATCGTGTCGTTGCTGTATTCCTTGGCGCGCTTGACGATGATCTGGGTCATCTGGGCGATTTCACGCATGAATTCTTCACGCGAGATCTTGCCCTTTTCCATTTGCGAGAGCTTGAATTCCCATTCGCCGGTCAGCTCGGGCGCTGTCAGTTCATTCACACCCAGGCCGCGCAGCAAGGTCATCAGCTGCGAAGCTTTGGCGGTCGGCATCAGCTCGCGGCCTTCGCGCAGCAGGTATTTCTCGGTCAGCAGACCTTCGATGATGGCGGCGCGCGTTGCTGGCGTGCCCAGGCCCTTGCCGGCCATCGCGTCGCGCAGCTCGTCCGAGTCGATCAGCTTGCCAGCGCCTTCCATGGCCGACAGCAGCGTCGCTTCGTTGTAGCGCGCTGGCGGTTTGGTGACCAGGCCGTTGGCCGTGATTTTTTCGGTCAGGACTTTCTCGCCCTTGGCCACCGGCACCAGGTTGGCGCCATCCTTGTCGTCGCCCAGGTCCTTGCCGTAGACGGCCAGCCAGCCGGGATTGGTCATGACCTTGCCTTCGGTCTTGAACTGGTGACCGGAGACTTCGGTAAAGCGCGTCGTGACCAAAAATTCGGCCGCCGGGAAGAACACGGCGAGGAAGCGGCGCGTGACCAGGTCGTACAGTTTCTGTTCCGGCTCGGACAGGTTTTTCGGCACAATGCCGGTCGGGATGATCGCGAAGTGATCCGAAATCTTGGTGTTGTCGAAAATGCGCTTGTTCGGCTTGACCCAGCCGCCCTTGGTCACTTGCTTGGCGAACCCGTTGTAGTTATTGGTCTCGGCCAGCGCGACCAGCGTTTCCTTGACCGTCGCAATATAGTCTTCAGGCAAGTGGCGCGAATCCGTACGCGGGTAGGTCAGCACCTTGTGCTTTTCGTACAGCGCCTGGGCCAGGCCCAGCGTGTTCTTGGCCGAGAAACCGAAGCGGCCGTTGGCTTCGCGCTGCAGGCTGGTCAGGTCGAACAGCGCTGGCGCCATCGACGTGGTCGGCTTGGATTCTTCGGTGACGGCGCCCTGCTTGCCGCGGCAGGCGGCGGCGATCGAGTCGGCCGCGGTCTTGCTCCACAGGCGCTCGGCACGTTTTTCAGGGTCGTTCTCGTCCTTCTTGAACTTCTGGTCGAGCCAGCGGCCTTCGTAGATACCGGCGGCGCACACGAACTCGGCGCGCACTTCCCAGTAGTCGCGCGGGACGAATTTCTTGATCTTTTCTTCACGCTCGACGACGATCGACAGCGTCGGCGTCTGCACGCGGCCAACGGTGGTCAGGTAGAAGCCGCCCTCTTTCGAGTTGAACGCCGTCATGGCGCGCGTGCCATTGATGCCGATCAACCAGTCGGCTTCGGAGCGGCAGCGCGCGGCGTCGGCCAGCGGCAGCATTTCTTCGTCGCTGCGCAGATTGGCGAAGCCGTCGCGGATGGCGCCGGCCGTCATCGACTGCAGCCACAGGCGCTTGACCGGCTGCTTGGCCTTCGCGTTCTGCGCGATCAGGCGGAAGATCAGTTCACCCTCGCGCCCGGCATCGCATGCGTTGATCAGGGTCGTCACATCCTTGCGCTTGATCAAACGATTCAACACCTTCAGGCGCGATTCGGTCTTGGCGATCGGATTGAGCGCGAAGTACGGCGGGATCATCGGCAGGTGCGTGAAGCTCCACTTGCCGCGCTTGACGTCGTGCTCTTCGGGCACGGCGATTTCGAGCAGGTGGCCAACAGCCGACGAGAGCACGAATTCGTCCGATTCGAAGTACTCATCGTGCTTGGTGAAGCCGCCCAGCGTCTTGGCGATGTCGTTCGCGACCGACGGCTTCTCGGCGATGATGAGGGATTTGGTCATAGTGTTTCTCGTCGTACTGTCTATATAGTGTGGGGCTTGCGCATCATACATGCTCGGGCCGGCGCCGGTGAAATTCTGGCCATCATGCCAGTTTGGTAACGTCCTGAATGAAGCGGCCAATGATAAGCGGGTTTTCGCGCTTCCGGCAAGGGGCCGCCCCACGCTGGTGCATTCAAACGGACAGGCCGGAAATACAAAACGGGGCGCGCAGCCCCGTTCGTTTATTACCCTTATTGCACCGAATTTAGTGCAATAAACGCGGCTCCTGCTCGTCGTCGTCGCTGAACAGATCGTCGAACATCAGCGCGTCCGGCTCCTTGCCCTGACTCCACAGCACCATCAGCACGATGATCTTGAGTTTGCTCAATGCAATGGGCGATTCGTCGCAGGCGAGCGCACGCTCGATGACGATTTCGCGCTGGATCGGGCCGAGCACCTTGGCGCTTTCGAGGAAGGCGATGAAGCCGATCGCTGCGCTGCCCAGCTCGATATATTCTTCGTCGACGTAGTAACGGGTGCCCGTGGACGCATCGATTGTTTCGGGCAGCGGCGCGTCGGTCAACCCGCCCAGCCAGTCGAGCGCCTCCGTGATTTCGATGTCATCGAAACCAACGGCGGAGAGCTTGCGCGCCAGGGCTGCCGGCTCGGGGCAGGCGTCGGGACGGTAGTACGTCTCGTAGAGATAGACCAGGATGTCGAACATAGTGACGCTACTGTAGCAGCTAAACTTCGTGAGGCACAAGTGGAGCACGCCAGCCACGCCGCACCACGGAAAAACCGTTGTATCCAAGCCTTGTTCAATAAGCCAGCTTATTAATAATGATTAAAAACAAGCACATACCATTGGCATAATACGGATCGGGAAGCATCACCCCGCTGTCATTGTCGGTCATAAACCTGCCCTGCCACGGCGCTGTCAACGCCAGATGCGCTGCACGCGGCCGCCCGGCAACTGTGTCACGAGGCCGGCCAGTTCCAGCTCGAGCAGGCGTGCGCCAAGGGTCCCCGGATCGAGCGCCAGGCGGGCCAGCAGCGCGTCGAGCGCGACCGGTTCGTGGCCCAGAGCGCCAAGCAGGATGGCATCGTCCTCCGACGCAGGCGCGGCGGCATCGACCTGCGGCAGCCCTGCCAGCGGCGACATCCGCATTGCCGTCAACACATCGTCCACCGTCTCGACCAGTTGCGCGCCTTCGCGGATCAGGCGGTGGCAGCCCTTGGTCAGCGCCGAATGGATGGAACCGGGCAGCGCGAACACCTCGCGGCCCTGCTCGGCTGCCAGTTGCGCCGTGATCAGCGAGCCGGACTGCGCCGCTGCCTCGATCACCAGCACGCCGGCGGCCAGGCCGCTGATGATGCGGTTGCGGCGCGGGAAGTTGGCGGCCAGCGGCGGCATGCCCAGCGGATATTCGCTGACGATGCAGCCTTGCGCGGCGATCCGGTGCGCCAGCGCCCGGTTGCGTGCCGGATAGACGCGGTCCAGGCCGGTGCCGACGACGGCGATCGTCGAGCCAGCGCCGCGCAGCGCGCCCTCGTGCGCCGCCGTGTCGATCCCCAGCGCCAGCCCCGACACCACGCACAGCCCGGCGCCGGATAGTGCGGCGGCAAACGACTCGGCATCCACCCTGCCCTGCACGCTGGCATTACGGCTGCCCACGACAGCGACGAGCGGCTGCGCCAGCAATTCCACGCGGCCACTGACATATAACAGCAGCGGCGGATCGGGAATCTCGGCCAGCGCCGGTGGATAGCGTGGATCGTGGCACGTGACGAGATGGTGGTCAGGCGCGGCCAGCCAGGCCAGCGTGGCATCGATGAGCGCCGCCAGCGCGGGCGTGACGGGGGCGCAGATGGCGCGCGCCTGGGCCGGCGTGACGTGGGCGCCCAGCGCTTGCGGACCGGCGCGCAGGATGGCGCCGGGGGTGTCGAACACGGCCAGCAGCGCGTGTACGCTGCGGCGCCCTACCCCGGCCGCCTGTTCCAGGCGCAGCCAGTCGGCGATCGGGGTGGCGTGCAGGTCCGGCGTTGGGTGGGGGTCCGTGGCCTGCACGGCAGGGTTACTCCGGTGATTTGACCACGTCGCCGACTTGCACGGGCGCTGTCACCGTCATGATCAAGCCGTACGAGACGTTCTTGAACACGCGGAAGATGAACAGGCTGCCGTTTTGCTCGTCAGGCATTTTCAACTGGGCACGCCCCATGCCGAGGAAACCCCGGCTCGCCGGGTCGGCCACAGTCTTCCCGACATGATAGAGCTGCAGCACGGCGCCGACATCGAGTCCGTCAACCGCGCCCCGGTTGACAGTCACGACCTGGCTCTGGCCGGCGTAAGTCACGCCGGCGTAAATGGACATCACGCGCGCATCGATCGGTTGCAATGGCGCATGCGGCACGTAGTTGCGCACCGGCGTGGGCGGCTGCGGCACCAGCAGGTCGCCCACGCCCATTTCGCGCACGGTGTCGATGACCTGGAAGGTGTGCGCATCGACGCCGGGGCCGGCCGGGGTGACGAGCTTGACGCTGCCCAGGAAAGCCGCCTCATGCGCCATCACCTTGCCGGTCTGTGGATCGCGCAGCACGGTGCCGGGGCGGAACACCTGGTACACCGTGTCGCTCGTGAGCGCGCCATGCACGTACACGCGGTCGCCCTTGCCCAGGTAGAAACGGCCTTCCTGCGAGGCGACGATGCGCGGCGCGCCGGCCAGCTCGTCGGCTTCGACCACCAGCGGCTGGGTCAGGTACGGCTCGATGGCGCCAGCGGGAATCGACGGCACCGCGCCCTGGCCCGTGCCTTCGCTGCGCACCTGCGGCGACAGACGCGTCAGCGGCGGCTGGCCACGGCCATCGCCATCTTCGCCGGGCCGGTTGAACGACAGGCGGCCGCGCGCGCGGTCGAACCAGATCACCTGGCCCGGATAGATCCAGTGCGGGTTGCGAATTTCATCACGGTTCATGCCCCAGACCTGGGGCCAGCACCATGGGTTGCGCAAGAACTTGCCAGAAATATCCCAGAGGGTATCGCGCTTGACAACGACGTGCTTGTCGGGGGCGTCGGGGCGGAACGCGCAGGCCGCCGACGGGGTGGCAGTATCCGTCTGGGCCACGGCGGCGCCGCTCGCGGCGCAGGCCAGCAAGGCCACCGCTGCAGCATGGGCCATGACTGTGCTAAAATTTTTCATTGAAGACGTCCGTTAAGTCCGGCGTTAAGACAGCGTAAATCCGAATACGATTGCAGGCCGCGCGCCTATTGCGCCTGGCCGCGGCGCCAGAAGCATCACGACGTACCGCTCCCCGCCCACGGAAGGGTTGCTGTATAGAATCAAATTCTGCACACAATTGCCTGAACTAGCAAGACAAACCGGCGTTTGTCCTGCGGGGCGTGTGGCGCATTTGCTGTCTGAAATTGTCTGCGCTCCAGCACCCCGTCAACCGCACCCACCCTCTCGAAATCCGAACTGATCATGGCCCTACTCGACATCCTTCGCTATCCCGATCCACGCCTGCACAAGATTGCCACGCCCGTGACCGAATTCGGCACCGAGCGCCTGCGCACGCTGGTTGCCGACATGGCCGACACCATGTATGACGCGCCCGGCGTTGGCCTGGCCGCGAGCCAGGTGGACGTGCACGAGCAAGTCGTCACGATCGACGTGACCGAAGCGCAGGACGATCTGATGGTCTTCATTAATCCTGAAATCATCTGGTCGAGCGACGAGCGCGCCGTGTACGACGAAGGCTGCCTGTCGGTGCCGGGCGTCTACGACGGCGTCGAGCGGCCATCGCGCGTCAAGGTGCGCGCCTTCGATCTCGAGGGCAAGGAATTCACGGTCGACGCCGATGGCCTGCTGGCCGTCTGCATCCAGCACGAGATGGATCACCTCAAAGGCAAGGTGTTTGTCGAATACCTGTCGCCTTTGAAACGCAACCGCATCAAGGCCAAGCTGCAGAAAGAAGAGCGCGGCCTGGCACGCGAAGCGGCCCAGCGCGGCGCGCGTCGTTGATGAAGGTCGTCTTTGCCGGCACGCCGGAATTTGCCGCCGTCGCCCTGCGTGCGATCCACGAAGCCGGTTTTACCGTGCCGCTGGTCCTGACCCAGCCCGACCGCCCGGCCGGGCGCGGGATGCAGTTGCAGGCTTCCAGCGTCAAGCAATACGCGCTGGCGCATGGCATGCCGGTCGCGCAGCCGCTGTCGCTGCGCACCGACAGCAAGGATCCGGAGCGCGCCGAACAGGCACGCGCGGCCCACGCCCAGCTGCTGGCGCTGGACTACGACGTGATGGTGGTGGCGGCCTACGGCCTGATCCTGCCGCGCAGCACGCTCGACATCCGCCCCTGCATCAATATTCACGGCTCGCTGCTGCCACGCTGGCGCGGCGCCGCGCCGATCCACCGCGCGATCGAGGCGGGTGACGTGGATGCCGGCGTGACCATCATGGAAATGGAAGAAGGCCTCGACACCGGCCCGATGCTGTTGATGGAAGGCTTGCCGATCGAGGCCACCGACACCACCGGCACGCTGCACGACAAGGTAGCAGCGCTGGGCGCGCGCATGATCGTCGAGGCGCTGCACAAGATGGCCGCCGGCGAACTGGTGGCCACACCGCAGCCCGAAAGCGGCGTGACCTACGCGGCCAAGATCACGAAAGAAGAAGCCAGGCTCGATTTCACGCTGCCGGCGGACGTCCTGGCGCGCAAGATCCGTGCGTTCAATCCGTTCCCCGGTGCGAATGGCGTGGTCGATGGCGTGGCCGTCAAGATCTGGCATGCCGACGCCGTTGAAGGCAGCGGCGCGCCGGGCCAGGTGCTGCAGGCGGATGCGGGCGGAATCGTGGTGGCATGCGGCGCAGGCGCGCTGCGCCTGACCGAGCTGCAGAAACCGGGTGGCAAGCGCCTGGCGGCGGCGGAATTCCTGAAAGGGTTTGCGCTGACAGGCTTGAGGTTCAGTTAATCAAGCGCCTGCTCCGGATATGACAAGGCAGCCCGCGGGCTGCCGTTTTTGTCTTCACGCCGTGAAAAAGGCGCCTCGCCGGCGCCTTGCAACTGCTTACTCTGCCTGCGAATTACGCTGGGCATCCATATGTTCACGCAGAACCTGGTTGATGCGGGTCTGATAGCCAGGACCTGCGGTCTTGAACCATTCCAGCATATCCACATCCAGACGGATCGTGACGATCTGTTTCACACCATTACTGGCGACTTGCGGCTTCGACGATGCTGCTGAGTCCGTGCTGCTGTCAATTGGCTGATCCCAATCCGGTCGGTATTCTTTGTTCATGCGTAATCCCATCTGTTCACGCCACTCGCGGTGGCTTGACTTCATTGTCGTCTCACCATGTAACGTAAAGATTGCTGCTAAGTCGCGAATTGTAACGCCATGTAACACATGCCGTGTTACATACAAAAGGATACATACATGGGTCCGACTTTCAGCGATATCAACGGCTTGGCGTATAATCGTAGACCGCCCAACAGGCTCCATCTGTCAAGCCGCCCTCCTCGAAAGACCTCACCATGAACGCCCGCTCCAACGCCATCTCGCCGATCGAAACCCAGCTGCGTGACATTCTCGCGCGCCGTATCATGATCCTGGATGGCGCGATGGGCACGATCATCCAGCAGTACAAGCTCGATGAAGCGGCGTACCGCGGCGAGCGGTTTGCAACCTTTGCCGCGCCCGAAGGCAGCGGCGCGCGCGAACTGTTCGTCAAGGGCAATAACGAGCTGCTGACGCTGACGCAGCCGCAGATCATCCAGGAAATCCACGAGCGCTACCTGGCCGCCGGCGCCGACCTGCTCGAGACAAACACGTTCGGCGCGACCGGCGTGGCGCAGGACGACTATCACATGGCGCACCTGGCCTACGAGATGAACGTGCAGGCCGCCAAACTGGCGCGCGCTGCCTGCGACAAGTACTCGACGCCGGACAAGCCGCGCTTTGTCGCCGGCGCGCTCGGCCCGACGCCCAAGACCGCCTCGATTTCGCCCGACGTGAACGACCCGGCGGCGCGCAACGTGACGTTCGACCAGCTGGTCGCGTCGTACCATGAGCAGGTACGCGGCCTGGTCGACGGCGGCGCCGACGTGCTGCTGGTCGAGACGATCTTCGATACGCTCAATTGCAAGGCGGCGCTGTTTGCGATCGACCTGTACTTCGACGAACACCCGGATGTGCCGCGCCTGCCGCTGATGATCTCGGGCACCGTGACCGATGCCTCGGGCCGCATCCTGTCGGGCCAGACCGTGCCGGCCTTCTGGAACTCGGTGCGTCACGCCAAGCCGCTGACCATTGGCCTGAACTGCGCACTGGGCGCCGCCCTGATGCGCCCCTATGCGCAAGAGCTGTCGAACATCGCCGACACGTTCGTCTGCATCTACCCGAACGCCGGCCTGCCCAACCCGATGAGCGACACGGGCTTTGACGAGCTGCCAGCAGACACGTCCGCGCTGCTGCGCGAATTCGCCGATGCGGGCTTCATCAATATCGCCGGCGGCTGCTGCGGCACGACGCCGGAGCACATCAACGCGATCGCGACCATCCTCGAGCAGCACGCGCCGCGTAAGATCCCCGAGATCCCGGTGGCGATGCGCCTGTCGGGCCTCGAGCCGTTCACCATCGACGAGTCGTCGCTGTTCGTGAACGTCGGCGAGCGCACCAACGTGACGGGCTCGAAAGCGTTTGCGCGCATGATCCTCAACGAGCAGTTCGACGAGGCGCTGTCGGTCGCGCGCCAGCAGGTCGAGAACGGCGCCCAGGTCATCGACATCAATATGGACGAAGCGATGCTCGACTCGCAGGCGGCCATGACGCGCTTTTTGAACCTGATCGCATCGGAGCCCGATATCTCGCGCGTGCCGGTGATGATCGACTCCTCCAAGTGGTCGGTGATCGAGGCGGGCCTGAAGTGCGTGCAGGGCAAGGCGATCGTCAACTCGATCTCGATGAAGGAAGGCGAAGAAGAATTCATTCGCCAGGCGGTCCTGTGCCGCCGCTACGGTGCGGCCGTGATCGTGATGGCGTTCGACGAACAGGGCCAGGCCGACGCGTTCGCGCGCAAGACCGAGATTTGCGCGCGTGCTTATAAAGTGCTGACCGAGCAGGTGGGCTTCCCGCCCGAAGACATCATTTTTGACCCGAACATTTTCGCGATCGCGACCGGCATCGAAGAACACGACAACTACGCCAACGACTTTATTCAGGCGTGCCAGTGGATCCGCGACAATCTGCCGTACGCGAAGATCTCGGGCGGCGTGTCGAACGTGTCGTTCAGCTTCCGCGGCAACGATCCGGCGCGTGAAGCGATCCACACCGTGTTCCTGTACCACGCGATCAAGGCGGGCCTGACGATGGGCATCGTCAACGCCGGCATGGTCGGCGTCTACGACAACCTGGCGCCCGAACTGCGTGAGCGCGTCGAGGACGTCGTGCTCAATCGCCGCAAGGACGCCACCGAGCGCATGATCGAGATCGCCGGCACCTTGAAGGCCGGCGGCAACAAGCAGGAACAGAACCTCGAGTGGCGTGAAGCGACGGTGGAGCAGCGCCTGGCGCACGCGCTGGTCCACGGCATCACGCAGTGGATCGTCGAAGACACCGAAGAAATGCGCCAGCAGGTGCTGGCCGCGAACGGCCGCCCGATCCACGTGATCGAAGGCCCGCTGATGGACGGCATGAACATCGTCGGCGACCTGTTCGGCCAGGGCAAGATGTTCCTGCCGCAGGTGGTCAAGTCGGCGCGCGTGATGAAGCAGGCCGTGGCGCACCTGGTGCCGTTCATCGAAGAAGAAAAGGCGCTCGAAGAAGCGCGCACCGGCATCGTCTCCAAGCCGAAGGGCAAGATGGTGATTGCCACCGTCAAGGGCGACGTGCACGACATCGGCAAGAACATCGTCTCGGTGGTCATGCAGTGCAATAACTTCGAGATCGTCAATATGGGCGTGATGGTGCCGTGCGCCGACATCCTCGCGCGTGCGAAAGAAGAAAACGCCGACATGGTGGGCCTGTCGGGCCTGATCACGCCATCGTTAGAGGAGATGGCGCACGTGGCGCGCGAGATGCAGCGCGATCCGTACTTCCGCGACCGCAAGATGCCGCTGCTGATCGGCGGCGCAACCACCAGCCGCGCGCACACGGCCGTGAAGATCGCGCCGTTCTACGACGGCCCGGTCGTGTACGTGCCGGATGCATCGCGCTCGGTGTCGGTCGGCCAGTCGCTGGTCACGGACGACACGCGCGACGCCTACATCATCGAGCTGGCGCAGGACTACGAACGCATCCGCATCCAGCACGCCAGCAAGAAGGCGCTGCCGATGCTCACGCTGGAACAGGCCCGCGCCAACAAGGCACGTCTCGCATTCGCACCGGTAAAACCAAAGTTCATTGGCCGTCGCATCTTCAAGAACGTCGACCTGGGCATGATCGCGCGCTACATCGACTGGGGCCCGTTCTTCCAGACCTGGGACCTGGCCGGCCCGTTCCCCGGCATCCTGACCGATGCGGTGGTGGGCGACGCCGCGAGCAAGGTGTTTGCCGAAGGCCAGGCGATGCTCAAGCGGATCATCGAAGGCCGCTGGCTGTCGGCCAACGGCGTCATCGCGCTGCTGCCGGCGAACACGGTGCATGACGACGACATCGAAATCTACACCGACGAATCACGCTCGCAAGTGGCGCTGACCTGGTACGGCCTGCGCCAGCAAGGCGTGAAACCCATGGTGAACGGCGAGCAGCGCCCGAACCAGTGCATCGCCGACTTCATCGCGCCGAAAGACAGCGGCGTCGCCGACTACATCGGCATGTTCGCCGTAACAGCGGGCCTGGGCATCGAAAAGCACGAGCAGCGTTTCGAAGCGGCGCACGACGACTACTCGTCGATCATGCTCAAATCGCTGGCCGACCGCCTGGCCGAGGCGTTCGCCGAATACCTGCACGAACGCGTGCGCACCGACCTGTGGGGTTACGCCGTCGGCGAAGACCTGAGCAACGAAGCGCTGATCGCCGAAAAATACCTGGGCATCCGCCCCGCCCCGGGCTACCCGGCCTGTCCCGAGCACACAGTCAAAGCCGACATGTTCGCCACGCTGCAAGCCGAAGAAATCGGCATGCAACTGACCGAGTCCTACGCCATGTATCCCGGCGCCGCCGTCTCCGGCTTCTACCTGGCCCACCCCGACTCGAAGTACTTCGTCGTCGGCAAGATCGGCAACGACCAGGTCGACGACATGGCCACCCGCCGCAACATGGACAAACAAGAAATCGAACGCCACCTGGCCCCCAACCTCTCCTGACCCAATGAGGGTCAGAGTAGAATTAATTAGTAATTTTTCCTGAGATCACTAATTTTAATTAGGGTCAGAGTCGAATTATTGAGCAATTGATCTCTTTGCCAACGGGCTCTGCCATTCGGGGTCGTGCAAATTGGAAAAGTTGTCAAACAATTCGACTCTGACCCTAATTGTTGGGCAATTGCTTTTCTGTGGCGGGATGTGAAACGGGCCGGCAGTTTCCTGGCGGCCCGTTCGGGTGATGTTTCTGGTGGCGTCAGATGGCGTAGCGTACGACCTTGTCGCTCCACTCGAATGCGGCTACTTCGAGCTCGGCCAGATCGTCGCCGTCGAAGGCCAGTGACTTGAGGCCGGCGAGCATGTCGTCCTGCTCGTCGTCCATGCGCTCGATCGATTCGGCCAGCTTGAGCAGTTCGCCAAAGAAGCCCGTGCGGTTCAGGAGCGCGGCGCGCACTTCGTCGATCACAGGGATCTGTTCGACGATGTCGCGCATCGGAATGCAGAACAGCGTGTCCATCAGCGACATCATGCCGACCGTGAACGCGATATCGGCGACGTTGCGCTGCGCCGGGCGCATGCGCTGGGCCAGCAGCTCCATCAGGCGCGCGCGCGTCGTGGCCAGCATCAGGAGCGGACTCTGGCTGTGGCCGCGCACGTCGGGTTCGGCAAACAGCAGAATCTGCAGCCAGCGCTGCAACTGGCGCCGCCCCAGCAGGTTCAAGGCCTGGCTGATCGATTCGATGCGGCGCCCTGCCCCCACTGCCGGCGTATTCACCAGGCGCAGCAGGTTGAGGCCAATCGTCACTTCGCGTTTGACCACCTGCTCGATCTCGGCATTGTCGGCATCCGACGTGATCAGATTCATCAGGTCGAGCACCGTCGTCTGCGATGGCGACAGCTTGCGCCCCGCGATCACGGATGGCTTGGCAAAGTAATAGCCCTGGAAATAGTCGAAGCCGACGTCCAGGCAAGTCCGGTATTCGGTGAGGTTCTCGACCTTCGCCGCCACCAGCCGCTTGCCGGTGTTGCGCAGGCGCGGTGCGAGTGACAGCATCGTCACGAGCGGCAGCGCGCGCAGATCCATCTTGACGAAATCGATCACCGGCAAGAAACGCGACAGCGCCGCGCCATGGGCCGACGCTTCGGCAGCAAAGCGAAAGCCATGCGACGCCAGGTGCGTCATGCGCTCGATGACGTCGACATCGGGCTCGACCGAGCTGACGATGTCCAGCACCGTGCGCTCGCGCGGCATGAACGCAAACATATCGCTCATCAACGCGTCCTTGTCGACGTTGATGAACGCCGTCGCATCGCCAATCGCGCGTGGCAGGCCGAGCTGGGACGCATGATGGATGACGCTGGCGCTGGCCGATAGCCCGGACTCGAACTCTGCCGGCCCTTGGGCACTGCCGCGGAACAGCAGTTCGTAGCCATACAATGCCTGGTTACGGTCCAGCACCGGCTGGCGCGCCAGGAAGAAATTGCGCATGCGCAGTGGCTGGGATGCCTCGTCGAGGCGGGCTGTATCGGTCATATCATTCTCAATATCGCGGCAACCGATCTACTTTACCGCATCCCAATGACAGTTGGGTTTCCTAGCGTAAATTTTTTGTGAGAATGTTGGGGAACGATCAAGCCGTTGCCAAGGTCGCGACATCCTGCGGCAAGCCATCGACAAACACCTTGAGTTCACCCGGCGCGAAATGGGTCCATGCCTCGTTCGTCGTCAGCGGTTCAGTCACGATGATCGCGACCCGGTCATCGGGCGTCGTCACCTGCGAAAAGTCCACCGACAGGTCTTCGTCCGACAGGCAGGCCGTCACGAACGGGTGCTTGCGCACGACGTAGCACAGCTTGGTGGAGCAATGCGTGTACAGCGCGGTGCCATCGGACAGCATCATGTTGAAGGTGCCATGGGCGGCGATGTCGGGAATGATGCGCTCGAGTGCGCCAGCGAGCGCGGCGCGCGTGGGTGCCGTATCGCCGAACTCGCGGCGCAGGCTTTGCAGCAGGAAGCAGAAGGCCAGCTCGCTGTCGGTCGTGCCGACCGGTCGGAATGCGCCATCGAGCACGGGCGCGAACGCCTTGAGGTCGCCATTGTGGGCGAACACCCAATAGCGGCCCCACAATTCACGCACGAATGGATGGCAGTTTTCCAGCGCCACGTGGCCGACGGTGGCCTTGCGGATATGGGCAATGACGTTGGTGGACTTGATCGGGTAACGCTTGATCAGCTCGGCGATCGGCGAGGCGACTGCCGCCTGGTGATCGACGAAGTGGCGTACGCCCGTCCCTTCGAAGAACGCGATTCCCCAGCCATCGTGGTGGGTATCGGTGTGGCCGCCGCGGTGGGCGAAGCCGGTAAAAGAAAAGACAATGTCAGTGGGGACATTGCAGTTCATTCCAAGTAACTGGCACATGGGTACAGCTTCGTATGCTACTGAAATGAGAGCGCCATCACCTTGGCTGGCGATGGCGCGGCAGGTACTTCACCAGCGGCTTAATGCAGCACCACCGGTTGGCTCATCAGGGTGTCGTACTCGCCCAGGAACTCGTCGATTTCTTCCATCGTCGGTTCGCTGGCGATTAGGTTGTTGACGTCGCGTCGGAACGATTGCGCGAGTCGGCCGCCGATGAACGCTTCGCGCCGGCCGGCCTTGTCGACGATCTCGAAGCCGCCAAAGCGCAGTGCTTCGAGTTCACGGTCGACGCCGAATTCGACGACGCTGTACTGTTCACTGTTATAGATCATGTTCATGTTGACTCCTTCGATCAGAAAGTTGGTGCCAACCTGCCGGATGGCGGCGAATGGCAGGCTGTTCACTTCGATAAAGAGGTGGGGCTGGCCAGCTGGATTTCAAGTGAACGCACCCGTAAAACTCAGGCGTGCACGGTCGGTTCCAGGGCCAACAGCTGATCGTATGGCGGTGCTGCAAGCCACGATCGCAACTGATCAAGGTGTTCGCTGCTCGCCAGACCGATGAACAGGCGCCGAGGGCGTTGGCGCAGCAGACGATTCAATGTTACACGCAAAACCAGATTGCCGTCGCAGCACAGGCAGCCCGGCGCGATGCGCATGACCTGCAGGCCGGGACCGGTTTCAAGAGGTGTGGCCGCCACGCCCAGGCCTTCGAGGATGACGGCGTCGAACGGAATGGCGGGTGCCGGCAGGCGGCTTGCGGAAGAGGCTGGTCCGTCAGCCGCGAGGCTGCTGACGGATGCAGACGCTGCATCGAACGGCGCGGCCAGGAGCGCCGCAATAGCGCCTTCGCGCGCCGCCGCCGTCGAACCGGTAACGAGACTGGTGGCCGCGCGGGCCATCAGCCCCCTTTCTTGGCCAGCTTGCCCGGCTCGACGCCCAGCTGCTTGAGCTTGCGGTACAAGTGGGTGCGCTCCAGGCCCGTCTTTTCGGCCACGCGCGTCATGCTGCCGCCTTCGCGGCCCAGATGGTGTTCGAAGTACATGCGCTCGAACGCATCGCGTGCCTCGCGCAGCGGCAGGTCGAACGACAGCGTGTAGCCGGTGCCCTCGCCCTGCGACATCGCATGCACCATGCGCGCGCCGTTGCCAAGGGCCGCGCCGGCGCCCGGCTGTGTATTGGCCGATGCGAACATCGGCGCCGATGGCGAGGCCGATGCGGATGCCGCGCCGCCGCCATCGAGCGCCATGCTTGGCACGCTCGGTGCGGTCGGGCGCGGTGGTGCCATCGGCGCACGTGCGACTTCCTGCGCGCGGCTCAGGCCCTGCTGCACGGCCTTGAGCAGCTTTTGCAGCGCGATCGGTTTCTCGAGGAAGTTCAGCGCGCCGATGCGCGTTGCTTCGACTGCGGTGTCGATGGTCGCGTGACCGGACATCATGATGACCGGCATGGTCAACAGGCCGTCGCGCTGCCATTCCTTGAGCAGCGTGACGCCATCGGTATCAGGCATCCAGATATCGAGCAGCACGAGATCCGGGGCGCCGGCCGCGCGCGCCTCACGCGCTTGCTGCGCGTTCTCGGCCAGGGTGATGGCATGACCTTCGTCACCGAGAATCTCGGAGAGCAGCTCCCGGATTCCCATTTCATCGTCAACTACCAGTATGTTCGCCATCTCTTCTACCTTCCTGATCTTCTACCCGACGTGTGTGCAATTTTATAAGTTTTTTGCACTGAAGGGGAGTTCGAAAAACCATTACGAGCGGAGCCACGATCGGCCGGAAAACGCACTGTACTGACAAACACGGCGCAGTGCACTGCCAGGCGGTGCGATTGGCAGTGCAACACGCAGCGGCTTGTTCAGTTGTCCTTAAGCCAAGCTTGCTTCGGGAGCTAACTTTAACAGCAAAATCGACACTGCTGCGCCAGTTCCATCGCTGCGGTTCCCGACATCGATCCGGCCACCGTGTTCATCGATGATTTTCTTGACCATCGGGAGGCCAAGACCCGTGCCGCGCGCCTTGGTCGTCACGTACGGCTCGAACGCGCGCGCCAGGATGCGGGGCGCGAAACCGGGCCCGTTGTCGACGATCGCCAGCCGCACCGCGGTGCCGGCCAGGCCGCCGGCGCCCGTGTACTGGATCGCCTCGGTCGTGATGTCCACGCGCGGCGCCGGCGCATCCGGCCCGCGCTCGACCAGCGCATCCTGCGCGTTCTGGACCAGGTTGTGAATCACCTGACGCAACTGGGTCGCGTCGCCCATCACGCGCGGCAGGTCCGGCGCGAGGTTCGCATGAATGATGTCGCTGCCGTCGTCGGCCAGGTACAGGCTGAGGATCTCGGCGATCAGGCCATTCAGGTCGAGCTGGTCGAGCATCGCCGGCGGCGTGCGCGCATAGTCGCGGAAGTCGTCGACCATGCGCTTCATCGCATCGACCTGGTTGACGATCGTGGTCGTGCCGCGCTGGAGCAGGTCGGCCTGCGCTTGCGGCAGGTGCTCGGCCAGCTTCATCTGCATGCGCTCGGCCGCCAGCTGGATCGGCGTGAGCGGGTTCTTGATTTCGTGCGCCAGGCGGCGCGCCACCTCGCCCCAGGCCACCGAGCGCTGGGCCGTGATCACGTCCGAGATATCGTCGAACACGACGATGAAGCCACTGTCGGCGCCCACCGGCAGGCGCGAGCCGCGCGCCAGCAGCACGATGTCGTGCTCCTGTTCGTCGGCTGCGCCGGTCTTGCGCTGGGCGTCGCGCGGGATCTCGATCTGCTGCTGCCAGTGCGCGCGCTTGCGGCGTTCGGCCGCCACGTGGGCGCTTTGCGCCGAGAACGAGCGCGTGACCGTGTTCGAAAAATGTTCGAGGCCGGCGATGCGGTTCAGCGGCCCGGCCATCGCGCCCGGCTCCACCTGCAGGATGCGGTACGCCGCGTCGTTCGAGTTGACCACCACGCCTTCGGCATCGAGCACGATCACGCCGGCCGACATGTTCGCCAGCACCGATTCCAGGTGGGCCTTGGCGCTTTGCAGCGCGGCGCGGTTGCGCTCTACGGCGCTCCTGGCTTCGAACAGCTGGCCCGTCATCGCATTGAAGGATCGGGTCAAGGTGCCCAGTTCATCGTTGGTCTCGACGATCGGGCGCGGCGACAGGTCGCCCTCGGCCACTGCCTGCGTGCCTTCGGCCAGCACCAGCAGCGGCTGCGCGAGGTTCCCGGCGATGAGGAAGGCGCTGCCGATCGCCCCGAAGATCGCCAGCAGCAGCGTCAGGGTCAAGGTCACGATGTACATCTTGCGCAGGCCCGTGCGCGCTTCGAGGCGCAGCCGGTATTCGGTGGAGGCCGAGCGCAGCACCTCGGCGTTCGACGCCAGGCCGACCGGCACCGCCTGCAGCAGTTGCAGGTAGCGCTGCTGCACGCCGGGCGGTTCGGGCACGGCCAACACCACGCGTAGGCGCAGGCCGGTCACGGCATCGAGCGCATTCGAAGCGCCGTCTGCGGCCTCGTCGCCCGCATCGGCAGGGCCGACACCGCCCTCGGCCTGGGCATACCCGCCCGGCATGCCGGCGCTGCGCAGCATGCGTTCATTGGGTGCGTCGGCCGCCAGATTGGCGCCGCGGTCTTCGGTAGCAGCCGACAGCACGGCGCCGTTGGCATCGACCAGCATCACGCTTTGCAGGCCACTGGTATCAGCCAGCAGGCGCGCGAGTACCGGTTGCGCAGTCATGTCGCTCTGCCCTGCCAGCGTGGCAGCGGCGGTCTGCGCGGTGGCGCCCAGTTCGGACAGCGATTCGTCGAGGGCGGCGCGGCCCAGATTCAGGCCCGATTCAATCGCCGATTCGATCTTGACGTCGAACCACGAGTCAATCGAGTGCGACACGAACTGCACCGACACGATGAAGATCACGAGACCAGGCAGAATGCCGATGCCGGCAAACAGCAGCACCAGCCGCGCCATGAGCCGGGAGCCGAACTTGCCGGCCTTGTAGCGGGAATACAGGCGCCCCAGCGCCACGACCACGACGATCAGGAGCAGGAACGCCATCGCGGCGGTCAGGCCCAGGAGCCAGCTGTAGTAACGGCCAAAGAAGCCCGAGTTGTCCGATGCGCCGGCCAGCAGGAACAGCAGGATCGAGACGATGGCGCCGCCAACGATCAGCGCGTAGCGCACCCCACCGCTGATCACTTCACTCCGCACGGTAGGTGAACGTCTTGCGGCTGGAGGTCAGGCGCCAGTCCGAGTCGTTGAAGGCATTGACCTGCAACGGCTTTTGCAGGTACTCGCGGTCCATGAACATGCGCAGCGAGACTTCATAGACTTCGCCGGCCTTGAGCGTGCCCTTGGGCGCGATCAGCCAGCGCGTCGGGCGCCGGATCATGAACATCGCGTCTTCAAAGGTCTGGAAGCGTTCCTGGAACGAGCCCACCACGACCACGTAATACTGGCGCGTGAGCACGTCGTACGAAATGCGGATGGTGCGTTTTAATGAGACGGCCTTTTCGTCGCGCCAGTACCAGCGCGGGCGCGTGAGTTCGATCTCGGTGGTGAAGTGCAGCTGGACCCCGTGCTGGATCGCGTCCTTCAGGCCGTGGTTCAGCTCGAAGTTGTAGGCCGTGTTCAGGCGGTAGCCATCGTCGCTCGCTTCGATGGTTGCGCGGGTGATTTCGATGTCGTCGGCCGCCTGCGCCGGCGTGCCCATGGCAACGCACGCGATCGCCAGCAGAAACTGACAGGCGAGAAGGCGGAAAAATCGTAACGTCACGGGGGAGCCGGGGCCTTAAATAATGCGCGTAGTGAAAAGAACTTCACGCCGCTTTCTTCTGGAACAGGGCGTAGAACAAACCGTCATGATCCTGTCCGGCGCCACCGACGGGCAGCAGTTGGCCCGGCGCATCGAGGCGGACCGCGTCGTGGCGGGCCGCGAAGGCAGCCGCCTGCGCCTCCGATTCCTGGGGCCAGAGCGAACATGTCACGAATAGCAATTTACCATTCGGCAGCAGCATCTGCCAAAGGTTGTCGAGTATTTTGGCTGAAAGTGTTGCAAGTTGGGATGTATCCGACTTGCGGCGCAACCAGCGGATATCCGGGTGGCGCCGCACGATGCCCGACGCCGTGCACGGCACGTCGGCCAGGATGCGGTCGTATTGACGGCCATCCCACCAGTCGGTCGCGCCGGCATCGGCCGTGACGAGCTGCGCGGCCAGGCCCAGGCGGCCCAGATTGTCGCCCACCCGGCCGAGGCGCAGCGCATCGGTGTCGACGGCCGTGAGTTCGACGTTCGCCGTCTCGAGGATATGGCCGCTCTTGCCGCCAGGGGCTGCGCACGCGTCGAGCACGCGCATGCCGTCCTGCAGGTCGAGCAGCGGCGCGGCCAGCTGGGCGCCGGCATCCTGCACCGACACCACGCCCTCGGCAAAGCCGGGAATCTGGCTCACATTGATGGCCTGCGCCAGGCGCACCGCGTGCGGCCCCACCTGCTCGGCGTCCAGGCCCGCATCCTGCAGCGACTGCAGATACGCGGCGACCTCTTGGCGGCGACGGTTCACGCGCAGCGTCAGTGGCGGATGCGCGTTGCCGGCAGCAAGCACGGCTTCCCAGTCGCGCGGGTAGGCGGCGCGCGCCGTGTCGATCCACCACTGCGGATAATTCCAGCGCGCCAGCGGCGTGCGCAGCGCTTCGTCGACGAGCGACTCGCGCTCGCGCAGGAAGCGGCGCAGCACCGCATTGACCATTGCCTTGGCATGCGCAAAATCAGGGTGCGCCGCCGCGCCGGTGACGGCCTGGTCGACCACGGTGAACGCCTCATACGGTGTCGGCGTGCCCTCGGGCGGGTCGAGCAGCGACAGCGCCGCGCACAGCAAGGCGCCCAGCATCGGCGGCTCGGGCGCCTTGCTCGTCATCAGGCCCAGCAGCGTTTCGCTGCGGCCCAGCTGGCGCATCGTGCGGTAGGCGATGTCCTGGATCGCGCCGCGCGTTTGCGGCGTGACGTCGTAAGCGCCGAACACGATCGACAGCGCCTGCGGCAGCGCCATGCCGCCCTGCACGCGGGCGACGGCACTGGCCGCGCCCAGCAGCGCAAGGGCCAGCGAGTCGGATTTGAGGTCGGGCTTGTAGTCGCGCTGCGGCGCGACTTTGACTTCATGACTGGCGCGCAGGCGCGGCTCTTCACGCTGCGGACGCGCCACGTGGTGCTTCAACTGATAGCCGGACGCCGATGCCGGCTGGGCCGGTGCGCGTTCGCCTTGCCCCTGACTGCCCTGCCCTTGTCCCTGTGCGCGTGGTTGCCCGCGCTCGGCAGCCTGGGCCGGCTTGCGGCCTGCTGCGCCGGCGCCGCGGCGGTCGGACGCCGGCTTGGCCTTGGGTTTCAGGGAGAGCGTTGGACGCTTGTCAGTCATGGCGAATAAAATGTTGCGAAAATGGGCTCCCATTGTAACGGTTATGCCTTTGACGACGCTTAATATAGTGGTCGCTGTGGTTATCCTGATGGTGGGTGCTACGCTGGCCGCTGGCGCCGCAGCCCGCCAAAGCGGCCCGTCAAGCTAGTATAATGTGCACTGTTTGCCTGACCTCCAGGCGCCGCCTCATTACATTTTCGACCATTCCCATGCTCGCCCAACAAAAACAACAAATCGTTGCCCTGTTCCAGGCCGCCCTCGCGCCGATCGTTGCCGGTACCGATCTCACCCCGAACGTGGTGCTCGAACGGCCGCGCGATCCGTCGCACGGCGACATTGCCTGCAATATCGCGATGCAGCTGGCCAAGCCACTCAAGACCAACCCGCGCGAACTGGCCACGCGCCTGGTCGCCGCACTGCTGGCCGAACCAGGCGCGCAGGGGCTGATCGACGCCGCCGACATCGCCGGTCCCGGCTTCATCAACCTGCGCGTGGCCGCCAGCGCCAAGCAATCGGTCGCGCGCAGCGTGCTCGAACAGGGCGCGGCATTCGGTAGCGGCACCAGCGGCGCCGGCCACCACGTGATCATCGAATTCGTCTCGGCCAATCCGACCGGGCCGCTGCACGTCGGTCACGGCCGCCAGGCCGCGCTGGGCGACGCGATGGCGTCGCTGTTCCTGTCGCAGGGCCATGACGTCACGCGCGAGTTCTATTACAACGACGCGGGCGTGCAGATCGCCACGCTGGCGAACTCGGTGCAGGCGCGCGCGCGCGGCTTCAAGCCCGGCGACGCCGAGTGGCCCGAATCGGCCTACAACGGCGACTACATCGCCGAGATCGCCGCCGACTTCCTGGCCAAAAAAACCGTCTCGGCCAGCGATGGCGAACCGGCTACCGCCAGCGGTGATGTGAACGACCTCGAATCGATCCGCCGCTTCGCCGTGACCTACCTGCGCAACGAGCAGGACCAGGATCTGCAGGCCTTCGGCGTCAAGTTCGACAACTATTACCTCGAGTCGTCGCTGTACGCCGACGGCAAGGTCGACACCGCCGTCAAGACGCTGGTCGACTCGGGCAAAACGTATGAAGACGGCGGCGCGCTGTGGCTCAAGACCACCGACTACGGCGACGACAAGGACCGCGTGATGCGCAAGTCCGACGGCACCTATACCTACTTCGTGCCGGACGTGGCGTACCACATCCAGAAATTCCGCCGCGGCTTCGACCAGGCGATCAATATCCAGGGCAGTGACCACCACGGCACGATCGCGCGCGTGCGCGCCGGCCTGCAGGCAGTCGACATCGGCATCCCGCAAGGCTATCCCGACTACGTGCTGCACAAGATGGTCACCGTGATGAAGGACGGCGAAGAAGTCAAGATTTCCAAGCGCGCCGGCTCGTACGTCACCGTGCGCGACCTGATCGACTGGTCGGGCGCGGGCGACGTCACGCGTGGCCGCGACGCCGTGCGCTTCTTCCTCATCTCGCGCAAGGCCGACACCGAGTTCGTGTTCGACGTGAACGTCGCGCTCGAAACGAGCGACGAGAACCCGGTGTACTACGTCCAGTATGCCCACGCGCGCATCTGCTCGGCGCTGGCCAACTGGGGCGGCGATGTCGCCTCGCTCGCCGGCGTCGACCTGTCGCCACTCACCTCGCCGAAGGAATTCGAACTGCTGGCCAAGCTGGCGTCGTACCCTGAAGTGCTCGAGCGCGCCTTGGCCGAACTGGGCCCGCACCAGGTGGCGTTCTACCTGCGCGAACTGGCCGGCGACCTGCACAGCTACTACTTCGCGCACAAGTGGCTGCTGGACGACGACGAGCCGCTCAAGCTGGCCCGCCTCGCGCTGGCCGCGGCCACGCGCCAGGTGCTGCGCAACGGCCTCGCGCTGATCGGCGTGTCGGCGCCGGACAAAATGTAATCACTGCATCCCACTGCCCAACCAGAAAGCGTCATGACCGCCATTCGATCCTTCTCGCCCCTCCGCCAGCGCGGCAGCACCCTGACGGGCATCATCATCGGCCTGATCATCGGGTTGGGCATCGCAGTGGCGGTCGCACTCGTGATCACCAAGGGCGCCTCGCCCTTCACCGACCGCTCCAACAAGATGGGGCGTCCGGCCGACCTCGAGCCGAGCCAGGCCAACGATCCGAACAAGCCGCTGTATGGCACCCGTACGCCAGTACGCGAGACGCCCAAGCCCGCGCCAAGTGCCCCGGCTGCCGCACCGGCAGCACCCACCACACCCGCCGCACCGGCTGCAGCGCCAGCAGACGCCGATCCACTGGGCGCCGCGATCGCCGGCATGCAGGCGCCGCGCCGTACCCCGACGCCGGCACCATCGCCGGCGCCTGTCAACACGGTCGCTGCTGCGCCGGCGGCTGCCGCCGTCACCGACGGCTACATCTATTACCTGCAAGCGGGCGCGTTCCGTGAAATGTCGGACGCTGAAAACACCCGCGCCAAATTGGCGCTGCTGGGCTTCGAAGCTGCGATCACCGACCGCAGCACCGACAGCGGCGTGCTGCACCGCGTGCGCGTCGGCCCGTTCACGCAGGTCGAAGGCGTCAACCGCGCGCGTGCCAAGCTGCTCGACAGCGGCATCGACGTCGCCATCGTGCGCAACCAGCGCTGATCCGGCATGTCGCTGCCGGGCCAGCGCGTCTTCATCACCGGCGCCTCGAGCGGCATCGGCGCCGCGCTGGCGCGCGAATATGCCGCGCGTGGCGCTGTGCTGGGCCTGCTCGGCCGGCGGCGCGACGCGCTCGACCAACTGCGGCAATCGCTCCCCCATTCCTCGCGCCACCAGGTGTACTCAGTCGACGTGCTTGATCGCGCGGCCCTCGCCGGTGCCGCACAAGACTTCATCGCCGTGAACGGTGGCGCCGACATCGTCATCGCCTGCGCCGGCATTTCACAGGGCACGCTGACCGAGCAGGCCGACGACCTGACCGTGTTCGACGCCGTCTTCGCCACCAATATGAATGCCACGGTGGCGACGTTCGCACCGTTCATCGCCGCCATGAAAACCCAGTCGACGCCGTGCCGTCTGGTCGGCATCGGCAGCGTGGCCGGCATTCGCGGCATGCGCGGTGCCGGCGCCTACTGCGCCAGCAAGGCCGCGCTGCACAGCTATTGCGAAGCGCTGCGCGTGGAACTGCGGCCGTCGAACATTCGCGTGGTGACCATCGCGCCCGGCTACATCGATACCCCCATGACCCGTGCCAACCGCTTCCCCATGCCCTTTTTGATGCCCCCCGAACGCTTTGCCACGCGAGCTGTCGCGGCGATCGCGCGCGGTGACAGTTACCGCGTGCTGCCTTGGCAGATGGGCGTCGTCGCCAAGCTGTTGCGCCTGATGCCCAACGCCTTGTTCGACCGTCTCTTTGCGCGCGCGCCGACCAAGAAGCGCCGGGAGCAACCATGAACGCCGCCGCCATTGCCGCGCTATCGCGTGCAGGCGTCGCCGTTGAAGTCGTGGCGCAGACCGGGTCGACCAATGCCGATCTGCTCGCGCGCGCCGGCACACTTGCCGCCCCGCTGCTGCTGATCGCCGAACATCAAAGCGCCGGCCGCGGGCGCGCCGGGCGCAGCTGGCTGTCGTCGCCCGAAGGCTCGCTGACGTTTTCGCTGGCCTGGCGCTTCGACGGCGGGCCACAGGCGCTGCTTGGCCTGCCGCTGGCAGTGGGCGTGGCGCTGGCCGACACGCTTGGCACGCTGGGCCAGCAGGTGCAGCTGAAGTGGCCGAACGATGTCCTCAAGGATGGCGACAAACTGGCCGGCATCCTGATCGAAACCCAGTCCGCCCCTGGCGGCGGGACCTGGTGCGTGATCGGCATTGGCCTGAACCTGTTGATGCCGGATGAAATGGAAGCGCAGCTGGGTCGCAGCGCGGCCGGCATGCCATGGCTGGCGCGCATGGACCGCGACGCGTTGCTGGCGGCGCTGCTCGACGGCCTGGCCGACTGCCTGCGCGAATTTACCGCGCGCGGGTTTGCCGCCTTCAGCGCGCGCTGGAACCTGCGCCATGCGTGGCAGGGCGAGACCGTCGTCCTGCTCGACGGCGGCGTCGTACGGCACGAAGGGCGCGCGGCCGGTGTCGACGATAGCGGGCGCCTGCTGCTCGATACGGCCGAAGGCCGCATCACCGTCATGGCCGGCGACGTCTCGCTGCGGGTGAAAGCATGATGCTGCTGATCGATGCCGGCAATACCCGCGTCAAGTGGGCGCTGGCAGCCGATGGCGCGGCGCCTGGCACCTGGTCGGCCACTGGCGCGGTGGCGCATGCCGGGCTGGATGCATTGGCGTCCGACTGGGCCGGCGCCACGCGCGTGCTGGTCTCGAATGTGGCGGGGCCCGCGCTGGCCGAACGCATCGCGGCTCTGCTGCCGGCGCAGGCGCAGGTCGAGTGGTTCGCGTCCACGCCGCAGCGCGCTGGCGTCACCAACGGCTATCGCGAGCCGGCGCAGCTCGGGTGCGACCGCTTTGCCGCGGCCATCGGCGCGCGTGCGCTGGCGCCCGACCAGGACCTGATCGTGGCCACCTGCGGCACCGCGACCACGGTCGACGCGGTACGCGCCGATGGCTACTTCATCGGCGGCATGATCCTGCCCGGCCTGGCGCTGATGGCCGCCAGCCTGGCGCGCAACACGGCGCAACTGCCGCAGGTCGACGCCGGCGCGCTGCCGCCGCTGTTTGGCGACAACACGCAGGATGCGATCCTGTCCGGCCTGCTCTCGGCGCAGGCGGGCGCGATCGAGCGCGCGGTGGCGGGCCTCGGCGGCGCCTTCTGCATCGTCTCGGGTGGCGCCGGGCTCCATATCGCGCCGGCCCTCAAGGTTGCGCACCAGATGGTCGATAACATCGTACTGGTCGGCCTGCATGCAGCAGCCACCGGCTCGACGGGAGATATGCGGTGCTGAAATTCGTGTTCTGGGCGCTGCTGGGCGCCAACGGGGTCTTGCTGGCGTATGGGCAGGGCCTGCTCGGCCAGCCGGGTGATGCGGCGCGCGAGCCGGCACGCCTGAAGAACCAGCTCGCGCCCGAACGCATGCAGCAGCTCACGCCAACGCAGGCCAGGCAGGCAGCGGCGAGCGCTGCACCGCAGCCGCAAGCCGAGGTGGCTGCGCCCATGCCCGAGCCAGCGCCGGTGCCAGTGCCAGTTGCGCGGGATCTGGTCGCCTGTGTCCAGGCCGGCCCCTTCAGTACGGCCGATGCGCGCCGCTTCGAAGCCCGTGTCGCACGGCTTGGCCTCACGCCGCGGCAGTCGCGCATCGAGATCCCGTACCAGGAAGTGACGAGCCGCCTCGTCTACCTGCCGCCGAACGGTGGCCGCGAAGGCGCCCAGCGCCGCGTCGCCGAGCTCAGGGAGCGCGGCGTGACCAACTTCTTCATCATGCAAAATGACACGTCGCCACTACGCTATGCGATTTCGCTGGGCGTGTTCAAATCGGACGGCGCGGCGCAAAAGCTCGTGGCCGACCTGCAGCGTCAGGGCGTACGCGGTGTGCGCATTCTGCCGCGCGGACCGCAAGTGACGCGCGCCGGCTACCAGTATCGCCAGATCGACGCTGCCGAGCGCGATCGTCTGACTGGTATTGCCGATAACTACAACGGTGTCGAAGTCACCCGCTGCAGCTGATCCTGTTTCAAGATCAACGACAGCGCACCTGCGGGTGCGCTTTTTTTCGTCCCTACGTGTTGCGCGGACGCTGAAACCTGTCGAATTTCTTTACACTAAATTCTTTTAAGAAAATAAGATTGTTTATAATCAATAGGTTGCTGTGCTGGCATAAGTATTGCTATATACAAATTATCGTTTCTTAAATTCAAAACTAGGGGTTTGCCATGAAAAAACTGATCACCACCGCTCTGCTGACCGCACTCTGCACCATCTCCGCTTCGGCCCTGGCCACGCCAATCGCGATGACGGGCGCATTTGCCTCGAGCGACATGGCAAACAACAATTACAGCGCCGTGTTCAGTGGCAAATCGTTCCTGCCGGCCGACTACACGGTCAACAGCCTGACGTTCTCGTTCTCGTTCCGCGACGATGGCACCGATATGTTCACGACGTCGGCGCCAGTCTCCACTGGTAGCAACATGACGGGCTGGATGCCCCACACGTCGATCAGCTATGCACGCTATCTGACCAATTACGCGACGGTAGAGCGCATGGGCCAGCAGGAAAGCGCCGCCCTGTCGATCGGCGGCGTTGCTCTGGGTACGGGCAGCACGTCATTGCTTGAGTCGAGCACGACCACATCGAGCCCGCTTCAGGTCAAGTACGAAGGCACGGGCTGCTCCTACTACCAGTGCTACGACTTCTACACGAAGAGCTGGACCGACACCACGACCGTCACCCGCGACTACACCGGCGCCTTCACCATCAGCGGCATCATCTCGAACCAGTCGATCATCGACGAACTGCTGCGCAGCGACCAGTTGACGCTGAACCTGCAAATCGCGGGCGACCTGATTCTGACCAATTCGCAGCTGCTGCTGGATTACACGAAGGTCGTGGCGTCCGCCGAAGTGCCGGAGCCATCGAGCATCCTGCTGGCGCTTGCCGGTCTGGCCGGTCTGGGCGCCGTGCGTCGCCGCAGCAAGCGCGTGGCGGCATAACGCAGTTTCAGAAAGACTGGCGAGGCGTCAGCGCCGCACGACGATCGGCTTCAACCCCAGCGAAGCCGGCAGCGCGTCCATCGCCTCGGTCGCCTCGGCACGGGTCGGATACGGCCCGCCGTACAGGCGATTGAATGCCCCCACCTTCACCACTTCGAGCGTGCCCACGTCTACGCCGGCGCGCGCGATCTGGTCGCTGATCGCTTCGGCGGTACCGGTGCGGCCATACGCGCCAAGCTGGATGTAGTAGTCGCCCGTCGTGGCGCGCGGCGCCGGCGCCTCTTGCGCTGCTGGTGTCGCCGGCTCCACCAGGCGCACGACAGCGCCGCTGTCGGACTGCACCCGGTCTTCGAGCATCAGCGCGGCAATCTCGGGCGGCGCCGATTGCGCCTGCGATGTCGCTTCACGCCGCGCGGCGGCAATCTGCGCCGGATTGACGATCGGATCGCCCGGGAACAGGCGCTCGATCTCGACCTCGTGGCTGCCGTTGCCGAGCAGGCCCAGTTTCAGCGCGGCCGTGTACGACACGTCGATGATGCGCGTGGAATGGAACGGGCCGCGATCGTTGATGCGCACCACCACCGACTGGCCGCTTTCCAGGCTCGTCACGCGCACGTACGACGGAATCGGCAGCGTCGGGTGCGCACCCGTCATCTTGTACATGTCGTACAGCTCACCGGAGGCCGTGCGCTGACCGTGGAACTTCTTGCCATACCACGTGCTGATGCCGCGCTGGGTCCACCGTTCATCGTTGCCCAGCGGCGTGTAGGTCTTGCCCAGCACCGTATAGGGACGGCTGGTGAACTTGTTGAATGGTTCGGCCACGACGACCGCGTCGGGCGTCTCGAGCAGGCCATCAGGTGGATTCTCGCCCGGGCCGTCGTCCTTGTAGTAACCGCCCCGCCCAGAATTGGCGGCGGGCAGCTTGGGCGCGGGGCCATGCTTGGCGGTGGGCTTGTGCGGCCATGGAAATGGCGACAGGCGTTTGTGTTCACCGGTACTGCTGCACGCCGTGACAAGAAAGGCAACCGCTACGACCGCCGGGATGTTTTTGCGAACGCCCATTGGCAGTCCTCCTGCTAGTTAAGTCTTCACCAGTTTACGGTGTCTTTGAATACTCATCAATATGCCGGCGCCAAGGCCGAGTGTGATAAAGGCAGTGCCGCCATAGCTCATGAAGGGCAGCGGCACCCCGACCACGGGCAGAATGCCCGCCACCATGCCCATGTTGACAAAGGCATAGGTAAAGAAAATCATCGAGATCGACCCGGCCAGCAGGCGCCCGAAGGTATTGGCCGCATTGGCCGCGATCATCAGGCCGCGCCCGATCAGGAGCAGGTACACGAACAGCAGGAACAGGTTGCCGATCAGGCCGAATTCTTCCGAATACACCGAGAACACGAAGTCGGTGGTCCGCTCGGGCACGAATTCCAGGTAACCCTGGGTGCCCTTCATATAGCCCTTGCCGCTCACGCCACCGGAGCCGATCGCAATGATCGACTGGATGATGTGGAAGCCCTTGCCCAGCGGGTCCGAGGTAGGATCGATCAGCGTCATCACCCGCTCGCGCTGGTAATCGTGCATCATCGACCAGCCCACCGGCAGGCTGGCCAGCCCCAGCACCGATACGGCGGCGATGGCCTTCCACGACAGGCCGGCCAGGAAGATCACGTACAACCCGGACGATGCCACCAGCAGCGACGTGCCAAGGTCAGGCTGCTTCATGATGAACGCGACCGGAATCATCAGGAGCGCCCCGGCGGCCAGGTAATTCTTCCAGCCCGCGACCTGGGCCCGGGTCTGGAAATACCAGGCCAGCATCAGGGGCACGCCGATCTTCATGATCTCGGACGGCTGGATGTCGATCACGCCGATGTGCAGCCAGCGCCGCGCGCCCTTCTTGATCAGGCCAAACATGGCCACTGCGACCAGCAGCGCCACGCCGATGGTGTAGATCGGCACGGCCAGACGCATCAGCGTTTGCGGCGCGATGTTTGCGGCGATCCACATCACGGCAAACGAGAGCAGGAAGTTACGGATCTGGTGCTCGACCCGGTCCGGGAAGTCGGCGCCGGCCGACGACATGGTGATCATGCTGATCGTGACCAGGACCGCCAGGATCAGCGTAAGCGGCAGGTCGAACACCGTGAAATAGGGGCGCAGGCGCCGCCGCAGCGAACGCCGTTCTGGGATATGGGCCATGATTTACTCGGTTCGGGTGACGGCGGGTGCGCTGGCCGTCTGGAGCGGTGCGGTCACGGGCGCTGGCGCTGGCGCTGGTGCTGGTGCGGTCTTCTTGACGGTGACGGGGCGTTCGGCCTTTTTGGAGTCGGCCGGCGGTGCCGGGCGCTTGCCCAGGATGGCGTAATCGAGCACCTTGCGCGCGATCGGCGCGGCGATAGCCCCGCCAAAGCCGGCATTTTCAACGACCATCGCCAGCGCGATGCGCGGCTGCTCGGCCGGCGCAAACACGGTAAACAGCGCATTGTCGCGGTGGCGCTCATCGATCGCGTTGGCATTGTATTTCTTGCCGCGCAGGCCGATCACCTGAGCGGTGCCGGTCTTGCCGCCGGCGGTGTACAGGGCCCCGGCAAAGGCTTTCTGGCCGGTGCCTTCGCGGATCACGCCCGCCATCGCATCCTTGATGAACGCGATGTGCTCGGGCTTCATGGCCAGGCGCCGGGTTTCCTTCGGCACGGTGAGCGTGCGCTCGCGGGTGGCGCCGTCCTCGATCATCTTGACCAGGTGCGGCTTCATCACCACGCCGTTATTGGCCAGGATGGCGGTGGCATGCGCCAGCTGCAGCATCGTGTAGTTGTTGAAGCCCTGGCCGATCGAGACCGAAATGGTGTCGCCGCCGACCCACTTCTGGGCCGCCGGGTTGCGCTTGAAGCGCTCGGCCTTCCACTCCTTCGAGGGCAGCACGCCGGTCTTTTCGTAATCGAGGTCGATCCCGGTCGGCTGGCCAAAGCCGAATTCGCGCATGAACTTCGAAATGTTATCGATGCCCATCTCGTTGGACAGCTGGTAGTAATAGGTATCGCACGAGTGGGCGATCGAATGGTACATATTGACGATGCCGTGGCCACCCGGCTTGTCATCGTTGAAGCGGTGCCCGCCCAGCATGAAGAAGCCGGGATCGCGGATCGCATCCTGCGGCCGGCGGAACCCCATCTCGAGCGCTGCCAGCGACATGAACGGCTTGAAGGTCGAACCGGGCGGATAGGTGCCCGACAGCGGCCGGTTCATCAGCGGTTTGTCGAGCGAGGTATTGAGTTCGTTCCAGCTCTGCGAGTCGATGCCGTCGACGAACAGGTTCGGATCGAACCCGGGACGCGACACATACGCCAGCACGTCGCCGGTGGCCGGCTCGATCGCCACCAGGGCGCCGCGCTGGTCACCAAATGCTTCTTCGGCGATCTTCTGCAGTTCGATGTCGATCGACAGGATCAGGTTACTGCCCGGCGTTGGCGCCGTGCGGCGCAGCGTGCGGATGGCGCGCCCGCCAGCGGAGCGCTCGACCTGCTCGTAGCCGGTCTGGCCGTGCAACTGGCGCTCGTAGCGCTTCTCGACGCCTTCCTTGCCCATATGGTCGGTGCCATTGTAGTTGGCGGCGTCGTCGCCCTCTTCGAGGGCGTCGGCTTCCTTCTGGTTGATGCGGCCGATATAGCCGATCACGTGCGAGGCCACCTCGCCCATCGGATACTGGCGAAACAGGCGCGCCTGCACTTCAACGCCGGGAAAACGGAAGCGCTGCGCGGTAAAGCGCGCCACTTCGTCATCGGTCAGGCGCGTGCGCAGCGGGACGCTGGCAAAGCTGCGCGACTCTTCGAGCAAGCGCTTGAAGCGGCGCCGGTCGCGCGGCTCGATCTGCACCAGCTTGGCCAGTTCGTCGATGACCGATTCCATGTTCGCCTGCAGCTTCGATGGCGTCAGTTCAAGCGTGTAGGCCGAATAATTACGCGCCAGGACCACGCCGTTGCGGTCGACGATCAGGCCGCGGTTGGGCACGATCGGTACCAGTGCGATGCGGTTGTCCTCGGCCTGGGCCGCGTACTGGTCGTGGTGCAGCACCTGCAGCCACACGACGCGCGCGACCAGGAGGCCGAAGCAAATGAAGACCAGGGCGATCAGCACCGTCAGGCGCATCCGGAACTGGTGGATCTCGCGATCGCTGTCTTTGAATTCGGTCATGCGCTTATGGGTCGATTCAGGTCGATTCAGGTCGTCAGATCGGACGGGTGTGGTCGCGGTCGACCGCGCGGCGCTGGGGCGCCAGCAGCAGCCAGGTGATCACGGGCCACAAAATTACCGCCACCACGCTCTCGATGAACTGCAGCAGGCCCGGGAAGCGGCCGGAGACGATGAAATGCACGATCAGCTGGATCGCCTGCGCCATCAGGAGCAGCGGGAACACGTGCATGGCCTGGGTGAGCGTCGGGAACCACAGCACGCGGCGGTGGATCATGATGGCGAAGTACGACAGCAGCGTATAGGCCAGCGCGTTCTCGCCCAGGAGGCTCGCATCGTGCACGTCCATCAGGAGGCCCATGCAGAAGGCGACGCCGATGCCGACCTTGCGCGGCTGGTGGATGCCCCAGAAGACCAGCACCAGCGCGACAAAGTCGGGGGCGCCGAGCCAGCGGCCCCACGGCATCAGGTTGAGCATGAAGGCGCACACCAGGCTGAACGTGATGAACAGCGGGCTGACGGGCAGCAGGATGTAATGCGGGCGGTTACCTGGCATGGTCGCTTATCGGGTTGGGGTCGGTGCAGGCTGCGTCGGTGCAGGCTGCGCCCGTGCGGCAGGCGCAGTGGCGGCGCGCGTCGCTGCAGCCGGCACGGGCGTGGCCAGCGTCGTCGTTGGCGCAGTACTTGTCGCAGTACCTGGCGCAGTGCCTGGCACAGGACCTGACGCAGCGCCCGGTACGATCGGCGCCTGCACGGCCGCCGGTGCGCCAGCCGCCGGCAACGGCGACGCGGGCAACGGCGGCGTCGGCACCGGCGCCATCGCCGGCAGCTTGCGGCGGTTGCCGGTTGGCGGCGTCTCCTGCGGCGGGCGCGCCGGCAAGGCGTGGTTCGACATGATCACGAGCACCTGGCGGTTGCGGTCGATGCCGGCCAGCGGCAGGCCGACCACGCGGCCGAACGAGCCGGTCGCTTTTTCGACCTGGGTCACGCGCGCGACGGCCAGGCCGGCCGGGTACATGCCGTCCAGGCCCGACGTGACCAGCACGTCGCCGACCTGGATGTCGGCATCCTGGGCCACGAAGCGCAGATCGAGCTGGCCGGAATGACCGCGGCCGTAGACGATGCTGCGCAAACCGCTGCGCAGCACCTGGACGGGAATGGCCTGGTCCTTGTCGGTCAGGAGCGTGACTTCGGACGTGAACGGGAACACGCGCGTGACCTGGCCCACCACGCCAGCATGGTCGATCACTGGCAGGCCGGGCGTGACGTCGTCGCGCGAGCCACGGTTGATGACGATGCGGCGCGTCGACGGATCGCGCGCGTCGTACAGGATTTCGGCCATCTGCGATTGCACGGGCAGTTGCTGCTTGCCGTCCATCAAGCGCCGCAGGTGGATGTTTTCGGCCATCTGGAACTGCGCCTGCTGCAACAGGCGGGCCTGGGCCAGCTCCTGGTTCTTCAGCGCCTGGACCTGTTTTTGCAGCGTGGAGACCGACGAGAAATAGACGCCCATATTGCCCACTGCATCGCGCGGCAGCATGGCGGCCATCTGCATCGGGTACAGCACGGTCGCGGCGACCGTACGCACGCCGGCAAGAAGCCCCATGCGGGCGTCGACCACCAGCAGAACGATCGCGATCAGCGCGAACACCGTCACCTTGACACGCGCGGGCGCGCCTTGTTTGAACAGCGGCGGAGGACTATATTCCATGAGCTCTGGTGGTGGTAACGCGGGAGTTCATATCAAGACGGGCAGATGCGCGCAGCTTGTGACTGCACGCCCTGCCCGTCCTGGAAGACCACGTGCGGCTTATTCGTACGAGAAGATGGAACCGAGTTTGTCCATCCGTTCCAGCGCCATGCCCGAGCCGCGCACCACGCAGGTCAGCGGGTCTTCGGCCACCAGCACCGGCAGGCCGGTTTCTTCCATCAGCAGGCGATCCAGGTCGCGCAGCAGCGCGCCGCCGCCGGTGAGCATCATGCCCTTTTCGGCGATGTCGGCGCCCAGCTCTGGCGGGGCCTGTTCCAGCGCGTTCTTGACGGCCGAGACGATCTGGTTCAGCGGGTCGGTCAGCGCTTCGAGGATCTCGTTGCTCGAAATGGTAAACGAGCGCGGGATGCCTTCAGACAGGTTACGGCCCTTGACTTCCATCTCCTTGACTTCCGAACCCGGGAACGCCGAGCCGATTGCCTTCTTGATTGCTTCAGCGGTCTGTTCGCCGATCAGCATGCCGTAGTTACGGCGGATGTAGTTGACGATGGCTTCGTCGAACTTGTCGCCACCCACGCGCACGGAGCCCTTGTAGACCATGCCGCCCAGCGAGATGATGCCCACCTCGGTGGTGCCGCCGCCGATGTCGACGACCATCGAGCCGGTTGCTTCCGACACCGGCAGGCCGGCGCCGATGGCCGCGGCCATTGGCTCTTCGATCAGGTACACCTGCGAGGCGCCGGCGCCAAGGGCCGATTCACGGATCGCGCGGCGCTCGACCTGGGTCGAACCGCATGGCACGCAGATGATGATGCGTGGCGACGGGCGGAAGAATTTGGACTCGTGCACCATGCGGATGAACTGCTTGAGCATCTGTTCGGTGACGGTGAAGTCGGCGATCACGCCATCCTTCATCGGGCGGATCGCCTCGATATTGCCGGGGACCTTGCCCAGCATCTGCTTGGCTTCCTTGCCGACCGCCTGGATCGTCTTCTTGCCATTTGGCCCGCCCTGCTGGCGGATCGCGACGACCGACGGCTCGTCCAGCACGATACCCAGGCCACGCACGTAAATCAGCGTATTGGCGGTACCGAGGTCAATGGCGAGGTCGTTCGAGAAATAGCTGCGTAAAAAACCAAACATGGGTGTCCTGATGCGCATCAATGTGCGCCTAAACATTGATCGGGGATTCTGTGCCGCACCTGCCAACCGAGGGCACCGCGGACTTTCATTGCGCGGGAGCCATAGCTTTCGGCACGACAACGCATTAGCCCGCCATTCTACCTTATAATTTGTCGTTTACATGCCCAATACAGGTGGATTTCCCCACCGAATTGCAAGCGGTTTGCGCGATATTTGAAGGGTTTTATCAACTTTAAAATGCTGTTCGCTGACAACTTGCTAACATTCTTTATTCGCCTAATCACATTCTGCGTAGCCTTGGCCGCGCCACCTTGCCATGTCCCTGACCCTATCTGACGTAAAACGCATTGCCAACCTGGCCCAGCTCGAGATGAACGAGGCCGACGCCGAGATCGCCCTGACCGAGCTGAACGGCATTTTCGCGCTGGCCGAGCAGATGCAGGCGGTCGACACCACCGGCGTGGCGCCACTGGCGCAGCCACTGTCGGCGATCCTTGCCCTGCCGCTGCGCCTGCGCGACGACGTGGTGACCGAACAGAACCACCGCGACGATTACCAGGCGCCGGCCCCGAAAGCGCAGGACGGCCTGTATCTGGTGCCGAAGGTCATCGAGTAATCCCGGCTTTTGAATCGCTCACGAATCCGCTTTTAGAATCGACACGCACATGCATAACAAGACCCTCAAGGAGCTGTCCACGCTCCTGCACTCGAAGCAGATCTCGAGCACCGAACTGACGCGCCACTACCTCGGCCGCATCGACGCCAGCGAACACAACGCCTTCCTGCACGTGGACCACGCGCGCTCGCTGGCCCAGGCCGCCGAGGCCGACGTGCGCTTCGCCGCTGGCACGGCCGGCCCGCTGACCGGCGTGCCGATCGCGCACAAGGATATTTTCGTCACGCGCGACTGGCGCACGACGGCCGGCTCGAAGATGCTCGAGGGCTACGTCAGTCCGTTCGATGCGACCGTGGTCGAACGCTTCCGCAATGCCGGCATGGTCACGCTGGGCAAGGTCAATCTCGACGAATTCGCGATGGGCTCGGCCAATGAAAACTCGGCCTACGGCGCAGTGAAGAATCCATGGGACACGACGGCAGTGCCAGGCGGCTCGTCGGGCGGCTCGGCGGCGGCGATCGCTGCGCGCCTGGCGCCGGCGGCCACCGCCACCGATACTGGCGGCTCGATCCGCCAGCCGGCCGCGTTCTGCGGCGTCACCGGCATCAAGCCAACGTACGGGCGCGTATCGCGCTTCGGCATGATCGCGTTTGCTTCGTCGCTCGATCAGGGCGGCCCGATCGCCCAGAGCGCCGAGGACTGCGCGCTGCTGCTCAATGAAATGATCGGCTTCGACGAGCGCGATTCGACCAGCCTGACGGTCGACCAGGGCAACGTCGCGGAAGACTACACGCGCGCGCTGGAGCACCCGCTGACCGGGCTGCGCATCGGCGTGCCGGCCGAGTATTTCGGCGAAGGCCTGGCGAGCGACGTCGAAGCCGCCGTGCGCGCGGCGCTCGAACAGTTCGTGAAACTGGGCGCGACGCTGGTGGACATCTCGCTGCCGAAGACCGCGCTGTCGATCCCGACCTATTACATCATCGCGCCGGCAGAAGCCTCGTCGAACCTGTCGCGCTTTGACGGTGTGCGCTACGGCCACCGCGCCAGCGAGTACAAGGATCTGCAGGACATGTACCGCAAAACCCGCGCCGAAGGTTTCGGCACCGAGGTCAAGCGCCGCATCCTGGTGGGCACCTATGTGCTGTGCCACGGCTACTACGACGCCTACTACGTGCAGGCGCAGAAGATCCGGCGCCTGATCGCCGACGACTTCCAGGCTGCATTTGCCGACAAGTGCGACGTGATCATGGGCCCGGTCGCGCCGACCGTGGCGTGGGATCTGGGCGCCAAGTCGAACGATCCGGTGGCGAACTACCTGGCCGACATCTACACGCTCTCGACCAGCCTGGCGGGCCTGCCCGGCATGTCGATCCCGTGCGGCTTCGGCGCCGGCGAGAAGAACGGCAAGCGGCCGGTCGGCCTGCAAATCATCGGCAACTACTTCGCCGAAGCCAGGCTGCTCAACATCGCGCACCAGTACCAGCTCGCGACCGATTGGCATACGCGCACGCCGGACGGCGTTTGATTCGCGCCGACACAGAACAAAGAGAGAACACTATGCAATGGGAAGTCGTCATCGGTCTTGAGAACCACGTGCAGCTCACGACCCAATCGAAAATCTTCAGCGGCAGCGCGATCCGTTTTGGCGCCGAGCCGAACACGCAAGCCAGCCCGGTCGACCTGGCGCTGCCGGGCGTGCTGCCGGTGCTGAACCGCGGCGCGGTCGAACGCGCGATCCGTTTCGGCCTGGCGGTCGGCGGCACCATCGCGCCGGAGTCGGTCTTCGCGCGCAAGAACTACTTTTATCCCGACCTGCCGAAGGGTTACCAGATCAGCCAGTTCGCCGATCCGGTGGTCCAGGGCGGCACGCTGTCCTTCGCCTACGAAAAAGACGGCAAGCTCGAAATGAAGACGGTCAACCTGACCCGCGCCCACCTCGAGGAAGACGCCGGCAAGTCGCTGCACGAAGACTATGCGGGCATGAGCGGGATCGACCTGAATCGCGCCGGCACGCCGCTGCTGGAAATCGTGTCCGAACCTGAAATGCGCAGCGCCGCCGAAGCGGTAGCGTACGCCAAGGCGATGCACTCGCTGGTGATGTGGCTGGGTGTTTGCGACGGCAATATGCAAGAGGGTTCGTTCCGCTGCGACGTCAACGTCTCGGTGCGTCCGGTCGGCCAGCAGGAATTCGGCACGCGCTGCGAAATCAAGAACCTGAACTCGTTCCGCTTCATGGAAGAAGCGATCCACTACGAAGTGCGGCGCCAGATCGAACTGATCGAAGACGGCGGCAAGGTCATCCAGGCCACGCGCCTGTGGGACCCGGACCGCAAAGAAACGCGCTCGATGCGCACGAAAGAAGACGCGCAGGATTACCGCTACTTCCCCGACCCTGACCTGCCGCCGTTGGCGATCGGCCAGGACTGGATCGAGCGCGTAAAAGCGGAGATGCCGGAGCTGCCAGGCGCCATGCGCGCACGCTTCACGGGCGAATACGGCCTGCCAGAGTACGACAGCCTGGTGCTCACGTCGTCGCAGACGATGGCGACGTACTACGAAGCGGTGGTGGCGAAAGCCGGGAAAGAAAACGCAAAGTCGGCCGCCAACTGGATGATGGGCGACGTGTCGTCGACACTGAACCGCGAAGGCGTCGAGCTGCAAGCCTCGCCAGTGAGCGCCGCGCAACTGGCGCTGCTGCTCAAGCGCATCGCCGACGGCACGATCTCGAACAAGGCCGCAAAAGAAGTCTTCGCCGCAATGTGGGACGCAAAATCGGACGACGAGGGATTGGCCGACACGGTCATCGACCAAAAGGGGCTAAAGCAGATCTCGGATACGGGCGCACTGGCAGCGATCGTCGACGAGGTCCTGGCCGCCAACGCCAAATCCGTCGAACAATACCGCGCCGGCAAAGAAGCCGCGATCAACGCCCTGATCGGCCAGGCCATGAAAGCCTCCAAAGGCAAAGCCAACCCAGCGCAAGTGACCGAACTGCTGAAGAAAAAGCTGACCAGCTAATCCTTCCTCCTCAATTAGGGTCAGAGTCGAATTATTGAGCAATTGCCCACAATTGCCAGCAATCCGACGCTGACCCTGATTCATTTTTACCCGCAGTAATTGCCCAGCCTAGCGACTCTGTCCCCACTTATCGGGCAACCGCGAGCAATTGCCCGACAATTCGACTCTGAGGTACCCCGGGTTTCGTGGACATCCATAATAGGAGACAATAGTCACTATGGATGAAACGACAAAACCCTCGCCCAAGCGAACTATTCACACCAGCGAATTCAAGAGCAATGCAGTAGCCCGGCTCAAGAAGGAAGGCAACGCGACGACGCTGGCTTTGGAGCTCGGCGTAACGCGTCCGCAGCTCTACAAATGGGCCAAGCGGCTCGAAAAAGTCGGCCCTGACAAGGCGTTCAATGGCCCAGGGCATCCGGCCGGAATTGAAGAAGATGAGCTTGTAAAATTGCGACGGGACGTCGAGCGCCTCAAGTTGGAGAACACCATCTTAAAAAAAGCGGAGGCGTACTTCTCGCGTCGCAAGCCGTGAAGTATGCCTTCATCCACGCGCATTTCAAGACCTATCCAGTGGCGGTGATGTGCCGGCTGCTGAAAGTCAGTCGTAGCGGCTGCTATGCCTCGCGCGACCGGCCTGAGAGCAAGCGTAGTTGCGAAAATGTAGCGATACGTACTCGGATAGAAGAGCTGCACGAGATGCAGCGACGCGCTCCGGGCGCAATCAAGATGTGGCACCTTTTACGAGCCGACGGCGTTGAATGCGGGCGCAACCGCGTGGCTAGACTTCGCAGGATTGCAGGCATCGAGACGCGACGTACTGGACGTTTCAGGAATATGAGGACGTATCAGAAAGTCGAGCCTGCAGCCGATGATCTGGTCAAACGGGCATTCACCAGAAAGACGCCAAACGAAGTCTGGGTCGGCGACATGACGCAGATCGCGACACGCAAAGGGCCATTACATCTGGATGTGTTTATCGACGTGTGCACTCATCGTGTCACAGGCTGGTCCACCGGAACGAGCCAAACAGCGAGGCTCGCGGTGGAGGCAATGCAAGCCGGCATCGACTCGCAGCGACCACGTGGCGGTCTGATCTGTCATACCGATCAAGGATCACAGTTTGCCTCTGCCCTGTTCAGGAATTTTCTGATGGACTACCAGATCCGTCCAAGCATGAGTCGCCGAGGAAATTGCCACGACAACGCCGTCGCAGAGAGCTTTTTTTCTAATCTGAAAAATGAAATTACCCACCACACTGTCTATGAGGATCAGACATCAGCATTAGCTGCAATCACTGACTATATCGACGTGTATTACAATCAACAGCGCCTCCACCAAACCCTCGGCTATCGAACACCCGACCAGGTGGAAAAAATTCTCAGGTGTACCTGATTCAATCTGTCCACCATCCCGGTGCATCTCACTCTGACCCTAATTGTTGGGCTATTGCTTTTGGATGCCGTAGCGGGTGCGGTAGGCGGAGACGGCGTCTTTGTGTTGCGCCAGGCGGGGGTCGGCGGTGTGGGTGTCGAGGTAGGTGAAGAGGTCGGCGAGGTTGGCGATCGAGATCACCGGGATGTTGAATTCGCGCGAGACTTCCTGGACTGCTGACTGCTCGGAGAGTGCGTCGTCGGCGCCCGAGCGCTCCATGCGGTCCAGTGCGATCAACACAGCGGCTGGCTCGGCGCCGGCGGCGCGGATCATGGCGACCGATTCGCGCACCGAGGTGCCGGCGCTGATCACGTCGTCGATGATCACGACCTTGCCCTGCAGCTTGGCGCCCACGATGGTGCCGCCTTCGCCGTGGTCCTTCGCTTCCTTGCGGTTGTACGCGTACAATGTGTCGCGCCCTTTCGCGGCCAGGGCCACTGCCGTCGCGGAGGCCAGCGTGATGCCCTTGTAGGCCGGGCCGAACAGCATGTCGAATTCGACGCCCGAGTCGAGCAGCGTCTGCGCGTAGAACTGGGCGAGCTTGCCCAGTGTGGCGCCGTCGTGGAACAGGCCGGCGTTGAAGAAGTATGGCGACAGGCGCCCGGCCTTGGTCGTGAATTGGCCGAACTTCAATACTTCGGCCTCGACCGAAAACCCGATGAATTGCTGGCGCAGATCAGTCATGTACTTCTCCCTGAATGTCGAAAGCGGCTATTTTAATCGCTCACGGCCCTGCCGGCGACGACCCGTAGTGCTTCGGCACCGCTGATCGGCTTGACCATGTGCGCCGCGAAGCCGCTGGCCTGGCTGCGCGCGCGGTCCGTGGCCTGGCCGTATCCGGTCAGTGCGACCAGCCGGCACAGGCGCCCTGCCGGCAGCGCGCGGATGCGCGCGGCGAGCTGATAGCCGTCGAGCACCGGCAGGCCGATGTCGAGCAGCGCAACGTCAGGCCAGAAGCGTTCAATCGCCGCCAGCGCCGCCACCGGATCGTGATACACCTCGACCGTGTGCCCGTGCGCCGTCAGCAGGCGTGCCAGCGTATTGGCGCCGTCGGCATTGTCGTCCACCACCAGCACCCGCTGCGGCGCGCTGTCAGTGGCTGGTGCGGCCGCGATGGCCACCGGTGCGGACAGCCCCGCTACGCCGTGCAGCGGCAGGCGCACGACGAACTCGCTGCCCAGGCCCCGCCCTTCGCTGCGCGCTTCGACTGTGCCGCCATGCAGTCCGACGATGTTCCTGACCAGCGCCAGCCCGATTCCGAGCCCGCCCTCGGCGCGGTCGATGCTGCGTTTGCCCTGGAAGAACAGCTCGAACACCTGCTCGTGCATCGCCGACGCCAGGCCGATGCCCGTGTCGCGCACGCTGATTTCGACCACGTCCGCGCCGTCGCGCCGTGCGCGCAGCCAGATCCGGCCGCCCGGTTCGGTGTAGCGCGCGGCATTGGTCAAGAGATTCGACACCACCTGCACCAGCCGCGCCGGATCGCCTTCCCACACCAGGCCCGGCTCGACATCGACCTCGAGACGATGCCGGCGCTGCTCCACCAGCAGGCTCGCCATCTCGAGCGCGCGGCCCGTCACCTGCGCCATCTCCACCTGTTCGACCTTCAGTTCGATCTTGCCGCGCGTGACGCGCGAGACGTCGAGCAGGTCGTCCACCAGCCGCACCAGATGGTCGACCTGGCGCTGGATGATCTCGCCCTCGCGGCCGTACGCGCCGTCGCCCCGCATGCGCATCAGTTGCAGCGCGGTGACGATCGGCGAGAGCGGATTGCGCAGCTCGTGGCCCAGCATCGCCAGGAATTCATCCTTGGCCTGGCTGGCCGCGCCCAGGTCGACCAGCAGCTGCTCACGCTCGCGGGCGGCGTGCTCGATCGCCAGCCGGTTGCGCACGTGCTCGGTCACGTCGACCGCCACCACGATCACGCCTTCCGGCCGGCCGTCCAGGTCCAGCAACGGCTCCAGGCTGAACTTGAAGAAGCGTTCGACCGGTTGACCATCTGCATCCAGGCGCGTGATTGACAGCTCCTCGGCCTGGTATGACACGCCGCTGGCGTAGACGCGGGCGACCGCCTCGGCGACGCCGGCACCGCCCAGATGCGGGAACGCTTCGTCGAAGGTCTGGCCTAGCAAGTTGCTGGTGTCGATCAGGTCGCGGTAGCGGTTGTTCACCAGCCGGAAGCGCAACTCGGGCCCCATCAACAGCGCCGCAGCGACCGGCGCGGCCATCAGCATGGCGTCGCGCTGCGCCAGCGCCTGGTCGCGCTCATGGCGTTCGGACGCGTCGCGCGTGAAGCAGCGCGTGTAGCGCAGCTGGCCGTCAACGAAATGCCCGTTCGAGTGGATCAGCACGTGCCTGATCGAGCCATCCTTGCAGCGCAGGCGTGCGGGCTGGTCGTACAGCGCCTCGCCCGCCAGCAGCGTGCGCAGGATGAAATCGATCGTGGCCGGGTCTTCGTGAAAGTCGGCGATATGCCGCCCGACGTAGTCTTCCCAGCCATAGCCGAGCATCTGCAATTCGGCGCGGTTGGCCCACAGGATGGTGCCGTCGGGGCCGACGCGGTGCAGCCCTTCGACGGCGTTCTCCACGAAATCGTAGAGTTCGGCGGCCGTGGCGTCATCGTGCTCGCGCACGGGAATAGCGACGACGTCCGCAGGGAGCGGTTTGTCAATGTTCATGGGATCGGGAAGAAGGGAAAATGCGGCGTGCCGTCGACGCGCAGGGGACCGCCAGTGTAACAGATCGTTGCCATTTATCACCGCCAGTCCCCATAAAGCAACAACCTCAAGGCATGACGGGTAGCATCAAAACACGCTACACTTGCCGGCTGACGACGTGCCCCATGGTGCGCTCTGCCCTCTTTCACCTGCTTGAACATCTCCATGCCAAGAATCATTTCCGCAAACCTCAACGGTATCCGCTCCGCCCACAAGAAGGGCTTTTTTGACTGGCTGGCCACGCAGGACGCCGACTACATCTGCGTCCAGGAGCTCAAGGCCCAGGAAGCTGACATGACCGAAGATTTCCTGCGTCCGCACGGCTACCACGGGCGCTTCCACTACGCCGAGAAAAAGGGTTACTCGGGCACCGGTGTCTACAGCCGCACCGAACCCGACCAGCACCGCATCGGTTTCGGGTGCCTGGAGTTCGATGCCGAAGGCCGCTACACGCGCTGCGACTTCGGCAACCTGACCGTCATCTCGGTCTACTGCCCGTCCGGCTCTTCGTCACCCGAGCGCCAGCTGGCCAAGTTCCGCTTCATGGAAGTCTTCCTGCCGCATCTGCAAGAGCTGCAGGCCGAGGGCCGCGAAGTCGTCATCTGCGGCGACTGGAACATCGCGCACAAGGAGATCGACCTGAAGAACTGGAAGGGTAACCTGAAGAACTCAGGCTTCCTGCCCGAAGAACGGGCGTGGATGACGCGCATCTTCGACGAGCTGGGGATGGTCGACGTGCACCGCGGCCTGGATGCGCGGCCGGACCAGTACACGTGGTGGAGCAACCGCGGCCAGGCCTACGCGAAGAACGTCGGCTGGCGCATCGACTATCACGTCGCCACGCCCGGCATCGCGTCGCGCGCCAAAACCGTCTCGGTCTACAAGGACGTGAAGTTCTCGGACCACGCCCCGCTCATCATCGACTACGACCTGTAATCAAGCGGGCCAGCGCAGGTCGAAGCGGCTGGCAAAGCTGCGCGGCTGGCGCGTGAGCGGATCGTCGAACGCGATGGCGCGCGCCAGCAACTGCAGCGGCGCGCTGAAATCGTCGCTGCCGCAGGGCCGCGCCACCGGATAGAAACTGTCGCCGACAATCGGTGCACCGAGCGACGCCAGGTGCAGGCGCAGCTGATGCTTGCGCCCCGTGTGCGGATGCAGCCGGTACCGTGCCAGCGCGCCGCGCTGCTCAATCAATTCGATCAGGGTTTCCGAATTGGGTTCGCCCGCCACTTCCTCACTCAAAAAGAATTGCGCCGCATCCTGCATGCGGCTGCGGTACGTGAACGGCAGCGTACGCCCCTCGAGCAGCGGCGCGATCGCTTCATAGGTCTTGGTGACCACCCGCTTCTGGAACATCGACTGGTAGGCGCCGCGCGAGTCAGGATTGTGCGAGAAGATCACCACGCCCGCCGTCTCACGATCGAGCCGGTGGATGGGCACCAGGTGCGGCAAGTCATGCGTGCGCTTCAGGCGCACCAGCAGCGTCTCCCTCAAGAAGCGCCCGCTCGGAATCGTTGGTAAAAAATGGGGCTTGTCGGCGACCAGGATGTGGTCATCCTGGAACAGCACCGCCTCCTGGAACGGGATGGGCACCTCGGGCACGTCGAGCTCGCGGTAGTACCAGATGCGCATGCCCTGGCGCACCGGCGTGTCGAACGCCACCCGCGCGCCCCTGGCATCGACGACCTCGCCCCGTTCCAGCCGCGCTGCCCAGGATTGCATCGGCACGTCGGGAAAGCGCTCGCACAAAAAGCGCAGCATGCCGCCGGCGCGCGTCTCGGTCAGCCACAGATAGCTGGGCGCGACGCCGTCACGCACGGGCAGCGGGACAAGTGCATTGGCTTCGGCCTGGCGGCCCCTGGCGCTACTGCCCATCAACGCCTCAATTCAGCGCAGTGCTCTTGTAGGCCGGCAGCTTCGCGACCGTCGTCTTCTTGGCACGCGCATACAGCGGCAGCAGCACGTTCATGTGCGCTTCCATGTCCTTGATGCGGGTGTCGCCGCCCGGGTGGGTCGACAGGATTTCCATCGGCGCGCTCTGGTTCAGCGTGGCCATCTTGCGCCACAGGGCGATGCCGGCGCGCGGATCGTAACCGGCGCGCGACGAGATATCCAGGCCCACCAGGTCGGCTTCGCGCTCTTCGTCGCGCGAGAATTTCAGCACCAGCATGCTGCCCAGGCCATTGGCCGCGGTGGCGGTCAGGTTGGGATCGACGCCGAAGATGCCCGACAACAGCGCGCCGCCGACACGCGCGCCCAGCGCGGTGACGTTGGACTTGGCCAGGCGCTCGCGCCCGTGTTCACGCAGTGCGTGCGCGATCTCGTGGCCCATGATGGCCGCGGCTTCGTCGTCGGTCAGTTGCAGCTTGGTGAGGATGCCGGTGTAGAAGCCGATGCGGCCGCCCGGCATGCAGAACGCGTTGACCTCGTCGGCCTGGATCAGGTTGACCTGCCAGTCCCACTTGCTGGCCACCGGATTCCAGCGAGGCGTGAACGGGATGATGCGCTGGGCGATCGTGCGCAGGCGCTTGAGCTGCGGGTCGCTGGTCGGCGCCAGCAAGCCTTTCTCCTTGGCCTGGCTCATCATCTCGGTGTACTGCAGGCGCGCGGCCTCGTTGACCTGCTCTTCGGGCGCCAGCACGCGCATGCGCGACAGTGGCTTGACCTCGATGCCATCCTGGACGACGACGCCGGCGTCCTGCGCCGTGGCCAGGCCGGTCGCGGCAAACAGGGTCAGACAAACGGCGAGTTGTTTCAGTTTCATCATCATGGCTCCGGCAGGCTGTTGTTGGCAGCCGGCCTCGTAAAATTGGTTATAAATGGGCAGCGCCCGCGCAGAATCGACGTGATCATGCCGTATGTACCGGCCCGGCTCAAGCCGCCAACGCACATAAGTCGCAACCTGCCCCGCCTTACACTGCCGGCGGCGCTTTTTTACGCAGGCGGAAGACCGCCATGCTGCCGCGCAGGTTCGGCAGGAACTTGACCACCTTGCCGTCGGCCAGCGCCACGCATTCCAGCACTTCCAGGCCGCACTCCACCGCCAGTTCCTGGAAATCGTAGATCGTGGCGCAGCGCACGTTCGGCGTGTCGTACCACTGGTACGGCAGCGCGCGCGAAACCGGCATGCGCCCGCGCAGCAGCGCCAGGCGGTGCGGCCAGTGCGCGAAGTTCGGGAACGAGACGATCGCCTCGTGGCCGACGCGCACGATGTCACGGAGCAGGCCTTCGACATGCTGCATCATCTGCAGCGAGTTCAGACACAGCACGGTGTCGAACGTGTTGTCGCCAAAGAGGCCCAGGCCCTTTTCCATATCGTGCTGGATCACGTTGATCCCGCGCGCGGTGCTTTCCAGGACCTTGTCGTCGGCGATCTCGATGCCGTAGCCTGAGCAGCGCTTGCCGGATTCGAGGTAGCGCAGCATGGCGCCGTCGCCGCAGCCGACGTCGAGTACGTGGGCGCGCTCGCCCACCCAGTGCGCGATGAAGGCCAGGTCGGGCCGCAGCGTATTGAGGTCGGCGAAATTCATGCGGCCTCCGTGGCGGTGGTCACGGCGCCTGGCGCCAGTTCGAGGGCGATGCGGTTGTAATACGCGCGCACCACGTTCATGTAGCGCGCATCGTCGAGCAGGAAGGCATCGTGGCCGTGCGGTGCGTCGATTTCGGCGTAGGTCACGCGGCGCCGGTTGCTGATCAGGGCTTCGACGATCTCGCGGCTGCGCTCGGGCGAGAAGCGCCAGTCGGTCGTAAACGACGCGATCAAGAACTGCGCTTTGGTGCCGACGAGCGCCTTTTCAAGATTGCCATCGTACTCACGCGCCGGATCGAAGTAGTCGAGCGCCTTCGTGATCAACAGGTAGGTATTGGCATCGAAGTATTCCGAGAACTTGTCGCCCTGGTAGCGCAGGTACGATTCGATCTCGAAGTCCACGCCAAAGTCGAAGTTGTAGTCATTCGTCTCGGCGGCGTTGCGCAGCTTGCGCCCGAACTTCTCGGCCATGTCGTCGTTCGACAGATACGTGATGTGGCCGATCATGCGCGCCACTTTCAGGCCATTCTTCGGCACCACGCCATGTTCATAAAAGTCGCCGCCGTGGTAATCGGGGTCGGTCAGGATCGCCTGGCGAGCGACGTCATTGAAGGCGATGTTCTGGGCCGACAGCTTCGGCGTGGACGCGATCACGATGCAGTGGCGCAGGCGCTCCGGGAACTTGATGCTCCACGACAGGGCCTGCATGCCGCCCAGCGAGCCGCCCATCACGGCAGCAAAGCGGTCGATGCCGAGGCGGTCGGCCAACAGTGCCTGCGCGGTCACCCAGTCTTCCACGGTCACCAGCGGAAAGCTCGCGCCATACGGCTTGCCGGTAGCGGCATTGACATGCATCGGGCCGGTCGAGCCGAAGCACGAGCCCAGGTTGTTCACACCGATGACGAAGAAGCGGTCGGTGTCCACGGGCTTGCCCGGGCCGACCATATTGTCCCACCAGCCAGCGCTCTTGGGCGTGTCATACTGGCCGGCGACGTGGTGCGATGCATTCAGGGCGTGGCAGACCAGCACCGCATTGGACCTGTCGGCGTTGAGCGTGCCATAGGTTTCATACATCAGCGTGTAGTTGCTGAGCTGCGCGCCGCTTTGCAGGCGCAGCGGCTCGGCGAAGTGCATCGCCTGCGGTGTGACTATTCCTAGAGATCCCATGGGACTGTGTGCTTTGATTGATGATGCGGTGGTCAAGCCGTTGCCGGGCGTGGCAACGGCGCGCGACTCACAGGGTCTGCAACTGCTCGACGGCGCTGGCGATTTCGCCCGGCTCCATCGCGCGCAGGATACGCCGGGTACGGGTCGTGACCACGCCAAGGTCGGTATTCAGAATTTCCTGTTTCACCGCCAGCAGCTGCGCCGGGTGCATCGAGAACTCGCGCAGGCCCATGCCCAGCAGCAGACGCGTGAGCTTGACGTCGCCGGCCATCTCGCCGCACACCGCCACGTCCAGCCCTGCCTTGTGGCCCGTGGCGATGGTCGAGGCGATCAGCTGCAGCACCGCCGGGTGCAGCGGATTATACAGGTGCGCCACTTCGTAATCGACGCGGTCGATCGCCAGCAGATACTGGATCAGGTCATTGGTACCGATCGACAAAAAGTCCATGCGTCGCACAAACAGCGGCAGCGCCAGCGCGGCAGCCGGGATCTCGATCATGGCGCCGACCTCGATGCCTTCGTCGAAGCGGATCTTCTCGTCGCGCAGCTGGATCTTGGCCTGCTCGATCATGCCCAGCGTCTGGTCGATCTCGAACGCGTGCGCGAGCATCGGGATCAGGATGCGCACCTTGCCGAAGGCCGATGCGCGCAGGATCGCGCGCAGCTGCACCAGGAACATCTGTGGCTCGGCCAGGCAATAGCGGATCGCGCGCAAGCCGAGCGCCGGATTGAGCGCCGTGTGGTCGGTCTGGTCGAGCGGCTTGTCGGCGCCCACGTCGAGCGTGCGGATGGTGACCGGACGGCCCTTCATTGCCAGCACCGCCTTGCGGTACTGCTCGAACTGTTCTTCTTCGTCCGGGATGCGCAGCGCCTGCGCGCCGCGGCCCATGAACAGGAATTCGGAGCGGAACAGGCCCACGCCATTGGCGCCGGCTTCGAGGGCGGCCGGACAATCGTCGGGCAGTTCGATATTGGCCAGCAGCGTGATCGTGGTGCCGTCGCGCGTGATGGCCGGCGTTTTCTTGAGCTTGAGCAGGCGCTTGCGTGCCTTGGCCATCGTGATCTGGCGCGCGCGGTACTGCTCGAGCACCAGCTGGCTCGGATTGCAGATGACGACGCCGGCGTCGCCGTCGACGATCAGCCAGTCGTCCTGCTCCACCAGGCGCGACGCCTGGTCCATGCCGACGACTGCAGGGATATCCAGGCTGCGCGCGACGATGGCCGTGTGCGAGTTCTGGCCGCCGACGTCGGTGACGAAGCCGATGAACGAGCGTGATGCGCCATCGCGATCGCGAAACGCCAGCATGTCGGCCGGCGAGATGTCGTGGGCCACGACGATCATCTGCGGCGGTGGCTGGTCTTCGTCGGCAAACACCGGCGCGACGCTCAGCGCAGTGCCGGTCAAGACCTTCAGCACGCGCTCGGCGACCTGCTGGATGTCGTACTTGCGCTCGCGCAGGTAGGGGTCTTCGATCTCGTCGAACTGGCTTGATAATTCATCGATCTGCGTCACCAGCGCCCATTCGGCGTTGTAGTGGCGCGCGCGGATGATGTCCAGCGGCGCTTCGGAGATCATCGGGTCGGACAGGATCAGCGCATGCACGTCGATGAAGGCGCCCAGTTCGGTCGGAGCATCCTTCGGCAGGCCGGTCCAGAGTTCCTGCAGATTATGGTGGACGGCGGCGATCGCATCCTGCAGGCGCCGCACCTCGGCCTCGACCTGTTCTTCAGGGACCAAATAGTGCTTGACGTCGAGTGCGGCCGGCGTGAGCAGGTGCGCGCGGCCGATCGCGATGCCGCGCGAAACCGGAATGCCGTGAAGGAGAAAGGAAGCCATGGAAGAATCCGTTGAACGCGAGGGGACCGCTTCACGCGGCATTATTCACCTTCACCGAACTTGTCGTTGACGAGCGCCGTCAGGGCGGCCAGCGCGGCTTCTTCGTCGGCGCCATCGGCTTCGAGCGTGACCTTGGCGCCCTTGCCGGCGGCGAGCATCATGACACCCATGATCGACTTGGCGTTGATGCGCCGGCCGTTGCGGGTGAGCCAGACGTCGCTCTTGTATCTGGCGGCCAGTTGCGTGAACTTGGCGGAGGCCCGTGCGTGCAGGCCCAGCTTGTTGATGATCTCGAGTTCTTGTTGAATCATAGTCGCTTTATCTTTTTTGTAATGTGTCTGACTGCGCCCGGTATCTCCTCGCACGCATCGCCATTGCCAACGCCATCGCCGCCTGCCCTAGCCCACCCGGATCCGGTTATCCACCCGCACTGCCCCGTTCTGCGCACCGGCCAACGCCATTTCCACCACCACGTCGAGCGAGTCGCGCCGGTACGTGATCGCGCGCAGCAGCATCGGCAGGCTGATGCCGGCGATGACTTCCACGTGGCCCGCGTCGGCCAGCGAATTGCAGCAGTTCGACGGCGTGCCGCCCTTGACGTCGGTGATCACCAGGACGCCGTCGCCATCGTCAAGACGCGCGATGGCTTCCTTGGCCAGGCAGTTGATCTGGCCGATATCCTGGTCAGCCGTCACGTCGATTGCCTCGACGCGCTCGGTGGGGCCGCGAAATACGTGCGTTGCCGCGGCGATGAATGCCTGGCCCAGCGGTGCGTGGGTCAGGAGCAGGATGCCTACCATGTCGTTATCCAAGTACTTTCTGTTCGACCGCGTCGATGAACATCGCGGCCACGTCAAAACCGGTCTGGTCGAAGATCTCCTGGAAGCAGGTCGGGCTGGTCACGTTCACTTCGGTCAGGTTCTCGCCGATCACGTCCAATCCTACCAGTAACAGGCCACGCTCGGCCAGCAACGGGCCAAGGGCTTCGGCGATCTCGCGATCGCGCTCGCCGATCGGTTGCGCCACGCCGATGCCGCCGGCTGCCAGGTTGCCGCGCACTTCGCCGTTTTGCGGAATCCGCGCCAGCACGAACGGCACCGGCTTGCCGCCGATGACCAGCACGCGCTTGTCGCCCTTGTCGATCGCCGGGATGAATTTCTGGGCCATGATCGTGTGGCGGCCGTTGGCCGTCAGCGTCTCGATGATCGAACCCAGATTGAGCGCGTCGCTCTTTACGCGGAAGATGCCGGCGCCGCCCATGCCGTCGAGCGGCTTGAAGATCACGTCGCCGTGCTTGGCGTGGAAGGCGCGCAGGCGCGCTTCATCCGAAGTGACCATCGTCGGCGACGTGTATTGGCTGAACTGGCCGATCGCCAGTTTTTCGTTGTGGTCGCGGATCGCCGACGGGCTGTTGATCACGCAGGCGCCCTGGCGCACGGCCAGTTCGAGCAGGTAGGTGCCGTAGACGTATTCCATGTCGAACGGCGGGTCCTTGCGCTCGATGATGGCGTCAAATTCGGACAGCTTTACGTCGACTGCGGCATCGGCCGTGTACCAGACATCCGGCTCGCCCGTCAGGTGGATTTGCGTCACGCGCGCGCTGACGATGCCTTCTTCGAGCACCATGTCGCGCTGTTCGAAGAAGTACAGGGCATGACCACGCCGGGCCGCCTCGCGCATCATGGCGAAGGTCGAATCCTTGTAAATCTTGAATCCGGACAGCGGGTCGGCGAGAAAAGCGATTTTCATGGGGCGTCCAATCGATGTAATACCTTGATTTTAGCCCGAAACGGCAAACCTCGCGGCCAGGGCCCGAGGTTTGCCGGACGCAGTGCGTCAGTACACTTCCGGATTCGGATCGGTGCGTTCGAGTTCGAGCGACGCGGCCAGCATGCCCAGGCGCGCGACCACGCCGTACACGTAAAAGCGGTTGGGCGCGGCGGTGCCCGGCTTGGCCTTCGGATCGGGCATCGCGTGCTGCTGCGCGAACGCCAGCGGCACGAACTGCGAACCGGGGGCATTGAGGTTCTGGTCGATGCCGCGCTCGGCGTGCACGCGGTAGAAACCACCCACGACATAGCGGTCGATCATGTAGACGACCGGCTCGGCAACGGCGTCGTCGATCGATTCGAGGGTGGGCACGCCTTCCTGGATGATCAGATCGGTCACGGCCACGCCATCCTTGACCACCGACATGCGCGCGCGCTGGGCCGGGGTCAGGTCGCGCACTTCGCTCGCGTCCTTGATGGTCATGATGCCCATGCCATAGGTGCCGGCGTCGGGCTTGAGGATCACGAAGGGCTTGCGCTCCTTCATGCCGTATTCCTTGTACTTCTTCTTGATCTTCGAGAACAGCGCCGAAACATCGTCGGCCAGCGCTTCGGTGCCGACGTTCTCGCGCAGGTCGACTTCGGCGCAGGTGCTGTGCAGCGGGTTGACCAGCCACGGATCGATGTCGATCAGTTTGCCGAACTTCTTGGCCACTTCGTCCAGCGCCTTGAGGTGGTTGCTCTTGCGGCGCAGCGCCCAGCCGGCGTGCAGCGGCGGCAGCAAAGCCTGCTCGTGGACGTTCTCCAGGATCGACGGAATGCCGCCCGACAGGTCATTGTTGAGCAGGATGGTGCACGGATCGAAGTCGGGCAGGCCGACGCGGCGGCCATTGCTTGATCGCACGAGCGGCTCAAGCACGAGCATATTGCCGTCAGGCAGCGCCAGCGGTGTCGGCTCGGTGATGTCGGGCGAGAACGTGCCAAGGCGGACATGCAAGCCGGTCTGGCGGAAGATCTGCATCAGGCGCGCGACGTTCTGCAGGTAGATCGGGCTGCGCCGGTCGGCGTCCGGCACCAGGAGCAGGTTGCGCGCGTCGGGGCAGTACTTGTCGACGGCGGCCATGGCCGCCTGCACGGTCAGCGGCAGCATCTCGCTGGCCAGGTTGTTGAAGCCACCGGGGAACAGGTTGGTGTCCACCGGTGCGAGCTTGTAGCCGGCATTGCGCAGATCGACCGAGCAATAAAATGGCGGCGTGTGCTCCTGCCACTCGAGGCGGAACCAGCGCTCGATGGCAGGCGTGGCTTCGAGGATTTTCTTTTCCAGGTCCAGCAAAGGACCAGTCTGGGCGGTGGCGAGGTGCGGAACCATTGATTGGACGTCCTTGTTGTGCGCTTCTTGTTGTTAATTAAGTTGGGAATCGCATATGGGGTTGGTCCGGGTATTTTAAAGGGCAATGCGAAGAATGCAAAAAACGCCGTCCCCGCTTGTGCGGAGACGACGTTTTCAGGGACCAGCGACGACTGAGGGGATCAGTAACGGTAAGCCGACTCGCCGTGGCTCGTGATGTCCAGGCCTTCGCGTTCCTCTTCTTCAGGTACACGCAGACCGATCACGATATCGACCAGCTTGAAGGCGATGAAGGCGACTACGGCAGACCAGATGACGGTCACGCCGATCGCATGGGCCTGGATCCACAGCTGGCCGACGATCGAGTAGCTCGTGTTCATCGCATTGGTCGTGTAATCCCACACGCCCTGCCCGCCCAGTGCCGGCGACGCAAACACGCCGGTCAGCATCGCGCCCAGGATACCGCCCACGCCGTGCACGCCGAACACGTCCAGCGAATCGTCAGCGCGCAGAAGGCGCTTCAGGCCCGTCACGCCCCACAGGCAGACGATACCGGCCAGCAGGCCAATGACCAGCGCGCCCATCGGACCGACGAAGCCGGCGCCCGGGGTGATGGCCACCAGGCCCGACACGGCGCCCGATGCCGCGCCCAGCATCGATGGCTTGTGCTTGAAGATCCACTCGCCCAGCACCCAGGTGAGGGTCGCACCGGCAGTGGCCAGCAGCGTGTTCAGGAACGCCAGAGCCGCCACGTCGCCTGCTTCGAGCGCCGAGCCGGCATTGAAGCCGAACCAGCCGACCCACAGCAGCGATGCGCCGACCATCGTCATCGGCAGCGAGTGTGGTGCCATCGATTCACGGCCGTAGCCGATCCGCTTGCCGATCACATAGGCGCCCACCAGGCCGGCCACGGCCGAGTTGATGTGCACCACGGTGCCGCCCGCGAAGTCGAGCGCGCCCTGCTGCCACAGGTAGCCGGCAGCTGCGGTCACGGTTTGCAGCGAGGCAGCGTCGGTGATGGCGTCAGGACCGGCCCAGAACCAGACCATGTGCGCGACCGGCAGGTAGCCGAAGGTGAACCACAGCACGACGAACACCAGCACGGCCGCGAACTTGGCACGCTCGGCAAAGGCGCCGACGATCAGCGCGCAGGTAATCGCTGCAAAGGTGCCCTGGAAGGCGACGAAGATGAATTCGGGGATCATCGTCTCTTTGCTGAAGGTCGCGGCCATCGCGAACTTGCCGGCGACCGGATCCCAGATGCCTTGCAGGAAGGCGCGGTCGAAGCCGCCGATGAACGCGTTGCCCTGCGTGAAGGCCAGCGAGTAGCCGTACAGGCACCACAGCACGATCACGAGGGCAAACACCATCATCACCTGCATCAGCACCGACAGCATGTTCTTGGCACGCACGAGGCCGCCGTAGAACAGCGCCAGGCCGGGAATGGTCATCAGGATCACCAGCAGCGTGGCGACGAACATCCAGGCCGTATCCCCCTTGTTGATGGACGGCGCCGCCATGGCCGGCAGGGCAACGCCCAGGCCCAGCAAGGCGGTCAGTATCGTTGTAGTTATACGCTTCATGAAAACATTCCCTCTTACAGTGCGTCGTTGCCGGTCTCGCCGGTACGGATACGGATGACCTGGTTCAGGTCGGCCACGAAGATCTTGCCGTCACCGATCTTGCCGGTGCGGGCAGCGCCCTGGATCGCGTCGATGACCTGGTCGACGATCGCATCGTCGACGGCGGCTTCGATCTTGATCTTGGGCAGGAAGTCGACGACGTACTCGGCGCCACGGTACAGCTCGGTATGGCCTTTCTGGCGACCGAAACCCTTCACTTCGGTCACGGTCATGCCTTGCACGTTGATTTCCGACAGTGCCTCTCGCACCTCGTCGAGCTTGAAGGGCTTGATGATGGCGGTGATCATTTTCATGGTATTGCCTCTTTTGCAATCAAAAAGTTTTTGAGACGGACAGCACGGCGGCGGACTTGCCGAGATTCTTGCCTTCCGGGCTCAGGTAGGCGTCGGTATTCGCCTTGTGCCACGCCAGCGCCACGGTGGCGACGCCGAAGTCCTTGGTGACGCCGACCTTGTAGTCGGTGTACGAAAACGCGCTGTTGTTCTTCAGTTTCTGGCGCCCGACGTGCAGGTTCAGGATGAAGCCGTTGCTGACGTCGATGTCGGCGCCCACGTCCAGATAGCCGCTGCGCTTGCTGTCTGCGGTGCCGAACAGATTGGTCGTCGAGTGTGAGTACTTGATGTAGGCCGGGCCGTAACCGAGTTTGCCGTACAGCTCGAACGTGTTCGCGCTCGGGTTCAACCCGTTGTCCGGGTAGTAGTAATACAGGCCGCCGATGTCATAGCTGATCGCGTCGCTCAACTGACCGCGCTTGCCGCCATAGACGTCCCATTCGATATTGCCGTCGCCGCCCAGGTCTTTCGTCCATTTGATGGTGGAAAGCCAGGTGCCCACGTAGAAGCCGGATGGGCCATGTACATAGTCGACGCCGCCCTGCAGGGCCGGGTCGAGGGCTGTTTGCGACAGGCCGCGGTAACGGTAGTCGCTGGTGATGCTCGCGTTGTAGCTCACCTGGTGTTCGGCGGGTTGTTCCTGTGCCATGCCCTGCGTGCTGGCAAGTGCCGACACTGCCAGGACAACTGCGCTAAATTTTGCTTTGCACTTCATGACAAACCCCCTTGATGAACAACATGAAAAATGACTGCTTGTGGATCCTTGTGATGTTCTTTATCTATGCTTTATTTAGCAGGATGCGTGCCAGCTCATAAACGGGAAAAAGGTCCTTGTTTTTTTGGTAAACACGCCCCACATCAGTTTTGCTATAACACAATGGACCGCACACGGCACCCAGACGGCCGTTCGGCGCACTACATCAGGTCACATTGCACCATCATGGAGCGTGCGGCCTCGGCAGAAAGGGAAATGGATATGAGTAATAGCAACTTCTTCAGCGACTTGCAGGGCAAGATCAACCAGGCGCTCGAGAGCGGCCCGGCCAAGGACATTGAACGCAATGTGAAGGCGGCCATGACGTCGGGCTTTTCCAAGCTCGATCTGGTCACGCGCGAGGAATTCGATATCCAGGCCCAGGTGCTGGCCAAGACCCGCAGCAAGCTCGAGGCGCTCGAACTGCGCGTGAGCGAGCTCGAAGCCAAGCTGGGTGCAGGCAGCACCACGGCGTCGCCGGCAACCTCATCGGCAACCTCGGCGACAGCGGCATCGGCATCTGCCGCGTTTCCGACCTCGGGCAGCTCGGCGATTCCGATGCCTGGTGCTGCGCCATCGGCCACCGCGCCATTCCCGGCTGCACCGGAAGATCCGACGATCGTCGTGCCGCCAACGCTCGACAAGCATTAAGCAGTTACCAGCGCAGTTACCAGCGTCTGGTTGAACGCGTGGGCGGGGAACCCGCCCACCCTACTACCCGGACTTCAATCGATGCTGACTTCCTTGCGGTTGTCACGCGCCACGCGATCGATCAGCTTGTTGTACGGATCGATACCCACATCGAACGGCTGTTCCTTGACAGTCACCGTCACAGTCGGATTTTCGCCTCTCAGTACACGCTTCTCCAATAACAGCACGCGCTCGTCCGATTCCTTGGCATCCTTCGCGCGTGCGAACACGCCGATCTCCACGGCCTCGTCATAGGTGCGCGGCGTTTCCTGCCCCTTGCCGTCGGCCTGCATCTTCGCCAGATGCAGTTTCATCGTCACGTCCCACTGCCCGTCCGGACGCTTGACGGCCTTCGCCTCAGTCACGCGGTTATCGTAGAAGACGATGCGCTCGAACAGGTCGGCGATCAGCGCGTGCTTGCCGACCGGGGCTTCGGCGCGGATGTAGTCGACCAGTTCGGCGGAGGTCGCAAACGGCGCCTCCTGATAGCCCTTGTCCTGCAGGAAGCGCTGGAGGGCGCGGTTGAGCGCCGCTTCGCCGATCTCGTCGCGCAGCCGGTAGAAGACCAGGCTGCCCTTGCGGTAGTGGATGTAGTCCTGGTTCTCCACGCGCACCAGCGGCAGTTCCTCGATCTTTTCGGCGCCGCGCGAACTGAGATAGCGGTCCAGTTCATAGCGCAGGAAACGGCGCATCTTGTGCGGGCCGTATTCCTTCTCCATCACCATCAGCGCCGAGTACTGCGCCAGCGATTCGATCAGCATGCTCGCGCCCTGCACATTCGCGGCCGTGACCTGGTGGCCCCACCACTGGTGCGCCATCTCGTGCGCCGTCACGTAGAAGACGTAGTCGATGTCCTCCTTGTTGCGCAGGTCGGCGATGAAGCCGATCGCTTCCGAGAACGGGATCGTGTTGGCGAACGATTGCGCGAAGCGCTGGTAGTTCGGAAATTCCAGGATGCGCACCTGCTTGTGCTGGTAGGGCGTGAACTGGGTCGTGAAGTAGTCGAGCGACTTTTGCGTGCCCGCGATCATCCGGTCGACGTTGTAAGCGTGTTTCGGATCGTGATAGATCTCGATCGGGATACCATGCCAGTCGCTTTTCCTGACCTGCCAGTTGGCCGACAGATAGGCGAAGAACGGCATCATCTTCTGGTCCATCTTGTAGCGATAGTAGTTGCGGCCGTTTTCCTTCCACGCCTTTTGCAGGTAGCCCGGCGCCAGCGCGATCTGGTCGCCGCTGGTGGAGACGGTGGTGTCGAAACTGATCCAGTCGGCGTCGTCCCCGAACATCGTGTTGGCGCGGGCCGCCTGGTTTTCGAGCTTGGCCATGCGCTCCGGTTCGCCCAGGCCGCGCTTGCGGCGCTCGTTGCGGTCCAGCAGTTCGAACTCGCTCTGGTAGCCGACCAGCGGGAAGAACTCGCGGTTGTTGAAGAACGTGCCATTCAGGTTGAGCGTGTCGCCCCTGCCCGCGTTGGAAAAACCGGGGCGGCGCACGTCGACCGTGAAGTCCAGCGCCAGGCGGGCGCCCGGCGCCGTCGGCTGCGCGAGCTTGAGTATCCGAAAGCCCGCCACCTGGTCGTCCAGGACCACCGTGTGCGCCGGCAGGCCGGCAAACGTGGTCACGACATCCGGATTGACTTGCAGGCGCAGCGTGTCCAGCGGTTGGCTCGTCTTGTTCTCGAAGACGTAGCGGCCCTTGACCATCACGCGTCGCTCGGCCGGGTAGATGTCCACCGCGGCGCGCACATCGACGATTTTCACGTGCGGCAGGTCCTTGTACTTGCGATAGGTCTTTTCGTACCTGGCCTGCTTGTCCATCGCCACGTTCTGCGCTTCGTAGCGGCCCAGCGTGACGGTATTGTGGAAGATCCAGCCGCCCACCAGCGCGAACGCGATCGTGCAGGCGCCCAATGCAACGCCCGATGGGCTTTTCAGGCGCCGCGTGGCTTCACGCGTGCGCGTGCGCCACTCGACCGACAGGCCGCGTACCCAGAACGCCTGGGCCACGATCAGGCCGGCTACGGCAAACAGGGTCCAGTACAGCGCGAACCACGACCAGCCCGTAACAAAATGGCCGAAGCCGTTCATGTCGGAGTACGGCGTGTCTGGCAGCAGCGCGATGTTGTACAGGTTGTGATCGAAGTGCAGGACCGTCAGGACGATCTGCGCCACGATCAGCACGATCATAAACAGGTAGCCCAGAAACTTGTTGTTCGTGACGACCTGCAGCGCGACGGCGATCAGCGCCATCAGGATGTACGGCGTGCCCGCCATGAACACGCCCTGCAGATACACCAACGGTTCGATCGGCGCCCCGCCCTTGTACAGCTGGATGGCGATCGCAGTCAGGATCCCGGCCAACAGAAAGGCCAGCACCACGCAAACAAGGGCCAGGCTTTTCGCCACCAGCGGCGCCCAGTTCGGCATTGGCATTGCGTCGCTCACGTCGGCGATGCCGGCCTGGCGCTCCTTGAAGATCAGTTCACCGGCGTAGAAAATCACGATGATGAGCAGCAGGAAGTTGTAGCTGCCCTTGAGCAGCTCGATCATCAGGTAGGTGCGCGGGTAGACGTCGGTGCCGAACATCTGGTGCAGCTGACTCGAGCTGCCCACCATATTGAGTACGCCGAACAGCAGCATGACCAGGAACGGCACGCTCTTGAAGACGGCGACCGCATCGAAGACGAAGATGTGCCAGCATTGGGTCCAGCGCGTGGCGCGTGTGAAGCGCGGCGCGATGCGTGGCAGCGCGATGTGCGCCGGGGTGCCGGCGGCCGGCGCTGCCGCTTTGGCCTTGCCGAACAGGCGCTTGCCGGTGCCGGCGCGCTGCGGCTTGAACAGCGCCAGCGTCAGGCCAAGCAGCACCAGTCCGATCACGCTCCACAGCAGCCGGTTGGCCAGCATATAGCCGCCGATGGCCGGCAGGCCGGCATTCGATTCGGCGGTGGAGAAGTAGCGCGTGGCGCGGCCAAGGGCGCGCAGGCCGAACGGGTCAGCCAGCACGGCGAACCACTCGTTGTCGATATTGCTGGTGAACTTGCCGGCCAGGATCCACAGCACGAAGAACGCCATCACGCCGACATACACCATCATGATCGAGCGTGTGGTTGAAGCCAGCAACATCAGCAAGGCGCCGATGAACAGCAGGTTCGGCACCACCAGCACACAAAGCGCCCACAGGTAGGCAGCGCCGGGGAACGGCCCCACGCGCTCGGCGTCGATCCACGGCATCAGGGGACCGAGCATCATGCCCGCCACGATCACCGCGAAAATCACCATGCAGGCCAGCAGGCCCGCCAGGAAGCGGCCGACGAGGTAGTCGTGCTTTTTCATCGGCGTGGCAAACAGCATGTCGGAGATGCCGACGTCGCCATCGCGCAGCACCGAGCCGGCGATGAAGATGGTGACGACGAACATCGACATCAGGCTGAAGACGCCGAGCAGCTGCGCGACGACGACCGGCGCATTGCGATTGACGTTGCCGATGCTGCCGCCGATCTGGATCGCATCGGTGGTGGTCGCACCAAAGGCCAGCGCACCGAAGATCAGCGCGCATACCCACAACAGCGGCTGGCGCAGCTGGATACCCAGCTCGAACTTGAAGAATTCCCGTAGCATGCCGGCTCCTTATGCTACGACCGGTGCGGTGGATGCGGACGCCGCGCCGGTGGCCGCATCGGTCGCAGAAGCGGCCGCGCGGTTGGCGTTGCGGATCTGGAGGAAGTAGACGTCCTCCAGGTCCGGCTCGACGCTGACGAAGCCGTCGTCCGGCTGCGATTCGGCGAACACGTTGATCTGCGGGCGTCCCGCCACCAGGCGCGTGGAGAGCACGTTGAAATCACGCTGGTAATCGGCCAGCGCTTCCTGGCTGACGGTGCGCCGCCACACGCGGCTCTTGAGTGTGTCGATCGCAGCTTGTGGCTCGCCCTGCAGCAGCACGGTGCCCTTCGCGATCATCGCCATGCGTGGGCACAGATCGGTGACGTCTTCGACGATGTGGGTCGACAGGATCACGACCACCTGTTCGCCGATCTTGGCCAGCAGGTTCAGAAAGCGGTTGCGTTCATCGGGGTCCAGGCCTGCGGTCGGCTCGTCGACGATCACCAGGCGCGGCGCGCCAAGCAGCGCCTGCGCGATGCCGAAGCGCTGGCGCATGCCGCCCGAGAAGGTGCCCAGGCCACGCGAGCGCGCCTCCCACAGATTGGTCTGGTGCAGCAACGCCTCGACCATCTCCTTGCGCTCACCCTTGGCCGTCAGGCCCTTGAGGACGGCAAAGTGGTTCAGCAGTTTTTCGGCGCTCACTTTCGGGTAGACGCCGAAGTCCTGTGGCAGGTAACCGAGCTGGCGGCGCAGGCCTTCCTTGTCCTTCAACACATCCAGGCCGTTGAAATCGATGCTGCCGCTGTCGGGGTCCTGCAGCGTGGCGATGGTGCGCATCAGCGACGACTTGCCGGCGCCGTTGGGGCCGAGCAGGCCGAACATGCCGTTTGGGATCTCGAGACTGACGTTGTTGATCGCCTTGACGCCGTTGGCATAGGTCTTGTTGAGCTGCTTGATCGATAGCATGGACTGATTCTCCGGGGACGGTTGCGGTTGTCGTTTTTGTTCACGATCAATGTAACGTTAATAAAAAGCAATGTCAGCATTTTGTGACAGACGGTATGAATTGCGGCATGAACGACGAGATCACCGGTATATGCATCGGTCATGAACGGGCAAGCGCGCGCACGCCTGTTCGCTCTCAAACGGTGGTGCGATCCGCGCTTTAGGATGGGGCACCCTGGCGTCATGCGGAAGGAATCCAATGAGTCTCGCTGTCCTGAAAAGCCGCGCGCTGGCAGGCATGGCAGCGCCGCCCGTCAATGTCGAAGTTCATTTGGCCAACGGATTGCCTGGCTGGACGATCGTGGGCTTGCCCGACACCGAAGTGCGCGAAGCGAAGGATCGCGTGCGCGCCGCGCTGCAGAATTCGGGCTTCGATATCCCGCCGCGCCGCATCACGATCAACCTCGCGCCGGCTGATCTGCCCAAGGAGTCGGGCCGCTTCGATCTGCCGATTGCATTGGGTATCCTGGCCGCATCGCACCAGATCCGGGGCGATGCACTGGAGCGCTACGAGTTCGCCGGCGAATTGTCGCTGTCGGGCGAGCTGCGGCCGATTCGTGGTGCATTGGCGATGGCGTTTGCGATGGTATGTGCGGGTTCTTCAGAATCTGCTTTACAGACCGACCTGCAGCACCGGGCTTTCATCCTGCCGCTGGCCAATGCCGACGAAGCGGCGCTGGTCGACGCAGCCCAGATCCTGCCAGCGCGCACGCTGCTCGAAGTCTGCGCGCACTTCGCCAACGCACCCGATGCGCCAAAGCTGGTGCGGCATGTGGGGCCGGCCTTTGCGCATGCGGTGTGCTACCCCGATTTTGCCGAGGTCAAGGGTCAGCAGCATGCCAAGCGCGCGCTCGAGGTGGCGGCAGCCGGCGCGCATTCGTGCTTGCTGGTTGGCCCGCCCGGCGCCGGCAAGAGCATGCTGGCGGCGCGCCTGCCTGGCCTGCTGCCGTTGATGAGCGACGCCGAAGCGCTCGAATCGGCCGCCGTGCAATCGCTCGCGGGCGGCTTCTCGCCACAGCGCTGGCGCCAGCGGCCATTTCGCAGCCCGCATCACACGACGTCCGGCGTGGCCCTGGTGGGCGGCGGCAGCGTACCGCGCCCTGGCGAAGTCTCGCTCGCGCATCATGGGGTATTGTTTCTGGACGAGCTGCCCGAGTTCGACCGGCGCGTGCTCGAGGTGCTGCGGGAGCCGCTCGAATCGGGCCAGATCACGATTTCGCGCGCGGCGCACCAGGCCGATTTTCCGGCGCGCTTTCAGCTCATCGCGGCGATGAATCCGTGCCCGTGCGGCTGGCTCGGTCACGCCAGCGGCAAATGCCGCTGCCTTGAGACCGCCGTGCTGCGCTACCAGAGCCGTATCTCGGGGCCCCTGCTCGATCGCATCGATATCCAGTTGCCGGTCGCGGCGCTGGGGCCGGAAAGCATGGGCGCAGGCGCCGACGGGGAACCGAGCAGCGTGATCGCAGTGCGGGTCGCGCAGGCGCGTGCGGTACAGATGGCACGCCAGGGCTGGCCCAACAGCCACCTTGGCCCGCGCGACATCGACCGTTACTGCGCGCCTGACGACGCCGGGGGGCGCCTGCTGCATGCGACCGCGCAGCATCTGCACTGGTCGGCGCGCGCGTACCACCGCGTGCTCAAGGTAGCGCGCACGGTGGCAGACCTGGCCGGCAGCGAACACGTGGCGGCCGCGCACGTGGCCGAGGCGATCGGGTACCGGCGCGCGTTGCAGCGCGAATAGCAGCATCAGTAGCAGGTGTTGCGTTCTGCAGCGCTGCTGTTACCATCGACGCATGCGACCCTCTACCGTGCGTGCCCTGCAGATTGTCCCGATCCTCCTGGCGGGCGCGCTGCTGGTCGGCTGCAATCCGGCCTATAACTGGCGTGACCATACGAGCGAGGACGGCCGCTTCAAAGCGCTGTTTCCGGCCAAGCCCGCGACCCTGACCCGCACGGTGGACCTGAACGGCCTGCAGGTCGAGATGACGATGACGGCGGCCAAGGTGGACAACACGACGTTCGCCGTGGGTACTGCCATCGCACCCGATGCGGCGCGTGCGCAGGCGGCGCTGCCGGCCATGCGCCTGGCGCTGCTGCGCAATATCGGCGCGCCCGACGCCTCTTCCACCGATGACCTGAGCGTGGATGCCACGGGCGCCGGCCAGGGTACGCCAATGCATCTGAGCGGGCGCTTCGCCGCGAAGGGCAACCGCGTCTACCAGGTCATCGTGCTTGGCCCCGCAGGCAAGACGCCGCCGGAACAGGTCGATCAGTTCCTCACATCCTTCACCAGTTTCTGAGGTCACCCATGGATGACCAGCTCCCCGCCCTGCGCCTGGTCGGCCTGCGCAAGCAGTTCGGCCGCCCTGCCGTCGATGGCCTCGACCTCTTGGTCCGCCGCGGCGAGTTCTATGCGCTGCTCGGGCCGAACGGCGCCGGCAAGACGACGACGCTGCGCCTGGTCACGGGCCTGCTGGCGCCCGACGCCGGCACGATCGAGGTGCTGGGCGTGGACATGACTGCGGCGCCGGCAGCGGCCAAAGCCAAGCTGGCCTACCTGCCGGACGAGCCGATGTTGTACGGGAAGCTCAAGCCGTTCGAGTACCTCGAATTCGTCGCGGGCCTGTGGGGCGTGCCGGCGCAGGATGCTGAACCGCGCGCACGCGAACTGCTCGACTGGCTCGACCTGAGCCAGCATGCGCACGAGCTGACCGAGGGTTTTTCGCGCGGGATGAAGCAGAAGCTCGCGCTGGCCGGCGCCCTGATCCACGACCCGGAACTCCTGATCCTCGACGAGCCGCTCACGGGCCTCGATGCAGCGGCGGCGCGCCAGGTGAAAGACCTGCTGCTGGCGCACGTGGCCAAGGGCGGCACCGTCATCCTGACAACGCATATCTTGGAAGTGGCCGAGCGCCTGGCGCACCGCATCGGGATCATTCGCCATGGGCGGCTGATCGCCGAAGGCACGCTGGACGCGCTGCGCGAACGTACGCCGGGCGGCAGCCTCGAAGACATGTTCCTGCACCTGATGGCTGCGCCATGAGGCTGGCGCCGGGCAGTGTCGGCTGGTTGCTGCGGCACGAGCTGCGGCTTGCCTGGTTCAATGCAGCCGGCGGCAAAGCGGCGGACGGGCGGCGCCGGCCAGGCAATCTGGCGCTCGGTCTTGCGGCTGCAGGCTGTATCGTCATGCATGTCGCAAGCTGGTTTGTCGTGCGCCAGCTGGCCGGCATGCCGGACGACGATCCGCGCATCCTGCTGGCGGTGTCCGCACTGCTGATCGTGGCCACGACCTTCATGCTGTCATCGGCGATCAAGGCGTGCGTCGTCGTGATGTTCGAGCGCAGCGACCTCGATCTGCTGCTGTCGTCACCCCTGCCCTCGCGCAGCATTTTCACGGTGCGACTGCTGGGCGTGTGCGCGAGCACGGCGGCGCTGTACCTGTTTTTGCTGGCGCCGTTCGCGCATGCGGGGCTGCTGCAGGGCCAATGGCGCTGGCTCGGGATTTATCCGGGCGTGATCGGTCTTGCGGTGCTGTGCAGTTGTGGCGCCATGCTGCTCACGCTTGGCCTCGTGCGCATGCTCGGTGCGCGCCGCACGCGCGTCGTGGCGCAGATCGTGGGGGCGCTGGCTGGCGCGCTGCTGGTCATCGCGTCGCAGCTGCATGCGCTCACGTCGAGACAAACACAGGACGGCATTCGCACTACCGTGCTGGGAATGGTGCAGGCCGAGAATGCGGGGGATAGCCTGCTATGGATGCCGGCGCGGGCGATGCTGGGCGAACCGTTGCCGATGCTGCTGCTCGGCGCGCTCGCGTGCTGCATGTTCATGCTGACCACCTGGCGCACGCATCGCTTCTTTGCGCGCGGGCTGCAACTGGCTGCGTCGACGCCTTCGATCGCTGCGGGCAAGGCGGCATCGACGACGGCGCAGCCCCGTTTCGGGCGCAGCCTGTTTCGTACGGTGGTCATCAAGGAGTGGCGCCTGATCGTGCGCGATCCGCAGTTGCTGTCGCAGGTGATGCTGCAAATACTGTTTTTGCTGCCGTTGTTCTTCCTGATTTTCAAGCGTGCCGATGTGCAGGTACAAGCCATCGGCGCGGGCCTGGCGCTGCTGTGCAGCTCGCTGACAGGTGCGTTGGCATGGATTGCCTTGTCGGCCGAGGATGCGCCGGATCTGCTGCTGGTGTCGCCCGCGTCGCAGCGCACCGTACGGCGCGCCAAGCTGGCAGCGGCGATGATGCCGGTGCTGGGGTTGGTGGCGATTCCTCTGCTATGGCTGACAGTACGGATGCCGGCCGCCGGGCTGGTCGGATTCCTGGTCGTGTGCGGCGCCGTCACGGGTGCGGGTCTGGTGGTGTTCTGGTGCGGGCGGCCTGGTGTGCGCAGCAATTTCAAGGGGCGTGGCAAGGGCGGCTTCGTGATGAACGTGCTCGAATTGTTCAACAGCCTGGCATGGGGCGCGTTGGGATGGCTGCTGTCGGCTGCCACGCTTGGGCCACTCGACGACATGGGTATCGTCACAACGGCAGGGGCTGCGGTCATTGCCATTGCCGTACCTGCTATTGCGTGGATGTTGCGGCCTCGGCCGGTGTGAGCGCGACCGCACTGTGAAGGGGCGCGAGTCGTGCTATCGTTTAATTACTAACAAAACCAAGAGATAGCTATGTTGATTACATTTAAATGCAAAACGTATCCAGAAGTTCTGATGTATCAGGAGCATGCCAAACGTATCCTTGACCTGCTGCACAAGGAGCCGGAGCGCGGCGTGATTACCTCGGCCGAAGCCACGCAGGTGATTTCGCTGGTCGAGGAAGAGATCGAAGAGTCCCGCAAGCATCAGGTATCGGATCAGGTGGCGCACGATGTTCAGGCGCATCACCGCGATGAAGACGACCATGACCATCAGGCGATCGAGGTCGTCAGCTTCTCGACCCGCATGTATCCGCTGCTGGAAATGCTGCGCTCGGCGCGTGATAACAAGACCGATATCCTTTGGGGTGTGTAAGCAGGCTTTGGTTTGTCCTTGTCTGCATGTAAAAAGCCCGCTGATGTGAGTCAGCGGGCTTTTTTTACGTCACATCGGTCGGGTGGTGCTGGTTGTTTGATTGCGTGAATATCGTCGCCCAAAGCGAAAAGCCCCACTCAGATGACTGAGTGGGGCTTTTCTATATAACTAGCCTGACGATAACCTACTTTCACACTGGTTGCAGCACTATCATCGGCGCAAAGTCGTTTCACGGTCCTGTTCGGGATGGGAAGGGGTGGGACCGACTTGC